>Ga0163144_10000006_pt1 | contig 651357 bp, 674 predicted proteins | sample OliLak19BULKMAT1_FD_123175 | JGI IMG/M metagenome (GOLD analysis project Ga0163144, IMG submission 123175) | Freshwater microbial mat bacterial communities from Lake Vanda, McMurdo Dry Valleys, Antarctica - Oligotrophic Lake LV.19.BULKMAT1 | ecosystem: Environmental > Aquatic > Freshwater >...
CGACGATGCGCGCTGCAGCGTCGAGCGCGTCGAGTGCAGCTTGCGTGGGCGCGCCCGCGATGCCGATACGCGCGCCAGCCGAAAGTAAAGTCTGGACGCGTGCGATGGCTTCGAGTTCGTCCCGCCGTTCACGCGGCCAATGCAGGAGTGCGACGGAGGTCGTCAGTTCGGCTCCCGGCGATAGCGTCGCGCGGATGAGTGGGGGATCGAGCATGATCCGACCGGCCAAGAGCAGGCGCTCAATCTGATCGCCAAGCGCCTCGTCGTCGGCCCATTCGCCGAGCTGAGCGGCTACCCGGCCAATGGCCTCGGTGACGCTGAGCCCAGCGCCGGTGTCGACGGCCAAACCCGCCTCGACCGCCGCTTGGACCATCGTCTCGGGCCAAGCCGGGGGCGCATCGGCCGCCATTATTGTGTCGTGCTCGATCGCATCGGCCATCGAAAGCCTCCGTTAGTTCCTGCCAGGATACCCTTGCTTCGGGCGCGCAATCAATATTTAGTATGTGACAATCGTGGATAACCCCCAGGGGTTGTTTCGCACCTGCACTGGACTGGGATAAGCCGGTTCGCCATAGTGCGCGCCGATTTGCTGGCCGGCGCCAATCCGGCCTCTCGGGAGCCTCATAAAAGCCCATGCTCAAGCGGATTTTCACCTGGTGGAACGGCGCCACCTTGGGCGCGATGTTCGATATCGGTCGGCGCGGGGCTCTTGTGGGCGAAGACGAGCAGGGCAATCGCTATTACGAAGAGCGCCGCCCCAGCATCGAGGGCCGCAAGCGCCGCTACGTCATCTATAATGGCTTAGCCGAAGCGTCGCGGGTTTCGCCCGACTGGCATGGCTGGATGCATCACACGCTCACCGATCCACCAACCGTTTCGCCGTTGAAGCGCCAGAAGTGGGAAAAGCCGCACGAGCCGAACTTGACTGGCACCGTGCACGCGTATCGCCCGAAAGGTTCGCTCGCACGCGGCGGCGTTAGGCAGGCGTCAACGGCTGACTATGAAGCATGGTCTCCGTCAGATTCGCCTAGCGATGCGGGAGAGCGGCCGTGAAGATCAATTTCGAACGCTGGGGCGAAACCATTCTCGGCGCGGCTGTCGCCGTGGTTGCTGTAGGATTTTTCGTGTTTGCAGCGGCGCAAGCGGGCCAAACCGGCGGCAGCGCGGGCTATGATTTGACGGCGCGTTTTCAGCGCGTTGATGGCATTGCCGTCGGCTCTGATGTGCGCGTTTCCGGCGTGAAAGTCGGCGTCGTGCGAGCAGTCGAACTCGATCCGGAAACCTACCTCGCGCAACTGACCCTGACCGTCGCCAACGGTGTGCAAGTGCTTGATGATTCAACAGCGCGCATCGCATCCGACGGCCTGCTGGGCGGCGCTTACGTTGCGATCGAGCCCGCGGGCATGGACGTGTTGCCCGCTGGCGGTGAAATCCCGAACACGCAAGGCGCTGTCGATTTGCTGACGCTGTTCGCCAGCTTCGCGCAGGGCCAGGGCGACAGCGAAACTGAGGAAGCAACGCAATGATCCGTGCACTCGTCGCCGCGTTTGTTTTGATCAGCGCCGCTGCTAGCCCAGCGTACGCGCAGCGCGCCGTCATTCGCGGTCTCGACAAGATCACCGGTCACGCCAGCGATTACACCATCCAAGTGGGTCGCTCCGCCCGCATCGGTTCGCTCGAAGTGATCGCCCGCGCTTGCGACCGCAGCGCGCCGGAAGAGACGCCGGAAGTGCGCATTTACGTCGAAGTGTACGACACCCCGCCGGTGCGCGAAGGCGAAGAAGCTGAGCGCCGCGAAATCTTCCACGGCTGGCTCTTTGCCTCCAGCCCGGGCTTAAGCGCCGTCGATCATCCGACCTACGATATTTGGGCTGTCGACTGCCGCTCGTAACGAAGGCTGGATTCGCGCGCGGCGTGCGCTAGAAGCGCCCCATGCGAATTCTCTGCACCAATGACGACGGCATTCACGCGACCGGCCTTGCCGTGCTCGAAAAGATCGCGCGCCAGTTTAGCGACGATGTTTGGGTGATTGCTCCCGAAGAAGAAAAATCCGGCGCATCGCGTGCACTGACGCTGACCGCGCCGATCCGCGTCCGTAAAGTCAGCGACAAGCGCTTTGCCGTATCAGGCACGCCGACTGATTGCGTGCTGCTAGGTGTTGAGCATTTGATCGAGGGCGGCGCACCTGATCTCGTGCTATCCGGCGTCAATCGCGGCCAGAACATCGCTGAAGACGTGACGTTCTCCGGCACCATCGCCGCCGCCATGCAAGGGATGCAGCTCGGCATTCGCGCCATCGCTTTGAGCCAAGCGCGCGGCTTTCGCGGCGAAGAAGCTGCGATTCCTTGGGAGACGGCTGAGACCTATGGGCCCGGCATTGTCGGCAAGCTGCTTGAAGTGGGTTGGCCGAAGGACGTGCTGATCAACATCAATTTTCCCGACGTCCCGCCTGACGAGGTCAAACAGGTCGAGACAACCGTGCAAGGCGTCCGCGATCAACATATCATTTATGCTGACAAACGCACCGACCCGCGCGGCGGCGCGTATTTTTGGCTCGGTTTTCGCGGCAAACTTTCCAATCCGCCGCAAGGCACAGATTTGCGCGCCATCTATGAGGGCCGCATTTCGGTGACGCCGCTGCACATCGATCTGACGCATATGGAAACGGTGCATCAGCTGAAGAGCGTGCTGGGCGGTGCGCCGCCGAAGGCGATCGATAAAGCATGACCGATCCGGCGCGCCTGATGCGTTTCGTGTTGGAGATGCGCCAAGCTGGCGTCACCGACGCGCGCGCGCTGGCCGCGCTCGAACGCACGCCGCGCACGCATTATGCGCCGTCACATCTTGAAGGCTTGGCGCTCGACGATGTCGGCCTACCGCTCGCGCACGCGCAGACAATGACGAAGCCGTCGATCGTCGGCCGCATGATTGTAGCGCTCGATGCGCAAGCGGGCGATGTGGTGCTGGAAATCGGTACGGGCTCTGGCTTTCAGGCCGCTGCGCTATCGGCAATGGCGCATAAGGTGATCACGCTCGAACGCTGGCGCGATCTCGCCGCCGATGCGCGCGGCCGCTTTGGCACGGCGCGGCTGATGCGGACATATGCGCATGTCGCTGATGGCTCCGAGGGATGGCCCGATGAAGCGCCCTACGATCGCATCGTCATCAACGCCGCTGTTGAAGACTTCCCGGCCGCGTTGCTGGCGCAGTTGAAACCAGGTGGCGTTATCGTTGCGCCGCTTGGCGATGCGAACAGCCAGCGTTTGATCCGCTTGTGCAATGATGCCCGCGTCGATCTCGGGCCGATAAAGCTCGGCATGCTGGAGCCGGGTGTGGAGGAGGGCGAGGCGCCGTCAGCGTAATTTGCGCAGGGGGCCGATTCTAACCGACACTGTGGCGATGACGCGCGCTTTCCTTCTGCTTGCGCTTTTGACGAGCGCGTGCGCCGCAAGCGCGCCTGCGCCGATCGTCTATGGCAGTGGCGGCGCTCAACGCGGGACTCCGGAGCCAACCCGCACGCGAGCGCCCATCGAACGCCGCGAAACCACGCGCGCTCAGCCGCAAGCGCCAGAGCGCACGCAACCCGAACCGCAAGCGCCGTCCCGTCCCGCGCAACAACCAGCGGAGCAACCGAATTGGGCCGATGGCGAAGGCCGTCCGCTTTCCGAGTACGCGTTGCGCCCCGAAGACGTTCAGCCCTTTGACCCCGCGCAACTTCCGACGACGCATCGCGTCGGCGCCAATGAATCTCTGTACGACATCGCCACGCGTTACCAAGTGCCGTTGCGCGCGCTGATCGATCAGAACAGTCTCGAACCGCCTTATGCGCTTAGCGAAGGTCGCGAATTACGTTTGCCACCGCCGCGCTTTCACACCGTCGCGCGCGGCGAAAGCTTCGACGAAGTAGCGCGCCGCTACGAGATCGATCCGCGCTCGCTGGCTTTGCTCAATCGTATGCAACCGCCATATGCCGTGCGCCAAGGGGATCGTGTTGTGTTGCCAGCGATGGCGCGCGCCGACCCTGCGCCGCCGCCAGTTGTCACGCCGCCTGCACCGTTGCCGACTGCGCCGATCATACAGGGCTCCGGCCGTTTCGCTTGGCCGCTCCGTGGCGAGGTCATCGCGCGCTTCGGCGTGCAACCGGGCGGTGCGCGGATCGACGGCATCGAGATCGCCGGCGCCGAGGGCGCGCCGATCGTGGCGGCCGACGCGGGTGAGGTGGTCTATGCCGGCACTGACCTCGAAGCCTACGGCACGCTCATCCTCATTCGCCACGCCGACAATTACGTGACCGCCTACGGCCATGCGCGCCGTGCTTTGGTGCGGGAAGGGCAACGCGTTCGGGCGGGCGAGCGTATCGGCGAGCTTGGACCGAACGCCCGTGGCGCTCCGCGATTGCTGTTTCAGGTCCGCCAAGGCAGCGCCGCAATCGATCCGGTCCCGCTTTTGGGCGCGCGGGACTAGGCCGCTTGTCTGACTGCGGCGAAACGGCGCGCGCAGACGGATAGCGGGCGTTGAAATGGCAGGCGCAAACTCTATAGTCCCGGCCTTCCGCGAAGAGTGCTTCGCGAAATGACTTTTCAGGTCCGACAGCGCGTTCGCGCTCTCCTAGCGAGGATCAATGTTCATCTCGAATGCTTATGCGCAAACTGCGGCTGGCGGTGGCGACCCCACGACTGCAATGATTATGCAGATCGCGCCGCTCGTTCTGGTTTTTGTCGTCTTCTACTTCTTGCTGATCCGTCCGCAGCAACAAGCACGCAAGCGGCACATGGAAATGGTCGGCGCGCTGAAGAAGAACGATGTCGTCGTCACCTCCGGTGGCCTGATCGGCAAAGTGAAGTCGGTGCAGGACGACGAAGTCCGTGTTGAGCTGGCGCCCAATGTCGATGTCCGCGTCGTGCGCGGCACCATCGCCGAAGTCCGCTCCAAGACCGACCCCGCGCCCGCCAACGATTCCAAGCCGGAATAAGTCTCATGCTGCAAGTCGCGCGCTGGCGCATAATCCTGGTTGCTGTGGTGGCCGCGATGGGGATCGCATTTGCGTTCCCCAATTTCGTACCGGAACGTCTGCGCAGCAGCATCCCGGATTTCCTGCCTAGCCAGGCGATCAATCTCGGTCTCGACTTGCGCGGCGGTTCGCAACTGCTGCTTGAGGTCGATATCGAAACGCTGCGCGCGCAACAACTCGATAACATCGCCGACCAGATGGCCTCTGCCATGCGCGAAGCGACGCCTGCGATTTCCTACACCGGTCGCGGCGTGGTTGGTGATGCTGCGCGCATCCGGCTTGTGAACGCAGCGGAAGATCTAGAGCGCGCACGCGTCGCGTTGCGCACGCTGGCGCAAGCGCCGAACGGCGGTGATCCGATTTATCGCTATACCGAGGGCGCTGACGGGACGATCGAAGCGCGCATCACCGATCAGTATCTGAGCGCGCTCAGCCGCCAAGCAGCGCAGCAATCGATCGAGATCATCCGCGATCGTATCGATCCGACAGGCACCAGCGAAGTGACCATCGTCCGTCAAGGCGACCAACGCATCGTTGTTCAGGCGCCAGGTATTTCTGACCCGGAGCAATTGAAAGAGCGCATCGGACAGACCGCGCTGATGACGTTCCACCTCGTGCGTGAAGTGTCTCCAGAGGAGGCATCGGCCGGCCGCTTGCCGCCTGGATCGATGGCCGTTGGACCCTACGGCACGATCGGCGGATCGAGTGAAGTTGTTGAACGTCGCGCGCGTCTAACCGGTGAAAACTTGGTGCGGGCTAGCCCGCAGACCGACGGGCAGACGGGCGAGTTTGTGATGAGCTTCCAGCTCGATAACGAAGGCTCGCGCATCTTCTGCCGCATCACGCGGGAATATGTGAACCAGCGCTTTGCGATCCTGCTCGACAACCAAGTGCTCACAGCGCCACGCATCAACGAACCGATCTGCGGCGGCAGCGGCCAGATATCGGGAAACTTCACCGCTGAGTCAGCGAGTGAACTTTCGCTGATGCTGAACGCCGGCGCGTTGCCGACGCCGCTCACAGTGATCGACGAACGCACGGTCGATGCAAGCCTCGGTCAAGACGCGATCGATTCCGGCGCACGCGCAGCGGCGGTCGCCGGCATCGTCACGTTCGTCTTTATGGTTCTCGCGTACGGCCTATTCGGAGTTTTCGCGTGCATCGCACTCATCGTGAACTTCACGTTGATCATTGCCGCTATGTCGATGATCGGCGCGGCACTCACCTTGCCCGGTATCGCTGGCCTCATCCTGACCATTGCGATGGCGGTGGACGCCAACGTCATCATCTATGAGCGTATGCGCGAAGAAGCGGAGGCGGGGCGAAGTCCAGCGCTCGCCATCGACGCCGGTTTTGCACGCGCCATGATCACCATCATCGACGCTAACCTGACGACGATCCTCGCCGCCATGATCCTGTTCCAATTCGGCGCGGGTCCTGTGCGAGGTTTCGCTTGGACGCTCTCGATCGGTGTCATCACCTCGGTGTTCACTGCGGTGTTGGTAACGCAACTTCTTATCGCTTGGTGGTTCCGCGTCGCGCGCCCCAAAACGCTGCCGATTTAAGGGAAACGAACAATGTCTGCTTGGCCCTTGATCCGGTTATTGCCGAAGAAAACCAACTTCACTTATGTGAAGTTCGCTGGCTTTGCCGCGTTCATCTCGATCGCGCTGTGCGTCGCTTCGCTCGTCTCGATCTTTACTGGCGGCTTACGCGAAAACCCGATCGAAGTTTATCAGCAAGCCGAAGGCAGCCCCGTTGCGCGCTTCGGCGCGATTATGGAGCACGGCTTCAACCTCGGCATCGACTTCCGAGGCGGCACATCGATCCTCATCGAAGCGCCCAATCCTATCGACCAAGAAGCGCTCCGTGCGCTCGGCCGCAGTGCGCAAGAAGGTGACGTTGAAGTGCAGGGTACAACCTGCCGTCCGGTGGATGCGCCTCCGTATTGCGCCATTCTGAACTTCGAAACTGCGCCGGATCAGTCGGCCACCGTCGAGCTTATTCGCAGCGGACTAGGCACCGTCTCCGAAGGCGCGCGCATCGCCAATGTCGATGCGGTCAGCGCAAAGGTCTCCGAAGAGCTGTTCTCAGGCGGCCTCATGGCGCTTGGCTTGGCCATGGTGTTGATGATGATCTACATCTGGTTCCGCTTCGAATGGCAGTTTGGTGTCGGCGCCATGCTCGGCCTCCTGCACGACGTGATCCTTACGCTCGGCATTTTCTCGTTCTTCCGTATCGAGTTCACGCTGACCATCATCGCAGCGCTGCTGACGATCATCGGTTACGGCATCAACGACACCGTCGTCGTGTTCGACCGTCTGCGCGAAAACCTGCGCAAGTATAAGCGCATGCCGCTCGGCGAGTTGATCGATCTGTCGCTCAACGAAACGCTCTCGCGCACGATCATCACTGGTTGCACGGCGATCTTTGCGTTGATCGGGCTTCTCTATCTCGGTGGCGAAGCGCTGTCGGGCTTTGCGATTGCGATGCTGTTCGGGATCGTCTGCGGCACCTACTCGTCACTGTATGTGGCGGCGCCTGTGATCTTGTTATGGGGCGTCAAGCGCGGCGGTCGCGACCAGAGCGGACAACAAGCGGGTGGCGCGCCGCAGGTCGCGAACTAGGTCGCGCTGCGGGGCAGGGGGAAAGTCATGGCGTTGTTTCTGAGCAATTTACGCTATGTGGCGTGGACTGCGTTGGCGCTCGGCGTTCTCTTCCTCATCTATTTCGCGATGGGCGTGGCGGGCTACACGTTCAGTGATTCCGTGTTCTGGGAGGCCGCCCTGCGCTGGGGCCATGTGCTCGTGAGCATCATGTGGATCGGTCACCTCTACTATTTCAACTTCACTCAGATCCCGAACATGCCGAAGATTCCGGATGAGCAGAAACCGGCGGTGACAAAAGTCATCGCACCTGCGGCGCTATTCTGGTTCCGCTGGGGCGCGATGTTCACGCTGATCACCGGCCTCTTGCTCGCCTGGAATCAGAACTACCTTTTCCAAGCTCTGACGCTCGGCGGCGGCGACGATCCGAGTTTCGCCGTGCCGAAGCACATCCTGATCGGCATCGGTATGTGGCTGGCGATCGCCATGTGGTTCAATGTCTGGTTCATCATCTGGCCGAACCAGCAAAAGGCGCTGAACATCAACAACGCCTTCCCCGATCTCGACGCAGCAGGAAAAGCAGCCGCCGGGAAAACAGCGATGCTGTTCTCACGCACGAACACGTTTCTATCCGTGCCGATGCTTGTAGCGATGACGGGTGCCAGCACGTTGTTCTGAGTGCGCGAATAGCGAATGGCCGGGAGCAGCGGGGCGCGTGCGCAAATCTCCATTCGCCACTCGCAATTCACCATTCGCGGCGATTGGCGCCACTGTTCGCCGCGCCGACGAAGACCGCTGGCTCGCTGGCCGTTTCGCTCATCCTATCATTCGCGAGCGCCTGATCGCGCTTTACGCGGTGAACTACGAGATCGCGCGGAGTGCAGAAACGGTCTCGACTGCGGCACTCGGCGATATTCGCCACGCCTGGTGGCGCGAAGCGCTTGAGGAAATTCACACAGGCCAGGGACCGCGTACGCATCCTGCTTTGGAAGCTTACGCACAAGCACACTCCAAGGCGCCGTTCTTGCGTCACCCTTGGTCAATCATCATCGATGCGCGCGCCGCCGATTTGGAATCCGCGCCGTTTGCAGATTTCGACACGCTCACCAAATACGTCGACGCGACCGCCGGAGCGTTGATGCAGCTTGCCATCGCCGCATGCGATGCCGATGCGCCAGCAAGCGCTATGACCTTCATTCAACCCGCAGCGCGCGCCTGGGGCTACGCTGGTCTTTTGCGGGCTGCTCCGGTCTGGGTTGCACGCGGAAGGCGTCTGGGTGTCGATCTGGCAGTGTTGAGGCGCGCTGGTTTAGATGCACACTCGCGCGCGCGCCAAGAAGCCAAAATTATCCCCGAAAAGTTCTTCCCGGCGTTCGGCTATGTCACGCTTGCGTCGCGCTATCTCCGTGCTCCCGAGAGTGAGCCTTCGCTCTTTGAACGCCAAATTCGCCTCGTAACGGCGTCTGCTACCGGCCGCCTCTAGCTATCGCGTCGCGCGGGTTTCGCGTGTCACCTCGCGCAACCGTGCATCAAGTCGCTCGCGATCGTAGCCTGCGATCATCTCGCCATTGATGAGGAAGAGCGGTGTTGCAGTGTTCTCAAGCTCAATCGCCAGCGCGCGATTATCCTGCAGAAGACGCGTGACGTCTTCGCTCTCCATTGCGCGGCGCATGCGGGCGACATCAATGCCGCTGTCGCGGGCAAGCTGATCAATGCGGGCGGAGTTGAGATCACCCCGAAAGCCCATAAGCGCGCGATGAAACTGCCAATAACGGCCCTGCGGCATCGAGGCCACAGCAGCGCGTGAGGCCTCCATCGACTCTGCGGAGAGGATCGGAAACTCTTTGAAGACGACGCGCACATCGCGCCGCGTGCGCGTCAGGTCGGTGACCCATTCCAAAGCTGCGTGGCAATAGCCGCAGCGATAGTCGAAGAATTCGACAATCACGATCGGCGCATCAGCGGGGCCAATCGAGAAGTCGCGCGAATCCGAGCGCGCGCGTTGCCAGCGCTCTGACTGCGCGCGCGCCTCAAGAGCATCCATCGCTTCGCGCAGCACTTGCGGATTGTTGACCAGATAGTCGCGCACGACGGCGCGGATTTCCGCTTGTTCTTGCGCATTGAAGGTTTGCGCCGAGGCGGGCAGGGCGAAGGCGAACAGCGCTAAAAGCGCCGCATAGATCAAACGCGCCATGTGTGGCTCCGTCCTAAAACTGAGCCGCACAGATGGCTGCTTTTGACCGTCGCATCAAGGCTCAGCGGCGCGGTCTGCGCTCGCCCTCCATATCGCGCACCTCGTTGCCCGCGAACGTGACCAAGTCCATGGCGCGCTGGTAGTCCGGCGTATTGCGCGGCAACTCTCGACGCGCGCGCTCTGCAAAGCTTAATGCGGCGGGATAGTTGCCGATGGAGAAGTTTTGCTCGGCTGAAGCCAGCTGAGCCAGGGGTTCGTTGCCTTGAACGTTCCGTGCCTGCGCCATCTCACGCCAGGCGAATCCGTTGTCAGGTTCTTCGCGAACGGCCTGACGCAGCAGTTCGACTGCGCGATCAGCGCCCTCGTGGCCGCGCGCCGAGGTTAAAGCGCGGGCGAGGGCGATCTGGAATAGTGGCTCGTTCGGACGTAAGGCCAGCGATCGCTCGTGATACGGAATGGATTCTTCCGCACGACCGTGTTCGAACAGAATCTGGCCCATCAGCTCTTGATAGAACGCGTTATCGGGTTCTTCGGCGATGAGCGAATCCAACTCGCGGCGGGCGTTCGGCAGATCGGCGACGCGGTAATAAGCGACGGCGCGGGCGTAGCGCGCGGGGGCGGACGTATCGTGCAGCGGATAACGCGCCAATGTTTGCCCTTGGTTGCGAAGAAAGCCGATTAGCTTTGCTTGCATGAACTGAAAGCGGCGCTGGCTCTCATCGCTGTCGCGCACGCTATGAAATTCACTGGCGGCGATCGCCGGACGCAGCGCCTCAACACGGTCCGAGGAGAACGGGTGCGTCATAAAGTAGGGCGGCGCACGGCGCGCAAGAAACTCGTACGGCCGGATGTTCTCATTGAAGAAGTCGAGCAAACCCTGCGCTGACTGTCCGGTTCTTTCCAGATATTCGAGCCCCGCTTGGTCGGCGGCGGATTCTTGGACCTGGGTGTAGCGAACGAAGCTGCCCATTGCGAACGCTTGCGATCCGGAGATCAACGCGGCGCCAGCATCTGGCGCGCCCGCCGCGATCGCGAGCACGCCCAGACCGATTGAGAGCAGTGCAGGCGCCATCGCTTGCTGCATCGCTTCACGCGACCGCGCGAGGTGACCGCCTGCGATGTGTCCAGTTTCATGCGCGAGTACGCCGATGAGCTCGTTCGGTTCATCGGCGGCGAGAATGAGCCCGGTGTGCACGAAGATGTTTTGGCCGCCTGCTACGAAGGCGTTCACGCTCGGATCGTTGACGATATAGATCGTCACATCATCCGGATCGAGACCGGCGGCCCGTAGCAAGGGTTCTGTGTAGACGCGCAAAGTGTCTTCGATCTCGGCGTCGCGGATCAGGCTTTGCGCTGACGCGTTTGTCGCAAACAGCGCGGCCAAGCAGGCCATCAGCGCGCCTTGCGCGAAACGCTTGAACGTCCGGGTCATAGCTTGCGCCCGCTCCTTCGATCTATGCCATTTGCAGCCGGTTCAAGCCCCGCTTTGCGGCAGGAGCATGACCGGCTGCGTTAGCACTACGTCATCAGTCTTTCTTCGCCCAACGGGAGAAGCGCGAGAGGAACTTATCGCGCCGCTCTTGGTCGGGCTCGTAGTTCAAAGCAGCGTTGTCATCGTAGCGCGCTGGCGCCGCTTCGAGTGCTTCCGCCGCCTCCATCTCAGCTTCGGCGACGGCCGCTACTGCTGCCTCATACGCCGGCTCCGGCTGATAGGAGGGCGCAGCCGCTGGATGCACGATCACTTCCGCCTCGACCGCTTCTTCGATCAACGCATCGGTTTCAGCCTCTGCATCTTCGATCACGGCTTGAACGCGAGCGTCGCCATTGCGGTGACGGCCCTCTGGGCGCGGGCTGAGCGACTTCAAATCAGCGCCGACAAAGTCGAGCCATTCGCCGCCATCAACCTCATACACACGCCGTCCGCGACCACGACCGCGACGCCGGCGTTTGCCATTGCGTCCACGTTCGCCGCGATCATTGCGCTCGGAGCGTTCAGCAGTCGCGGCGACTGGCGCGGGTTCGGCTTCTGACGCTTCGTCGCCTTCAGCGCGCGGTTCGCCTTCGCGACGATTGCGCCCGCCGCGACGTCCACGACGACGGCGACCGCGACGATCGTCGCCTTCACCTTCTACAGCAGCTGCTGCGGCAGCTGGGCGGCGAGGCTTGGATTCGACTTCGGCCGCTTCTTCCTCGTCTTCGACTTCTTCCTCGTCCTCGATCTCATCGACCTCGGCTTCCGGTTCTTCGACGAGCGCACCGCGTCCGCGACGCGGAGTTGGCGCTTCGGCGTCTTCGTCTTCGACGAAGGTGCCTTCGCCAATGTTGATCTCAAAGTCGCCCGAATGCATCTGGCCGTTGGCGCTGATGCGCACGCGGACATGGCGATTCTCTTCGATGATCGAGAGCGCTTCGCGTTTTTCGTTCAGCAAATAGAGCGCGGTATCGGTTGCGGTGCGCGCTTCGATCTCGTGGTTCTTCTGCTTGGCGGAGACCTCGTCGAGCGCACGCAGAAGCGCAAGCGCTGCCGATTCCACCGAACGCACGCGGCCTGAGCCTTGGCATTGGTCGCAGACGTGGCTCGTGCCTTCCAGAACGCCGGTGCGGCGGCGCTGACGCGACAGTTCGAGCAAGCCAAAGCCGCTTATCTTGCCCATTTGAACACGGGCGCGATCGAAGCGCAGGCTTTCTTTCATGCGCTTTTCAACGGCGCGATCGTTCTTCGGCTCTTCCATGTCGATGAAATCGATCACGATGAGGCCGGCGAGATCGCGCAGACGCATTTGGCGCGCTGCTTCGTCAGCAGCTTCCATGTTGGTCTTGAAGGCGGTCTGCTCGATATTGCGTTCGCGCGTGGCGCGGCCGGAGTTCACGTCAATAGCGACGAGCGCTTCGGCTTGGTTGATGACGATATAGCCGCCGCTCTTCAGCGTCACGACCGGTGAGTAGATCGAATCCAGCTGCCGCTCGACGCCGTTTTTGGCGAAGATCGGTGTCGGGTCTTTCCAGAGATGAACGCGCTTGGCATGCGATGGCATCAGCATGCGGACGAAGTCTTTGGCTTCCTTGTAAGCGCCTTCGCCATCGACATGAATCTCATCGACATCTTTGTCGTAGAGATCGCGGATCGCGCGCTTCACCAGCGAGCTTTCTTCGTAGATCAACGCGGGCGCTACGCTCTTTAGCGTTTCGTCGCGAATGGTTTCCCAGGCGCGTGAGAGATATTCGTAGTCGCGCTTGATTTCGGTCTTGGTGCGCTTTGCGCCAGCCGTGCGGATGATCAGGCCCATGCCTTGCGGCACTTCGAGATCGGTGGCGATCTTCTTCAAGCGCTTTCGATCGGTGGCTTGGGTGATCTTGCGCGAGATGCCGCCGCCCCGGCCGGTGTTCGGCATCAGCACGCAATAGCGGCCGGCGAGCGAGAGATACGTCGTGAGTGCTGCGCCTTTATTGCCGCGCTCTTCTTTCACCACCTGGATCAGCATCACCTGACGGCGGCGAATGACCTCTTGGATTTTGTAGCGACGGGTCAGGATTCTGCGGCGGCGCTCATCGCGCGCTTCATCATCCTCTTCTTCGTCTTCGCTTTCGGCTTCCGCCTTGGCGAGCTCCGCTTTGATCGCTTCCTGATCGTCGTGCGGGATCGCGTAATAGTCGGGGTGGATTTCCGAGAAGGCGAGGAAGCCGTGACGATTGCCGCCGTACTCGACAAAGGCAGCCTGCAGCGACGGCTCAACGCGCGTCACCTTGGCGAGATAGATATTGCCTCTGAGTTGTTTCCGGCTCGCGACCTCGAAGTCGAAATCTTCAACGTGGTTTCCGTCGAGCACCGCGACCCGGGTCTCTTCCGGGTGGGCGGCGTCGATCAGCATTTTCTTGGCCATTAAAAGGGGCTCCGTGAGCGCCGGGCGCACAGGCTCTCGAACGTCCGGGCAGAACCGGGGCGAAAGCGGCGAGGGGGCGCAAAGTCATGTGAAAAGATCCAGCGCGATCGGCAGCCTCGGCCCGTGGGCCCTTGGCGCTGAGATCGATCGCGGACGAGATCATAGGTTGGCTCCAATTGACGCCGCCTAAACGAGCGGCGTTTACGCTCCGGCAACGGATGGCCATCGGGTCCGAACGCGGGCGCAAAGAAAGAGCGCGCCGCAGGGCCTGGTTCGCCGGTCCGCTTAGCGGGAGCGCGCCGGGCGCTCTTGGGGAGGTTTCCCCTGACGGCGCACGCGACGATGGGATGAAGCTTTGCATGATTTGAATAGGGAAAGGAAGCGGCAAGGGCGGTATTCGGGGCCGCTAACGCGTGCGATCCGCATCCGCAACAGGAATGACGCGGATTACGCCGTCGGCGGCGGGGGCTAGTTGGTAACCAGGGGTGAGCGTCAAAACCCAACCGGGGCCGGTCAAACCGCTGGCATCAGGGCTTGCTGCAATAACTCGCTGATAGTCGCTGGCGATGACAGCGCCTTCGGTCGTGCGCAATTCGCCCCAGGAATCGCGAATGGTGAGCGTTCCATAGAAGGAGCCCAGGCCAGGGATGGCGGTGATCTGATTGGGATTGAACTCCATCCGCATGGCGATCAGCGGCAGTTCCAGCCGTGGGCTCTCGGCGTAGAGACGGCGCAAATCCGCAAGCCTTGCCGCCATCGATTGCGCCCGAGAGCGTTCAGCAGCGGCGACTTCAGCGCCGCCGTAGCGGGCGGTGGCTTCAGTTAGCCGTCGGCGATCTTCGGTGCGGGGGCGTAGGATTGCCGCGAGCAAGTTTGCTGGCGTGTTGGGCCCTATTTCGCTTCGCCAATTGGGTTGCGCCCGGTCCAGCAAAAGTCCGTAAGCGGGGCCGTTGGCGTAGGCGAAAGCGCGGGAATAGGCCTCGTGGTTGTCGAACTCATCGAGAATGCGCGCGGCGTAAAGGTCGGTGTTTTCGCCGGCGCCGAGCCTGACGCCGGTATAGGCGGCCAAGCCCTCATTGCGATCGAGCATGGCTTCTTCCGCGGCCGCACCGGGGAAAGCGACATGCCGTGCGCTTCGAAACAGCAACGCCTCCCGCGCCGCATTGTCCCGCGCCCGACCGCGTGATCGCAGGGCGGTTGCGAGCGCGCGAAACTCTAAGCGCAACAAAACGCGGGCGCGTTCTTGGTCGAGATGAGCGTTCGCGGCGTTCGTTGACGCGAAGCCGAGTTGCGGTTGGGCGCGGTGCCAAGCCTCGTGAGCCAGAAGAACGCGCCGATCCGTTTGGTCGGTGGGCAGCGGCGAAAGCAGCATAATCCAGCGGCGGGCCGCCCACTCGACGGCTGTGTTGGCGAGCGGCGCATCGGCTGGGAGCGTGCCGACCCAGCCTGCGCCGGTGTTCGTGAACACCCCCAAGCTATCGCTTTCGCTGGCCCAGGCTGCGCGGGTTGCGGGATCTACGATGATCGTTGGCCCGCACAGGTCGACGCCCCAAAGCCTGCCGCGATCCTCGGCGCAAATTTCTTGAAGCTCGCGATACGCCGCAGAGGAGGCCATCACATCCTGCGCCATTGCTGGCGCTGTGAGGCTGGTAAACGCGGCCAGGACGAAGATCGCTAACATCCGCATGACGTAAGGTTGACCAGGGTTCAGGTCCTTACTCAAGCGCTGATGCGACCAACTGTGGTGAACGCTGCATTAGCCTTCCTTTTCAACTCGATAGTAGGCCGCATCAGGTACTTTCCCGATCTTCATGGACGTTACTCGTCGCTCTTTCGCTCTCGCGGGCCTCACCGCACTCGGCAGCGCCGCTCTCAGCGGCCGCGCTTGGGCTGATGCGCCCGTGTCCGTGCGCGGGATCATGGTTGAGCCGTCTGGCCTGGCTGCTCGGATCACCGTGGCGCTGGATCAGCACACGCAAGCTAGGACTTTTTTCCTACAAAGTCCAGACCGTTTCGTTATCGACCTCGCCAATGCGCGCCTCGCGCTGCCGCAGGGCGCCTCTGGCGAAGGGCCGGGCGGGGGCGTCGTTCGCCGCTATCGTTATGCTCAGAGGCCGGATGGCATCGCGCGCTTGGTCCTCGACCTCGAAGCGCCAGCCAGCATCGTGCGCCAAGATTTGGGCGGCCGCCGTCAGCCCGCCGTTAGCTTTGATCTCGCCCCGAACGCGCCTTTCGCGGCCGCGCCCGCGCCATCGCGCACCCAAGGCCGCAGCGGTCGCCGCACGATCGTGATCGATGCCGGTCATGGCGGACGCGATCCGGGCGCCATCGGCACGACCGGCGTGCGCGAGAAGGATGTGGTTCTGGATTCGGCATTGAAGCTGCGCCAAGCGCTGGAACATCGCGGTCATCGCGTGGTGCTGACCCGCGACGCTGACACCTACATCGATCACGCGGAACGTGTGCGCATCACGCGCCAGCAGAATGCTGACCTTTTCATCTCGGTTCACGCCGATTCCCACGCCAATCCGGAAGCGGCGGGGGCCTCGGTCTATACGCTCTCGGAACGCGGCGCTGACCGTGCGCAGGGCATGATGGATGCGCAGAACTGGAACGTCGATCTGGGCAATGCCCCGCGCCAGGGGCTGGCGCATGACATTCTGGTCGATCTCTATCAGCGCGAGACGATCAACAATTCCGCTCGCTTTGCCCAAACCGTGATCCCGCGCATCGGCCAAGTCGCGCCTTTGCTGCGCAATACGCACCGGAACGCCGGCTTCTTCGTGCTTCTGGCCCCGGACGTACCCGCCGTGCTGGTCGAAACCGGGTTTCTGTCCAACCCGACCGATGAACGCCGTTTGGCCGATCCAAGCGCGCGCGAACGGATGGCCGAGGCTATGGCGCGGGGTGTGGATGACTATTTCGCCGCGCCTGCGCTCTATGCCAGCGCCTAAAATGCGTGCGAATCTTGGGGTACAGACACCTTCGCCTGACATGCTGCGCCGGACATAATCGCGCCGCATTGGAAGGCGAGGCCGAGCCAATACTTGTTTTAAGCGCGCAAAATGCGGGGCGCCATGTCGCGAGATCACACTTATAGCGGCGGTCGTGGCTGGAGCCGCGACGATCGTGAAGACGATTATCGCGAACCGCCGCGCGGCAATATTCCGTGGCGCAAAATTCTGATCGGCCTGGGCATTTTCATTGCCGTCGGTTTTCTCGCGGTGGTCGGTTTCATCATCGCCGCTTTGCAGGGTCTGCCGAGCCTCGCTGATCTTGAGAATTACGAGCCGCCCGTCACCAGCCGCGTTCACGCGGGCGATGGCGCTTTGGTCGCGGAGTTTGCGCGCGAGCAACGCGTGTTCGTGCCGATCGAACAGATTCCCGATCACGTGAAGAACGCGTTCGTCGCGGTTGAGGACGCGCGCTTCTTTGAACACTCGGGCATCGACTATCAGGGCTTGGCGCGCGCCGTGTTGCGCATCCCGCTCGATGTCATCCAAGGCAATCGCGTCCAAGGCGCATCGACGATCACGCAACAAGTTGCGGGCAATATGCTGACTGGCCGCGCCGCAAGCTGCGCCGATGGTTTGAGCGGTATGTTCTGCGCGATCTGGACGAAGCTCCGCGAAGGTCTCGTTGCCCAACGCATCGAGCGCGTGCTCGATAAGGATCGTATTCTCGAGCTTTATCTGAACCAGATTTATCTCGGAAACCGCGCTTACGGCGTGGCGGCGGCGTCGCTCAACTATTTCAACAAGCCGCTCTCTGAGCTTACCATCGCTGAGGCGGCGTACCTTTCCATTCTCCCGAAAGGTCCGGCTAATTATCAGCTGCCGCGCAACCGTGAGCGCGCCATCGATCGTCGCAATTATGCCATCGCGCGCATGGTCGATCGCGGCTACATTACAGAAGAACAAGCAGTCGCGGCGCGCGCAGAAGATCTGCAGGTCACCAACCGCCTGGCTGGCGATCAATACATCGCTGCTTCGCATTTCGTCGAAGAAGTGCGCCGCCAAATCCAATCGCAATACGGCGAAGACGCGCTCTACAATGGCGGCCTCTCGATCCGCTCGACCATCGACACGCGCTTGCAGCTGACTGCAGCACAAGCGCTGCGCGCCGGTTTGGAAGCCTATGATCGCCGTCACGCGTGGCGTGGGCCATTGGGCAGCGGCGATGCCTCTGGCGATATTCAAGCACAACTGGCGGAGGCTACTGCGCCGCCGACGCTCTCTAGTTGGTTGCGTGCGATGGTCACTGCGACCGGAAGCAATGGCGTTGCCGTTACCGATGAGAACGGCGCGACTGGACGCTTGCTTGCCGATGATGCGTCGTGGGCGGCGCAGGGCGCGCGCAGTGAAGCTTCGCGTGCATTGCGGGCTGGTTCGATCATTTACGCGACGCGCAACTCGAACGGCCGCTACACACTGCGCCAAGTGCCGGAAATTCAAGGTGCGCTGGTCGCCATGGATCCGCACACCGGCCGCGTTCTGGCGATGGTTGGCGGCTATTCGTTCAATGATGCGAATGGCTTGAATCGCGCGACGCAAGCGATGCGTCAGCCGGGTTCGTCGTTCAAGCCGATCGTTTATGCAGCAGCACTCGATTACGGCCTGACGCCGGCGACCTTGGTGGACGATGGTCCGCTCGCGATCGAAGCAGGCGATGGCACCAACTGGTCGCCGGAAAACTATTCGCGTGAGTTCTATGGCCCAACCACGTTGCGTCGTGGTTTGGAATTGTCGCGTAACGCGATGACGGCGCGTGTGGCGTACGAAATGGGCGCTGATCGCGTGCTCGAATATGGCCGCCGCATGGGCGTTTACGGCGATGATACGCAAGCGGTGTTCTCGCTCGCACTTGGCGCTGGTGAAACAACGTTGATGCGGATGACCACGGCTTACGGCATGTTCGTCAATGGCGGCCGCCGCATTCAGCCGATCATCATCGACCGCATTCAAGATCGCACCGGACGTTCGGTGTTCCGCCGCGACCAACGCGAATGCGCTGACTGCACTGCCGAATGGCGTCGTGGCCTCACGCCGCCGACTTTGCCGGACACGCGGCAGCAAGTGCTCGATCCCGTCACGGCGTATCAGATCGTGTCGATGAGCGAAGGCGTCGTGCAACGCGGCACCGCGACCGTGATCGCCGATCTGGGTTTTCCGCTCGCAGGCAAGACCGGCACCACGAACGACTACAAGGATGCGTGGTTCATCGGCTATTCGCCCGACTTGGTTGTGGGCGTCTGGGCTGGTTTCGATCAGCCGCGCAATATGGGCGAAGGCGAAACCGGCGGCCGCATCACAGCGCCGATCTTCCGCGACTTCATGCGCGTCGCTTTGCGCGACACACAACCCGCGCCGTTCCGCATTCCTGCGGGTGCGCGCCTCGTGCGTGTCGATAGTCAAACCGGCTTGCTGCCGAGTGCGACGACGACTTCCACGATCCTCGAAGCCTTCCGTCCAGACACGGAACCGACTCGCGATGTAGCGGCCTCGCCGTTCATCTTCGGCGGCACCGATCCGCTCGATCCGCGTGTGCTTTCCGGCTTGGACGCCGATTACGCCAGCGATCGCGACCGCGAACGTGAAGCACGGCGTCTGCAAGAAGAGCAGGCTGAGGATTTGGGTGGGTTGTACTAGCGTTCGGTTGTCGGGGCTCGGGAGTCGGTTATCGGGAAGGCTGACGCCGCTTGCGTTTCGTGATGCCTCGCTTACATCGAACCCCGAAAACCCATCCCCGAGACCCGAACACCGAGACCAACATGCGCGCAGAAATCGCAACTCTTTCCGAACAGATCGAGTCCGCCGTCGCTTTGCTGCGGAGGCGTCTTTGACTGGGATCGCGCCCAAGTCCGATTTGACGAACTGACTGCACTCTCCGAGCGCCCGGATTTCTGGAACGATTCCGAACAAGCGCAGAAGTTCATGCGCGAGCGCAATAAGCTCGAAGCGGGGATGAACAATATTCTCGGCCTCGAACGCGATCTGCGCGATGGGGTCGAGCTCGCCGAAATGGCCGAAGCCGAAGGCGACGAAAGCCTGATCACCGAAGCTCAGCAAGGCTTGGAAGCCGCGCGCGCGCGTGCGGCGAAAGCCGAGTTGGAAGCGCTGCTCTCCGGCGAGGCTGATAGCAACGATGCTTACATCGAGTTCAATTCCGGCGCCGGCGGCACCGAGAGCCAGGATTGGACGGAGATGCTGCTGCGCATGTATTTGCGCTGGGCGAACGCGCGGGGCTTCAAGGCTGAGTTGCTGGAAGAACAAGGCGGCGACACGGCCGGTATTAAATCTGCGACCGTGCGCATCGAAGGTGAGAATGCCTATGGTTGGCTGAAAACCGAAGCTGGCGTGCATCGCCTGGTGCGGATCAGCCCGTACGATTCCAACGCGCGTCGGCACACGTCGTTTGCGAGCGTGTGGGTTTATCCGAAAATCGATGACTCGATTGAGATCGAGATCCTCGATAAAGACGTTCGCACCGACACCTACCGCGCCTCCGGCGCCGGTGGCCAGCACATCAACAAAACCGACAGCGCGGTTCGTCTGACGCATATCCCGACGGGTATCGTTGTCGCCTGCCAAGCCGAACGCTCGCAGCACAAGAACCGCGCGTCGGCCTGGGACATGTTGCGCGCGCGGCTTTATGAGGCTGAGCTGCAAAAGCGCGAAGCGGCGGCGCAGCAATTGGAAGACAGCAAAACCGAGATCGGTTGGGGCAGGCAGATCCGCTCTTACGTCTTGCAGCCGTATCAGATGGTCAAAGACCTGCGCACCGGTGTTGAAACGTCCGACACGGCAGGCGTTCTGGACGGCGATCTCGATCCGTTCATGGCCGCATCGCTCGCTGCACGGGTGAGTGGCGCGAGCGATAAAACGGTGGAAGATATTGATTAAGCTTCGTGTCTGGTGGGGGCCATGAGCGAAACGGCTGAAACGGCGATTGCGGAACCTGGCGGTTGGCTGGCTGAGTTTCAGCGGGGCCGCAGCACCGGCGCGTCGCCGCTGGCGACCTATCAAGGTTTGCTCGCCGACGAGATCGTGTTGCCGCAAAGTGCGCTCGACAATTCCGATCCAGCGCAACTGGTGCTCGCATCGTGCGCTTGGACGGATGCGTTGCTGGATCAGGTGTTCATGGTCCACGGTGAGTTCGCGCCGGAATCTTCGTTCAGCGCCTACGCGCATGATTATTTGGTGCAGGCGTCCGCAGGCGGACACGCGGCTTATTTTCGTCGGCGCGGCGGCAATGAGTTGGCGCTGAAGTGTGCGGCGCAAGGGCTGAAGAGCATGCTGGCGGCCCCGCATTTGGAGCTTTTCAATCTGAACCTTCGGCTTCACCGTTTGCCGCCGCCAGGTGCGCGCAAGCTTGCGGTGCAGAAGGGCTATCGCGATGTGAAGGCGGCGCTGGCCGATCTTGACAAAAAACTGGGAGAGCTGGAAACGCGGGAGCCGCTTACGCGGCGCCATAAAACTTGGCTGAAGAGTCTGCGCAAAGTGCAATTCGCGCCCGATGCGGAGATGACCAAGCACCTGGCGCGCATGGCGAAGCTCAACGCTTTGCGTCTGCCGCGCAAAGAGGAAACCGAGCGCGTGAGCTTTGCGCGCGATGCCGCGGATCAGGCGTTTATCGCTGTGCGTGCGCTGTGCGAAATGGCTGGCTTGGAGTTCGTCACGCTGCGGCCGATCGGCGAGACGCGGCTGCGCGAGGTTTGGACGGAGGGGCCCGACAAGCAGGGCTTTGCGTTCAAGGTCGAAACCGACAAGGGCTCGAAAGCGGCGTTGTTTTACGTCGATGGCGGTCTTTTCAAGAAGCGATTGGCCGTGCTGATCGAGCAGGGTAATCCGCTGCCGCTCGGCTCGCTCTCGCCCAGCGAAGAAGAGTTCAACGCCATCATTTCTCGCTGAAAGTCTTAGTGCGGCGCTAGCGGTTGACATTTCTGCGTGTCGGGAGTTGATTGATCGTTCAAACAAGGGGGCGATCATGCGTGTTTTAGCGGCTGTGGTGGCGATTTTCTGCGTGATCGGATCCAGCGCGGTCGCGGCGGCCGAGCCGGTAAATTGTTCGCGGACTGAGCCGAGCGGTGAGCGGACGCTTTGCCATGAGGCGGTGATCGATGCGTCGGCATCGGAGGCATGGCGCTTGTTTGCGACGACCGAAGGGCTCGGCTCTTGGCTCGCCCCGGTCTCTGCAATCGAGCTTCGGCCGGGTGGCATGTGGGAGAGCTCGTACGATCGCGCCGCACGCATTGGCGATGCGGGCAACATCCGCAATCGCGTGATCACTTTCGTGCCGGAGCGTTTGCTCGTGATCCAAGTCGCCGGTGCGCCGGAGGGCTTTCCGCATGCAGATGTCGTCGGCGAGTTGGCGACATTGATTGAGTTCGAGCCTATCGACGCGGGCCGCACGCGCGTGCGTGTGAGCATGCTCGGATATCGCGCGGGCGAAAACTTCGATGCGCTGTATCGGCAGTTCGAGTGGGGCAACGCGTACACGCTGAACGCACTTGCTGCGCGCGTCGCCAACGGCCCGACAGATTGGAGTGCTGCGCAATGAGCGCGCGTGAGAAGATCGTTCACGCTGCGATGGAGCTGTTTTGGCTGAAGGGCTACAACTCGACGTCGATCGCTGATCTGTTGTCGCGCACGCAGCTGAATTCCGGATCGCTTTATCATGTCTTCCCCTCGAAGCAGGACGTGCTGATCGGGGTGCTTGAGGCGTATCGCGATGGCATCGAGCAGATGCTGCTTGAACCAGCTTGGGGTAGCGTCGACGATCCGATCGAAAAGATATTCGCGCTGCTTGCTGGCTATCGGACCGCGATTGCGGACAGCGATTGCACCTATGGCTGTCCGATTGGATCGCTTGCGCTGGAACTGCATGAGCCGGATCCGCAAGTGCGCGATTTGTTGGCGGTGAACTTCAAGAATTGGACGCACGCTGTGGAGCGCTGCATCGAGAACGCCGGAGCGCGGATACCTGCGCACATCGATAAGCGTGCGCTGGCGGAGTTTGTGCTGACGGCGATGGAAGGCGGCGTGATGCAGGCGCGGACCTATCGCGACGTTTCCTATTTCGACCGCACGGTGAAGCAATTGCGCGATCACTTTGCGTTGTTGGAGCACGCCGCAAAGCAGGCGGCCTAAAGCCGGGGAGGGCTTTGTCATGGAGATCAATTGGCTTGCGGTGTTGGCCGCGGCGGTGAGTTCGTTCGTGCTTGGCGGGGCGTGGTATTCGGCTTTGTTCGCGAAGGTTTGGCAGCGCGCTGCCGGCGTTAGCGATGAGCAGATCAAATCGGCGAACATGCTGGTGATTTTCGGCGGCTCGTTTGTGTTGGCGTTGATCGCATCGGCATCGTTTGCTGTGTTTCTGGGGCCTGATCTCGATGCAATGACTGGCGCGCTCTATGGTTTCACAGCGGGGTTGTGCTGGGTGACGACATCGATCGGCATGGACTATTTGTTCGAGCGCCGCAGTCTCACGTTGTTCCTGATCAATGGCGGTTATCACACGCTGCAATTCACGTTGATCGGCGCAATTCTTGGAGCGTTCTGATGCGCGCATTGTTGTTAGTGCTGGTGCTTGGCGCTTGCGCCGCGCCTGCGCCGGTTGAGCCGATGGCGATATTGTCGCCGTTGATCGGATGTTGGCGTGGGACGTTCGAGGGGCAGGCGGGCATTCATGACGAGCGCTGCTTTGAGCGGCTCGATGCTCATGTGGTCGACATCCACTTTGTGAGGCCGACCGCATATTCGGGCGAGACCACCTACCATTATGATGATGCTCAGAACGAGGTGATCTGGGCTTACGCTGCAAGCGATGGTGGGCGCAGCAATGGTGTGGTGTCGGCGCGGGGTGATGCGCTGGTTTTTCCGTCGCATACGTATCGTGGGGCCGACGGTGCTGAGATGCGTTTGCGCGCGACGTGGACGTTTGACGGTGCGGATCGGTTCTCGACGTTTTCGGAGCGCTTTGAGAATGGCGCATGGGTCGTGTTGATGCGCATCGATTACGAACGCGCACCGGCCGAAGATTGAAGGTGCGAGCGCGCGCTATGACGTGTTGGGTGCGCGTCTGAAGTTCGGCGCACAGGCGCGGGCGAGTGCTGTGATTTCGGCGTAGGGTTCGGGATCGATGCGGTGTTGGAGTTCTGTTGGCTCGCTGGTGATGGCCGCGATGCGATCCGGTTTGGCGTAGAGCCGACGTGCGAGACGTTTGGCGTAGGGCGCGGGATCGTTGTGGACGCGGAGTAGCGCTTCGAAGCGCTCTGCGAGCGGCCATGCTGAATGGAAGCTTGTTGGCGCTAGGTATGGAGCGCGGGTGTCCTCGCCCGCGTGGCGCGGTGATTGCGCCACCGCCGACGCCTGGCCGATTGAGTGCTGCGGACGAGGACGCCCGCGCTCCATGTTGGTGCGAAAGCTCACGCGCCAGGCGTCTGGGTTTTCGGCACAGAAGCTCACGAGCTTTCGCGCAAGCTTGTTCGGTACGCGTTTGCTTGGTGTGCGCTGTTTGGTCTGCGCCATCTCGTTGGCGTAATGGCTCGCTTCGATCAGCAACAATTTGCGGAAGAGTGCTTCGACGGAGCGCAGCCAGTTCAGTGCAGCTTTGTAGTCGCGCGCGACTAGCGTGTGGCGGAAAGCCAAGTCCTGTGGCTCACCGAACAAGTTGAACAACGTCACCATCAAGCGGCTCGCCGCGCGCCAAAGCGCGATGGGGGCGAAGCGTTGCTGTGGTGCGGGCTCGTTTGTCATGGGTGCGCAGTATGCGCTTGGGACGAAGCCGGTCGGATAGATTTTCAATCCGCACCGTCGTCCTGGGGTTCGCGAAGCGAGATCGCAGACTCTGGGGGATCGCAAAGCGTTGTGTTTGCTCTGGATTCGGGGCTCGCACTGCGTGCGCAGCAGGATGACGGAAGCGCCGGCGCATAGGGATAGGCGCAAAACTATCCCCGCACTTCAGCGCCTCAATGACTAAACGCCCACCACAGCCATGCGCCGGTGACTGCTAGCCAAAGGACCAGCAGTACGATTGGAAACCATTCGAGTTGCGGCCCCCGCCGATCGTCACCCATGATCTGACGGTGCGGTCGTACCGTGGTCGCGCGCTATAAACTTTGACATAGCGGCTGCGTTCCGCCGCCAGTTCACGCAAAGAAAAAGCCCCGGCGTTGGCCGAGGCTTTTGAAGTCAAAACCCAGAAGACGAGAAACTCGAAATTAGCTCGCCAAATCAGCTCGACGTGCCGGTGACGATCACGCCCGAGACCATACGGTCATCGTTGGACGGCTCGCCGAACACCGAGCCGCTATAGCTCTGTTGCGGACGATCGCCCGATTGCACGATCTGCGGCGCAGCTGGCGTGCCGGGGCCGGATTGCGAGAGCGGATCCTGCAGATAGCGGCACTGGCCTTCGAACACTGCGCCCATCTCAACAGAGAGCGATTGGTGGACGATGTCGCCGAGCACGTGTGCGTTGCGCGCGAGGATGACTTTGCGGGCGCGGACCGAACCTTCGACGCGGCCGTGAACGGTCACGCTTTCGGAGACCATGTCGCCCTTGACCATACCGGTGTCGCCAACGGTGACTGAGCCGCCGCGGACGTTGCCTTCGATCTCGCCGTCGATTTGCAGTTCAGCGCCGTCAGCTTCGATGACGCCTGTGATCTTCACGCCATTGGCGATGATCGAGGCGATGCCGCTACGCGTAGGAGCCGAACGACGTTGGGGAGCTGGATCTGGCAAAGCAGGCACGTTGGAATCCGTCGGTCTACCCTTGTTCGTGAACATGCCGTCCTGCCCTCAAGAAGTTGACAGGATCAACCGCCCTGCCGCGGAACCACACTTCGTAATGAAGGTGGGTTGCAGTGCTCCGCCCTGTGGACCCCATCGAGCCGACACGTTGTCCAATGGCGACGCGATCACCGCGTTGCACTTGGATATCGCGCAAGTGTGCGTACCGAGTCTTAAAGCCGTGGCCGTGGTCGATTTCGACGACATTGCCATAGCCTGACCGGACGCCAGCAAAAGAAATTTGGCCGGGGGAGGTGGCCACGACCGGAGCGCGCTCGAAGGCGGCAAGGTCAAGGCCGGCGTGGAAGGTGGGGCGGCCGTTGAACGGATCGATCCGTTGGCCGTAGCCCGAAGTGGTGCGGTAATCGACGGCGACGGGCGCTGCCAGCGGGGTTGCGCCCGCGATGGCGCCGAGGCGACGGGATTCGCTGATGCGCGCGGCCACTTGGCTGACGCGGTTGGCGAAGGCCGGGTTCAGGCCGCTGTCGCGGAGATAAGCGACGAAGTCTTGCGGAACGAGCGGGCCGCCCATGCCAGCTTCAGCGCTGTCGACGTTCGGCATCGAGACGCCGGTCAGGCGAAGAACGCCGCGGACCTGCTCTGAACGCTCAACGACGGTGTCTTCAAGCTCCGAAAGGGTCTGCTCTTGGTCGGTCTCAAGACGCTCGCCGCGGGCGCGGAAGCCGACGGTGGTCACTTGATAGGGCTCAGAGGTGATGGCCCGAGATTGGCGCGGCTCAGCCTCGTCGATCGAGGCGGCCATGATGATGCGGGCGCCATCACGCTCGATCGGCGGCGAGGCGGCGAGTTGGAGGCTTTGGCCACCGGCATATTCCAGCAGCGAGCGGAGCACTTCGTGGCGGCTCTCGAACTCGGCGGTGGCGCGGTCAAACTGGCGGGTGCGCTCTTCGAGCTGGGCTTGGTAAGCGGCTGATTGGGCCCGGGATTCGTTGAGCCAACGATCATACTTGGCGCGTTCGCGCTCGATCTCGGCGTTGGAGGCCGTCGCTTGCGGGCCTTCCAAAATCGTGTTGGCGGTTGCGTAAACGCACCAGCCTGCCATGCCCACGGCGCTCAGCGCCAGAAGCGCTTGCTTGCCAGGAGACAAGGACACGTAGCGGACAGTGCCGCCGCTACGATGGTAAATCTGTCGTTCCGGGAATACACGATCGAAAAACGCTCGTGCCCGCGATCCGAACTGGCTCATGGTCCGCCACCGCCCACTAACTCAGAAAAAAACAATGTTAGCCCCGCCAGAACCAACCAAACCCGAAACCCTCTCGAATTGCAACAGGGCCTAGGCGCCGTTTACAATAATTTCAGGCTCGTTAACGCAGTACTTGCGAAATCTGCGCCGTTTCTGAGGTTTCAGACAGTCTAAAGCTTAATTTCCGGGCTTTTCGTTAACCGCTTTCAAGACTTCATCCACATGTCCTGGCACGCGCACCTTTCGCCAGATGCGCGCGATGCGGCCATCGGATTCGATCAGGAAGGTTGAGCGCTCGATGCCCATGAAGGTGCGTCCGTAGAGCTTTTTCTCTTTCCAGACGCCGTAGGCCTCGCATGTCTTGCCGTCTTCGTCGGAGGCGAGAATGACAGTCAGCCCGTGTTTAGCCGCGAACTTGTCATGCTTTTCGACGCTATCGCGCGATATGCCGATAACCATAGTCTTCGCAGATGCGAAGGCTTTCGCATTTTCAGTAAAGTTTAGAGCTTCTTGAGTACAACCTGGTGTGTCGTCCTTAGGGTAAAAGAAGAGGACGGCGCGCTTGAGCTTAAGCGCTTTCAAACTGACGCGCCCGCCTCCGGCCGTCGGTAAATCAAAAATGGGGGCGGGGTCGCCGGGTTTGAGTTCCTTTGCCAATCGAGGCCTCCAAGGCGCCGGCGTCCAAGCCGGGTCGCCGCCAGCGTACTGCGCTGGGGCTGGGACTGTGCTTTGCTTTATAATGGTTTCTCGCGCTAGACCCGAGGCCGGGGCCGGGGCGTTGGAGTTGTGCGGATGATACGCCGCTCGACGCTCATTGCTGTCGAGATTTTACTCGCGCTGGTCGCCGCCCTGGTGATCGGCACCGCTGTGGCGTGGTGGCGCCTGAGCCAGGGGCCGATTGAGCTCAACGCTATTCGCGAACATGTGCAGGCGGAGCTGTCAGCGGCGCGCGGCGGGCGGCCAGTGGGCATTGAGGGCGTGCAGCTGGCTTGGAGCGAGCGCAGCGCGCTTGAACTGCGGGCCGTTGGGATCACGATCGAGGACGGCCGTGGCGGTGTCCTGTCGACGCTGGATCGGGCGCGGCTTGAGCTCAACGTGCTGCCGCTGCTGATCGGGCGCATCTCGTTGCAGCGGGCCGAGTTTGAAGGCGGCGCGCTGACGTTCACGCGCAAGATTAACGGCGCAGTGCATATTGCGTTTGGCCCGGAAGGTTCTCCGGCTGACATCATCATTGATCCGCCGCCGCCGAATGAAACGCTCGAACAGCGCGTCGCGCGTGTGTTGGACAGTATGGAAGACGCGTTCCGGCCTGTTGGTCCGGGTGGCGGCTTGCGCGAGCTTTCGGTGCGGAGCGCAGATCTTACGATCATTGATGACGGTGGCGGACGCTGGACGGCGGACGGCGCGAACTTTGAATTGGCGCGGCGTGGCCGCTCGCTTGCGCTGAGCGCAGATGCGCGGCTTGAGGGCGCCGACGGCTTAGCGCCGGCCAACCTGCGGATCACAACGGACACGCGCTTTACCAGCGCTGTGATCGAGTTTGGGGCTGAGAACGTCCGACCGCGCGCGATCTTTTCGCAGGCTGCACTTGGGCCATTCGCGGGTCTCGATGCGCCGATGACGGCGCGCATATCGGTGGGCCTTGATCGCGAAGTCGGCGTCAATCAGTTCGATGGCGACGTCGAGTTCGGGCGCGGTTCGGCGGCGATGGGCGGCGGGCGCTTCGATCTCGAGGGCGGGCGTCTGCGTGGGCGCTACGACATCGCGACGGATGAACTGATCATCGATCAGATCGCGTTTGCCGGTGATCGTACGCGCATCGACGGTGAAGTGCGCATCCGCGATGTGACGCGCATCATGCGCGCTGATCCGAATGAACCAGCGGCGTTCGATATTTCTCTGCCGTCGGCGCGCTTGGCGATGCCCGGCACGTTCGCTGAGCCAGTGGCGTTCTCCAATGTGCGCCTCGTTGGTTCGATCGTCAGCGCAGAGCCTAGTATCCGCTTCACGCAACTGACCGCGCAAACGGGCGAAGGCACGATCCACGCAACCGGTCGCGTCTATTGGGCCGAGGCTGGCGCGGGCGAGCAGCGGCGAATGTATACCGGCGTTGAGCTGGATGGCCGCGTCGATGGCGCGATTGATGCGCGGTTGGTGCCGATCGTGTGGCCGATGGGCGTTGGCGAAAGTGCACGCGAGTTTCTTGGCCGCGCGGTGCGCGGCGGGCGGGTGACGGATGTGGTCGCACGGCTCGATATTCGACCGTCCGATCGGGCAGCCGAGGCCTATCGCAATGAAGCGGTGGACGTGCGCTTCAATGTCAGCGGCGCAGAGATGCAGTTTGTTTCGACGATGTCGTCGGTGACCGACGCGCGCGGCTCGGGCGTGCTGCGTGGCAACAGCTTTGAGATGAGCGTGTCGGAGGCGCGGTTGAATGGGCTGGCGATCACCAATGGTCGCGTCGATATTCCGCGTTTCAAACCGCGCGGGCAGATGGCGACGATCACGGCGCGTGTCGATGGCAATGCGCGCAATCTGCTTGAGCTGCTGGCGCAGGAGCCGATCAGTTTGGGTGAGCGCTTGCCTGTCGACATTGCCAGCGCGACCGGGCGCGGCAGCGTCAACATCCGCATTCAGCGACCAATGGTGCGCGAGGCGCCGTTTGAAGCGTGGCGCTTTACCGTCGATGGCACGATCCGCGATTTCGCCGGCAACATGACGACGAGGCGCATCGCTTTGGCGCAGGGCCAGCTGACTATTCGCGGCGATCAACGCGCGGTGACTGTCTCGGGGCCGGTGCGTGCAGGTACGTCGGCGATTGAGAATGTGCGCTGGGTTGAGCACATCGGCAGCGGTGGACGCGAAGGTCGGTCGGAGTATGAAATCTCCGGTGATTTCGACGCCGACGATTTGGAGCGGCTTGGCTATCCGGTGGCGCAATATGCGCAAGGTCGCATTGGCGTGACGGTCAGCGGTCAGGGCCGTGGTTTTGATGTCGATAATGCGCGCATCGAGCTTGATCTGACCAACGCCGCTGTCGAAGCGCCGCGTTCGTTCTGGACGAAGCGTGCTGGCATTGGCGCCTCGGCGCGGTTCAATGTGAACCGCCAGACTGATGGTAGTTTGGCGTTTAGCAACATTGATGCACGCGGCGGTGGCCTGACGGCGCAAGGCCGCATGCGTCTGGCGCGCGACAATAGCTTGATTGACGTTGATCTCACGCGACTCGCGATTGAGGGCCGCTCTGATGCGCGCCTGACGGCGACGCGCGCTGCGGATGGCGGACTTGATGTTTCGGTACGCGGTGCGCTCTTCGATGCTGCGCCGTTCATGGGCTCGGATGGGCCGCAGCCACAGCAGCCACAACAGATCGCCGCCGCTCAGCGCGCAGCGATCGCGTCGCCGCCTTTGCGGGCGAGCGTCAATGTGAGCCGCTTGAAGATGCGCGGTGGCGCGACTTTAAATGATGCGCGGGTTGAATTGGAGATGCTGCGCGGTGGCGTTTCGACGCTGACAGTCGAGGGCCGTTCGCCTGGAGATCGAGCGTTTTCGTTGGCTCTCGGTGAACGCGTGCGCTTCCGCTCTGACGATGCAGGTTTTGCAACGCGGGCGCTGACAGGCATGGACAATGTCGTCGGCGGTACGGCGGCGGCTGACGGCGAGTGGCGCGGCGGTGTGCCGGCGCAAGCGCGCTTTACGGTGCAGCTGCGCAATTTCCAGGTTCAGCGTCTGCCGGCGATGGCGATGCTGCTGTCGTCTGCGGGATCGCTGACCGGTTTAGTCGATACGCTGAATGGCGAAGGCATCGGCTTCAACACGATGGAAGCCGACATGGTCTATGCCAACGATCGCGTCACCTTCAGCGAGGGCCGCATGGCGGGTCCCGCGATGGGGCTGACTGGCTCCGGGCACTACGATCTGCGCGCCGATAATCTGGATATCGATGGCGTCGTCGCGCCGTCGCCGGTGTTGAACTTGTCGATGCTGGGCGAGATTCCGGTGATTGGCGATCTGCTTGTGTCGCGCCGCGGTGAAGGCGTGTTCGGCATGACCTATTCGATCAATGGCCGCGCCGAAGAACCACGCGTTGGCGTGAACCCGATGTCAGCGCTGACGCCGGGCATCTTGCGCCGGATTTTCGAACCGGTGCGCAACACGAACGGCGGTGCGCACACTTGGGCGCCGGAGGCGGAGTACCGCGCTTTTGAGGCGGCGCAGGAAGTTGCGGCGAATGCGGCGGAGCTTGCGCCGGTGGCGGCGCCAGCTGCGAATGATAACGCGCCTGCCGTTGCTGATGCGGTTGTAGCGGCTACGCCTTAAAGGAGCGCGGGTCTTCAGACCCGGATCTCTTGCGCCGCCGCCTGAAGCGTCACCCTGAGCTTGTCGAAGGGCGACGCATCGCGCAGGCCCGCCTTCGACAAGCTCAGGCTGACGCGGGTGTGTGATGCATACATGCGGGTCTGAAGACCCGCGCTCCTTTGTTGCGTCACTCCACCTTCAGCAGCGCGTGCTTCTTTTTGCCGAAGGAAAGCTTGATGGCGCCGCCCACGATGTCAGCGTCGCTCAAGGCTGCGCTTTCATCGCTGACCAACACATCGTTGACGCTCGCCGCTTTGCTCGCGATCGCGCGTTTGCCTTCGCCGTTTGATGCAACGAGCCCTGCTTTCGCCAAAGCTGCTGCAACGCGAAGCCCAGCGAACTCTGCGCGCGGCACAATGATGGTTGGCAGATCATCGCTGCGTGCGCCTTGTTCGAACGTCGCGCGTGCGGCGTTCTCCGCCTTGAGCGCCTCTTCGCGGCCGTGGAGCAGAGCGGTGGCTTCGGTGGCCAGTACCTTCTTTGCGTCATTGATCTCAGCGCCTTGCAGCGTTTCGAGACGCGCAATTTCTTCGAGCGAGAGGTCGGTGAAGATTTTGAGGAAGCGGCCGACGTCGGCGTCTTCGGTGTTGCGCCAGTATTGCCAGTACTCGTACGGACTCTTCATGTCAGCGTTGAGCCAGACGGCGCCGTCAGCGGTCTTGCCCATCTTCGCGCCGCTCGACGTCGTGATCAGCGGCTGCGTGAGGCCAAAGAGTTCGAAGCTCTCCATGCGGCGACCGAGTTCGACGCCGTTGATGATGTTGCCCCACTGATCCGAGCCGCCCATCTGAAGCTCGCAATTGTAGCGCTTCTTCAGCTCCACGAAGTCGTAGGCTTGCAGGATCATGTAGTTGAACTCGATAAAGCTCATCGGCTGCTCGCGCTCGAGGCGGAGCTTGACCGAGTCCATCGAGAGCATGCGGTTGACGCTCATGTGGCGGCCGACCGTGCGCAAGAAATCTAGGTAGTTGAGCGGCATCAGCCACTCGGAATTGTCGACCAAGATGGCGTCGCTGCGCCCATCGCCGAACGTCAAAAACTTATCGAACGTGCTGCGGATCGAGTTGGTGTTTTTGACGATCTGCTCTTCGGAGAGCATCTGGCGCATCTCGTCCTTGCCGGACGGATCGCCGACGCGCGTCGTGCCGCCGCCGAGCAGGACGATCGGCTTGCCGCCAGCTTGCTGAAGGCGGCGTAGGTACATGATCTGCGTGAGGTTGCCGACATGGAGCGACGGCGCAGTCATGTCGAAACCGATATAGCCGGTGACGCCGCGCCCCGCGGCTTTGTCCAAGCCCTCGAGGTCGGTGCATTGGTGAAACTGTCCGCGCGCGACGGCGTCGCGGAGGAAGGCGGACTGGACGGTGGCTTCGGTGGTCATGGTGGGCGGGCCGATAGCATGCGGCGGCGCGGGGCGCCATTGAGTGCGCCGCTTGCTGGACGCAGCGGAAGGAGTTATCATTAAGCCTGTAATGATAGGTTAGTTCATGGCCTCCGTCGTCACCATCAATCGTCCAGATGTCGTTGCCCTAATCGAGGAAGCGGCGGGACGCCTTACGGGCGGTAACAAGACCGAAGCGGTGGCGCTTGCCATGCAGCGCTTGCTCGGTGAGGCCGCGCGCAACGCCGGTTTGTTCGGCGCCCATCCTGGGTCTGTTAAAACTGCGCCAGGGGTGGACCTTACCGAGCCATTTTTGGATGTGACGCCTGACGCAGAGAGCGGCCACGAGATCGAGCGGTGAGCCAAGCGCTTCTGCTCGACACCCACATCATGCTTTGGCTCGATGCTGGAGATGATCGGCTAAAGCCTCATACACGCACCCTGATTGAGGATCACTGGCGCAGCGGTGGCGATATCCTTGTGAGCGCTGTGAGCGCTTGGGAGATCGCGGTGCTGGTGGATGCTGGGCGGATCGTGCTCGACCTTCGTCCAGATGCGTGGGTGGCGCGCTTCATGGCGCGGCCAGGATTTGTTGCGGCCCCGCTCTCTATGAGCGCTGCGGCGCGCGCGTACGAGCTTGTCGGCTTTCCGCATCGCGATCCCGCCGACCGCTTGTTGGTTGCGTGTGCGATCGAGACCGCAGCCAGATTCGTCACCTATGATCAACGAATCTTGGACTATGCGAATGTCAGCGGCGCAGATGTCGGACTGATTGTTGCCGTTTGATTCTGAGAGTGCTGTGCGCGTTGCTCTGACACCCCACCCGGATGCGCCCGCGAGCGCCGTGACGGCGATCGCGGTCGAGATCGCGCGCGAGGATGGCCTGCTGCGGCTGACATATCGCGCGAGCGGGCGGATGAGCGAGTTGCTGGTGCCAGCGCCAGCTGAGTTCGAGCGCGCGGATGAGCTTTGGAAAGAGACGTGCTTTGAGGCATTCGTGCGCGGTCCAGGCGATGCCTATTGCGAGTTCAATTTCGCACCGTCGACGCGCTGGGCGGCGTATGCGTTCGATGGCTATCGGAGCGGCATGCGCAATTATGAAGTCGCGCCGCTGTTCCTTGAGACGAATGTTGGCGACGATTCGTTTGAATTGAACGCAGCAGTCGCGCCGGGCGCGGATGGCGTGTGGCGCGTTGGCTTGTCGGCGGTGATTGAAGAGATGGATGGTCGCAAGTCCTACTGGGCGCTGGCGCATGCGCGCGGCAAGCCGGACTTCCATCACGCGGATGCTTTCAGTTTGGAGCTTGCATGAAGTACGGCATTGAGCGGCTGTTGGAAGATGCGAGCTTGCGCGCGCCGCTGAAGGGTAAGCGCGTGGCGTTGGTGGCGCATCCGGCTTCGGTGACGCGCGATCTCACGCATTCGTTCGACGCGCTGATGGCGTGCGAGGACATTCGCATCACGGCGGTGTTCGGCCCGCAGCACGGCATGCGCGGCGAGAAGCAGGACAATATGGTCGAGAGTGCCGATTACACCGATCCGCTGCACGGCGTGCCGGTGTTTTCGCTCTACGGCGAAGTGCGCAGGCCCTCGGGGCAGATGCTGTCGACGTTCGATGTCGTGCTGATCGATCTGCAGGATCTCGGCTGCCGCATCTACACGTTCATCACGACGCTACTCTACATGCTGGAAGCTGCGCACGAGCACGGCAAGGAAGTTTGGGTGCTTGATCGGCCGAACCCTGCTGGGCGGCCGATTGAAGGGCTGACGTTACGCGCTGGTTGGGAGAGTTTCGTTGGCGCCGGGCCGATGCCGATGCGGCATGGTTTGACGCTTGGCGAATTGGGCCACTGGTTCATCGCTCACTTCAAGCTCAACGTGCCGTATCGCGTGATCGAGATGGAAGGTTACAAGCCCGACGAAGCGCCAGGCTATGGCTGGCCGATTGGCGAGCGCACCTGGGTGAACCCCTCGCCGAACGCGCCGAACCTTTGGATGGCGCGGGCCTACGCGGGCACGGTGATGCTCGAGGGTGCAACGCTCAGCGAAGGGCGCGGGACGACGCGGCCGCTCGAATTGTTCGGCGCGCCGGACATTAGCGGGCGCGATGTGATCGCCGAGATGAAAGCGCTCGCGCCGCATTGGCTGGACGGCTGCAAGCTGCGCGAATGCTATTTCGAGCCGACATTTCATAAGCATGTGAAGAAGCTCTGCAGCGGCGTGCAGATTCACGTCGAAGATCCGACGCACTACGACCATGCTGCGTTCAAGCCGTGGCGCGTGCAGGCTTTGGGCTTCAAAGCCATCAGGCGGCTCTATCCGGACTACGATCTGTGGCGCGATTTTCCGTATGAATACGCGTTCGGTAAACTACCTATCGACGTCATCAACGGCTCGCCGCTGCTGCGCGAGTGGGTTGATGATCCAAACGCCGGCCCCGGCGATCTTGACGCGATCACGCTACCGGATGAGCAGGCGTGGGCGGCGGAGCGGGCGAAGTATTTGATCTATTGAGGCGTTCATGAGCCGTCTTGATCGCGCCAACAATATCGCTGATCTGCGCAAGCTAGCGAAGCGGCGACTGCCGCCGGCGATCTTTGATTATATCGATGGCGGCGCTGACGATGAGTGGACGCTTCGGCGTAATTCGAGTGCGTTCGCGCGCTATGAGATCGTGCCGGATGTGTTGATGGATGTGTCGCGCATCGAAACTGGGGCCACGGTTTTTGGTCAGCGCCTGGCGCGTCCGCTGATGCTGGCGCCGACGGGTCTGACGCGGATGTTTCATGGGCAAGCGGAGCTTGCGGTCGCGCGTGCAGTAGCGAAGCACGGTTTGCTCTATGCGCTCTCGACGTTGGGCACGACGACGCTTGAGGACTTGGCGCACGCGTTCGGCGGGCCGAAGGTGTTTCAGATCTACATCTTTAAGGATCGCGGACTGACGGCCGAGTTCGTGCAGCGCTGCAAGGCGGCGGGCTATCATGGATTGGCGCTGACGGTCGATACGCCGGTCGCGGGCAATCGTGAGCGCGATCGCGTCAACGGCTTGTCGATCCCGCCGAAGCTGACGCTGAAATCTATGCTTGGGTTTGCGATGCATCCGGGCTGGTCGTTACCAGCTTTGACTGGCGCGAAGTTCGATTTTGCCAATGTGAGCCACAAGGTCGATGCGTTGGCCGACGGGCCTATGAGTTTGTTCGATTATATTGGCGGTCAATTCGATCGTTCGCTGACGTGGAAAGATGTCGAGTGGCTGGCGGGTGAATGGGGCGGGCCGCTGGCGATCAAAGGTGTGATGACGCCGGACGATGCGAAACGCGCGATCGCGAGTGGCGCGACAGGCGTGATGATCTCCAATCACGGCGGCCGCCAACTTGACGGCGCGCCCGCGCCGATCGATCAAGTTGCAGCGGTGCGCGATGCGTTGGGCGACGGGCCTGACGTGATTTGCGACGGCGGCGTGCGGCGCGGGTCCGACATTGTGAAAGCGCTCGCGCTTGGCGCAACCGCGTGTTCAATCGGGCGGCCGTATCTCTTCGGTCTCGCCGCAGGCGGCGAAGCGGGCGTCGATCGCGCGCTGACCGTACTTGGCGAAGAGTTCGAGCGGACGCTTACGCTGGCGGGAGTCAATGATGTGCGCGCGCTCTCGCGTCGGCACGTGCGCGTGGCGGCCTAGGCTTTCGCGTCGATCATATCGCGTACTTTTTGCCCGAACGCCGCGATTTCAAAGGGTTTCGTCAGCACTTGCATGCCTGGGTCGAGGTGGCCGTTGCCGACGACGGCGTTTTCGGCGTAGCCGGTGATGAAGAGCACTTTCAGACGAGGGCGTAGGTTGCGTGCTGCGTCGGCGATTTGGCGGCCGTTCAAGCCGCCGGGCAAGCCTACATCGGTGATCAGCAGATCGATGCGCGCGCCGCTCTCGATAATCCTTAGCGCGCTTGGGCCGTCGCCGGCTTCGATGGCGCGGTAGCCGTGCTCTTGCAGCACGTCGAGCATCAGCATGCGCAGCACCGCTTCGTCGTCGACGACGAGAATGGTTTCGCCGTGGCCGTGCTCAACGGCTTCACCGGGGCTGTGGGTCGCGATTTCTTCGGCGTCGCCGAAATGGCGCGGCAGATAGAGTGTGACGGTGGTGCCTGAACCGATCTCTGAATAGATGCGGATCTGGCCGCCTGATTGGCGCACGAAGCCGTACACCATTGAAAGTCCAAGGCCGGTGCCTTGGCCGAGCGGCTTGGTGGTGAAGAAAGGATCGAAGGCGCGAGCGATCACATCTGGCGTCATGCCGGCGCCAGTGTCGGTGACGGAGAGCGCGACGTACTGACCGGGCGTGAGCTCATGATCGCGCGCGGCGCGTTCGTCGAGCCATTTGTTGGCGGTTTCGATGGTGAGCCTGCCGCCATCCGGCGCCATTGCGTCGCGCGCGTTGATGCAAAGATTGAGCAGGGCGTTTTCGAGTTGCGGGCCGTCGATCTTGGTCGCCCACAGGCCGACGGCATGCGCCACTTCAACGGCGATGTCGGGGCCGACGGAGCGACGGATCAAGTCTTCGATACCGGCGACGAGTTTGTTGACGTCGAGCGGACGTGGATCGAGGGTTTGACGGCGCGAGAAAGCGAGCAAGCGTTGTGTCAGCGATGCCGCGCGGCGGGCGGATTCTTGAGCACCGGAAAGGTAGCGTTCAAGCCCAGTGGTGCGGCCTTCGGCGATGCGCTTGGCAAGCATTTCCAGGCTGCCGGAAATGCCTGCGAGTAAATTGTTGAAGTCGTGCGCGAGGCCGCCAGTGAGCTGGCCGACGGCTTCCATCTTTTGCGATTGGCGCAGCGCCTCCTCGGCTTCCATGAGCTGACGCGTGCGCTCTTCGACGCGCTGCTCCAGCGTTTCGAACATCGTCTTTTGATCGTGGATGTCAGTGTTGGTGCCGACCCAGCGGAGGATGGCGCCATCTTCGTCGCGGATCGGCGCGGCGCGGGCAATGTGCCATCGAAACGCGCCGTCATGGCGGCGTAGACGAAACTCAGATTCGTAAGCATCACCGGAAGTGAGCGCGGCCATCCAACGCGCTTGCGAGGCAGGGACATCATCGGGGTGGACGATGGTCGCCCACTCGACGCCGTTGAGCGCACCGGGTTCGGCGCCGCTATAGGCATAGACTTGGTCGTTGAACCAATCGAGCAAGCCGTTGGGCTGCGCGGTCCAGGCTTGGTTCGGCATAGCGCGCGTCAGGATACGGAAACGCTCTTCGCTCTCGCGCAGCGCGGCTTCGGCTTTGCGGCGCGTTGTATGATCTTGAAAGAGGACGGCGACTTGATTGCGCTCAGCTGGCTCGACGCGGTAGGCGGAAAGCTCAAGCCAGCGGCCGGTGGTTTCGAGTTCGCGTTCGAATCGGAGCGGCGTTCCGGTGATGAGCACGTCTTTATACGTGTTGATCCAACCGTCGGCCTCAGCGCCGAGCAGGTCGCGCGCGGTTCTGCCCACAACGTTGGTCATGCCGACGCTTGTTGCGGTGGCTGGATTCGCTTCGACGTGAAGGTAATCGCTGAGCGGACCGTGTGGGCCGTCGATGAACTCAATGATGCAGAAGCCCTGGTCTATGGCGTCGAACAAGGTTTTGTAGCGGCGTTCGCTCTCGCGCAGATCGGCCTCGGCGCGGTTTTGCGCATCGCTTGGAGCCTGACTGCTTGAGACGTGTTCGCTGCTCATCTTCAAGCGACATAGGCCGTTCGCCCCGTCTGAGCGAGGGGATTTTCCTCAAGCGCGAATGGAACTTTCGTCAGTGCAGTTTGAGCTTTGGCCGGATGATCTGATTAACGTGGCCGATGGCGATCATGGCGAGGCCGCGCAGCCAGCCGTGGATCGCGAGCAAATGCATGCGGTAGAGCGAGACATAAACGAAGCGCGCGAGCCTGCCCTCCACGGCCATGCGTCCGCCGACGAGATTGCCCATTAGGCTGCCAACGGTCGAGAACTCGCTCAAGGAGACGAGCGAGCCGTGGTCGACGTATTTGAACGGCTTCAGCGGGCGATCGTTCATCGCGGCGCAGAGATTGTCGAACACGGTGTCGGCCATTTGGTGCGCGGCTTGTGCTCGTGGCGGCACGGCGCGGGTATCGCCGGGCAAGATGCAGCTACAGCAATCGCCGAGCGCGAAGATGAGATCGTCGCTAGTGGTTTGCAGTGTGGGGCGGACGACGATCTGATTGGAGCGGGTGGATTCTAAGCCGTCGAGATCGGCGAGAACGTCCGGGCCTTTCACCCCTGCCGCCCAGACGCGCATTTCTGCCGGAATAAACTCGCCCGCCTTAGTGACGATGCCATCTGCGTTGGCTTCGACGACAGCTGCGCCGGTGATGATGCGCACGCCGAGCGCCTCTAGCTCTGCGTGCGCGGCGGCGGCGAGTTGTTCGGGCAAGGCTGGCAGAATGCGTGGGCCGGCTTCGATCAGCGTCACTTTGAGCCGCGACTCATCGAACACTTCGAGGCCGTAGTGCCGCAAGCCCGCGGCAGCGTTGTAAAGCTCGGCTGCGAGTTCGACGCCGGTCGCGCCGCCGCCGACGATGGCGACACGCACGAGCGCGTCGGCGTTGGGATCGGCGCTGATCGTGCGCGAGACGCGCAGGCATTGGTTGAGCAGGCGTTGGCGGAAGCGATCGGCTTGGGCGCGGGTGTCGAGAAAGATGCAGTGCTCGCGCACGCCGGGCGTGCCGAAATCGTTCGAGACCGAACCTACGGCGAGCACGAGATAGTCATAGCGGATTTCGTGCGGGCCCATGATCTCGCGGCCGTCTTCGTCAACGATCGGGGCGATGCGGACGCGCTTACGCTTACGGTCGATGCCCGCCATCACGCCAGGAAAATAGCGATAGCCCCAGCGGCGACCGTGGCTGCGATAGCCGACTTCGTCGAGATTAGCGTCGAGCGAGCCTGCGGCGACTTCGTGCAGCAGCGGCTTCCAAATGTGGGTGGCGTTGCGCTCGACCAGGATGATGTCGTGACGTTCGCGGCCGAAGCGGGCGCCGAAGCGGCGCACCAATTCAAGCCCACCCGCGCCGCCGCCAACGACGACGATCTGCGTCTTCAAAGCAGACCCAGCCACAGCCGTCTGCGACTCACGCAAGCTCGTATCCATGGCGCGATGCTCCACTGCGGGCGAGCGTCACGCAAGCTTGGGCTTAGCGCGGCGCGCGTTTGGCCAGGATGCGCTGGAGCGTGCGGCGATGCATGTTTAGACGCCGCGCCGTTTCAGAAACGTTATGACCGCAGAGTTCGTAAACGCGCTGGATGTGCTCCCAGCGGATGCGGTCCGCGGACATCGGATTGTCCGGCGGCTCCGGCTTTTCGTCGGGCGACGCGAGCAGCGCCTTTACGATGTCTTCGGGGTCCGCGGGCTTGGCTAGATAATCCAGTGCGCCTGCCTTCACTGCGGCGACTGCCGTGGCGATGGCGCCGTAGCCGGTCAGCATCACCACGCGCGCGTCCGGGCGGTGCTTGTTCAGTGCTTCGACAACGGAGAGACCTGAGCCGTCTTCGAGACGTAGATCCAGCACCGCGTAAGCGGGCGGCGTCCTGATCGCGATGTCGCTGGCTTCGGCAACGCTGCCGACTGCCGTCACTTCAAAACCGCGGCCTTCGAGCGCGCGGGCGAGACGCGTGCGGAAAGGCGCGTCGTCGTCAAGAATGAGAAGAGTCTTATCGCCTTCTAGGGGCGCTTCGAGGGTCATGTCCGTTCCAGCTCCGATGGCTGATATGTAGCGCATTTTGCGCAAGTTCAAAGCGTTGGCGCTTCAATTGCCGCACGCTTCCAATGCACTTTTACCATAGCGCCGACATTCGGCGGGCGGCGGTTGCGCATTTCGAGCTTGGCGCCAGTTCTTTCCAGTAACGTCTTCGAGATGAAGAAGCCCAAACCGAGCCCGCCAGCGGCGCCGGCTTCGTCGCGTTCGGTTAAATAGGGTTCGCCTAGACGTGAAAGCACGCCAGGGGCGAATCCGGGGCCGTCGTCTCGCACTACGATCTCGATCATCTCTGCATTCCAGCGCGCTTCGAATTCGACGCGCGTGTTGGCGAAGCCGACGGCGTTCTCAACGATGCCGCCTAGCGAGTGTACGATCTCGGGCATGCGGCGGACTTCCAGTGGCCCTTCGCCATTGGCAATAATTATGATTTCAGCGCCCAGGCCTTGGTGCGGCTCGGCGACTTCCTCCAACAGCGCTTTGATCGGCGCGCGTTGCAACATCACGTCGCCGCGTTCGCGATTGGCGGAGAGTTGCGCGAGAATGCCGCGACAGCGTTCGCTTTGGGACACAAGCAATTGAAGATCCTCGGCGCGCGGATCGTCCGGCGGCATCGAGCGCACCATTTCCTTTGCGACAAGATGGATGGTGGCGAGCGGCGTGCCGAGTTCGTGCGCAGCGGCGGCGGCGAGACCGCCGAGAGCTGACAGCGTCTGCTCGCGCGCCAAAACGGCTTGCACGGCGGCAAGTGCGATGTTGAGGCGCTCTTCTTCGGCAGCGACGCGCCAAGCGTACACGCTGGTAAAGCCTAGACCCACGAGCACGGCGGCGGCGATGCCCATCTGGTAGAGCGGTGGCAAATCGAACGCCATGTGCTCCGGCCACGGCAGCGGCAGGCGAAACACCGAGATCACGCCAACGCAAGCGAACGTCAGCGTCGCCAGCATCGCGGTGACGGCGGGGCGCAGGATGGTCGCCGACACTGCGACTGGCGCGATGAACAAAAACACGAACGGGTTCTGCAAGCCGCCGGTCAGCGCCAGCAGAAACGCGAGTTGGATGACGTCGTAGGCAAGTTGCGCAGCGGCTTCCCATTCGCGCGCCAGTTCTTGCGAACGTCCCGCCGCGATGAGCGCCAGATTGATCGCAACCGAGACGCCGATCGCTGCGATCGCAAGCGCCAGCGGAAACTCGACGTTCAGTCCGTAGCGAACGACGAGCACTGCGGTCGTCTGACCGGCGATCGCCAGCCAACGAAGCAACAAAAGCGTGCGGACCCGCACGCGGCTCTGGGCCGTCCAGAAGCTGGAAACGGCGGGGGGCGGCATGGGGACGTCAGGGACGGCCATGCCCCCTCATGCGCTGAGGCGGGCCAGCGCGGCAATACCGCACGAAAGTTGTTATTGATTCTGCGAAGCGTTCGCAATAAGAGCGATTGAAGTTAGGGGCGGGGCGCGGGTTTGCGCTCAGGGCACTGAGGAGCGGTGGGAATGCGGAGTGGTATTGGAAGGGGCGTCCGGCGGACGGTTTGGGGAACGAGTGCGCTGGCTTTGGTCATGGGCGCAGCGTTGGCTGGACCGGTAGCGGCTGAAGAGGCCGAGAGCGCTGACGCCGAGCAGGTCACGGTCACGGCGACGCGGTCTGCCTCGGACATAGATTCCGTGCCGAGCGTCGTCACGGTGATCGACGCCGACGAAATCGAAGAAAACCTCGCCACCGATATCAAAGACCTGATCCGATTTGAGCCGGGCGTGACGGTGCCGACCGCGCCATCGCGCTTTGGCGCTGCCCTGGGCGCGACCGGCCGCGACGGCAATTCCGGTTTCATTATTCGTGGCATGGGCGGCAATCGCGTGCTGATGCAAGTCGATGGCATTCGCTCGCCGGATGGCTTCAGCTTTGGCCCGAATGCGTTCGGACGCGGCGATTATGTCGATCTTGATCTGCTGCAATCGGTCGAGATCGTGCGTGGGCCCGCGTCGGCGCTTTATGGAAGCGATGGTCTGGCTGGAGTCGTGAGTTTCATTACGCGCGATCCGAGTGATTTCTTGGAGGATGGCGAATCCTTCGCTGCACGCGCACGTGTCTCCTACGCCAGCGCGGACGAGAGCTGGGCTGAGAACATCACGGCGGCGGGCCGCTTCAGCGACCATTGGTCGGGTCTGATCGCCTACACGCGACGCGACGCGCAAGAGACAGAAAACCAAGGCGAGAGCGATACGCCGGATTCGCGCCGTACCGTGCCCAATCCGCAAGAGATTGAAAGCAACGCCGTACTGGCGCGGCTGGTGTTCGAGCCAAGCGATCAGCATCGCTTCCGGCTCACCGGTGATTACAGCGATCGGTCCATTCTGACGGAAGCGCTGTCGGGTCGCGCGGTGTTGCCGCCAGATGGACCTGCGCTTGGCGCTGGTAGTGTCATTGATCTTGATGGCATGGATGAAAGCGAGCGCTCGCGAGTGACGCTCGACTATACGTTCTCGAACGGCGCGGGCTTCATCGATAACGCTTTCGTTGGCATCTACACGCAATCAAGCTGGCTGCGTCAGTTCAGCGACGAAGATCGCAACACCTCTGCTGATCGCACGCGCGATACGACCTATGACAACGACGTCTGGGGCATCACCGCGCAGGGTGAAACGGCGATCCCGACGGGTTGGGGCGAGCACCGCTTGGTGTACGGCGTCGATTACTCGGTGACCACCCAAGGCGCGATCCGAGACGGCACTGTACCAACGCCGCCTGCAGTTTTTCCGGAGCGTCCTTTCCCGGAAACAGAATACACGCGCACCGGCGTTTTCCTTGTCGATGAGATCACGCTGCTCGATGGAGCGCTTACGCTCTTCCCTGGTGTGCGGTGGGACCAGTACGAACTGACGCCGAATGATGACGCTCTCTATCTCGGGACGCTGGACGGCCAAAGCGGCGATCACATTTCGCCGAAGTTCGGGGCGGTGGCGTGGCCGACCGACAGCTTCGGTGTGTTCTTCAACTACGCCGAAGGCTTCAAAGCGCCCGCGCCGAGTGAAGTGAACAACTACTTCGAGAACTTGACGCTCGGCGCGTTCGGCGCTGCCTACACGTCGATCCCCAACCCCGATCTCGATCCAGAAACGAGCGAAGGCTACGAGGTCGGCGTTCGTGGCCGCAACTGGAGCATGTTGGGCGGCCAGTGGGATTGGAGCGCTTCCGCATTCGCGTCGTTCTACGAAGACTTCATCAGTCAGCAGATCGTCAGCGGCTCTGGATCGGCGATCGATCCGTTCGTCTATCAGTACGTCAATCTGAACGAAGTCGAGATCAGCGGCGTTGAAGCGCGGTTCAATGGCGCTTGGGACAATGGCTTTGGCCTGACGTTTGCCGCGTCTTACGCTGAAGGCGATCAGGTTACGCCAGCTGGCCGTGGTCCGTTGGAGACGATTGATCCGCTGCGTTTGGTGGCGGGGCTTTCTTACGCTGCGCAAAGCGGCAATTGGGGCGGCCAAGCGATCGTCACGTATTCAGCGCGCAAAGATGCCAGTGATGTTGCAACGCCAGCGACGGCGTTTCGGCCCGACGCGTTCACGATCCTCGATCTGACCGCGTACTGGAACGTGACCGATGCAGCGACGATGCGCGCCGGCATCTTCAATGTGACGGACGAGGCCTATTTCTGGTGGAGCGATGCGCGCGGTTTGAGCGCAGGGTCGACGACGCGCGACGCTTACACCCAACCAGGGCGCAATTTCTCGGTTTCTGTGGCGTATCGGTTCTAAGGAGGAATGGAACGATGCAAGTGAATGTGACGCGGCGTGCTTCGCTGCTCGCGTTTGCCGGTGCGGGGGTGGCTTTGGCTGCACCCGGTTCGGCACTCGCGCAAACGCGGCGACTGCCCGCAAATGTCGAGCGTGATCGGCAATCGATTTTGGCGATGGCGGGCGATTATCGCGTGCGGTTCAATTTCGATGAGACCGTGCCGTTCGTCAGCGATTACATACCGCGCGAGCCGACTTCGAGCGGCGGTTATGAGAGCGTGCGCGTGATCGAAGATCGCGGCGACTTTATCTCGCTGCAACACCTGCTCGTCGCGGAACACGAGGGACAGGTCTTCATCATCAAGCATTGGCGCCAAGACTGGACCTACCAGCCGCGCACTGTGCTTGTGTATGAGCGCCGCAATTATTGGTCGCTTGCGAACGTCTCCAGCACGGAACGCCGGGGCGCGTGGTCACAAACCGTGTGGCAGACGGACGATTCACCGCGTTATGGCGGCGTTGGCGCCTGGAATTACGATAACGGTCGCACGATCTGGATCAGCAATCCAACGGCGCGTCCACTGGCGCGTCGCGACGCGATCCGTGATGTGCCGTATGTTCGTTACAACTCGATCAACCGTCATGCGCTGACGCCGACTGGCTGGGTGCATGAGCAGGACAATGAGAAGATCGGTGAACGTGACGGCCAACGCGTGGCGATCGTCCACGAAGATGGCGTGAACACGTATGATCGCTTCAGTGAGTATCCGGTGGCGCAGGCCGATGCGTATTGGAACGACACTCAAACCTATTGGGCAGGTGTGCGCTCGGCTTGGGATCAAGCCATTGCACGGCGTCGCGGCGTTTGGGTTGAAGAAGAACCGCAGAACGGCGCCATCACAGGTCCGGTGCTGATGGGGCTCGCCGACCAGATACATGCGGGCGACATGCAAACTGAGCCGGCGATTGTTGATGCGCGCGCGACGATTTTGTCGGCGACGAGCGCCGCTTAAGGACGACGCAGGACGGCGACCAGTGGTCCTAGATTCTGGTTGCCGTCCCTGCGCTCCATCTCAGGGGCCCAAAGGCTTGAGACGGAGCCGTCGAGGAAGAGTGCATCGTCGCAGCCGAGTTCGTCGCGGAAGAAGCGCGCGAAGCGGCCGAAAGATACGGCGCCAGAGCTGATGACGAAGTAGGCGGTGTTTGCATCGCTGACGCCTACGCCGTTGCGCACATAACGCGAAGGCCCGTCGTTCTGAAAACGCGGATGCAGTGCGCCTTCTATCACCAGCATTGGACCTGATTGCGTCGCCCAACGCGCTGCGCGTGGCGTCGACGCATATTCTTCGGACGTGCTGATGTGCACAGCGCCGTTCTCGTCCTGCCAGAAGACTCCATTCGGCATCATGTGAAAATTGCCGGGGCCTTCATTCAGATTGAGGCGTCGCTCTTGCTCGCCATCGGCAATGTAAAGTCCGATCGGCGCGCCTGCGTCGTCATACATACCGGCGTTCATGGCAAAGCGCAGGCGCGCGGCGTCGCGGCCGAGTTCGGCATCGAGACGCTCAAAGCTGCGCAGATAAGCGCCGTCGGTTCCGCGTGATGCAAGGCGCAGTTCATCGTGGGTTGCGTCAAAGGTGCAGACGGTGAAGCGCGAGCCTTCGAACATGCGCACCGCGCACGCGGGCGGCTCGGTTTCACGCGGCCAGAACGCAAGCGCGCCAGCGCCAATCGCCACAAGGGCAAGCAGGGCGGCGATGGCAGCGCGTTGCGAAAGCTTCATGCGTCGCAGAAAGCCCATGTTTTGCGCATTCTCTCAAGCTTTAGCTGCGGCATTGCGCCCCCTGTGCGCTCGCGCCGCGTTGCTTGGCGTGTCAGAGGGCGGCTTAGTTTTCAGCAATGAATGAACCGGTCGAAACACCGCGTCGCAGATTGACGGGGGCAGTTGTGCCCGCTCTCGCGGCAGCGCTGCTTGCAGCGCTTGCGGTGATGCTGCTCGTCGGCCGCAACGGCGCCGTCGAGAAGTCGGCGTCGGTATCGATGGAAAATTGCATTCTTGAGGGCGCCGACGCTGTTGGCGGCCCGATCGAGTTGGTGGACGCAAACGGCGCGACGGTGACGGCGGCTGATTTCGCAGGCGAGCCTGCGGTGCTCTATTTCGGCTTCACGCACTGCCCGGATATTTGCCCGACATCGATGTATACGCTCGCCGCGGCGCAGGCACTTGAGGGAAGTTACGACCTCCAGCCGGTGCTGATCAGCGTCGATCCGGCGCGCGACACGCCTGAAGTGATGGGGCTTTATGCACGCACCGAAGGCTTTCCCTCTGGGCTCGTTGGGCTGACTGGCTCGCAAGCGCAGATCGATGCGGCCAAGCGCTCGTTTCAGGTCTATTCGGCGCGGGCCGACATCGAGGGGGCGCCGGAGGGCGTCTATAATGTCGACCATTCGTCGTTCTTCTACGTGATGGACGCCCAGTGGCGGACGCGCTCGATCGTCCGCACAACCGGGGCCAATCCGGAGCAAGTGGCCGCCTGCATCGCCGCTGGGCTGGAGCGAACGGACTTGCCGGGCTGAGATTATGGGAAGCAAAACAGCTTCCGACGCTTGGCGGCGTGGATAACTCTCATTACCTTTAGCTCACGGTCGGGGAACGGGACCCAAGAACCGTAGTTAAGGCCGGGATAGGTCGCCCGTCTGGCACCGCAGTGCAGCGTTTGCGGCTATCAGGCGTCTTAGCTTGTTTGAAACGGGGGAGCGCGCACGATCCGGAATCGGATTGCTGCGGCGCAGCATGGAAGGGCCGGAATGCTCTACTCGCTTTATGAACTCGGCCACCTCTCTGTCGCCCCGATGCGCATCGCCGCTTTGATGCAATCGTCGATGATGCGCTCGCCGATGAACCCGATGGCTGACACCGAGATGGCGCGCACCGCCGCTGCGGCGTCAGACCTGTTTGAATCGGTCACGCGCCGTTATCGCAAGCCGGATTGGAATCTTCCAACGACCACGGTGAACGGCGTCGATGTGCCGGTGACGGTGCAGAGCGCCTGGTCGAAGCCGTGGTGCACGATGCTGCACTTTGAGCGCGACGCTGAAGTCCTGAAAACCGCGCGCGGGGCCAAGACTGATCCTAGCGTTCTGATCGTTGCGCCGATGTCGGGGCACTACGCGACGTTGTTGCGCGATACGGTGAGCACCTTCCTCCCCGATCACGAAGTGTACGTCACCGATTGGGCTGATGCGCGCATGGTGCCGGTGCTCGCCGGCCGCTTCGATCTCAACGATTACATCGACTATGTGATGGGCATGCTGCGCTCGCTTGGGCCGGACACGCATGTGGTTGCTGTGTGCCAGCCCGGCCCCGCCGTGCTTGCAGCGGTGGCGCTGATGGCGGCGGAAGACGATCCGTGCACGCCGGCGACGATGACGATCATGGGCTCGCCCATCGATGCGCGTAAATCACCGACGGCGCCGAACAAGCTCGCCGAAACGCGCGATCTCGATTGGTTCAAGAACAACATGATCCATTCGGTGCCGGCGCTCTATCCGGGCGCGTTCCGGCGGGTTTATCCAGGCTTTGTGCAGCTCGCGAGCTTCATGGGCATGAACCTGTCGCGCCACGTCGATGCGCACAAAGCTTATTTCGAGAACCTCGTGAAGGGCGACGGCGACAGCACTGATCGTCACCGCGACTTCTATGATGAATATCTGGCGGTGATGGATCTCTCGGAAGAGTTTTACATCCAGACGCTGGTCGAAGTGTTTCAAGAATACACGCTCGCGAACGGTACGATGAAGCATCGCGGCGTAAGCGTCGATCCGGGTGCTATCACGAAGACGGCGCTGCTCACGGTCGAAGGTGAGAACGACGACATTTCGGGCATTGGCCAAACGCAGGCCGCGCACGATCTGTGCGTGAATATTCCAGAGCACATGCGCAGCGACTACATCCAGCCAGCGGTTGGCCACTACGGCGTGTTCTCAGGCCGCCGCTTCCGCACGGAAATCTATCCGCGCGTGCGCGACTTCATGCGGAGCTTTAAGACGCAAGCGTCGCGGACGGATAAGCGCGCGAAGCTGAAGCTGGTGGCTGAGAGCTAAGCTTTCGGACCCGATCAGCCCTCGCGGTTCTCTTCGACGAGCGACATGCCTTTTCCTTCTGCAGCAAGGATCGGAAGCGCCGACGTATCTAAGCCTTCGAGGCAGCGGACGTTGACGCCGTAATAGTCGGGCATCGAGCGTTTGCGGTGGAATGGGTAGATTCCGCAGATACTGCAGAAATAGTGGCGCGCGACTTTGGTGTTCCATTGATAGAGCGTGAGTTGATCCGCGCCTGACAGCACTTTCAGTCGGCTGTGATGCAGGTTCACCATGAGTGCGTTTTTCTTGCTGCAGAGCGAGCAATCGCACGTATAGAGTTCCGTTATGTCGGCATCGACTTGAAACTGAACACAGCCGCAATGACACGATCCGCGATAGAGAGGCATCTGACCACCTTTTGGCGCACGTTAACGCATACGCGCACGTGCGTGAATCGGCGCGACGTGAGATTCTTCCGTATGCGCTTCGATTCGCTTCGCAAGGCAGAACCGCCAACTCATACCGAGGTCGAAACGATCGACGGTAAGCGCGTGCCTGTGAAGCTCATCGTGAACACGCGTGCGCGGCACGTGTCGGTGCGTATCGATCCGACACGGCGCGAGGCGATCGCGACGGCGCCGTCGAAGCGCTATCTCAAACAGGCCGCACAGTTCGCCGCAGAGCGCGCTGGCTGGATCGCGGCGGAGCTTGCGCGTCTGCCGAAGGGCGTGACGCTTTCGCCGGGCTCGTTCGTGACGTTTCGTGGCGTCGAGCACGAATTGATGATTGAGCGCGGCCGGGGCCCCGCGCGCATCAAGCTTGATCTCATTCCGCGCATCGTCGTGCCTGCGCCCGATCCGGCATTGTTCGAAGCACGGTTGTTGCGGTTCTTGAAAGATCAAGCGCGCGAAGACTTGATTGATCGCGTCGCGCATCATGCGGTGACGCTTGGCGTGAAGCCTGTGAAGATCCAGGTGAAGGAACTGCGCTCGCGCTGGGGATCGTGCTCAGTGGATGGCGTGCTGTCGTTTTCGTGGCGGCTTATTCTGGCGCCGCCTTATGTGCTGGATTATCTCGCCGCGCACGAAGTCGCACACTTGCGCGAGATGAACCACTCACGCCGCTTTTGGGCGCATGTGAAGCGCTGCATGGGCGAGTATGAGGCTGGCCGTGATTGGCTGCACGAGCACGGCATCGCGCTGCATGCTGTGGGGCTTGCGCGCTAGCTGCGCTTCGGCGGCGCGGCCATACGGAAGCCGCCATTTTCATCCATCAACACATGCTTCACTGCGCCGACGATGTGTAGGCCGATGAAGATCACCAGCGCCCAGCGGCCAATCGCATGCAGAGTCTCTGCGATCTCGTGAACGCCTTGATTGCGCTCGGCGAAGGGGCTTGGAATCGCGAACAGACCGAAGACATCAATCGCGCGCGCGCCTGACCAGATCGCCAGAGGGCCTGAGACGATCTGAATGACGATTGCCGCGAGCAGCAGATGATGCGTCGCTGACGCGAGAAACATGAGCGCGGTCGCCTGCTTTGGCGGTGTCGGTTCGGTTTGCGTGTAGTGCGAGATTACGCGCGCGAGCAGGACGAAGAAGAAGATCGAGCCCAGGCCAATGTGCCAGCTCATGACTTCGGCGCGCCGCGCGCGGTCGCCAGCGTCGGCGGCGAAATCGGCTACAAAGCCGGTGGCCAGCATCAACAGCACTGCAATCGCGGCAAGCCAATGCAGCGTGATTGATAGCCAGCCGTATCCGTCTTTGGTGTTGGTCCACTGCATGATCGCGTCCCCGTATTCGTACCCAGAGCTTACGCAGAGATCGCTCGTGCGCAACGCGCCGTATTGGCGCCAACGCTTCGCATTCGCTTAACCTTCGGGGCCGAAATCGAGCGAGCGATCTTGTTCGTCGGGCGGTGCGATGGCCGGTGGGCCGCCGATAACGGCGCCGACGGGTGCGCCGACGGCTGTAAGTTCCGGGGCGTTCGGATCAGCGACGCCAACGTCGTAATCTTCGTCGCGGGGCATTTGCAGATCGCGCGACGGCGTGTTGCGCAGCGCGACCGGGGCGATAGCGGCCCAGATATCGGCAGGCAGCGAGCCGCCTGTGACGCGGGCCGTGGTGGTGAAATTATCGTTGCCCACCCATACGCCGCCGACCATGCCGGGCGTAAAGCCGATGAACCAAGCATCGCGATAATCGTTGCCAGTGCCGGTTTTGCCAGCGACTTGGAAGTTGGCCATGCGTGCGCGCGTGCCGGTGCCGGCTTGAACGACGCGTGACATCATCAGGTTCATGTAGCGCAGCGGACGTTCTTCGATGACACGCGCACGATTGGCGGCGCGGAAGCTCCACATGGTCTCGTTCGAGTTGGCGCGGCGGATGCGGGCGACGCCGTGACCTTCTACGCGGTAGCCTTGCGACGCCATCGCGCCGTACGCCTGCGTCATCTCGAACAACGTGATCTCTTGGGCGCCGAGCGAGAGCGAGTGATAGTTCGAAAGCGGCGAGGTCACGCCCAAGCGGCGCGCAACGTCGATGACGTTTTGTCCGCCTATCTCATTGGAAACGCGGATGGCGACCATGTTGAACGAGTTGGCGAATGCTGACGTGAGCGAGACGGGGCCATGAAACTCGTTGGTGTAATTGCCTGGCGTCCAAGGCGGTTGGCCGTCGATGTAGATCGTGATTGGTGCGTCTTCGCGCACGCTCCACGGGGTCAGGCCGTTCTCCATCGCCGCCAGATAGATGAAGTATTTGAATGACGAGCCGGGCTGGCGACGCGCTTGGGTGGCGCGGTTGAATTGGCTTACATCATAGTCGCGTCCGCCGACCATGACGCGAACGCCGCCTTCGTCATCCATGAAGAGCGCAGCCGCTTGGCTGACGCGGCGGTCCTCACCTTGTTCTTCGAGAAGGGCTTCGACTGTTTCCGCAGCAGTGCGCTGGGCGGCGACGTCAAGCGTTGTTTCTACGATGAAGTCATCGCGTTGTTGGCCGATGATGTCGTTGAGCAGCGGATCGATCCAGTCGCGGAAATATGAAAGCACGCCGGCAGGATTGCGGCGGCTGATTGTGAGTTCTTCTTGCAGCGCCGCATCGCGTTCGGTGGCGCTGATGAAGCCTTCGGCCACCATTTCGTTGAGCACAACGCTAGCGCGCTCGCGCGCTGCGCCGATGTCTTGGCGTGCTGGATTGAGCCGCGACGGGGCTTTGACGAGGCCAGCAAGCATCGCTGATTGCAACAGCGTGAGTTCACGTGCTGGGCGGTCGAAATAGCGCTCTGACGCGGCTTCGATGCCATACGCGCCAGCGCCGAAATACACACGGCTCAGATAGAGAGCCATGATCTCTTCTTTGGTGAAGCGACTCTCGAGCCAGAGCGCTAGCACCACTTCCTGGGCCTTCCGCCGCCAGGTGCGGTCGTTGGTGAGGAAGAGGTTCTTCGCGAGCTGCTGCGTGATGGTTGAGCCGCCCTGTACGACGCGTCCCGCGCGCAAATTCTCTGCGCCCGCGCGCATCAGGCCGCTCACGTCGATGCCGAAGTGATCGTAGAAGCGGCGATCTTCGATCGCGAGGAACGCTTGTTCCACGTACGGCGGCAGCGTCTCGATATCGACGGGTGGTGCGTTTTGCGCGCCTTCGCGCAAGATCACGTTGCCGTTGCGGTCAAGAAAGGTGATTGACTGGCCTTGGCGCGCTTCCCAGAGATCGTCCGTCGAGGGCATGCCCCAAGTGACGAAGAAGAAGAAGCCGACAACGAACGCAACGCCAGCCGCAGCAAGCCATCCGCTCCATACGGCTGCTTCGCGCAGATTCTTTGGGCTGCGGACGCCGCGAATGCGATCCCAGAGCGAGCCGAGAACGCTACGCGCAGCGCCCCAGAACGCGACCCATTTGGGTTCAACAGCGGCCCATACATTTTCGGCTGTTTCAGTAACGCGCGTCTGGATGCGGCCCCATTGTGAGGGCGGCGCCTCTTCTTCGCTGGCGTCCGGATCGCCGGCGGCGCGGAAGAAGGTGTTCGGCAGATCGGCGACCGGTGGCGTTATCGGCGCTGGCTGCTCTGGCTCGGGAGCGCTTTCGGCGACCACGGGCTCGGGCGCTGTGACTTCAGGCTCGGGCGCCGGTTCGGGCTCGGCGGTTTCGAACAGTGCGGGATCGGCGGATTCCGGCGTGCTCGGTTGATCCGCGCTGGCGTCAGCCTGCGGCTGCGTCCCTTCAGGACGCTCAGCCGGGTCTTCCGGCTTGTTCGGATCGTTCTCGTCAGCCACCCCGGCTCAACCTCCGCGCCATCACCTAACGCGATTCGAGCAAACACCCGCCCGGCAAGGCAGGCGCTGCCTTCGACAGCCAAACGCTCCGAGTGGGGAACAAGTTTCCCCGCCTCGTTCTGGGCGGGAAATTGGGCTGCGCCGTCGGTTCTGGCAACAGGAACAAGCGGTCGCTTTCGCTTGCCGGACGGCCAGGGTGTGGCCATATAATCGCAGTGACCACGGGGAATCCCCCGCGGCCAAGGAGGTTAATTCGGATGAACGACTATCGTTCCCAGGCTGGGACTATCCCGACCAGCCGAGAAGAGGTGGCCATTGATCCCGGTCTGCGCCGCTTCATGCTTGGCGTTTACACAAAGATGGGCCTGGGTCTGGCCTGGTCGGCGCTGCTGGCTTTTGCAGTCGGCACGATCGCGCCTGTCACCCAAACGGTGCTGACGCCGCCCGTCCTTTACATCGTTCAATGGGGCCCGCTGGTCCTGCTGATGGGCTCGAGCTTCTTCATGCGCGGCAACCCGTCGCCGACAGCGTCGGGCTTCTTGTATTGGGCCGTAGTGACGTTGATGGGCCTCGGCCTCGGCGTTTGGGTCTATCTTGCTGCCAACTCGATTAGTGCGACCACGATGGGCGGCCAAAACGTCACAGTAACCTTCGCCAACATGGCGAAGGCGTTCCTGGTGACGGCGGCTGCCTTCGGTGGTCTCGCGCTCTGGGGCTACACCACGAAGCGCAACCTTTCGGGTCTGCACTCGATGGTGATCATGGCTGCGATGGGTCTCGCGATCATCGGCATTCTGAACTTTGCCGCCGTCAGCATGGGCTGGATCCAAGGCTCCAGCATGTTTGAAATCGGCATGCAGGTCGTGACGCTGATCGTCTTCTCTTTGCTCGTGGCGACGCAGACGAACCAGTTGCGTGAGAGCTATTACTACCTCGCGAACGACGCGCGTGGGCAGGCAGTGATGACCAATTTCGGCGCTCTGAACCTGTACATCGCGTTCGTCACGATCTTCCAGATCATCCTGAGCTTCATGAGCTCACGCGAATAGTCTGGACGACGAGCGAAACTACCAACGCCCCGGCCAAAAGCCGGGGCGTTTTGCTTTAGTCGCCGATAACGCGCATGCGTTTTGGTTCAAGCACGGCGATGACGCGTGCGAGATCGTGGCCACGGCGTAGGATGCGGCCGTCAACGGCGCGCACGGAATACTCGCCTTGGCGGCGCGCTTCTTCGGGGCGCTTTTCAATCTGGAAAAGTGGCGCTTCGCTGGTTCGGCGATAGACGCTGAACACCGCGCGATCCGGTAGGGCGTCAAGCGCATAATCGCGCCACTCGCCAGCGGCGACCATGCGCCCGTAAAAGCGCAAGAGAGAGTTGAACTCAGGCCGGGTGAAGAAAATAGCGCCGCCTCCGCTCATGCCGCATCACCCTTCATGTGAGCATCCTGTGCAAAACTTCGGAGCAAGTTCAACCGCTTCATTAAAGTTTCGATCACGTCGAGTTTTAGCCTTGCTTACGCCGCTTTGGAGCGCGAGCTTAGCACTGTGACCGGGCGGAGAAAGGCTCGTGCTGGGTATCCATCAGCCCCCCCAGCCCCCCCAGTACGCGCTTCGTCCGGTCACACGATATCTTCCGAAAGCCCGCGAACCTCGCGGGCTTTTGTGCATCTGGGGTGGTGCGTTTTACCAATAAAATCGGCCTTTTTTTGCCTTTAGCGCGCGTTGCGGCGTGTAGATGAGAACACAGAAGCGAGCGCGCGGTTCTGCGGCGAAGCTGGCCGCGCGTGTCCCACTTAAGAGCTTCGAAACCGACGCCGGAATCTACGTCGATGATTCGTCTGAGTCGCCTGCACGTCTGTGGATAAAGAGCGGTGGCGTTTTCGCGCGAAGGGTTTTAAGAGCGGCGCTCGCTTGAGACGGGGATGTCCTTCACATGCTGTTGCAGGTCGACGGCTTGCGCAAAAGATTTGGCCGCCGCCAGGCTGTCGACGGGATCGGGTTCTCACTCGATGTCGGCGAGATCGTTGGCTTTTTAGGACCGAACGGCGCTGGCAAAACCACCACGATGCGCATGATCGCGGGCTATCTCGAGCCGGACGAAGGCTCGGCCAAGATTTTCAATATCGATGTCGGCCAGGAGCGCCGCCGAGCGCAGGAGCGCGTGGGCTATCTGCCGGAAGGCGCGCCGCTCTATGGTGAAATGACACCGTGGACATTCCTGCGCTTCGTCGCCGAGACGCGCGGTATGAGCCGCGAAGCCGCGCGCCATGCCGTGCGCCGCTCAGCGCAAGATGCGCGTCTGGGCGAGACCATTGATCAGCCGATCGAGACGCTCTCCAAGGGCTATCGCCGCCGCGTGGGTCTTGCAGCGGCGCTGCTGCACGATCCAATGTTGCTCATTCTGGACGAGCCGACTGACGGCCTCGATCCCAATCAACGCCATGCTGTGCGCGATCTTATCCGTCGCCTTGGCGAAGAGCGCGGACTGATCATCTCCACACACTCTTTGGAGGAAGTGGAAGCGGTTTGCACGCGCGCGATCGTCATCGATAAGGGCCGCGTCGTGGCCGACAAAACACCAGCCGAATTGCGCGATGAGCATGGCAGCCTTGAGCGCGCCTTCACGACGCTGACCGGTGGGGAGGAACGGGTGTGAAGAAGCGTCCCGGTCTTGCCAGCATGACGGCGATCTATCGCCGCGAAGTGCTCTCTTACGTGACGACGCCGACGGCTTACGTCTTCGTCGCTGTTTTCCTGTTTGCGATTGGCCTCTTCACCTTCCAGGTCGGCGGGTTCTTCGAGACGCGCCGCGCAGACTTGGCGCCGTTCTTTGCGTTTCATCCGTGGATTTTCATGATCTTCCTGCCGGCTGTTTCGATGCGGCTTTGGGCCGAGGAAAGCCGCTCGGGCGCGATCGAGTTGCTGCTGACTTTGCCTGCGCCGACTTGGTCTCTGGTGGTTGGCAAGTATTTGGCGGCCTGGACGATCGCAGCCGTGGCGCTTGCGCTCACCTTTCCGCTTTGGATCACGGTCAACGTGCTGGGCGATCCCGACAATGCGGCGATCTTCACGGCGTATCTCGCAAGCTTGCTGATGGCTGGCGCGTATCTAGCGATCGGCACGGTGATGTCTGCGCTGACGCCGGCGCAAGTGATTGCATTCGTGCTCTCGGTGCTGGTGGCGTTTCTTCTGACGGCGCTGGGCTTGCCGATGGTGCAGGACTTCTTCTCTGGCGTGACCGGCGGCGGTTTCGCTGAGGCCGTCTCGCGCTTCTCGATCCTGCACCATTTCGACGCTGCGCAACGCGGCGTCGTTGAGTTTCGTTCGATCTTCTATTTCGGCTCGCTGATCGCGCTGTGCCTCGGGTTCACGGTGCTGGCGGTCGATGCGCGGCGGGGAGGCTGAGCCATGAGCGCACGCCGTTACGCATTGCTCGCAGCTCTGGCGCTCGTGATCATGTTCGTCGCCGCGAACGTGACCGCCACGACGTGGTTTCGGAGCTGGCGCCTCGATTTGACCGAGAGCCAGCTCTACTCCATCTCAAGCGGCACCCAAGCGACGCTGGATGAGCTGAGTGAGCCGATTGAGCTTAAGCTCTATTTCTCGCGCGATGCTGCGACGCCGGTTCCGCAACTCACGGCGTACGCGGCGCGCGTGCGGGAGATGTTGCAAACCTATGCCGCACGCAGCCACGGTCGCGTGCGTTTCATCGAGGTCGATGTCGAAGCCTTCTCTGAGGAAGAGGACGACGCAGTCGAAGCTGGGATCGAGCCGGTGCGGCCGTATCAGGGCGCAGACCCGATCTATTTTGGGCTCGCAGGCGCAAACGCCATCGATGAGCGCCGCACGCTCGCTTGGCTCGATCCGCAGCGCGAAGCCACGCTCGAATACGAAATCACCCGTCTCATTTATGAGTTGGAGAATCCCGATCGCATTCGCGTTGGCTTGATCACGTCGCTGCCGATCGAACCGGGCGGCGATCCTCGCACGATGAGCGGCGCGCAGACGACGTTCAGCGTCGAGATGGGCCGCTTCTTCGAGGTGACGAAACTGACGCCAGATTTCAGCGCTATTCCTGACGTTGATGTGCTGGCGATCATCCACCCTGGCGCGCTCGACGAGCAGCAGCTTTACGCGATCGATCAGTTTGTGCTGCGCAATGGGCGCGTGTTTGTTGCGCTCGATCCCGCATCGCTGTCGGGTGGCGAGCCTGCGAACTTCGATCCGTTCAATCCGGTGATGCCTGCGCCAACCGCATCCACGCTTGAGCCGCTGATGCAGCGTTGGGGCGTCACGATGCAGCCGACCGTCGTGCTCGATGCAGAGAATGCACTGCCCGTGCAGGTGCAAGATCCGCAGACCGGCGCGCCAGGCCAAGCGCCGCAGCCGCTCTTCTTCAGCGTGCCGCCGAGCGGTCTCGATAGCGAAGACTTGATGACGGCATGGCTCCGTCGCGGGATGAACTTCGGCTTGGCCGGCGGCTTGAGCTGGAGCGAGCGCGATGGTGTGGAAGTCACGCCGCTGGCGCGCACCAGTGGCCAGACAATGCGCTTGCCGGCTGCGCAGGCTCTGATGCGTCCGACGCCGTACGATATCGCCGCGATGTGGCCGCCGTCGGCGGGACGCATCGAGACGATTGCGCTGCGGCTGAGTGGCAATCTCGAAAGTGCTTATCCGGAAGGGCGCCCCGCTGAAGCTGCGCCGCTGCCCGTTGAAGGCGAACCCGTCGCGCCAACGCCGGTTGTGCCCCAAGCGGAAGCACTAGCAGCCCATCTCGCGCGTTCGGAAACGCCGGGGCAGATCGTCGTTGTGGCCGACGTCGATTTTCTTGCGGATGATTTTTACGTCGATCCGCAGAGCGGCGGTGCGGCAGCGGACAATGCGTCGTTCGTGATCAATGCGATCGAGGTGTTGGGCGGCTCCGAAGCTCTCGTGAGCTTGCGGTCGCGCGCGCCGGCGCTGCGACGCATGGATTTGGTCGAAGACATGGAAGCGGACGCCGACCGCCGCATCCGCGATACGCAAGAAGAGCTCGAAGGCGAATTGCGCGACGCCGAAGCGCGGCTAGCGGAATTGCAGGCGCGCGGGCGTGGGTCAGGCTACTTCTCGGGCAACCTGGGCGCTGAGATGACGGCTGAAGAGACCGCCGAGATCGAACGCTTCCGTGCGCGCGTGCTTGAAGTGCGCGGCAATCTGCGTGGCGTTGAGCGCGATCTTCGCGGCGACATCAACACGCTCGAAGCCGTGGTGATTTTCATCAATGTTTGGCTTGCGCCGCTTTTGATCGCAGCCGGTGGCATGGTCTTGTTTTGGCGAAGACAACGACGCGGGAGGGGTCGGTCATGATCTCCACGCTTGCCGAGCGCCGCCGTAACCGGCTGTTGTCGCTCTTCCTCCTTGCCGGTGCGTTGATCGCGATTGCGGCAGTTACGACAGCGATCACGCTGCGGGGCTCGAACCCGAATGCGGTGTCTGGACCTGTCGTGCCGGGGCTTGCCGACACGATCGGCGGCGGCACGCGCATCATCATCACTGGCGCGGAGGCGTCGTATCGAATCGAGCGCGCCGAGCGCGCCGAGCGTGGCGAGCAGACGATTTGGGTTATGCGCGATCGTGGCGACTATCCGGTGCAGTCGCAGCGTTTGGCGCAGCTGACTGAGGGTTTGCAAAATCTTCGCTTCACACGCCGCATGACGAGCGATCCGGGCAAGCACGCTCGGCTCGGTGTGGACGATCCTCGACAGGGCGGACGCGGCATTCTCGTGCAGATCGAGGATGGCCGTGGCGCATTGCTGGTCAATCTGATCCTCGGCGTTGAACCAAGCGGCCTCTATGTGCGCCGTCCAGACAACGATCAGACCTGGGCCGCGAGTGGCGATCTGCCGCCGTTGCGCGATATGGCGTCATGGTTGGAGCTGCGTCCGCTCGATATGAGCGCTGACGAGTTGGCGCGTGTTGAAATCATGCCGCCAGAGGGGCGCGCGTACATTCTCGCGCGCGATAGTGCCGATGCGGCGTGGCGGATCGTATCGCCTGCGCTGGCGACGCTCGCACAATCGAGTGTCACGGCAGCAGCGGAAGCAATCACGGCGCTTGCTCCAGTCGACGTGCAGCCCGCGCCGGCCATTCAAGGCACCCCGCGCGCGCGTGTGCGGGCGACCACGTTCGATGGCGTTACGATCGATGCGGAGGTGATTGAGAGTGACGGTGGGCAATGGCTGAAGCTCGTCGCGCGCGCCGAAGCGCCGGAGCAGGAGCCAGCGGCGCTTGCGATTAACAATCGCGTTGCGGCATGGGCTTATCGGTTGAACGAGAGCGATCTCGCGAGCTTCTTGCCGCCGCTATCGAGCCTCGTGCCAGCGGCAGGCGAGTAACGCTCAGCGTTCCGGCAGATAGGCGGCGGCGATAATCGGGCCGCCATATGGCTCTTGCACAATCACCGCGCACGCCGGTGCACAGCGCGTGCGCTCGAACCAGATCGCGCCACCCGTCCAGGGGCCGAGATTTTCGATCGCTGTCGCGACGTTGTAGTGGAAGACGCGCCTGAACCGATTTGAGCCATGCGTTATGTAGACATCGACTGGCCCCGGTTCGTACGCGATCATCCAGACGTCGGCTGGTGCAGTTCGTGCGGCCCCTTCACCAAGGGTGATGCGTACGCGGTTTCCGCGAGGGCGGGTAACCGAGATTGCTGGTGATACGGTCGCACTTTGTGCTCGTGTCTGCGTAAAACTTTCGCGTGCTTCGTCCCAAGATGAAGCGCTCATTTGCAATGCGCCATTGAACACTAGTTGCGGTGTGAAGCGGCCGCGCACACGCAAAGTTCGGGAAAACGCGCGCTGCCGATCAGAGAATTCCGGCAGCGCCAGCGTGTCTTCCCAGCCCAGATAGTCCCAGATGCCTACCGGGAAAGTTAGAGCCAGGGTGTTGTCTTCGCGCGCGAGTACGCCGAGCAGACGGTTGGCGCGCGGGCACTGGTGGCAACCTTGGGCGGTGTAAAGTTCGACGACGATTTCGGCCTGACGTGACGTCTGCGCGTTCGCCACAGGGGCGAACAGCGCCAGTCCGAGCAGGGCGGCGGCGATAGTTCGACCGATCATGCGGCCAAGCATGACCGCCCCGGGCGGCCGTTTCTAATCAAACCGGCGTGACGGGGCGGGCTAAGCTCAAGTGGAACGGGCCAAACCGCGCAAAACATAGTGAAGAATACCGCCATTTCGGAAGTATTCGACCTCGTTCTCGGTGTCGATCCGGCACTGGACCTCGATTTGTTCCGTGTTGCCGTTGGGGCGCCCGATCTTCAGCGTCACTTTTTGACGTGGGCCGAGGGCTGCGACTCCGTCAATCGAGACGGTTTCGGCGCCGGTGAGGCCAAGGCCTGCCCAGGATTGACCGTCTTGGAATTGGAGCGGCAGCACGCCCATGCCGATCAGGTTCGAACGGTGGATGCGTTCGAAGCTTTCAGCGATCACGGCACGGACGCCGAGCAGGGTGGTGCCCTTCGCAGCCCAGTCGCGTGACGAGCCGGTGCCGTATTCCTTGCCGGCGAAGATGACGAGCTGCTTGCCTTCTTGCTGATAGCGCATGGCCGCGTCGTAGATGAACATGCGCTCGCCAGTGGGCTGGTGCATCGTGTAGCCGCCTTCGACGACCGAGCCGTCCTCGTTCTTCACCATCTGGTTTTTGATGCGGATGTTGGCGAAGGTGCCGCGCATCATGACTTCGTGGTTGCCACGGCGCGCACCGTACGAGTTGAACTCCGATTGCGGCACGCCGTTTTCGGTGAGGTAGGCGCCGGCGGGGCTGACCTTCTTGATCGAGCCTGCGGGGCTGATGTGATCGGTGGTGATGCTATCGCCGAACAGGCCGAGCACGTGCGCAGCTTTCACATCCGTGACCGGCTTCGGCTCCATGCTCATGCCTTCGAAGTAAGGCGGGTTCTGCACGTAGGTGGACTTGGTGTCCCAAGCATAAGTGCGGCCGCCGCCGACCTTGATGCCTTGCCAGTGCTCGTCGCCCTTGAAGACATCGCCGTAGCGATTGGCGAACATTTCGGGCGTCACTGCTTCGCGCACGGTCTTTTCGATCTCGGCGTTCGAGGGCCAGATATCGCGCAGATAAATCGGCTTGCCGTCGCTGCCCGTGCCGAGCGGATCGGTTTCCAGATTGACGTAAACCGAGCCTGCGAGCGCGTAGGCGACAACGAGCGGCGGCGAAGCGAGATAATTCGCGCGCACGTCCTGGTTCACGCGGCCTTCGAAGTTTCGATTGCCCGAGAGCACGGAGGCGACGACGAGATCTTCTTCGGCGACGGTCGCAGAGATCGGCGCGGGCAATGGTCCGGAGTTGCCGATGCAGGTCGTGCAGCCATAGCCGACGAGATTGAAGCCAAGTGCGTTGAGATCGTCATCAACGCCTGCGCGAGCGAGATAATCGGTCACGACTTGTGAGCCAGGCGCGAGCGAGGTCTTCACCCACGGCTTCACTTCGAGGCCCTTCTTACGCGCATTGCGAGCAAGAAGGCCGGCCGCGAGCATGACTGAGGGGTTCGACGTGTTCGTGCACGACGTAATGGCGGCAATCACAACGTCGCCGTGGCCGATATCATGGTTCAGTTCGCTGACCTGCGCACGCTTGTCGAGTTCGTCGCCTTTGCGGAACTCGTCTGCCATCACCTTCTTGAAGCCGTCCGCGATGCCGCCGAGGACGACGCGATCTTGCGGACGCTTCGGACCGGCGAGCGACGGGCGCACGTCGGCGAGTGAAAGCTCAAGCGTATCGGTGAACTCCGGCTCGATTTCCGTCCGCCAGAGGCCGTTGGCTTTGGAGTAGGCTTCAACCAGCGCGACGCGCGCCGGATCGCGGCCGGTGGCGGCGAGGTAGTCGACGGTCTTTTGATCGACGGGGAAGAAGCCGCAGGTCGCGCCGTACTCGGGCGCCATGTTGGCGATGGTGGCGCGGTCTGCGACGCTCATCGTGTCGAGGCCGGGGCCGTAGAATTCGACGAACTTGCCGACAACGCCCTTCTTACGCAGCATTTGCGTAACGGTGAGCACAAGGTCGGTCGCGGTCGCGCCTTCTTGCAGTTTGCCGGTCAGCTTGAAGCCGATGACTTCCGGGATCAGCATCGAGATAGGCTGACCGAGCATCGCCGCTTCCGCTTCGATGCCGCCGACGCCCCAACCCAAAACGCCGATGCCGTTGATCATGGTGGTGTGAGAGTCAGTGCCGACGACCGTGTCCGGATAGGCGTAGGTGTCGCCTTCAACGTCGCGCACCCAAACGCTTTGGCCGAGATATTCGAGGTTCACCTGGTGGCAAATGCCGGTGCCGGGCGGGACGACGCGGAAATCTTGGAACGCGCCTTGGCCCCAGCGCAGGAATTGGTAGCGCTCGGCGTTGCGCTCGTATTCGAGTTCGACGTTCATCGCGAACGCGCTGGCGCTGGCGAAGTGATCGACCATGACCGAGTGGTCGATGACGAGATCGACGGGCACCAGCGGATTGATGCGCTCAGGATTGGCGCCGAGCTTCGAGGCTGCATCGCGCATCGCGGCGAGATCGACTACGGCCGGAACGCCGGTGAAGTCCTGCATCAGCACGCGCGCGGGGCTGAAGGCGATTTCGACTTCGTTCTTGCCCTTGTTCACGAGCCACGACGTCATGGCCAGGATGTCGGCCTTCTTCACTGCGACGCCGTCTTCGGTGCGGAGAAGGTTTTCGACGAGAACTTTGAGCGAAACGGGAAGCCGCGAGATATCGCCGAGGCCGTTCTCGGCGGCGCGTTTCAGATCGAAATAAGCATAGGTTTTGCCGCCTGCGGTAAGCGTGGTGCGGGCGTTAAACGAGTTCAGAGAGGGCATGGGTCTGCATCCAGCTAAAGAGCTTCAGTGATGCGAAACGCGTTGGGGAGCGCCCCAAATCCGGAATCAAACCGGCGCGCGGCAACGCCTATGTAGCGCCGATTTGTGAAGGTGCAATTGAGGCGATGATTGAGAATAGCTCGCAAAAGCGTGTGGCGTCGCCCTTCGACAGGCTCAGGGTGACGCCAAGGCGAGAACGATGCGTGAGTGGCTCCAGCGTCAGCCTGAGCCTGTCGAAAGCGGGTTGGCAGGCGCGATCTCTTTCGTGCGTCCAAAGAACCGGCCGCCGCGGCGCTTGCGCCAGCGGAGCGCGAGCCAAACCAGCGGGCCGATCACAATCGCAAACGGGATGAGGCCAGCGATGATCGTGAGGATCGCGGCAAAGCCCATGACAACGATGCCAAGGAAGTTGGCGAAGGCGTTGCGGAGCGGCTCGAACGTGTCGCTGCCGACCGAGCGTGGCGCCGATTGATAGCTCAGGTTCAACTCGGACATCGCCACGCGCGTGCGCATGACGGCAAGCGACGATGTGATGCCATCGAGTTCGGCCTGTACTCGGGCCAGTTCACGTTCCACCTCGAGCAGATCGGACAACCGTCCAGGGCGGTCGCGAAGGAGCGCTTGTAGGCGATCGCGCAGCGAGGTCAGCGCGCGCAGACGCGCTTCTGTATCAACGAGTTGGCGCGTCAGATCTTCGCTGTTGACCGATTGCGAGACGAGCCGTCCGCCTGCTTGCTCAGCCTCGGCGTTGATGCCGCCCATGAAGGTGCGTAGCCAGTTCGGCTCGCCGCGCAGATAGATGCTGCCCTGCATGAAGCTTTCAGGATCGCCGGTGCGGGTGGAGCCGATCAGCTGGCAAAGACGCGGACCGGCGCTCTGGCAGGCTTCGACATGGCGATCCATGACGCTGGACAGGCGTTGGCTCGGGACTTCGAGGCCCATGGCGTAGGAATATGCGAGGTAGAGAACCGGGGCGGGACCGCCAGCTTGGCCGGGCGTTGGTGAGGGGCCTGGGGCCGCTTCACCAGCTTCGCCGTCAGCGGGCGGCGCCATTGGGGCTGGCGCAGCGGCGGGGGCGGACTGGGCGCGATCCATGTCGGCCATGCCGCCATAGGCTGCTTCTTCGGTGGCCACCGAGGCGCTTTGGTCCGCTTGGCCGCAGGCCGTCAGCAAACCCACCAAAGCCAGTCCGACTACAAATCGACGCATCGCAGCACTCTCCCTCGCGCTACCCAAGCGCCCGCTTGGCGTATTGCGCAACCCTTTCTAGAACCGGGGCCGGATTATGAGCGGCGCCAGACCTTTCCAAGACAAACCGGCTGTGCGTGTCGACGGCCTTGCCGTCGCGCGCGGCGGCCGCGTGCTGTTCGATGGCTTGAGCTTTGCCGCTGAGGCTGGTGATTACGTTGAGCTGCGCGGGGCGAATGGCTCAGGCAAGACGACGTTGATCCGCTCACTGGCTGGCTTCCTGGCGCCGCGCGCCGGTAGCATAGTTTTCGAGCGCATCGAAGAACCCGCGCTGGCGCTGCACTATGTCGGGCATTTGAACGGGTTGAAGACGAATGCGAGTGTTGCTTCGCACGCGCGCTATTGGTCCGGCTTGTTCGGCGGTGACGGTGATGTTGAGCGCGCGCTTTTGCGCTTGGGTCTCGCTAGCTTGCGCGAGCGATTGGCGCGGACACTGAGCCAAGGCCAAGCGCGGCGTTTGGCGTTGTCGCGCTTGTTGATTGCGCCACGCCCGATCTGGTTGCTCGATGAACCTGCTGCAGCGCTCGACGCACAAGGCCGCGAGATGCTGAGTGCGCTTGTCGAGGCGCATCGCGCCGATGGCGGCATTGTGGTTGCGGCTGTGCATGAGGCGTTGGGACCAGAGCCGTCACTTGCGCTGACGGTGGGGTCGTGAGCGCTTTCGCCGTCGCCTTCCGCCGCGACTTCGCGCTCATGTGGAGTGGGGGCGGCGCGCTTTCGCCGCTCGGATTTTTTCTGGGCGCGACGATGCTTGTGCCGTTGGCGATGGGGCCGGAGCGAACGCTGCTTGCCGCTGCTGGGCCGCCCTTGGTTTGGATTGCGTCCGCGCTTGCAGTGCTGGCTACTTTGGAGCGGTTGTTTCAAGCCGATCTCGAAGATGGCTCGCTCGATCAGATGATGCTCTCGCGTGCGCCGCTCGAGTGGTTGGTGCTCGCAAAGGGCTGTGCGCTTTGGTGCGCTGTTGGCTTGCCGCTGGCGTTGGCGGGCGCACCTGCTGCGATTGCGCTTCAGGCGCCGATCGAGCGCGTGCCGGTGATTGTTCTGAGTTTAGCGCTTGGTATGGCGGCGTTCATTGGCGCGGGCCTCATCGGCGCTGCGATTACCGCAGGGGTGAAACGCGGCGGCGTTTTGATCGCCCTGATCGTTTTGCCGTTCTTTGCACCGCCGATCATTTTTGGCTCTGCCGTTGCGTCTGGCGAGGACGTTGGCGCGGCACTGGCGATCCTGACAGGGTGTTCGCTGGGCGCCATAGCGCTGGGTCCGATCGCGGCTGCGGCTGCGCTTCGGCTGCAGGCGGAATAATCAGGTGTCAGGTGCCGGGTATCAGGTGTCAGAATGTCCACTGCCGTTCGCGCACCATTTCTGGCACCTGACATGCTGACACTGGACACCTGACAGACATGCTCAGCTATCTCGCCAACCCGCAACGTTTCATGGGCTTCTCGGCCTGGGCTGCGCCGTTGTTTGCGGTACTGGCGGTTGCGCTGTTTGCGGTCGGATTGCCGTGGGCCCTGATCTATTCGCCGGCGGATTACCAGCAGGGCGAGACGGTGCGGATTATGTATGTCCACGTTCCGGCTGCCTCGCTGAGCCTGGGCGTCTATGTCTTTATGGGTGTTGCGAGCTTCGTGAGTTTGGTTTGGCGTCACGTTTTGGCGGATGTTGCTGCGCGTGCGGCTGCGCCGATCGGCGCGACCTTTGCTGGAATTTGTCTGCTCACCGGCTCGTTCTGGGGCGCGCCGACCTGGGGCACCTGGTGGGAGTGGGATGCGCGCCTCACGTCGATGCTTGTGCTCTTTATCATCTATCTCGGTTACATCGCGCTCTGGAATGCGGTCGAGGATGAAGAGAAAGCTGCTCGGCTTGCTGCGATCTTGTGCTTGGTCGGCCTCATCAATGTGCCAATCGTAAGGTTCTCTGTTGAGTGGTGGAGCTCATTGCATCAGCCGCCGAGCATTATGCGCTCGGGCGGTTCTGCTATTCATCCGAGTATGATGGCGCCATTGATGACGATGGCGGGCGCGTATCTCGCCCTCTTTGCAGCGCTGACGCTCTACAATATGCGCGCTTCAATCTTCCGCCGCCGCGTGCAGGCGGCTGAACTGCGGGGCGCAGCATGATCGAGGGCGGTTGGGATTATGTGTGGCCAGCCTACGCGATCACGATCGCGGCGTTGGCTGTTCTTGCTGTGGTTGTCGCGGTGCGCGCGATGCATTGGGGCAAGCGTGCAAAAATTTTGGAGCAGGATAAGCGCGCATGAACCGCTGGCTCGCTTTCATTCCGCTCGCGGCGCTGGCGGTCGTGATCATTGTCGGCGCGTTTCTGCTGACGCGTGAAACCGAGCGCGAGACGTTTTCAGAGGGGCGCATCGGCCGACCTGCACCGGCTTATTCGCTGACATCGCTTGATGGCGCGACTGTTGTTGCAAACGACGCGTTCGAAGGCCGCGCGTACGTGATCAACGTGTTCGCATCTTGGTGTACGCCATGCCGCGCGGAGCATCCACAGTTGATGGCGTTGCAAGCCAGTGGCGTTGAAATCCTGGGCGTCGCTTACAAAGATCGTCCGGCGGCGACGACGGCGTTTTTGGACGGATTAGGCGATCCATTCAGCGCAGTCGGCCAAGATCCGGAAGGGCGCTTCGGCTTAGACCTTGGCATCTTGGGCGTGCCGGAGACGTTCGTGATCGGACCGGACGGCGCGATCCGTGCGGTGCACCGCGGGCCGATTACACCTGAAGTGGTTGAAGAGACGATCCGCCCGGCGCTCGCCGCGCGCTAGCGGCGCTTGCGCTGAGCCTTTTCGGACGGCGCTTTGGTTTTCTCGCGCGCTGCGCGTGATTTCTGCTTTGCCTCGCGCTTCGCTGCGCGTTCGGCCTTCTCGGCTTGTTCGGCCGAGAGCTTTGCCAGTTTCATCAGCGTCGCCAAGAACGATTTGCGTTTGGTGCGGGGCAGAAGATCGAGGATCGCTGCATCAGCGGCGCGCGCGTGTTGTGTGGTGGCCGCAAGCACTGCTGCGCCCGATTGGGTGAGGTGCACAGCATTGGCGCGGCCATCGTCAGCTGATGTCGTGCGATGAATGAGATCGCGCTTTTCCAGGCCCTTCATCATATCGGCCATGGTGGAGCGATCGATGCCAGTGGCTTTCACTAGTTCGGTTTGGCTCGCGCCTGCGTTCTCAGCGACGGCTGCAAGCACCGCGAACTGGCGCAATGTGACGGCGCCATTGACGAGTTGTGAGAAGCGATCCGATGCGAGTTGTTCGGCGCGGTGAAGCAAGTGGCTAGCCGATGTCGCGAGCCTGTAGGGCCCGGACTCAGAGTCCGTGTTTGACCGTGCCATGAGCCGCCGCCCCAAATCTGGGCGGAGCTTAGCGTCACGGCCAACGCGATCAATCATGGACCCGAGCGTCATTCGCCACAAAGGCGAAAATCAGCCGGAAAACGGAGCGATCAGGCGCCGGGCGCAGGCGCCTGTGCTTCGGCCTCTTCGTCTTTTGTATGCTTTAGTACTAAGGGCGTGTTGATCACCGCGAATACGATCACGAGCGGAAAAACAACGAACGGCCGCGAGTTCAGCCAAAACTCAAACGTTTGCGTGTTGCGGATGATCTCATTCAACACTGCTTGAAACGCAAAAAAGCCTGCCCAACGCCAAGCCAGAATGCGCCAAATATTATCGGGCAGATTGAAAGCGTGACTGAACAGCAGCTTCCAAATGTTGTGACCCATCAGCAGCGAGCCGACGATGGCTATAACATAAAACACATAAGTGACGGTGGGCTTCACTTGGATGAAGGTTGGGTCGCGGAACGCGAGCGTCAGACCGCCGAACGCAGTCACCAGTACGCCAGTGACGATCAGCACGGGCGGGATGCGCTTGTGTGCGAACCACGAGTAAGCGAGCGCGATCAGCGTCGCGACCATGAAGATGCCGGTCGCGATATAGACGGCGTTGTCCTTCGTGGACTCGATCCGCTGCAAAATGTTGAAGGCGACGACGTAGGCCGCGACCGGCCCCAGATCGATCAGCAACTGGTTCATGCCGCCCGGCTTGAAGGGCTTGGCGGTGTCGAGGGCAGTCAGGTCTTCACTCATGGCTCCTGATACGCTGAACCGGGCTTAGGAGACCAGCGGCTTGCGCTGAAAGCGGTTTGGCGACCAGATGGGCGAAAGATTGGGAGGATGCGATGCGGGTAGGGATTTTGGCGGCGACGGCGATGCTGGCAGCGTGTGCGAGCGCTGGTGCGCCGGAGGCAGGCGCGCAGGCGCAAGTGCGGTCGCTGGGCGAAATATTGGAACAATCGCCAGCCTCGGATTGGCGCACGGTCGATCCTGAGAACACGGTTTACATGGATTTGCCAGCGGGCCGTGTGATCATCGAGCTCTCGGCGACATTCACGCCCGAGCACACGCGCAACATTCGTGAATTGGTGCGCGCAGGTTGGTTCAACAGCGCGAACATCGTGCGCAGCCAAGAGAATTACGTCGTGCAATGGGGACGCGATGAAAACGATCCTGGCCCGATGGGCGCGGCCACCGCGACGCTGACGCCGGAGTTTTCACGCCCGCGCCGTGGCCTCGACGTGACGCGTCTGCGCGATCCCGACAGCTATGCACGCGAGGTCGGTTTCGCTGATGGCTTTCCAATGGCCAGCGACGGACGCGAAGCTTGGATGGCGCATTGCCCAGGTATGGTCGGCGCAGGGCGCGGCGATACGGCCGAGAGCGGCAGCGGCGCAGAGCTTTACGTCGTCATCGGCCACGCGCCGCGCCATCTCGATCGCAACATCGCCACCATCGGGCGCGTGGTGCAGGGCATGGAGCTGCTCTCGGTGATGCCGCGCGGGACGGGCGCGCTGGGTTTTTATGAAACGCCACAAGAGCGCACTGCGATCCCGCGCGTTCGCATGGCGTCTGATGTGCCGGCGAACGAGCGCGTGAACCTGGAAGCGCTGCGCACCGATAGCGCGACGTTCCGCGATGTGATCGAGTCACGGCGGTTTCGTCGTGAGAGTTGGTTTCTGGAACCTGTGGGGCGCATCAATCTCTGCAACGTGCCGCTGCCAGTGCGTGTGCGGCCTTAGGTCAAACCCACCAACGCACGCGAGAAATCGTGCGCGTTGAACGGCTTCAGATCTTCAGCACTTTCGCCGACACCAACGAAATGGATCGGGATCGCGTGGCGCTGGGCGACGGCGACGAGCACGCCGCCTTTAGCGGTGCCGTCGAGCTTGGTCATAACCAGGCCAGTGATGTCCGTGACAGAGCGGAAGCTCTCGACCTGGGATAGCGCGTTCTGGCCGACTGTCGCGTCGAGCACGAGCAGCGTTTCGTGTGGCGCGTTCTCATCGATCTTGCGAATCGAGCGGACGATTTTGGCGAGCTCCGCCATGAGTTCTGATTTGTTTTGCAGGCGGCCGGCGGTGTCGATGAGTACAACGTCGGCGCCTTCATCCTTGCCTCGCTTCACCGCCTCATAAGCGATGCCCGCCGCATCCGCGCCTTGCTTGGAGGCGACGAACGATGCGCCGGTGCGCTGCGCCCAGACTTGTAACTGTTCAATGGCTGCCGCGCGGAAAGTGTCGGCGGCGCCGATGACGACTTTGGCGTTCGCGTCGCCGAGCAGCTTTGAAAGCTTGCCGATGGTCGTGGTTTTGCCTGAGCCGTTGACGCCGATGACAAGCACTATGCGAGGCTTCGGATCGATGGAGAGATCAAGGCTAGCTTCGCGCGGCTTCAGGATGCGCGCGACTTCCACTGCCAAAGCTTCGCGCGCTTCGGTATCGCCATTCTCTTTGCTGAAGCGCTGATCGGCGAGGGCGGATGCGATGCGGGCGGCGGCGCTTGCGCCCATGTCTGAGGTGACGAGCGCGTCTTCGAGTTCGGCGAGCGCTGCGGCGTCGAGCTTTTCCTTGGTGAAAACTGCGCCGATGCTTTCGGCCAGCTTTGACGAGGATTTGCGCAGGCCATCGAAGAGGCCTTTGGATTCGGTCTCTTTCGCTTTTGCCTGCTCTGCCGGGCTCTTCTTGTTGAACAAACCCCAGATCATGCAGCGACGCCAATCAGATGCGCGCCGTCATGATGCGTGAAACGCAGGCGCTGTGTGGGCGCGGCGACGACATCGCAGCGCACGGTGGTGAAATCGGAGAGGCGTCCCATGCCATCGCGCTCGATCAGCGCGTCGCCTTCGCGACCGACCCAAGCGCTCAAGTGACGCGTCAGCGCAGCTTCGCCCGCTTCACGTAAACGCGCCGCGCGCTGCTTGATTAAGGCGCGATCGTTCTGCGGCATGCGCGCCGCTGGCGTGCCGGGGCGGGGGCTGTAGGGGAAAGCGTGGACGTAGGCGAGTTGCGCGGCTTCGATGATCGAGAGCGTGCTGGCGAAGTGGTCTTCGCTTTCGGTCGGAAAGCCCGCGATGAAATCGGCGCCGAGCGCGATCTCGGGACGCGCTGTCTTCAGGCGTTCGCACAACGCAATCGCTTGCGCGCGCGAGTGGCGGCGCTTCATGCGCTTCAAGATAAGGTCGTCGCCGTGTTGGAGCGAGAGATGTAGATGCGGCGCGATGCGTTCGTGCTGCGTGACCAGGTCGAAGAGCTGATCGTCCATCTCGGCGGAGTCGATCGAGGAGAGGCGCAACATGCGGAGTTCAGGCACAAGCTTCAGAATGCGCGCAACGAGTGAGCCGAGCTGCGGTTGAGCGGGCAAATCGTGGCCCCACGAGGTGAGATCAACGCCGGTCAGCACAACTTCCGGCACGCCGTTAGCGGCGAGACGGCGCACTTGCTCGACCACTTCGCCCGCAGGCGATGAGCGTGAGTTTCCGCGGCCGTATGGGATGATGCAGAACGTGCAGCGGTGATCGCAGCCGTTTTGCACTTGGATGTAAGCGCGCGTGCGCTCGTGAAAGCCGTCGATCAAATGCGACGCTGTTTCACGCACGCTCATGATGTCGGCGACTTGCACGCGCTCATGCGCGGGAGCGAAAGTTTCGGCGCGCATCTTTTCGGCATTGCCGATGACGCGGCTGACTTCCGGCATGTCGGCGAAACTCTGCGGATCGATTTGTGCCGCACAGCCAGTGACGATGATCTCCGCATCCGGCCGCTCACGCCGCGCGCGGCGAATGGCTTGGCGCGCTTGGCGCACTGCTTCGCTAGTGACCGCGCAAGTGTTGAAAATCACCGCATCGCTCAGACTCGCTTCGCTGGTGAGCGCGCGCATGGCTTCGCTCTCATAAGCGTTGAGGCGGCAGCCGAGCGTGACGATCTCGATGTCCGCTTTGGGAGGCTTAGTGGGCGCGTTCATGCGTAGAGGTCAGGTGAGCGTGTGGGCCGGTGAGGTCAAGCGCGACAAATGAAAAGCCCCGCGAGTGACCCGCGGGGCTTTTGAACTCTGCTCGAAAGCTAAGCGCTATTCAGCAGCGTCTTTGGCCTCGCCGACGAAATCGTCTTCGCGGGCGCCGCCGGCGCGTTCAGCGATACGGGCCGACTTACCGCGACGATCGCGCAGATAATAAAGCTTCGCGCGGCGGACTGCGCCGCGGCGGACAACTTCGATGCTGTCGACGGTTGGTGAGAACAGCGGGAACACGCGCTCGACGCCTTCGCCGAAGCTGATCTTGCGAACAGTAAAGCTTGCGTTCAGGTCCGAACCGGAGCGGGCGATGCAGACGCCTTCATAGGCCTGAACGCGCTCACGATCGCCTTCCTTGATCTTCACGTTGACGCGGACGGTATCGCCCGGATCGAACGAGGGGACAGTCTTGCCCTTGGTGATGCGGGCGACTTCTTCTTGTTGAAGCGTTTGGAGCAGGTTCATCGAATACTACCGGAGCGCACAGGCTATAAGCCGACGCTTCCTCTTGGAAACTACGGGGAAGCGGGGCGTATAAGGGAAGCCAGACGGCCTGTCGAGTGGGTCAGAGGCCCCAGGTTGGAGCGCAGGCGACAAAGTTCAGCAGCTGGTTATCCGGCGTGCGGAGCCTGAGTATTTGGCGTCCGCCAGCCGAGCCCAGCTGAAACGGGATGTCGCGCCCTTGGGCGTCGCGGACGCCGATAAACCCCTCCGCCTCGCTGATGACCCCAATTGCGCCGAGGCCACTGGCGAACCAGTCCATGCTCATATCCGGGAAGAAATAGGAAATCGCCGGGTCCTCGCTGGGGATTATGAGCAGGCCGCGTAAGGCGCGGACATTGGCTATGGACTCAGGCGTTAGCACTGGCGGCAGCGCCGCTTCGACCGCTTCGATCTCTTCGGCTGCGCCACCGCAGGTACGGGTAATGTTCTCTGCGGTGAGCGAAGGAACCTGGCGCCAGAGCGCTGCCAACACGCGCGAGGCGCGGGCCGCCTCTTCGGATGGCGTTTGCGCTGCGGCGGGTGCGGCGGCGAGGCAGGCGAGGGCGAGGATGAGTGCGCGGATCATGTGTCCTTCCGCGTGGAGGTTAAATCAGGCCGTCTTTGGGCGGTGAGCTTCTGGCGCTCAGCTTTGCGCCACGCCTCGACCTTGGCGTGATCGCCGGAAGTGAGGATCTCCGGAATCGTGCGGCCCTCAAACTCACGCGGACGCGTGTATTGCGGATGTTCGAGCTGGCCGTCGCTGAAGCTCTCTTCGACGATCGAGGCGTCATTGCCGAGCACGCCGGGCAGGAGGCGCACGCAGGCTTCAAGCAGGACCAAAGCCGCCGCCTCACCGCCAGCGAGCACGGCGTCGCCTACGCAAACTTCTTGCATGGCGCGCGCTTCGATGACGCGTTCGTCCAAACCTTCGAAGCGGCCGCAGAAGAGAATGACGCCCCGCCCAGCCGACCACTCGCGCGCCATGGCTTGGCTGAGCGGCTTGCCGCGCGGCGAGAGATAGATGATCGGGCGATCATTGCGCGGAATGGAGTCGATCGCGGCCGCCGCTACATCAGCGCGCAGCACCATACCGGCGCCGCCGCCGGCGGGGGTGTCGTCCACGTTCTTATGCGGGCCTTGGCCGAAATCGCGCAGCTGCACTGTTTCCAGTGTCCACACGCCATCGCGCAACGCTTTGCCAATCAGCGAAACGCCAAGCGTCCCCGGAAATGCTTCCGGGAAAAGTGTGATGATAGACGCGGCGAACATGTTCTCATTCGTACGCGCCTGCGGCACGCAAGACTACTTCCCGTTCGCTGGCTCTGGCGGCGGCGGATCGAGCACAACACGTTTGCCGGCTAGGTCGACGAGCGGGGCGGTTTCCTTGGTAAAGGTAATACGCACGTTCGGCGCGCCGTTCGGCGGGCGATATTCGATGATGTCGCCAGCGCCAAAGTTCCACACCGCGCAGATGTCGCCGAGCACTTGGCCGTCGAGGGACTCGGCTTTGCAGCCAAGCAGATCGACGATGTAGAACTCGTCTTCATCGGTCGCGGGCAGGTTAGCGCGCGGCACATAGAGTTTGGTGCCCTTGAGGGCGTCTGCCTCTTCCTTGGTTTTGATCTCGGGCGCGACGACGGCGACGCCGTCATTCAGCGCGCGCCAGCTTTTCGGCTTCAGCAGCACTTTGCCGTCTTCGCCGTAGAGCGGACCATACGAGATGACGCCGTCCTTCTTCTCAGTGAAGGCGCGAACACGTACTTCGCCTTTGACGCCGAATGCGCCCGCGATCGCGCCGACCATGACCATGCCAGCTTTGCCGTTGGTCTTAGCCTTGAAGGCAGGCACAGCTTTGGAATCGCCCACGGTTTCTGGCTCAATGATAGGCTTCGGCGCGCTTAGCGGCTTCGGCGCAGCGCGCACTGGAACGGCAACTGGCGTGCGAGCCAATGGTTGAGCGCGGCCAGCGGCGACGGCCAGCGGCTTGGATGGGATAGGACCCGCAAACGCTGCCGCGACCGGCGCGAGCTTCGGCGGCTTGGGTGGCTTCGGGGCCTTCGGTGGCTTCGGCGCTTTGACGGCCTTGGCTGGCTTCTCAGGCTTTGGGGCCGGCGCTGGCTTTTCAGCCTTCGCGGGCTTTTCTGCCTTGGCTGGCTTCTCGGGCTTAGCAGGCGCGGGCTTCGCGGCCTTTGCGGACGTCGGCGCTTTGCCCTTTTCGGGCGCCTTCGGTGCTGGCGCCGGCTTCGTCTCCGCCGCTTTCGCAGTCTTGCCCGCCTTCACATCGACCTTTGCCTTTTCCGACTTCGGAGCAGGTGCGGGCGATGCTGGCTTAGCGTCCGCCTTTTTGGCCGGGGCCGCTTTGGCTGCCGTTTTCGGCTCCGGCTTGGGCGCAACTTTAGCCGCAGCCTTCGCTGGCGGCGCCTTAGGCGCAGGCGCTGGCTTTGCCGGGGGCGCCTTCGCGGCGGCCTTTACCGGCTTGGCAGGCGCTGCGGCCTTCTTTGCGGGCGCGACCGGCGCAGCCTTTTTGGCTGGCGCCGGAGCGGACTTGGAGGCCGACTTTGCGGCCTTCGCGGCAGTTTTCTTCTCAGGCACGTCTTTTCCTTACGCCTCCGGCGTAGCTTCGCCCTCTGGCGCCGGCGCTGGGTAGCGTTCGGACATCTTCTTGCCGGGCTTGGCTTTGTTGGGGTTGCTGCGGGCTTCGCGCTTCATGACGCCTGCCTGGTCTAGAAACCGGGCGACGCGATCAGTCGGCAAAGCGCCTTTGGTCATCCACTCTTGGATCCGGTCGAGCTTCAAAAGGACCCGGTTCGGGTCATCTGACTTCAATATAGGATTGTAGGTGCCGACTTTCTCGATGAAACGCCCATCACGAGGGCTACGGCTGTCGGCCACAACGATCGAGTAGAACGGACGCTTTTTCGCGCCGCCACGGGCCAGACGGATTTTCAGGGACATTTCTTCGCTTCTCCTTTGAACTCTTAGCTTTTTTTATTGCTTCCGGGAAGTCCCGGCAGGCCACCAGGAAGCCCTGGAAGGCCAGATTGAGGGTTAAGACCCGATAGCGATTTGCCGCTGCCGAGCTGTTTTAGCGCCTCAGGCGAAGGCATGCCGCCTCCACCTCCCATACCGGGCATGCCGAAGGGCATTTTTCCCTTCCCCATGGCTTTGGCCATGTCGGACATGTTCCGGTGCATTTTTAGAAGTCGGTTTACGTCCGAGACCTCGACGCCCGATCCCTTGGCGATGCGGGCGCGGCGCTTGCCGTTGAGCAGGTCGGGTTTGGCTCGCTCGGCTTTGGTCATCGAGCGGATGATGGCGATCTGGCGGTGGATCTGTTTGTCGTCGAGCGACGCTTCCGAGATCTGGCTTTTCATCTTCTGGACGCCGGGCAACATGCCCATGACGCCTTTCAGACCACCGATCTGAATGACCTGCGCCAGCTGCTTTTCCATGTCGTCAAAGTCGAAGCGGCCCTTGGCCAGCTTCTTGGCCATCTTCTCGGCTTCGTCGCGGTCGACGTTTTCGACTGCTTTTTCAACGAGGCCGACAATGTCGCCTTGGCCGAGGATGCGGCCAGCGATGCGGCGAGCGTCGAACGGCTCGAGCGCTTCGGCGCGTTCTCCAGCGCCAAGGAACTTGATCGGTAAGCCGGTGACGGCGCGCATCGAGAGCGCTGCGCCGCCGCGGCCGTCGCCATCGGCGCGGGTGAGCACGAGGCCAGTGAGCGGCAGGCGCTCATGGAAGCGCTTGGCGGTTTCGACCGCGTCCTGACCGGTGAGGCTGTCGGCGACCAGGAGCGTTTCGTTCGGCTTGGCGATGGCGGCGATCGACGCCGCTTCGGTCATCAGCTCTTCGTCGATCGTGGTGCGGCCGGCGGTGTCGAGAATGAGGACGTCGTGGCCCGACTGGCGCGCCGTGGTGAGCGCGCGCTTGGCGATTTCTTGCGGCGTCTGGCCGGCTACGATCGGCAGCACGTCGACGCCGATGCTTTTGCCGAGTGTGGCCAGCTGCTCCATCGCCGCTGGGCGGCGGGTGTCGAGCGAGGCCATCAACACACGCTTTTTGTCGGTCTTGGTCAGACGCAGCGCAATTTTGGCGGTGGTGGTAGTTTTGCCCGAGCCCTGGAGGCCGGCCATCATGATGACGTTCGGCGGCTCACCATTGATGCGCAGCGCCTCGGGCGGGCCATCGCCGCCCAGCGTCTCGACCAGCGCGTCGTGGACGATCTTGATGACTTGCTGGCCGGGTTTCACGGCCTTGATAACGTTTTCACCGACCGCTTCAATGCGGACCTTGGTGATGAAATCCTTCACCACCGGCAGCGCGACGTCGGCCTCTAGCAACGCCACGCGGACTTCGCGCAGCGCCGCATCGACATCGGCCTCACTCAGCGCGCCGCGCCCGGTGAGCTTGTCGAAAACGCCGCCAAGGCGTTCTGTTAGGGCCTCAAACAATTCCAACTCCGGTCGTGAGCGCCCGATTTCTTTCAGAAATCGGTGGGCCAAAAGCAGTTTTGCCCCGCCGGACGATCACGTCGGGCGGGGTGCCTCGCCAGCCTCCCGGACCCTCATATGAGCCCATGTGCCAGTCGAAGCGCAGCATAAAGCTAGCGCGTGGGCGGGTGTTTAGCGGCAGAGGTGTCCGGGGTCAAACACCAAGCCTCCGTCTCACCTCGTCACCGATCGCGAGCGATGAGGTGAGGCCGGGGCTTTCTATGCCGAAGAGGCAGATCAGGTTCTCGACGCTGTCGTCGATGATGAAGTCGCCTTGGGGTTCGCCGGGGCCGTGGAGCTTTGGGCGGATGCCGGCATAGTCAGGCTGGAGCGCGCCATCGGGCAGGCTTGGCCAGAAGCGGCGGACTGTTGCGTAGAAGCTGGCGGCGCGGGCGGGATCGACGGTGTAGTCCTCGCGATCGACCCATTCGAGGTCAGGGCCAAAGCGCGCGACGCCGCCGAGGTCGCGGCGATAATGCGTGCCGAGCGCGCCGGGGATCGGTGGCGGATAGATGAGCCGGTGGAAGGGCGCTTTAGCGCCCTGTAGGGCGAAGTAATTGCCTTTGCCGTAGTGGAGCGCGGGAATGCGCTGTGCGGGAAAGTTCGCGACGCCGCGCGCGCAGTCTTGCGCACCGAGGCCTGCTGCGATGATGAGCACGCCTACGCTCACTTGCATCGGCGCCGCGCCGCCGACCTGAACATTGTATCCCTCGTTGCTCGGTTCAGCGCTCACAAAGGGCGCTTGTAGTACAACTGCGCCGCCACGCGCTTCGATCTCGCCTTGCAGCGCCAGCATGTAGCCATGCGCGTCCATCACCCCGCTTTCCGTGCTTTCGAGGGCGGCGACGGCGTTGAGTTGTGGCTCTAGCGCGCGAGCTTCGTCGCCGCTTAGCCAGCGGACGCCCTCGACACCGTTGATTTCGGCTTGGTGCGCGAGCCCTTTGAGAGCCGAGATTTCGCGCTCTTCGGTCGCAACGATGAGCTTGCCGCACTTGTCGTAGGCGACGGCGTGCCTTTCTAGAAATCCGTAGAGCGCGCGGCGGCCTTCGACGCACAGTCGCGCCTTTAGCGAGCCGGTGGCGTAGTGGAGCCCGGCATGGATCACTTCCGAATTGCGCGACGAGACACCCGCGCCGATTAGCGATTGTTTTTCGATAACGACGACGCTTTTGCCAGCGCGGGCAAAGGCGTAGCCGCAGGCGAGACCGACCGCGCCTGCACCTACGACCATCACGTCAAAATCGCTCATGTCGCACGCGTACCCAATGGATGGCCCAATCGTTAAGCGAAGTTTGCTAAAAAACGACGATTACAAACGCCTGATTAATCGAACTGTAAGCAGCATCGCCTAAAGCTACTGTGATCACGAGGGGCGAGCGTGCTTAAGTTTTCCGATCCGTCGATGCTGGCGGCCGCGCGGGGTCGCGTGTCGACTCTGCGCTGGCGCATGGTCGTTGGCGGTGTCTTTGCCGTCGGCGCGATGAGCGTGCTGAACTCGGTCGAGGCGGGCTTCAGCTGGTATCTGGTTCTTTGCCTTGCCATGGGTTTCGACACCATGCTTGGCGCATCCTATTTAGAGGCGCGCGGCGATGAGGCTCGGCGAACTGCCGGGCCGCTTTTCGTTTGGGGCTGCATTTTCAGCATCTGCGTATTTGCGGCGATGCCGTTGGTGCTGGCGGCTTTAGGCGGTGGCCCTGGCCGCGTGCTTGGTGTTCTGATGGCGTCGAGTTCGCTGGTCAGCGTCATGCTATTCAGCTTCCAGGCACCGCGCTTCATGTTGCTTGCTGCTGCGCCCGCTGTCGTGGCGCTGCTAGCGATGCCGTTCATTCCGTTTCACGAGGCGCCAGCGAGTGCGATGCAGGGCGCGCTTGGCGTCGGCTGCGGTGTGCTTGGCTTCTTGGCCTATATCGGCCGCTCTGCGCTCAACAACACCAAGATGATCAATGGCTGGCGCGCCGCCAATCAATCGGCGAAGGACCGCCAGCTCGAAGCAGAAGTGAAGCGGGCCGAAGCGGAAGAGGCCAATCGCGCCAAGTCTGAGTTCTTGGCTGTCATGACGCACGAACTTCGCACGCCGCTCAATGCGGTCATTGGCTATGCGGAGATCATCCAGGAAGATTTGGACGCGGAGGGCCGCAAGGACCTCTCAGATGACGCAGGTCGCATAACGGGATCAGCGCGACATTTGCTGGGTTTGATCGACCAGATTTTGAATCTGTCGAGCGTTGATGCTGGCAACGAGGGCCTGGCGCTGCGCGACGTTGATGTGCGCAAGCTGCTCGAAGATGGTATCAGCGCCGCCCAGGAAGAAGCGCGGGCGTCTGGTAATCGGATATCGCTGCGTGTGAGCGCTGACGCTGAGTACGCGTATTCTGATGGCAACAAGCTCGCAGTCGCTGTGGCCGCGCTTGTGTCAAACGCCGTGAAGTTCACGTCGCAGGGTTTGATCGCGGTGACGGCGGAGATCGATCGCGTTGATGCAGACGACATGTTGGTGGTTTCGGTATCGGATACAGGCATCGGCATCGCGCACGAAAACTTTGCGACGATCTTCAAGCCGTTCTCTCAGATCGAACAAGGCTCGACGCGTAGCAAGGGCGGCATGGGTCTCGGCCTGTCGATCGCGCAACGTATGGCTCAGACACTAGGTGGTGAGCTGAGTGTTACGAGCGAGGTGGGCTCAGGCTCAACGTTCACGTTGCGCACGCCGGTTCGCGTGAAGGCGCAGCAGGCTATTCGCGCGGCCGCCTGATCTATCCTGTATCTAAAAGGGAGAACCCCGCCCCCTCCCCGAGGGGGAGAGGCGCGCCCATGTGCGGGGGAGGGTTGTGGGCGCGGGCGGGGTATGTGGTGAGAACACCTGTCTCCGACTCCAGTTCCAGAGCGAATGATATCGATGTTGGCTTAGGCTGCGCTGATCTTTAATAGGCTAGCCCTATGGAAGATCGTATCCCCGCCTCCTCGATGCCGACTTTGCGGCAGCTTCAGTTCCTTTTGGCCTTGCGGGCGGAAGGCAGTTTCGTAGCGGCGGCGGAGGCCGTGGGCGTAACGCAGCCGACGCTGTCGGCGGGCATCAAAGATTTAGAGACGACGCTCGGCGCCGTGCTCGTGGAGCGGGGGCGCAACGGAGCGGTGCTGACGCCCGCCGGCGAAGAGGCGGCTGAGCGGGCCTCGCGGGCAGTGGGCGAAGTCGAAGAAATGGTGCGTACGGTGCAGAGCGCTGGAGAGCCGTTTGCGGGTGTGTTTCGCCTCGGCGCTATTCCCACGATCGCGCCGTTTTTGTTGCCGCGCGCGTTGCCGCTTTTGAAGGGCAAGTTTCCGAAGCTGCGGCTGCAAATGCGCGAGGATCTCACGACACGTTTGATCGAAGCGCTGCGGGCGCGCACGATCGATGCGGCTTTGATTGCGCTGCCTTACGAAGCGCACGGCATTGCGACAGCAGCAATTGCAGAGGATGAGTTCTTCTTTCTGTGTCCTGACACGCATCCGCTGGCCAAGCGCAACGATCTTTCGCCGGATCAGATGCGAGGCGAAGAGATGCTGCTGTTGGAAGACGGCCATTGCCTGCGTGAGCATGCGTTGTCGGCGTGTAGGATCGCGCCGGGCCGGCGTTCAAGCGAAGTCGGCGCAACGAGTTTGCATACGTTGGTGCAGATGGTGGCGGGCGGCATGGGGGTGACGCTGTTGCCGAAGATTGCCGCTGAAGGTGGCGCGGTGGCAGGTGCGCACGTTGCGATACGTCCGTTCGCGACGCCGCTAATCGGGCGCTCTATTGGCGTTGCGTGGCGGGAAGGCGGGCCGCGCGAGGAAGAAGCGCGGCAGTTGGCGGTTGTGTTGAAGGAACTGTTCTAAGACGTCGGCCAGTCCGGCTTAGACAATTGCTTAGCCAGATGCGGCAGACGGATGACGAGCCAAACCGCAGCCCAGATATTGCCGAGCAAAAACACTGGCACCGCCCAAACCGCCGCAACAACCCATGAGCGTTCGGTCAAAAACACGATCACCGCGAAGAAGATGAAGCCGATGTAGAGATCGACGAGTGAGACGACGCCCCAAGGCAGCGTCGTCACCACGGCGAATTGGTCCATGAACGAGCCGTGCAGCTCCTGGCGCGCCATGAACGCCCAGATCACCAGCCCAAGCAGAGCCAGACCCAGTATGCCGATCGCCGCGCGGACAACGTTCATGTGCTCACTCTCTTCTGGGCGCTTGGCCTGTCCGGCTTGATGGCAGGCCCCGCGCCTACGTCAAGCCGGGCGCTCAGTCCATGAGCCGTTGCATCAAGTAGGTGTATTCGAGCGCCCGGCGGCGCGCGGCTTCGTTTAGGTTCGCCGCCGCAGAGTGGCCGCCGTCGATATTCTCGTAGTAGAGCACTGGCAGGCCAAGCTCGAGCATACGCGCGACGTATTTGCGCGCATGGCCGGGATGGACGCGGTCGTCCTTCGTTGATGTCAGCACGAACGGCACAGGAAAATCATCGCGCGCGCGCAGGTTCTGATAGGGCGAAATCGTTTCAAGAAACGCGCGCTCTTCCGGATTGCTCGGTGAGCCGTACTCATCGACCCACGAGGCGCCGGCGAGCAATTGGTCGTAGCGCAGCATGTCCAAGAGCGGCACTTGCACGACGGCGGCGTTGATCATCTCCGGATGCTGGTTGAGCATCACGCCCATCAGCAAGCCGCCATTCGAGCCGCCCATAATGCCGAGGCGGCGCGGGCTGGTGATGCGGCGGTCCACGAGATCGCGCTCTACCGCGTAGAAATCGTCGTAGATGACTTGGCGATTGGTGCGCAGACCGGCTTGGTGCCAAGCAGGGCCGAACTCGCCGCCGCCGCGGATGTTGGCGAGCACATAGACGCCGCCCCGCTCCAGCCAGAGCTTGCCGACAGAGGCGCTGTAGCTTGGCGGATAGGAGACTTGGAAGCCGCCATAAGCGTAAAGCAGTGTCGGGTTCTCGCCGTTGAACTGCATGTCGCGCGGCCGGACGATGTAATACGGCACGCGCGTGCCATCGCGGCTTGTCGCTTCATATTGCTCGGCAATGAAGCGTGACGCATCGAACAGCGCAGGCAGCGAGCTGATGGCGCGTGGCTGTGTTGCCGCGTTGTCGAGCGCGTAGAGCGTCGATGGTGTCGTGTAGTCTTGATAGGTCGCGAACGCGAGCGACTCTGTCGGCGATGAGCCTGCGAAATAGACTGAGCCTGTGGTTGGCAAGTCGATCTGCGTGGTCGCCCATCCTGCGCCATCTGGCACAATGCGCAGAATGCGGCCGCGCACGTTTTCATAACCCGCGACAAGGATCGCATCACGCGTAATGGCGACGCCTTCAACAGATTGGCGATCTGTCGGCGCGAATAGTGTGGTCGCGCGCGGCGCTTCGGCGCCGGTGTCGGCAAGCGGATAGGCGGCCAGTGCGCCCTGCGCCAAGCCGCGCCACGCCTCGTTGAGCGTGAAGATCAGATTGCCGCGATATAGACCGACGATCGAAGACTTCGCGGGCAGATTGATTTGCTGGGGCTGTTCGCCGTCGAGACGCCAATACGACGTTTCAAAGAAGGTGTTGGCTTCGTAGCCGACCGGAAGGCGCGAACCGTCGGTATCCTGAAACACGCCGATGAAAACGCCGACATCACTGGTCTGGCCGCGCATGACTTCCGTTGCTGACGAAAGCGGCGTGCCGCGCTGCCAGCGCTTCACGATCATGGCGTAACCGCTCTCGGTCATCGAGCCCGGACCCCAATCGGTGGCGACGAGCAGCGTATCGCGGTCGAGCCACGCCACAGCGCTCTTGGCTTCCGGCACCACGAAGCCGCCTTCTACGAAGCGACGCGTGGCGATGTCGTATTCGCGCACGGTGTTGGCATCGCGACCGCCATCTGAAAGTTGGATCAGGCAGCGCGTTGTGCCCTCAAGGCAATCGCTGCCCTGGTAGACCCAGTTGGCATTCTCGGCAGTTGCGAGCGCGTCGACATCAAGCAGCGTTTCCCAGCGCGGCTGCCCGCGGGCGTAGTCTGCAAGCGGCGAGCGGCGCCAGATGCCGCGCACATGCGTCTCGTCCTGCCAGAAGTTGTAGTAGTAGCCCTCTTGGATGCCGCCGAGCGGCAGGCGGTCGCGATTGTTTGCGATGGCTTGAGCATCTGCGTAGAGGCCTTGGTAGCGCGGGTCCGCTTCTAGCACGGCCAGCGAGCGCTCATTCTGTTCACGCACCCAGGCGAGCGCGCGTTCGCCTTCCACTTCTTCGAGCCACAGATACGGGTCTTCGGTCATTGCGGGCGAACTCGTGGTGGTGGGCGCGCTCGGGGTCGAGGCGCAGGCGGTAAGAAAAAGGGCGGCAAGGCCGGCCAGGGCGGCTGAGCGCATATCGGTGGTCCCCGTTAAATCTTCGAGGGTGACCCAAGCAGATAGAGCGCCCCGAGGGCAAGGCCGGGTCGACGGAAAGCCATGTCTGGCAGGTGCGTTTGTTCCGCGAAGCGCCTACATTGGCTACGATGCGCTATTTCAAGATGAACGGCTGCGGCAACGACTTCGTCATTATCGACGCGAGGTCACGCGGCGCGCTGCCGCTGTCTCAGGCGCAGGCCAAGGCGATCGCAGATCGGCAAACCGGGATAGGCTGCGACCAGGTGATTGCCGTCGAACGTTCAATGCGAGGCGACGCCTTCATGCGCATCTGGAACGCCGATGGCGGTGAAGTTGAAGCTTGCGGAAACGCGACGCGCTGCGTGGCGTGGCTGCTCATGGAAGAAGGCGGCGCCGTAACGCGGCGGATCGAGACGCCTGCGGGTATGCTTTACGCTGAGCGCCGCGATGCAAACTTGATCACTGTCGATATGGGGTCGCCGCTTTTGCGCTGGGAGGAAATCCCAACCGCGCGGGCGATGGATACGATGCAGCTTGACTATGAGGTGGGCGGTTTGAGTGGACCGGGTGCGGTCAATATGGGCAATCCGCATGTTGTATTTTTTGTGAACGACGTGCGGGCCGTACCGATCGAAAGCCTTGGGGCCAGAATTGAGCATGATCCGTTTTTCCCGCAACAGGTGAATGTCGGCTTTGCGGAAGTGCGCGCGCCTGACGAGATTCGGCTGCGTGTTTGGGAACGTGGCGCAGGTGTCACCAAAGCTTGTGGCACCGGCGCGTGTGCTGCGGTCGTTGCGGCGCACCGGCAGGGTTTGACGGGCCGCAAGGTGAATGTGCTCGTGGACGGTGGTTCACTTGAGATTGAGTGGCGCGCAGGCGATGACAGGGTTCTTATGACGGGCCCAATCGAACTTGAGGCTACTGGGGAGTTGTCGACCGGATGAGAGCACTTGTCGCCCTGCTAGCTCTGGCGTCATGCGCGACGACGCCCGCTCCGCCGCAGGAGCGTTTGGCTGGGTGCTGGATCGATCGCGACGATGCTGGCGGTGCAGTCACGATGCGCTGGCTGCCTGATGCGTCGGGGCAAATGCGCGGCGAATTGCTGCGCTACACCAGCGCCGGTGCGGGCGGCCATGAGAGCTATGTTCTCCGCGCACGCTTGGACAATGGTGTGAACCTTTGTCAGATTGGCGATCCCGAGACTTGCTGGAAAATCGCACAAGGCGAGAGCGGATCGCTTGAGGGCGGCCGCGCGTTCATCGACACGCACGGTGAGGCACTGCGCATCACAGTGAGCAATGGCGCTGACGAGCGGCTCATCTTCGATGGACGCCGCGACGGTTGCGACTGACGCGCTCATGATCACTGGCATTGATCATGTCGTGATAGGCGTGCGCGATCTCGATGCCGGCGTCGCAGCCTACGAGCACCTGCTCGATCGCGCCGTGACGCTTCGATATACGAGGGACGGCGTAGCAACGGCGCTGATCGTAACCGCGAATGCCGCCGTCGAACTTATCGCACCTCACGGCGACGGCGCGATGGCTTCACGCTTGAGCGCGGCGATAGAGGCGAGCGGCGAAGGGCTGATGAGCCTGGCCTTCAGTGTCTCGCAAATTGAGGCGCTGCATCGTCGTTTGGAGCGCGTGGGGCTCGCGCCGGACAAGATCAGCGATGGCGCTGCGGACGCGCTACGCTGGCGCCGGTTTCGCGCTGGCACGCAAGCAACGAACGGCGTGCGGCTGTTCTTTATCGAGCGTGACGAGCCGTTGCGCGATGTTGATGCGAGCGATGTCCCTGGACTCGATCATCTCGTCGTTCAGACAGATGATGTCGAAGCAGCAGCGGCGCTCTATGGTGCGCGCCTCGGTCTGGACATGCGGCTCGACCGGACTATCGGTGATCGGCGCTTGATGTTTTTCCGCTGTGGCGATTTGGTTTTGGAGATCGTCCAAACACGCGAGCAAGCGCATCGGCTTTGGGGCCTCTCCTGGCGCGTGAAGAATGCTGAGCAGGAGCAAGCGCGGCTGGCTTCTGCCGGTGTTGCGGTGTCTGAGGTTCGCGACGGCTTCAAGCCCGGTACGCGCGTATTCACCGTACGCGATAAAAGCTGCGGCGTGCCTACCCTAATGATCGAAACTTCGCCGAAGCGTGATTGATCTCACGGTTGTGCCGCGCCATGCTTGAGCCGCTGCCGTAGGGGGAAATCATGGCCGAGCCGCTCCGAGCGACGTTCTTCACGCTGAAAAAGCGCGAACGTGCAGTGTTGCTGCCTGCGACGCTCACGATGCTGGTTCTGGTCGGACTGATCATCGCAGCGTTCGTGGCGCTGAATTGGACCTTCCTCAGCCAAGCTTTCGAGATGATCCGCGAGGCCGAGGGCCAACTCGGCGAAGAAGAAGGCGCGACGTTTGCCTTCGGTTTTCTCGGATTCATGGCGAGCGTTTTTCTGTGCCTGATCCCCATTTATCTGGTTTTAGCTGCATACGAAGCCGCCTGCCTGCGTTGGATGATCCGTGGCGAAGCGCCGGGTGTTTTTGGCATCACATTCAACAACGACACTTGGCGCGTTTACGGCGTCTATTGGTGCTGGCTGATTGCACAATTCGCTGTCTCGATGGTGATAGGCATTCTGATGCTGCCGATCACGTTCATGATGATGGCCGAAGTGGCGGCTGTCAGCAGCGACCCTGGCTCGGCGGCGTGGTGGAGCTTGCAGGCGCGGATGCAGGGATTGTCACTGCTGCAATACATCCCGCTCGCGTATCTTGGCATTCGACTTGGCCCGGCAGCGGCGACATCTGTTGCGCGAAACCGCTTCTCGTTCTTCGACGCATGGGTCGTGACGCGTGGACGGTTCTGGGCGCTGTTCGGCTCGTTTGCGTTGTTGTGGGTTCTTGTAACGGTTGCGATCGTGGTGTTGGTCGGCGGCGCTTATGCGTATTTGTTTGCTGATCTAGTGATCGCAGCAATCCAGTCTCCCACGAGCGATCATACCGAGGCGGTGCGCGCAGCGTTTGATCGTGTGTTGACGCCGCAAGGTTTTGCAATCGTTGCGGGCGCCTATCTCGTCTACTTCCTGGTCATTGCGATCTATATGCTCATGGCTTACGGCGTAAACGCTCGTGCTGCGTTGGCAGCGCTGGAAGAAGGCAAGATCAGCGTCCACGCTGGCGACGATTAATTGAACGTTTTGTTGGGAGGGGCACTAATGCGGACTGTAAGCCGTGCTTTGATTTTAGTTGGCGTATTGCTGAGCGCGCCTGCGGCGATGGCGCAAACGATCGACGCGCCGCTACGAGTCCGGACTGGTGAGGTTTACACCGTCGCTGTTGAGCAGAGCCAGACGAGCGCTATCGCGGGCACGAATGTCGAGGCGACTTTCTCGCACTCTTACGCGCTTCACATCGTCGATGCCGAGCAAGGTATCTGGCGCTACGTCCCGGCCACGATGAGTTATGAGTTGCCGACCGGCCTCGGGATCGAGGCGCAAACGGCTGACATCAACTGGCCGATCGTGAACGAGGGCGTGTCGGCTTTCGCGCGGCTTGCCATGGACATCGGCTTCGAATGCCGTGTGGATGCGTACGGTCGCTGCATTGAGATGACGAACTGGCCGATGTGGCGCGAGCGGGCCGAGAATGTCGTTCTCATGGCCGACGCCTTCGCGCGTCTGATGCCGGAGGGCGCGAGCGATGATGATGTTGTTGCGCCGGCGCAGCCCGGGCAGCGACCAACGCCTGGTGTGAAGCAAGGCGATGAAGCCGAGCCAGGCATGGTCCAGCGCGATGCGTTCAGCTGGGCGCGTATGCGTGAGCCGGTTCTGCGCGGTGTCGCCACAATCCTGGACAATTTCGACGCGCGCGACGCAGCCACATCAATGGCAACCATTCAAGGTGGCGCGTTTCTGCAGGGTCGTTCATTGACGCGCCGACAGGATGTTGCTGTCAGCGACGAACTCGATATGCCTTTTGGTGCGCCGCCGATGCGTTTTACCGGGACGCTGCGTCTGGAGCGCATCAATCAACGCGACAACACGGCGACAGTGGTTCGACGCGTGACGCTTGATGAAGCCAGCGCCCGTGCGACTTTGCTTGCCATGAGCCAGTTCGCGACGCGCAACGTGATTGAGCCGATTGCAGCCGCTTCCGGTGAAGCCGATTCCGCAGAGGCGATGGAGGCGTTGATTGAGCCGATGCTGAATGCCATCGCGATGCGGTACAACGAGACCACGACCGCGACAGTTGATCTAGCAAGCGGCATGGCGCGTGAAACGGTGTCTGAATACACGTTGACTGTGGCGCCGCCCGCAGAAGGCGGCGCCGATACACCGGTGACCATTCAGGGCCGCACCGTCATTCGCGTGACGCTGGGCGCGCCTGCAATTACGCGTCTGCCGCGCCAGTAAACGCGCTGAACTCAAGAGATTGAGCGCCGCAGGTAATCAGCCTGCAGCGCTCTTCTTTTTGCGCGCCGTCTTCGCAGGCGGCGCTGCGGCGGCCGCAGTCTTTTGCTTGGGCTTTTGCGACGCGCTGCGTTCGCCGTGCCGCTTCAAGGCTTGCGCGAGATAGAGGCCGGTGTGGCTGGCTTTGACCTTCGCCACTTCTTCCGGCGTGCCAGACGCAACGATCGCGCCGCCGCCGTCGCCACCTTCGGGGCCGAGATCGATGACATAGTCGGCGGTCTTGATGACATCGAGATTGTGCTCGATCACCAACACGGTGTTTCCGTTGTCGACCAGCTCATGCAGCACTTCGAGAAGCTTCTTCACGTCTTCGAAGTGTAGACCGGTTGTCGGTTCATCGAGGATATAGAGCGTGCGCCCGGTGGCGCGCTTTGAGAGCTCCTTCGATAGTTTAACCCGCTGCGCTTCTCCGCCCGAGAGCGTCGTCGCTTGCTGGCCGATGTGCACGTAACCCAAGCCAACGCGCTTCAACGTTTCCAGCTTGTCGCGGATCGACGGAACTGCGTTGAACAGGTTCGCGCCTTCTTCAACCGTCATGTCGAGCACATCCGAGATCGACTTGCCTTTGTAGAGAACCTCGAGCGTCTCGCGATTGTAGCGTTTGCCTTTGCAGGTATCGCAGGTGACGTAAACGTCCGGGAGAAAGTGCATCTCGATCTTGATAACGCCATCGCCCTGGCATGCTTCGCAGCGGCCGCCTTTGACGTTGAACGAGAAGCGCCCTGGTCCGTAACCGCGCGCCTTCGATTCCGGCAGCGCCGCATACCAATCGCGGATTGGCGTGAAGGCGCCGGTATAGGTCGCTGGGTTTGAACGCGGCGTGCGGCCGATGGGTGATTGATCGATGTCGATGATCTTATCGATATGTTCGAGGCCGAGGATTGCATCGTGCTCGGCGGGCACATCGCCCGAACCGTGCCATTGGCGCGACACCGCTTTGAAAAGCGTCTCGATTACGAGCGTGGATTTGCCGCCACCGCTGACGCCGGTGACGCAGGTGAAAGTGCCGAGTGGGATTGTCGCGTCGACGTTCTGCAGATTGTTGCCGCGTGCGCCTTTGACGGTGATGCCGCGCTTTAGGTTCACCCAGCGCCGCTTCTCCGGAATCGAAATCTCGCGCGCGCCAGTGAGATAAGCGCCGGTGATCGAGTTCTTGTTCTTCAGGATTTGTTCGGGCGTGCCTTCAGCGATGATCGTGCCGCCATGAATGCCAGCGGCCGGGCCCATGTCGATCACGTGATCGGCTTCGAGGATAGCTTCCTCGTCATGCTCGACGACGAGCACTGAGTTGCCGAGATCACGCAGGCGCTTCAGTGTCTCCAACAGGCGCGTGTTATCGCGTTGGTGTAAGCCAATGCTTGGCTCGTCTAGAACGTAGAGCACGCCGGTAAGGCCCGAGCCAATTTGCGACGCTAGACGAATGCGCTGGCTCTCCCCGCCCGAGAGCGTGCCGGACGCGCGGCCGAGCGAGAGATAATCGAGGCCGACATCGACCAGGAAGCGCAGGCGATCGTTGATCTCTTTCAGAATACGAACCGCGATCTCTTGCTGTTTCGGCGTCAGCTGATCGTTCAAGCCCGCGAACCAATCGCGCGCATCGCGGATAGAAAGCGTTGAGGCGGTGGCGATATCAGACATCGCGACTTTCACCGCGAGCGCTTCGGGCTTCAGACGCTTGCCTTGGCATGTTGGGCACGGCGCTTCGGACTGATACTTCTCCAGCTCTTCGCGCATCCAAGCGGAGTCGGTTTCCTTCCAGCGGCGCTCCAGGTTTGGCAGTACGCCTTCGAAGTTCTTCGTCGTTTCATAACGGCGCACGCCGTCGTCATAGACAAACTTGATCGGCTCTTTGGTGCCGAACAGGATCGCGTCGCGCAGCGGCTTGGGGAGATCGCGCCACTTCCCGGTCGTCTTCGCTTTGAAGTGTTTGGCCAGCGCTTCCAGTGTCTGAGCATAAAGCGGCGAAGGGCCCTTGGCCCAAGGCGCGACGGCGCCATCCTTCAACGTCTTGTCTTGGTCGGGCACGACCCGCTCAGCGTCGAACTTCAATTGCACTCCCAAGCCATCGCACGCAGGGCAAGCGCCAGCTGGGTTGTTGAACGAGAAAAGGCGTGGCTCGATCTCGGGGATCGTGAAGCCCGAGACTGGGCAGGCGAACTTTTGGCTGAAGATCAGACGTTCGGGTGCGCCAGCTTTATTCTTGAGTGTCGCCTTGCCGGTCGCATCTTCGGCTTTGCCGGCGATTTCCGCGAACGCGATGCCTTCAGCGAGTTTGAGCGCCTGTTCGAGCGAGTCCGCCAAGCGCGTTTCGATGCCGGCTTTGACTGCAATGCGATCAACGACGATGTCGATGTCGTGCTTGAACTTCTTATCGAGCGTCGGCGGCTCAGACAGTTCGTAGAACTCGCCGTCGATCTTGGCGCGCTGGTAGCCCTTCTTCAGATACTCAGCCATTTCCTTTTTGTATTCGCCCTTGCGGTCGCGCACGACGGGCGCCAGCAAATACAAACGCGTGCCTTCCGGCAGCGCCATGATCCGATCGACCATTTCGCTGACTTGCATCGCGGCGATCGGCTGGCCGGTCGCCGGCGAGTACGGGATGCCGACGCGCGCCCAGAGCAGGCGCATGTAATCGTAAATTTCCGTGACCGTGCCGACAGTCGAGCGCGGGTTGCGCGAGGTGGTTTTCTGCTCGATCGAAATCGCCGGCGAGAGGCCTTCGATGGAGTCCACATCCGGCTTCTGCATCAGTTCCAAGAACTGACGCGCGTATGCGGACAGCGATTCAACATAGCGCCGCTGGCCTTCAGCGTAGATCGTATCGAACGCCAACGAGGATTTGCCGCTGCCGCTCAAGCCGGTGATCACCACCAGCTCATTGCGCGGAATATCGACGTTGACGCCCTTGAGATTGTGCTCGCGGGCGCCGCGAATGCGGATGTGTGTGAGCGCGTCCTTCATTGCGGCAGGCCGTAGGCGATAGAAGTCATGGAGATGCCTGGAAAGTAGTGGCGGTTGAAGACGTACGGCTCTTCGCCGTCGCCCTGCGCCGCCAATGTGTAGAAGAGCGGAAAAAAGTGCTCCCAGTCGGCATTCGCCGCCGGGATATTGGGATGGCTTGCGTAATTCAGAACAGCGGCGTGATCGCGCCGGTCTATCGCGGCGGTGATGTAGTCATCGAACTCGCGATCCCACGGCGTGGCCTTGTCCTGATTGTGGAAGAAGCTCTGCAGATTGTGAACGATATCGCCTGAGCCTATCAGCAGGACGTTCTCGTCGCGCAGATTGGCCAGCGCTTGGCCGATCGCGTAGTGTTCCTGCGGTGGCCGCCGCGCATCGAGGCTGACTTGCACGATCGGCGCGTCGGCGTCGGGATACATGTGCTTCACCACCGACCATGTGCCGTGATCGAGGCCCCACGATTCATCGAGCTGCGCGCCGAAGGGTTTCAGGCGCTTGGTGATCTCGAAGGCGAGGATTGGATCGCCTTTGGCAGGATATTGAACTTCGAACAAAGCCTGCGGAAAGCTGCGGCCGAAATCGTGGATGGTGCGCGGCTGTGCGTTCGCGGTGATGCGCACGCCGTTTGTCACCCAATGCGCAGACACGCAAACGATCGCGCGCGGCTTCGGAAAGCGCGCGGCGATCTCCGCCCAGCCGCGGGCGGAGGGCGTGTCTTCGATCGCGTTCATCGGCGAGCCGTGGCCGATAAACAGGGCAGGCGCTCTCAAGGTCATTTCGGTCTTTCGGGACCACCGCGGGCCACGCGGCAGACCCCATATCTAGTAGTCAGAGTCGCTCGAACATCAAGAACAATGAGAGAACATCGGTTGTCGCGCCCTCCATGGCAGCCGGTTCGCCTGATTGGATCGGGTGGTTAACGCCTCTTTACCTCTCGGGCGAGTCGCATTATAGAACATAGAGAGAACATTTGTCCGGGATGCTTCCGGGGCGAGTGCCTCATCCATCGAGCTAAAGCGCAGGAAACAGGAGGTCGGCGATGGCTGGCAGTATCAATAAGGTGATTTTAGTCGGCAACCTCGGCAAGGACCCGGAAGTCCGCCGTCTGAACAACGGTGATCCGGTTGTGAACCTCTCGATCGCGACGTCCGAAAGCTGGCGCGACAAGCAGAGCGGTGAGCGCAAGGAAAAGACCGAGTGGCACCGCGTCGTGATCTTCAACGAGAACATCGCGAAGGTCGCCGAGCAGTATCTGAAGAAGGGCTCGACAGTTTACATCGAAGGCCAGCTGCAGACCCGCAAGTACGAGCAAAACGGCGTCGAGAAGTACACGACCGAGGTCGTGCTGCAGAAATATCGCGGCGAACTCACCATGCTCGGCGGCAAGGGCGATGGCGCCAGCAAGTCGTATGAAGACGACGGCGGCGGCTTCACCGCGAAGTCAGGCGCCAAGCGCTCAAGCGACGCGCCACGCGAAAGCTTCAGCCAAGATCTCGACGACGAGATCCCGTTCTAAGCATCCTGCTAACCTCTCCCCCGCGAGGGGGAGAGGTCGCGCGTTCGCGCGGGTGAGGGGGCGTGGTGCAGAACAGAGCGCGGTGTCGAAGCGCGCCTTATCTTGAAGCTCGCCCCCTCATCCGATCGCTTCCGCCTTCGCCAAGGCTATGGCGGACAGGTCGCGACCACCTTCTCCCCCTCGCGCGGGAGAAGGAACGGCCTATATGCTTTCGATGATCCCGTTCTCAGTCCTCGATCTCGCGCCCATCGTTGAAGGCGGCACCGTCACCCAAGCTCTTGCCAATTCGCGCGATCTTGCGATCCAGACGGAGCGCTTCTGTTACAATCGCTTCTGGTTGGCCGAGCATCACAACATGCCGGGCATAGCCAGTTCCGCGACGGCGCTCTGCATTCAAAACGCCGCCGCCGCGACCAAGACGATCCGTGTCGGAGCGGGCGGCATCATGCTTCCCAATCACGCGCCGATCGTGATCGCCGAACAATTCGGCACGCTCGAAGCGCTTTTCCCGGGCCGTATTGATCTGGGTCTCGGCCGCGCGCCAGGCGGCGATCAGCGCGTTGCTATGGCGCTCAGACGCACGCTCGTCGGCGGCGAAGATCGATTTCCGCAAGATGTGCTCGAACTGCAAGCGCTGCTCGCGGAAGCGGAGCCACGCCAAATCGTGCGCGCCGTGCCCGGCGAAGGCACGAACATCCCGCTCTGGATGCTCGGCTCCTCAACCTTCGGCGCGCAACTTGCCGCAGCGCTCGGCCTGCCATACGCCTTCGCCTCGCATTTCGCGCCGACGCAAATGATGGACGCCATCGCGATCTATCGCGCGACGTTCCGGCCATCCGCGCAATTGCAGAAGCCCTACGTGATGCTCGGTTTCAACATTTTCGCGGCGCCCACCGATGAAGAAGCGCGCTACCTCTCAACCTCGCTGATGCAAGCGTTCGCGAGTCTCCGCCGCGGCATCGCACGCAAACTTCAGCCGCCGGATCCGAGCTTCGAGGAAACGCTCAGCGCCTCCGAACGGGCGCAACTCGACGAAGTCATGAAGTGTTCGGCCATAGGCGGACCGGACACGGTGAAAGCTAGCCTTGAAGCCTTCATCGCGCGCACCAAGCCGGACGAATTGATCCTCGCCTCGCACATCTACGACCACGCAGCCCGCGTGAGGGCTTACGAAATCGCGGCGCAGGTGCGCGCGGAAATGGCCGCATAGTGCTTGCCCGCTTGTGCGAGCGGGCGTAGCGCTCGCGGCGTGACCACGCCCTCGCGCGCCTTCGCGCCGCTCGACCTTGCTATGCTGTTGTCGATCGCCCTGATCTGGGGCGTGAACAACATCCTCGCGAAAATCGCCATCGACGCGTTGCCGCCGATGATGATGGCGGCGACGCGCTTTGGCATCGTGCTGGTTGCGCTGATTTGGTGGATCAAGCCGCCGCCAAAGGGCCAGCTGCCGCTCTTCTTTGCGATGCTCGCCTTCATCGGCCCGCTGCACTTCGCCATTCAGTCGATCGGCCTGAAGATCGCGACAGACATGCCGCCGATGATTGTGGCGATGCAGCTTTGGGCGCCGGCGTCTGTCGTGTTCGCGGCGTTGCTGCTACGCGAGCGTGTGAGCCCGTTACGGTGGGCGGGCGTAGCGCTGGCTTTTGTTGGCGCGGCGTCAATGAACTTCGATCCGGCCGTGCTTGCGCAAGGCTGGCCGCTTTTTCTCGTTGGTCTTGCGTCTGTCGTTTATGGCGTCGGCACAGTGCTGGTGCGTAAGCTCGGCGGCGGCCTCGATCCGTGGGCGACGCAAGCGTGGATCGCGCTAGCGGCCGCGCCAACGCTGAGCATTGCGTCACTCACCTTCGAGAGCGGACACGTCGCGGACGCGCAAGCTGCGGATTGGAGCATATGGGCGTTCATCGGTTTTGGCGCGATTGTGTCGTCCATCGTCGCCAACGCATTTATGTTCAAGCTGCTGCAAAAATACGAGGTCTCTCGCACGACGCCGTATCTACTGCTGACGCCGATGATCTCCTTCGCGCTCGCTGTGCTGATCCTCGGCAATCATGTGAGCGTGCAAATCTTGATTGGCGCAGCGGTAACGCTCGCAGGCGTTGCACTGGTCGCGCTGGCGGAGCGGCGGTTCAAGCCGATCGCGCCAGCAGTGACCGAGCCTTAGGGCAGACGCGTTAGCGCCGCACAAGCGATCCGCGCACCCGCCCCGCCGATCGGTTGGCTCACGTGATCGTCGGCACTGGCGTGGATCAGCAGCGCAGAACCGTCGTCGTCCAACAGCGGTTCGCGCGCTGGTCGGTTGGCGTTTCCTGCGATCCGCGCCGACCCCAATGTGACATAAGGCGCGAACACTTCGGCCGCGAACGGGCCTGTCGGCGCTGCGAAGATGTTGGGAAGGTCGCCAGCTTCTGGGCCGTTGGGGTTCATCAGGCCGTGTTCGCCGTGATGTTCCATCTGCTCATGGGCGCCCGCCGCTTGGAAGCCTGCGGCGAAGTCGCTGCAATCTCCGCGTTGGTGGAGATGCAGGCCGTGCCAACCGGGGGCAAGAGCGCCAGGCGAAAACTCCAATCGAATCAACACGCCGTGCGGGCCATCGGTGAACGTAGCTTGCCCGACGGCCTGCCCCGCGCCGCCGACGATCCACGCTGTGCGCGGCGCGCTGGCGGGGGTGTAGTCGCGGCTTCCGACGGAACTGGCGCAGGCGGTCAGGAGCACTGCTGAAATGAGGGCGGCGAGGGAACGCATGGGAGCCTCTTAAGTTTGCGACAGGGGCGTCACGATGTTAGTTTCCAATGGATTCGTGGGCGATTTTTAGTCGCCTTTCCCTTCAACGCCTAACCAGCACATTTAGACCGGCGATCCGTGTCAGACACGTCAGATCCCGCCGACAACGGCGGACCAACATTACCTAAAGGCGTTTCGCTCATCAGCATCGAAGATGAGATGAAGCGCTCGTACCTTGATTACGCGATGAGCGTGATCGTGTCGCGAGCGCTGCCTGATGCACGCGACGGCCTGAAGCCGGTGCACCGTCGCATTCTCTACGCGATGGATGAGGCTGGGAACACGCACGACAAAGCCCACCGCAAGTGCGCCAAATCGGTCGGCGACGTCATGGGCAATTACCACCCGCACGGCGACCTTGCGATCTACATGACGCTCGTGCGGCTCGCCCAGGACTTCTCGATGGGCCTGCCGCTCATCGACGGCCAGGGCAATTTCGGTTCGATCGACGGCGATATGCCAGCGTCGATGCGCTACACGGAAGCGCGGCTGGCCAAATCAGCGCGGGCGCTGCTCGATGACATCGACGAAGGCACTGTCGACTTCCGAGACAATTACGATGGCACGACGCAGGAGCCGACGGTTTTACCGGCGCGGTTTCCGAATCTGCTCGTCAACGGTGGCGGCGGCATCGCGGTCGGCATGGCGACGAACATCCCGCCGCACAATCTGAACGAAGTGATCGATGCCTCTATTGCGTTGATCGACAACCCAAACATCGCAGATCTCGACCTCTTGGACATCGTGCCTGGTCCTGACTTCCCGACGGGTGGCGAAATCCTCGGTCGTGCTGGCGCGCGCATGGCGCTTATGACTGGCCGTGGTTCGGTCGCGATCCGCGCTAAGCATCAGATTGAGACCATCCGCGGGCGTGAAGCGCTCGTGTTCACCGAGATTCCTTATCAAGTGAACAAGTCGGAGATGGTCGAGAAGATCGGCGCAGAGGTGCGCGACAAGCGCATCGAGGGCATCGCCGAAGTGCGCGATGAATCGAACCGCCTCGGCGTGCGACTTGTGGTCGAGATTAAGCGCGATGCGGTCGCCGACGTGGTGTTGAACCAGCTCTATCGTTACTCGCAGCTGCAAACCTCGTTCGGCGTCAACATGCTGGCGTTGAACCAGGGCAAGCCTGAGCAGATGGGCTTGCGGAAGATTCTTGAAATCTTCTTGAGCTTCCGCGAGCAGGTCGTCACTCGCCGGACGAAGTTCCGGTTGGCGAAAGCGCGCAAGCGCGGTCACGAGACTGTGGGCTTGGCCATCGCCGTCGCCAACATCGACGAAGTGATCAAGCTGATCCGCGAAAGCCCCGATCCAGCGACTGCACGCGAACGCATGTTGGCGCGTGACTGGCCGGCCGGCGATATGATGCCGCTGATCGCGCTGATCGCAGACCCGCGCACGGTCGTTGCAGATGGCGACAAGATCAGACTGTCTGACGAGCAAGCGCGCTCGATCCTCGCGCTTCAACTGGCGCGCCTGACTGGCCTTGGCCGTGACGACATCGCCAAAGCAGCGAACGAGATCGCCGACGAGATCAAAGAATTGCTCTCGATCCTCGCGTCTCGCGAACGCATTCAGAGCATCATTCGCGAGGAATTGGTCGACGTAAAAGAGTCGTTCGGCGTACCCCGCCGCACATCGTTCTCTGAATCCGAAGGCGACATCGACGACGAAGCGTTGATCCCGCGCGAGGACATGGTCGTCACCGTCACGCATGGCGGCTACGTGAAGCGCACACCGCTCGCGGCGTATCGTACGCAGCGTCGTGGTGGGCGCGGCCGCGCTGGCATGTCGATGAAGGACGAGGATTTCGTTACGCGCGTCTTCGTGGCCTCCACGCACGCGCCGATCCTGTTCTTCTCATCGGCCGGTATGGCCTACAAGATGAAGGCGTGGCGTTTGCCGGCGGGCGATCCGCGCACCAAAGGTCGCGCGCTCGTCAATCTCTTCCCGCTCGAAGCGGGCGAGACGATCACGTCCGTCATGGCGTTGCCGGAAGATGAGCGCGATTGGGATAAGCTCGATGTTATGTTCGCCACCAAGTCCGGTGGCGTACGGCGCAACAAACTGAGCGACTTCGTGCAGGTGAACCGCAACGGCAAGATCGCCATGAAGCCCGATGAGGGCGATGGCATTGTCGAAGTGCAAATCTGTTCGGAGGACGATGACGTCATGCTGACCACCGCCAATGGTCAGTGCGTACGCTTCCGCACGACAGATGTGCGGGTGTTCAAAGGACGCGACTCCACTGGCGTGCGCGGCATCAATTTGGCCGAAGGCGATAGCGTCATCGGCATGAGCGTGCTCCGTCACGTCGATGTCACCACGAAGGAAGTCTCGGATTACTTCAAGTGGGATTCCCAAGCGCGCGGTGATGTCGAACTCGAGGTTGACGCCGAAGAAGCGCCGACCGCTGAAGAAGCCGCCACGCCGTTCGAGCGGCTCGCTTGGTTGAAGACGCAGGAGCAGTTCATTCTGGCCGTCACATCGTCTGGCCTTGGCAAACGCGCCTCGGCTTACGAATACCGCGTCACTAATCGCGGCGGTAAAGGCCTCATCGCGCACCGTCTCACGGGTGATGCGCGTCTCGTTGCGTCTTTCCCGGTGAAGGACGACGAAGAATTGTTGCTCGTTACCGACAAGGGTCAGCTCATCCGCACCGGCATCGATCAAATCCGCATTGCTGGTCGCGCCACGCAGGGCGTCATCCTGATCAATGTCGGCGATGACGAACATGTCGTGGCGTCCGAGCGTCTCGAAGCGCTTGGCAGCGAAACCGCTGAAGTGGGCCCAGAGGAGGGCAGCGAGTGAGCAAACGGGTCCGCGTCGGTCTTTATCCCGGCACTTTCGACCCGGTCACCAACGGGCATGTGGATATCATCGCCCGTGCCGCCACGCTGGTGGATCGCCTAGTCATCGGCGTCGCTATTAACAAAGACAAAGACCCGATGTTTACGCTCGAAGAGCGGGTGGACATGGTTGAGGAGCAAATTGCCAAGCTCAATGCTGAGGCGGAGATCGTTGTCCAACCTTTTGACACATTGCTGATGAACTTCGCCGAGGGCGTAGGGGCGCAAATTATCGTCCGGGGACTTAGAGCGGTCGCCGACTTCGAGTACGAATTCGCAATGGTCGGGATGAACCAAAAACTCAACCCAGCCATTGAGACGGTTTTTCTCATGGCCGATCCGACGCACCAAGCGATCGCGTCCCGGCTGGTGAAAGAGATCGCGCGACTGCAAGGAAACGTCGCGCACTTCGTGCCTCAAGAAGTAGAAGGACGACTGAAGGCAAAGTTCGGGGTGTCTTAATGCTGCGGTTGCGTGGATTTTTTGCGACGGCTCTCCTTGCGGTGGGTCTGATTGGTGCTTTTGACGTGGCGTCGGCGCAAGCGCCCGACCCGCGCAATTGGCGCCAAGTCGATCCCGAGAACACACTCTACATTGATACGGTCCATGGCCGCGTCGTGATCGAGCTCTATCCGGAAATTGCGCCGCGTCACGTGGAGCGCATCAGGACGCTCACGCGCCAAGGCTATTACGACAACCTCACCTTCCACCGCGTCATCAACAATTTCATGGCGCAGACGGGCGATCCGCTCGGCACCGGCGAGGGCGCGTCAACGCTGCCGGACTTGCGTGAAGAGTTTCGTTTCCGCCGTGGTCCAGACATGCCGCTCGTTGAAGCGGCTGTGCAAGGTGGCGCGCGCTTGGGCTTCTACAAAACGCTCCCGATCGAGACACAACCCGACGCTCAGATGGCGGTGACGGCTGACGGCCGTGTCGCGGCCAATGCGCTGCACTGCCCGGGCATCGTCTCTATGGCGCGCGCGGAGAACCCGAACTCGGCCAACAGCCAGTTCTTCATCATGCGCGCGCCGCGCTCTGATCTCGATACGCGCTACACGATCTTTGGCCGCGTCGTTTGGGGGCAAGAGGCCGTTATGCAGATCGCTGTCGGCAATCCGCCGCCTGCGCCCGACCGTATGCTCGCGGTACGTATCGCCGCGGACTTGCCCGAGACTGAGCGCGCGCCAATCTATGTCTTGAGGACGGATGGTCCGCAATTCCGCGAACTGATCGATGAAACGCGTCGCGAACGCCGCGCCGATTTCTCGATCTGCGACGTACAAATCCCCACGCGCGTGCCGCGTGATAGCAATAGAGAGAGACGCTGGTGGTCGATCATACCTTTCATACCCTGACACTTGAGCTCGACACTGGCACGGTGAAGATCAAGTTGCGCCCGGACCTTGCGCCTAACCATGTCGCGCGCATCGGTGAGCTGGCGAACGAGGGCTATTACAACAACGTTCCGTTCCACCGCGTGATCCCTGGCTTCATGGCGCAGGGCGGTGACGGCAAGAACTTTAACGGCACGGGCGGTTCCTCGAAGCCAAACCTGAAGCAGGAGTTCAACGCGGAGCCGCATGTGCGCGGCGTTTGCTCGATGGCGCGCACCAACGATCCGAACTCTGCAAACAGCCAGTTCTTCGTGTGCTTGGACGACGCGCGATTCCTCGACAAACAATACACTGTCTGGGGTGTGGTCGAAGAAGGCATGGAAGCTGTTGATGCGCTGCCAAAGGGCGAGCCGCCGCGAACGCCAGGCAAGATCGTCTCCGCACGCGCCGAGTGAGCGCGAGCCTTCTCCAACGCTGGCGCGCGCTGGCTGGAGAAGGCGCCGATGCGTTGGGCGAGGCGCTCATCCGTGCGTGGGATGAGCCTCAACGTCGCTACCACGATCAAAGCCATCTCGTGTGGTTGCTCGATGAAGCGGATCGGCGCGCGGCGCTGATCTGCGATTCGGCGTTAGTAGGCTACGCGATCTGGTTTCACGACGCTGTTTATCAGCCAGGTAGGCCGGACAACGAAACACTGAGCGCTGAGTGGGCGCGCACGTCGCTCGTTGCCCAACCCGATCTGGCCGCGCGCGTAGGCCACGTCATCGAGATGACCAAGGACCACGCCGCGGGTGACGCAGACGGCGACGCCTCGCTCTTCCTCGATATGGACATCGCCATCCTCGGCGCGCCGTGGGAAACCTACTGCGCTTATGCCTCCAGCATCCGCGCCGAATACCCGCACGTTGTCGACCCCGCTTTCGCGGCGGGCCGCGGCGCGTTTCTGGCGAACCAGCTTGAACACGCGCGCACTTTCCGAACAAACCTTTACGAACGTGAACTCGGCGAGACGGCGCGCGCCAACATGCGCTGGGAGCTCGAAGAGATGCGCAAGGGTCGCATGGTGAAGGCTTAGATGCGCGTCGATCTGTTCGATTTCGAATTGCCGGAGGAACTGATCGCGCTACGTCCCGCGCGGCCGCGTGAGAGTGCGCGGTTGCTGCATGTGCCAGCGGAGGGCGCGTTCGAGGATCGCATCGTCCGCGATGCACCGGAGCTTTTCCGCCGAGGTGATCTGCTCGTCTTCAATGATACGCGCGTGATCCCCGCGCGCTTGAACGGCGTGCGGCCTCGCGAAGACTCCAGCGTTTCCGTAGAAGCGACGCTCATTGAACGGACGTCGTCGTCGACATGGGTAGCACTCGCTAAGCCCGGCAAGCGACTGCGCGAAGGTGATCGCATCCGCTTTGGTGCGCTCGACGATAATGCGTGCTCGCGTGGCGCTCTCGACGCAACAGTGAAAGCGAAGGGCGAAGACGGCGCGATCACCTTGGCGTTCGATCTGGCTGGCCCAGACCTAGACGCCGCCATCGCCGCCGCCGGCGCCATGCCGCTGCCGCCGTACATCGCAAGCCGCCGTGCGCCTGACGAAGAAGATATGCGCGACTATCAGACATTCTACGCCCAAGAGGACGGCGCTGTGGCGGCGCCCACGGCGGGTTTGCACTTCACGCCTGAGCTGTTCGAACGGCTCATAGAGCGCGGTCTCTCTTGCATGCGTGTGACGTTGCATGTCGGTGCGGGGACGTTCTTGCCAATGAAGGCGGATGACACTGACGACCACGTGATGCACAGCGAGTGGCGTTCAATCTCGGAAGGCGTCGCCACCGAGATCAATCGCGCTAAGGTTGAGGGCCGACGCGTGATCGCGATCGGCACAACCGCGCTTCGGACGCTTGAGTCCGCGGCGGATGAACAGGGCCAGGTCCAGCCCGTGTCCGGCGCAACCGACATCTTCATCACGCCCGGTTATCGCTTCCGCGTCGTCGACGGCCTCTGGACCAATTTCCATTTGCCCAAATCCACGCTCTTCATGCTCGTCTCAGCCTTCGCCGGCCTCGAACGTATGCAAGCCGTTTACGCCCACGCCATCGCCAACAGGTACCGCTTCTATTCCTACGGCGACGCCAGCCTGTTATGGCGAGCGCAATGACGGCCTTTCCTTTCGAAATCCACGCAACCGATGGCGCGGCGCGCACCGGTGTCTTGAAGACTCCGCGCGGCGACATTCAAACGCCTGCGTTTATGCCTGTCGGCACTGCGGGCACGGTCAAGGGACTGACCGTCGATCAAGTGAAGTCCACACGCGCCGACATCATCCTTGGCAACACGTATCACTTGATGCTCCGCCCCGGTGGCGAGCGGCTGCAGCGCCTCGGCGGTTTGCACAAATTCATGCGCTGGGACGGCCCGATCCTCACCGATAGTGGTGGCTACCAAGTCATGTCGCTGGCGCAGCTCCGCAAACTCGATGAGCAGGGCGTCACATTTCGTAGCCATGTCGACGGCAGCGAGCATCGCCTGACGCCCGAGAGCTGTATGGCCATTCAAGCCGATCAGATCGGCTCAGATATCGTGATGCAACTCGATGAATGCCCCGCTTTGCCTGCGCCGCGCGAGCGTGTGCAGGAAGCGATGGAGCTTTCGCTGCGCTGGGCAAAACGATGCAAGACGGCGTTTGGCGCGCGCGAAGCGCAGAACCTTTTCGCCATCGTGCAAGGCGGCACGGATGCTGAGCTTCGCAGGCGTTCCGCTGAGGCGCTGATCGCCGAAGGTTTCCACGGATACGCGATCGGCGGTCTCGCAGTCGGCGAAGGCCACGAAGCGATGCTGGCAACGCTCGACGTCACCGCGCCACTTCTACCGCAGGACCGCCCGCGTTATCTGATGGGCGTCGGCAAGCCGATCGACATTGTCGAGAGTGTTGCGCGCGGGGTCGATATGTTCGATTGCGTGCTGCCGACACGTTCAGGCCGCCACGGCCAGGCCTGGACCGATCAAGGGTCGCTCAACATCAAGAACGCGCGCTTCGCCGAAGACGAAACGCCGCTCGACGCGAGCATCGATTGCCCGGCCAGTCGCGATTATTCGAAGGCGTACCTGCATCACTTGTTCAAGGCTGGCGAGCTTCTCAGCCAGGTGCTGCTGTCGTGGCACAACATTGCCTACTACCAAACGCTAATGGCGCGTATGCGTTCAGCTATCGCCGAAGGACGCCTCAACGACTTCCGCGCGCGGTTTGCAGCACAACAACGCAGCAACGATTAGCGGCGTGCACTCACGTTAGGTGGCGGCGGCGGGATCATGCTCGGGCAGCCGAGCGAAGCGCCATACCCACGAAGAAACGTACGCCGCTGCTGACCGTTCGCCACTGCGCGCAAGGCTTCACGCTCTGCCGCGTTGGCGCCCGATATGCGTCGCACCCATGAGCGGAATGGAATGAGATCGGCGGCGGTGTCTTCCGCCGCTTGGATGGCCTGATCCTCAACAAAGTCGCCGCTGCGGTCCCAGACGTTGCGGTTTGGCCCCGGCTGATAGCTCTCTGGACCGAGAACACCATCGAGTGCTGCGATTTCGCGCGCCACGGCCGAGCACTCTGTAAGCGTCGCAGTACCATAGGGATATTGCAGATTGCGCAGCAGCAGCGGAATCTCCGGACGGATGAGACCCACGTCGCGGAACGGGATGTAAGCCGCGTCGCTGACGCCGCGCCGCGTGTCGGAGGTGCGACCTGTCGAACAGCTTGCGATGGCCACGGCCAACAGGCTGGCCGCCAGAATGCGTGCTAAAGACTGCGCCATGAAATGCTCCGGAACCCTTCCGTTTGGCTATAGCCTCTGGCGTCAAACCACGCCAATGCGGCAAGACATCGGCAGCGCAAAGGGTTAAGTCGGGCCCATGCTCCCGGTCGAGGATGTTCTGCCTGATCTGCGCGCCGCCTTGACGCGCCGGAACGAGGCCGTGCTCGTCGCGCCGCCAGGTGCGGGTAAGACGACGCGCGTGCCGCCTGCCTTGCTCGAGGAGCCATGGGCGCAGGCGGGAAAGATCATTCTCCTCTCGCCCCGCCGCATCGCGGCCCGCGCCGCCGCCACGCGCATGGCGCAAGAGCGCGGCGAGCGCGTTGGGGACACGATCGGCTATCGCGTGCGCTTGGATTCACGCATTGGGCCGAAGACGCGGATCGAGGTCGTCACCGAAGGCGTGTTCACGCGCATGATCCTCGATGATGCCGAGTTGAAGGGCGTCGCGGCTGTTTTGTTCGACGAGTTTCATGAGCGCAGTCTTGAGGGCGATCTGGGGCTTGCGCTTGCGCGCGACGCGCAAAGCGGGTTGCGGCCTGATCTGAAGATCGTCGTCATGTCGGCGACGCTCGACGCGGCGCGGATCGCTGCGTTGCTTGATGACGCGCCGGTGATCGTCAGCGAAGGCCGTATGTTTCCGGTAGCGCATATCTGTCGACCGCGCGATGCACGCGGGCGACTGGAGCAGGATGTATCCGCCACCGTCCGTGCCGCGCTGGCTTCGGAAGGCGGAAGTGCGCTCGTTTTCCTACCGGGTGTGCGCGAGATCGAACGCGCCGCTGAAGCGTTGCGCGCAGATCTGCGCGATCCGAACGTCGATGTCCGCCCGCTCTATGGCGCAATGAGCGCTGCCGATCAGGATGCGGCGATCTCACCTGCACCGCCGGGCAGGCGCAAAGTTGTGCTCGCGACCTCAATCGCGGAGACCAGTCTTACCATCGATGGCGTACGCATAGTTGTTGATTCCGGTCTCGCGAGGCGTCCGCGCTACGAGCCATCGCTTGGCCTGTCACGGCTTGAGACTGTGCGCGCGAGCCAAGCTGCGATCACGCAACGCGCTGGCCGCGCAGGGCGCTTGGAGCCGGGCGTGTGTTGGCGGATGTGGAGTGAGGGCGAGACGCGCGCGCTGCCTGCGTTTGAGCGTCCCGAAATGCTCGACGCCGACCTTTCGGGTCTAGCGCTTGATCTCGCCGCCTGGGGCGTTGCCGATCCGGCATCTCTGGCTTGGCTCGATCAACCCCCTAAGCCCGCGTGGAATGAGGCCATAGCGCTACTGAAGCGTATCGGCGCGTTGGATGATGGTGGACGCTTGACGCCGCATGGCGAAGTGGTTGCGCGTCTGCCGCTCTCGCCACGTTTGGCGCACATGGTAATTACGTCCGTTGCGCATGGTGAGGCGCTGTTGGCCGCGCGGATCGCGATGGTGTTGTCGGAGCAGGGATTGGGCGGCCGCGACGCGGATCTACGTTCTCGGTTGCACCGCTTTAATGGCGAACGTGGACAGCGAGCGGAGGCAGCGCGGAAATTGGCTGATCGTATCGCTGAGCGCGCGGGCGAGCGGGCGAGCGGTCCTGTGAACGAGGAGCGTGCCGGACCCGTACTGGCGCTCGCGTTTCCTGACCGGGTCGCAAAAGCGCGCAGCGGCGGCTTTGTCATGGTCAACGGTCGCGCGGCCGCGATCGACGAAACGTCTGCGCTGGCGCGAGAACCTTATGCTGTGATCGCGGACATTTCCGGCGCTGCTGGGCGCGCACAGGTGTTGCTCGCCGCTCCAATCTCACTAGCTGATATCGAGGCAATGTTCGGCGCTGGTATCGAAACGCGGGCCGCGGTAACGGTTGATCCAGCAACAGGCGCCGTGCGCGGTCGTCGCACACGCAGGCTTGGTCGCGTGGTGTTGTCAGAGGCGCCGCTCGAAAAGCTAAGCGCCGACGAGATGCACGCAGCGTTGTTGGACGCGGTGCGTGACGATGGTCTTGGATTGTTGGATTGGGATGACGCCGCACGCCAAGCGCGTGCGCGGGTTGCGCTGATGCGCGGGCTTGAGGGCGAGGTTTGGCCCGATTGGAGCGACGCGGCGTTGCTTGCATCGGTCGACGATTGGCTCGCGCCCGTACTCGGCGCCACTCTTCGCGGTGTAAACGTCAGTCAGGCGCTGCTGAACACTTTGGCCTACGACTTTCGCCGCCGTCTCGATGCAGAAGCGCCTGCGCGGTTCGAAACGCCTGCGGGATCGTCGCTCGCGATTGACTATGAAGCTGAAGGAGCTCCGGCGCTTGAGGTACGGTTGCAGGAAATGTTTGGCGAAAGCGTGCACCCAAGCATCGCGAGCGGCCGCGTGCCGCTGACGTTGCGCTTGCTATCGCCCGCACATCGGCCGGTGCAAACGACGAAAGATTTACCGGGCTTTTGGCGGGGTTCGTACGCCGCTGTGCGCAGTGATATGCGCGGGCGTTATCCCAAGCATCCCTGGCCTGATGATCCACTGAGCGCACCGCCGACGCGCCGCGCTAAACCAAGAGGCTCTTGATGATTCCGACGATCGATGACGTGAAAGCGGCCGCTGAGCGGATCAAAGGCATCGCCGTGCGCACGCCGCTGATCCGTAACGACGCACTCGATGCACAGACCGGCGCGAAGGTCTGGGTGAAGGCGGAAAACTTGCAACGCGGCGGGGCGTTTAAGATGCGCGGCGCTGCGAATGCGATTGGCGCGCTGTCGCCGGAAGTGCGCGCGCGCGGCGTAATCGCTTTCTCGTCTGGCAATCACGCGATTGCGGTCGCTACCGTCTCGCGGCTGTACGGCATCCCGGCGACGATCGTGATGCCGGCGGACTCGCCGCAGATAAAGCTGGAGATCACGCGCGCGAATGGCGCTGAAGTCGTGACCTATGATCGGATCAACGAGAGCCGTGAAAAAATTGGCGCACGTCTATCGGCTGAGAGGGGCGCGTCACTGATTAAACCGTTCGATGATCCGTTCGTGATTGCCGGGCAAGGCACGGCGGGATTGGAGATCGTTGAGGAGATTACGCCGGACGTTGTTCTCGTGCCGGCTAGCGGAGGGGGGTTGTCGACTGGCGTTGCCTTGGCTTTGCCGAATGCGCGCGTGATCGCTGTCGAGCCGATGGGGCATGACGATATTGCGCGGTCGCTTGCGGCTGGGGCGATCCAGCGTAATGCCCCGGGTATTCGCTCGATCTGCGATGGCCTGCTGACCGATCAGATGGGCGATATCCCGTTTGCGATCGCGCGGGAGCGGTTCGAGCGTGTCGTTGCGGTTTCAGACGATCAAGTTCTACGGGCGATGAAGTTTGCGTTCCGCAATCTGAAGCTCGTACTTGAACCATCTGGCGCAGCAACGCTCGCCGCGCTGTTGGAAGGCGAGCTTGATCTAAAAGGCCAGACCGTCGCCATCATCGCCAGCGGCGGCAATGTCGATGCGGAGACCTTCGCGCGAGCGCTCGCGGCTTAGCGGCCGCGGCGCAGGTCTTCTTCGAGTTGGATGCGGACAGGCTCGCCGGCCAGGCGGTAGCGATAGACCTGTAGGTTCTCTGTCACGCGCTGGACGTAGTTGCGCGTTTCGGAGAACGGGATGAGTTCAACCCAATCCACCACATCGACGCTGCCAGATCGCGGATCGCCCCAGTCGGCGATCCACTCACGCGCGCGGCCGGAGCCTGCGTTGTACGAGGCGATTGCCAGCACATACGAGCCGTTAAAGTCGTTCACGAGATCGGCCAAGTGCGCCGAGCCGAGCGTCATATTGTATTGCGGGTCCTGCGTGAGCGAAGCGCGCTGATAAGCGATGCCTTCGCGGCGCGCTTGTGCCTGTGCGGTCGACGGAATGAGCTGCATCAGGCCGTGGGCGTTGGCGTGTGATACCGCGCGCGGATCGAACTCGCTTTCCTGACGGATGATTGCGAGCACCAGCGCTGGCTCGGGCCCGCGTGTGCTGACAGTCGAAGGCAAGTCGATCAGCGGGTAAGCGGCGTTCACCGCGACGACATTGCGGAAGAGGCCAGCCTTTGCATTGCGCAATGCGGTGCGGTTGTAGGACTGTTCGCGCGCAAGCATCGAGAGCAGCTCGATTTCCATCGGATCGTCGAGCGTGTCGTCGAGATAGAAGGCGATGGATTCAAAATCCTGAACATCACCGATCTGCGCCATTAAGCGCAATGCTCGCACCAGTTCGCGGTTCTCGAAACGTGTACGTGCGGCATCGGTGATGCGGGTTGTTTCTGGCAACGACAGCATCGCGTTGCGGTTGCCGCGTGTCGCTGCAAGCTGGCCGTAATAGGTGAAGTTGAAACGGGCTGCCTCGTTGAAGAGGCGCTCTGACTCACCGTTGTTGCCAAGCGCGCGCGCCGCCTCTGCGCGCCAATAAAGCGCGCGTGAAAGGCTAACGGGCGATGAGACGTTTTCGCTCAGATGCGAGAAATGCTCCATCGCGCGCTGCGGTTGGTTGAGGAAGCGCAAGGAGAGCCAGCCAGCCAGCCACTCGGCGTCAGCGAAAGACTCGCCTGAGGTGAGGCCGTGGTTGGTGACCAGTTGATACGCAAGTTGGTGATTACCAGCACGCATAGCGCGCGGAATGTAGATGCGGCGCTCGCGGAAGATTGCGTCGCGCGCGGCGGGCGGCGCCTCGAGCGCATTGATGCGCGTCGCCATTTGCATGGCTTCGATTGGTTGATCGGTGCGGCGGCGATATTCGGTGCGATCAAACAGAAGGCCCGGATCGTCCTGACGTGAGGACGGGACCGCGTCGATCGCCGCTTGCAGGCCACGCCGGGCGCGCGTTTGGACCGCGATGCGCGCATTAGCGACAGCGCGATCGGCCGGGTTGAGCCGCGGCATGAGGCGTTGGGCTGCCGTGCGTTGGTCGCGCCAGAGCAAGCCCATGACGCGGGCGGCATGGTCTTCAGATGTCAGCGCTGAGCTGAACTCGGCCAGCGCGCGATCTTCGGTGGCCGTCGTCAGCGCATCGTTGCGCCAAGCGGCGCGCGCCATGTCGTTGGCTTCTGAGCGTTGGCCGTTGTCGCGCAACGCCATAGCAAGCGCGATGCGGCCGTCACCGGTGATCGGTCCGCCGTCCTGGCGCAAAAACTCGATCCGCTCGCGGGCCGAGAGACGCGAGTCAAAGATTGCTTGCTCAGCGCGTGTCCGCATCGTGGTGCGGCCCGGCCAGCCCTGAAGCTCGGTCAGCGCCTGCGAGATGTCAGAAAAATAGAGCGGTGCGTCGGCTGAGGAGGCCCAGCGCCATTGCAGCATGCGGCGGACGAGGGGGTCGCTGGCGCTGTCCCGCAGTTGGGCCAAGCTGATCCAGTCGCGGCGCTCAGCGGCGGCCATGCCGTCGCGCAGGCGCATTTGTTCCGCGCCCGAAGGAAGCGGCGGGGGCGGGGTGTAAACAGTGGCCTCAGCGAATGATGGGCCGGGCGCGGCGCTCTGGCCGACGCTCGACCCCACCAGGATCGCACTCGAAACAGCCGCCAGAGCCGCGATGCGGATCAGATCGGGAGTTGTCATGTTCCCCTCGCCTCAATTCAAAACACAAACGGCCCGCAACCAGAGGGCTGGCGAGCCGCTATTTAACCTCGCCCGACAGTGTGGCAGGAATCGCGCCAATGCCACCGTCGAAAGCGCGCCAACATGATTAAAGGGTCGATTCCGGCTCTCATTACGCCATTCCGCAATGGAATCGTAGATGAACAAGCGCTCCAGGCCATGGTGGAGCGCCAGATTGCTGAAGGTTCACATGGACTTGTGCCGTGCGGGACGACGGGCGAGAGCGTCACGCTAAGCACCGCCGAGCATGTCCGTGTGGTCGAGTTGGTCGTTGAAGCGGCAGCTGGCCGCGTACCGGTGATTGCCGGAGCTGGCTCTAACAACACCGCGCATTCGATCGAGTTAGCCAAGCACGCCAAAGCAGCGCGCGCCGACGCAGTGCTCGTAGTGGCGCCGTACTATAACAAGCCCAGCCAAGACGGCATCTTCGCCCATTTCAAAGCGATCAACGACGCTGTCGATATTCCGATCATCGCCTACAATGTGCCGGGTCGCACGGTGGTGGATATTTCAGCGGAGACCGTGGCGCGTTTGTCCAAGCTTTCGAACGTCGTCGGCATCAAAGACGCCAGCAGCGACCTTGGTCGCGTCGCGCGGCACATGGCGCTGTGCGAAGACGGTTTCATTCTGCTCTCCGGCGATGACCCGAGCGCGCTGGCGTTTAACGCCGCTGGCGGCACGGGCTGCATTTCGGTGACGGCTAATGTCGCGCCGAAGCAGTTTGCCGCGTTGCAGAACGCGACCTTGCAGGGCGCGTTCGAGGCTGCGCGCAAGATTGATGAGAAGCTCTGCGACTTACACAAGACGCTCTTCATCGAACCATCGCCCTCGCCCACGAAGTACGCATGCTCGCTCCTCGGGCTTTGCACCGAGGAGGTGCGGCTGCCGATTATTCCGTGCAGTGATGCCGCTAAAACGAAGATCAAGGCTGTAATGGTCGAAGCAGGGCTTATCTAAACGCCATGGCCCCAAAGAAAAACGAAAACAACAAACTGGTCGCCGAGAACAGGCGCGCGCGCTTCGATTATGCGATCGAGGACACGCTTGAGGCCGGCATTCAGCTTGTCGGCACCGAAGTGAAGGCGCTGCGCAGTGGCCGCGCCAATATCGCCGAGAGCTATGCGAGCGCAGAGAAAGGCGAGCTTTGGCTGATCAACTCGACCATTCCGATTTACCCGCCTGCGGGTCAGTTCAATCACGAGCCACGGCGGCCGCGTAAGTTGTTGGTCCGAGCAAGAGAGCTGAAAAAGCTTGTGGGCGCTGTAGAGCGCGAAGGACGCACGCTTGCGCCGCTCAAGCTCTATTTCAACGATCGCGGCATCGCCAAAGTGCAGATCGCACTCGCGACCGGCAAGAAGGCGCATGACAAGCGTGCGGCGACGAAGGATCGGGAATGGAAGCGTCAGCAGGGCCGGCTCATGCGGGATCGTGGCTGATGCGCGGGTTCGCCATACTCGCGGCGCTTGCGGCGCTGGTGGCTTGCTCGCCCCAAGCTGAGCGGCCGCACACCCAACAGCAGTGGTCGGCTTGTACTGGCGAGACGTTTGGCGTGGATCAGGCGACGGCGTGTGGCGCCGTGATCGCAGATGATGCGGCTGATCCGATGTTGCGCGCCGAGGCTTTGGTACAACGCGGTGTCTTGCGGGCCGACGCTGGCGAGTATGCGCGCGCGGTTGCCGACTTTGGCCGCGCACTGCGGCTCAATCCGCAATCCGTCGCTGCGATCACCGAGCGTGGTTACGTTCACAGTGATCGCGGCGCGCACGCGGCGGCGTTGCGTGATTTCGATGCGGCGCTAGCGCTTGCGCCATACGATGCCTCGGCAACGCGCGGACGTGAGCTTGCATTGCAGGGCCGCACCGACGCGGTCACCGCTGATCTGGCCGCGCTGACTGAAGCCTTGGCGGAAACGCCGCGCGATGCAGCGCTTCTGAATAACCGGTGCTGGGTGCGGGCGGTCGCAGGGCGGGAGCTTGAGGTTGCGCTAGCCGATTGCAACGCGGCTCTGTTGATCGAGCCCGGCAACGCGAACGCCCTCGACAGCCGCGCCTTGGTGCATCTGAAGCGCGGCGCGTTGGACGATGCATTGCGCGACTATGAGGCCGCACTCGCCCTGACGCCGAATGAGGGTCATTACCTCTATGGGCGCGGTTTGGTGCGCCGGGCTCGAGGGATGAATGCCGAAGCCGAGGCAGACTTTACCGCGGCCGAACGGGTTCGCCCGGGCGTGGCTGAGCTTTATCGGTCTTACGGGCTTTAGCGAACGCGGCGCGCGCGGCCATTCTCGTAGTTGAAAGCGCTTGAACACGAATAGCGACTGGCGCGCGATGCTTCGGCAAGCTTGGCGGTTCGCGCGGCGGGGGAATCGGTCGAGCGTGCGTGCGGGTTAGAGCGGCGGCGGCTTCATGATCGGGATTATCGGGCGAGGCGAGACGTTCCGAACGTTTGCGTCGCGCATGGCGATCCTCGCCTGGTCGGCGCTGGTCGTGTTCTGGGTGTTTTACACCATCGACCACTATTTCACGCTGAGCGATGGCGGCTATTCCAACCCGCTCTCCCGGTTTTTCAGTTTTCCGCCTGACACGAGCGCTATCGCGACACTGGCGGGGGTGAACGTCGCCGTGTTCGGCATCGTCATCACGGTGGTCAGCATCATCGTTCAGTTGAGCGCTGATCGGTACACGGGCGTTGCGCGCATGTTCTTGCGCGATCGGCTGAACGTTCGCGTCTCTGCTTATTACGTTGTGAGCTGCGTCGTTGGCGTTTGGCTGACGATGTCGGTCCATCCCGATTTTGCGCCACGCACGACTGTCGCGGTGATGCTGAGCCTCACCACCGGCGGCCTCGTGATCATGATGCCGTACTTCGGCTATGTGTTCTGGTTTCTCGCGCCACAAAACCTGATCCGGCATATCCGCCAAGACGCTGTGATCCGGGCGACGAGCGGCGCACTCAAGCCGGACCAAGACAATTGCTTCGAGGCGCAAGCGCAGATGCTGTTCTCGCTCGAAGAGCTCACCGACATCACCAACAATTCAATCTCCGGTAAAGACAAGATTATCGCCTCGGCGGCTGTCGATGCGCTGAAAGATTTCGCACTCGAGTATTTGAAGGTGAAGCCGCAGGCCAGCGATGCATGGTTTTCGATCGGCCCAGAAATCCGTTCGAACCCCGACTTTGTCGCCATGGACCCAGAGGCGGTGACCGACATCGAGTCACGGCGGACTTGGGTCGAGTGGAAAGTGATGCGTCAGTATCTGAGCATTTATAATGAAGCGCTGAGCTCGATGCGCGACATCAATTATGTGATCGCGATCGACACACGCTACATCGGCGAAGCGGGCGCCAGGGCTGGCGACGCCGAGCTGATGCACTTGGTGTTCCGCTTCTTCAATTCGTATTTACGCTCGGCCCTTAATGCCCGCGATGTCCGCACCGCTTACAATGTGCTGAACCAGTATCGAAAGCTGATCGAGTCGATGCTTGATCACGGCCAGCACAAAGCCGCGTGCGATGGCGTAAAGCACATGAAGTATTACGGCTTAGTCGGTTTCGAATTGGACTTGCACTTCGTCACCGAAACCGTGGCTTATGACCTCTCCACGCTGGTGCATCACGCTAGCGACTTGAAGTCACCCGCCGAAAATCAAATGTTGGCCGACTTCCTTGAACTTGATCGAGCGCCATTCGTTCGCGACCAAGACAAGGCGCTGATGGGCGTTCGCCGTGCGCAAGTGAAGCTAGCCGCGTTCTACATCCTCACAGGCCAGGAAGATCGTGCGCGCGCCATTGCCAACGATATGCGCGATGAGCCGCAAGATCGCCTGCGCAGTATTCGTCGCCAACTCGAAGCGGTCGAGAACAAGGACTTCTGGGAAGTCATCGACCGCGGTCGCAATTTTGAGTACATGCCGCCGGAGCAGCGCGCCTGCTTGGCAAAGTACTTCAGCTGGCTTGACGTCGATGCGACGTCGCCGGGCTGAACATAGGTTTAGTTGAACGCGATTGCTTTAGCGCGCGCCAAAACCGTTTCGAACATGTCTGCCGTCAGCCGCTTAGTTTGCGTGTTGTAGCGCGAGCAATGGTAGGACGAGATCAGAGTGCGCCCACCCGGCAAGGCGGTCTCCGCACCGTGGCCGAACTTTGCAGCTGAGACTTTGATGTCATGCGCACGCAAAATGCTTTCGTGCGCTATTGAGCCGAGAGCGAAGAAGACTTTGAGCTTGGGCAAAGTTTCGTAACGCGAAACCAGGAATGGTCGGCAGGTTTTGATCTCCTCTGGCAACGGCTTGTTTTCGGGCGGTGCGCAGCGGACGGCATTGGTGATCATCGCGCCCTTCAGCGTGAAGCCATCGTTCGGATCTGCGCGGTACTCGCCCTCGGCGAGGTCGAGCTTTTTCAGTGTGCCGTAGAGAAGATCGCCGGCGTAGTCGCCCGTGAACGGACGGCCTGTTCGATTGGCGCCGGTACGGCCCGGTGCGAGGCCAACGATGAGGAGCTTCGCGTTCGGATCACCGAACGAGGGGGCTGCGCCGTTGAACCACATCGGCTCTTTGCGCGCGTTTTCATCGCGGTACGCGACGAGACGCGGGCACAGCGGGCAGTCGCGCGGCGCTTCAGGCGGGACTTGGCTCACGCCTAAAGCTTTCGGTGAGGATGGATTGGGCGGTCGTGTCCGGTCATAAGCCTTCCCATGTGTAACTCTGCGTTCGTCGCACTTGGCTCAAATATGCCGTTCGGTGACGCGTCACCGAACGAGGTGCTCAGGTTGGCCGTTGGAGCGCTTAACGCCGCCGGCCTTCAGACGCGAACGCGCTCCGGCATCTGGCAGACCGCCGCGTGGCCGTCGGGCGATCAGCCGGACTATTTTAACGCCGTGGTGGAGCTAGACCGGGCAGGGCTTGAGCCGCAACTGCTTTACCAGGTGCTTGCCGGGATTGAGCGCGGGTTCGGGCGCGACCGTCGCGAACAATGGGCGCCGCGGACATTGGACCTGGATATTGTCGCGATGGACGGGTTCGTCGGGACGTTCGGCGGGGTGGAGCTGCCACATCCGCTGATGCACGAGCGCGCGTTCGTCTTGGCTCCTTTGCTGGAAATCGCCCCGGATTGGCGGCACCCAGTGCTGGGTGAGGGGGCCGCGGCGCTTCTGGCAGGCCTTCCGGTCGGATACCGCTACCGCAGGGTTGCCGACCTGATCCCCTGACGATTTCGCGTTTGCGGTGCACCCTTCGCATTGCGAAAAGCGGAGGGAACGACTAGGTTGACCGATCAATCCGCTCCGTTTGACCGTAAGGAAGCACGCCTTGGCTCGCGTAACCGTCGAAGATTGCGTAGAAAAAATCCCAAACCGGTTCTCGCTGGTGCTGCTTTCGGCGCATCGCGCCCGCAACATTTCGTCCGGCGCCGAGCCGCTGGTTGACCGCGATCGCGATAAAGACCCGGTCGTGGCTCTCCGCGAAATCGGCGATGGCGCGATCACCGTCGACGAACTCCGCGACAGCTATGTGATGCTCTACCAGGACGTCCAACCGGCAGCTGCTGCCGAAGACGAACAGGATCGCCTCGCGCTCGCTGCACCGGTCGAGACCAGCGAAGAAGACGTCCTCCGCGCCCTTCAGCAGGAAGCCGAAGCGCAGCGCGACGAGCGGTACTAAGCCGATGGCAGGCGGTGACGGAGTCGCCGCCAAAGCCCCGGCTGGTCCCACTCAGGCTGGCGCGGGCGGCGCGCCCGCGCGTCAACGCTATTTGCGTCAGTTCGAATTGGTTGAACGCGTCCGCGCCTACGATCCATCCGTCGACGAGAGCCTGATCAATCGCGCTTACATCTACGCGACGATCGCGCATGGCAGTCAGAAGCGCCACTCAGGTGATCCATACTTCGCGCACCCGATCGAGGTTGCGGGCATTCTGACCGAATACAAACTCGATGCCGCGACGATCGTCGCGGGACTTTTGCACGACACGATCGAAGACACCGAAGCGACGCGCGAGGAGATCGAGGCCAAGTTCGGCGTGCAAGTCGCTGACCTCGTCGAGGGCGTGACCAAGCTTTCGAAGCTTGAGATTCAATCGGAAGAAAACAAGCAGGCGCAGAACCTGCAGAAGTTCATTCTCGCCATGTCGCGCGACGTGCGCGTGTTGCTCGTGAAGCTCGCGGATCGCCTCCACAACATGCGGACGCTTCAGCACATCCCGAAGGCCGGGAAGCGCGAACGCATCGCGCTTGAAACGCTCGAGATTTACGCGCCGCTGGCTCGCCGGATTGGCATGGAGAAAATGGCGCGTGAGCTAGAGGGGCTCGCGTTTCATGAAGCGTTTCCGGAAGCGGAAGCCGCGATCCTTTCGCGGCTGGAGAAGCTGAAGCTCGATAAGGGCGAGAACGTCGATCACATTCGTGAGACACTGAAAGAAGTGCTGGAGTTCGCTGGCGTAGAAGCGCGCTTCACCGGGCGTGTGAAGGCCCCGTACTCGATTTGGAAGAAGCTGAAGCGCAAGAGCGTGGAGTTCTCCGATCTTGCGGACGTGTATGCGTTTCGCGTGATCGTGCAGAACCCTGATGATTGCTATCGCGCGCTCGGAGTCATCCATCAAAGCTGGCGCTGCGTGCCGGACCAGGTGGAAGATTACATCTCCAACCCGAAGCCGAACGGCTACCGCTCAATCCACACGACAGTGATCGCGCGCGGCAACGTTCGCGTTGAGATTCAGATCCGCACCGAAGAGATGGATCAGATCGCCGAAAACGGCGTTGCGGCGCACTGGCGCTACAAGAACGAAGCGTATGGTTTCGACGAAGAGACGGCGCAGTCAGCCGGCCTGGATGCGCGCGAAGCGATCCGCTCGCTGATGGAGATCGCCGAACATGGCGGCGATGCGGGCGAGTTTCTCGAGCACGCAAAGCTCGAAATGTATTCGGACCACGTGTTTGCATTTACGCCAAAAGGCGCGCTGATCCCGCTGCCGCAAGGGGCGACGCCGCTCGACTTTGCATATGCGGTTCACTCTGACGTCGGTGATCGCTGCATTGGTGCGCGCATCAATGGCGAAGAACGGCCGATGCGTACGGTGCTGCATAACGGCGATGTGGTCGAAGTGATCACTGGCGACGTGGTAGCGCCGATGCCCGGCTACGAAGCATTCGCCAAAACAGGTCGTGCGAAATCGGCGCAGCGCCGACTAGAGCGCGCCGCGCGCCGCGAAGAGTTCGGCCGCCTCGGACGCGATCTCATTTCACACGCGCTGCACCGCTATGGCCATCAACTCGCCGACACGGCGCTCAAGCAAGCCGCCGAACGGCTTGGCCGTCCGGACGAGGAAGAGCTTTTCATCGCGGTCGGCGAAGGCGCCATTAAGCCGAGCGCGGTGGCGGTCGCTGCATTTCCAGGCCTTGAAGAACGGGTTCGCAAGGATGCGGGCCGACGACCGATGGAGCTTGAGAAGGCCAAGTTCTACGTCAAAGGCAGCGACTTGACGCCAGGCGTTGCGCTGCATTTCGCCGAGTGCTGCACGCCTATTCCAGGTGATCGGATTCTCGGTGTTCAGACCCCTGGCAAAGGCGTGATGATCCACACCATCGATTGCGATCAACTAGCCAATCTCGAAGGCGAGGCGGAGTGGGTCGATCTGGCCTGGACGCCAACGGCGCTAACACGAACGCTGGCGGTAAGCCGCATCATCGTGACGGTCGAGAACAAGCGCGGCGTTTTGGCCGAACTCTGCGGCATTATCGCCGAGAACGAAGGCGACATTCTGAACCTGCGCCTCGCCAAGCGGACAGTCGATTTCTTCGACATGATCTTCGACATCGAAGTGGCAGACGCGCGCCACCTGACCAACATTCTCGCCGCGCTGCGCACCAGCAAGGCGGTGAAGGATGTCGAGCGCGTGAAGGGCTAGTTTCCGTTCATCACGCTGGATGCTACACCGACGCCATGAATCAGGACCAAGTTCTCGACGAGTTTCGCGCCGCCGGTGCGCTGCTGGAGGGGCATTTCGTGCTCTCCTCTGGGCTGCATTCGCCGGTGTTTTTCCAAAAGAACGCGGTGTTTATGGATCCGGCGCGGACAGAGCGTTTGTGCAAGGCGCTCGCGGAGAAGTCGCAGGCAGCGTTTGGCAAGATTGACACCGTCGTATCGCCGGCCGTGGGCGCGATCATTCCCGGCTACGAGACGGCACGGCATTTGGGTGCGCGCGCGATGTTTGTAGAGCGGGAGAACGGCGCGTTTCAGCTTCGTCGCGGATTCGAGATCAGGCCTGGTGAGCGCGTGTTGATGGTGGAAGACGTCGTCACCACAGGCCTCTCGTCGCGAGAGTGCCTCGACGCTATCCGCGGTCATCCGGGCGAGCTGGTGGGCGCGGCGTGTTTGATCGATCGCTCCGGTGGCAAGGCCGACATCGGCGCCAGACTTGTCTCGCTCGCAAGCGTGAGCGCGCCAGCTTATCCAGCTGATCAATTGCCGCCGGAATTGGCTGCACTGCCTGCCATCAAGCCGGGATCGCGTGGTCTCGCCGCATGAGTGAGCGCGTTCGGCTTGGCGTTAACATCGATCATGTCGCGACGATCCGTAACGCGCGCGGTGTCGCGTATCCCGATCCTGTGCGCGCCGCGCATGTGGCGCTCGATGCGGGTGCCGATGGGATCACCGCGCATCTTCGCGAGGACCGCAGGCATATCTCGGACGCTGACATCGCCAATCTGTCGGCCATGCTGCGTGAGCGCGCTAAGCCGCTGAACTTCGAAATGGCGGTGACGAACGAGATGCTGGAGATCGCACTCAAGCATCGTCCGCACGCTGTGTGTCTGGTGCCGGAGCGGCGCGAAGAACGGACCACTGAGGGCGGGCTCGATGTTGCCGGTGGGCATAACTGGATTGCGCCGTTTGTGGCGAAGTTGCGCGACGCGGGTTCGCGCGTGTCGCTCTTCGTCGGCGCCGATCCGTTGCAGATTGAGGCAGCGGCGCGCACGGGCGCTGCAGTGGTTGAACTCCACACCGGCGCATTCTGCGATGCTGTGCGTGACGGTGAGTATGCGCTCGGCGCGAGCACGATCATCGCTTTGCGCGCAGCCGCCACGCAAGCGGCCTCGCTCGGCCTCGAAGTTCATGCCGGCCACGGCATTGATTATGAAACTGTGGCTCCAATCGCAGCGATCCCGGAGGTCGCGGAATTGAACATTGGTCACTTCCTGGTCGGTGAGGCGATCTTCGTTGGTCTGGCCGGGGCGGTTACCGAAATGCGGACTCGGATCGACGCCGCGCGCGGGCAGGGGCCAAGCCCATGATCATCGGCATCGGGTCGGACATCATCGACATCAGGCGGATGGAGAAGACGCTGGAGCGCTTCGGCGACCGCTTCACCCATCGCGTTTATACTGAGCTTGAGCGCGCCAGGGCCGAGCGGCGTCCCAACCAACGCGCGGATACCTACGCCAAGCGTTTTGCGGCGAAGGAGGCGTGCTCCAAGGCTTTGGGTACTGGCCTGAAACAAGGCGTGTTTTGGCGCGATATGGGGGTCGCGAACCTGCCGTCCGGCCAGCCTACGATAAAGCTTACCGGCGGCGCCCTTCAGCGGCTGGGACATCTGACCCCGCCGGGTCATACCGCCCACATTCACGTAAGCCTTACGGACGACTATCCCATGGCTTTCGCTTTCGTCATTATTTCGGCGGAGTTGGACCAGAAGGAACCGGGCTGATGTCCCGGGTCCGCCAGCCAGGGGAAAGCTTTAGCCTCCGTTCACGCGGTTGCGTCTAAGGGCAGGGAATTCGGTCGGCGCAGGGTGTGTCGCGCCGGCAGCGAGAAACGCATGAGCATGACGGGCGCCTCCTCTTCTTCCTCGCAGCAACCGGCGATGGATGTCTTCTGGGACAACGTGAAGACGATCCTCTACGCGCTGGCGCTTGCGATGGTGCTGCGGTTCACGATCGCGCAGCCGTTCCGGATTCCATCGGGTTCCATGCAGCCGACGCTCGAAGTCGGCGATTATATCGTCGTGACGAAATGGTCGTACGGCTACGGGCGTTACTCGTTCGCGCCGCTGGAAGGTTTGTTGCCACAAGGGCGCTTGTTCGGTTCCGCGCCTTCGCAGGGCGACGTTGTCGTCTTCCGCCCGACCCCAGAGCCTGATCGCGACTTTATCAAGCGCGTCATCGGCATGCCCGGCGATCGCGTGCAGATGATCGACGGGGCGCTGCACATCACTGGTCAGCCGGTTGAGCGTGAGTCTCTTGGCGCCGTTGAGTTCATGAACGAAGCGGGCTTTCCCGAACAGATTCCCGCCTATCGCGAAACGCTGCCGAATGGCGCGAGCTATACCGTGTTCGATCGCAACCCGCGCAGCGAGCTCGACAACACACGCGTGTTCGTCGTGCCCGACGGTCATTATTTCATGATGGGCGACGATCGCGACAATTCCGCTGATAGCCGTGTGCCGTCTGTCGTTGGCTACGTCCCGTACGACAATCTCGTTGGTCCGGCGCAATTCGTTGTTGCGTCGTTCGACCAGACCACCTCTCTCTTCCGCCCCTGGACGCTGTTTACCGGCTTCCGCGGCGAACGTTTCCTCAAAGCGGTGGAATGAGCCGCAAACACGAAGACGCGCTTGACGCGCTCGAAGCCCGCATTGGCCACACGTTCCAGGATCGCGCCTTGCTGCGCGAAGCGCTGACGCATGGCAGCGCGCTGGATGGCGGGCGCAACAAGCGCTCCTATGATCGGCTGGAGTTTCTGGGCGATCGGGTGCTTGGGCTCGTCGTTTCAGAACGTTTGTTGGCAGAGAACAAATCGATTGAAGAGGGCGAGCTTGCGCCGCGCTACAATGCACTGGTGAACAAGCATGCCTGTGCCGCAGCCGCGCGCGCGGCTGATCTAGGCGATGCTGTCGTGCTATCGCCGTCTGAAGAAGCGCAAGGCGGACGCGGCAAGGAAGCGATCCTTGGCGATATTTGCGAGTCCGTGATCGCCGCGCTTTATCTCGATGCTGGGATGGAAACAGCGCGCGCCTTCGTGCACCGGTTTTGGGGCGACGCGTTTGACAACGTGCGAGCGACGCCGCGCGATGCGAAGACGGCGCTGCAGGAATGGGCGGCGGCGCGTAAGAAGGGTCTGCACTACAAATTGGTAGAGCAATCAGGCCCCGAGCACGCGCCGCATTTTGTAATCGATGCTGAGATTGACGGCTTTTCGCCCGCGCGCGGTGAAGGCGGATCGAAGCGCGAAGCGCAGCGTGCAGCGGCGGCTGTGTTTTTGAAGTTAAGAGGCGAGAATGTCTGAGCAGCGGTGTGCGGTGGTTGCGGTGCTGGGTGCGCCGAACGCGGGCAAGTCGACGCTGGTGAACACGCTTGTCGGCGCCAAGGTCGCGGCGGTGACGCAGAAGGTGCAAACAACGCGCGCGCTGGTGCGCGGCATCGCCATGCGCAATCAGACGCAGCTGATTTTGATCGATACGCCCGGCGTGTTCGCACCGAAGAAGCGGCTTGAGCGCGCTATGGTGGCGGCCGCTTGGAGTGCGCTCGAAGGCGCTGACGCAATCATCCACGTCGTCGATGCGGCGGCGCAGGTAGGCACCGATAAACACGGCGCCGATGCGCGCTCGATTGAAGATGCCGCCACGATTGCCGCGAAGCTGAAGCAGATGGACCTCGCCTCGATCTTGGTGCTGAACAAAGTCGATGTCGTGCCGCGCCCAGCGTTGCTTGAGTTGACGACAAAGCTGGTCGAGAGCGGCCTTTACACCGACGTCTTTATGATCTCCGCCAAGAAGGGTGACGGCGTCGATGACATCGCGCGCGTGTTGGTCGAGCGCGCACCTGAAGGGCCTTGGCTTTTCCCCGAAGATCAGACGATGGACGCGCCCGCGCGCGTGCTGGCTTCTGAGATCACGCGCGAGAAGGCTTTCCTGCGCTTGCATGAAGAATTGCCGTACGAGCTGACGGTTGAGACCGAGACTTGGGAAGAGCGCAAGGACGGCTCCGCTAAGATCGATCAAACGATCTACGTCGCGCGCGAAAGCCAGCGCAAGATCGCCATCGGCGCCGGTGGGCAAACGATCAAGATCATCGGCGAACTTGCGCGCAAGGAAATGGAAGCCGCATTCGATCGGCGTATCCACCTCTTCTTGCATGTGAAGCTGCGCGAGAATTGGAGCGAGGAGCGCGCGCTCTATCAGCGTCTCGGGTTGGATTACGAAGCCTGAGCATGGAATGGATCGACGACGCCATCGTCCTCGGCTCTCGGCACTTCGGCGAGGGCAAGCTCGTCGCGGAAGTGTTTTCGCGGGAGCATGGGCGTTACGGCGGCGTTGTTCACGCGGGGCGCAAGTCGCAGCCGATTTTGCAGGCGGGCAATGTTGTTCATGTCGGCTGGAAGGCGCGGCTCTCTGAGCAACTTGGGTTTTACAACCCACTTGAGCTGAGCGAGCCACATGCCACGCGTTTGCTTGAAGATCCGATTGCGCTGGCTGGTTTATCGTCAGCAGTAACGATGATTCGCGCGGCGACGCCGGAGCGGCAGGCGTATCCGCAACTCTATGATGCGTTGATCGTGCTGATCGAAGCGATGCCGCACACGGATGTGTGGCCGGCACTTTATACGCGTTACGAACTTGGTCTTCTCTCTGCGCTTGGCTACGGCCTCGATTTGACGCGCTGCGCGGTGACGGGCGAAACGGAGGGTCTGGCGTGGGTGAGCCCACGCACCGGCCGCGCCGCGACCGCCGATGCCGGGGCGCCGCATGCCGATTTGCTGCTGCGTTTGCCGCCGTTCCTCGTTGATGCGGAGGCGGAACTAAAATCCGGTGATGTGGCTGACGCGTTTGCTTTGTCGGGATATTTCCTTGAGCGCCGCTTGTTCGACCATAAAGGCGAAGGCATGCCCGATGCGCGTCGACGGCTGATTGAGCGTTTGGGGTTTGCTGGACGACTCTAATACAAGTCGTCATTCCGGGACTCAGCGAAGCTGAGGACCCGGAACCCAGGGGCAAACACATAGCTGGCGGCCCCTGGGTTCCGGATCGCGCGTCGCGCGTCCGGAATGACGAATAGTGAGATGGCGATAGAACATGGCCGATGACATCACACGCACGCCGGAAGAAGGCGGGCGCATTGTTGAGGAAGCGATCGGCGAGGCGCTGGCGAAGCGCTATCTCGCCTACGCGCTGTCGACGATTACGAGCCGTGCGCTGCCGGATGTGCGCGACGGCTTGAAGCCGGTGCACCGGCGCGTGCTCTACGCGATGCGCCGCCTCAATCTTGGGCCAGACGCTGCGTACCGGAAATCCGCCAAGGTCGTCGGCGATGTGATGGGTGACTTTCACCCGCACGGCGATCAATCCATATATGACGCGCTCGTGCGCCTCGCGCAGGATTTCGCCTCGCGCTATCCGCTGATCGACGGACAAGGCAATTTCGGCAACATCGACGGCGATAACCCCGCCGCCATGCGCTACACGGAAAGTCGCATGACGGCGGCTGCTGAAGCGTTGCTGGAAGGCATCGACGAAGACGCTGTCGATTTTCGCCCGAGCTATGATGGCACCAAGAGCGAGCCCGTCGTTCTGCCGGCCGCGTTTCCAAACTTGTTGGCGAACGGCTCGAGCGGCATCGCCGTCGGCATGGCGACCAACATTCCGCCGCACAATGTCGCCGAACTGATCGATGGCTGTTTGCTGCTCATTGAGAACGGCAAGGCGACGACTGACGATCTCTTGAAGGTGATTCCCGGCCCCGATTTTCCAACCGGCGGCATCGTCGTCGAGCCGCCAGAGAACATCCGCGAAGCCTACGAGACAGGGCGCGGTGGCTTTCGGGTGCGCGCGCGTTGGCAGATTGAAGATCTCGGTCGCGGCATGTGGCGCATCGTCGTCACCGAGATTCCGCACTTGGTGCAGAAGTCGAAGCTGGTCGAACAACTTGCAGCGCTGATCGAGTTGAAGAAGGCGCCGATGCTCGGCGATGTCCGCGACGAGAGCGCCGAGGACATGCGGCTGGTGCTTGAGCCGAAGGCGCGCACGGTTGAGCCTGAAGTGCTGATGGAGAGCTTGTTTAAGCTTTCCGCGTTGGAAACACGCATTTCGCTCAACATGAACGTGCTCGACGCGGATGGCGCCCCGCGCGTGATGAGCTTGAAGGACGTGCTGCGCGCGTTTCTCGATCACCGCCGCGATGTGCTTCAACGGCGGACAGCGCATCGGCTTGAGAAGATCGCGCAGCGCTTGGACGTGTTGGCAGGCCTGTTGATCGTCTTCCTCAATCTGGATGAAGTGATCCGGATCATTCGCAATGAGGATGATCCGAAGGCGAAGCTGATTGAGCGTTTCAAACTGAACGAGACGCAAGCCGAAGCCATCCTGAACACGCGCCTGCGTCAGTTGCGCAAGCTCGAAGAAATGGAAATCCGTCGCGAAGATGCGGCATTGCGTGAGGAGCAGAAAGAACTCCAAGGGCTGCTCGAAGACACACGGAAGCAATGGCGTCGTATCTCCGCTGAATTGAAGGAGACACGCAAGGCGTTCGGGCCGGGCACGGCTTGGGGCAAGCGGCGCACGGAGCTTGGCGAAGCGGCTGCGGTTTCGGCTGACATTGACGTCGAAGCGTTCGTGACGCGTGAGCCGGTCACGGTGGTGCTCTCCGAGAAGGGTTGGGTGCGCGCCTTGAAGGGCCATTTCGCTGATCTCAGTGAGATCAAATACAAGGAAGGCGACGGCCCGCAGCATATCGTGCAGTGCGAGACGACCGATAAGCTCCTGCTGTTCGCATCTGACGGCCGTGCCTTCACGCTTGATGTGCACAAGCTCCCAGGCGGACGCGGGCATGGCGAGCCGATCCGCTTGCAGATCGAGTTGGGCGACATCGATGAGGCGGTGGCGCTCTTCAAATATGAGGAAGGCTCGAAGCGCGTCGTCGCGAGCCACGAGGGCTATGGCTTCGTGATCCCGGAGAGCGAGATGCTGGCATCGAAGCGCTCGGGCAAACAGATACTGAATGGCCGCGCCATGCAGGCGGCGAAGGTCGATGGCGATCAAGTCGCGGTGGTGGGCGAGCGCAAGAAGCTGCTGATCTTCCCGCTCAGCGAGTTGCCGGAGATGACGCGTGGCAAGGGCGTGAAGCTGCAGAGCTACCACGATCGCGGCCTCGCCGATGTGAAGGTGTTCTCCAAGGACGAGGGCCTGACATGGACCGACGGCGCCGGCCGCGTCCGCGTTGTGGCGGAGTGGAAGGAGTTCAAAGGTAAGCGCGGCGGGGCGGGTAAGGTCGCGCCGAAGGGCTTTTCGCGCTCCGGGCGTTTTTCCGACGTGATCGGCTAGGGAGCCGAAGCCGGGTTTTGAGAGACCGCGGTCACACACGGAAGGGCGTGCTCTTTGGGCGCCTTTCCTATATGTCACTGCGTGACTCGCAAGCGTGCGGGGTGAGGGAGCGTCAATGAGCGTCCTACTTATTCTGCTGATCGTCGCCGCCGTTCTGGTCGTGCTGCTGATCGGCATTTACAACCGCCTGGTCGCGCTGCGTCAGAACTGCAATCAGGCTTTCGCCGACGTCGATGTGCAGCTGAAGCAGCGGCATGATTTGATTCCGAACCTGGTCGAGACCGTGAAGGGCTATGCCGCGCACGAAGCAGGCACGCTCGAAGCGGTGATCCAGGCGCGTAACTCGGCCGTGAGTGCTGAGCGCACTGGCGATCCGAAAGCGATGGGCGCGGCTGAAGGCATATTGGGCCAAGCGCTCGGCCGCCTGATCGCGCTCTCGGAAGCCTATCCGGACCTGAAGGCCAACACGAACTTCCAGCAGCTGCAAGCTGAACTCTCGGACATCGAGAACAAGCTCGCCGCCGCGCGCCGCTTCTTCAACAACGCGGTCGGCGAATACAACACGGCCCGCGAACAATTCCCGGCAGTGATCTTCGCCGGCATGTTCGGCTTCGGCCCGCGTGACTTCTTCGACGTCGGCGAAGACACGCGTGCGCAGATGGATGCCGCGCCCCCGCAGGTGAAGTTCAACTAAGAGGCCAACGCCAGTGGGCGGTTCTTACGGCCTCCAGACTCACATCTGGAACAACAACTGGAAGACCGTCCTGCTCATGGCCGGTTTTCCAGTCTTGTTGTTGCTGTTGACCTACGCGCTCTTTCTGCTCTTTGCTGGCTTCACTGGCATGAGCGTGGGGCCCGATCCTACAGCCGGTTATTTCATCTGGGCTGGCCAAGCGCTGGCGCAGTCGTGGCCTTACGCGATCGCAGGTGCGATTTTGTGGTTCGGCATCGCTTACGCGTTTTATCAAAACATGATCGATGCGGCGACCGGGGCCAAGAAGGTCGCGCGGACCGAAGAACCAAAACTCTACAATCTCCTTGAAAATCTCTGCATCTCGCGCGGCATCACCATGCCGGCGCTGCGGATCATGGAAACCGATGCGCTGAACGCGTTCGCGACAGGGCTCCACAAGGGACAATACTCGATCACCGTGACCCGGGGATTGATCAACACATTAAATGACGAAGAGCTTGAAGCGGTGCTCGCGCACGAGCTGACGCACATTCGCAATGCGGATGTTCGCCTTTTGGTTATTGCTGTGGTGTTCGTTGGCATCTTTTCGTTCGTTGGTGAGATTGCGTTTCGCGGCTTGCGCTTTGGCAGCGTCGGCGGCGGTGGTTCGCGGCGCTCCAGCGGCGGACGCGATAGCGGTGGCGGCGCCATCATCGCGATCCTCGTTGCGCTGGTGATCATCGCGATCGCTTATGGCCTGGCGATCGTCATTCGTTTCGCGATGTCGCGGCGTCGGGAGTATCTCGCTGATGCGGGCGCGGTGGAGCTGACGAAGAATCCCGACGCGATGATCTCAGCGCTGCAAAAGATTTCCGGCAATCCTGTTGTGGAACGAGCACCGTCGGAAGTGCGGGAGATGTTCATCGAGAATCCGCACTCCGATTTCGCTGGCATGTTTGCGACACACCCCCCGATCGAAAAGCGCATCGAAGCGCTGGCGAAGTTCGCTGGCGGGCGTGTGGCTGCGCCGGTTGAGGCGACAGTTGCGGCGCCTGCGGGTAAAGCTGGGCCTTGGGGTTAGTGCCGCCCTTTGCAGGTTGGAGCGCGGGGCTCCGCCCCGCATCTTTTTTCATGGCGTGAAGCAAACGAACAATGCGGGCCAGGAGGCCCGCGCTCCAACCTGTTTAGGTTTGCGCTCAGCGCCGCGCTCCACCCTTATAAATCGCACGCGTACATCACCGCGCTTCTTGCAAAGCCGGAGGGCGGGACGCTGAGCTGACGCGCTAAGGCGCCAAGATTTCTATGTGAGAGACTGCGCGTTTCGCTCAGCGTCCCCGGGATGCTGACGCTCGCGCAAGAGATGAGGAGCTATTTACTCCAGGCCCTGTGCGCCAACGGTGAGCGGGTCGGACCAACACCGATCCCCAGACCGCGACGGTTTCAATCCCCGCCGCCTATCCTCACTCATCACGATCCGCCTCACGCTGGGTTGGACCAACGCCCCTTCGGTGATGCGGACAAGCGAAGTGTAAGCGCACTCTTTCCCGGTCGGATAAGTATCTGTCCATCCCTCAAACACCCATCCCCGGAGCACGGGCAACGCCCGTGAGTCCGGGGCCCATAAACACGCCTGTTCGAAAATCTATCCTCCGAATAGACAAGCGCGTGTCCTCAAAACAACCGTGTCTATGGGTCCCGGACTGCGCTGGCGCGCATCCGGGAATGGGTGTGACCCAGTATGCTTCGTTACAAAAAAAAGGGGCGCGACGTTGCCGTCGCGCCCTAGGCTATGGAGCTTGTTGAACTTCAGTTGGTCAGCCAGGTGTCGCGGACGTACGACGCGAAGTCGCGGATGACGACGTAGGCGTTTTCCATCAGGTCGCGCGCTTCCGGCACATACATCCAGGCAAACCATCCGACGATCAGGACAATCGCTGCGGTGCCGATGCCGTCGCCGCCATTCGTGTCGCGCTGACCGGTGACGGTTTCGAACGACGCTTTGCGCAATGCGCTGAAGGGGGCGGAGATCGCGGCGTACACGAGGGCGAGGATCACCAGAACCAGCCAGAATGGCGCATCGAGCGGCGGCTCCCAGCCGAGAATTTCGCGCGTCGTGATGAGCGAAAAGAAGGCGACCAGAAATGCGATCAGCAAAGCTGCGGTGACGACGCTAAAGACGAAGGCGAAGAGCCCTGCGAACATGCGCGTCACATAGCCAGCAGGCGGCGGCGTTGCGGCAGCGGCGCGGCGATCGGAAGAGTAACGCCAGGCGTTCATCTGATCGTTCCAGACGCGGCGTTGACGGCGCCACTCAGCGCGCCAGCGCGGCGCGTTATCATCGGTGAAGGTCGCGTATTCGCGCTTGGCGCGCTCGATCACTTCCTGCGCGTTGAACGGCGCGCCGTGCGCGGCGGCCAATTCTTCGCTCGTTGACGCAACTGGCACGACGAATACCATCGCGATGTAGATCAAGCCGGTGAAGCCGCCGGTGAAGATCGTGGCCAAGATCCAGCCGACGCGCACCCAGTCGACACCGACGCCCGCATAAGCGGCCATGCCGGCGCTGACGCCCGACCAGGCGCCGCGATCGTAAATGCGATAGAGGCGCCGTTGCGGACGCGCAGAGCTTTCTTCGCGTGGCGCACCGTTTTGAGCTGCGGCGCCGTCCGTGCCCGTGTCGCCTTCGACCGGCCCCATCTCTTGGAGGATGCGCGCCATTTCGCTCGCGTTGACCACCGACTTGGCCGGCCCGAGATTGGCGCTGCACTTGTCGGCGATGGCTTGCTCGAGGTCGCGGATGATCTCGGCCTTGTCCGGATTGGCGGAGAGCGCAGCTTCGGCGCGCGACACATAGGTGCGCAGCGCGTCGTAGGCTGGCTCTTCCAGCTGATACGGGTTGCCGTTCAGATTGATGGTGACGACACGTTCCATTGTCAGCGTCCCAAGCCTTCCAGAGTTGCAGTGAGGTGGCGCCAATAGGCGCCGAGTTCGTCGAGGCGAGACGAGCCCTTGTCGGTGAGTTGGTAATATTTGCGGGGCGGGCCCTGGCCGCTCTCCACCCAATTGTAGTCCACGTACTCCTCGCGCCGGAGCTTGGAGAGGAGCGGGTAGAGGGTGCCTTCTTGGGTGGCGAAGGGGGTGGGGGCGAGGGCGGCCAGGATGTCGCCGACATAGACGGTCCGCCCGCTCACGATCGTCAGGATCGCGAACTCCAGGAGACCTTTACGCAGGCCGGCAAATTGTTCGTCAGCGGTGGGCATGAAGCTACCTTGTAATCGCAAGGTATGCGCACGTGAAAAGGATGTCAAGGGTATAAAGGGCTGGTGAGGTGTCGGCGAGGTGCGCGGCCGGGCATTGGTAAAGAGGCCAACGCCGCCATAATGTCTGCGTCCCATGACAAGTCGGACGCCGGAAGAGAATGAGACGTCGCCCCAGCATCGGCGGGTGCTGATGTTTGGAGCGACTGGGGCGATCGGCGCGGCGACGTTGCGGGCTTTAGTTGCGCGGGGCCATCAAATTGTTTGCGTGGTGCGACCTGCGGCGGGGCGCACTGCTGGCATGTTCGACGGCGCTGAGATGCGGTTGGCTGATCCGACTAATGCGGACGCGCTTGCCCGTGACGGGTTTCGCGGTGAGACGTTTGACGTCGTCGTCTCGTGCATGGCGTCGCGCACCGGCGCGCCGGACGATGCGTGGGCGGTCGACTATCAAGCGCACGCCAACGTTTTGGCCGCGGCGAAGGCGGCTGGGGTTGCGCATTTCGTGTTGCTCTCCGCGATCTGCGTCCAAAAGCCGAAGCTCGCGTTTCAGCATGCAAAGCTGCGCTTTGAACAGGAGTTGATGGCTTCCGGTCTCGATTTTTCGATCGTGCGGCCGACGGCGTTCTTCAAATCGCTGTCAGGCCAAGTCGAGCGCGTGAAGGCGGGGAAATCGTTTTTGGTGTTTGGCGACGGGCGACTGACGGCGTGTAAGCCGATTAGCGATGACGATCTGGGTGCCTATCTCGCGTCGTGTCTCGATGATCCGAGCTTACGCAATCGCGTGCTGCCGATCGGCGGGCCGGGGCCCGCGATCACGCCGCGCGAGCAGGCTGAGCATTTGTTTGCGCTCGTCGGCCGCGAACCGCGCATGACGCAAACGCCGGTTGCGCTGTTTGATGCAATCATCTGGACGCTCTCAAGTTTGGGTGCGTTTATCCCGGCGTTGCGAGAGAAAGCAGAGCTTGCCCGCATCGGCCGCTACTATGGAACGGAGTCGATGCTGGTGTGGGATGCGACGGCTAATCGCTATGACGCCGACGCCACGCCTTCTACGGGCGGTGAGACGCTTTTCGATCACTATGCCAAGTTGATCTCGGGCGAAGCTGCCGAGAAGCGTGGTGCGCACAGCGTGTTTTGAGTGTCGGCTGGTTGCATAAGATGCGAGCCGGAGGGCGCGCTCCAACTTGGACTAAGTTGAGCGACCTCAAAGCCCGTGATTGGCCGGTAGCGGCGGCGCTTCGCGGAGAAGCGTGATCGCGATGCGGCGGTTGCCTGCCATGGTGGGGTCATCTGGGAAGAGCGGTTCGCTGTCGGCGCGGCCGGCGACTTCGTAGATGCGGCTTGCTGGTACGCCTTGGCCGGCAAGGATGCGACGCGCTTCGTTGGCGCGTGCGGCGCTGAGTTCGAAATTGGACGCGTAGCGCCCGCTTGGCGGCGTTCCATCCGTGTGACCGGAGATGGTTAGGCGGTTGGGTAATTGCTCGATGACGCTGGAGATCGCGACCAGCAAACGGCGCGCGCGGTCGTTCGGCGCGGCGTCGCCCGAGTTGAACATCGAACGGCCTTCTTGGTCGATCAACTGGATGCGCAGGCCGTCTGGCGTCTGCTCCATGATGACGTTGCGTGACAGTTCGGCGATGTCGGGCATGTCGGCCATGGCCTGGCGGATGGCGACTTCGGCGCGGGAGAACTCGGCATTCTCGCGCAGCGTGCGGGCGCGCGAGAGGCTTTCTGCGTTTGGATCGGATTGACCGCCGGGGGTGGCATCTTCTTGTGACGCGTCGGTGGCGTCGGCGTTTGAGGTGTATTGCGGCTCGCTTGCTGGCGCGACTGGTGCGGAATGGCCGTGGCGCACGCCTTCTTCGGCAAAGCTCGTGCCTTCCAGTAGACCACCGGCGCCGGACGCGACGCGGCTGACGCTGGCGGGTGCGAAAAATTCGGCGATGCCGCGGCGCTGCTCTGGACTTGTCGTGTTGATCAGCCACATGAGCAGGAAGAACGCCATCATGGCGGTCACGAAGTCGGCATAGGCGACCTTCCAGGCGCCGCCGTGGTGACCACCACCGACGACCTTTTTGACCTTCTTGATAATGATGGGGCGTTGATTGGTCGCAGAGCTCATGGCCCGTCCATTCTGGCGGAAGCGAGCGACCTTTACCGAACGGGGTTAAGATCGCGTTGAGCAAAAGGACAGAAGTGCGAATGGACGAGACGCCAGAGCAGCTTTTTCGGCGCACGATGAGCGCCTTCGCTACGGGGGTGACCGTGGTGTCGGCAGCCGGCGCCGAGGGCCGTATGGCGGGCATCACTGTAAACTCGCTGACGTCGGTGTCGCTAAATCCCCGATTGTTGCTGTGGTGTTTGGGCGATGCGTCCGAGCGCTATGATTTTTTTGCAGGCGCAGAGACTTGGGGGCTCACCGTACTGGGCGCTGAAGACGAAGGAGTGGCGCGGCGTTTTGCGCGGGCTGAGACGGAAGTGATCGCACCGGGCGAGGCGGAGATGTTTGACGGCGTGCCGGTGCTGCAAACGGGCGTGGCGCAGATCGCGTGCCGGACGCATGATAGGCGCTCAGCTGGCGACCATCTCATCATCATCGGTGAAGTGCTTGATCTTCGGGTCAAGCCGGGTGCGGCGCTGACTTTTTATCGCGGGTCTTATGGTTTGGCCGAGGATCCGCGCGACATATCCGGGAGCTAGAGAACAATGGCGAAAGCGGCGTTCATTGGTCTGGGTGTGATGGGCGCGCCGATGGCGGGCCATCTCGCACGCGCCGGCCACGATGTGGCGGTTTATAATCGCAGCGAAGATAAAGCGCGCGACTGGGCGCAGAAGCACAAGGGCCGGACCTATAGCTCCGTCGCCAGCGCGGCGGACGGCGCCGACATCGTGTTCTCCTGTGTCGGCAATGATCGTGACCTGCGCGAAGTGTTCGAAGCGGCGCAGACGACAATGCGTAAGGGCGCGATCTTCGTCGATCACACGACGGCGTCCGCATCGATTGCGCGTGAACTGGCGGAGAAGGCCGAGGCGCTTGGTTTTGGCTTTCTCGACGCTCCCGTCTCTGGCGGCCAAGCTGGTGCTGAGGCCGGCAAGCTCACGGTGATGGCGGGCGGAAGTGCGAGCGACTTTGCCGAGGCGCAGCCGATCATGGCGGCGTATGCGGCGAACATGACGCTGATCGGCCCTGCTGGTTCAGGGCAACTCGCGAAGATGGTGAATCAAATCTGTATTGCTGGCGTGCTGCAGGGGCTGGCGGAGGGGCTGCATTTCGCCAAGCGCGCCGATCTCGACGTCGATAAAGTCATCACCGCGATTTCAAAGGGCGCAGCGCAGAGCTGGCAGATGGAGAACCGTTCTAAGACGATGGTCGAAGGGCGTTTTGACTTTGGTTTTGCGGTCGATTGGATGCGCAAGGATTTGGGGTTGGTGCTGGCGGAGGCCGAAGAGAACGGCGCTAAGCTTGAGCTAACCAAACTCGTCGATAGCTATTACGCTGACGTGCAAGCCATGGGCGGTAAACGTTGGGATACGTCTAGCCTGATCGCGCGCCTGGAGCGCCCGAAGGGCTAGTGAAACCAAGTTTACGTTAGGGTTCGCTTCAATCTTGCTTAAGCCACATGCGCTATGGTGCGCGCTCTGAGGCGAGCAAAAAGAAGAACGATGAACGTCAAGGGCTGGACCGTCCTCATTGTTGAGCCGAACAAGTTCGAGGGCCAGATCATGCTTGATCTGCTGCGTAATGCTGGCGTGGACAGAGTCCGCGTCGTGCAAACGCAAGAGGTCGCCGACGATTTGCTCGAAGTTTACAACGCCAATGTCGTGATCGCGTCCTTCGAAATGGGCCCGCTGGACGGCGCCGCCTGGACGCGTACCTATCGCCGCAACAAAAAACTGCCCGGCCGCAAGTCTGCGATTTTCATCACCTCCTCGGCGTTCTCGCGTTTGATGGCCGAAGAGTGCCGTCACGCTGGCTGCAACGCGCTGATTGGCAAACCGATCTCCGGCAAAGTGCTGCTGAACACGATAAACAAGGTGCTGACACAGCCGCGCGATTTCATCGATACAGAGACCGGGTATGTCGGCCCATGCCGCCGCGCGGGCATCGTCACCGCAGGCGAGCCGACTAAGCGCCGCAAGGCCGATGAAAATGCTGCTGCCGGGATCACAGCGACGACGCTGCAGGAAGCGGTGGAGATGCTGAGCAGCGCGGCTGCCGCGTTCTCGGAAAACTCTTCGATGTTGGAGCCGTGCGAAATCGCGCTGCGTAACGTGCAGGCCTATGCGGTCAACGCTGGCGATGGGCCGTTGATGCGGGCTTGTGCTGCATTTGCGTTGCAGCTGTCTTCGGCCAAGGGCTTGCGGCCGGAGGCGGTGAAAGCATCGCTGATGGTCTGCGTCGATGGCGTGGCCAAGCTCGTCTCGCTCGGCGGCGACCAAGCGAAGCGCCGCGAAGAGATCGCGGAAGGCGTGCGCATGGCTGTCGGCAAGGCTTCGATGCAACGCGCAGCTTGAATTCGCAGCCGCGGGCATATTGCCGCCGCGCCACCTGGAAGGCGACCGGACTTCGTTCTAGTATCGTCCCTCATCGGAGGCGGTACGCATGTCGCTCATCATTACACCTCTCCCCGGTTGCGGCGCCGAGATTGGCGGCGTCGACCTAGGCTCGCCGCTGCCTGACGAGGATTTCGCGGCGATCCGACAAGCTTACGCCGATCACGGTGTCATCTTCTTCCGCGACCAGGACATCACCGAAGAGCAGCACATCGCGTTCGCGCGGCGTTGGGCGCCGATCAACATCAATCGCTTTCTCGGCGCGCATGATCGCTATCCGGAAATCGCCGTGCTGCGTAAGGAGCCTGACCAGACCGAAAATATTGGCGGCGCTTGGCACACCGATCAGTCTTACGATCACGCGCCAGCTATGGGCTCGATCCTGGTGGCACGTGAACTGCCGCCCTCGGGCGGAAACACGTTGTTCGCGTCGATGTATAAAGCCTACGACGCGCTCTCCCCCGAGATGAAAGAGAAGCTCGCGCCGCTGAAAGCTATCCATTCAGCCAAGCGCATCTTCGGCAAAGCGGCGCTCTACAATAAGGAACGCGGTGATCGCATCGGCAATGAAGATGTGGCCGAGCGGCTTGAGGATAGTGTGCATCCGGTGGTGATCACGCATCCGCTGAGCGGCAAGAAGGCGCTGTTCGTCAATATCGCTTACACGACGCAAATCATCGGCTGGAGCGAAGCTGAGACCAGCGCGTTCGTGGCCGACATGTTCGTCCACTGCACGCGGCCGCAATTCGTGTACGAGTTTGAATGGGGCCTAGGCTCGATCGCATTCTGGGATAATCGCTCGACCTGGCACTATGCGAAGAATGACTATCAAGGCCATCGTCGCGAGATGCATCGCATTACGCTTGAAGGCGTGCCGCTTTCGGCTTGAGGGATTCGCAGATGACGATGAACGCAAACGCCGCCGCTTCGCTCGCAAAGTGGCATGATATGGTGGCGGCGAAGGATATGTCGGCCTTAGGCGCCATTGTTCATGCAGACGCGACGTTCCGCTCGCCGATGGCGTTCAAGCCGTATCATTCCGCGCAAGCCGTAACGTTGATCATCTCGACGGTGATGAACGTGGTTCGAGGACTTTGCCTATCGCCGCACATTGGTGAGCGAGGATGGGCAGAGCGTTGTGCTTGAGTTCAGTGCGCGTGTCGGCGATCGCGGGCTCAAAGGCATCGATCTCATCGCGTTTGATGCCGATGGTCTGATCACCGATTTCGAAGTGATGGTGCGGCCGTTGAACGGACTGCAGGCGCTGGGCGCAGAAATGGGCGCACGGCTCGCGGCGTTTCTGCCGCAATACAAAGGCTAACAAGGCCCCAATCCGATCATGCTGTGCGCCTTAGCGCCGCCAGTAAGCGGGCGTTCACTATAAGTGGCGCACACATTGGCGTGGATGCACGCGCTGGATTCGGTGACTTAAGCCTGATCATTGCTTGGCCGGAATAGAACGTGACGTAGCTTTTGCGCGCAGTGCGCTGTGCATTTAGCAGGTGGAGACACGCATGCCGGTCAATGTGGTGATTACGGGCCAGCCAATGATCGGCTTTGCGAGCGATGATGTCTTCATCGCGCTTGACGCCACAACGGGTACGAATTCGAACACCATACAGGGTAATGACGGCGACGATCTGGTGATCGGCGACAGCTCGGAGATATGGGCGCTGAACGCTAGCAATGCAAACAATGCGATTGGGACAGGGCTAGATCTGGACTTGCTTTCCGAGGTCTGGACGGTCGATGAAAATCCCCTGATCCTGAATGCAACGTCGATTCCGCACGCGACCGTGATCGTGGAAGCAACGATCGGACAGCGTGAGTTCTTCAGCGTCTCCATCGGCGCCGGCCAGACGATCACGATCGATATCGACTACGGTTACGGTTCGCCGGTCGGAACGCCAGAGGATCTGATTGTCGACTTGGTCGACGCGGAAGGAAACGTTCTCGCGAGCAGCGCCAGCAGTCTGATAAGCGATGGTGCGCTGGGCTCATTCACTGCCTTCTTCGGCGACTCCTCTGCTGATCCGCGCTTGACGTTCGTCGCGCCTTCTGCGGGCACGTACTATTTTGTCGTACGTCCAGAGAGCGGTGGCAACTTCACCACCAATGCGAACTTCATCGCCAATATCTCGGTGACGGGTCACGCGGTCGGCGCGCCGACTATGATGGGTGCGGACACAATTTATGGCGGCGTCGGCATGGACCAGTTGTTCGGCCAAGGCGGCGCAGATTTTATCTATGGCGGCGCTGACAACGACTTGATCGACGGCGGCTCAGGTTTTGACACCATTCGCGGCGGCGACGGCAACGACGTTATCTATGGTGGCGGAGGCGCCGACGAAGACGTGCGCGGTGAAGCGGGCAACGACACGCTCTATTCTGGCGGAGATGGCCACTTTTATGGCGGCGCCGGCGATGACACGATCTACGCCGGATCGACCAGTGCAGTTGAACTGCTAGACGGTGGTGCTGACTACGACACGGTGGACGTCACCAGTTGGGCTGGCAACTACACCGTCAATCTCATCACGGGCGCTACGAATTACGGTGAGAGCTTCATCAATTTCGAGAACGTCATCACGGGTGACGGTAACGATACGATCACCGGAACGGCGGGGATAAACAGCATTCAGACCGGTAGTGGCGAGGACACGGTCAATGCAGGCGCCGGCAATGACTATGTTCTGGCCGGTGCGGGCGATGACACCGTCAATGGAGGTGACGGCTTTGACACAGTGTTGGGCGGCGCCGACAACGATCTGCTCGATGGCGGCAACGGCATCGACGGGCTGAGTGGCGAAGAAGGCGTGGACACGCTCTACGGCCGTGCTGGCGATGACTATCTGAACGGGGGCGCAGGCGCGGACATCATGTATGGCGGCGCCGGTGACGACTACTACGTCGTCGACAATGTCAGCGACGCGGCATTTGAAAATGCCGCCGCCGGTACGGATGAGGTGTGGAGCACAGTAAGCTTTTCGCTCGGCGCCTACTTCGAAAACTTGAGTCTTGAGAACGGCGGCACGGCCACCCACGGCGCCGGCAACATTTTGAACAATATCATCTCCGGCAATTCTGCCGCCAACGTGCTTTCGGGGCTTGCCGGATCTGACACGCTCTATGGCGCGCTTGGCGCCGACACGCTCTATGGCGGTTTCGGCGATGATGAGCTGCGCGGTGACGCGGACAACGACATTCTTGATGGCGGCTCGGACAACGACACGCTCTATGGCGGCGACGATGCTGACACGTTGTACGGCCGGACGCAGAACGACACGCTGTTTGGTGAGAGCGGTCTAGACACGCTCTATGGCGGCGACGGCAACGACTATATGAGTGGCGGCGCCGACGTTGATCAACTCGACGGCGGCAATGGCGCCGATACCGGTTACGGCGGTGATGGCGCCGACACGATTTATGGTCGCCAGGATGATGACATTCTCTACGGCGACGCTGGAGACGACGTCATTTATGGCGGTGACGGAAACGATGCCGCTTACGGCGGCGCCGATAGTGACACGCTCGACGGCGGCAACGGCTCGGACACGCTGCTCGGCGATGCAGGAACGGATTTCCTTTACGGACGCGGTGGCAACGATCAGCTTTATGGTGGCCAAGGTTCTGATTTCTTAAGCGGCGGCGACGGCGCGGACGCGTTCGTGTTCTCGACGACGCTTGGCATGACCAACGTCGATACGATCGACGATTTCGATGTGACGCAGGACCAGATCTATCTGAACGCAGCGATCTTCACGGCGCTTGATGTTGGTCAGCTGAGCGCTGACGCGCTCTGCATCGGTTCAGCGGCGGCGGATGCGAATGACCGCATCATCTACGATCCAGCGACTGGCGCGCTGTATTATGACGCGGATGGCAACGGTCCGGGCGCTGCGATTCTTTTCGGCGTTATGGGCACGGGCATTGCGCTAACGGCTCAGGACATTTTCGTGTTGAACCTCGGCTAAGCGAATGCGCGCGCAGAAATGTGGGGGTGGCTCACGTCTCCCGCGCTAGGCGCTGGAAGGTCGGGCGTACTTTGAGAAAACCGCGATAGGCCACGTCCAAAAGCGCCAGCAACGGTGGCCAACGGGCGAGAATGCCGAGCGGTCGCAAGATAGGAATGGCGCGCCACATCGCTGCAAACGCGGCTGCCCCGACAAGCATTGGCCCGCCTCGCTCTTGTGCATGGAAGCGTTGAAGAAGCTCTTGGCGGTCAATGGGGCAAGAGCCTTCACCGTCGCCCGAGACGTCGACAAAGTGGATGCCGCTTTGCCGATCAAGACGCCGCATCAGGCCGATTTCGCGTATGCAAAGCGGACAAGCTCCGTCGAACCAGACCGTGAGTTCAGGCGCGTTCATGTGCGAGCCAGCTCCAGCAGGACCTCGTTGCGCCGCGCCCAGGGTAAGGTCCAGGGCGGATTGTAGAATGCATAGGTGACTGGTCCGATGGCGCGCTCGCCGCGTGCCGACACGCGCTGCTGAAGCGCCTCGACGTGTTCATTGATGTTGCTTTGCGTTGCCAGGCCGTTGAACCGCAGCACTGCTACACGACGCGCTGGCGTCTCTCGCAAGCTTACGCTCGCATCGAGAGGACGCGGCATGGCGTCTAGGGTTGAACCGGGCGGCATGTAGAACGTAACGATCCAAGCGTTGCCTGAGCGCGCTTGGGTGACCGGGGCGGTCATCGCGATGTCCTGTCCCACCTGGCGCTGAGCAACTGGGGCAGTCATGGCGATCGAGCGATTGCGCTCATTGCCGCCGAAGATGAAGCGTGCGAGCCGGCGAAAGCCCTCATTGATGGCCGCGCCTCGCTCACCAGATACCTCGGTCTCCGCCACGACCGTGGCTGCGTAGTCGCGAATCTCAAAAGCTCCGTCGCGATGAACGAGGTACCATTGCGGCTCTTCGACTGCGTGTGCTGCGGGGGCAGCCATTAGCGTTCCAATCAAGACGAGCGCGATCCAGACGTGTTTCATGTGTCGTGTACGTCCACGGGTCTGTAAGCGATCAGTGGTCTCGCCGCTCGCGGGGATTATGCGCCCAGCATCTCCGCCACCTTCGGCGCGAAATACGTCACGACCCCATCCGCGCCCGCGCGTTTGAACGCGGTCATTGTCTCCATCACGGCGCGGTCTTCGTCGATCCAGCCGTTGGCGGCGGCGGCTTTGATCATGGCGTATTCGCCGCTGACCTGGAACGCGTAGGTGGGGAGTGCGAATGTGCTCTTCACGCGCGCGACGATGTCGAGATAGGCAAGACCGGGCTTTACCAACAGCATGTCGGCGCCTTCGGCGACATCCATGGCGACTTCGCGGAGTGCTTCGTCAGTATTGCCGGAATCCATTTGATAGGTGCGTTTATCGCCAGGATTGGCGACGGCGCCGGACCCGAGTTTTCCGGAGCCAATGGCTTCACGGTAGGGACCGTAGAAAGCGGAAGCGTATTTCGCCGCGTAGGACATGATCAGTGTGTCTTGATGACCCGCGCCGTCGAGCGCTGCGCGGATCGCGCCGACGCGGCCGTCCATCATGTCGGAGGGCGCCACGATATCGGCGCCCGCTTTGACTTGGATCAGCGCCTGCTCTGCGAGCACCTTTACGGTCTCGTCGTTCAGGATGCGTCCGTCCTGCAGGAGTCCATCGTGGCCGTGATCGGTGAACGGATCGAGTGCTACGTCGACCATGATGCCAACATCGGGTGCTGCATCTTTCATCGCGCGCACTGCGGTACAGACGAGGCCGTTGGGATTGAGCGCTTCTTTGCCGGAGGCGTCCTTCTTGGCGCCGTCGATGTAAGGAAAGATCGCGATCGCTGGGATGCCGAGTTTAGCTGCGCGCTTTGCAGCGTCGGCCGCGGCGCGGACGGAGAGGCGCGAGACGCCTGGCATGGCGGTGACGGGCACTTCATCGTCGGCGCCGTCATGAATGATCATCGCCCAAATCAGATCATCGGTGCTGACCACGTTTTCGCGTGTGAGGCGTCGGACCCAATCGGTCTGTCGGAGACGGCGTGGGCGGGCGGCGGGATAGCGTCCTGTGTAGCTCATGCGAGTCGTTCGCAACTTTCGTTCAAAATGGCCGCAGTCGCGTCGGTTTCGCGAGCCTTGCGAAGCGCTTATACAAAGAAAGCGAGGCTGATGTGAGAGACCAAGACCTTCAAGTGTTCGAAAGCGCGGTCGCGGGCATCCGTGACGAGGGGCGCTATCGCGTGTTCGCCGACATCATGCGCGAGCGTGGGCGGTTTCCGCACGCGAAATTGCGCATGGGTGACGGCGGTTATCGCGACATCGTGGTCTGGTGCTCGAACGATTATCTGGGCCAGGGTCAAAGCCCCGAAGTGCTCGATGCGGCGCACGCGGCGCTCGATAAGGTCGGCGCCGGCGCAGGCGGTACGCGCAATATCTCCGGCACGACCTCGTATCACGTCGATCTCGAGGAAGAGCTTGCGAAGCTGCACGGCAAAGAGGGCGCTCTCCTCTTCACCTCCGGCTATGTGTCAAACGATGCGACGCTCTCGACGCTGGCGCAGCTCTTCCCGAACCTCTGGATTTTTTCGGACTCGCAGAACCACGCCTCGATGATCGAAGGCATTCGCCGCGCCAAGTGCGAGAAGCGCATCTTCCGTCACAATGACGTTCAGCATCTGGAAGCCTTGATCAACGAAGCGCCGGCCGACGCGCCGAAGTTGATCGCGTTCGAGAGCGTCTATTCGATGGACGGCGACACCGCGCCGATCGAGCAGATTTGCGATCTCGCCGACGCTTATGGCGCGATGACTTATCTCGACGAAGTCCACGGCGTCGGCTTGTATGGCCCGACCGGCGGCGGCGTCGCTGAGCGCGATGGCGTGATGCACCGCGTGGATTTCATTGAAGGCACGCTGGCAAAAGCATTCGGCACGATGGGCGGTTACGTCACCGGCCCCGCCGTCGCTATGGATGCGATCCGCTCCACGGCTGCGGGCTTCATTTTCACCACATCGCTTGCACCCTCGATTGCGGCTGCCGCTTTGGAGAGTGTGCGGATTGTGAAAGAGTGCCCGCACCTGCGCGATCGTTTGCAGGAGCGCTCGGAGCGTTTGAAGGCGTTGCTTGCGGAAGCAGGGATTCCGGTGATGGCGGAGAGCACGACGCATATCGTGCCGGTGCTTGTCGGCGACGCTGCGCGCTGCAAGAAGATTTCCGACATTTTGCTGCTTGAGCACGGCATTTACGTGCAGCCGATCAATTACCCGACAGTGCCTAAAGGCACGGAGCGCCTGCGCATCACGCCTTCGCCCTTCCACGATGACGAACTGATGGACGGGTTGATCGAGGCGTTCAAAACTGTCTGGGCCAAGTGCCCGGTACACATCCCGCCCGCCTCGTGAGCGGCGACGACCTCGGGGACGTCATTTTTGAAATTACGCATGTCGGCGACGCGCAGCGCGTTGCTGCGGTTCATGTCGCGACTGGTGTGGAGGTCGTGATTCAGGCGCCGGCGAGCGCGGCGCTGGTGGACGTGCGTGCGCTGGCGCTGCGCAAATTGGAGCGGGCGCTTGCAAAGAAGGATGATGATGAGCAACCGCCGCCGCAGCGGCCGGGGAAGTTCGTTTGAGGTTGCAAACCGCTCGACGTGATCCGTCATCCTGGGCTCGCACTGCGTGCGCCCCAGGATGACGGATCAATCCTTCCGGCGGACGCCTTTGCCCAGGCCGATTTTCTTGGCGAACTCGGACCGTCGGGCTGCATAAGCGGGCGCGACCATTGGATAATCGGCGGGTAGGCCCCAGCGTTTGCGGTAATCTTCGGGGCTCAGGCTGTAGGTCGATCGCAGGTAGCGCTTCAGCATTTTGAGCTTTTTGCCGTCTTCCAGGCAGACGATGTAATCGTGCTGGACGGACTTGTTGACCGGCACCGCTGGCTTCGGCTTTTCGCCAAGAAGCGCGGCAGGTGCGCCGGAGAGTCCGACCACGGCCTGGTGCACCGAGCGAATGAGTTCTGTAAGTTCGCCGCTGGATATTTTGTTGTTCGCGACAAAAGAGGCGACGATATCGGCGGTCATCCGCAACGTATCGGTGTCGCCGACCGTTGCCGCCTCGTCTTCATCCCGTATAGCCAAGCTATTTTCCTAGCTAATACAATGCCCTCAGTCGGAGCTATACGCCCCGATATCGATTTCAGGCAAGTATTACTATCGGACTATAGGGCGAGAGCTTGGCGAAACTTGCGTTGCTGCAAGTGCTCATCAGTCGCTTTGCTTCAAAGCCTTAGCAGACTTATGTTCTTGCCGACTCGATTACCCCAAGTTGCAGCGAGGCATCTGATGACCCAAGCCGCGGGACGCACCGCTGGTGAACGCGACCGTTTCTTCGAAGCGGCGCTCGATCGTGTCGATAGCGACGTGAAGTCGGCGATCGATGCCGAACTCAATCGGCAGCAGCGTCAGATCGAGCTGATAGCATCGGAGAACATCGTCTCGCGCGCGGTGCTGGAAGCGCAAGGCTCGGTGCTGACGAACAAGTACGCGGAGGGCTATCCGGGTCGCCGCTATTATGGCGGCTGCGAGTTTGTTGATGAGGTTGAGCGGCTCGCGATCGAGCGCGCAAAGAAGCTTTTCGATTGCAAGTACGCGAACGTGCAGCCGCATTCCGGCGCGAACGCCAACCAAGCCGTGTTCTTCGCGCTGCTCCAGCCGGGCGATAAGTTTCTCGGTATGGATCTGGCCAGCGGTGGTCACCTGACGCACGGCTCGCCGGTGAACGTGTCGGGCAAATGGTTTCATCCAGTGGCGTACGGCGTGCGCGAGGATGATCATTTGATCGATTACGATCAGGTCGCTGAGATTGCACTGCGCGAGAAGCCGAAGCTCATCATCGCGGGTGGCTCTGCCTACTCGCGCCACATCGATTTCAAACGTTTCCGCGAAATCGCCGACAGTGTCGGCGCTTATCTCATGGTCGACATGGCGCACTATGCCGGCTTGATCGCCGGTGGCGCATATCCGACTCCCCTCCCGCACGCGCATGTGGTGACGACAACGACGCACAAGACGTTGCGTGGTCCGCGTGGCGGCATGATCCTGTCGAACGACGAGGATCTCGGCAAAAAGATCAATTCTGCTGTGTTTCCAGGCCTTCAAGGCGGGCCGCTCATGCATGTGATCGCTGCGAAAGCGGTGAGCTTCGGTGAGGCGCTGCAGCCTGAGTTTAAGCTTTATGCGCAACGCACCGTCGAGAATGCTCGCGCACTGGCGGCGCGTTTGATGGAGAACGGGCTGGCGGTCGTTTCGGGCGGCACGGACAGCCACGTTATGTTGGTTGATCTGCGTCCGAAACGCGCCACTGGTAAAGTGGCTGAGCACTCGCTTGAGCGCGCGATGATCACCACTAACAAGAACGGCATTCCGAACGACCCGGAAAAGCCATTCGTCACCAGCGGCATTCGTTTGGGCTCGCCGGCGTGTACGACGCGTGGTTTCGGTCCGGCCGAGTTCCGTTCGGTCGCCGATTTGATCTGCGAAGTGCTTGATGGTTTGCAGGGATCAAATGGTGACAACTCATCGGTTGAAGCTGCTGTGGCTGCGAAGGTTGAACAACTGACCGCACGTTTTCCAATCTACTGAAGGATTGGGTGTCGGGGATTAGGGATAAAGCGGCGACTCCGCGTACCCTAATCGCCAGTCCCCAATCTCCAATCCCGAGTGCCCAATGCGCTGCCCGTTCTGTCAGAATGAAGACACCCAGGTGAAGGACAGCCGCCCGACCGAAGATGGGGCGGCCATTCGGCGTCGGCGCCAGTGCGATAAATGCGGATCGCGCTTCACGACGTTTGAGCGCGTTCAATTGCGCGATCTCGTGGTGCTGAAGCGTTCGGGACGTCGGGTGCCGTTTGATCGCGACAAGCTCGCGCGCTCGCTGGCGATCGCGCTACGCAAGCGTCCGATCGAGCCTGATCAAGTCGAGCAGATGATTTCTGGCATTGTGCGCAAGCTCGAGAGCCAGGGCGAAAGCGAGATCACGTCCGAGACCATCGGCGAGATGATCATGGAGGCCCTGGGCGTGCTCGATCCTGTGGCGTACGTGCGTTACGCGTCTGTCTATCGCGACTTTCGCGAAGTGGGCGATTTCGCTGAGTTCATCGAAGAAGCCGGCGCCCGCAAGAAGCCTTGAGCTTTGCCCTGCGGCGACGTGCTAGACTTACGCCCATGCCTCGCCCTCGCATCACATTGAAACTTGCGACCTCCCTCGACGGGCGGATCGCAACGGCTGCTGGCGAAAGCCAGTGGATCACCGGCGAGGCGTCTCGCGCCGAGGTTCAGCGTCTGCGCGCGGCGAATGATGCGGTGCTGGTAGGCGCCGAGACGGTGCGGAAGGACAATCCATCTTTGCTTGCGCGAACGGAGTCGCCTCCGGCGAAGCAGCCAGCGCGTGTGGTGGTGACGACGCGGCTTGAGATTCCACCCGATGCCAAGATGTTTGCTGATGTCTCAAGCGCGCCGGTGATCGTGTTCGCGATCCCGCGCGCTTCACCGGCGCGGCATGCGATTCTTGAGGCAATGGGCGCGCAGATCGAGACGGTTGATACCGGTGCTGGTGGTGTCGATATGGCGGCGGTTCTGGAGCGCTTGGCGGCGCTTGGGATGGGCAGCGTGCTGGTCGAGGGTGGCGGGCGGATCGCGGCCTCTTTGATCGACATCGGCGCGGTGGATCGGATCGAGTGGTTTCGGGCGCCGATGGTGCTGGGTGGCGACGGTCGGCCCGCTCTGGCGGATTTGAGCTATGACGCGCTGGCCGATGCGCCGCGGTTTAAGCGGGTTGCGTTGCGTGAGCTTGGCCCCGATGTCTGGGAAAGCTACGAGCGGGCTTGAGAGAGCGAATTTTGTTTACTGGAATTGTTTCTGCACTCGGCGATGTGCGCGCAGCGGAGCGGCGCGAAGGCCTGCTGCGCCTAACCATCGGCGCGCCCTATGCGGCGGACGGGATCGATATCGGCGCCAGCATCGCGCATGACGGCTGCTGTCTAACGGTTGTCGAGAAGACTGTCGAGCCAGGCGGTTCGACGTACGTTGTTGAAGTGGCGCCGGAGAGCTTGGCGCTCACGACACTCGGTTCGCTCAACGTTGGCGAGAAGGTGAATCTTGAGCGCTCGCTTCGCGTCGGTGACGAACTCGGCGGGCACATGGTGCAGGGCCATGTCGATGGCCTGGGCGAGGTGCTTTCGGTGCGCCAAGACGGAGAGGGATGGCGTATACGCGTGAAGCCGCCGGAGAGCATTGCGCACCTGATTGCGCCGAAGGGCTCAATTGCCATCGCGGGTGTGTCGCTGACGGTGAATGAAGTGGATGAGGAGGGCTTTGGCGTTCTGATCATTCCACACACATGGAGTGTTACGACTTTGTCGAAGCTCAAAGCGGGCGATAAGGTGAATTTGGAAGCCGATATGATGGCGCGCTACGCGGCGCGGTTGATTGAGGCGCGGAGATAACATGGCGGCGACGCCCTCACCGATTGCGGAACTAAAGCGCGCCGTCTCGCCGATCGAAGAGATCATCGAGGAAGCGCGCGAAGGCCGCATGTTCATCCTCGTCGACGCGGAAGATCGCGAGAACGAAGGCGATCTCATCATCCCCGCGCAGTTCGCAACGCCGGCGCAAGTCAACTTCATGGCCAAGTACGGCCGCGGTTTGATCTGCTTGGCGCTCACGGCAGAGCGTTCGCGTGAGCTCGGCTTGGAGCCGATGGCGCCGCGCAATCAGGCGCGTCTCGGCACGGCTTTCACGGTATCTATTGAAGCCAAGGAAGGCATCTCGACCGGCATCTCCGCCGCTGACCGCGCGCGCACCATTGCGGTCGCGATTGATGGCAGCAAGGGGGCTGACGAGATCGTATCCCCTGGTCACGTATTTCCGCTGATGGCGCGTGACGGTGGCGTACTGGTGCGCGCAGGCCATACGGAAGCGAGCGTCGATATTTCGCGCGCCGCAGGCCTCAACCCGTCGGCGGTGATCTGCGAGATCATGAACGACGACGGCACAATGGCGCGTCTGCCGGAGTTGGTTGCGTTTGCGCAGTTTCACAATCTGAAGATCGGCGCGATCGATGATCTGATTGCGTATCGTCGCGCCAATGATCGGTTTCTTGACGTGCTGCATGAGGGCGCGTTCGAAACAACCGTTGGCTCTGGGTTTCGCATAGTCGTGTTCCGCAACCGTTTGGACGGCGTGGAGCACGCGGCCTTGGTAAAGGGCGAGATCAAAGCGGATCAGCCGACCTTGGTGCGCGTACATCGCACGGATTTTGCGGCGGACGTGTTGGGCGGCTACGGCGATCGCGCTGGCCTGGTCGATAAAGCGTTGCGTGAGATTGATGACGAAGGCGCTGGCATTCTGGTGATCTTGCGCGACCTTGTGCCGAACGCCATCACCCGTCGGCTCAAGGGCGAGCCTGCTGAGCTTGAAGCTGACGATGAGCTGCGTGTGATCGGTCTGGGCTCGCAGATTTTGCGCGAGTTGGGCGTTGGCCGCATGGTGGTGCTTGGCAATACGCCGCAAAAGCTGGTTGGCCTTGAGGGATACGGCCTATCGATCGATGGCTGGCGCGGGTTCAAGTTGTGAAGCAGAACCAAGATAAGTTTCCAGTCGCGAATGTGCCCGGCGCACGCCTGCTCATGGTCATCTCGCCCTATTACAAAGGCGTTGCCGACATGCTGCAACGCGGCGCAGAGGTGGCGGCTGAAGAAGCGCAAGCGACGCTTGATCGCGTGTTTGTACCAGGCGCGTTTGAAGTGCCGGGTGCGATCGCTCTCGCGGCGAAGACTGGTTTGTACGACGGCTATCTCGGCTTGGGCTGCGTCGTGCGCGGTGAAACTAGCCACTATGATTATGTCTGCGGCGAGAGTGCGCGTGGATTGATGGATCTGACGATCCGCGACGGCCTTGCGATTGGATATGGTATTTTGACAGTTGAAACATTGGCGCAAGCCGAAGAGCGCGCCGATCCTCAACGCGGCGACAAGGGCGGCGAGACTGCGCGCGCAGCACTTGCGATGCTGGCGCTGAAGCGCCGGTTTGCAGAGGTCGCGCGATGAAGGACAGCGACATCGCCGCGCGTCGATCTGCTCGCCTCGGCGCAGTGCAGGCGCTGTATCAAATGGAAGTGTCCGGCGCGACGACGGCGGACGTGATCGCCGATTTCGTTGCCGGTAAACTTCCGCGCGAAACTGAGGCCACCTATACCGATAACGAAGGCAACCTCGAACTCTTCACGGTGCTGGTTGAGAAGGCGGTTGAACGCCAACGCACGCTTGATCGCGCGATTGCGCGTCATTTGAGCACTGGTTGGCGGCTCGAGCGCCTTGATGCAGTAGCTCGCGCCATACTTCGCGCCGGCGCAGCAGAACTCGAACAATGCAGAGAAACGCCGAAGGCGGTGGTGCTCGACGAATATGTCGAAATTGCAAAGTCGTTCTTCGAAGGGCCGGAACCGGGCTTCATCAATGCGGCGCTTGAAGCGTGCGCGCGTGACTTGCGTTCCGAGAATGATGGCGCATAAGCGCCAACATCATGTCCGCTGACGAGTTCGATGTAATCCGCACTTTGTTCGCGCCGCTCGCAGGCGACGGTGCGCGCTGCCTTGTGGATGACGCGGCGGTCCTCGATATGCGCGGTCCGCTGGTGGTGACGACCGACGCGATTGTTGAAGGCGTGCATTTTCTCGCTAGCGATCCGATTGAGACAGTCGCGATGAAAGCGCTGCGCGTGAATGTTTCCGATCTCATCGGCAAAGGCGCCATGCCCGTGTCAGCGTTGTTGACACTGGTGTGGCCGCAGTCGCGCGATGCGGCCGACATCAAACTTTTTGCTGATGGTTTGGGGCGCGACCTAAAGCAATTCGGCATGACTTTGCTGGGCGGCGACACGACATCCACCTCTGGTCCCCTCACGATCTCGATTACCGCGTTCGGCCTGCCGCTCGGTGCGCGAACGCCCGCCCGCGCCGATGCCGAAGTGGGTGATGATGTTTGGCTCGTCGGCGGAGAAATCGGCTCGGCTTGGTTGGGGCTTCAGTTGCGGACTGGCGCACTGAAGTTGGCCGACTTGAAGCGCGGTCGCGAACAGTTCGTGGCCAAAGCAGACGAAGCAGCGCTGCGTTATGCGACGCCTGACTATCTGACGTTGCCGGGCGAGGAGTTTGATGCTGAGGCCGCGTGGTTGATGTCGGCTTATCTGGCGCCGCTGGTTAGGCTCGAAGCCGCAGACATCGTCGCGCGATTTGCACATGCATCGATGGACGTGTCGGACGGACTGGTTGCGGACGCGTCGAAACTGGCGGCTGCCTCTGGCGTGGCGCTCACAATTGAAGCCAACGCCATTCCGTTCTCATTCGCCGCGCAGCGCTGGGCGTTTTCGGGCGGGGATTTTCGCAAACTCATCACGGGCGGCGACGATTACGTCGTTCTGTTCACAGCGCCGGAGGTGATGCGCCAAGCGATGAGCGCCATGGACGCGGATGGCGCGCTGCGATTGACGCGAATTGGACGGGTCGAGGCGGGCGCGGGCGTGCAGATTCTTGATGCGTCCGGGATCGCTGTGCCAATCGAGGCGTCGGGGTATGCCCACCCTCTGGGCTCTAGCTGTCGGCCAGAAGCCGACAGTACCAGCCGGGGCTGTTAGCGTCTCGTTAACCGACCCGGCGGACGTTCCCTCCATGAACAAGAAGCACGCAATCGCGCGGGCAGTCGCCGCCGCGTTTATCGCGTCCACGCTGATGGCGGGGCTGGCCAGCGCTTCTGGTGGCAGCAGCGAAGGTAAGGAAAAGGGCGAGGAGGGTGCGGAGGCGGGAGCGTCGTCACGTTCCATGGACGCGCCCTATCTGGCCGTTCCGGTCGTCCGGGATGGGCAGTTGGTGAACTACCTGTTCGTTTCGATCCGGATTGAGATCGCCCCGGGGGTGGACCTTTGGCAGACCCGCGAGCGGGCGCACTTTCTGCGTGACGCCCTCGTTCGCGCGAGCCACGCCAATGATCTGGCTAACCCAACAGATAACAACGCCCTCAATGAAGCACGCGCCATCGAGGTCTATCGGGCAGCGGCGGTGCAGGCACTCGGCGCCCCGGCGATTGGCGGGGTGTCGATCGTTGCAACCTACTCGAGCCAAGGCTCCGGCATCTAAGCAAGGCTCTTCTGCCTCGGCTCGCCATTGCGTTTGCGCACGGCTTTTGGCAGTAGAGCGCCACCTTCGGGGGAAGCGTCGCCGCAGACTGCATGTCGCGGGGCGGCCAACCCATTCCCCAACCGGCGCGGATACCCGTGCCCAGGACAGGTCAAATGGACACTACATTGATCGTATGGCTGGCCGTCGCGGCCGGCGTGTTCGCCGCTATTTACGGCTACATCGAAACTCAAACCATCATGAAGGCCAGCGCCGGCACAGACCGGATGAAAGAAATCGCGGCCGCGATTCAAGAAGGCGCGCGCGCTTATTTGAACCGTCAGTACCGCGCCATCGCCATTGTTGGCGTAGGCGTTGTGATCGTTCTTGCGGTCGCGTTCCAAGGCTGGGAAATCCCGCTTGGCTTCGTCATCGGCGCGGTGCTCTCGGGCGCTGCTGGCTTCATCGGCATGAATGTCTCGGTGCAGGCCAACGTCCGCACGGCTGAGGCCTCGCGCCATTCGCTCGCAGGCGGCCTCAAGATGGCGTTTAAGGCCGGCGCAGTGACGGGCATGCTCGTCGCTGGCGGCGCGCTGTTCGGCGTTGCGATCTATTATCTCGTGCTGACTGAGTTCTTGGGCCTGGAGCCGACGAGCCGCACGGTTGTCGATAGCCTCGTGGCCCTGGGCTTTGGTGCTTCACTGATTTCGATCTTCGCTCGTCTCGGCGGCGGCATCTTCACCAAAGGTGCGGACGTCGGTGGCGACATGGTCGGTAAGGTCGAAGCTGGCATCCCGGAAGACGATCCGCGCAACCCGGCAACGATTGCCGACAACGTCGGCGACAATGTCGGTGACTGCGCCGGTATGGCCGCTGACTTGTTCGAAACTTACGCGGTGACTGCGGTTGCGACGATGGTGCTCGCCTCCATCCTCTTCCGCGAAGCTTCTGAAGTTTCCACTATCATGGTGTTGCCACTCGCCATTGGCGCGATCGCTATTTTTGCCTCGATCATCGGCACGTTCTTTGTGCGCCTTGGTCCGTCGCAAAACATTATGGGCGCTCTCTACAAGGGCCTCGTTGCTGCTGGCATTCTCTCGGCCTTTGGCCTTGCTGCTGCGATCCATGTCACGACGGGTTGGGGGTCGATTGCTTCGAGCCTCGGCACGACGTCTGAACTCGCAAGCATCACCGGCCAGAACCTTTTCATCTGCGGTCTCATCGGCTTGCTGGTGACGGGTGCGATCGTCTGGATCACGGAATACTACACCGGCACGGGCTTCCGTCCGGTGAAGAGCGTCGCTGAGGCTTCCAAGTCGGGCCACGGCACGAACGTGATCCAAGGTCTCGCTGTTTCGATGGAATCGACGGCTCTGCCGGCGCTCACGATCGTTGCAGGCATCATCGCCACGTTCACGCTGGCCGGCCTCTTCGGCATCGCGATCGCTGTGACGACCATGCTTTCGGTCGCGGGCATCATAGTTGCGCTCGACGCGTTTGGCCCGGTCACGGACAACGCTGGCGGCATCGCTGAAATGGCCGATCTGCCGAAGGAAGTCCGTGTCACCACCGACGCGCTCGACGCCGTTGGCAACACGACGAAAGCCGTCACCAAGGGCTATGCGATCGGTTCAGCGGGCCTCGGCGCGCTGGTGCTGTTTGCGGCGTATTTCGAAGACATCAAATACTACGCGAGCAATGCGAGCGAGTATCCGTTCTTCGCTAGCCTGCAACTCTCGGAGCTCGATAGCTTCTTCGCGCTCAGCAATCCTTACGTGATCGTCGGCCTCTTCATCGGTGGTCTGCTGCCGTATCTGTTCGCTGGCTGGTCGATGACCGCAGTGGGCCGGGCGGCGCAGCAAGTGGTGGAAGAAGTCCGCCGTCAGTTCCGCGAAATCCCAGGCATCATGGAACGCACGGCTAAGCCGGATTACGGCAAGGCCGTCGATATCCTCACGCAAGCGGCGATCAAGGAAATGATCGTGCCGTCACTGCTGCCGGTGCTTGCTCCGATCGCACTCTTCTTCGTGATCTGGTCGATCGCAGGCGTGGCGAACGGCCTGGCGGCTCTGGGCGCTTTGCTGGTCGGCGTGATCGTGACGGGCTTGTTTGTCGCCATCTCGATGACTTCAGGCGGCGGCGCTTGGGACAATGCCAAGAAGCTGATCGAAGAGGGTCATTACGGCGGCAAGGGCTCCGAAGCTCACAAGGCTGCAGTCACGGGCGACACCGTCGGCGATCCCTACAAGGACACCGCCGGCCCGGCCGTGAATCCGATGATCAAGATCACCAACATCGTCGCTCTTCTCCTGCTGGCGGTGCTGGCGAACTGGAACGGCTGATCGGCCCAAAGCTGAAAAGCAACACGCCCCGGTCGAAAGGCCGGGGCGTTTTCTTTTGGATAACGCGCAAACAAAAACGCCCCGGTTTGTGCCGGGGCGTCCTTTTATTCAAATTTCAATGCATCAGCGATTGCGTCGCGGACCCTCTTCGTCTTCCTGAGCGCGCATCGGAGATGTCGCGCCGACATTACCCAGCAACTGCTCAAGAACGCCAAGCTCCCGACCGCGCGTAGGTGTTTCGTCGTCGCTGTAGCTAACGAGCCGACCGCGCTCCATGCCGTACTTCTCAACGCTGGAGACCACATCGCCATCGAAGTGAACGACCATAACGCGACGATCCACCGTTTGCGGGCTGTAGAAGGCGATCCGCTCTTGCGTCGAGCTGACATAGAACCATGCCGTTTGATCGAACACAGCTGTCGTTGACGGCGAGCCAAATCGCTGTTGCACCGTCGAACGCGTATCAACGCCAACCTGCGGGTCGGGCAGTTCGACGTCGTTGCGTTCCGGACGGAAGCCATTGTAGGTCGTCACCGGCGAGCAGGCGGCTGCAGCACCGAGCGCGAGGACTGCCGCTGATAGACGCAAGAATCCGCGATTCATAGTTTCACCTCGCAGGCGTTTTGGCCGTTTGAATTGAGGCCAACGGGTAAGGCCGACCGTGGCACGGGGCAAGAGGGGAGCACAGGAAAGGGTATGGGGATGTGGCCGTTCACCCGCTCGTCAGCGAGCCGGGACGCTGACGACCTGCTTGCTGCGGTCCAGGCCGCCAGCCGCCAACCCCCGCTTTATGGTCCCGGCCGTGTTCCGGACACGCTCGTTGGCCGCTTTGAGTTGTTGACGGTTTTCGCCTCTCTGGCGCTTCTCCGCTTACGCAACGATCCTGACACGGGCGCTCTCGCGCAGAACTTCACTGACAAACTGTTCCGGTTGATCGATTCTGGCCTGCGTGAGGACGGCGTTGGCGACCTCACCGTGCCAAAGAAGATGCATAAGCTGGCCGGGGATTTTTACGGCCGTTTGACTGCTTATATCGGCCCCCTAGAGCGTGCAGATAGGCCTGCACTCGAAGCGGCGCTGGTGCGTAATATAGGCTTGGAGCCCGCCTTCGCCGCCGATCTCGCTGCGATTGCAGTTTCTGTTGCAGTGCGGCAGGCAGCAGCGCCTATTTCTCAACTTGATCAAACTGATAGCTGGTTTGCAGCGTCGCCGTGACGACGCGGTTTGGCTTTCGGTTGGCGGGCCTTTATGGTCGGCGCTTCTCGGTGGTTTCGGCCGCCTAATCAGGACAATCTATGAGCGACGCTCTCGTTCTCTCGATCGACGGGATGGGCGGCGACAACGCCCCCGATATTGTTGTCGAGGGCGTGGACATCGCCGCGCGCCGCAGTCCCAGCACGCGCTTTATAATTCATGGTGATGCGGCCAAGCTCAATGCCTTGCTTGAGCGTTATCCGCATGCCCGCGCCGCAAGCTCGGTGGAGCCGGCGGAAAAGACCATCGGCATGGAGATCAAGGCAGCGCAAGCGATGCGCCAAGGCAAGGGCTCCAGCCTTTGGAATGCCGTTGAAGCCGTGAAAGACGGGCGCTCCAATGCGATCGTCTCTGCAGGCAACACCGGCGCCTTCATGGCGATCTCGATGTTTCGCCTCCGCACGATGGAAGGCGTTCATCGTCCGGCACTGACGACGCGCTGGCCGAACGCGAAGGGCGGCTACACGGTGATGCTCGATGTCGGCGCTAATGTTGAGGCGGACGCTGAGCAATTGGTTGAGTTTGCGATCATGGGCGAAGCGTTTGCCCGTGCAGTGAACGGCACCGAACGGCCAAGCGTGGCGCTCCTCAACGTCGGTGCTGAGGAGCAAAAGGGACACGAAGAAATCCGCGCCGCCGCGCAGCTCATTCGCGATAGCGGCGTGGACCTCAACTTCAGTGGTTTCGTTGAAGGCGACGATATCGCGAAGGGCACCGTCGATGTCGTGGTGACGGACGGATTCACCGGCAATATTGCGCTGAAAACCGGTGAAGGCACGGCGCGCCTTGTCGGACAATTTTTACGCGAAGCGCTGACGGGCGGACTGATGGCCAAGCTCGGCGCGCTGATCGCTTATCCTGCGCTTAAAAAACTCAGCAAACGCATGGACCCCGGCACGTTCAACGGCGCGCTGTTCTTGGGGCTGAATGGTCTCGTGGTAAAAAGTCACGGCAGCGCTAACGGCAACGGGTTTGCGGCTGCAATCGGTGTCGCTGAGAAAATGGCGCGCAGCCATTATCGCGAGGAAGTTGCGCGCAAGCTGCGCCGTATTGAGAGCGTCGTTGCGCCTGCGCACGTCGAGGACGCCGGCTGATGCCGCTTCGTTCAGTTCTGCTCGGCGTGGGCTCGTATCTGCCTGAGCGTGTTGTGACCAATGCAGAACTCGCGGTGCAGGTCGATACCAGTGATGAGTGGATCGTAGCACGCACCGGCATTCGCGAGCGCCACGTTGCGGGCGAAGGCGAGAAGACGTCCGATCTCGCCATCGTCGCCGCGCGCAACGCTCTTGAAGCGTCTGGGCGGACCGCAGACGATATCGATCTGATTATTGTCGCGACGACCACGCCAGACCTAACATTTCCGGCGACGGCTGCGCGGGTTCAGGCAGCGCTTGGCGTCACCAAGGGCGCTGCGTTTGATCTCCAGGCGGTGTGCTCAGGCTTCATTTTTGCGCTCTCCACGGCCGACAATTCGCTCGTGCGGGGGCAAGCTAAGTGCGCGCTGGTTATCGGCGCCGAGACCTTCTCGCGGATTGTCGACTGGGAAGATCGTGCGACCTGTGTGTTGTTCGGCGACGGCGCGGGCGCGGTCGTTCTCGAAGCGCAGGAGCGCGACGACCATCGCGGTGTGATCGCGGCCTTCCTGCGCACGGACGGACGCATGCACGATCTTCTGTATGTCGACGGCGGCCCCTCGCAGACTGGGACGACCGGCAAGGTCCGTATGGTTGGCAACGCAGTTTTCCGCAACGCGGTCGAGCACATCTCCGGCGCAATGTTGGAGGCGTGTGCGCTTGCAGGCGTGACGCTGGATGATGTTGATTGGTTCGTCCCGCACCAGGCCAACCAACGGATATTGGACGGGGTCGCGCGAAAGCTCGGCATTGATGTGAATAAGGTGATTTCAACCGTAGCGCTGCACGGCAACACCTCGGCCGCTTCGGTGCCGTTAGCGCTTGATGTCGCTGTGCGCGATGGTCGCATTAAAAAGGGCGATCTAGTGCTGATGGAAGCGCTTGGCGGCGGTCTCACCTGGGGCGCCGCGCTAGTCCGTTTATAACGGCCCCGCAATATTTGACCTAACCCCCGGGTGCGACTAGCTTTTCCCCGCGTGCGGCGTGGTCCGCACGGCGGAGGGGGCTCCGGTGTCGAAGACAGTTACACGGGCAGATTTGGTCGAGGCATTGGCGAAGCGTGCAAACATGCAGCGCGCCGACGCCAATCATTTGCTCACGCGCATGCTCGAGATGATGCAAGATGCGTTGGTTGATGGCGATACGGTGAAGCTTTCGCGCTTTGGCAACTTCAACGTGCGCGCAAAACGTCAACGCGTTGGGCGCAATCCTAAGACGGGTGAAGAAGTGCCCATCACGCCACGCCGCGTCGTGACGTTTAGGCCATCTCAAATGCTTCGCGAGTTTGTCGAAAAGGGCGGACGCGGACGCTCGAAGACTTGATCGATTTTGGAGGGACGGATGAAGGCGAAGCTGGCTACATTAGGTGCGCTGCTGGCGCTGGGCGCGTGCGCATCTATGCAGAGCACTCCCGCTGACTTCGATCCTTCGCGCTGCTACGAGCGGCAATTCAGCATCTATTTTGAACAGAACGAAGCTGAGTTGAACAATGCTGCGCGTGAAGCGATCAGCATGGTGCAGAGCGAATTGCGTGGCTGCCAAATTGATGGTGTCCGTATTTTGGGGCTTGCAGGGGCCGACGGCAGCCGCAGCGAGAACTTCGACCTTTCAGCACGCCGCGCTCTTTACATTGAGCAATTCATGGAGCGCGAACCAAGTTGGCGCAACCGAATGGAAACCCTGGCGGCTGGCGAAGCCGGCGCCGTCACAGAATCGGGCGAAGCCGTGCCGATGCGTCGCCTGGCGCGCATTACGGTGAGAGCCAGCGCTCCCGCCGCGAATTAAGCGAAGGCCGGTCGCGATCTACACTTTGCAGTCGGCGAAAAGCCCGCCTGCCGCGTCCGCGGCAGGTGGAAAGCGCTTGATCTTGCTCAGCTTGCGCGCGCAGGGTCCGCTCATGGGACCGGTGGATATGGCCCCACAGACTGTACGCGATGCAGGAATCGGGTTCCCTGTGGCGCGGTCGGAAATGAGCAGGGGGAAGTTATGATTGCGCGTTGGATGATCGTTGGTTTCGTTTTGTGGATCATCGTTGCTTTGGCGTTCCGATTTGCTGGTGATGTGGCGTTCGGTGGCGCGGGCGGAGTGACTTGGGCGTTTATGCTTTTGCCCCTCGTTATGCTCGTCGTGACTTATGGATTGCTGATCCTGCTCAAAGTTGAGCCGACCGATCGCGCGGAAGCTGCATCGATCATGGCGGTGCCCGGTCTGTTGATCGGCATCTACCAGATCAATTCGTTCTCCAATGTCTTCCCGAACCTCGAGGCATCGCTCAGCACGTCGTTCGCATCGCTGATGTTTGCTTGCTACGCAGCTGTGATTCTTGCCGGCATCGTCGCATCGCGTTTGCAGCGCGTTTGAGCTTCAGCGCTGCTAATTGAAAATCAGGGGCGGAGAGTTTTGCTCTCCGCTCCTTTTTCGGATTCTGCCTCGCTTAGTTCGCGATAGCGATCGTGCTTCGCAAGAGCAGGGTGACTAACTCTGCTTGGCCGCGCGTCCCGGTCTTGTGAAATGCCGACTTCAGCATCGCGCGAATGGTGTCAGTGGTGACGCCTCTAAGCACAGATGCCTCGGCTACTGTTTTGCCCTGCGCAATCATGATGGCGACGGCAGCCTCTGACGAGGTTAGGCCGAACATTTCCATCAACAAGACCGGGTCTATCCTTACCGCGGAGTCGACTGAACGGAAGATTATAAGCGCCTTGGCGCCGCCCAGAGCGTCTCGACCGGCGCCTCGCAAAATTAACGGCAGAGCAATTAGACGGGGGCTTCCCGGAGCCGCCGCGATGAAGGTGCGCACGCCCGTGATGTCGTCCGACGGAGACTTCAGCGCGCGCAACATAGAGTCAAAAGCCCCGGCGGGTTTGGTCATAAGAAAGCTGATAGGAGCGTTCTTTTGCCAAGTGGCTTTCCCGAGCAATGTTTCCAATTCCGGCGTGACGCTCAACACGCGGCCGCAACTGTCGATTAAACACGCTGCGGCCTTGGTGTTGATCAATGCTTCAAACACAACTTGATTGCGTGCATCGCTTATTTTGCGTGCGAGCAACGCCGTAGCGGTTGCTTGGCCCATTATCTGGTTGAGGGCGTGTCTCTCTTCTCGCGTTGCGGAACCGAATGTTGCAGACCGGTTCCAGGCGAACGCAAGGTCGGTTTCGCCGTCAGAGAAGCGCCAACCAATCAAATGGCTGATTCCATGCGTGAAAGCGAAGTCACGGTAGAAATCGTGCCGTGCGACTTCAGCGTCGCTCACAAGGTCGGAATCTTGTACGAGAGTCAGCATCGGCGCGGATGCAAAGGCGGCGGCGCGCGGGTCTCGCTTCCACCATTCATCTCGAACATAGGCCTCGGTGAGCGCGGCGCCTCCATCTGAGGCGATTACGCTAGGAGGCGTGCTCTCACCGATGGTGCGCAGCGCAAACACCGTGCAGTTGAATGCTTCGCAGATTGCGTTGAGTGCATCGGACCAAGTGTTCGGTTCGATCGCGGCCGTCTCAAGTTTGCTGAGAAGTGTAGGGGCGGTCCGCTGCCAAGCGGACGGATCAAATGGGCGCACGCGGGGCCTCGGCTGACTGCGAGCGTGCCGGGGAGAGCAGGGGATTACTGGCGCGCGAGGCTCCGTGGCCAGCCCAGGGGCGTGCCCAGATCGGCGTATGCGAGCCGACTACGGGCCCCCTCGATACTCGTTTCACGCAGGCGCGAGACATCCGGCTTCAACCCCTGAATGTATGCATGCACCGCTGACCTCAGAACTGTCTAGGCACATTGCTTGAGGCTGTGATGCCAGAAGTGTAGTAAAAATTACAAATGAAAACAGGAGACTGAGCCATTACCCATATGGGTGATGCACGCGGACCAATGTCGCAAAAGTTTGCCGAGCTCTTCCCCAACTGAGGAATGTTCCGGTGTGAATATTTCGTTAACGAAGCCTCAACAACCAGAGGTCGGGCGAATGGGAGGCGGTTCTTCCATCGCCGATTTCGTGGGGAGGGGCGAATTATGGCGTTTATTTTCGTTAACGAGGGCCAATCGATCCAGGCAGCTATCAACGCTGCGCAGCCGGGCGACACCATCCTTGTGGGTTCGGGCACTTACAATGAGAGCATCAACGTCAATGTCGCCGGCCTAACCATTCAGGCGTTCGACACGGGCGGTGGACCACCCGTCATCGAAGGTCCGATTATGGACCAACTCGCGGTGCCGGACGGGACCTCCCTCAACGAATTCTTTGAAGCCAACAATCCTGCCTACTCCTCGTCGACGGGTGTGACGATCGCGGCCAACGGCGTAACCATCGAAGGGATCACCATCACCGGTTGGTCAACCGGGGTGAACCTCGGCTCTTCTGACGGCGTTACGATCTCGAGCAATACGTTCGTGGATAACATCACCGGCCTCCACAAAGGGACGGAAGCCAACGTCACCGACATCACCATCAGCGACAACTCGTTCTCTCAGGGCATCCACGGGATGACCATCTACGCTGCGTCGAACGGCAACGGCGCGTTCGATGGCGTGGTGATGAATGGCAACGATTTCTCGGAGCTCTCTGAGAAAGGTATGTATTTCGAGCAGATCTCGAATGCGACGTTGACTGGGAACGTCTTCGACGACGTCGGCAATTTCGGCCGCGTCTCGCCTCCATTTGGCGGCACGCAAGGTGAGTTCGGTCAGGCGATCGATATCAATTTGAAGTTTGAGACGTACGAGAACGTCACCTTCACGAACACGACGATTACCAATTCCGGCAACTCGAACCAAGATGGCGAAGGGCCGACGGGCGTCTTTGGCGCAGCAATCGGCGTTAAGATCCGCGATGACGGTCCGTCGTATAGCGGCAATCCGGCAGATTTTGACGGCGCCATTATTTTTGACGGGCTGACAATCGACGGCACTAGCACGGGTGTGCGCGTCGGCGAGCCGGGCAAGAACAATCTAGGACCAGACGTTACGTTGATCGATGTAACGATCACCAACGCAACAGTGGGTGAAGTCGACAACGCAACGTCGGCTACTGCCGGTGGGACTATCACGGCTGAACTTAGCGCCACCCAAGTGGCCTTCGATGCAGCGGTGTCGCAAGCGGATGTCGATGTAACGGGCAACGGGCTGGCGAATACGATCACGACTGGCAGCGGCGAAGACTCGATCGCCGGCGGCAGTGGCAACGACACGCTCGATGGCGGCGCAGGAGACGACTCACTGGCCGGTGGGGCTGGCCTAGACACGCTTCACGGCGGCGATGGTGCGGACGTTCTGGCCGGCGGTGCCGATAATGACAGCTACTACCTGTCTGGCGACGCGACGATCGTTGAGGCCGTCGATGGCGGCGTGGACACGGTGTACTCGTCCGTCTCCCACACATTGGCGAGCAATGTTGAGAATCTAGTTCTGGCTGAAGTCGGCGGCAGCGACACCGAGGACTTTGAGAACTTCGATCTGGGTCCGATCGCTAATGGCGAAAACGGCTGGGTGCACAACGGCGTCCACGACGTGGAAATCGTCAATCTGGGTGGCAACAACGTATTCCGTATGTCGTCCGACCCGGTGAGTGGTGATTTTGGCGGTCCGTATTCTCCCGAACTGGCCGTGACCGCGGGCGAACCGCAGACATCGGCTGATGGCTCGGTTCATATCTTGTCGTTCACGATCAGAGCGGTTTCGGAGACGTCCGACAATTCGCGGCTCGAAATCGACCTTGGCACCTCCGGCGCCACGGATCGCAACAACTTCATGGTTATCGAGTCCATCGCTGGCCAAGGTGTTCGCATTGCAGTTGCCGATCCGTTGCTCGACGGGAACTTCGACACCGGCGAAGGGCTCAATAACTTTGCCGCCTTCACTGGCAACCGAACGCTCGTTGACGGTCTCGATCCGGCGCAGTGGTACGAGATCGAATTGCGTGTGACCTACGTTGATGGTCCCGACAACGATGTGATTGAAGTCTACGTTAACGGCGTGCTCGTCGGAACGACGACGACGTTCGAGAACTACCGCGACGCCATCGGCGGCACGCACGAAGACAACGCGGAAGCAAACCAGACCAACCGCATCTTCTTCCGCGCCGGTAACGGAGGGCAGCCGCAGGATGGCCCCGGCGGCGCCAACCAGGGCTTCTACATCGATAACATCTCCAACACTGTCGTCGATCAGTTCAGCGGCACGGGCAACGCGCTCAACAACAACATTCAAGGCAATTCCGGCGACAACCTGCTGAGCGGCCTTGATGGCGACGATATGCTGTTTGGTGCGGCTGGCAACGACGTCCTCGATGGCGGTGTTGGCAGCGATACGCTCGATGGCGGCGCGGGCAATGACACCTATTTGGTGAATGACGCCACGACGGTGGTCGAAAACGCTGACGGTGGCGAAGACGCAGTCGAGGCATCAATATCCCACACGCTGGCTGCCAACGTCGAAAACCTCATCCTGACCGGCGCAGTAGCAATCAATGGTGACGGCAACGCAGAGGACAACACGATTGAAGGCAATGCTCAGAACAACATTCTAAGCGGCCACGGCGGCGCCGACACGTTGATCGGCGGCGACGGTGACGACACCCTTGACGGCGGCGCCGACGCTGACTCTCTCGACGGCGGAGCGGGCGAGGATTCTCTGTACGGCGATAGCGCGGACGTGCTGACAGGCGGTGCGGACAATGACAGCTACTACCTGTCTGGCGCTGCTACTGTCGTTGAGGCCGCCGATGGCGGTGTGGATACGGTCTATTCTTCCGTCTTGCACACGCTTGCAGCGAACGTTGAGAACTTGGTTCTGACTGGGGTTAACAACATTGCTGCAAACGGCAATGACGCTGGCAACAGCATCACCGGAAACCAGGGCGACAACACGCTGGGTGGCCTCGACGGCGAAGATGTCATTGCGGGCGGCGCTGGCAATGACAGCCTGGACGGCGGCGACGGAAGCGACACGCTGGAAGGTGGCGAAGGCGACGACAACCTCGAAGGTGGTGTTGGTGTCGATACAGCGGTTTACGCTGAAGCCGTCACAGTCGATCAACTGACTGCCAACGGCTCGACCTGGACGGTCACGAGCCCGCCTGAAGAGTTCAATGGCTTCTCCTCGGCAGCCTTAGGCTTCGGCTCCGACACACTCTCGGGCGTCGAAATCGTTCAAAGCTCCAGCGGAAATATTCTGCTGGTGGGCAGCGGCGGCTTCGCGACCATTCAAGAAGCGGTTGATGCTGCGCAGGTCGGCGACACCATTATGGTCGCTGCGGGCGAGTACAACGAGACCGTCACCGTCGACATCGACGTCACCATCCTAGGCGCCAATCATGGCGTTGCCGGAAATGGTGAGCGCGGCGACGAGTCGGTCGTTACTGGCGGCTTCCTGATCACCGCCGACGGCGTGAGCGTCGATGGGTTTGAGATCACCGGTGGTGTGCCAGAAATACTCTTCGGTGGAGATCGTCCTTACGGGGTGTTCATTGCCGGCGACAACGCATCGGTAATCAACAATGTGTTCTCGGGCGCTGCAGCGGGGGACGCTGGTCCGTTCGGCGCTGCTTCGACGGCGTCTGGCTTCGACATCAGCGACAACTCCGTCAACGACTGGCAACAAGGTGGTTACATCTTCGATGGCGCTGATGGCGCGATCCATGACAACCTGTTCGCCGATAACGCAAACGGGGTGGTGACTGAGTCGCTGCTCACGATCATCCACGACAACACATTCGAGGGTTCGACAGACGCGGATATTGCAGCGACGCCGCTCGATGACGTTAACGTCACATCGATTATCTACGACAACACGCACAGTGTTGGCCTAAACCGGCCGATTACGGTGTTCTTGAATGGTCCGAACGGCCAAAGCGTCGTCGGCAGCAACACAGCCACAACGTATCGTGCCGACGCCCACAACGGCTCGGCGACGATCCTTGCCGGTACAGGCTCTGATACGCTCAGCTGGGCCGGTGCGTCGCAAGTGATCACGGCCGACCTCGCCGCTGGCACGTCAAGCGCACCGTTTGGCGTCGTGAACTTCACCGGCATCGAGAATGTCACTGGCGGCTCAGCTAACGACACTCTTTCGGGATCTACGGGCGCAAACACACTGAATGGCGGCGCCGGCCAAGACACTCTGAACGGCCTCGGCGGCGCGGACTCGCTTTATGGCGGTGACGACGCGGATGCGCTCAACGGCGGTGGAGATAACGACTGGTTGTTCGGTCAACTCGGCGACGACACGCTGAACGGCGGCGCTGGCACTGACGCTATGTCTGGCGGTGAGGGCAACGACACCTACGTCGTTGATGCTGGCGGTGATGCGATTACCGAAGCCGAGAATGAAGGTACCGATCTGGTGCAGTCGTCTGTGACCTACACTCTCGCCGCTAATGTCGAGAATCTGACGCTTACTGGCGTGGTGGCCATCAACGGCATCGGCAACGGCCTCGGCAACATCCTCACCGGCAACAGCGCGGCCAACACGCTGAGCGGGCTCGGTGGCGCTGATTACCTCAGCGCTGGTGGCGGCCTCGATTCGCTCTTTGGAGGCGACGGCGATGACTTGCTCGAAGGCGGAAACGACGCCGACTCTCTGGATGGCGGCAATGACCACGACACATTGAACGGCGGATCGGGCAACGACTCGCTCCTCGGTCGCGCCGGCAATGATACATTGAACGGCGGTACTGGCGCCGACGCGATGCAGGGCGGCGTTGGAGACGACACATATGTCGTCGACGACGGCGGTGACACGGTGACTGAGTTCTCGGGCGCCGGTACCGATACGGTGCAGTCTTCGCTCACTTACGGCTTGGGTGCGTTCGTTGAAAACCTAACCCTTACCGGTGTTGCGGCGATCAATGGCTCCGGCAACATTCTCGCCAACGTGCTCACCGGCAACATCGCTGCCAACACCTTCACCGGTGGCGCTGAGGATGACACGCTGCATGGCAATGGCGGCAATGACACGCTCTTCGGCGGCAACGGCGAAGATGTGCTCAATGGCGGCGATGATGATGACTTGCTCGACGGCGGCAATGACGCGGACACGCTCAATGGCGGCGACGGCGCTGATACGGTGTACGGCCGTACGGCGGATGACGTCCTCAACGGTGGCGATGGCGAAGACACCGTCTATGGTGGTGACGGCAACGACACGATCGATGGTGGCGAAGGCAACGATCTGCTCGATGGCCTGAACAATGATGACGTGATCGAAGGCGGTGGCGGCGACGACGAAATCTACGGTCGTCAGAATAACGACACGCTAACCGGCGGCGCAGGCAACGATGATCTCTATGGTGGCGACGGCGACGACACCATTGATGGCGGCGCTGACGACGACTTGTTGGATGGCGGCAACGGCATCGATATCATGTTCGGCGGCGACGGGGCGGACGAGCTCTATGGCCGGAACGGCAATGACGTTCTCAATGGCGGACTGGGCGCCGACACTCTGTTCGGCGGCAACGATCAAGACACGTTCGTGTTCTCCACTGCACTCGGCGCCGGCAACATTGATGCGATCCTCAGCTTCAATGTCGCAGACGATGCCATTCATCTGGACATTTCGGTGTTCACGGGGATTGGCCTCGGTGCGCTCGACATCGACGCCTTCATCGTTGGTACGGCTGCGGCGGATGCCGAAGACCGGATCATCTACGACAGTGCAACGGGCGCGCTCTACTACGATGCCGACGGTGTTGGCGGCGTAGCAGCGATCCAGTTCGCAACTCTGTCAGCGGGTCTGGGGCTCACCAGCTCAGATCTGTTCGGCATCCCAGGCGGGCCATAACCCTTAGGGAAGACGGCGTATGAGAGGGCAGCGCGGTGTGTTACACCCGCGCTGCCCTTTTTCTTATGAGCGCAGGCGCGCACGCGTCCGTTTTTCAGAGATGGGTATGAAGATGGTCGGAGCGGCGGGATTCGAACCCACGACCCCCTGTCCCCCAGACAGGTGCGCTAACCGGGCTGCGCCACGCTCCGAACCGGACCCCGCGCGCCGGGAGCGCGGAGAGGCGCTTCTCTAGCTGTCCTTGCCGCGTGCTGCAATGCGGGGGCGCGGCGGCTTTTGGCCCTGATCGCGAGCGCTGTGTAGAGCTGCGACGAAACTGTCGCGCCAGGCATTCACATCGTCCCGCTCGACACCGTCCATTAGTGCACGCCAGCGGCGGCGGCGCTCTTCCAGCGGCATTGCCAGCGCGCGTTTGACCGCGTCGGAGACGTCCTCCTGGCTGAACGGGTTCACGATCAGTGCGTCTTGCATCTGCCAAGCGGCGCCGGCGAAGCGTGAGAGTACGAGGACGCCAGGGTCAGTTTCGTCCTGCGCGGCGACGAACTCTTTGGCGACCAGATTCATCCCGTCACGCAGCGGTGTCACCAGCGCCACATCGCCGGCGCGGTAGATACCGGCGAGTTCTTCACGCGAGTGCATGCGGTGGACGTTGCGGATTGGAATCCAATCCATCTCAGCATGCGCGCCGTTGATGCGGCCGGAGAGCGAGTCGAGGCGCTGGATCATGTCTTGATAGGCCGCGACTTCGCTGCGCGTGTAGGTCGAGATCTGTAACAGAAATATCTCGCGGCGAAGTTTTGGATTGTCGGTCAGCAGGCGCTCATAGGCGAGCAATCGCTCATCAATGCCCTTAGAGTAATCGAGCCGATCGACGCCGAGCAGCATCTTGCGTCCGGCTTTGCTTTCGACCATGCGCGCGAAGCTTTCTTGTGCAACTTCTGAACTACCGAGCGCGCTAAAGGCTGACGCGTCAATGCCGATCGGAAAGGCGCCGGGGAGAACAGTTCGACCGAACGCGGTGAGCCGCCCGTCAGACAGCGCCATGCCGTCAGCGTCATTGATCACATAGCTTTGAAACGCGTTCTTCCACTCGGCGGTCTGGAAGCCGATCACATCATAGTGGAAGAGCGATTCAACCAGTTGGCGATGCTTTGGCAGCGTCAGGATGAGTTCGCGCGCCGGCCAGGGGATGTGCAGGAAGAAGCCGATCGCGTTCTTCACGCCTCGCTCGCGCAGTTCGCGGCCAAGTGGGATCAGGTGATAATCTTGGATCCAGACGATGTCGTCTGGCCCGATGAGAGGTAGCAGAGTGTCTGCGAAGCGCTTGTTGACGCGTGCATAGCCTTCACCGAACGAGCGCTCGTACTGCGTGAGATCAATGCGATAGTGGAAGAGTGGCCAGAGCGTGCGGTTGGCGTAGCCGTTATAATACTCTTCGATGTCTTGCGCTTCGAGGTCGACAGTGGCGACGGTTATGTCGCTCTCCCGCTGCATTGAGATATGGCCGGTGAACTCTTCGGTCGCATTGCCACTCCAGCCGAACCAGATGCCGCTCGATTGGCGCAAAGCCGCCGAGATGGCCATAGCGAGGCCGCCTTGGCTTGATGCGCCTTCAGGCGCAGGCTTTGAGATGCGATTGGAGACGACGATTAAGCGGCTCAACGGACAGCGCTCCAAGGTTTGCTCAGAAGGACGGCGCAATTGATCAGGCCTGCGAGCGAGTAGGTTTGCGGGTAGTTGCCCCACGGTGCGCCAGTTGTGAGATCGCTATCCTCCGAGAGGAGCCCAGCGTGAGTGCGTCGTTCGAGCATGGCCTCGAACAAACGCCGCGCTTCGTCGCGTTGACCGACAAGGTAGAGTGCTTCGATGAGCCAGAATGTGCAGAAATTGAACGCCGTTTCGGGGCGGCCAAAATCGTCTTCATCGGCATAGCGCAGCACATGGTCGCCGCGCTGTAGATCGCGCTGAAGCGCCTCAAGCGTTGCTGCGAAACGCGGGTCGTCGGATTTGAGGAAGCGGACATCGAGCATTTGCAGAAGGCTCGCGTCCATCTCATCGCCACCGAGTGTTGCGACGTAGCGGCCGAGATCAGCATTCCAGGCTTTGGTTTCGATTGCTGCGCGAATCTCGACGGCGCGAGAGCGCCAAAGTTGTTCGCGCTCCGTCAGTCCGAGTTGAAGCGCTGCGCCCGCGAGACGCTCGCATGCTGCCCAACACATTAGTGTCGAATAGGTGTGCGTCGCTGCACGGGTGCGAAACTCCCAGAGCCCGGCATCGGGCTTTAGGTGGACATCGTACGCCCGCTCTCCAACCGACTCGAGCGCTCGGAAGTCTTCAAGGCTGGGCGGACGCAACAGCCGTGTGTCGTAGAACGCTTGTGCGGCAGAGAGCACAATCTGACCGTACACGTCGTGCTGATGGTGCTCGTGCGCTTGATTGCCAACGCGGATCGGACCCATGCCGGCAAAGCCCGGCAGAGAGGTGATCTCGGCTTCTTGCAAGATCGGCTCCATGCCGACGCCGTACAAAGGCTGAATGCGTCCGCTGGGCGTCGCGTCGATGATGTTGCGAAGGTAGCTGAGATAGCCTTCTAGAATATCTGCCGCGCCGAGACGGTTGAGCGCTTGCACGGTGTAGTAAGCATCACGAATCCAGCAATAACGATAGTCCCAGTTGCGACCGCTGTTTGGCGCTTCTGGTATCGAGGTAGTCATTGCGGCGACGATTGCGCCGGTCTCTTCGTAAACGCAGAGCTTCAGCGTGATGGCGGCGCGGATGACTTCCGCCTGCCATTCCGGTGGTGTTGAGAGCGCACGCGACCAGCGTTGCCAATAGAGGCGGGTGTTTTCGTGCATCGCGCGGACGCTGGCGCGGAGGTCGTCGCTGAAGGGCTCGTCCGGCCCTAGGAAGAAGACGTGCTCTTGCTCCAGTCGAAACACGCGCTCTTCAAGCACATGCGAAATTGGCGCTGAACTGGTCAGCCGCATCGTGCCGTCAACGCCGTAGCGGATATGATTGGAGCCCGATGTTACCGCCGCAGGCGCCGAGCCCCAGTCCACGGCAGGTTTGAGCCGCATGCGAATGCGTGGCGCGCCGTTGATCGGTTTGACGATGCGCGCGAAAGCGTTTGGTCGATAGGTGCGGTTGTTGCGCCGGTAGCGTGGACAGAAATCAGTGATCTCTACGGAGGAGCCGCGTGCGTCGGTGAGAGTCGTGATCAGGATTGGCGTGTTTCGCTCATAGCGTTGCTCAGCGCTGACTTGATCGATGAGATCGATCGCCCATACGCCGTCCATCGCCTCAGCGGGATCGCGGCCGGTCATCAGCGCGCAGAACATTGGGTCGCCATCGACGCGGGGAACGCAGGCCCAAACGTAGCGTCCCTGACGGTCGATCAGCGCACTCACCGCGCAGTTGCCGATCGGCGCGAGGTCTAAGTCTCGATACGACATTAAGCGGGACCTTGCAGACTTGCGCGAAGCCAGACGGCGACTGCGTCGGGCCCATCAAGCGCATAGCTCGCCGACGTGCTGCGTTGCGCCGTTACCAGCACGCCGAAGCCGCCTAGTGCTGCGGCGCTCGCAAAAGCGTCTTCGTCGGTAGTGTCATCGCCGACAGCGATCGGGCGGCGACCAGCGAACGGGTTGCTGTTCATGAAGCCCGCGAGCGCATCGCCTTTTGTGCGCTCGCCAGCCAGTATCTCAACCACCATTTGACCCTGCAAGACGCGAAGGCCGTGCGTGTTGGCGATGTTTACCGCGCCGGCGTGAACCTCGCCCGCCAACGCCGGATCGTGGCGATAGTGGAGCGCCAAGCTTGCGCGTTTATCTTCGACCAGGACTTGTAGTCGTGCCGCAAGCGCGTACGCGTCGGCGCGCGCGGCCCAAACGGGTTCGTTGTCTGTCGTCCATTGAATTGTGCTTGCGACGGGGGTCCGGATCTCAGCGCCGTGAACGCCGGCGATAGTCGCCATCGCGCCATTTAGGATGGCGTCTGCGTCGGAAATTGTGCGGCCTGTAATAATGGCGCACGCTCCGCCCAAGTGCTCGCAAAGGTCTTGAAGTAGTGTCAGTAACTCCGCGCTTGCGTGAACCGCGTCAGGGTGATCGGCGATTTCAAGTAGCGTTCCATCGAGATCAAGGAAGAGCGCGTCGCTGTCAGCGTTCAGCAAAGGCGGGTGGCTGAGTTGAGACGCTGTGTTAGGTGCCGAACGCATGTCGCTCCTTTTCGAGAGCGCCGGCGTCCGGACGCGAATAGGTTGAACCGCAAAACGGCGCGACGCAGCACTGGGTGAACGCACGAGTATCCAGGGGGTTCCAAAGAACAAATCGCTGAAAAAAGATGTCTCAGAGTGTGGCGTTCAACTGCGTTGACACAGCTAGGCGCACTTCTCAGCGCACTACGACACAGCTGATCAGAACGCATTCAGCGCCCGCACGTTAGCTTCTCATCATCGAGATAACACATCTCGTCTGAGGAGCATAAAGATGAAACGCTATGCAATCGCCGCTGTCGCTGCGTTGACTCTGGTGGGCCCGCTCGCGGCCACGGCGTCAGCGCAATCCAACAATCGCGAAGTTCGCGAAGAGAGACGCGATGTACGTGATGCGCGCCGTGATGTACGCGACGCACGTCAAGATTTGCGCGAAGAACGCCGTGACGTTCGTCAAGCGCAACGCTGGAACCAGCGCTCGCACAATGGCTATTACATGGGCAACCGGTTCTATTATGGTCAGCCCAGTGCGCAGGTCCAAGCGCGCCGCGACTATCGCCCGGCATGGCAGCAATGGCGCCGTGGTGATCGCCTGCCGAGCTACACGCGGTCGCAGTATCGTGAGGTGAATTGGCGCAGTGAGCGTCTGCGTCAGCCGCCGCGTGGCTACCACTACGTTCGCGACGATCGTGGCCAGGTACTGCTCGTCGGAATCGCCACCGGTGTGATCCTGAGTTTGCTGCTCAGTCAGTAGCACACCGCTTCAATGAAGCGCCGCCCCGGGGTTCGCTCCGGGGCGGTTTCATGTCTGACGATTCATCCAGGAGAACAGCGGCTTCAACGGGAAAATCCAGACGATCCCTGCGACGGCATAGAACACCAGTTCAGCCCAAGCTGGGAGGGAGGGCGCCAACGCTACGCCGAGGCCAGCCGCCAGAGCAGCGTAAACGCCAAGATAAGCCAGAAGCGCGAAACAGCCGATCGCCTTGCGTGTCTGGGTGTTCATGACATTTCCCCGCGCGGCGGCGCGCCGCGTTTTCGCCTGTGTCTGTGAGTTCTATGAGGAGCCTAAAGGAACGTGCAGGCATGAGCGCAGAGGACATATGGCCGCCGCGTGACCGATGGGTCGGCATCTGGCTGCTCGTGGTCGCAGCGTTCGTGGTCGCGATGATCCTCGTCGGCGGCGCGACGCGGCTAACAGATAGCGGCTTGTCCATCACCGAATGGGATTTGACCAAAGGGCTCACGCCACCTCTGACGGCTCAGCGCTGGGCAGAGGAGTTCCGGCTCTATCAGGCGACCGTGGAGTACCAGAACCAGAACTTCGGAATGTCGTTGGCCGAGTTCAAACACATCTATTGGTGGGAGTGGGGTCACCGCTTCCTCGGCAAAGTGATTGGCCTCGTGTTCGCGCTGCCGGCTTTGTTTTTTCTCGTAACCGGACGTCTACGCGGACGGTTCCGCGTCACCGCTGTGCTGTTCCTGCTCGGCGCGACGCAAGGCGCGATCGGTTGGTGGATGGTAACCAGCGGGCTGTTTGACCGGCTTGATGTGTCGCCGGTGCGCTTAGCGATCCATCTGGGAATGGCGCTGGTTATTTTGGCGCTGTCGTTGTGGGTGGCGATCGGGGCTTTCGGCGTGCCACGCGAGGGCTCGAAGCTCGGCGCATCGCGATGGGCAGCGCTGGCGCTGCTTGTGTTGGTATTTGCGCAGGCGATGTTCGGTGCGCTGATGGCTGGGGCCGATGGCGGGCCTGCTTATGCGGACTGGCCGCAGATTGGCGGTGAGTGGATTCCGTCGAGCGCGTTTGGACTTGAGCCGCTCTGGCATAACTTCACTGAAGACCACGCGACGCAGCACCTCGTTCACCGGACGCTGGGATATGTCGTGGCGCTCTGCGCCTTTGTACTCTCCGGCTTCGCTCTTGCGCGAGGGCAGGGTCTGGCGCGGATCGCTGGCGCAACGGTTGGGGCCATCGCCTTGGTGCAAGTTGGCCTAGGCGTGCTCACGGTGCTGGCGGCGTCGCCGCTGTCGCTGAGCCTGATGCACCAGGCGGGTGGCGTCGCTCTCTGGGCGGCGACGCTCGTCAGCGCTAGGCTCGCATGGCGGTAACGGGTTCAGCTTACTATAATACCGCTATTGTAAGTCACTGATAATATTATATAAAACAAAGTCTATTGACGCCTATTCGGCGCTACAATAAACGCGCACCTTCGTTTTCGTCAGGACCCATTCCCATGCGCACTCAATCGACGCGCTCGGCCAAGGCTTCGGAAATCACCCACGGCTGGATCGTGGTGGATGCTGAAGGCGTGGTCGTAGGCCGTCTCGCTTCGTTCATCGCCTTGCGCCTTCGCGGCAAGCATCGCGCCGATTTCACGCCGCACGTCGATACTGGCGATCATGTCGTCGTCATCAACGCCGAAAAGGTCGCGCTGACCGGCAAGAAGATGACCGACAAGATCTACTATCGTCACACTGGTCACCCGGGCGGGATCAAAGAGCGCGTTGCCGGCAAGGTGCTTGAGGGCAAGCATCCGGAACGTGTTCTGGAAAAGGCCGTCGAGCGCATGATGCCGAAGGAAAGCCCGCTTGCGCGTAAGCAGTTGGCTAAGCTGCGTGTCTATGGTGGCAGCGAGCATCCGCATGCGGCCCAGAACCCCGTCACCATCGACTACAAGTCGAAGAACCGCAAAAACTCGAGGACCGCCTAAGTCATGAGCGACATCCAACAAGGCTTTGAGTCCCTCGGCGATATGACCGGCGCCCCGAAAGGATCCGGCACCGAGCACATCGCGATCGTGCGTGAGAAGAAGGTCGACAAGTTTGGCCGCGCTTACGCAACGGGCAAGCGCAAGAACGCCATCGCGCGCGTTTGGCTGAAGCCAGGCAAGGGCAACATCACCATCAACGGTAAGACCAGTGACGCGTATTTCGCCCGCCCGGTTCTGCGCATGATGATCAATCAGCCGTTCAAGGTCACCGAACGCGAAGGCGAGTTCGACGTGTTCTGCACGGTCGTTGGCTCAGGCCTTTCGGGCCAGGCCGGCGCGGTGCGTCACGGCATCTCCAAGGCGCTCGCCGATTTCGAGCCGGCCGTGCGTCCGGCTCTGAAGCACGCTGGCTTCATGACTCGCGACAGCCGCGTGGTTGAACGTAAAAAGTACGGCCGCGCCAAAGCGCGCCGGAGCTTCCAGTTCTCGAAGCGCTAAGCGCGTTTCGCTTCTGGTTTCGACGGGCGCTTCTCTAACGGGAAGCGCCCGTTTTGTTTTGCGCCAGTCCTACGCCCTAGGCGGCCCCTTACAGACGTGTCACATTCAACCGTCGGCTGAGGGCCGTCGTTGGCGCCGTGGGGGGCCTATGAGCTTGAACGCGTCTGGGCTTGGACTGATGACGTTGGCGCGCGCTAACGGCGCCGATTTCTCTCGCGTTGTGACCATTGGTCGCCAGACGCTCGTGGGCGGCGGCGAAATGGAGCTGTTTTTTCGACAACGCGGGCGCGACGACATCGCAGAACGCATCATGGCTGAGGTAGGCGACGGCTATTGTGAGTCGCTCCTGCGCACGGCCTTCGAGGCGCAAACCGTTCACTCGATCGATGCCTCCGACTATGAGAACGCCAGCATCGTGCATGACATGAACACGCCTATCGGCGCGCATGAAGCATACTCGGTCGTCCTCGACCTCGGAACTCTGGAGCACATCTTTAACGTGCCCGTCGCGCTCGACAATGTGGCCGCGTTGTGCGCCCCAGGCGGGACCATTATGCATATGCTGCCGAGCAACAATTGTTCAGGCCACGGGTTTTACCAGTTTTCTCCGGAGCTGTTCTTTCAAGTCTACAGCGAGACGCGCGGCTATTCGGGAACGCGAGTCTTCGCGGTGCCCATGGGCTCTCAAAATATCTGGTACGAAGTGCGCGCCCCGCACATGCTGAAGGCGCGCGTCAATATCACCAGTCGAGAAGAACTTTATCTGATGGTGATCACGCGCAAAACCGGCGCGCCGCTCCCGTTAGTGCAGCACCCCGTGCAACAATCCGACTATACGGTGCTCTGGTCAGCAGATAAGGCCGCGCCGAAAGCGCCGCGGCGGCGCAACGCCTTCCAACATTGGATTTGGTCGCGCACCAATTCTATGCGTCACCGCGCCAAGATGGGGCGACGCGACGCCACTAGTCCGCGTGCGGATATGGTCAGGCGCAGCGTGCTAGAACTCGCCCCGCGTTTTGATGTGTCGGGCTGATCTGCGCGAGCATTGCTGGCGCAGCACGCCTAACTATTGCACCGGCTGTTGGGCGAGGGCTAAACACACGCATGACGCAAAGCGTTTTCATTGATGGCGAAGCAGGGACCACGGGGCTTCAAATTCGCGAACGGCTTGAGGGTCGTCGCGACCTTGAACTCATCTCAATCGACCCTGCGAAGCGTAAGGATGCCGACGAGCGTAGGCGACTGCTGAACAGCGTCGATGCCGTGATCCTGTGTTTGCCGGATGATGCAGCGCGCGAGGCTGTGTCGCTGATCGAGAATGACGCGGTGACGGTGATCGATGCATCTACGGCATATCGCGTCGCCGAAGGCTGGACTTATGGGTTCGCCGAGCTTGCGAGAGATCAGCGCGCGAAGATCGCCGCATCAAAGCGCATCTCTAATCCTGGCTGCTACCCGACTGGCTTTATCGGTTTGGTGCGGCCGTTACTCGATGCTGGCATCGTTCCGCGCGGGTGGCAGTTCTTCTGCAATGCCGTGAGCGGCTATTCCGGTGGCGGCAAGGCGATGATCGCCGAGTTTGAAGACGAAGCTTCAGAGAACTACACGCGTGCGCCGTATCGCATTTATGCAACGGCGCAAAAGCACAAGCATGTGCCGGAGATGCAGGTTCAAGCGGGGCTGTCGCGTCCGCCGATCTTTGCGCCGAGCGTTGGCCGTTACTACAAAGGCATGATCGTAGAAGCACCGCTGGCGCTGATGGCGCTGCCGCAACCGGCGACCTTGAAGGACGTGCATGGCGCGATTGCCGCACACTATGCCGGCGAGAGGTTCGTTGAAGTGGCGTCGCTTGAGGAAGCGGCGTTGCTGAAGACGCTTGATCCAGAGGGGCTCAACGGCACGAACCGGATGAAACTGTTCGTCTTCGGCCATGACGGCGAAGCGCGCTTGGTCGCTCTGCTAGATAATCTCGGCAAAGGCGCGAGCGGGGCCGCCCTGCAGAACTTGAACCTGGCGCTTGGCTTGGATGAGAGTGCGGGGCTTTAAGCGCCAGCGTACGGCTTGATCGTCTCGTTATCGATGAAGGCGTTATTTGCGGCGCGGATTTTCGCTGCGGCTTCGTCGTAAAGAAATGGCAAGAACGCGTAGCGCTGACCGCGGGTCATCGGTGTGGCTTCGTGCATGAGAGCGCATGAGAAGATGACGGCGCCGCCGGTTGGCGCCCGATAGGTGCGCTGACCAAACTCCGGAAAGCGCAAGTCTCCACCGTCGTACTCTTCGGCGTTCAGATTGAGCGTGCACGCGAAACGGCGGTGACGCGTGGCGTTGGTGGTGTTGTCGCGGTGTGGGCGAAAGTAGCCGCCTTCGGTGGTATCGTATCGGGCTACGAGATAGCGTTCCATGCGTGTTGGACGCCACATGAAGGCCTTTTCAATTTCGGGCGTGAGGCGCCAGTAGAAGCGCTGCATGATCGCTTTGCGCATCTCGTCTTCTTCGATGATGCAGTCAGAGCGCTTCTTGAACGCCGGGTTGAGCTGCACCGACGCGACGCCATTTGCATTCTGAATGGTGATGCCCGAAGGCTCGCCGCCGCGATTGTTGTAATAGTCGATAAGCGTGCGGCAGAACTCCGGTTCGAACACGCGCGGTACGATCAGCACCGGCGCGTGTAGCGGCACGCCCGCGTGGTCGTCGGGTTCAGGCGCTGCATTGAATGCCGCCACCGCTTGCTGCGCCTGTTCGAGCGGCCAGAAAAGCATCGCCCGCAGTGTCGGATCAAACAACACCCAGCGGCCTTCACCGTTGGGGCCGAGCAAACGCGCATCAGCGAGCGCGGCCGCATCGGAGAAGATGACGCGGCGATCCGTCAGTGCGGCGACATGCGGGTGCGCTTCGATCGGAGCCGCCGTGAACAGTGCTGACACGCGCGTCGTTTCAGCAGTTTGCGGCGTGTTCAACGCTTCAATGGCTTTGCAGGCTTGCGGCGTTCCTGGATCAGCGACAGCGCAAATCAGCACGTGGCGGCCAGCGAGCGACCAGAGCGCAAAGCGTGGATTGCGATTAGACACCGCTTCGCGGTTTGCCAGTTGCTCGCTGTATGCGAGCGGCCGAGTTGGCGCACTTTCAATCACGACCTGACTTTTACATACTCACCCGGCGCGTCGGCAAGTGCGGGCAATTCGCCTTCTCCCGGGATTCGCGCGGGCACGTCCGGGCCAGACCGCGAGGCGAGCCATTTGTCCCAGTAGGGCCACCACGAACCTGGATGCTCGATGGCGAACGCTTGCCAGTCCTCGATTGCGCCGGCGAGATTCTTGTTGGTCCAGTATTGGTATTTGTTTGCGTCAGGGTGGTTGATGACGCCCGCGATGTGGCCGGAGCCTGCAACGATGAACTCGATATCGTCACCACCAAAGGCGCGTGCGCTGCGATAAACGCTCGGCGATGGCGCGATGTGATCTTCTTTCGAACTCTGCATGAAGATCGGGATTTTAACGTCCTTCAGCGACAGCTTTTCGCCAAGCAGCGTGAGCTTACCTTCGCTGAGCGCGTTATCGCGATAGAACTTACGCAGATAGAACAGGTGCAACGCCTTCGGCATGCGGGTTTGATCTGCGTTCCAGTACAGGAGATCGAACGGCGGCGGCTGTTTGCCGATGTAGTAATTGTCGACGACGTAGTTCCAGATGAGATCGTTAGAGCGCAGCGAGTTGAATGTGTCAGCCATGACTTGTGCGTCGAGCACGCCGCCGGCCTGATCCATTTTGTCTTCGAGGAACTTGATGCCAGCTTCATCGGAGAAGACGAGGAGGTCGCCTGCTGCTTTGAAGTCGGACTGGCTGGCGAAGAAGGTGGCGCTCTGGATGCGCTCGTCACCCTTCTTGGCCATGTGCGCGAGCGTCGCTGCGAGCAGGGTGCCGCCGACGCAATAGCCCACTGTGTTTATGCGATCGACGCCGGCGGCTTTCTGCACGGCGTCGACGGCTGCGTAGATGCCCTCACGCGCATAATCTTCGAACGTCACGTCGCCCATGTCCTCGTCCGGATTGACCCAGGAGACGAGGAAAACCGTGTGGCCTTTATCTGTCAGCCACTTGATCATCGAGTTCTTCGGCTGAAGGTCGAGGATGTAAAACTTGTTGATCCACGGCGGGAAGATCAGCAGCGGGATCTCGTGCACGGTTTCTGTCGTCGGCGCATATTGAAGCAACTCAAGCACGCGATTGCGGAACACGACCTTGCCTGGCGTCGTCGCGACATTGACGCCTACTTTGTAAGCGTCGAGGTCGGTTTGCGAGATGGCTAACATGCCGCTGTCGCCGCGCTGCAAATCTTTGGCGAGGTTCTCGACGCCCTTGACCAGGCTTTCGCCGCCGGTCTGGAAGAGCGCGCGCAACGCCGCGGGGTTCGTCATCAGGAAGTTCGACGGAGACGCTGCGTCGACCGCTTGCTTGATAAAGAACGTGGCCTTGCGCTTCGTGGCTTCGTCGACGCCTTCGGTTTTGTCGATGAGGTCAGTGATGAAGGCGGAAGTCGCGAGATAGGACTCGCGCAGCATTGAGAAGCCGGGATTGGAGCGCCATTCGGGATCGCGGAAACGCTTGTCGCGCACCGGGCCTTCGTCCGGCTGTTGGCCGGTCAGCATGTAGGCGGTGTGACGCTGCCAGATGTCGGCGTAACGCTCCCAAAGGTGCGCGTGCGCTTCCCGCAGGGTTTCGGGCTGGTGGGCGAGCTGTGACCAGACTTCGTTTAGCGCGACTTGCATGCCAAGCGGATCGGGCTGCCAGTTCTGGGCGTCCTTGGTTTGATCCATGAAGGCGGTGGAGAAGACCTGATTAGCCCGGGTCATCGCGTGGGTGAGATTGGCTGATAGTGCCGAGAGGCTTTCAGCCGTCTGCTCCATCATAAGCTCGTTTAGTGGTTGCGGGGCAGCCACTGGTGGCTTCGCAGACGGTGGAGGAGTAACGGCGGCAACCGGCGGCTCAACCGGTTTTGGTGCGGTCGCCTTCTTGGCGGCGCGGCGGCGCTTGGCGGGGGCCTTCTGGGCCGTCTCGTCCGGGCGCGGCGTTGTGCCGTCAGCTTCGTTCATCTGCTTCTCCCTATTGGGGATAGTGTATCGCCGCTTCGCACGGTGGCGCAAAGGCCGGGTCTGGTATAGGAGCGGATTGGGCGCGTTTTTGCCCTAGGGACTCGTGCCATGCGCGGAACATTGGCCATCGCGGCGCTCGTCGCCGCCAGCGGTTTGGGCGGTTGCATCTCCTCCGGTAGCGAAGTGCCGGAATGGTTCGCGCAGCGCAGCGTCGAGCAGGACGCGTCCTATCCCAGCCTCCGCGATGTGCCGCGTGGCACCACGGCGAACACCAATGCAGCCCATTGGGCGCGCGTTGAGACTGAAATGGTCGCGGCTGGTCAGGCCGTAAAAGATAACCCGCGTTCTGAGCCCGCCGCGCAAGGCGAAAACCCGGCCGAGTTTATCGACGAGGCGCGCGAGGATCTCGAAGAAACGCGCGCGTCGCACGAACCCTATTAAGGCGCGCGACCTGCCGTTATGAGTTCCGCCGACTTTCATAAAATCCGTCGCTTGCCTCCTTACGTCTTTGAGGAGGTGAACAAGCTCAAAGCGCGGCTGCGGGCGAAGGGCGTGGACATCATCGATTTCGGTATGGGCAACCCGGACTTGCCGGTGCCGCAGCATATCGTCGACAAACTTTGCGAGACGGCGGCCAAGCCGCGGACTAATCGCTACTCCGCGTCGCGCGGCATACCTGGTTTGCGTAGAGCGATGGCCGGGTACTACGACCGGCGCTTCGGTGTGAAACTCAATCCCGATACGCAGATTGTCTCGACGCTCGGTTCGAAGGAAGGTTTCGCCAATCTCGCACAGGCGATCACGGCGCCGGGCGATGTGATCATATCGCCCAATCCGTCGTATCCGATCCACGCCTTCGGTTTCATCATGGCGGGCGGCGTTATTCGCTCCATCGAAGCGCATTCGCCGGAGCAGTATTTGCGCGGCATCGACCGCGCCGTGCGCCACTCGGTGCCGCCGCCGCTTGCGATGGTCGTGTGCTATCCCGCCAACCCAACTGCGCAGACGGCAGATCTCGACTTTTACAAAGATGCCGTCGCCATGGCGAAGAAGCACGAGATGTTTCTGCTCTCCGATATGGCGTATTCAGAGATCTACTTTGAAGGCGATCCGCCGCCGTCGGTGCTGCAAGTACCGGGCGCCACGGATGTGGCTGTCGAGGTGAACACGTTGTCGAAGACGTACTCGATGGCGGGCTTCAGGGTTGGCTTTGCACTCGGCAATGAGCGTCTGATCGCGGCGTTGGCGCGGGTGAAATCTTATCTGGATTACGGCGCCTACACGCCGGTGCAGGTCGCAGCGGCTGCAGCTTTGAATGGCCCGCAGGATTGCGTCGAAGAGATGCGCAACATCTACAAATCACGGCGCGATGTGCTGGTCGATACCTTCGCCAAGGCGGGCTGGGCGATCCCAAAGCCTACCGCGTCGATGTTCGCCTGGGCGCCGTTGCCGGAGAAGTTCGCGCATCTGGGCTCGGTCGAGTTTTCGAAGCGGCTGATGGAAGGTGCGGAGATCGCGGTTGCACCGGGGGCGGGCTTCGGCGAGTACGGCGATGGCTTCGTGCGCATCGCTTTGGTCGAAAATGAGCAGCGCATTCGCCAAGCAGCGCGCAATTTAAAGCGTTTTCTCTCCTCAAACGCCGCACCGACTGCCGCTTAGTAAGCCTTTCCCTAGTTCTCACTTGACGTGGCGGCGCTGGGCCTCGAAAGCGTTCGCCAATTCCGGAGCCTTTCAATGCACAACATGACCGACGACCTCGCCTTTTCGGCGGCGCGCGTGCCGATTGCAGCCGCGATTGCAGCGGCGAAGCTGGCCGGTCGTGGTGATGAGAAGGCCGCGGACCAGGCGGCGGTCGATGCGATGCGCACGATGCTCAATCAGATGCCGATGAAGGGTCGCATTGTCATAGGCGAAGGCGAGCGCGACGAAGCGCCTATGCTCTACATCGGCGAAGAGGTCGGCACCGGCAAAGGCGCTGAACTCGACATCGCGCTCGATCCGCTCGAAGGCACCACGCTCACTGCGAAGGCGATGGCTAATGCCTGCGCTGTGATTGCATTCGCGCCGCGCGGCGGCCTGCTGCACGCGCCTGATACGTACATGGACAAGCTCGCATGTGGGCCGGGTTTTGAAGACGGCATCATCGATCTCGACAAGCCGGCGGATGAAAACGCCAAGGCGCTGGCGAAAGCCAAAGGGTGCCGCGTCGAGGATATCGGCGTTTGCGTGCTCGATCGTCCGCGTCACGCCGAGATTATCACCGCGCTGCGCAAAGCTGGATGCCGCGTGTATCTGATCACTGACGGCGACGTCGCCGGCGTGATCAATTGCACCAAGCCAGAGACCGGCATCGATATGTATGTCGGACAGGGTGGTGCGCCGGAGGGCGTGCTAGCGGCGGCCGCGCTGAAGTGCGTGGGTGGCCAGTTCCAGGGCCGTTTGGTTTTCCGCAATGACGACGAAAAGGCGCGCGCTGAGCGTACTGGTGTCACGGACTTCAAGCGCCGCTACACGCTGAACGAGCTCGTTTCGGACGATGCATTGTTTCTCGCGACCGGTGTCACGCAAGGTTCATTGCTCGACGGCGTGCGCGTCGTGAACGGCATCGCGCATACGCACACGCTGGTGCTGAACTCGTTCACGCGCACGGTCAGCGAGTTGCGCGTAAAGCAGCCGATCTAGCGGCTTATTTTACCGCCCAACGACGGACGAATCGCGCTTTTACTGCGTGTGCAATTTGTTGGGGGTATCATGACAAAGACTCTTCGCGCTGGCGTCGCCATCATGGCGGCGCTGCTTCTCGCCTCGTGCGCCAGCATGATCACGGGCGGCCCGCTGATCCGTGAGGGTGAGCCGACGGGAACCATTCGCGTGTCGAATGCGAGCGGCGTTCTAGTGGATGTCGTGCTAATTTCGGCGTGCAGCGCCTCGACCTATGGTCTGAACCGCCTGCCGGACGGCTACGCCATTCCGCCAGGCCGATCCTATGACTTTACGGTCTCGGCCGGTTGCTGGGATGTGGGTGCAGGCTCGGTCAGCGGCGGGGGGCAACAAGCCTACCAGCGGATGCAAATCCGCGCCGGCGGCGGTGTGAACTATACGGTCCAATAGCGACGGGCCGTTAAGCCTCGTGCAATGCTGGGCGATGGTTCGATCTGATTCGTCGCCCAGCGCATGAGCAACACAGCGCGCAAACTCGACCGCGACGCCGCGTTTCTTGGCGTCGAGCGCTCACTCACCGGGCGGCGCTGGCGTACGCGCGAATCTGATCTCGCACTGACGGAAGCATTCCGCCGCCGCTTTAGCCTGCCGGAGATCGCCGCGCGCCTCATGGCTGCACGGGGCGTTACGCTTGAGGACGGCGAGGCGTTTCTCAATCCAACGCTGAAAACGCACTTTCCCGATCCGTCTTCCTTCATGGAGATGGACGAAGCGGCGCGCGTGATTGAGGACGCGATCGTGAGTGGCCGCAAGTGCGCGGTGCTCGCGGACTACGACGTCGATGGCGGCTCGTCCGGCGCGCAGTTGGTTCGCTATTTCCGTGCTCGTGGTCGTGAGCTGATGATCTACGTCCCCGACCGGATGAAAGAGGGTTACGGCCCGAGCATCATCGCGTTCGAGCGCTTGAAAGCAGCAGGCGTCGAACTCGTTATCACCGTTGATTGCGGCGCAGCAGCGGAAGGTCCGCTCAATGCTGCGGCTGATCTTGGCGTCGATGTTGTCGTGCTTGATCACCATTTGATGTCCGGTCCGCCGCCGAAGGCGCGCGCGGTGGTGAATCCCAATCGGCAAGATGACCGTTCAGGCCAAGGGCATTTGACTGCGGCTGGCGTTGTGCTTGTCACGATGGCGGCGGTGAATCGTGAAGCGCGGCGGCGTGGCTCGATCGGCTCGAATAATCTTCCCGATCTGATGCAGATGCTTGATCTGGCTGCGATCGGGACGGTTTGCGACGTGGCGCCGTTGACTGGTTTCAATCGCGCCATTGTCGCGCAAGGCTTGAAGGTTCTGCGCAACGGCAAGAATATTGGCATGGTCGCATTGGCCGAGAATGCAGGCCGTAAAGGTTGTGCGACGGTTTACGACTTCGGCTTCATCCTCGGGCCCCGCATCAACGCTGGCGGACGCGTGGGCGACGCATCGCTTGCAACGCGCTTGCTGTCGACTGAGGACGAGGATGAGGCGCGCGAACTGGCTTCGACGCTTGAAGCGCTGAACCAAGAGCGCCGTGCGCGCGAAGCGGAGATGCTGGCGGAGGCCGAAGCGGCGGCGATCGCGGAAGCAGAGAAGCGCTCCGTCATCATTGTCGGCTCGCACACGTGGCATCCGGGCGTCATCGGCATTGCCGCTGGGCGCTTGAAGGATCGGCTGCTGAAGCCAACGATTGTGCTTGGCGGCGTCAGCGAACACGAACCAGCGAAGGGTTCTGGCCGATCGACGCCGGGGGTGAACCTTGGCGCTGCGGTGGCGGCTGCAAAGGAAGCTGGCCTTCTGATCAATGGCGGCGGTCACGCGGCTGCGGCGGGACTGACGGTTGAGTGGGACCGTGTCGAGGCGCTGAAGGACTTTCTCTCCGAGAAGCTTGAGCCCGAGATGGCGGCCGCAGCCGGCGAAGCGCGGGCGCTCACCGTGGATGCGGCAGGGGCAATCGGTGCGCTGGACTTGAGCTTGATCGAAGCATTGGACCGGATCGGCCCGTACGGGCAGGGACATCCCGAGCCGTTGTTCGCGCTGCCGGACGTACACGTCTGCTTCGCGAAAATCGTCAAAGAAGAACACGTGCGCTTTACTCTAGAGGACGCACGCGGGGCTAGGATCAGCGGCATTGCATTCCGCGCGATGAAGTCGCCGCTGGGCGAGGCGCTCTTGAAGCGCGATGTCGTGTATCATGCTGCGGTGCGCATAAAGCGCAACGAGTGGAACGGGACCGTAAAGGTCGAAGCTGAGATTGTTGATTTGGCTCTCGCGGGTTGAGCCCCGCGCGGGTGCGTGCTTGGTTGTCGCCCCATGAGCACAGATTTTCCCGAGACTGGAACACCGTGGCCTGAACTTGAGGCGCGCATGCGCGACCTCGGTGCGGGCGATGTAAAATGGCGCGATGGCAAGACGGCGATTTACGTCTTCAATGCGGGCGAAGACGTCGCGCAAGTAAAGAAGGCAGCTTACGCCATGTTCTCGGAAGAGAATGGCTTGGGGCCGGCGGCGTTTCCGTCGCTTGCGCGTATGGAGCGCGAGGTCACCGCGTTCGGCTTGCAATTGCTCAATGCACCGCCCGGAGCAGCCGGTGGCATGACCAGCGGCGGCACGGACTCGATTTTCATGGCCGTGAAGGCGGCGCGCGACTACGCGCGCTCGAAGTGCAAGAGCGGCCCGTTCAACATGGTGACGCCGTACTCCGCGCATCCGGCGTTTCATAAAGCCGGGATGGTGATGGACATCGAAGTCCGCCGTACGCCGCTGAAGGACTATTTAGCCGATCCTGCCGTGATTGAAGCGGCGGCCGATGACAACACGATCATGATCGTCGGTTCAGCGCCGTGCTTTCCGTTCGGCTTGATTGATCCGATTGAGGCGCTGGGCGAATTGGCTGAACGCAAAAACTTGTGGCTGCACGTTGATGCCTGCGTCGGCGGATATCTCGCGCCATTCGTGCGGATGAATGGCGCTGACTTGCCGCCATTCGATTTCAGCGTGCCGGGCGTGAGTTCGATCTCGGGTGACCTGCACAAATACGGCTACGCCTCGAAGGGCGCCTCGACGGTATTCTTTCGCAGTGAAGCGCTCAAAGAGTTCATGCCGTTCGATGCAGGGCCATGGCCGCTCGGGCGCATGATCACGCCAACGCTCGCAGGCACGCGTCCGGGCGGCGCGATTGCAGCGGCGTGGGCGGTGATCCATTTCCTAGGCGTTGAGGGCTATCGCAAGAAGCAGGCGATGGTGACGGGCGCGCGCGAGAAGATCGAGGCGGGCGTAAAGCGTTTAGGGTTCGAGGTGCTCGGCGCGCCGCAGCTTGGCATCGTCTCGTTCCGTCACCCGACGGCGGACGTTTTCGCGCTGCTCGGCAAGCTTCACCATCGCGGCTGGATCACCGGCGTGAACCTCGACCCGAAGGCGCTGCATCTGATGCTTTCGCCCATCCACCTTGAAGCGAGCGAGGTTTACCTTGCCGACCTTGAGGCGGTCCTGGCTGAGGTCGGGGACAACGCCGGCGCCGTCAAATCCGCCTACGGCGCTTGAAGCCAGGAGGGCGCTTGCCAGCCCCGCCGGGCGCCTCTATATCGCTGCCTCCCGCGTTTCCTCGTGGTTCCGTGGGCCCTTCGTCTATCGGTTAGGACGCCTGGTTTTCAACCAGGAAAGAGGGGTTCGACTCCCCTAGGGCCTGCCACTTTCCCGCCCTCGCTGTCGTGCTAAGAGCATCCCTCCAAGAGGGATATTCGATGTCGGTGTTGAACGGTTTGCGCGGCGTCGCGCTCGCGCTGCTTCTTTCGGTGGCTGCCGCCTGCGCGCAGCAAGTCGAGACGCCCGGGCCCAGCGGCGCAAGCGTCGGCCCTGAAGCGCCGACTGAGATTCTCTCCGTCGAGACCACGCGCGGGCCGGTCCGGTTTAATGTTGAAATTGCCGACGATGACGCTGAGCGCAGTCAGGGGCTGATGTTCCGCGATCCGTTGCCCGATGATCGTGGCATGCTGTTTCACTTCCAGGAGCCCGAGCATGCGAGTTTTTGGATGCGCAACACGCCGTCCTCGCTCGATATCATCTTCATCGGGGTGGATGGCCGCATCCTGAACGTCGCTGAGCGAACTACGCCGTATTCCGAAGCGCCGGTGCCGGCAGTCGGTCTGACCCGTGGCGTGCTCGAGATTCGCGCCGGACGGGCGCGCGAGCTGGGCATAAATGCAGGGGACCGGGTGCGGCACCGTATCTTCCCGCAATAGCGCCGTTGCAGCCAGCGCCGGGGCGTGGCAACAGACGGTCCAAGTCGGGGTGTAGCTCAGCCTGGTAGAGCATTAGCTTTGGGAGCTAAGGGTCGAGAGTTCGAATCCCTCCGCCCCGACCATACCTTTCCGTCGCGCCGGGACGGGTCCATGATCGCGTCAACCGAATACGATCATGTGATCAGCCTAGGGCGCGCGTGTCAGCCAGCCTACCAAATCAGGCGGCTGACCGGCGTCCGGTCGGCGCATGTCTTTGACTGGATCATCACCCCTGACGACGCCCTGATCCAATGGATCAGTTCTGACTTTGACGGCTTTTTTCAGCGCGAGCGTTTGGCGCTGGGTCCAGACCAGTGCGTCATCGACCGGCCAACGCGCACGCGCTTTGTGCATGAGTTTCCGCCTGGAACGGACATCGACGCTGTGTTCGATGAGAACGCTGCGCGTTATGCGGCGCTGATCGAGCGGTGGCGGGTCTTGCTCAGGTCAGGCGCGCGCGTCCTGTTCGTGCGTCAGCATGAGGGGGACCATGCGCGCAGCACCGCGCTACGGCTTCGCGATCTCTTGAGCGAAAAGGCGCCGCAACTCCCGTTCGACTTGCTCTGCCTTACTGAGAACGAGCAAAGCGACTGGGGCGCAGCGCGCATCGTCAATCAGCGACTGCCGCAGCCGGAGCCGTATGTCTGGACTGGTGATGACGCTGCGTGGGAGCGCATTCTTGGCGCTGTGGGCGCCATTGCTGGACCACGCATTACGCCGCGCTTGGCCAATGTCCGACATGTCTTCATTTGCGGCTTGCACCGCAGTGGCACCTCGCCTCTGCATGAGGTGCTGAAGGCGCATCCTGAAGTCACCGGCTTTGTGAACACCGGCGTCCCAAAAGACGAGGGCCAGCATTTGCAATCGGTCCTTGAACCTGACGGTGCGTTCGGCGGCCCAGGTGAGTTTTGTTTCGACAATCACGCGCGACTGACTGAGGCGGACAGGCCCACTTACGCGACGCGCTTGCCTACGATGCGGGCCGAGTGGGAGCGGCACTGGGAACGCGATCGCGCAATTCGCATAGAAAAATCGCCGCCCAATTTGATCCGCACTCGCTTTCTACAAAGCGCATTCGCGGATGCGCGCTTCGTGTTTATCGTGCGCCATCCGTTGGCCGTGGCGCGCGCGATGAAGAAGTGGAAACGGATCAGCGAGGAACGCGCGCTCCGTCATTGGCTAGCAGCGCACCGCATCATGCTGCAGGATGCCCGTCGCCTCCGCCGGAGTGTGTGCGTACGCTACGAAGATTTAACCGCAGATCTCAACGGCGTTTTGCCGAGGGTTTGGCACGCGATGGAGGCGACGCCCATCGATGCGGACGTCTCGGCGTTTACTGACCAGAACAGCGCTTATCTCACGCATGCGCACCAAATGCCTCTGAGTTGGGACGATAGGCGGGTACTCGCGAACTTCGGTTATAGCCTTGAGCCGCCGTACGTTGACACTGAGCGGCGCTATGGCTGGTGAACGCTAAGGGGTGGGCATCCACAGGCCGCCATCTTCGAGGTGCGGCGGGCTATAGGTTCGGCCAGGTGGGATTGCTTCAAGAACCGCGCCTGCATCGTCTGCCAGATAATCGTAGCCGAGACTTTGCGCGTTTTTTTCTGGATCAAGATGCGCGTAGAGCGCAGCCCTCGCTCGCCGCCTAGCGGGAGCTATCATTTTGAGATGGTAGAGGTTGATGTCAGTGTCGTTAAGGCGCTGCTCGGGAAGGAAAGACGCCCAGGAGAGGTGTAGATTGCCATCGGGCGCGCGAACGCCGTTGCGCAGCGATAGCAAACGCGCCTGTCGCTTCAGTCCCCACACGCCATCGACGCGATAGTGCAGAGGGCCGTACATCTCCCGCAGTGCGAATGTGTGTGCGGTCGCATCCTGCCCGTTGAGCAAATCAGGGAACCGCGCGGCAAGCCTCCGCTCGAACCGCTCATCGGGATCAACAGCCAGCGCCCAGTCCGCACCTGCAGCGCGCGCGGACTCGAGCAGCGCCAATCGGCGGTGCACTTCGTGCGTGAACATGCCCTCCGCGTTACGATCGTCGTATGATATCCAGCCGTCCACGAACGGCGAGACATTGGCGAGCAAGGCGGGCACGAGGTGCGCATCGTAGCGATAGGAGAAAACTGCGACGACGCGTGGCCGCTCTTTAGAGGCGATGTTGACCTCGATCATTTCGGCGCCTTCGAAGTCCACGCGCCCCAGGCATACGCTAGATTGCCGATTGCGATGAACGGAATGGCTAGCAATACGGTGAGGCGCTCACTGCGTTCGGTGAAGCTTAGACTCTCGCGGATGATGCGGGATGTCCGTCGAACAGCGTCTTTAGCTATAGCTCCCCGCGAGTGTCGTCCCAGGAGGTAGGACACAGCAGCCATGCGCTGGCCGCGTTGGTACTGTGTTTTGAGAAGGTCTCCGATTGTCTCGACGCCAGTGTGGACCGTCCGAACTTCGGGGCGCCATATGGGACGGTCGGCATCGCGCAAGCGATCGTGAAACTCGGTATCTTCTCCGCCCTCCATATCCTCTCTGAAAAGTCCATGGCGCTCAAAGAGTGCGCGGTTGTACGACGCGCCGTACTTCAGCGCAGAGTCGGGATGAGTTTTCGGCAGCCGACATACGTAAAGGCTTAAGTGCGCCGCGAGCGCTACTGGATTGTCCGCGCGATGGCTGAGTAGCGCGCTCGAAACGCTGCTTGCGCCGGATTTATGCGCTGCCAGTCGTTCCGCAATCCAGCCAGGTTGGGCGATGCAATCATCAGCCAGAAAAGCGACGATCGGCGCATCGGTTGCTTGAATGCCGACGTTGCGAGCTGCGCCAGGCAATAGCCGTACATGGCTTCGAATGACCTTCACATCCAAGCCAGCGTCCCGCAGGTAAATTTCTGGGTCGCCTTCACCGGAATGCACCACAACAACCTCTACATTGGCGCCTTGGTCGATCACGGAGCGAACTGCTGCCGCCAATGTTGGACGCAGACCATGCGCCATGACGATTACGGCGATGGCTGGATCGCTCGCGGGTAGGCTTGATCTGGGGTCCACCGCGCGATGTGTGTGGGGCTTCCAAGTTCCCCACTTGGATTCGAAGTACGCGTGGTTGCGCTGCCAAAGCGGGTCGTACTCGCCGGTCTCGATCAATGTTTTGAACGCGGCCTGACCAAAATGATGGATGTACACCTCCTCAGCACAGACCACTCTCAGGCCCGCAGCTTTGATGCGCATGCTGTAGTCGTCGTCCTCGAACATGCCGACGCCGAAGTTTTCATCGAGCGGGCCGATCTGATCGAACACCGTCCTGCGCATCGCAACGCAGAACATTGCGAGCATACGGATGTCGAAAGCTTTGTCCGCGAATTGGCGTCGGCGGGCATCAGCGAAGCGCTGAAGGCCGGAGAGGTCAGAGTAACCGGGTTCGACTTTAGCCTCGTTTCCAACGGCGTTGGTAACAGGTCCAATCAGGCCAATGCTCGCGTCTTTCAGATGGTGCAAAAGGCCTTCGAGCCAGCCGCTCGGCACGACCGTATCGTTATTGAGTAAGACGAGCGTGTCGCCGCTAGCGATCGCCAAACCTTGATTGTTGGCCGCCGCGAAGCCGCGGTTTGTGTCGTTGAGTATAATGCGGACGTTGTCGTGCTGGGCAGCTGCGGAGCGCAAATAGTCGGGGGTGCCGTCGGTGGAAGCATTGTCGACGACGATAATTTCATAGCGCGGGTATTGAGTCCGATGCACCAGGCTATCGATACAGAGGCGCGTGAGTTCGAGATTGCCGTAAGTGACGACGATGATGGAAACCATGGGATGCACAGCCGCCAAAGCTGCGCTGTAGCTCTCGAAGCGCTGACCCCAATCGTTCGCGCGAGCAAAATCCTTTCGTTTCTCCGCCGCCTGGTCTGGGGCTTCAACGAGATGTGCTGCAATTGCGCTTTTGAACTCTGCCGCAGTCGTGGCGAAGGTCGCGTAATCCACGAACGGTCGCAGCTCCTCCAAGGGCGTCGCGATGATCGGTTTGCCGCCAGCGAGAAACTCGTAGAACTTAACCGGGTCGACGGCATGCGTGATCTTGTTGAGCTTGAACGGAATGATGCAAGCGTCGAAATGGTAGAGGTAACGTGGCATGTCGGCGTAGGGCTGCAGGCCTAGGAGGTGCACATTCGCATGCCCCTTCAAACGCTCAACTTCCGGCGTGAAGTGGTCGCCGATGAGAACGAAGCGCCAGTCCGGACACGCCGTCGCCAGCGCCGCGATGAGTTCGAAATCCACCCACTCTGCTAGAGCGCCGTAATAGCCGATAATGGGACGCGGGACGTCATTGAGCAGTTCGTTGGGTACAAGGCGTTCAGAGAAAAACACGTTGTCGACGCCGTTGCGGATCAGCAGGGCGTTTTTGGCGACGCTTCTCCACTTTTCTTCAAGAAGACGGCCCGTGACAGTCAGCAAATCGCAATCAGTGACGAGGTGGCGCTCTTCTTCCAGCAAGGCCGCGCCGATACGGGGGAAGCTGTCCCACTCATCCATGCAGTCGTAATTGATCTTCCAATCGCGCCGTTCGCGCAACGTGCGGGTGAGCGGTCCCCAAAACGGCAGATGCACAATCTGAACCGCTGAGCGGATTCCCATGTCATTGGCCAATGCGTCGATTGCAGCGCAATAGCTATGCAGCGTCGTCGGTGTAAGCGCGTGAGCATAATGATCGGGCGCTTGCTCGCTGGAGAGCGCGACTTGGTAGATGTTGTCGGCGACCTGCTCCAAGGCGTAGCTCGCGCCATGAGGAGGGCGCCGCGACGCAACAATGTAGAACACGCGATGTCCGGCACGTGCGAACTGCGACATCAATTGCTGCGGACGCTGATAGCGCGCGGCCCACTCGATGTTGGCGAAGCAGAGAATATCATAAAGCTTGGGAGTCTCGATGTCGGTGCCCGGCAATCCCACGCTCGCAGCGGGGGAAGTGAGTGGGACGCTCATGGGGGGCCTGCCGGCTAATACGCGGTGGAGTCTCTCACGCACCGGCAACGGGATCGCGCTGCGCACCAAGAAGCGAACGGCGGGCGCTCGTTTGGCGACCTGAGCAAGGGCGTTTCGAACCTTTGTCCGCACGCCGACCGGTGCGGGCCGACCAGTCTGCTGCGTTCGCTTTGCGAAGGCGAGTTCAGTTTGCAGCCATGCAATCGCCTCGTCGCGTGATGCCATCGTGTGTTGGAGATGATCGACGACCGTCGGATCGGATTGTGGTCCCGTGGTCAGCGATTGAAGCGCTATTTCGGCATCAGCAAGCTTTTGGCGGACTTCATCGTGCGCACTATCTTGATCCGCGAGCATGCGCGCCAGTGTTTCCAGCTCGGCGGCAAATGACGCTGTACGCGCATTTGCACTGGCTTGTTCAAGTGCGAGCAAGTGCTCCGCATGGCGCGTGCGTGCGGCAAGTTCTGCGTAAGCTAATCCCTCAGCTGGCCAGTCACCACGATCGAGCCCCCGTGAGCCTGACGCATTTGCCGCGAGAAGCGCCGCATATTGGTCCTCGAGAAACGAGATGCGTGTGGCAATACTGAAGTTCTTGAGAATTTGCTCGCGCAATTGCGCTTGATCAATCTTTTGCGCACGCACGAGTTCTTGACGGAAGTGATCGGCGGTGATCGGTGTTGCAGTGGCTCGACCGGAGAAGTTGAAGCGCTGAACCTGTTCCAGGTTCTCGATGGTGAGCAGGCCGTCACTGCCGTGAATGTCGGCCATGATGCACGGCTTGCCACAAGCCGCAGCGAGAATAGCGGTGCGGCCAATGGAGATGATGACGTCGTAGCGATCAATCAACGCGCTATCGATGTCGGTGCTGGAACTTTCTATGCCGAAGTACTCAGCGTGCAATTCTCCAGCGCTTTGTAACGCTGTGAGCGCGTCCGCGATCGCTGGCGCGAAGTGATTACTGATGACGGCGATGCGCGGCATGTCCTGCCACGGAGTGACAGGAAGCGTCGCTGCTTTAGGGTCGTCGTACCAGTTGCGAAGTATCTGAAGCGGAACCGTATCGCCGAATGGCGTTTCCAGCGTCCGACCACGAACTTCCTCAGAGATTGCGAACCCGAGTGAGACTATGCTCGCATCCAAGGGTGGCGATTCAAGCGGCGTGAGCGCGCCGAGCATTGAGTGAATGCGCACCGCGCCCATCGTGTATAGGCGCAAGAAATGTGCGCACGGCGCGTGGTGGGTGTGCACGATCTCCGCGCCGAACAGAATGATCTGATCGGCCTGCATGTCGTCATAGACAGGGATGCCGTATTGGCTGCTCAGTTCTTCTGCGAGTGCGCCCTTGAAGAATGTGAAGACCGCGACGTGATGTCCGCGCGCCGCAAGGCCGCGCGCAAGCTCGCATGTGGCGAGTTCAGAGCCTGAGCGCGATGTCAGTTGATGGTTGGACAGCAGAATGCGCATGAGGGCTCAGCAGGGTCTTCCTAAGCGTTGCCGCAGGTGGTCAATCTGACCTCGTGCGTCGCTTGCATCGGCCGCTAGGTCGGCGAGGCTTTGGCGAATCTGGCTGAGTTCAGTTTGAAGGGCAGACGCGCTGCGCGTTTCACCAGGTATGAACGCCCGGCCCGGTTTTGGGCGAGCGACGCAGACGACAAAATCACTCGGCAGGGCGCCGGTATCAATTAATGAGTCTTCAATCTCGAACAGCATGTTCAACAGCCGCATGGAATGCGGGTCATCAGCACGGAAATTGCCGGCGATGCCGCTGAGTAAGAATTGCAGTAGCGTGCCTCCGGCCTTGTTAAGCGCGATGATGTCGAAGGTCGAACTGACGACAGATAAGATATCGCTCGACCGCACGGCTTCGGATGGGTCAACCCGCTCGACCTCGATGGGGTCGGGCAGAGGTGCGTGCATCGCAACCTCACCGTAATCGTGCGGCGCGAAACTCTTGCGATAGGCGGGTGGGATGAGGTGGAACGCTTGCGCGATTGCATCGCGTTGCGCTGGCGGGAAGGCGAAGTGATTGGCGCCGACATATTCGTTGAAGAATAGCATGCCGCCTGGCTTCAGGGCTAAACGCACCCGATTTAGGACTGGCTCCAAGGCGGCGATGTGATGCAGCGAGCCGTTGAACCAAATGGCGTCATACCTGTCTTGGCCAAAGTCGAAATGTTCGACGTCGCAGATTTCGTAGGCGATCGACTGGATGCCAGAATATGTCGCTGCGGCGCGAGCGCCTTCGATCGCCGCTGGTGCGATGTCATAGGCGTCGCAAGCTCCGAACGCGCCCAGTGCGTGGAGTTGACGTTCCAGCGCACCATGTCCGCAACCGATGCTGAGCATTCGTTCTGCGGGCAAAGTTGGCATGAACTCGCGGACGCAATACTCTACCCAAGAGGGATAGTTATGGCCGCCGCACGCACGGCGCTGGTGGCGCGCTTGCACGGCCGGGATCGCGAGCCAGTACACCTCCGGCGAGAACGCGTCGAAGGCAACGGCGCTGTCCGACCAGCGCTCCGCCACTTTCTGCTTATCCATCGCAGTGCTCCTGCAATGGCTTGTGCTTTAGGTGATGTTCGCAGGCAAGCGATCACAGCGAAAACGCCGCGTCCTTGTATGACGCGGCGTTGCATGTTTTTTTTGGTTATCTAGACGATCACGGATAGGGTTCGCCGTTTTCGTAGAAGTAGCGGCGCGATTGCTGATCGTAGAAGTAATAGCGGCCGGAGCGTTGGTCGTAGCGTTCGCGGCGGTTATCGACGTTGCCGCAGCGTCCCTCTTGACGGCAACCAAGGTACCAACCGGCCGCGCCGCCAACCACTGCGCCTGCGACTGCGGCTTCATCGTCGCCGAGGATCGCACCGGCGACACCACCGATCGCAGCGCCGCTCAAAGCGCCTTGCTCACTTTGCGTCATGCCGGTGCATGCGCTCAGAGCTAGCGCGGCGGCGGGGATAATCGAAATAAGCGCTAGGCGCATTTAAGTTCCTCCATCTGATGAGCGTTGAACGCGCACAGGCAAGCTTGCGTTCCGCGTAACGGAGGGAACCGCAGCACCTTGGCGGCTGCCTCAGACAGTATCGGTTTCGCGCAAGTGGCGAATATCTGCGCTGCTCAAGTTGAGCAGCGTTTCGAGAACAGCGTCAGTATCTTGACCGAGCAAGGGCGGGGCGCGGGGCGGCGCAGGTGGCGTTTCGGTCATGCGGATCGGGTTTGCGGCAAGTTTAACTTCTGAGCCGTCTGCGCGCGTCATGGCTTGCACGGCGCCGCGTGCTTCGACGTGCGGATCGGCGAAGACTTGCGGCAATGTGTTGATCGGTCCGCACGGTACCCCGGCTTGCTCCAGCACATTCATCCAATGCGCTGTCGTGCGTGTGATCATGACCGCGCCGATCGCGTTGGCGAGGTCGATACGGTTGGCGATGCGTGCGGGATTGTGCGCGAAGCGCGGGTCGGTTGCGAGCTTCACGCCGGCCGCAGCGCAGAAATCGCTGAACTGCCCGTCGTTGCCGACGGCGAGCACGACGTGTCCATCCGCTGTGGCGAAAACTTGATACGGCGTGATCGACGCGTGTGCGTTGCCGTAACGCTTTGGCTCCTCACCAGACGCGAGATAGCTTGAGCCCAGATTGGCCAGCATCGCGATCTGGCAATCGAGCAATGAGATATCGAGTTGCTGGCCTTCGCCTGTCCGTTCCGAGTGACGGAGCGCAGCAAGAATTGCAGTCACCGCATACATGCCGGTGAAGAGGTCCGCGACCGCGACGGCCGATTTCATCGGCTCGCCTGCAGGCTCGCCTGTCAGGCTCATCAATCCGCCCATGGCCTGGATCATGTAATCGTAGCCAGCGCGTTTGGAGTAGGGGCCGTCTTGGCCGAAGCCGGTGATCGAGCAATAGACGAGCGAAGGGTTGATGGCCTTCAAGCTTGCATAGTCGAGCCCGTACTTTGCGAGGCCGCCGGTTTTGAAGTTCTCGACGATGATCTGGCAGTGCGGAGCGAGGCGTCTGACTAAGTCTGCGCCTTCAGGCTTCGCGAAATCGATCGTCACTGACTTTTTGTTGCGGTTAGCGGCGAGGTAATACGCGGCATCGCCTTGAGTGCCGTCTGGACGCGTTGTGAACGGCGGCCCCCACGAGCGAGTGTCATCGCCAGCGCCGGGCTTTTCGACTTTGATGATCTCGGCGCCCAGGTCGCCCAGGATTTGCGTCGCCCAAGGACCGGCGAGCACGCGCGATAGGTCGAGTACGCGCACACCGGCGAGGGCTGCCTTGGAGGGAGGCGCGTCAGTCATGAAATCACCTGAGATTGGCTTGCTCTGATCTAGAGCGCTGGTTAGAGCGGCGGCATGAGTGAAGTCAAAGACCCGGTCGCTACAGGCGGCTGCCAATGCGGCGCGGTGCGCTATGCGCTTTATGTAGCGCCACAGAACGCGCATGTCTGCCACTGCCGCATGTGCCAACGGGCGACCGGCGGCGTCTTTGCCGCTTTGGCGGGTGCGCCGAAGAGTGAGATTGCCTGGACGAAGGGCGAGCCAGCGTTTTTTACCAGTTCCAACTTGGCTAAACGCGGCTTCTGCCGCGACTGCGGAACGCCTCTGTCGTTCAGCTACGACATGCCGGAGGCGCGCCTTTATGTGACCATCGGCTCCATGGATGACCCGAACGCCGCGCCGATCATCATGCAATATGGCGTTGAGTCGAAGCTGGACTGGGTGCAGTTCTGCGAGAACGTGCCGAGTGAAGCCACCGGCGTTGGTGATCCGAAGGCTGCCGCCTTTTTTGCTGGCATGAAGAGCAATCAAGGGTGAACGAACATCCGCTCCGTTCGCGCGCTCGCGAACTCTATTTCGGCCACACGCAAACAGCAGTGCGCTTCCAGGGCGTGTTGCTAGCGCTCGATATTCTGATCATCGGGTTTTTCATTGGAAGCCAGTTTATCGCTGAGCAGCCATGGTTCTGGGTCGCCGATGCAGCGATCGCGGTGTTCTTGGCGATCGACCTGTTCGCGCGACTGTTTGCGCTGGGCACTATCGAACGCTGGCTCAAGTTTCCGACGACTTGGATCGATTTGGTTGTTCTGGCGACGCTCCTCTTGCCGGCAGTGCTGCACAATTGGGGGTTTCTGCGAATCCTCCGCTTGTGGACGTTGATCCATAACGAGCGCTTCTGGAATGTTCTGGCGCGCGGGCGTTACGACGACACGTACGTCGAAGAGTTGAGCAAGGCGGTCGTTACGCTCCTTGTGTTCATTTTCATGGCGGCCGGTTTCACGCAGGCGTTCTTTCTCGGCGCACATCCGGGGCTGAACAACTTTGTTGACGCCATGTATTTCGTCGTCACGTCGCTGACGACGACGGGCTATGGCGACATCACCCTGAACACGGCTTCCGGACGGTTGTTTACGATCATTCTAATGATCGCTGGGATCAGTCTGTTTTTCTCCATCGCGCAAAAGGCCTTCGCACCGCGTCGTCGCATTGCTGTGTGCTCTGCGTGCGGCATTAATCGGCATGAACCAGATGCGCGCTACTGCCGCGGTTGTGGCGAAGAGCTGAAGCTGCCCTTGCGCCCGCGCGAGAGCCACGCCAAAGGGAAGCAGGAAGAGGGCGGTTAGCTCAGCGGTAGAGCGTCTCCTTTACACGGAGAGGGTCGGGGGTTCGATCCCCTCACCGCCCACCATCCTATGCTCGTAAACCGCGCGTAGGAGGACATGTTCCTCCCACGCGCGAGGCGACGAGTTACCTTCTCGCTTGGTTCGCAGCAGCGGTTTGGCCGCCCCGCGTTCGATAGAGCGAGTAGAGGATCGCGCCGCCGAGCAGCGCCAGTGTCGCGATCAGAGACCAATGCGGCTCCAGATACGGGACCCAGCCCAGCTCTTTGGACAAGCCGAAGTTCCAGATGATCTTGCCGCCGATCAGGACGAGGACGAGCGATAGGCCGTACTTGAGATAGGCGAAGCGCTCCACCGCTGCGGCCAGCATGAAATACATCGAACGTAGGCCGAGAATGGCGAAGATGTTGGACGTGTAAACGATGAACGGGTCGCGCGTGACGGCAAAGATTGCCGGTACCGAGTCCACAGCAAAAACAATGTCCGCTGCTTCGACCATGATCAGCGCCAAGAACAGCGGTGTGGCGAAAAGTGTAAGCTTGCCGGTTTCCGGGTGCGGCTCACGAACGAAGAAATTATGGTTCGTGATCTGCTCTTTTACCGGCACGATGCGCCGGACGAACTTCACCAGCGCGTTATTCTCAAGCTTGATGTCGTGGCCGCTGTCTTTGCTCGTGAGCATGCGCCAGCCCGTCCAGATCAGGAACGCGGCGAAGAAATAGAGGACCCAAGTGAACGAGTTCACGATCGCAGCGCCTGCGCCAATGAACGCAGCGCGGAAGACGATCGCGCCGATGATGCCCCAGAATAGAACCCGGTGCTGATATTCGCGCGGGACCGCGAAGTACGTGAAGATCAGCGAGATGACGAAGATGTTGTCGAACGCAAGCGCCGTCTCGAGCAGATAGCCCGTATAGTATTGAATGAGCGCTTGTTGGTTCAGATTATCAGCGCTCTCGTAGTAACGCGGGTCGGGTTCGTAGAAGAACCCGATATATGCGCCGAACGCGATCGCGAGCGACGCAAAGCCGACCCACATCAGCGCGCTCTTTTTTGGTGAGATGACCTCGTCGTTGTTGTTCACGACGCCAAGGTCGAGCCAAAGTAGTGTCGCAATGATCGACAGAAACACGAACCACAGCCAAATCGGCTGACCGGCAAATTCGTTGAAGACAAAATCCATTCGCTTGCTCCCCAGGGATCGAACACAGCGAATTGCGTCTGGAGGCCGTCCGGGCTGGGCTCGGGACGGGGGCCGAGGCGCTGAACGCCTCCACCCGCAATCCTCCAGTCCGACATCACGGTTCTTGCGAACCGCCAGAGGGGCCCGGCCTGGTGGGCGGGAGATAGGTCGCCGGGGGCGGGGGCTTCAAGGGCGGCCTCCGGGACTTTTTGTCCGACGCCGGCCTTTCAGGACTGGGAAAACGATTTCGCCGAGGCCGGGGCAGGGCGTAAGCTTGCACCCATGATGTGGATTCCTTTCCGCACCGGGATATTTGTGACTGCAGCCCTCGGTTTGAGCGCGTGCGATCGGCTGAGCCCCGCCCCGTCAAGCGCGGAACCTGCGCCAATTGCTCCGTCAGTTATCCACACGCCCAGTGCCGACCCGGCCCTGCGGAGCCACGTGGGCGAGACATATGCGTCTTTTAGCGCGGCTTCTGGCGTCCAATACGCACCGGCAGGATTGGACCTGAACGAAGCTGATAGCGCCCGGCTGCTCCAATCCATGGCGACGGGCGGAATTGGTGAGGTCCTGGCGGGCGGCGGGGCTGAGGCGCTCGTCTTCCGCGGCTGTGCGGCCCAGGGCTGCGAGCAAGGCTCAGCTATCGTCGCGGTCGATGTGTCGAGCGGGGCGGCATTCGTCGGCGTGAAGGACGCTGCTGGAACTCACGTGCTTACCCCAAACGACCGCGTCGAGGCGCTTCTGCGCCTGAACTCGCCGACCCGTAGCTGGTACAATCCTGCAGCGCCCGCCGAAGCAGTCACGCCTTAATCTTTCTCTGTTATAAGCTTCCTCTCGCGCGCTTGACCGGGGAGGCGGCTTGTCCTAACCACCCGCCTTCTCGCGATTAGACGCGGGTGTAGCTCAGTTGGTTAGAGCGCCGGCCTGTCACGCCGGAGGTCGCGGGTTCGAGCCCCGTCACTCGCGCCATTTGCCGGCGCCATTGCGCCTCTCGCGGCGGACTGCGAAATGTGAACCGTGACGAGCGCAGATACTTTCGATGTTGCGGAACTATTGCTGACGGGTCGGGCCGGACGTGCGCCTGATTACGAGACGGCGCTGCGCCTATATCGAATTCTTGGGGATGCGGGTCACACTGCAGCCTTACTGCGATCCGCTGTGCTTATTGCGGAGGGCCAAGGATGCGATAAGGATTGGCCCTGCGCGCTACGCCTGTTGCGCAGAGCCGCAGAGCTAGGCGCCGAGAGCGCCGGAGCGCAGATGCGCGTTCTTGCAGACAGTCCGACAGGCACGAATTGGTCCGACTTGGAGAAGGCGATTGATCTAGACAAATTGTTGCAGCCGGAGCCTCTAGTGCGGCGTAGTGATCGCGCGGGGGTGGGCATGTCGACCGGCTTTGCAACACCGCGAATGGCCGATTGGATTGTCGCACTCGTAGAAAAGTCTCTCCAACGGTCACGAACCTTTGATCATACGACTGGGCTAGAAGGGCCCGATGAATCGCGCACAGCTTTTGACGCCACCTTAGATGCGCAGCGCCGCGATCTTGTATGCGCGGTCCTTGAAGAGCGGGCCGCTAGACTCACCGGCCTCCCCGCCGTTTGCCATGAGAGTCCGACGGTGATCCGTTACGGACCTGGAGAGCAGTACAAGCCTCACTACGACTTCATTCCTCCAAGTCTGCTGGAAGGGGATCCGAAGCAAAAACGCCGCGGGCAGCGTACCGTAACAGTGGTGACGTATCTGAGTGACGATTTCGACGGAGGGGAGACTGCATTCCCCCGTTTGGATCTCGCTTTGAAAGGGGCCAAAGGCGACGCCCTCATTTGGATGAACGTTATCCCAGATGGCACGCCGGACACGCTTACGCTGCACGCTGGAACCCCTCCTATAAGGGGCGCTAAGTGGATCCTGTCCCAATGGCTCAGGGATCGACCTCAGATCGCTCGCTAAGGATCGTCGTCGCTGTGAAACCTGCAGTCTCGGCTTCAGGCCTGCGCCTAGACATCGGATACGGGCGCCACTAGCGTCCGCGCCGATTTCGCGGCTGCGGCGCCAGAACTCTGGCGTCTCGGTCCGATGCGCTTTAGGTGGACCGCATGGGCCTCGACCTCATTGAATACGCGCCGATTCTCATCTTCTTCGCGATCGCGACGGTGATGGGTGCTGGCTTTTTGATCGCCGCCTGGGCGGTCGCGCCGAAAAACGCCGATAAAGAAAAAGTCTCCGCCTATGAGTGCGGGTTCAACGCGTTCGACGACGCGCGCATGAAGTTTGACGTGCGCTTCTACCTCGTCTCGATCCTCTTCATCATTTTCGACCTTGAAGTCGCGTTTCTGTTCCCGTGGGCGCTGACGCTTGGCGACATGCCGACTGAAATTGCCCAGTTCGCGTTCTGGTCGATGATGGGCTTTCTCGGCGTGCTGACGGTTGGCTTCATCTACGAGTGGAAAAAGGGCGCGTTGGAGTGGGAATGATCCGATGACCACAACCACACCCGCAGGCGGCTCTGCGCGCGCTGGAGTTGAGGGCGCGTTCCCGGTGAAAGAGGACGATCCGTTCCACACCGGCTTGTCGAACCAGCTCGCCGACAAAGGCTTCATCACCGCTGCTGCCGACGATCTCATCACCTGGGCGCGCACCGGCTCGTTGATGTGGATGACGTTCGGCTTGGCGTGCTGCGCGGTTGAGATGATGCAGGCGTCGATGCCGCGTTACGATCTCGAGCGCTTCGGCTTTGCACCGCGCGCTAGCCCACGCCAGTCCGACGTTATGATCGTCGCCGGCACGCTAACCAACAAAATGGCGCCCGCGCTCCGCAAGGTCTACGACCAGATGCCGGAGCCGCGTTACGTTATTTCGATGGGCTCGTGCGCCAATGGCGGCGGCTATTACCACTATAGCTATAGCGTTGTGCGCGGCTGCGATCGCGTCGTGCCGGTCGACATTTACGTTCCGGGTTGTCCGCCGACGGCAGAGGCGCTCGTGTACGGCGTGCTTCAACTGCAGCGCAAAATCCGACGTGAGGGGAACATCATCCGATGAAGGATGAGGCGCTCATCGCTGGCGGGATCGAAGACCACAGAAGTGCTGAGGCGCTTGCGGCCGCCTTTGTGCAGCACGGTATTCGTGCGAGCGTTTCGCAAGCTGGTGCGCTTCGTGTTTGGATCGACGATCTTTTGTTCGAGTTCAGCCAGCGCGGCGACGAGTTCATCTTGGCCGACCCTTGCGCCAATACTCCGGATGAGTCGCGTGAGAGCGTGATCGCTCTCGTTCGCGCGCTTGAGGCGATCGGTGCGCGAAGCCGTTTCGAAATCTACGAAGGCGAACACATGACTTCATACCACCATGTGAAGTGGCCGGTCGCGGCGGGAGGCGCCGCATGAGCCAGGCGCTACAAGATCTGGGCGCTCACATTCGCGCGTCGATGACCAATGCGGTGGTCGGCCAATCGATCACGGTCGGCGAACTCACGCTCGAAGTTCGCGCGGAAGATATCGCCACCGTTATCAAGTTTCTGCGCGACGATCCGCGCTGCAAGTTCACGACCTTGATCGACATTTGCGGCTCGGACTATCCGCAGCGCGGCAAGCGCTTCGATGTCGTCTATCACCTGCTCTCGATGCAGCTGAACCACCGGGTTCGCATCAAGATTCAGACGGACGAAAACACGCCAGTAGCATCGATCGTGGGCGTCTTCCCCTGCGCGGATTGGTTCGAGCGCGAGGCGTTCGACATGTACGGCATACTTTTCTCGGGCCACCCGGACCTGCGCCGCATTCTCACCGATTATGGCTTTGAGGGCTTCCCGCTGCGCAAGGACTTCCCGATGAGCGGCCACGTCGAGGTCCGCTACGATTCCGAGCAGCAGCGCGTCGTCTATGAGCCGGTGAAGCTGCCGCAAGCGTTCCGCAACTTCGATTTCCTCTCTCCATGGGAAGGCATGACCCTGCCGGGTGATGAGAAGGCGGGCAGCGCCGAAAAGGCCAAGCCATGAGCGCAGCGCCGCTCTCCGGCCGTTGCCTATGTGGCGCCGCGCGCTTCACAGCGACACCTGAGAATATGACGATGGATGCGTGTCATTGCTCGATGTGCCGGCGCTGGGGCGGCGGTCCGGCGATGACGGTGTTCTGTACAGACGTGCAGTTCGAGGACGAGAGCGCGGTCGGCGTTTATGTGTCATCCGAGTGGGCGGAGCGGGGCTTCTGCAAGACCTGCGGATCGAGCCTGTTCTGGCGCACGCACGACCGCAAGATGTTCACCGTCTCGGCGCACGCATTCGACAATCCCGAGCAGTTTCCGTTCGAGGTCGAAATCTACATTGATCAAAAACCGGCCAATTATGCCTTCGCGAACGCCACCAGGAAAATGACTGGCGCGGAAGTTGAAGCGCAGTTTGCTGGTCTGATCGGCGAAGGGACGGAGTAGAAAAATGGCGGACGATCTATCTTCTGCTGTTCCCGCACCAACGGAAGAAAAGCGCACCTTCACGATCAATTTCGGCCCGCAGCATCCGGCTGCGCACGGCGTGTTGCGTCTTGTGCTTGAATTGGACGGCGAAGTTGTTGAGCGCGTCGATCCGCATATCGGGTTGCTCCATCGCGGCACCGAGAAGCTGATCGAGTACAAGACCTATCTGCAAGCGATCCCGTACTTCGACCGGCTCGACTACGTCGCGCCTATGAATCAGGAGCACGCATTCTGTCTGGCGATCGAGCGGCTGGCGGGCATTGAAGTGCCTCGCCGTGCATCGATCATCCGCGTGCTCTATTCAGAGATTGGCCGGGTTCTCAGCCACCTCTTGAACGTGACCACACAAGCCATGGATGTCGGCGCGCTGACGCCGCCGCTTTGGGGCTTCGAAGAGCGCGAAAAACTCATGGTGTTCTACGAGCGCGCCTCAGGTTCGCGCTTGCACGCCAATTACTTCCGCCCAGGCGGTGTCCATCAGGATTTGCCGCCCGCTTTGATCGAAGACATCGACGTCTGGGCCGATCAGTTTCCGGGGAAGGTGCGCGATATCGAAGGTCTGCTCACCGGCAACCGCATCTTCAAGCAGCGCAACGTTGATATTGGCGTCGTCACGCAAGAAGACGCGCTGAAATGGGGCTTCTCTGGCGTCATGGTGCGCGGCTCCGGCATGGCCTGGGACCTGCGCCGCTCGCAGCCGTACGAGATCTACAGCGAACTCGATTTCAAGATTCCGCTCGGCAAAAACGGCGATTGTTACGATCGCTACCTCTGCCGCGTTGAGGAGATGTACGAGTCGACCAAGATCATAAAGCAGTGTTGCGAGTTGCTGCGGAAAACGCCTGGCCCGGTAATGACCGAGAACGCCAAATACGCGCCACCGCGCCGCGCCGAGATGAAGAACTCGATGGAGGCGCTCATCCATCACTTCAAGCTCTACACCGAAGGTTTCCACGTCCCGGCGGGCGAGGCGTACGCGATGGTCGAAGCGCCGAAGGGCGAGTTCGGCGTCTATCTCGTCGCTGACGGCACCAACAAACCATACCGCCTGAAGATCCGCGCGCCGGGCTTCCCGCACTTGAACGCCATGGACTATCTCTGCAAGGGCCACATGCTCGCGGACGTTTCGGCTGTGCTCGGTTCGCTCGATATCGTGTTTGGTGAGATTGATCGGTGAACGGTGAGCACGTTCCGTTGATGCTTTGGATCGAGGGCAGTGTTGCGCTCGTCATCGCGTTGGCGTTCGTGCTGTATGCATTCTTCGCCTTCAAGCCCGAGCATGTTGAGCACCATCCGGCGCGTGTGCGTATTGGCGCTGCGATCCAAGGTTTGGCGATCGGCTTGTTGATTGGCTTCGTGATCGTGCCGCTGCGAACGCGATTGATGGACGTAGGCGGTTACGAGACGGGCATGTCGGCTGGACTTTCGTCTCTGTCGTTCCTGCCTGCCTTGCTGTTGCTCATCATCATTCGACGCGGCGCGCTTTTGAAGGCGCCGTTGCTCTCGAAATATCTGCGTGCGTTTCGTCGCGCGACGTTGCTGAAAGCGCGTGACGACGCCAACAAGGCGCTCACCAAACTCGATGAGATCGAGGGACGAAAGGCCGCCGCATGAACATCGTTCAGGCCGATAATGTGCTGCTGAGCTTAGCGCTGTGGGTTGGCGTCGCGATAATCGTGGCGGTGGCTCTGTCGTACTTCCTGCGCCCGAAGACGCGCGCGCTCTATCCGGGCGGCGCGCGCCGATACTTGTCGGCGCTGACCGTGCAGGCGCTGGGCTTCATGATCCCGATCCCTGTGGTCTTGATCCTGCTGTTTGGCGCGCCAATCCCGGCGGGATTGGACGTGATTATCGCCGTTGGCGTTGGCTTGGCCGTCGTGTTCATCCTGCGGTCTCTGCCGGTGACAGGCCCGCTCCTGAAAGACTTGCACCGCGCGCGCGTTGAAGCGGCGATGCAACGGCTGGAGCGCAAACGATGAGCGCCGTCGATGTGGTTCAGCGCCAGCTTGAAGCGTACAACGCCCAGGATTTAGATGCGTTTTGCGCGTGCTTTGCCGAGGATTGTGTGTTGGCCGAATTGAACGGTCCAGTGACGCAATCGGGGATGGCCGTGATCCGCTCGCGCTATGCCGAGCTGTTCGCGCGTTATCCGAAAAACCAGGCGCGCATCGTCAACCGGATTGTGGTCGGCGATGTGGTGTTCGATCACGAAGACATTCAGCGCTCGGCCAGTGAGGGCATCAATGCTGTGGCGATTTACACCGTGAAGAACGGGCTGATCGCTCGTGTAGATTTTGTGAGAGAAGCATGAGCGTCCGCCGTCTAGCCGCCGATCAACCCGCGAGCTTCGCGTTCTCCGCCGAGACGATGGAGCAGGCGCGCTGGTGGATCGCCAAGTATCCGCCCGAGCGCAAGCAATCGGCGATCATCCCTATCATGTGGCTGGTGCAGAAACAGGAAGGCTGGGTGAGCGAGCCGTCCATTCAAGCGATGGCGCAGCTCTTGGAAATGCCGCCCATCCGCGTGCTCGAAGTCGCGACCTTCTACACGATGTTTCACCTCTCCCCTGTCGGGAAGCACCACTTCCAGCTTTGCGGTACGACGCCATGCATGCTGCGCGGCGCTGAAGATTTGAAGACGGTCTGCAAGAGCCGCATTGGCGAAAAGCACGCGGTCAGCGCTGACGGCATGTTCTCATGGGAAGAGGTCGAGTGCGTTGGCGGTTGCGTGAATGCGCCGGTGGTCGCGATCGACGATTATTATTACGAAGACCTGACGCCGGATGCGCTCGAAGCTGTGATGGATAAGCTCGCACGCGGCGAGAAGATCGAGCCGGGCTCGACGATCGGCCGTCAAACGTCCGCGCCGCAAGATGCGCAGAGGACGCTGACTGATCCGTCGCTTTATGACGGCTCGCTCGCCAAGCCGGTCAAATTGCCTGGGCTGCCGGAGAACGTGTGACCGACGCGCCACCCCCGATGCCGCAGCGCGAGAAGCTGGCGGTCGAGCGCCAGATTGGGCCGCCTTCGGTTGCGAAGAACGGCGCGCTCTTTCTTTATGGTGCGCTGACGATCGCGCTGCTTGGACTTGCACTTTACATGGCGCTTGTTGAACGCCAGCCGCTGATGAGCGGCTACGTTGCGGCGCCGGCCATTGGAGCGATGTGGTTTGCGCTCCGCCTGTTTATGACTTGGGGTTCGCATGCTCGCGGATAAGGATCGTATCTTCTTGAACCTCTATGGCGCGCATGGTGCGGACCTGGAGAGCGCGAAGAAGCGCGGCGCCTGGAACGGCACCGCTGACATGATCAGCGCGGGCCGCGACTGGATCATTCAGCAAGTGAAGGATTCCGGTTTGCGGGGCCGCGGCGGCGCGGGCTTCCCCACTGGTTTAAAGTGGTCCTTCATGCCGAAAGAAGTGAAGGATCGTCCGCACTATCTCGTCGTCAATGCAGACGAATCCGAGCCGGGCACCTGCAAAGACCGCGATATCATGCGCCACGATCCGCATCTGCTGATCGAGGGCTGCTTGCTCGCGTCGTTCGCGATGCAGGCGCACGCTTGCTACATCTATGTGCGCGGCGAGTACGTCGCCGAGCGCGAGGCGATGGAGCGAGCGATTAAGGAAGCCTACGCGGCCAAGCTCGTCGGCAAGAACAACGTGCATGGCTGGGATTTCGACATCTACATGCACCACGGCGCGGGCGCCTACATTTGCGGCGAAGAAACCGCGCTGCTCGAAAGCCTCGAAGGCAAGAAGGGCCAGCCGCGCCTGAAGCCGCCATTCCCGGCGAATGTCGGCCTCTATGGCTGCCCGACGACGGTGAACAATGTTGAATCGATCGCTGTCGCGCCGACCATTCTGCGCCGTGGCGCCAAATGGTTCGCCGGTATCGGCCGCGCCAACAATGCCGGCACCAAGGTGTTCTGCATTTCCGGCCACGTGAACAAGCCGTGCAATGTCGAAGAAGCGATGAGCATTCCGCTGAAGCAGCTCATCGAAGAGCATTGCGGCGGCGTGCGTGGCGGTTGGGGCAATCTGAAAGCGGTGATCCCGGGCGGCTCGTCGGTGCGCATGATCAACGCGCAAGAATCCGAAACCATGCTGATGGATTTCGACGCGCTGTCTGCCGCGCCGCATCGTTCGGGCCTCGGCACGGCGGCGGTGATCGTCATGGATCAATCGACCGACATGATCCGCGCCATCGCGCGCATCGCGTATTTCTACAAACACGAAAGCTGCGGCCAGTGCACGCCGTGCCGCGAAGGCACCGGCTGGATGTGGCGCGTGCTCGAGCGCATGGCGAAAGGCGAAGCCGATCACAGCGAGGTCGATTTGCTTTTGGATGTGGCTGGCCAAGTCGAGGGTCACACGATCTGTGCTCTTGGCGATGCGGCCGCATGGCCAATCCAAGGTCTGATCCGCTGCTTCCGGCCTGAGATCGAACAGCGGATTGATCGCTATCGCAGCGCTAAAGGCGTGCACCAAGTGATCACGCCGGTGGCGGCTGAGTAGCGCGCCATATTTGCGCTCACCGGTTCGGGCGGTTAGACTCGTGACGCTTACTAATAGGAGGCCAAGGGCGTTGACTTAAGGGCGCGCCCGCCCCGTGCGAGTGTTGTTATCGCGACTCTTCGCCCGCTCAAGGAGAATACGATGAAGCATGCCGCCAACGACGCGAAAGCGTCGTTTGACGATCTCTACGCGCAGGCAGATCCGCGCGATTATTTTTCGCTCTTGGGTTCGCTCGATTACTCAATTCCAGACATGGCGAGGCCAATCTTTCGGCAACTCGCAGCGGCCTATCGGGCCTCAAACGGACGCGGCGCAACGATCCTCGATCTCGGATCGTCGTACGGCATCAATGCCGCAATTTTTCGATTTCCACTGACCGTCGACATGCTGCGACGCCGCTATGCGCGTCAGGAAATGATGGCGTTGAGTTCAGAACAAGTGCGCGCGTTCGACCGTGCATATTTCGCTTCGTGGCCACGCTCGCAGCCCGAACGCATTATCGCTGCGGACATCTCACCGACTGCGCTCGACTATGCATTGGATGTGGGCCTCGTAGATGATGTCGTGGCGCATGATCTTGAGAAGGGCGCTCCAAACGAAGTTGCCGCCAAATTGGCGGATGTCGATTTGATCATTTCGACGGGCGCTGTGGGTTACGTCACAGAGAAGACGTTCGACACGTTGCTGACCGCTTCCACGCGCACCCCTTGGGTAGCGTCGTTCGTGCTGCGCATGTTCGACTATGAGCCGGTCGCTGAGCGTTTGGCGCAGAGCGGGCTGGTGACTGAAAAGTTGCGCTCGGCTGTCTTTGTGCAACGACGCTTTCAGGATGAAGACGAGGCGAAACAAGTCACCGACGTGCTGCGCGCCAAGTCCATCGATCCCATGGGATTAGAGTCAGAGGGGCTCCTGTTCGCAGAACTTTACGTCTCTCGGCCCAAGGCGATGGTGGAGGCGATGCCGCTGGATTGGCTCGTTCGTGTCGCCAGTGGTCGAAACTTGAGTTTCGGCCCTCGCTTGGTTCAGGTAAGGCGAGATGACGGACGCCGGATGTTGGCGCCGTTGAGGCCCTGATCCATGAAGCACTTCTTGCTCCTCTACACCTACGCCCCCGACTTCATGGATAAGCGTGGGCCGGTGCGTCCTGCGCACATCGAACTCTGCCGCGCATCAGTTGCGCGCGATGAGTTGCAACTCGGCGGCGCCGTGCCGAGTGACGATCCGCCGTTTGGCTTGCTGTTGTTCAAAGCAGAGTCAGCGCAAGTCGCGGAGGATTTCGCCAAGGCCGACCCCTATACGAGTGGAGGGGTTGTCAGCTCCTGGCGCGTGCGCGAGTGGATTACCGTGGTTGGCGAAGGTGCGCTGACGAAGGTTTGATCCAATGGCGCAGGGCGTAATCGAGACCTGGGACAAGCTCGCAGATTTCACGCCGCGCTATGTGAAGTTCGACGGTCTGAAGCGTAAAGTGTACGTCGCGGGGCAGGGCCCGGCGGTCATCATCATCCACGAAATCCCGGGCATCACGCCGGAAGTGGCGCGGTTTGCGCGCTGGGTACGCGACGCGGGCTTCACGGTCTATCTGCCGTCGCTGTTCGGCAAGCCGGGCAAGCCGAATAGCCCAGGTTACGTCAACGCCTCGATCTTCCGCGTGCTTTGCATCGCGCGCGAATTCAAGATTCTGAACTCCGGCGATGAGCATAGCCCCGTAGTCGATTGGCTGAAGCAACTTGCGGCAGTTGCGCACGCCGAATGCGGAGGAAAAGGCGTCGGCGCGCTCGGCATGTGCCTCACCGGAAACTTCGCGTTGTCGATGATGGTCGAGCCCGCCGTGCTCGCGCCGGTTCTCTGCCAGCCATCAGTTCCCGTGAACAATCCAGCGGGCATCCATGCGTCCCCCGAGGACGTACGCATCGTCAAAGCGCGGATGGAGCAGGAGGACCTAACGCTGCGCGGCTATCGCTTCGCCAGCGACAAGCACTGCAAAGCGGCGCGGTTCGAAGCGCTGAGCGGCGCATTGGGTGCGCGATTCGAAGGCGAAGTGCTGCCCGATAGCGCCGCCAAACCGGATACGTTCAGCAAAAATCCCCATAGCGTCGTCACGACGCACCTCATCGATGAAGCCGGTTCGCTGACGCGCTCAAAGGTCGATGAGATCATCGGCTTCTTCAAACTGCGGCTTACCTAGCGAAAAGAAACGGAGCGGCTTTCGCCGCCCCGTTCTGACATCGCAACTAATGTTCCGCAAACTACTGCGGACGTTCTTGGTCGGTCTTGCGCTTGTCCTGATCGCGGTCAGGACGTTCGATGTCCTGCTCCGGTCGGCGCTTTTGATCGAAGCCATCTTGGCCAGGTTGCGCTTGGCGCGGATCGCGCTCTTGGTTCGGTTGGTTGTTGTTCGGCATGAAGTAAGCTCCTTCGTTGCCCGCCCTTGCGTCACCAACGAGCAGCAGGGCCTGCCGTTCCGGCAAAATCATAGTAATGTCAGCTGCTTAAGTCGCTACCGCGAAACTTTCCCACATGTTGGCGCCAGATGCCGCAGATGTTTCACGCGAGCCATTACGCGAGACGTGCGCATAGCTGCTAAGCGCCTGTCGCAACGGACCTTTCGCCCACTTGCGGCGACGCAATAAATGGGTCATTCGGGCGCCGCGAAAGCGGACACTCATGACGAAGATTCTCGTCGACGGCGTTGAAGTCGACGTTCCTCCGGAACTCACATTGCTGCAGGCGTGCGAAGCCGCCGGCGCTGAGATTCCGCGCTTCTGTTACCACGAGCGTCTGTCGATCGCCGGCAATTGCCGCATGTGCCTGATCGAAGTGAAAGTCGGCGGCAAATCAGGGCCGAAGCCGGTGGCCTCGTGCGCGCAGCAAGTCAAAGACCTGCCGCCGCCGCGCGATAATTTGCTCAACGAACTCGTCACCCAAGGCGCCACTGTCGATAAGGCGCGCAAAGGGGTGATGGAGTTTCTGCTCATCAATCACCCGCTCGACTGCCCGATCTGCGACCAGGGCGGCGAGTGCGATCTGCAAGATCAATCCGTCGCCTATGGCCGTGGCGGTTCGCGCTTCGACGAGAACAAGCGCGCGGTCGAAGAAAAATTCATGGGCCCGTTGGTGAAGACGGTGATGACGCGCTGCATTCAGTGCACGCGCTGCATCCGCTTCGCCACCGAAGTCGCAGGCGTGTCCGAACTGGGCGCGACGGGCCGTGGCGAGGACATGGAGGTCACGACGTATCTGGAAGCCTCGCTCTCAAGCGAGCTTTCCGCCAACGTCATCGATCTTTGCCCGGTCGGCGCGCTCACCTCGAAGCCGTACGCCTTCAACGCGCGGCCCTGGGAGCTAACGAAAACCGAGAGTGTCGACGTGATGGACGCGCTCGGCTCCAACATCCGGGTCGATGCGCGCGGCGATGCCGTCCTCCGCGTGCTGCCGCGCGTGAACGAGGGCGTCAACGAAGAGTGGATTTCGGACAAAACGCGCTACGCCGAAGACGGCCTCTCGCGTCAGCGTCTCGACCGCCCCTACATCCGCGAAAACGGCAAGCTCCGCGCCGCGTCGTGGGGCGAGGCGCTTGATGCGACAGCCAAGGCGCTTTCGGGCGACGCCAAAAAGATCGGCGCGATCGCCGGCGATCTCGCATGCGCCGAGAGCATGAAGGCGACGCTCGATCTTTTCCGCGCGCTAGGCTCGCCGAACACGGATTGCCGCGCTGACGGCGCAGCGGTTGGCGGTGCGCGTTCGTCGTATCTCTTCAACTCAACCATCGCCGGGATCGATCAAGCCGACGCGATCTTGCTCATCGGCACAAACCCGCGCCTCGAAGCGCCGGTGCTGAATGCGCGCATCCGCAAAGCCTGGCTGCGCGGCGCCGAGATTGGCGTCATTGGCGAGGCGGCTGATCTCACTTATCGCTACACGCATCTTGGCGGCGCGATTGGCAGCAATCACGCCTTCCTCGACACGCTGAAGAATGCGCAACGCCCGATGGTGATCGTCGGCGCAGGTGCGCTGGCGCGTGACGACGGCGCGGCTGTTTTGCGCGCTGCGGGAAGGGTTGCGGCGAGCGCTAACGTCGTCCGCGCCGATTGGAACGGCTTCAACGTGCTGCACACGGCGGCTTCGCGCGTCGGTGGTCTCGATCTTGGCTTCCTGCCGGGTGACGGCGGCAAGAGTGCGCGTGAAATGTTGAAGGGCGGCTTGGATACGCTGCTGCTGCTCGGCGTCGATGAAGTGGCTCTGCCGAAGGCTGGCACCGTGATCTATCTCGGCACGCACGGTGATGCGGGCGCGCACCGCGCTGACATAATCCTGCCGGGCGCTGCATACACCGAAAAAGAAGCGACCTGGGTGAACACCGAAGGCCGCGTCCAATACGGCCGCCGCGCGACCTTCCCGAAGGGCGACGCCAAGGAAGATTGGGCCATCCTGCGCGCGCTCTCAGCCGTGCTTGGCAAGACGCTGCCCTGCGATACGCTCGGCGCGCTCCGTCAAAAGATGATCGCTGACCATCCAACATTCGGCCAAGTCGATTACGCGCCGGGCGCAACGGATGCGGCCAGCTTCGATGTCGGCGCCATTGGCGGTGACGGCGCGGTGAGCAACGCGCCGCTCCGCACCGCGATCACCGATTTCTACCTCACCAACCCGATCGCCCGCGCCTCGAAGACGATGGCGGAGTGCTCGCGTCTGCGCGCCGGCGTCGGCGCAAAGGTGGCGGCGGAATGAACCCGAGCGCCGACTACGTTCCGCTGATTAATCTCCCGGTCGAATGGGAGTGGGCGCTGATGAAGACGGGCCAAGTGCTCGCCATCATGATCCTGCTGCTGATCTCGCTCGCATTCTTGCTGCTGTTCGATCGCAAGGTCTGGGCGGCGGTGCAGCTCCGCAAGGGGCCGAACGTCGTCGGCCCGTTCGGTTTGCTTCAGAGTTTCGCGGACTTCTTCAAGTTCGTGTTCAAGGAAATCGTCATTCCGGCCGGCGCCAACAAGACGGTGTTTATCCTAGCGCCGCTGTTGACGTTCGTGCTCGCCTTCGTCGGCTGGGCCGTTGTGCCGTGGGCGCCGGATGTCGTGATTGCCGATTTGAATGTCGGCATTCTCTTCCTGTTCGCGATCAGCTCGCTTGGTGTCTACGGCATCATCATGGGCGGCTGGGCTTCGAACTCGAAGTACCCGTTCCTCGGCGGCCTGCGCTCTGCCGCGCAGATGGTGTCTTACGAAGTCTCGATCGGCTTCATCATCATCACGGTGCTGCTGCTGGTCGGTTCGCTGAACCTGACGACAATCGTCGACAGCCAAGCCCAAGGCATCTGGATGTGGAACGGCTTCCGCATTCTGAACTTCGCTGAGTTCCCGGCAAACATTCTCGTCGGCGTCGTCATGTTCGCGATGCTGGTGATGTTCTTCGTATCGGCGCTGGCGGAGACCAACCGCCCGCCGTTCGACCTGCCGGAAGCCGAGTCCGAACTCGTAGCCGGTTATCAGGTCGAGTATTCGTCGACGCCGTATCTGCTCTTCATGATCGGGGAATATCTGAACATCGTGCTGATGTGCGCGATGATCAACATTCTCTTCCTCGGCGGGTGGCACTTGCCGTGGGGTTCGATCGAGAGCCTCGGCCTCGATCCGTTCTGGACCTCGTTCGTCGCGATGGGCGTCTTCTACGTGAAGATCTGGATGCTCTTCTTCATGTTCGCGATGGTGAAGGCGATCGTGCCGCGCTACCGTTACGACCAGCTGATGCGTCTGGGCTGGAAGATCTTCCTGCCGACATCGCTCGTCGCTGTCATCGCCATTGGCTACTACGTCACGTTCCTGGCGCCCGCCGCCAACGCGACCGTGGCGGGAGGATAAGAGATGTCGCGCATTCTCCAAGCCGCGAAGGGCGCGTTGATGCTGGACATGCTGGGCGGTTTTGCGCTCGGCATGAAGTATTTCTTCACCCGCAAAGCGACCATCAACTATCCGTTCGAGAAGGGCCCGCTTAGCCCGCGCTTCCGCGGTGAGCACGCACTGCGCCGCTACGCCAACGGCGAAGAACGCTGCATCGCCTGCAAGCTCTGCGAAGCCATTTGCCCCGCACAAGCCATCACCATCGAAGCCGAGCCGCGCGAAGACGGTTCACGCCGCACAACGCGCTACGACATCGACATGGTGAAGTGCATCTATTGCGGCTATTGCCAGGAAGCGTGCCCGGTCGACGCTATTGTCGAAGGTCCGAACTTCGAGTTCGCCACCGAGACGCGCGAGGAACTCTATTACGACAAAGAACGTCTGCTCGCGAACGGCGACCGCTGGGAGCGCGAGATCGCGAAGAATTTGGAACTGGACGCGCCTTACCGGTAGGGCGGTCCGCATTGAGTTTGCTCCCCCACTTGCGGGGGAGCTGTCCGCGAAGCGGACTGAGGGGGCGCAAGAAGCGCAAGTCGGCGCCACACGCGCCCCCTCCGTCATTCGCTTCGCTCACGACACCTCCCCCGCGTGCGGGGGAGGACATTGGGAGAGCGTAACGGATGTTGGCGGCAATCGCCTTCTATGTGCTGGCCACGATCGTGGTGATTTCCGCGTTCGCGGTTATTGCTGCGCGCAACCCAGTGCACTCTGTGCTTTTCCTGATCCTGACGTTCTTTACGTCAGCAGGTCTGTTCGTGCTGCTCGGCGCCGAGTTCCTGGCGATGTTGCTGGTCGTCGTGTACGTCGGCGCAGTCGCGGTGCTCTTCCTGTTCGTCGTGATGATGCTCGACGTCGATTTCGCCGAGTTGAAGCAGGGCTTTCTCTCCTACGCGCCGATTGGCGCCATCGTGGCGCTGGCGCTGTTTGCAGAACTGGCGCTGGTGGCGACCGCGTCGCTTTCAGCCAATGGCGCGCCGATTGCTGTGGCGCGCGAAGGCCAGACTGAAATCACCAACGCCGAAGCCATCGGCCAAGTGCTCTACACCGACTATCTGCTCGTCTTCCAGATGGCTGGCCTCGTGCTGCTCGTCGCCATGATCGGCGCCATCGTACTGACGCTGCGCCATCGTCCAGGTGTCCGGAAGCAGGACATCTCCGCGCAAGTCGGCCGCAAACGCTCTGAGGGCGTCGAGCTTAAGGACATCCGTCCAGGGCAGGGGCTGGGCTGATGTTTGAGATCGGGCTTTCACATTACCTGTTCGTCGCCGCCGCGCTCTTTACGATCGGCGTCTTCGGCATTTTCGTGAACCGCAAGAACGTCATAATCATCCTGATGTCGATCGAACTCGTTTTGCTCTCGGTGAACATCAATTTCGTGGCGTTCTCGGCTTACCTGCAGAACCTCGAAGGCCAGATTTTCGCGATGATGGTGCTGACGGTCGCCGCCGCCGAAGCCGCCGTGGGCCTCGCCATCCTCGTCACCTACTTCCGCAACCGTGGGAATATCGCGGTCGAAGACATCAACCAGATGCGGGGCTAAGGCGTGCAATTCTCACCCGAAGTCCTGATCGTCCTCGGCCCGCTGTTCGCGGCGGCATTCGCAGGGCTGTTGCAGCGTTATATCGGCGACAAAGTCGCGATGGGCGTGACGACCGCATCTATCGGCATCTCACTCATCCTCTCATGGCCGATCTTCCTCGGTTTCGTTTGGGGCGACGAGCAGGCGCGCGTTATCGAGCTTTTCCGTTTCATAGATGTGGCTGGCTTCACGTCGATCTGGAGCGTGCGCATCGACACGCTCTCGGCGATCATGCTGGTTGTCGTGAACACCGTCTCGTTCCTCGTTCACGTCTATTCGATCGGCTACATGAGCGAAGACCCGCACCGCGCGCGGTTCTTCTCGTATCTTTCGTTTTTCACCTTCTCGATGCTCGCTTTGGTCACGGCGAACGACTTCCTCCAGCTCTTCTTTGGCTGGGAAGGTGTGGGCGTCGCGTCTTACCTGCTGATCGGTTTCTGGTTCCAGAAGCGCTCGGCCAATGACGCCGCGATCAAAGCCTTCGTCACCAACCGGGTTGGCGATTTCGGCTTCGCGCTCGGGATCATGGCGTGCTTTTTCCTCTACGGCTCGATTCAGTTCGATGAGGTTTTCCACGCTGCCGCCGCCAATCCGGAGCTGCTGATCGGCGTTGGTGAAGTTCAGTTCAAGGCGGTCGAGGTTGTCGCGTTCCTGCTGTTCATCGGCGCGATGGGCAAGTCGGCGCAGTTTTTCCTGCACGTCTGGTTGCCGGACGCCATGGAAGGCCCGACGCCCGTCTCGGCGCTCATCCACGCAGCGACCATGGTCACCGCCGGCGTGTTCATGGTCTGTCGTGCGGGTGAGCTTTATCACATGGCGCCGCTGGCGAGTGGCTTCGTCACCATCATCGGCGCAGTCACAGCGCTGTTTGCGGCGACGGTTGGTCTCGCGCAAAACGACATCAAACGCGTCATCGCGTATTCAACGTGTTCGCAGCTCGGCTACATGTTCTTCGCGGCTGGCGTCGGCGCCTATAACGCGGCGATGTTCCATCTGTTCACGCACGCGTTCTTCAAGGCGCTGCTCTTCCTAGGTGCAGGCTCCGTGATCCACGGCATGCACCACGAGCAGGACATGCGATACATGGGCGGCGTCCGCAAACCGATGCCGATCACCTGGGCGATGATGACCATCGGCACGGTGGCGCTGATCGGCCTAGGCATTCCCGGCATCGGCGGCTTCGCAGGCTTCTATTCGAAAGACGCAATCATTGAAGCCGCTTATGCAAGCGACGGCATCGGCGCGCAGTTTGCGTTCTGGGCCGGCGTTATGGCGGCGCTGCTGACAAGCTTCTATTCATGGCGCCTCGCGTTCATGACTTTCGAAGGCAAATTCCGCCCGAACCCGCACGCTCATCACGACGGCAACGCGCACGGCGCGCACGACGATCACGCACACGATGATCACCACGCACCAGCCGATGGCTCGGCGCCTGCGCATGAATCGCCATGGATCATGCTTGCACCGCTCATCGTTCTGGCGATCGGCGCGATCTTCGCGGGCATGGTGTTCTACCCGTACTTTATGGGTCATCACGCGGGCGAGTTCTGGGATCACGTCATCCCATTCCACGAAGGCCATCATGACTTCCCGACTTGGGTGCTTTGGGCGCCGTTGATCGTGACGGTCACCGGCTTCTTGTTCGCCGTGATCTTCTATCTCTGGAAACCAGCCGCGCCGAAGGCGATGGCGAAAGGGCCGGTTTGGGCGTTCCTCTATAACAAGTGGTACGTAGACGAGATCTACGACTTCATCTTCGTCAAAGGCGCGCGCGCGATCGGCGACCTCTTTTGGAAGGTCGGCGACAAGAAGATCATCGACGGCCTCGGGCCCGATGGCGTCGCAATGACCTCGCGGGTCATCTCGCGCGGCGTGCGGAAAGTGCAAACTGGCTTTGTCTATCACTACAGCTTCATCATGCTGATCGCGGCGGTCGCGTTTGGCGCCTATGCAATCTTCGCCGGCATCGGGAGCGGGCGATGAGCGAGATGTTCGCCGCCTGGCCGCTACTGTCGGTCTTAACCTTTATGCCAGCGGCAGGCGCGCTGCTGATCCTGCTTTCGCGCGCCTCGCAGAGCGGCGAAAACCCGGGCTACGATAACGGCGTCAAACTGTTGACGCTGATCATCACGATCGCGACGTTCTTCATCTCGTTGTTCGCCTTCGCCGCGTTCGATCCGAGCGCACCGGGCTATCAACTGCAAGAGAGCATCCCGTGGGCGTTCGGCATGTCCTACGCCATGGGCGTCGATCAGCTGGCGATGTCGCTCGTCATGCTGACGACGTTCCTGATGCCGATCTGCATTCTAGCCAGCTGGCACATCGAGAAGCAGGTCGCGAGCTACATGGTGCTCTTCCTGGTGCTTGAGACGCTGATGATCGGCGTCTTCTGCGCGCAGGACATTGTGCTGTTCTACTTCTTCTTCGAAGGCGGCCTGATCCCGATGTTCATCCTGATCGGGGTGTGGGGGGGCGAGCGGCGCGTCTATGCGGCGTTCAAGTTCTTTCTCTACACGCTGCTCGGCTCGCTGCTGATGCTCGTCGCGATCGTTGCGATGATCGTGATGGCGCGCAACGCAGGCATCGAGAACCCGTCGAACATTCCGGCGCTGACAGAGTTTGCGGCCAGCGGTGGCTTTAGTCCGGATATCCAGATCTGGCTCTGGCTCGCATTCTTCGCTTCCTTCGCAGTGAAGATGCCGATGTGGCCGGTCCATACCTGGCTGCCTGACGCGCACGTCGAAGCGCCGACGGCGGCTTCTGTGGTGCTGGCGGCGATCATGCTGAAGATGGGCGGCTATGGCTTCCTGCGTTTCTCGCTGCCTATGTTTCCGGACGCTTCGCACTTCTTTACGCCGTTAATGTTCGCGCTCTCGGTAGTAGCAATCGTCTGGGCGTCACTCGTGGCGTTCCGCCAGCTCGATATGAAAAAGCTGATCGCGTATTCGTCAGTCGCGCACATGGGCTTTGTGACCATGGGCATCTTTGCCGGCAACGAGCAGGGCATCCAGGGCGCGATCTTCCAGATGCTGTCGCACGGCATCATCTCAGGCGCTCTCTTCCTGTGTGTCGGCGTCGTTTACGATCGTATGCACACGCGCGAGATCGCCTTTTACGGTGGGCTTGTGCACCGGATGCCGGTGTACGCCGCGATCTTCCTGCTGTTTACGATGGGCAACGTGGGCTTGCCGGGTACGTCGGGCTTCCCCGGTGAAATCTTGACGATGGTCGGCGCCTTCCAGGTGAACGCTTGGGTCGCGGCAGGCGCGGCCCTCGGCGTCATCTTCTCGGCCGCCTATGCGCTTACGCTCTACCGCAAGGTTGCGTTCGGCGTGATCGAGAATCCCAAGCTCGACGGCATCCTCGATCTCGATGCGCGAGAGTGGGTGACCTTCCTTCCGCTCATCATCGCCACGCTCGTTATGGGTCTTGCGCCGTCTTACGTGCTCGACTTCACCAGCATCTCGTCTGCGGCCATCGCTAACGCTTTCGCGGGAGCCGCGCCATGAACGCTCCGCTCGTCGATCTGACAAACAGTCTGCCACTCGCGCGGCCTGAACTTTTGCTCGCCGGATTTGCGCTCATCGCGGTGGTGATCGGCGCGTGGTTCAAGGACCGAGCATTCGGCGCCTTATCGTTTCTGGCAGCCGCTGCTCTGATCGGCGCTGGCGGGCTCGCGATCATGTTCCAACCAGCCGCACCGGTGGAGATTTTCCAGGGTGCGATGGTGGTTGATGGCTTTGCGGCATTCGCCAAAGCGCTGATCGCTTTCTCTGCCGCTGCAACGTTGCTGCTGGGCGCCGACCACTTCACCCGCACTAAGGAGACACGTTTCGAGTTTCCGATCGTGGTGACACTCGCCGTGCTCGGCATGTTCGTGATGGTGTCAGCGCAGGACCTGATCAGCCTGTACGTCGGCGTCGAACTGCAAAGCTTATCGGCTTACGTTTTGGCCGCATGGCGGCGCGACGATGCGCATTCCTCGGAAGCTGGCCTCAAATACTTCGTGTTGAGCGCCATCTCGTCTGGCCTGCTGCTGTTCGGCTCGTCGTTCGTTTACGGGTTCACCGGCTCTGTGCGCTTCGATGCGATCGCTGCTGCGATCGGCGAGGGCGCTGGTGGCGTCGGTCTCATCTTCGGCATTGTTATGATGCTGTGCGCGCTTGGCTTCAAAATGTCGGCGGCGCCATTCCACATGTGGACGCCCGACGTTTACGAAGGTGCGCCCACACCGGTGACGGCATTCTTTGCAGCTGCACCGAAAGTGGCCGCGGTCGTGCTGATGGCGCGCGTTCTCTATGAACCGTTTGCTGGACTCGAAGATCAGTGGCGCCAAGTCGTGGCCGCGCTGGCTGCAATCTCGATGGTTTGGGGGTCGATCGGCGCGCTGCTGCAGACGAACCTAAAGCGGCTGATGGCTTATTCATCGATCGCTAACATGGGCTTCGTGCTTATGGGATTGGCGAGCGGCATTGATGGCGGGCCGGTCGCGTCGCTCGTTTATCTGGCGCTCTATCTGCCGGCCAATATCGGCGTGTTCGCGCTCATCCTCGCCATGCGGCGTGACGGCCAACCGGCTGAGACCATCGCCGATCTCGCAGGCGTCGCGAAAACGCGGCCGTGGATGGCGGCGATGTTCACGATGCTGCTGTTCTCAATCGCGGGCATTCCACCGTTCGCAGGCTTTATCGGCAAGCTCTTGGTGTTCACCGCAGCCGTGAACGCGGGCCTCGTCTGGCTCGCCATCGTTGGCGGTGTAGCCGCGACCATCGCTGCTGCGTACTATCTGCGTGTGCTCGCCTCGATCTGGTTCGCGCAGCCGACTGCGCCGATGCAGGGCGTAACTGGGACGATTGCGGTGACGGCGACGCTAATGGCGGCTTTGACGTTCCCGATTTTGGTCTTGGCGCTGGGTGCGTTGCAGGGCTGGGCCGAAGCAGCGGTGCGAACGAGCTTTTGAGAAAGCGAGTGCGATGATCGACGGCCAAGCGCCAGTCGAGACGTTCGACGAAATCGACTCCACTATGCTGGAGGCCCGCCGTCGCGCCGAACGCGGTGAACTAGGCCCCGTGTGGCTGGTTGCGAAGCGTCAGACCGCAGGCCGCGGACGGCGCGGACGACCTTGGATTACAAAGGACGGCAATCTGCTGGCGACCTATTTGTTCGTCACCGACCAACCGCCCGCACAGATCGCACTGCTCGGCTTCGCGACTGGTCTCGCCATCGCGGATGCTTTGGATGAAGTGATCGGCGCGGGCAGCGCTGCGCTGAAATGGCCGAACGACGTGCTGATCGGGGGCGCCAAATCCGCTGGTATCCTGTTGGAATCCGGCTCGCTCGGAGCTGGCGGCACATGGGCGAGCCTCGCGTTTGGCGTAAATCTCGCTGATGCGCCGCAGGGCATCGATCAGCCGACAACCAGCGTGAGAGCCGTGCTGCCGCCCGATGCCGAGACACCATCGGCGCTCGCATTCCTCGCGCGCGTTCGGTGCGGACTAGAGGCTTGGAGCCTCCGGCTTGACCAGGACGGTTTCGAGCCACTCCGCGCCGCTTGGCTCGCTCGCGCTTACGGCCTCGGTCGCGATGCGCGTGTCATGCAAGGCGAAGCCGTTTTGGAAGGACGCTTTGTCGGGATATCACCACGCGGCGAACTCGAACTCGATACGGCTTACGGCCGCCGCCTCATCGCCGCGGGTGATGTGTTTTTCCCCCAAGCAGGCTAAGCTCTCCCATGCTTCTCGCAATCGACGTCGGCAACACCAACACGAAGTTCGCCGTCCATGACGGCCAGACCTGGCGCGGCCAATGGCGCGCATCAACTGATACGACACGTACAGCGGACGAGTACGCGCCTTGGCTCAGCCAAATCATGGCGACCGCCGATCTGGGCCTTGCAGACATCAACGCCTGCATTATCTCGACAGTCGTCCCGCAGGCGCTGTTTAATCTACGCAATCTCGCCCGCCGCTATGTGAACACCGAACCGATGGTGATCGGCGAGGATGGGCTGAAGCTCGGCATCGAGGTGCGCATTGATAAGCCGAACGAAGCGGGCGCAGACCGGCTGGTGAATGCCGTTGGCGCATTCATCGAGTATGGCGGCCCATCGATCGTGATCGATAGCGGCACCGCAACGACCTTCGACATCGTGGCGAGTGACGGTGCTTTCGAAGGTGGCATCATCTTGCCGGGGATCAATCTATCCTTGCAGGCGCTGCACGAAGCGGCAGCGCGACTGCCGCGCGTCGAAATCCGCGATCCGGGCCGCGTGATTGGCAAAGACACGGTGACCGCGATGCAATCCGGTATCTATTGGGGCTCAATCGAGATGATTGAAGGGCTGTGCCGTCGTATCCGCGCGGAGTACGGTCAGCCTATGAAAACCATCGCAACAGGCGGCGTCGCCTCGATCTTTGAAGGCGCGTTCCCGACCATCGACCATTTCGACCAAGACCTCACCTCGCGCGGCCTCCTTGAAATATTTAAGCGGAACGGTGGCGTGCTTTGAAATCGCCCAAGGCTGACGATGAGCTGGTGTTCCTGCCATTAGGCGGCGCCGGCGAGATCGGCATGAATCTGAACGCGTATGGCTATGGCCCGCCCGATGCGCGCCAGTGGATCGTCGTCGACATCGGCGTCACGTTCGGCCGTGAAGAGCTGACGCCGGGCATCGAAATCATTCTGCCCGATCCAAGCTATCTCGAAGACGAGCGCGACAACATCATCGCCATCGTGCTGACGCACGCGCACGAAGATCACATCGGCGCGCTCGGTTGGCTGTGGCCGCGCTTGAAAGCGCCAGTGTACGCAACGCCGTTCACAGCCGCACTTGTGCGCGACAAGCTGCGCGAACATGGTCTGTTGGACAAAGTCCCGCTCACCGAGATCCCGCTGAAGGGCAATCTAAAGCTCGGGCCGTTCGACATCGACTTCGTGACTCTGACGCACTCTATCCCTGAGCCGAATGGCCTAGCCATCCGCACGCCGCTTGGTCTCGTCTGGCACACCGGCGATTGGAAGATTGATCCCGATCCGCTGATCGGTGAGACGACCGACGAAGCAAAACTGCGCGCCATGGCCGACGAGGGCGTACTGGCCATGGTTTGCGATAGCACGAACGTGTTCGTCGAAGGCACTGCCGGCTCAGAAGCCGAGGTGCGCAAGAAGCTCACGGAAGTAATCAAGCAATGCACCGGCCGCGTGGCGGTGACAGCGTTCGCGTCGAATGTCGCGCGCGTGGAGACCGCACTTTTCGCAGCGCGCGCAGCGGGGCGCACGCCTTGTCTCGTCGGGCGTTCGATGCATCGCATCCACGCGGCGGCGAAGAGCGTGGGTCTGCTCGCTGACGCACCCGCAGTGATTGACGAAGAGGAAGCGAGCGGCCTGCCCGACCAAAGCGTTCTCTTCCTTTGCACCGGAAGCCAGGGTGAATCGCGCGCAGCGCTCTCCCGCATCGCACGCGGCGATCATCGCAACGTCTCGCTGCGCAAAGGCGACACCGTTATCTTCTCGTCGCGCGTCATTCCCGGCAACGAAGCCGCGATCCATACGCTCCACGATCAGTTTCTCGAGCGTGGCGTCCAACTGATCACCGCAGACGACGAACATCTCATTCACGTCTCCGGCCATCCGGCGCGCGATGAACTAAAGCAAATGTATGCCTGGGCGCGGCCACGCATCGCTATCCCGGTGCATGGCGAACAGCGTCACATCCGCGAGCATGTGAGGCTGGCGCTTGAGCTTCAGGTGCCTGAGGCGCTTGGGGCTAAGAACGGCGATCTGATACGCCTGGCGCCCGGCCCGGCGGCCATCATCGACGAGGTGCCGTCGGGGCGCCTTTACGTCGATGGCGCCAATATCATCCCGGCTGAAGACGACGCGCTGAAAGACCGCAAGCGCCTCGGCGCAGAAGGGTCGGTGCATGTGACGCTGGCGGTCAACGCCAAGAACACCATCGTGGCAGGGCCCACGATCAGCGTGCGCGGCATCTCGATGCCCGACGACGAGGATTTCGAACTCGCACTGGAAGGCCTCGAAGATGCCGCCAAGGCGGCTTTTCATCGCTTAGGTCGCCCAGAACGCGAAGACGACGAATTGCTAGAGCAAGCCTTGATGCGCGCCGTCCGCAAAGCTGCGGAAAAGCTGTGGCGTAAGCGCCCGCTCGTGGACGTGAGCGTCCTGCGTATCTAAGTTGGGGCAGGCGGTAGTTTGGGAGTGGGGCCATGATCGGCCGTTTGAATCACGTGGGCATAGCGGTGCCATCGATCGAGGAGGCGAAAGCCACCTATCGCGATCTCTACGGCGTGCCAGCTGACGCAATCACCGAAACACAAGAGCTTCCCGCCCAAGGCGTGAAGTTCGCATTCGTCAATGTCGCCAACAGCCAGATCGAATTGATCGAGCCGTTGGGCGAGGACAGCCCGATCAGAAACTTCCTCGAGAAAAACCCGAAGGGCGGACAGCACCATGTGTGCTTCGAGGTCGAGAATATCTACGTCGCACGCGACGAGATGGTCGTGCGCGGCGCCAAGGTCTTGAACGAACCGCGGATCGGCGCGCATGGCACGCCGATCATTTTCGTCCATCCCAAGGATTCCAACGGCGTCCTGATCGAACTGATGGAAACGCCAAAGAGCGCACACGGATGAGCCTGTTTCTCAGCGTCGCGACCTATGTGATCCTTTGGTGGCTGGCGTTCTTCGTGATGCTGCCGATGGGCGCGCAGAGCTTGCATGAAGCCGACGAACAATCCGTGCCCGGTGTCGAGCGCGGCGCACCGAAGTCGCACCGGCTGGGCCTGAAAGCGCTCTGGGCGACGGGAATCGCGGCGCTTGTGTGGCTGGGCGTGGCCTGGGCGGTGTCGGTCGATCTGATGGGGCTTTACGGGCGCTAGGCCGCGTTGCGGGGCGGCGCGCACCAGTTTATGTCCGGGCGCGGATAAGGAACTTTGCCCCAATGCATGCGCTCAAGGTCACTCGTGCGGAAGATTTTCCGGAGTGGTATCAAGCTGTCGTTCGTGAGGCCGACCTCGCCGAACTGTCGCCAACGCGCGGCTGCATGATCATCAAGCCGTGGGGCATGGGCATCTGGGAGCGCTTTGTCGCCGAGATGGACGCACGCATCCGCGCCGCCGGCCACGACAATTATTATTTCCCGATGATGATCCCGCTCAGCTTCTTCGCGAAGGAGGCTGAGCACGTCGATGGCTTCGCCAAGGAAATGGCGGTGGTGACGCATCATCGCTTGAAGCAGATCGACGGAACGCTAAAGCCAGATCCGGATGCAGAGCTCACCGAGCCTCTAATTCTTCGCCCAACCTCTGAGACGATCATCGGCGATGCGTTCAGCCGCTGGATCAAATCGTATCGCGATCTGCCGTTGAAGCTGAACCAGTGGGCGAATGTCGTCCGTTGGGAAATGCGCACGCGTATGTTCCTCCGCACCGCCGAGTTTCTCTGGCAGGAAGGCCACACCGCGCACGCCGACGAAGCCGACGCGATGGAAGAGACGATGTGGGCGCTCGAAATGTATCGCAGCGTCGTCGAAGACGTGATGGCGATCCCGGTCATCTGTGGCGAGAAGCCGGAGAATGAACGTTTCCCCGGCGCCGATCGTACGTATTCGATCGAAGCGATGATGCAGGATGGCAAAGCGCTGCAAGCCGGCACCTCGCACTATCTCGGCACGCACTTCGCCGAAGCGCAGAGCATCCGCTACCAGGATAAAGAAGGCGGCATGACGCTCTGCCACACGACGAGTTGGGGGACGTCGACGCGTCTCATCGGCGGCATGATCATGACGCATGGCGATGACGATGGCTTGCGCACGCCGCCGGCGATGGCGCCGCGCCAGATCGTCATCGTGCCTATGTTGCGCGGTAAGCCAGAAGACGCCGAACTGAAGCAATATTGCGCCGATCTCGTCGCCGAGTTGAACAAAGGCTGGGCGCTCGGTTCGCCGATGCGTGCTTATGTCGATATCAAAGATGCTCGTCCGGCGGATAAGCGCTGGGACTGGGTGCGCCGTGGTGCACCGATCGTCTGCGAGATCGGTCCGCGTGATGCAGCCAACGGCCAAGTCACGTTCATCAAGCGCAACGCGTTGCGCGAAGGCGAGAAGATCAAGTCGCACTCAGTTGCGCGCGCCGACTTCGTCACGCAGGCGCCAAGCCTGTTGGAAACGATGCAGCAAGAACTCTTCGCCGAAGCCAAGGTGCGGACCGAGAGCAATATTCGCGACGGTTTCAACACCTTCGCCGATCTCGAACGGTACTATGGAACCGACGATGAGACTGGCGAGTTCAAGGGCTGGGCCCGCGTTCACTGGTCACGCCCGACTGGCGCTGCGTTGGAAGAAGTGGGCAATCGCTTGAAGGCTTTGAAGCTCACAATCCGCAACGCGCCGCTGAAGCAGCCCGCGTCCTATAGAGCGTGCATCTTCACCGGTGCGCCTGCGGTTGAAGAAATCCTAATCGCGCGGTCCTATTGATGAACAACGCAAACTCAAAGCCGTTCGGCCTCTTCGAGCGCATGCTCGCGGGCCGCTATCTGCGCGCCAAGCGCCAGTATGGCGGCGTTGCGCTGATCTCGGTGATCTCGGTGCTCGCGATCACGCTCGGCGTGTTCGTACTGATCGTGACGATGTCGGTGATGAACGGTTTTCGTGAAACGCTGCTGTCGCGGATTCTCGGCGTCAACGGCCATGTTTACGTCGACACGCGCAACATGCCGGGCCCTGAGATCGATCGTTTGGCTGCGCTGGTGCGCGGCGCGCCGCGTGTGCTTGGCGTCACGCCTGTGATCAATGCGCAAGCATTGGCGACGTCGGATGGCTACGCCGCAGGCGTTGTCGTGCGCGGTATCCCGCGCGCTGAGTTAGAGGCGCTTCCGATCGTTGCAGACAACATTCGCGGCAGTGGCGGCTTTGCCGGATTTGAGGGCGTCGAGTCTCCGACAATTCTCGTGGGTGATAGGCTCGCCGCCTCCCTTGGTGTCGCTGAAGGCATGGCGATCGCCGTGCTCTCGCCACAGGGCGCAGCAACGCCGTTTGGCCTCACGCCTCGGCGAAAATCTTTCCTGATCGGCGGCGTGTTCAATGTTGGCATGGCCGAGTTTGACTCGGCGTTGATCTATATGCCGCTCGAGCAAGCGCAGATCTTGTTTAGTCGAGGCGATGGCGCCGACGAACTCGAAATCCGCATCACCGATCCGGACAACACGCTTCCCGTCATGATGGATCTTCGCAATCGGCTCGGGCCTGACGCAGTGATCTACGATTGGCGCGCCAAGAGTCAGGGTTTGGCGGATGCGCTGGTGGTCGAGCGCAATGTGATGCGCTTGATCCTCATGTTCGTGCTCGGCCTAGCAGCCCTCAACATCGTTACCGGCCTTATCATGTTAGTGAAAAACAAAAGCCGCGACATCGCGATCTTGCGTACAATGGGCGCGACCAAAGGCGCGATCATGCGCGTCTTCTTCATGGCGAGCGCGAGCCTAGGCGTGATCGGGCTAAGCGTGGGCATGACGCTTGGCATTTTGTTCTGCACTTTCATCACGCCGATCCAGAACTTCCTGTCCACTGTGGTCGGTTTCGATATCTTTCCTGGCACCGTCTATTCGCTCGAGACCTTGCCGGCGCGTGTCGAGTGGGGAGAGGTGGCGCTGATCGCCATCTTCACGATTGTAATTACGTTCGCATCGACGCTCGTTACGTCCTGGTGGGCGTCGCGCTTCGATCCGGTGGAGGCACTGCGCTATGAATAACGCCGTGCATGCACTGAGCCTGCAAAATCTCTCGCGCCGCTATCAATCCGGCGAGACAGAATTGCTCGTGCTCGACAGCATCAATCTCAACATCGCCAAGGGCGAGATCATCGGTCTCATCGGTCCGAGCGGTTCGGGCAAGTCGTCTTTGTTGCACGCCGCGGGCTTGCTTGAGCGTCCGTCAGAGGGCGAGGTGTATGTCGAAGGTCAATCCGGCTGGGAGCTCAACGATGAACAGCGCACGGCTATTCGCCGCAACCGCATTGGCTTCGTTTATCAATTTCACCATCTGCTGCCCGAGTTTGACGCTATTCATAACGTAGCGCTGCCTGCACTGATCGCTGGCCGGCCGCGTCGCGAGTGTTTGTCTGAAGCTGAGCGTCTGCTTGGTGTCATGAACTTACAGCACCGGATCTATCACCAACCGGCACAACTATCCGGGGGCGAGCAACAGCGCGTCGCGATCGCGCGGGCGATGATCAACAAGCCGGCGCTGATCCTTGCTGACGAACCGACAGGCAATCTCGATCCAGACACATCAAAGGTCGTCTTTGCAGCGTTGTCCGATCTCGTTCGCAACGAGGGTGCGGCGGCGCTCATCGCCACGCACAATCTGGAACTGGCTAAATACATGGACCGCGTGATGTCTGTGGATCACGGTCATCTGGTGCAGCGCCAATAGGCGTCTGAGGGATGGGGTAGGGCGCGGAACGCTCCTATATTGGCGGGAGAATCATGCCCGCACCCTTCATCCATCTCCGCGCCCGCTCCGCCTACTCACTGCTGCAAAGCGCGGTCCAGGTGAAGAACCTCGTCAAGCTCGCCGCGAAGCACGAGATGCCTGCGCTAGGCTTGACCGACGCGAACAATCTCTTCGGTGCGCTAGAGTTTTCGGAAGCCGCCGCTGAGGTCGGCATTCAGCCGATCGTTGGCGTCGCGTTGAACGTTCGCGGTGAGGGCGGGGCCGATGGCGTGCTGGCGCTGTTGGCGCAAAGCGCTGTCGGCTATTCGAACCTCATGCGGCTCTCGACGGCCGCGTTTCTCGATTCCGAATCGAACGATGACCCCTATGTGCCGTTGTCTCGGGTGTGCGAACTCTCCGAAGGCCTGATTGCTCTTACGGGTGGTGGCGAGGGCGTGCTTGCGACACTGCTCGCAGAGGGCAAAGGCGACGTTGCTGCCGCGACGCTGAAGACGCTCGAAGCCTCGTTCGCTAACCGTCTCTACATCGAACTGCAACGGCACGCCGAGAGGATCGAAGCCGACACGGAAGGTGCGCTCATCGAGCTTGCTTACGCACATAGCCTGCCTCTTGTAGCCACCAACGATGTTCGCTTCGCTGAGCGCAAAGGGCACGCGTCGCATGACGCGCTGATCTGCATCGCCTCGTCCTCCTATCTCGGCGAAGAGGACCGGCCGCGCGTTACGCAGGAGCACTATTTCAAGTCGGCAGCGGAGATGGGCGCGCTCTTCTCGGACTTGCCGGAGGCGCTTGCGAGCACATCAGAGATCGCCAAGCGTTGTGCTGTCCGGGTCGAGAAACGTAAGCCGATCCTGCCGCGCTTCGATACCAAACGCGGCCGTGACGAGGCGGCCGAACTCAAGGCTCAAGCCGAAGCTGGTCTGAAGGAGCGCCTCAAAGCGCTCGGCGATCGGCGCGCAGCGCCGGTTGAGGATTACGAGAAGCGTCTGGCGTTTGAGCTGCAAGTCATCACGCAGATGCAGTTTCCGGGCTACTTTCTGATCGTCTCGGACTTCATCAAGTGGGCGAAGTTAAATGGCATACCAGTTGGTCCGGGTCGTGGTTCAGGGGCGGGCTCCGTAGTTGCTTGGGCGCTGACGATCACTGATCTTGACCCCCTCCGTTGGGGCTTGCTGTTCGAGCGCTTCCTCAATCCGGAACGCGTGTCGATGCCGGACTTCGATATCGATTTCTGTCAGGAGCGACGCGGCGAGGTCATTGACTACGTCAAGAATAAGTACGGCGAAGATCGCGTCGCGCACATCATTACTTTTGGTACGCTGCAAGCGCGCGCCGTGGTTCGCGATGTCGGACGCGTGATGCAATTGCCGTTCGGCCAAGTCGATAAGTTTGCGAAACTCATCCCTGCGAACCCGGCGAACCCGGTGACGCTCGCGCAGGCGCTGGAGGACGATAAGCTCAAGGAGATGCGCCGCAACGAGCCGGAGATCCGCGCTCTGACCGAGACGGCGCTGGAGCTGGAAGGCCTATATCGCAACGCCTCGACGCACGCGGCCGGCATCGTCATCGGCGACCGTCCGCTGATTGAGCTTGTCCCGCTCTACCGCGATCCACGTGCGCATCTGCCGGCGACCCAGTTCAACATGAAATGGGTTGAGGCCGCGGGCCTGGTGAAGTTCGACTTTCTCGGCCTGAAGACGCTCACCGTTATCGATCGTGCCGTGAAGTCAATTCATGAACGCGGCATCGAACTTGATCTCGACGCTTTGGGTTTCGATGACGAGAAGACTTATGAACTGATGCAATCGGGCCTGACGTTCGGCGTGTTCCAGCTCGAAGGTCAGGGCATGCGCGACACGCTGCGCAAGGTTAAGCCGACCTGCCTCGAAGACGTCATCGCGCTCATATCGCTCTATCGCCCAGGTCCGATGAAGAACATCGACCACTTCGCCAATGTGAAGCACGGACGCGAGAAGCCTGACTATTTGCATGATACGCTGAAGCCAATTCTCGAAGAGACGTACGGCGTCATCGTCTATCAAGAACAAGTCATGCAGATCGCCCAGGTGCTCTCGGGCTACTCGCTCGGAGAGGCCGACTTGCTGCGCCGCGCCATGGGCAAGAAGCAACCCGCTGAGATGGCCAAGCAGAAGTCGCGCTTCATCGACGGCGCGAAAGATAAGGGCGTGAACGAGAATCTCGCCTCGCACATCTTCGACCTTGTCGAAGAGTTTGCGGGCTACGGCTTCAACAAGTCCCACGCCGCCGCTTACGCCGTCATCGCGTATCAGACGGGCTACCTCAAAGCGCACTACCCAGTCGATTTCGTCGCGGCTTCGATGAGCCTTGAGCTTTCCAACTCTGAGAAACTCGCGAGTTTCTATCAGGACGCACGCCGGATCGGCGCCAAAGTTCTGCCGCCTGATCTCAATGCGTCTGAAGCCGATTTCAGCGTGAAGCCAACTGAGGATGGCGATCTCGCGGTGCGCTACGCTCTGGGCGCAGTTCGCAACGTAGCACTTGGTGCGATGGAAGCGCTTGTGGCCGAGCGGAGCGTCAACGGGCCGTTCAAGGCCTTGTACGATTTCTCTGAGCGCTTGGACTCTAAGGCCGTGAATAAACGCCAGCTCGAGAATCTCGCGAAAGCGGGCGCCTTCGACACGATCGAACCGGATCGCGCGCGTGCGTTGGCGTCGTGCGAAATTATCTCCGCCTATGCGCAGCGCGTGGCGGAGGAGCGCGCCAGTGCGCAGACGAGCTTATTTGGTTCAGACGAGCCAAGCGCGCGGCCGGCGTTTCCGAAGGCGCCGGCTTGGTCATCGCAGGACCGACTTGATGCTGAGCGCGAGAGCGTGGGCTTCTATTTGTCTGGCCATCCGCTGTCCGACTTCTTCCTCGACAACGGCGAGCGTTATCGCACTTACGCGGAGATCCTCGATGAAGGCGAGACGGAGCCGCGTTCGTATCCGATGGCGGGCGTGATCCGTCGCATCCAATACAAGCCGGCGATGAGCGGCGGCACGCTCGCCTTTATCGGTGTGTCCGATCCCACTGGTGATTTCGAAGCGATGATCGTGCCTGAACAGGTTCCAGTCGCGCGCGACATCATCGAAGCTGGGAAGGCGTTTGTGTTTCGTGGTCGCGTGCGCTGGAAGGAAGGCGACCTGAAGCTATATGCCGACACGTTCGAAGTCGTCGAAGCAGCGGAGGCTCGCACCGTCGAGGATTTGCGCGTGATCTTGAAGGAAGGTGCGCCGATCGAGTTGTTGGCCCAGACCATCAGCGCTTTGCCAAAACCGGCGGCGGGCGAAGCGCGGCCGTTGCGTTTGATTTTGCGGCTTACAGATGGTCGCGAGATTGAGTTGAAGGCTAAGATGATGGTCTCCGGCGCCCCAGCGGCGCGGGCGGCTCTGAAGGCTGCGCGGGGCGTAGAGCGCGTTATCTAGCGCCACTGATCGCAAATTCTCCCGGAAGGCGTGTAAGCGCTTGTTTAACGGGTTCTGGGCTGCATGTTGGCGCCAGAGGGAGAGCCCATGCGCTTTAAGACTTGGACTGCGATAGCAGCCGCTTCCGTGCTCGCCGCGTGCGCGACCACGAGCACGGAGACGCCGGACGAAGCGCCGCGCGTTCCATTCGCTTCGACATACACGCCAGCCGCGTCAACGCCGACATTGATCCGCAACGCCACCGTGCTTGATGGCAACGGCGGCGAGTTTGCGAACAGTGATGTGTTGATGCGCGACGGTCGCATCGTCAGCATTGGTCAGAATCTTTCGGCAGATGGCGCCACCGTGATCGACGGCACGGGCCGCTTCGTGACGCCTGGCATCATCGACGCGCACTCGCATCTTGGCGCGTATCCCTCGCCTGGCATTCAAGCCACCTCCGACGGCAACGAAGCGACGCAGCCGAATACGGCTGAAGTCTGGGTTGAGCACTCGGTCTGGCCGCACGATCCGGGCTTTGGCCGCGCAGTCGCCGGTGGGATTACGACGCTGCACATTCTTCCAGGTTCGGCGAATTTGTTTGGCGGTCGCGGCGTGACGCTGCGTCCAGTTCTTGGCGCGCGGACTGTTCAAGAGATGAAGTTTCCCGACGCGCCGTACTCGTTGAAGATGGCGTGCGGTGAGAACCCGTCGCGGGTTTACGGCGGCCGCAATTCTTCTCCCGCAACAGGCATGGGCAACGTTGCGGGTTATCGGCAGGCATTTGCCAATGCTGCGCGTTATGCTCGTCGGCTTGAGAGTGCAGCGAATGGCGAGGGTGACCCGCCGGATCGCGATCTTGAAATGGAGACGCTCGCAGGCGTGCTGAACGGCGAGATTTTGTTGCAATGGCACTGCTATCGCGCTGACGAGATGGCCATAGCGATCGACATCGCGCGTGAGTTCGACTTTGAGATCAGCGCGTTTCATCACGCGGTCGAAGCTTACAAGATTGCTGATCTGCTGGCGGAATCGAACATTTGCGCCGCCATGTGGGCCGACTGGTGGGGCTTTAAGATCGAAGCGTATGATGGCATCCGCGAGAACATTCCGTTCGTTCACGCCGCTGGCGGGTGCGCGATCGTGCACTCGGATAGTGAAGTCGGCATCCAGCGTCTGAATCAGGAAGCGGCCAAAGCGCTTGCTGACGGGCGTCGCGCTGGTGTTGAGATTTCGCGTGGCGAAGCGTGGACTTGGCTTTCGCGCAATCCGGCGCGTGCGCTCGGTATTGACGAAGAGACTGGCACTTTGACGGCCGGCCTTCGCGCTGACGTCGTGATCTGGTCGGCTGATCCGTTGACGAGCTACGCCGTGGCGGAGCGCGTGTTCATGGATGGCGCGCTGATTTATGAGCGCGGGCGAGGTCATGTGTCCGACTTTGAGCTTGGCCAAACGTACCGGGAGGGCGGCCAATGAGGCTGTTTGCTGCACTTTTGTTCAGCGTCGCGCTGGCGGCGCCCGCTGCTGCTGAGACGGTTCTCATCCGCGATGGCCGCGTAATTACTAATGGCGCGTCCGGCATCATCGAGAATGGCGATGTGTTGATCGTCGATGGCCGCATCACGGCTGTTGGCGCCAACATCGCAGCGCCGCGCGGCGCACGCGTGGTGGAGGCGCAAGGGCGGTTCGTCACGCCCGGCGCATTTGCGGCGATGAGCGAGATTGGCTTGTCGGAAATATCCGGCTCCGGTGCGCCCAATGATGCGAGCGTTGAAGGCGATCTGATCAGCGCTGCTGCTGATGCGGGGCGTGCGTTTGATCCGAGTGTCACGGCGATTGCGGTGACGCGGATGGAAGGCGTTACACGCGCTGCGATCGCGCCGTCCTCGAACCGCTTGTTTGGCGGACGCGGCGCTTTGGTATCGCTGAGCGGCGATGCTGACAGCGTCTTCGGTGAGCGCTCCTTCATGGTGGTCGATCTCGGTGAGACCGGCGCCAATCGTGCAGGCGGTTCGCGCGCTGGTTTGTGGCCGGCGTTTGAAGCGGCGCTGCGCGATGCGCGCGAGTATCCGACGCGTTATCGCAGCGGCCAAGGCGGCGCAGTGCTCAACGAAATTGACGCACAGGCTTTGCAACCGTTTGCGCGCGGTGAGGGCGTGTTTCTCGTTCACATCGAGAGCGCGGCTGACATCCGGCGTCTGATCGCATTCAAGCGCGCCAATTCGCGCTTGCGCTTCATCATCCATGGCGGCGCCGAGGCGTGGCAGGTAGCGGATGAGTTGGCGCGTTCCCGCATTCCTGTGATCATCGATCCGTTGTCGAACTTGCCGGATCGTTTCGAGCGGTTGTCGGCGCGTCTCGATAATGCTGCGATCTTGGCTGAAGCTGGCGTTCAATTCGCAATCGCGCCTGGGCCCGGTTCGGTTGATGCGCACCAAGCGCGCCTAGTGCTGCAATTGGCTGGCAACGCCGTGGCCAATGGTCTGCCATGGGATGAAGCGTTCGCGGCTGTGACGCGCGGGCCTGCGGATATCTTTGGCGTTGGCGCTCGTCTTGGCCGTTTGGAGCGTAACTACATCGCGGACGTCGTGATCTGGGATGGCGATCCGTTGCAGGTGCAAAGCGCGCCGACTGCGGTGTTCATCGCGGGTGAAGAGCAGCAACTGGTGTCGCGTCAAACGCGTCTGCGGGATCGCTATCATCCGGATCGGGTTCGGGAATTGCGCTAACGGTCCTCTCCCCTTGTGGGCGAGGACAGCGTTTGCGTGAGCAAACGCAGGTGAGGGGTATGAGCGCAGGTCTTCAAAGATCGAGCCCGCACCCCTCATCTCATCTCCGCTTCGCTGCGATCTGTCTTCTCCCACAAGGGGAGAAGACGCGTTTGCGCGCCGCACACGCATCGGCGTCCGCGGAGATGGGAGAGCAAGGACGCGCTTCGACTGAAGCTTCTAAAGTGTTTGTAGTTGGGTTTTGCCGAAGCGCGCCCTTGCGCGGATTGTTGTGCAACCGGCGGCAGCATGCGGCGTTCGAGAGCATCCGGGGGCCATGCGTTTTCTGACAGACGAGCCATTGAGTGGGCTGCAGCGCCACTCAATGCGAAGATCAATGCGGACTTCTCCCGCCACAGCCGATGTTACTCGAATTGATCACTCGCGACGCTGGGTATCCGGCGAGCCTTAGCGCCATGCTACCGTTCCCGGCTGACGTGCGGAGAAGCGCCAAATCACTTCGTCCAGACCTCTGCTTTCTTTCATCTTGCAGAGCAGCGATCGTCCGTCCTCGCGAACCTCAAATCGCATCACGTTCAAACCGCATCTCCAACGCTATCGGCTTTGGTACCGGAGCCTCCCGTGTTGGAGATGCGAGGAGTATGGCGCTGAACGGAGTGGGTCGGATTGATTTTGGAGAAGTGAAGCGTGTTCAGGCGGTTGCGCCGGAGAAGTGTTGGACAAGGCGTCTCCAGTCCGCGCATTCTGCCGCCATGAATGCGAATGTGCTGAATGAGCGCACGGCGATCGCGCTTGCGGCGATCAAGTCGCTCTTCGGTAAGCCCGAAGGCGAATACGGGCCCACGCTCTTTGTGTCGCACCATTTCAGAATATTGAGCGGTGAGTACTGGCTGAAGGCGGTCGGAGTTAAGCAACCGAACGCAGATCAGGTTCTCGACTCGTTGATATTGAGAGGCTCTTGGATCTCCGAGGGCGGCAAAACGACCAACACCTTCGATTTCTGCCTCCCCGAGAATGCATCAAACTATGTTCTATCTGTTCGCTTTCAGGACAATGGGCAAGTGAACGACGTGTCGATGGAGAGCTAGTGTGAGTGGGTCACTATGAGCGATGCTGTCGGCCCGGGCGATCTCGTGTTGTGCGTGAACGCGTCGCCGAACCACTTCACCGGGGAGGCCGTGCCGCTGGTGGTGGGGGAGACCTATACCGTCGGGGCGGTGTTTGAGTTTGCGTGCCCGTGCGGGCGGTCGGATGCGTTGCTGGACGTGGGTGTCGACTTCGCCTGGTGTCAGAGTCGGTTTCGGTTGCTGCCTAAGCCTAAGTTTGAGGCGAAGCCTGTGAGGGTGTCGGTGCCGAAGGAGACGGTCTGAGGCAACTGCACCCAACCGGAACCCTATCCCCGATAGGGGGAGAGGGCAGGGTGAGGGTGAGGGTGGGGCGCGGGATTTTCAAAATGAGGCTGTGCGCAAGTCACTTTCAGCCGGCGCTCCACCCTCACCCAAACCCTCTCCCTCCCAAAGGAGGGCGAGGGCTTATCCCCCCGCTTGTTTCTCTGGCGGAAATCCCCTACATCGCCGCCTTCAATACGCACGCGGAAGCGGCGGGGCGGTCTGAAAGCGGCCGTTTCCTCCATCCGGTCCCGAGAATCTCCAGAAATGGGGTTTCCAGGGTCTCTTCCGTGGCGGCAAACCGGAAAAGGATAAGTTTTTATGGCGCTGCCTGAATTCAGCATGCGTCAGCTCTTGGAAGCTGGCGCGCACTTTGGTCACCAGACCCACCGTTGGAACCCGAAGATGGATCGCTTCATCTTTGGCGAGAAGTCCAACATTCACATCATCGACCTCTCGCAGACGGTGCCGTTGCTGCACCAGGCGCTGCTGAAGGTCCGCGAAGTCGCCGCGAAGGGCGGGCGCGTGCTGTTCGTCGGCACCAAGCGTCAGGCGTCGGAGCAGATCAAAGCCGGCGCACAACGCTGCGCTCAGTATTATGTCAACTCGCGTTGGCTCGGCGGCACGCTGACCAATTGGCAAACGGTGTCGAAGTCGATCGCGCGTCTGCGTGAAGTCGAGCAGATCATCGCCGGCGGCGGCGTGGGCCTGACTAAGCGCGAAGTGCTGAACCTGACCCGCGAACGCGACAAGCTCGATCGTTCGCTGGGCGGCATCGCCTCGATGGGCGGCATCCCGGACCTGATGTTCGTGATCGACACCAACAAGGAAGCGATCGCCATTCAGGAAGCCAAAAAGCTCGGCATCCCGGTTGTGGCTATCATCGACAGCAATTGCGATCCGGATGCGGTGACCTATCCGATCCCAGGCAATGACGATGCGGCGCGCGCGATCCAGCTCTATTGCGATCTGATCGCTGACGCTGTGCTCGATGGTCTGACTGAAGGCCAAGTGCGCGGCGGTGTGGACATCGGCGCCTCTTCGCGTCCGCCGGTGGAACCGGCTGTCGAACGTGCGCCTGTCCCGGTCGAAAGCCCGATGGATGGCCCCACTGGCGCCAATTACTGAGCCAACCTATTTCCAAGGCGCGCTAGCTGCGAACTGAGCGCCGAGCGTATCAGGAGTGATGAAACATGGCGGAAATTACCGCTGCGCTGGTCAAAGACCTGCGCGAAAAGACCGGCGTCGGCATGATGGACTGCAAGAAGGCGCTCGCCGAAAACAACGGCGACCTTGAAGCGTCCGTTGATTGGCTGCGCGCCAAGGGCCTCTCGAAAGCCGCCAAAAAGGCTGACCGCGCTGCTGCTGAAGGCATCGTGGCGGTGGCGATCGACGGCAATCAAGGCGCAGTGATCGAGCTCAACTCGGAAACCGACTTCGTCGCCCGTAACGCCGACTTCCAAAAGGCGGCCAGCGCGTTCGCGAAGCTCGGTCTGAAGGCGGGCGACCATCAAGCGCTGCTCGATGCGCCGCACGGTGGCGGCAAAGTCTCGGAGGCGGTGACGCAGCTGATCGCGACGATCGGTGAGAACATCACGCTGCGCCGCTCGACCAAGGTCAGCGTCAGCAACGGTGTTGTGGCGAACTACGTCCACGGCAAAGTCGACGGCGCCGACAATCTGGGCCGCATCGCGGTGCTGGTTGCGCTGGAATCGACCGGCGACAAGGCAGCACTCGAGAGCCTCGGCAAGAAGATCGCGATGCACATCGCCTCGGCCGCGCCGTTGGCGTTGTCCGAGAGCGAAATCCCGGCCGATCGCATCGAACGCGAGAAGGCGGTGATCGGCGAGCAGATCAAGGAAGATCCGAAAGCGGTCGGCAAGCCGCAGCAGGTTCTCGATAAGATGCTCGAAGGCCGTATGCGCAAGTTCTTCGAAGAATCGGTGCTCACTAAGCAGGCCTTCGTTCTGAACCCGGACCAAACGGTCGAGGCTGCTGTCGCCGAGGCCGCCAAGGCCGCCGGTGCGCCGATCACGATCGCCCGCTTCGTCCGCTTTGCGGTCGGCGAGGGCGTCGAGAAGCGTCAGGACGACTTCGCGGCCGAAGTCGCCTCGATGACCAAAAAAGACTAACTAACAACCGCCGCCGTTAGCCTTTGCGCCAACGGCGGCGGACGCGTTATGCTTCGGCGAACCGTCACATCCGGAACCATCCGATGAGCCTCGCTGAAATGCCCACTCCCGAACCCGCGCGCAAATACAAGCGCATCCTGCTCAAAATCTCCGGCGAAGCGCTGATGGGCGATGGCCAATATGGCATCGACCAGGTGACGTGTGAGCGGTTTGCGCAAGAAGTGCTCGACGCTCAGAGAGCGGGGGCGGAAGTCTGCCTCGTCATCGGCGGCGGCAATATCTTTCGCGGCATGGCGGGCGCGGCCAAAGGCATGGAACGCGCCAGCGCCGACTACATGGGAATGCTGGCGACTGTGATGAACGCGCTCGCTATGCAGAACGCGATCGAAGCGCTTGGCGGCCAAGCGCGGGTGCTCTCCGCCATTCCGATGGTGACCGTGTGCGAGCCCTACATCCGCAGGCGCGCGATGCGTCACATGGAGAAGGGGCGCATCGTCGTGTTCGCCGCCGGCACCGGCAATCCGTTCTTCACCACCGACACCGCTGCCGCGTTGCGCGCCGCAGAGATGGGGTGCGATGCGTTGCTCAAGGGCACGCAAGTTGATGGCGTTTACAGCGCCGATCCGAAGAAAGACAAAGACGCGACGCGCTACGATAAGCTCAGCTACCACGAAGTGCTGGCGCGCGATCTTAAAGTCATGGACGCATCCGCCATCAGCTTGATGCGCGACAACGGCATTCCGATCGTTGTGTTCTCCATCCACAAGCGCGGCATGCTGGCCCAAGTGTTGGCCGGCGGCGGCGTGAGCACCACTATCACCGACTAAGGACGAAACTCATGGCTGCGTCTCCGCCCTTTAAACTGGACGATTATAAAAAGCGCATGGACGGCGCGATTACAGCGCTGCAACACGAGTTCAGCGGCTTGCGCACGGGCCGTGCGTCGCCGTCGCTGCTCGATCCGATCAAGGTTGACGCTTACGGCTCAGAAACGCCGCTGACATCGGTCGCGAGTGTCAGCGTTCCTGAGCCGCGCATGATTGCGGTCAACGTTTGGGACAAGTCTGTTGTCGCTGCCGTCGATAAGGCGATCCGCTCGTCCAATCTGGGCTTGAATCCGATCATGGACGGCCAGACGCTGCGCATTCCAATTCCGCCGCTGACGGGTGAGCGCCGTCAAGAATTGGCGAAAGTCGCAGGCAAATATGCTGAGCAACAACGCATCGCGGTGCGCAACATTCGCCGCGATGCGATGGAGCATCTGAAGAAGCTCGAGAAAGAGCACCAGATCAGCGAAGACGACCACAAACGCCAAGGCGCGGAAGTGCAAAAGGCGACCGACGATCACATCAAGAAAATCGACGACCTGTTCCGCCACAAGGAAGAGGAGATCACGCAGGTTTAAGCGAATGGCGAGTTAGCGAATGGCGAATAGGGCGACGCCGCTCTTCCATTCACTATTCGCCATTCGCTACTCGCCCCACCCATGAACGCTCCCGCACCTTCGCCGGCCAACGCACCTGTTCCGCGTCACGTCGCTATCATCATGGATGGCAACGGACGGTGGGCGAAGCAACGCTCTCGGCCGCGTACGTTTGGGCACGGGGAGGGCGTCGAGGCGCTGCGGCGGACGGTGGAAGCGGCGGGCGAGCTTGGTGTTGAGTATCTGACCGTGTTCGGGTTCTCGACGGAGAACTGGCGCAGGCCCGCAGAGGAGGTCAACGCGCTCTTCGATTTGCTGCGGCTGTATGTGGCGCGTGATCTCGATAAGCTGACACGCGAAGGCGTGCGCGTGCGCGTGATTGGTGAGCGTGTTGGGCTGCAGACGGATCTGGCGCAGATCATCGCGAACGCTGAGAGCAAGACCAAGCACAACACGAAACTCAATCTGATCATCGCGTTCAATTATGGCGGCCATGATGAGATTGCGCGTGCAGCGCGCCGTATCGCTGCCGCTTGCGCCACAGGTGAGATCAAAGCTGAAGATGTGACGCCTGAGCGTTTCGCCGATTATCTCGACACGGCCGGAATGCCGACGCCTGATCTGTTGATCCGCACTTCGGGCGAGATGCGGCTGTCTAACTTCATGCTGTGGCAGGCGGCGTACGCTGAGCTTGTGTTCACCGAAACGCTTTGGCCAGATTTCGGCAAAGAGGCGTTGCAGCAGGCAATCGAAACGTATCAGCGCCGTGAGCGCCGTTTCGGGGGATCTGACCCTGAGCCGCGCTGAACAGGCTGCCCAGGGTGAGCGGCGCTCGGATTGGTCCGATCTTGGACCGCGCATTGTTTCGAGCCTTGTGCTGGCGATCGGCGGTGTGACGGCTGCGTATTTCGGCGGGCCTTGGATTGCAGGCGCGTGCGGCGCGGCGGTTGTTGCGATGAGCTGGGAATGGGCGCGCATGAGCGAGCCCGATGCGCCGCCAGCGTTTCTTTTTGCGCTCGCCGGTTCGCTTGGCGCCGTGATGTTTTCGAGTTGGCAGCATCTCGACTTCGCGGTGATGTGGCTCGCGGCGTGTTGCGTGCTGTCAGCGTGTCGTCGACGCACGCTCGCCGGTGTGATCGAGACGGCAGGCGGTGCGTTTTACATTGGTTTGCCGGCGGCAATTTTCGTGTGGCTGCGCGATCGCGGCCCTGAGGGGCTGGAGACAATTCTCGCGCTGTTCGCGATTATCTGGGCGTCTGACATTTTCGCGTATTTCGGCGGCAAGATTATTGGGGGGCCGAAGATTGCGCGCGGACTGTCACCGAACAAAACCTATTCAGGTATCTTCTCTGGAATTATCGCGGGTGCTGCGGCTGGGCTTGGCTGCGGCATCCTGTTTCACGTCGAGCCACGCTATCACGTGGCATGGTTGATCATTGGCGCGGTGATCGCGTTCACGGGGCTCATGGGCGACTTATTCGAATCCTTTCTGAAGCGCCGGTTCGGCGTGAAAGATGCAAGCCGCCTGATCCCAGGTCACGGCGGCGTGCTGGATCGCATTGATAGTTTGATGGCGGCGTCTTTGCTCGTTGGAGCTGCGCTGGCGTTCGGGCCGCGCGCCACCGCGCTGCTGTTCGGAACCGGGCTATGACGCACCACGGTCGCACTGTCTCAATTCTCGGGGTCACTGGATCGGTGGGTGAGTCCACCATGCAGGTGATCGAGGAGTTGCGCGCGCAAGGTGCCGACGTGCCCGTGGAAGCGGTAACGGCCGGCAAGAACCTGGACGCGCTCGCGGATGCCTGTCGGCGGCTCAAGCCGCGCTTTGCCGCGGTATCCGATCCGGGGCAGCTGACGGCGGCGCGAGAGGCGCTGGCAGGGCTGGATGTCGAGGTCGGGGCTGGGCCGTCAGCGCTTGAGGAAGCCGCTGCGCGACCGTCGGATTGGGTGATGTCGGCAATCGTGGGCGCGGCGGGTTTGGCGCCGACGATGGCCGCTGTGCGTCGCGGGGCGCTTGTTGCACTGGCGAACAAGGAGTGCCTCGTCTGCGCTGGCCCACTCTTTATCGAGGCTGCCAAGACACATGGCGCGACGCTGCTGCCGGTTGATTCTGAGCACAACGCGATCTTTCAGGTGCTGACCCACCCGCAGCGGGTCGAAAAACTGACCCTCACGGCGTCGGGTGGGCCCTTCCGCACCCATTCTGTGGAAGCGATGTCTCGGGCGACGCCTGACGAGGCTTGCAAGCACCCGCGTTGGAGTATGGGCCGCAAGATATCGGTCGATAGCGCCACGCTGATGAACAAGGGCCTGGAGCTGATAGAGGCGTCGTATCTCTTTGGTTTTCCATCGGAAAAGATCGATATTGTGATCCATCCCGAAAGCACCGTTCATAGTTTTGTGCACTATGTGGACGGCTCAGTCCTCGCTCAATTGGCGAGTCCGGACATGAGGGTTCCAATCGCGTACGCGCTGGCTTGGCCCGACCGAGCGGCGGTATCGGCTGCGCGCCTCGACTTGGCCAAGCTTCGCGCTCTGCACTTCGAGGCGCCCGATCCCGGTCGTTTTCCTGCGTTGGACCTCTGCCGAAACGCTCTCCAGCATAACGCCGCCGCGACGACTGCTCTGAGTGCGGCGAATGAGGTGGCTGTGGACGCATTTCTGGAGAGCCGCATAGGCTTCCTCGACATTTGCCGCATAGTCGAAGAGGTTATGACGGTGCTGGAAGGGGGAGACGCAGGCCTTATCGCAAAATCGCCTTCATCCTTCGATCAGGTGATGGCGGTGGATCAGGCCGCGCGAGCTGCGGCGCGACGGATTGCGGCAAAGCTAGCAGCAGCCTAAAGGCTTGCTGCGCTCCAAGAAAATCACTTAGGCGCGAAAGGGAAGCGGACGATATGGACGTGCTGCAAGGCATTCAAACGCTGCTCCTGTATATCTCGGCGTTCGTTGTCGTCTTGAGCGTAGTCGTGTTCGTTCACGAGTTCGGCCACTTCCAAGTCGCGCGCTGGCGCAAGGTCGCAATCGACACATTCTCCATCGGCTTTGGCAAGACGCTGCTGAGCTGGCGCGATCGCCAGGGCGTCGAGTGGAAGATCGGCGCACTGCCGTTGGGCGGCTATGTGAAGTTCGCCGACGATGCGGACGCCATGTCGACCGGCCCACGCGAAGCGATCAACGATCCGGCAGCGCTCGCGGAAGCGCGCAGCAAAGGCCTCTTTCACGCGCAAACGCTGTTGACCCGCTCGCTCGTTGTTGTGGCGGGCCCAGTGACCAATTTCGTGTTCGCTATTTTGGCGTTTGCCACGCTCGCTCTGATCGTTGGCCGTGATGTCACCGACCCGGCGACGATCCCTGCGCGCATCGCAGCCGTGGCGCCCAGCGGCGCTGCCGCTTCCGCAGGCTTGCAGCCCGGCGACGTAGTGCGCAGCATAGACGGCGAAACCATCGCCAATTTCGAACAAATGCGCTCGCGCGTCTCAGTCTCAGCGGAGACGCCGCTGGCAATGAACATCGAGCGCAATGGCGAGACGCTGCAAGTAACGGTGACGCCAACGCGCGCCGCTTCGGATCAAGAGCGCGGCCCGCGTGAAGGGCAGGGATTGCTCGGCGTGAGCGGTCCGATGGCGTTGCCGTCTGAGCGCCAAGTCGAACGCATCGGTGTGTTTGAAGCGGTCAGCATTGGCGCACGCAACACGTGGGGAATCATCGCGCAGACCGTGACGTATATCGGCGCGATCTTCGCCGGTCAGGAATCGGGCGATCAAATCGCGGGCCCGCTCGGCATCATCAACGTATCTGGCCAAGTCGCCTCGGGCGCGCTTGATGGTCCGGGTGATGACTGGGGCGCAAAGATCGCATCTTTGGCTCAATCGCTGCTTATGCTGATGGCGGTGCTTTCGGTTGCCGTCGGTTTTGTCAATCTACTGCCCATCCCGATCTTGGATGGCGGACATCTCATGTTCTATGGCATCGAAGCGGCTCGGGGTGGCAAACCGATCCCGCCAGTTGCACAAGAATGGGCGTACAGGGCCGGATTCGCCGTGATGGCGAGTTTGTTTCTGTTCGCGACCTGGAACGATATTACACGGCTCTTCCCAGGAGCACCGTGAACGGCGCCTCGTCCTTGTTTTTCCAAACGGGATGGGGTCTTAGAAGTGCGGCGCTGGGGAGCGTCGAAGCGTCGAGGGCTTGATGAAGCGGGTTCTGCGGGATGTCGTGGTGAGCGCAGTGAGCGCTGTCGCCACGGTTGGCGCCGGTACGGGGGCGTTGCTAGCGTCGTCAGAGGCTCTGGCTCAAGATAGCGGCACGACGGCTGCGCCACAGGCGCAAGCCTCAGGCGTGGCCATTCGCCGGGTTGTCGTTGAAGGCAACCAGCGGATCGAGCCGGCGACGATTGCGTCTTACTTGCTCGTGCGCCCCGGCGACACGTTCGATGCCGAGCGCATCGATCTCAGCTTGAAGACCTTGTTCGCGACAGGCCTGTTTGCAGACGTTCAAATCGAACAGCGCGACGGCGATCTGGTCGTTTCGGTGATCGAAAACCCGATCATCAACCGCGTGATCTTTGAAGGCATGCGCACGCTCGACGAAGAGGACCTCGAAGACGAAGTGCAAGCCCGTCCTCGCTCGGTGTTCACCGCCGCCCGCGCCCAGGCTGACGTGCAGCGCATCATCGAAGTTTATCGCCGCGCCGGCCGCTTTGCCGCGCAAGTCACGCCGCAGGTCCGCGAACTCGACCAGAACCGCGTCGATCTGATCTTCGAAGTCGATGAAGGCCCGATCACCGGCGTTCGCGACGTGAACTTCATCGGCAACGAAGCGTTCTCCGACCGCACGCTTCGCGACGCTGTTGCGACCAGCCGTTCTAGCTGGTGGAACCTTCTCAACAGCAATGACAACTATGATCCGGATCGTCTCGAATACGACCGTGAGCAGTTGCGCCAGTATTACAACAATCGCGGCTTTGCCGATTTTCGCATTGTGTCGGCGGTCGCGGAGCTGACCCCGGATCAGCGCGACTTCTTCATTACGTTCACCGTAGACGAAGGCGACCGCTACGAATTTGGTGAGATACGTGTTGAAACCGAACTGAACCGGCTCTCCGAAGATCTGCTGCTCGCGGCGGTGCCCATCCGGTCGGGCGCGGAGTTTCGCGGGGACTTAGTCGAAGACACGATCGATTCAATGTCGTACTTGGCCGGGACTGTTGGCTACGCCAACGTAGATATCGTCCCGCGTGTCGAGCGTGACCGAGAAAATCGTCGCGTTAACGTCACTTTCGAAGTGAATGAAGGGGCTCGTACGTTTATCGAACGCATTGACGTCGTCGGCAATACGCGGACGCGCGATGAAGTCATCCGCCGCGAGATGCGCGTCAATGAAGGCGACGCGTTCAATCGCGTGTTGCTCGATCGCTCGCGGCAGCGGGTCCAGTCGTTGGGTTTCTTCGAGTCAGTCACCGTAGAGGATGGAGATGGCTCTTCGCCGGATCGCTCTGTCGTCACCGTGACCGTAGAAGAGCAGTCAACGGGCGAATTGGCGTTCGCACTGGGATATTCGTCAAACGAAAGTTTGCTGTTTGATGCGTCAATCACGGAGCGCAATCTGCGCGGGCGCGGCCAGTTTCTTCGTTTGCGCGCGTCCACGAGTTCGCAGCGTCAACAGGTGGATTTGAGGTTTACCGAGCCCCGTTTCATGGGACGGGAATTGGCGGCAGGCTTTGATCTGTACTCGCTACGCACGGACTTCCTGAGTCAGTCTTCGTTTGAAAACCAATCAACCGGCCTGGGTCTGCGCTTGAGCTTCCCAGTCGGTGAACGCACTAGTCTCGGCCTCACATATTCCCTCGTACAAGACGATACCGAGATCGCGGACTTCTTCGTTGATCACGATGGTGATCTCGGAACTGCCTTGATCAACCAGTGCGACCCACGGCCAGATAATTTGGCCCGTCCGCTGATTTGCGACCAGGAAGGTTCGTTCCTCACCTCAGTGCTCGGGTACACGTTGAATTGGGATCGCCGCAACGACCCCACTTTTGCCACACGCGGGTACGATGTCTCATTGAGTCAGGACGTCGCCGGTCTCGGTGGCGAAGTGAACTACCTGCGCACCGAGTTGGAGGGCGGAGTCTACTACGGTTTGCCGTGGCAGGGTTGGCGGCTCTCTGGTCGGATGTCGGCCGGTTACATCATGGGGTGGGGAGGCGATGATATTCGAATCAACGATCGCTTCTTCAAGGGTGGCGCATCATTCCGCGGCTTCGACGTTGCAGGTATCGGCCCTCGACAGTTGTTGGTCGATCCGAGCGGAGAGATCATCGAAGAAGGCGACGCGTTGGGGGGCAACCTTTACGCGATTGGAACGATCCAGCTTGATGTTCCAATCCCGCTGCCAGAGTCATACGGAATTGGAGCTGCGCTCTTTACCGAGTTTGGCGCGTTGGGGGTCATTGATGCCGCAAGTCGCGGTACCGTTGAACTCACTAATGGCAACAGCCTTGTCGTTGTTGACGAGGCAGCACTGCGTGCGGTTGCGGGGATCAGTGTTTATTGGGATTCCCCGTTCGGCCCTGTTCAATTCGACTTCGCGCACCCACTCCAGAACGAAGAATACGATCAAATTGAAGAGTTCCGGTTTTCATCCCGGACACGTTTCTAAGGGAGACTACGCGTTATGCGTGTACTGAGTTCTATTTGTGCGGCCGCGATTATCGCGGCGGCGTTCGTTGCCTCGCCTGACGCTCAAGCGCAGCGCAACCGAAACAACAACCAAGCAACGACGGTTGTTGTTATTGACTATAATCGCGTGTTGGCAGAGTCCGCTCTTGGCCGTGATGTCCAAGCAAAGCTTCAACAAGTACGGACGGCGGTAACGACTGAAGCTCAGTCCCTGCAGCCGGAACAGCAGGCGATCGAAGCTGAAAGTCAGCGTCTTCAGGCAGCGACGCGCAGCATGAACGCAGACCAGATCCGAAACAGCACCACGTGGGGACCTCAGTACCAGGCACTCGCACAGCGCCTCGAGGCGTTCCAACGTCGCGGCCAAAGCCTGCAAGGCGATCTGGAATGCACCCAGGCTATCGCTTTGCGCGATTTCGACACCTCGGTGTCACCGATCGTGCGCAGCGTGATGGAGCAACGCGGGGCTGGTGTGGTGCTTGATGCACGCAACGTGCAGCTGACGCTCCCGGCGTTTGACATCACTACCATCGTTATTCAGCAGCTTGACCAAAACGCCGCGACGCGCACGTCCAATGTCGTTCGTCGTCCGGTTGCGGAGTGCGCTGCTATCCAACAGCAACAACAGGCGCCTGCTGCCCAATAAGTCTGGCAGTGACATTGGCCGATAGCGGCGCCAAAACGGCGGCTGCATGATCGACCCTCGTTTCTATGCGGCGCTCGGACCGGTCACGGTTCGGGCGCTTGCGCCTTCTGGCGATATCGGCGGTGACGCTGATCACGAGCTCGTGAGCGCTGCACCGGCCGATCGGGCGGGCCCAAACGACATTTGTTATTTCGAAGGTAAGAAGGGCGCGACTGCCCTCGAGAGCGCCCCCGGAGCGTGCATCATCACGCCAGCCCAAGCGCACCTCGCGCCGAATGCCAAGGCTCTAATTTTGACGGATCGCCCACGCGGCGCTTTTTCGCGCTTGGTCCCATCGTTGATCAGGCCGCGTGGCTTCGGCAACGGTGCTGCATCAATCGATGCGACTGCTCGATTGGAAGAAGGGGTTTCAATTGGACCCGGCGCTGTGATCGGACCAGACGCGCAGATCGGCTCCGGCGCCGTAATCGGTGCGAATGCTGTCATCGGTCCCGGCGTCTCGATTGGGCGGCGGACGCAAATCGGGTCGCGCGCTACGGTGTTCTTTGCGCTCATTGGTGACGACGTGAACATCCTCGCGGGGGCGGCTATCGGTGAACAAGGCTTTGGAGTTGCGGGTGACGCTTCAGGACCGATCGACGTTCCACATCTTGGGCGCGTCGTAGTTCAGGACCGCGTCACCATTGGCGCAAACTCATGCATTGATCGCGGTGTATTCGAAGACACGGTGATCGGCGAAGGCGCTAAGATCGATAACCTTTGCCATGTCGCGCATAATTGCGTGATTGGCCGGGGTGTTTTGATCGCCGCGTTCGGGGGCATTTCGGGTTCAACAATCGTCGGCGACGCGGCGACGCTCGGCGGCCGCGTGGGCGTCGCCGACCATCGCAAAATTGGCGCAGGCGCTACGCTTGCAGGTGGCTCCGCAGTGTTTCAGGACGTACCGCCAGGCGAAGTCTGGAGCGGCTATCCGGCCAAACCTCTAAGAAAATGGCTGCGTGAAGCAGCATGGCTAAGCCGCAAGGCAGGGGCGCGCAATGAAAGCGAATGATCTGACCGAACAGCAGAAGACCACGGATGACGTGATCGAGATCGGCGAAATTTTGCGCCGTCTGCCGCATCGCTATCCGTTTCTGCTGATCGATCGCGCGGTCGATTATGTGCCGAACAAGTCGATCCGCGGGATTAAGAACGTCACGATCAACGAGCCATTTTTCCCCGGGCACTTTCCTGGCGCTCCGGTGATGCCTGGCGTGCTGCAGATTGAAGCCTTGGCGCAGACTGGGGCCGTGCTGATGTCGAAGACGCTCGAGGCGGACATCACCAAGCACCTCATCCTGTTCATGTCGGTTGAGAATGCCCGCTTTAAAAAACCGGTTCTCCCTGGCGACACGATGGAGATGGTCGTCGAGGTGCTCTTTCAGCGGCGCAATATTTTCAAGTTTCGCGGTCGCGTTGAAGTGCGCGGCGAACTCGTCACTGATTGCGAGTTTGCGGCCATGAAAGCGGACCGCCCGTCGTGAGCGCAAAAATCCATCCGACTGCGGTCATCGATTCAAGCACCGAGTTTGGCGCCGACGTGGAGATCGGTCCCGGCTGCGTGATTGGCCCGAACGTGAAGCTTGGCGATCGCACCAAACTGATCGCGCATGTGTTCATCGAGAGCCACACCGAGATTGGCATCGACAACACCGTCTTCCCATTCGCTGGTCTCGGCGGCACGCCGCAGGACTTGTCCTATAAAGGCGAGCCGACGCGGCTTGTTATTGGCGACAACAACGTTATTCGCGAGCACGCCACGCTGCATCGTGGCACTGCGCGCGGTCGGGCGGTGACGACCATTGGCGACAATTGCTTGATCATGGGCAATTGCCACGTCGCGCACGATTGCATCGTCGGCAACAACGTCATCATGGCGCAAACCGCAACCATCGGCGGTCATGTGCAGGTCGGCGACTTCGCGTTCCTTGGCGGTCTGTCCGGCGTGCACCAACATGGGCGCGTGGGCCGCTTCTCGTTCGTTGGCGCCTCGGCATTGATGACGACGGACCTGATCCCGTTCGGTTCGGCGATCGGCAATCACGCGCATTTGGGTGGTCTGAATGTGGTTGGGCTAAAGCGGCGCGGTTATACGCGCGAGCAGATCCACGATCTGCGCGCAGCGTATCGCTTACTCTTCGCTGAAGAGGGTACGTTTCAAGAGCGCGTCGAAGATTGCATCGAGGCGTATTCGAGTAATCCGCAAGTGATGGAGATCGTTGACTTCATCCGTGCCGACGCAGCGCGTCCGCTCTGCATGCCGCGAGACTGAGTTTATGGCGAGTTGGTCAAAGCTCGGCGTTATGGCGGGCGGTGGCGAACTGCCGGTGGTGTTGGCTGAGCATCTGGCCGCGACGGGACGCCCGTACTTTATCGCGCGCGTAGAAGGCATGGCTGATCCGGCGCTCGACACACATCCGGGAGAGACGTTTGGCCTTGGCCTGATGGGTGCGCGCATCGCTGCGGTGCGCGCGGCCGGATGCGATGCGATCACGATCATCGGCCAAGTGTCACGGCCCGATCTATCGACGCTAAAGCTTGATGAGGCTGCCTACCAAATGATGCCCGCGATCCTCGCAGCGATGCCGCAAGGTGACGATGCGCTGTTACGCGCCGTGTTGAACGAGCATGAGAAGGCGGGCTTTCGCGTCATCGGCGTCGATGAGGCGATGAGCGAGTTGCTTGCGCCGGCGGGCGCGTGGGGGGCGGTGCAACCGAGCGCGAAGCAGCTCAATGACATGAAGAAGGCTGCGCGCGTGGCGGCAGCGGTCGGCTCGTTCGACATCGGCCAAGGCGTTGTAGTGTGCGACGGCCTCGTGCTGACGGTCGAAGCGCAGGAAGGCACTGACGCAATGTTGAAGCGGGTGGCCGAACTGCCGCTGACCGTTCGCGGCAGCGAACAAGCGCGGCGCGGTGTCTTGGTGAAACGTCCAAAGCCCATTCAAGAGCGGCGCATCGATTTGCCGACGATTGGCGTGCGCACAATTGAAGGTGCGGTGCGCGCTGGTCTTGCGGGCGTTGCAGTGGAAGCGAACGGCGCATTGGCCGTGCGGCGTTTGGAGATAATCGCCGCTGCCGATCGCGCAGGGCTTTTTGTTTATGGCTTCACGCCTGAAGAAGCGGATGCGTCTTGAGTGCCCGCGTCTTCCTCGTCGCCGCGGAGTCGTCGGGCGACGCGCTCGGGGCTGATCTCGCACGTGAGCTAAAGGCGCGTGACGCCAGCATCCAACTGATGGGCGTGGGCGGCGCGCAGATGGCCGAAGAAGGCATCGCCAGTCAGGCCGATATTTCTGGCCTCGCTGTGCTTGGCTTCATCGACGGCTTGCTCGCGTACAATCGCGTGAAGCGCGCGGTTGCTGCGACGGTTACTGCCGTGCTGGCGTCCAAACCGGATGTCGTGGTGCTGATTGACTCGTGGGGTTTCACGCTGCGCGTGGCGCACGGCGTGCGCGCATCGGCGCCTGGCATAAAGCTCGTGAAATACATCGGACCGCAAGTTTGGGCGACGCGTCCAGGGCGCGCGAAAACGCTTGCAGCGGCCGTCGACCACTTGATCTGCATCCATGACTTCGAGGTCCCATTCTACGAACCGTTCGGTTTGCCTTGCACGGTGTGCGGCCATCCGGCGCTCGGACGCTTCAAGCCCGGCGATGGCGCAGCACTGCGCGCGCGTCAGGGTTTTGCGCGCAAAGACAAAGTCATCCTTGTGCTGCCCGGAAGCCGACCCGCCGAAATCCGGCGCATCGGGCCGACGTTATGGCGCGCCGCTGAAATGCTCGACGCGGAGCGCAGCGATGTGCGGCTGCTCGTTGTGGCGGCAGGCGCCGTGCGCGACGCTGTGGTGGCGCAAGCGCCGGCGGTGGCGCGGATCGTCGACGAGCACGAGAAGGAAGATGCGTTTGCGGCCGCCACTGTGGCGTTGGCGGCGTCGGGAACGGTGACGACCGAGGTGGCGCTGCAGGGGACGCCGCTGATCGTGGGATACAAGCTTGGTTGGATCACCTGGGCGCTGATGCGCATGGTGCTCAAAGCGAAGTACGCGACGCTCATGAATGTCGCAGCGGACGCTGAGGTGGCGCCAGAGTTTTTGCAAACACGCTTCAGCGCAGAGAACATAGCGCGCGCGGCTGCGCCGCTTATTGACGATGAAGATGCTCGCGAAGAGCAGGTCCGCCGTCAGGACGACGCGCTCGCAAAGATGGGTCGCGGCTGCACGCCGGCGGCCGAAATTGCCGCCGACGCTGTGCTTGCCGTGATGCGGGCTTAGCGCTTATCGCAAGGAACGTAGTCGCGCTTCGGCGCACCGGTATAGACCTGACGTGGACGACCGATTTTCTGACTTGGGTCTTCCATCATCTCTGTCCATTGCGCGATCCAACCGACGGTGCGGGCGACGGCGAAGAGCACGGTAAACATTGAGGTCGGGAAGCCCATCGCGCGCAGCGTGATGCCCGAATAGAAATCGATGTTTGGGTAGAGCTTGCGGCTGACGAAATACTCGTCGCTAAGCGCGATGCGTTCCAGTTCAATCGCGACCTTCAGAGTCGGATTATCTTCGGCGCCGACCTCTTTCAGAACTTGGTGGCAGAGCTTCTGCATCGCCGTAGCGCGCGGGTCGTAGTTCTTATAAACGCGGTGGCCGAAGCCCATGAGACGCACGTCGTCGTTCGGGTCTTTGACGCGCTTGATGAAGGCCGGGATTTTATCAACCGTTCCGATTTCTTCGAGCATGTTGAGCGCCGCTTCGTTTGCGCCGCCATGTGCAGGGCCCCAAAGGCACGCGATGCCAGACGAAATACATGCGAACGGATTAGCGCCAGACGACCCTGCGAGACGAACCGTCGAGGTCGATGCGTTTTGCTCGTGGTCGGCGTGCAGGATCATGAAGACGTCGAGCGCGCGCGCCATGATCGGATTGATTTTGTAGTCTTCGGCAGGCACGGCAAAGCACATGCGCAGGAAGTTCGAGGAATAATCGAACTCGTTGCGTGGGCTGATGAACGGCTGGCCGATCGAGTACTTGAACGCACGCGCCGCGATCGTCGGCATTTTTGCGATCAGGCGATGGCTGGCGATGGTGCGCTGAACGGGATCGTTGATGTCGGTGCTGTCGTGATAGAATGCCGCGAGCGCGCCGACCGTGCCGACCATGATCGCCATCGGGTGCGCGTCGCGACGAAAGCCTTCGAAGAAGCGATCGAACTGCGCGTGCAGCATCGTGTGATAGGTGATGTCCTTGGTGAACCGCGTAAGTTCTTCGCGATTAGGAAGACTGCCGTTAGCGAGGAGGTAGCAGACTTCGATGAAGCTTGAGTGTTCAGCAAGTTGATCAATCGGGTAACCGCGATAGAGCAGCACGCCTTCGTCGCCATCGATAAAGGTGATTTGGCTTTCGCATGACGCGGTGGAGGTAAAGCCCGGATCGTAAGTGAAGACCTTGCCTTCGCTGAACACCTTGCGGATGTCGACAACGTCGGGACCAACGGAGCCGCCGTAAACCGGCAGCTCAAGCGTCTTGTTGTTCACGGTGAGCGTGGCTGCGGGCTTTTTGGTGAGTTTGCTATCCATCGCTCGTCCTCAAATCTGATCCGCGATGCGCGCCAGCGCTTCGTCGCGGCCTAACATTTCTAAAGCTTGGCCCAGATCGGGCGCCGATGCGCCGCCGGTCAGCGCCGCTCGTAAGCCCGGGCCAATCTGACCCAATCCAACGCCCTCATCGGTAGCAAAAGCCTTAAGCGCGCTGGCAAGGGAGATATGGTCCCAGACCGGCTCGTTTGAAAGCCGTACATGCAAACGCTGAAGACGTTGTTTGAACTCGTCTTTCATCAGGGATTGCGCCTTCTCGTCAAGCGCAAGCGGTCGCTTCATCAGTACGAAGCGCGCTTGCTCTGCGAGATCAGGAATAGTCTTTGCCCGCTTTTTCAGCACAGGGATGGCGTTTGCGAGAGCAACACGCTCAGCGCCGCCTAAAGTCGCGCCATCGCGCTGTTCAATGTGCGTGAGCACAAGCTTTGCGAGCCGCTCATCGTCTGCCAGCGCCATGAAATGCGCGTTTATGGAGTCGAGTTTCTTGAAGTCGAGACGAGACGGCGCCTTGCCGATCTGGCTGATCTCAAATTGCGAGACAGCTTCCTCTTTTGTCAAAATGTCGTCATGTCCCGGGCTCCAGCCGAGACGCATCAGGTAAGCGTTCATCGCTTCGGGCAGATAGCCCATGTCACGCCATTCATGGACGGCCTGAGCGCCGTGACGCTTCGAAAGCTTCTTGCCGTCTTCGCCATGAATAAGTGAGACGTGTGCGAACAGCGGCGGCGTCCAATCGAGCGCGCGGTAGATCACGATCTGGCGCGCTGCGTTGGTGAGGTGGTCATCGCCGCGAATGACGTGGGTGACGCCCATGTCGTGATCGTCGACAACGACAGAGAGCATGTAAGTCGGATTGCTGTCGGCGCGGAGGAGGACGAGATCGTCGATGTCGCGCGCTTTGATGCGCACGTCGCCCTGGATCAGATCGGCGTTGAGCACATCGCCATCATCGGGCGCACGCAGGCGCACCGTGTACGGAGCATCGGGAGAGGGCGGCGTTTTGTTGTCACGGTAGGGTGAGCGAATGGCGCGGCCTTCTTCGTGCGATTTGGCGCGCTCCAACTCCTGCTCTTCGGCCGTCATGTAGCAACGGAACGCTGTCCCGCGTTTGATCATCTCTTCGGCGGCTTCGCGGTGACGCGGCGCGCGCTCGAATTGATAGGTGATCTCGCCGTCGTGCTCGAGATCGAGCCAGTTCAGGCCATCGAGGATCGCGTCGATCGCTTCCGGCGTTGAGCGAGCGCGGTCGGTGTCCTCGATGCGTAACAGGTATTTGCCACCCATTTTGCGGGCGAACAGCCAGTTGAACAGTGCGGTTCGCGCCCCGCCAATATGGAGGTAGCCTGTCGGCGAGGGGGCAAAGCGTGTGACGACGCTCATCGGGGAGAACGCAGGGTGGTCAAAGCGCGCGCGTGGTAGCACACGGGAGCGCTTTTCTCCTAGCCGCGCCCTGAGCGAAGTTTGGGCGCTGCAGCGCGACCGCTGGATCCTCTGGCTACCAGTCGCGATGATTGCGGGGGCGGCGGTATGGCTGCTCGCGCCGACAAACCCTGCCTGGTGGCTTGGGCCAGCTCTGTTCTTGGCGGCGTTGGCTGCGCTGATCGCCTTGGCGATCTGGTCCGGAGGCGATCCTGACGGTTTGGCGGCACGCTTGCGGTCGGTCGGTGCAGCGATATCAGCGGTTGGGATAGCACTCGGGCTCGGTTTCTGCGCGGCGGAGTTCCGTGGCTGGACGGTGGCGCAGGCGGCGTATGTCGGCTCGGAAGAGGCCGTGCGCGTCGAGGGCTGGGTTGTTGCCAACGATGCGAGCGATAACGGCCCGAGGCTGCGCCTCTTAGTGCGCGGCATCGACGGCGTCGCCAGTCCGCCGCGTTATGTGCGGGTGTCGGTGAGCGAGGCTGGGCTGCTGACAGCGGGTAGAGCGGCGCGGTGCCGAGCGGTGCTGGGCCCGCCGTCAGGTCCCATGGCGCCGGGCGCGTATGACTTTGCACGTCGCGCATATTTCGAACGCTTAGGCGCGACTGGCTTCGCATTCGGTCGCTGCCGACCGGCGGACTTTGGCGCGCCGGCCGGGTGGCTCGATCAGCAACGCTTACAGCTCGCTGCTCTCCGCGCAGATTTGGCGGCCGCCATCATCGCCGCCGCACCAGATCGAGGCGGCGCTATTGCGGCGGCGTTGGTGAGCGGTGACCGCAGCGCAATCGATGCGGAGACAAACGCTGCGTTGCGCGATTCCGGGCTAGGGCATTTGCTGTCCGTGTCCGGCATTCACATGGGCGTGGTTGGCGGCTTGGTGTTTGCGATGGTGGTGTGGACGCTGTCGCTTGTGTCGCCGATAGCGTTGCGCTTTCCGGTGAAGAAGATCGCTGCACTCGTCGCACTGGTTGTTCTCGCCATCTACCTCGTGATCTCTGGATCGAGCGTGCCAGCGCTGCGTTCCTTCGTCATGGCGTGCGTTGCGTTTGGCGCGATCCTGCTTGACCGGCCTGCAATTTCGATGCGCGGATTGGCGCTCTCTGCGGTCATCGTGGTGTTGCTGTTGCCGGAATCGGTGATTGAGCCGGGGTTCCAGATGTCGTTTGCGGCGACCATGGCGTTAGTCGCGCTGTTCGAAATGTTGAAGCGCGCGCCGCATGAGCCGGCGCTACCGACACCCGGCCCTCTGATCGGCGCTATGCAGGCAACCACACGCGGGATCGGCGGGGTGTTGCTGATCTCGCTCGTCGCTGGCCTCGCGACCGATCCGTTCGCAGTGTACCATTTTCAACGGTTTTCGATCTACTCGCTGCCCGCGAACTTAATCACGGCGCCGATCATGTCGTTCCTGGTCGCGCCAGCTGCTGCCGCAGCCGCGTTGCTTGCTCCGTTCGGGTGGGCGGAGCCTGCGCTGCAAGTTATGGCGAGTGCGCTCGATCTGATTGCTGCTGTCGGACAAACATTCGGTGAGCGCCCTGAAGCCATTCGCGCATTGCCAAAGCCGCCAGATGAGGCATTTCTTCTTTGTGTTGGCGCGCTGTTGTGGGCTTGCTTGTGGCGCGGTGCCTTGCGTTGGGGGGCGGTGCCGATCTTTGCCGCGAGCGTAGTACTTTATGTAACTGCGCCCAGACCAGTGATGGCGTTCGATGGCGAGTTGCGCGCGATCTATGCGCGTGCTGACGAAAGCCAAGCGTGGACGCTTATCGCTGCTCCTGGGCGCTCGACGTATGCGCGCGATCGGTTGGGTTCAATGCTGGGTCTCTCACCGCCGTTGATCGAGCGGTTTGCTGCGCCGGAGCGTTGCGGCGAGAGTTTTTGCGCTTGGACCTGGCGCGAGCGAACTTATGTCGTCGTGCGCAACGAAACAGCGTTCAATGAGGCGTGCGTGCCTGGCGCCATCATTATCACGCGCGTCCCGGCGCCCGCAGAAACTCTGACAGATTGCCGTGTTGCCGCGCTCTTGGATGCGAACGATCTAACCGCGCACGGCGGCGGCTTCATCTATGACGACGCAACGTTACGCATTGAGCGCCCCGGTACCGGCGCCACTCGGCCCTGGACTCCAGGTCGAGCCGCTCAGGAATAGCGACGGATCATCGCCACGAGCTTGCCTTGGACGCGCACGCGATCAGGTCCGAAGATACGCGTCTCGTACGCAGGATTAGCAGCTTCGAGAGCGATCGAATTGCCGCGTTTGCGTAGGCGCTTCAGCGTCGCTTCTTCGTTGTCGACCAACGCCACGACGATATCGCCGCTCTCGGCGGTGTCGGTGCGTTTGATCAGCACCACGTCGCCATCGAGGATGCCGGCGCCGATCATCGAATCGCCCTTCACCTCGAGTGCGAAGTGCTCACCCGAGCCGAGCAAGTCTTCGGGCGGGTGGATGCGGCCGGTTTCCGTCTGCAGTGCTTCGATCGGCACACCAGCGGCAATCTGGCCGAGGATCGGGATGCCAACGCCGGAGCGGCTTTCACCGACAACGCTGGGGCGGAACGCGGAGCGGCCCTTGGGGGGCGCAGCTGGCGTCATGCTCTCGGGCAGCTTCAGAACTTCGAGCGCGCGCGCCCGGTGCGGCAGCCGGCGCAGGAAACCGCGCTCTTCGAGCGCCGTAATCAGCCGATGTATGCCGGACTTGGACGCGAGGTCGAGCGCTTCCTTCATCTCGTCGAAGGAGGGCGAAACGCCTGTCTCTTTGATCCGCTCGTGGATGTAGAGCAGCAGTTCTTTTTGTTTCGCAGTCAGCATGACATGAGACCAAATAGTGAACGATGACGTGTTCTATATCCGTTCCAAGAACCGGGTCAAGTGCAGTTTGGTTAACGGCCAAGTAGAGCGCGGGTGGCAGCCGCGACGTCGTCTTGGCGCATCAGGCTTTCGCCTACCAAGAAAGCGCGTGCGCCGACTTGGCTGAGGCGGGTGATGTCGGCGTGCGTGAAGATGCCGGACTCCGCGACCAGCAGCCGATCCGGCGCGATGCGCGGCGAGAGGCTCTCGGTGATGCCAAGATCGGTTTCGAACGTCACCAGAGATCTATTGTTTACGCCAATGAGTTTGGCGTCGAGTTTGAGCGCGCGGTCGAGTTCGGCCGTGTCGTGCACCTCTACCAGTGCATCCATGCCGTAGTGTCGAGCGGTGTCGGCCAAGTCGCCCGCAAGCGCGTCATCGACGGCGGCCATGATGATCAGGATTGCGTCGGCGCCGAGTGCGCGGCTTTCGGCGATCTGCCACGGATCGAGCATGAAATCCTTGCGCAACACTGGGAGTGCGCAAGCGTTGCGCGCTGCGGTGAGGTAGTCATCGTGCCCCTGGAAGCTCGGTGCATCTGTAAGTACCGACAAGCACGCCGCACCGCCTTCGGCATACGCGCGTGCAAGAGCAGGCGGATCGAAATCGGCGCGGATGAGCCCCTTCGAGGGGCTAGCCTTTTTGATCTCTGCGATCAGTGCGGGGCTCTTCGCTTCAAGCGCCGCTGCAAAACCGCGTGGCGCGCTTTGAGCACGTGCGGCTTCGTCGATGTCCGCTTGCGAGCGCAGCGCTTTGCGTGCGGCGACTTCGTCACGTTTGTAAGCGAGGATGCGTTCAAGGACGTTCATGAGGCAGCCTGTGTGATCGCGACGAGCCGTTCCAGCGCCTCTTTGGCCGCGCCGCTTGTCAGTGCATGCTCGGCGATCGGCCACGCCTGCGGCACGTCGGCGGCGCGGCCGGCGACGACGAGTGCTGCTGCTGCATTTAGAACGACAGCAGAGCGGTGCCCGGCACGTCCGCCGCCATTGAGGAGCGCGCGCATCTCGTCGGCGTTCTCGGCCGCCGAGCCGCCTTTGATGTCTGGGTTGATCTCCGCAACGACACTCGCGCTGACTCGCGTGATTGCCCCGGCATCTAAAATGGCGACGTTGTTGGCGTCTTTGTGCTGTGCGGACAATTCGTCCAGCCCACCAGCGCCGTGGACAGCCCAGGCTTTCTCGCAGCTAAGTTCGCGCAGTGCGGTAGCCACCGGTTCGAGGAAATCGGCGCTGAACACGCCGACGAGTTGGCGCTTCACGCTGGCCGGATTGGAGAGCGGCCCGAGCAGATTGAAGATCGTGCGTTTGCCGATTTCGCGGCGCGCGAGTGCTACGTGGCGCATGGCGGGGTGATGGTTTTGCGCGAAGAGGAAGGCGACGTTGGCTTCGCGGAGCGCGCGTTCGAGTGTTGGGATGTCGCTGGTGAGTTTGACGCCAAGCGCTTCGAGCACGTCAGCGGCGCCGGATTTGGAGCTCATGGCGCGGTTGCCGTGCTTGGCGACAGGCACGCCGCAGCCGGCGACGACGAAGGCGACGGCGGTTGAGATGTTGAGCGTGTGGGCGCCGTCGCCGCCTGTGCCGCAGACGTCAATGGCCCCTTCGGGAGCGGTGATGCGCACCATGCGTGAGCGCAGCGCGCGGGCGCCAGCGGCGATCAGTGGCGCGTGGCTCATCAGCGGCATGGTGAGCGTGAGAAACTGCTTGATGTCTTCGTGAGCGGCCGCGCCGTCCATGATGTCGTTGAACGCGCCGTCAATGTCGGCGGCCTGGATGGCGGCGCCGTCTTTCAGCGCGGAGAGGGCGGCGGCTAGGCTCATCGCACGCCTGCCGCACTCAGGAAGTTGCCGACGATGGCGTGGCCGTGTTCGGAGGCGATCGATTCCGGGTGGAATTGCACGCCGAAGACGGGGCGCGTTTTGTGCGAGAGGCCCATGATCTCGCCGTCTGCAGTCTCGGCGTCGATGGTGAGCGTGGCAGGGAAAGTTTCGCGCTTCACTGCGAGCGAGTGATAGCGCGTGGCGTTGAAGGGTGAGGGCAGGCCGCGAAAGACGCCGCCGCTGCGATGCGTCACCGGCGAGACTTTGCCGTGCATGATCGCCTTGGCGCGGATGACATCGCCGCCGAAAGCTTGGCCCATCGCCTGGTGGCCGAGGCAGACACCGAGGATAGGCAGATCGTTGGGGGCTTCGGCGAGAAGCGCGAGGCAGATGCCTGCTTCGTTCGGCGTGCAGGGGCCTGGAGAGAGGACGATGGCGCGCGGTTTCATCTTCAGCGCGTCGCGCACGGTGAGCGCATCGTTGCGCACAACTTCGGTGCTGGCGCCGAGGTCTTCTATGTAGTGGACGAGATTGTAGACGAAACTGTCGTAGTTATCGATGACGAGGATCATAGGCGGCCCCTGAGGCGCGGTTGCGGACAAACGGTTAGCGTTCGTTCGCGCGCCATCGGGAGAGGGGGTGGGGCCGGGTCGTCATGTGGAAGGCACCTTAGCGGAAAAAGAAAAACTGCAAACGGCGTTCGCTCAGGCGTATCGCCACGCGTCAGCCGCAGCCCGGAAAAGTGCGCGCGACTTATGAAGCGTTTCCTGCAACTCCGCTTCTGCGTCGCTGTCCAGAACCACGCCGCCGCCAGCTTGAACGTGGAGCGCGCCATCCTTCACTACAGCAGTGCGCAGCGCGATGCAGGTGTCCATGTCGCCGCCGGCGCCGAAATAGCCGACGCCACCGGCATAGACGCCGCGTTTGTGCTGCTCGACTTCGTTGATGATTTCCATGGCGCGGATTTTCGGCGCCCCGGTCACGGTGCCGTGCGGGAAGCCGGCCATGAGCGCGTCGAGCGCGGAGAGGCCCTCTGCCAATTCGCCTTCGACGTTGGAGACGATGTGCATCACGTGGCTGTAGCGCTCGATGGTGAAGCTCTCGGTAACGCGGACGTGGCGTGAGCCGGCTGAGGCGCCCGCGCTATTGCCGCCACCGCCGCGTTTGGCGACGCGGCCAAGATCGTTGCGCGCGAGATCAACCAGCATCAGGTGCTCTGCGCGTTCCTTCGGATCGGCGAGCAAGTCTTCTTCGTGCTGGTGATCTTCCGCCGGCGTGGCGCCACGGGGGCGAGTGCCGGCTATGGGGCGGATGGTGACGGTACCGCCGCGCAGACGGACGAGAATCTCAGGACTTGAGCCGACGAGGCTGAAATCGGCGAAGTTTAGATAATAGAGGAAAGGAGAGGGGTTGAGGCGCCGAAGCGAGCGATAAAGCGCGAACGGCGGCAGCGCGAACGGCGCCGTGAAGCGCTGGCTTGGGACGACTTGAAAGATGTCGCCGCTGCGCGTGTAGTCTTTGCACTTTTCCACTAGCGCGCGGTACGCGTCCGGCGGTGTGTTCGAGCGCGGCGCGGGTGGCTCCGGTGTCTGCGCTGGCTCAGGCTGGCGCGGTAGCGGGCGATCAAGTTTGCGCAGCACCGCGTCGAGACGCGCCTTCGCTGCGTCATACGCATGTTCGGCGGATTGATTGGCGCGCGGGCGCGCGGGAGTCACCAGCGTAATCTCGCTCGTGACGTTATCGAACACGGCAATCACGGTGGGACGCATCAGCACTGCATCGGGTGTGCCGAGCGGATCGGGCGCGTTGTCTGGTAGGCGCTCGATGAAGCGCACCATGTCGTAACCGAGATAGCCGAAGAGGCCGGCCGCCATGGGCGGGAGAGGACGGGGCAATTCGAGCGCGGACTTTGCCAAAAGCTTGCGCAAGCCCTTCAAAGGCGCATCGCGTTGTGGACGAAAGCTCGCTTCGCCGAAGCCGCCACGGCTGGTTTCGGCGCGGCCGTTTCTGACGCGCCAGATCAGATCGGGCTTCATGCCGATGATCGAGTAGCGGCCGCGAAAATCGCCGCCTTGCACGCTTTCGAGTAAGAACGTGCCGGGCTTATCGGGGCCGAGTTTCAAAAGCGCCGAGACTGGTGTCTCCAGATCGCTGACGCGGGTTGTCCAAACGACGCCTCCGCCTGCCTCATACCTGCGGGCGAAGTCGTCGAAGCTCGGATGAACCTGGCGCGTCTGCGCCGTCATTGGCCCTCGGCGTCGATGTCGGTGCTGCTGCGGAATTGGCTGGCTAGTAGGCGCTCGTTTTGACGCGCATTGGCGCGGGTGACGATTTCATCCTGCATGGTCTCGCCGAACGAGCTGCCGATGCTTTGCTGCATCTGCGCGCGTAGCGTCTCAACCGCTTGCGGGTTCTCCGCAGGGTTTGGACGGTTGATAGATTCAACAATCGCGACAAGCACAGCGTCGCCATCGGCGCGGACGTCGCTGACTGCGGCGCCTTCGGCGCTGGCAAATATCTGCGCAGCCAAGCCGCGTGCTGGGATCTGCGCCGCCGTGCGGCGGTCTAGCGGGCGCGACGCCACGACGACATTGAAGCGGTTGGCGCGCGCTGCGGCGCTAAAGGTCTGGCCATCAGCGATCGCTGCAACGAGACGCTCGCCGAGTTCACGCATACGCGAGGCGCGCTCACGTGCGGTCCAAACCTGGGTGAGCTCGGTGCGCACGTCGTCCAGTGGTCGAACTTGCTCAGGCGTTATGCTGCTCACGGAGATCAACACGTCGGCGTTGCCAACCGGGATGAAATCGCTGGCTTCGCCTTGTTGCGTTTCGAACGCGGTGCGGAGCAACTCTTCTTGGCCCTCCAAGGCTGCGACCGGTTGGGCGTTTGCGTCGCGGCCTTGAGCTTCGACGGCGGGGATGGTGACGACGGTCAGGCCAACCGTGCGGGCTGCGGCATCTACCGAGGCGCCGCCTGCGCGGGCGTCTTCGAAGGCGCGGATGGCTTCGTTCAAGAGTTCGGCTGCGCCATCTAGCGCGATCGCGCGGCGCGACGTTTCGCGGATCTCGGCCATGTTGGGCTCAACCGGCGCAGCAACGGCCTCCAGGCGCACCACCACGAACGGCGACAGCGCGCCGCGCACCACGCGGGTTTGCCCGCGCTGCATGGCGAACACCGCTTCGGCGACGGCAGTATCGGTGACTTCGACACGCGTTTGGTTTTCCGCCGTTACCGCAGGTACCGAGAGCGCCGTGCCGATGGCGCTCGGGGTATCGCCGCGAGTCAGACGACCGGCGATATCATTTGCCTGTGCTTCGTTTTGCGCTGTGATGCGCGTGAAAGTGCGGCGCTCTGCTTGTGCGGCTGCAGCACGACGAGCTTCAATATCTGCCTGCAAGGCTTCATCTGAAATCGTGACGCGGGACGTGAAATCTTCAGGGCGCGCGTAAACAAGCGTCAGCGCGCGAAACTCAGGAACGCGCAGGCCTTCCTGCGATTCTTCCCACAATTGCTGCAACTGCTCTTCAGTCGGTGCGGGGATCGCGCCAACAGCGGAGGCGGGCGCTTCGGCGATGCTGACGACGCGGGTTTCAGTCTCGTACGTGTAGGCCATCGCACCGAAGCTCGATGGCGCGCGCGTACCGGCGATGAGTGCTTCGATCAACATGGCGCGGGTCAGGTCGCCGCGAATGTCTTCTTCGAACTCACCACGGCTGTAGCGCAATTGCTGGAGAAACTGCGCGTACGCGGTCTCATCGAAGGTTCCGGTGATCGGATTGTTTACGGCAGGGATTTCGCGGATGCGATCGGCGACCATACGGTCACTCGCGTCAACGCCTCTGCTGCGCGCGTAATTGTAGAGCGCGTGGCGGCCAATAATGCCTTCAAGGAGCTGAAGGTGAAAACCCTGATCGACTGCCTCTTGCGTGGTTATCTCGGCACCTTGGTCGCGCTGCGCGCGCAAGGTCAGCTCAAGCTCACGGGACAATTGCGCAGGCGTGATATCGCGGTTGCCGACGGTGGCGACATTCTGCGAGCCGACGCCGGTGAAGATGTCGTTGATGCCCCAAATGGCGAACGCGATCGTCAGCAGGAAGAGCAGGACGTAAGCGACCCAGCCGCGCGTCATATTTCGCAATTGTGAAAGCATGTAGGGTTCCGATAAGCGTGAAGCGGGCGGACCATAGAGACGGCCCCGGGCCGGGGCAATCGCCGGAACCGCTAGAGCATACCCTCAAGGGAGAGACGCATGGCCGCGCGTAAGCCGTTGATTGCCGGGAACTGGAAGATGTTCGGGCGGGCATCGGACCTGAACGAGCTTACGGCGCTGAATGAGGCCGTCGGGTCGGTTGCGGAAAGGGTCGAGACCCTGGTCTGCCCTCCCACGGTCTACATCGCACAGTCCGCGTGGCATGCGAGGGGCAAGGGGATGGTGATCGGCGCGCAGGATTGTTCCGCGCACGCGGCCGATGCGGCGCGAACCGGTGAAGTAAGCGCCGCCATGCTCGCCGATGCAGGCGCAAATTATGTGATCGTTGGCCACTCAGAACGTCGCTCGCAGCAGAGCGAAACCGACGCGCTGGTGCGGCAAAAGGCCGAGGCCGCTATAGCGGCAGGGCTGACGCCGATCGTTTGCGTAGGCGAGACTCGCGCGGAGCGCGATTCAGGCCAAGTGGCGCAGATCATTGGCGACCAGGTCCGCGCCAGCGTGCCGGAGCAGGGGGCTAACATCGTTGTCGCCTACGAGCCCGTTTGGTGCATCGGTGGCGATCGGACCCCGACGCCCGCTGAAATCGGCGAGATACACTCGCTCATCCGTGGTGTCCTCGAAGAGCGGTTCGGCGAGCATGCGAGTGGGGTGCGCATCCTCTATGGGGGCGCAGTTTCGCCTAAGAATGCCGCTGAAATCTTTGCCGTCGATGGCGTGGATGGTGCGCTGGTGGGACGTGCGAGCCTGAAAGCAGTCGATTTTTCCGCCATTATTTTGGCTCATCCGGCTGCGTCTTAGGGGTGCACAGAGCCGGGCTGGCGTTTAAGATCGGCCTCAGCTATTGAGCGCCCTTTCGCGCGCGCCCATGTGAGGCGTGGCTAGCGGAACCCGCGCGGGAGCATCGGCAAGACGTATGACAACGGTTGTTCTCATTATTCATTTGCTGGTCAGCATCTGCCTGATCGGACTGGTTCTTTTGCAGCGCTCCGAGGGCGGAGCGCTCGGCATGGGCGGCGGTGGCGGCGGCTCGCTGATGAGCGGTCGCGGCGCGGCGGACGCGCTGGCCAAGATGACCTCGGTCGCAGGTGGCTTCTTTCTGGTTACCTCGTTGACTCTCACAGTGATTTCGGGCGCGGCCACGAACAGCGGCAGCTCGGTCTTCGATATGCTGCCGCAAAGTGAAGCGCCGGCAACCATTGTTCCGCCAGCATCGACGCCAGCAGAACCAGCTACGCAAGATCCAACTGAAAGCAGCGCGCCGCAGGCCGCAGAAACTCAACTGGCGTCCGTGGCTCTGCCCGTAACGGCTCAGCCGACCCCAGCCGCCACGCAGCCTCGCGCAGCCCCACTGACTCAACAAGCCAGCGCCCCGGCGGTGACGCGTCCGCCCGCTGCTACGCCATCTCGTTCGAGCGCCGCAACGACTACCCCGGCCAGTGCGCCAGCGACCCGTGCGCCGGTGATTCCGTCGAGCAACGGTGTGAACGGCATCAATCTCGATGAAGCTGATCAAGCCGAATCGATTGAGATTGCGCCAGTTGGCGTCGAAGCCGTCCGCCGTGAGCGGGCTGGTCCGGACCAATAAGGGCACTTCGCCGGCGCTCGTGAGAATCCGGCCCGGCTAATGGAATAGGAATGGCGCGCTACGTGTTCATTACCGGCGGCGTGGTCTCTTCCCTTGGGAAGGGTATCGCCTCCGCCGCTCTCGGCGCTTTGCTGCAAGCGCGGGGATACCGGGTCCGCCTCCGCAAACTCGATCCATACCTCAACGTCGATCCCGGGACGATGAGCCCGTATCAGCACGGCGAAGTGTTCGTGACCGACGATGGCGCCGAGACCGATCTCGATCTCGGCCACTACGAACGCTTTACCGGCGTCAGCGCCACTCAAGGCGACAACATCACCACGGGCCGCATCTACCAGGAGATCATCGCCAAGGAACGGCGCGGTGATTATCTCGGCGCGACTGTGCAGGTCATTCCGCACGTCACCAACGCGATCAAAGATTTCGTGCTCTCCGATCATGGCGGTGCGGACTTCGTGCTGTGCGAAATCGGCGGCACGGTTGGCGACATCGAGGGCTTGCCGTTCTTTGAGGCTATCCGTCAGCTGGGCCAAGAACTCGATCCGGGCCAAGTCGCATTCGTTCACCTGACGTTGCTGCCGTACATTCCGTCAGCCGGCGAGATGAAGACGAAGCCAACGCAGCACTCGGTGAAAGAACTTCGCTCCATCGGCATTCAGCCGAACATTTTGCTCTGCCGCTGCGATCGTCCGATCCCGCAGGATGAGAAAAAGAAGATCGCGCTCTTCTGCAACGTGCGCGAAAGCGCAGTCGTAGAGGCGCGCGATTTGCCGTCGATCTATGAAGCGCCGATCGCCTATCATCACGCTGGTCTCGACACGGAATTGCTGAAGCACTTTGGCGTGACAGTAGCGCCGCAGCCTGATCTCACGAAGTGGGAGACCATCGTTCAGCGCCTCAAATCACCCGATGGCGAAGTGACGATCGGCGTGGTCGGCAAGTACACAGAACTAAAGGACGCCTACAAATCATTGATCGAAGCGCTGCATCACGGCGGCGTCGCGAATAATGTGAAGGTGAACATCCGCTGGATTGAAAGCGAGTTGTTCGAAGAGCGCGGTGAGGCCTGGCACGAGGATCTGCACGGCGTGCACGGCATTCTCGTGCCGGGCGGCTTTGGCGAGCGCGGCACCGAAGGCAAGATCGCGGCGGTTCAATTCGCGCGCGAGCATGACGCGCCATTCTTCGGCATTTGCTTCGGCATGCAGATGGCGTGCATTGAGGCGGCGCGTAACCAAGCTGGCTTGAAGGGCGCGAGTTCAACTGAGTTCGGGGTAGCCAAGCATCCGATCGTCGGTCTGATGACGGAATGGCTGAAGGGCAATGAGCTTGAGAAACGCGCACAGAGCGGCGATCTGGGCGGCACGATGCGGCTCGGCGCGTACACAGCGGCGCTTGATCCCGAGAGTCGCGTGGCGAAAATCTACGGCGATACGAAAATCAGCGAGCGGCACCGCCACCGCTTTGAAGTGAACACCAAATATCGCGAGAAGTTAGAAGCCGCAGGCTTGCGCTTCTCTGGCATGAGCCCGGACGGATTATTGCCGGAAATCGTCGAGCGCGACGACCATCCTTGGTTCATCGGCGTGCAATATCACCCTGAACTAAAGAGCCGTCCGTTCGAGCCGCATCCGCTGTTTGCGAGCTTCATTGCGGCGGCGGTTGAGCAGAGCCGACTGGTCTGAGGCTAGTAAGTTCGACTCCGACAGTCGCGTATGTCAGAGAGGCGCAATGCAATTGGTTGTATTTTTAGCCGCTCTTTTCATGACATCGGCCGCGTGGGCGGCGGCTCCCGGCGGTTCTTCCAACACAGGCGGCGCGGCGCTGGCGCTGATTTTGTTGATTGCGGCGGTCGCAGCATGGATCGGGATACGTCAACTCATCCGCAGCCTTCGCGCACGCAAAGCGGAGAGCGCAATTGGCGCCAGTTTTTCGGACTATGCGCTCGAAGCACTGGTGAATGCGGCGAAGTTGGACGCGCGCGTGAGTGAGCCAGAACAGGTGGCGATCGTGAACGCCATGAATGAGCTGACAGGCGCCGCGCTCGAGCCAGAAGCTGTTGCTGCGGCTTTTGCGCGCCCGACTCTGACGAAAGACGAACTCGTGGCCTACCTCGCCGCGAAGTCGAGATCGTTTTCACGCGAGCAGAAGACGGCGCTGTTGAAGGCCTTGCTCTCCGTGTTCTCGGCAGACGGCCGTTTCGATGAAATCGAGCATGCGGCGTTGGTGGATTATACCGCTGCTGTAGGCTTTGACCGTCAGAGTGCGCCTGAAATGCTGCGCGGCATCGCGCGTGATTTTCAGCGCGGCCGCATCACTTAAGCCGTCACAGCGCGCACAAACGTCGCCATATCCGTAAGCACAGGAGCGCGTCCGCGCAGTGGCCGCGAAATGGCGAGCAAGATGTCGATGTGATCGACACCTGGGTAACTCTTGGTTTCAACCCGTCCGCCAACCGCGCGCTGAGCGCGCGCTAGGCCGTCAAGATTGCGACGTCCGACAGTAGTGTCGTCCTCACCCCAAAGCAGCAGAAGCGGCGGTGCATCCGCTCGCGCGTACGCGACGGGCTGCGTGCTGGCGGGATCGGGCGCTGCGCCAAATGCGTTGCGCGTTGCATCGACGTCAAACGGGTAGAAATCATACGGACCGGCAAGGCCGACGGCGCCACGGATACTGCTCGGCGCAACGCCAGCGGCGTCGAGGTAGGTCGACGCGAGCGCCAGCATGATCGCGTTATAGGCGCCAGCAGAGTGACCGCTTAGCACGATGCGCCGCCCATCGCCGCCATGAGCGGAGATGTTGTCTTGGGCCCATCGCACGGCTGCAGCGCAGTCTTCAACGAAAGCTGGGAACGTAACCTCGGGCACGAGCCGGTAGTCTGCGACGACAGTGACGATGCCTTGTGCAGCTAGAGCCGCACCGAGCCATTCGTAATCGTCTTTGCTACCAGAGCGCCACGAGCCGCCATAGAAGAACACGAGCACTGGCAGGTTTGCCGACGCCGGCTCTTCAGGTGCGTAAACATCCAATTTCTGCCGCGCGTGCGAGCCATAGGCGGCGTCCCTCAGCACCCGCCGGGCGCCCGGGTCTCGAGGCGCGATGGCGTCGAAACTCCCCAGCGTGGGTGAGCACGCGGCCAGCAATGCGGGGAGGGTCGTAAGAAGGAGGGTTCTGCGACGCATGGCGGTCATACGGTTTACTGGCCCGGGGCGGATGACAAGTCTTCTAGGGCGTGCATCTAAAGCGGTGCCGGGCTGCATCCTCACAGCAAGACGAGATTTGCATCCGCTTGATCGGGGGAAAAGCCTTTGAAAATTGTTCTCGCCCTAAGTGTCGCCGCCCTGAGCTTCACCGGAGTCGCGGCCGCTGAAACGCGGCCGCTTTCCGGTTTCACCCGCGTTTCCGCCAGCGCGGGAACAGACGTTGAGGTGACTGTTGGCGACACGTTCCAAGTTGAAGTCACCGGCCGCGACGCCGCACGGATCGTGACGCGCGTCTCCGGCGATCAGCTTTTCGTCCATCCGGTGCGAGGCTTCTCATGGCGAGCGCCACGCGATGTGGAGATTCGTGTAACCATGCCGCGGATCGAGGGACTTTCGGTTTCGAGCGGCGCTGATCTGACGGCAACGGGGATCAACAGCGAAAGTGTCAGCTTAGACGCATCATCCGGCGCCGATCTGCGCGTGAGCGGTCGCTGCGGCAGCGTTTCCGCCAGTGCATCGAGCGGCAGCGATATTCATGCAGAAGCGCTTCGTTGCGAGAGTGGCAGCGCCGATGTTTCATCGGGCGCCGATATTCGCGTTTTTGCGAGCGGACGACTGGATGCTGACGCGTCAAGCGGCGGCGGCGTGATTGTTCACGGCAATCCAGGCCTTGGTGATGTCGATCTGTCCTCCGGCGGCTCAGTGCGCCGCGCAAGCCGTTAAGGAGCTAAATAATGCGTCTGATATTGATCGCGGGCGTCGCCTTGCTGGCTTTGTCCTCGCCGACAAGCGCCGAGGTGCGCGCTTTATCCGGATTCACAAGCATCAGCACGTCTGACCGCATTCCGGTGGAGCTGGTTCAAGGCGACGCGTTTCGCGTTGAAGTCATTGGCACAGACGCTGAGCGCGTACGTACCGAGCTTGACGGCGGCGCGCTGGAAATCCGCCAACGCAGTCGTCCGTGGTTCGGCGGGCCGCCGGCAATTGATGCGCGTGTGCGCGTGACCGCGCCTTCGGTGAGCAGCCTCGCAGCGTCGCGCGGCGGCAGCATTCGTGCCGAGGAAATTCGCGTCGCTGATCTGTCGCTTGCAGCGTCGATGGGTGGCTCGATCGACATTAGCGGCCAGTGCGGCGCGCTGTCCGCGTCCGCGTCCATGGGCGGCTCAATCGACGCCGACAGCCTCCAGTGTCAGACGGCAAACATTTCGGCCTCGATGGGAGGCGACGCCCGCGTGTACGCCTCGCGGTCGTACAATGCCTCTGCGTCCATGGGTGGATCGGTCAACGTCGATGGCGATCCTGCGCGAGGCGAGCGACGTGCCTCCATGGGCGGCTCAGTTTCCACTAACTGAGCGTGGAACCGGTAGGGGCGGTCAGCGTTAGGTTCCCGCATGGAACCCGCCCCCGATTTCGCCGCCCTGACCGCAACGCCAGCGCGCGTGTTGCCACCTGCTGCGAAAGCCCTGGTGTTCTTCAATCAGAAGGCCGGAAGCGTCGGGCCCAACGACCGCGAAAAACTCGTGGAAGCCTTAGGAGCGGCGGACATCGGCCAGTACGCGCTGATCGACGCCGAGAAAATTTCTCCGGCGCTGTTTGAACGTGCGCGAGAGTTTGACGTGATCATCGTCCTCGGTGGCGATGGCACAGCGCGCGCAGCAGCAGAACTTGTTCCGCGCACTGCGCCGCCTTTGGTCCTTTTGCCAGGCGGTACTCTGAATATTTTGCCTAAAGCGCTGTACGGCGACCTTCCTTGGCCAGAAGCGCTGAAGGCCGCTCTGGAGCGTGGCGTTGAAAAGCGCTTGCCGCTCGGGCGCGCTAATGGTGAGGCGTTCTATGTCGCAGCACTTTTCGGCGGCACGACTATGCTTGTGCATGCGCGCGAAGCGGTGCGTGAAGGCAAGCCGCTGACAGCGTGGCGACGGTTTCGTGTCGCATGGCGTCGATCTTTTTCACGCTCGTTGCGAGCGCGTAAAGGCAACGAGCAAATGCGCAAGGTCGAAGCGCTCGGCGTGCTTCTGCCGAGTTTCTCCGGCGGGCTGGAGGCTGACCACCTTGAGTGGGTTCGGCTCGATGCACGCCATGTCTTTGACCTCGCGCGCGTGAGCTTGAAAGCCATTACCGCTGGTTGGCGCAACGATGAAGCGGTCGAAATCTCGCACACCCGAACCGGCGACATCGATGCGCGTGTTGGCTATGTTCACGCCACTCTTGATGGAGAAGCGCGACGCTTTTACTCGCGCGTTCATATCAAATATGACCCGAATGGGCCGCGCGTGCTTGCGCTTGAACACACAGAGGTCGCGTAAGAGTGCAACTTGTCCATCTGACGGACTTACACTTCGGTTGCGAAGACAAAGCCGCGCTAGCGGCTGCAAAGCGCTACGTCTCGGACAACAAGCCAGATGCGGTGATCATCACCGGCGACATCTCTAAGGACGGCCTTGCGGAAGAGCTAAACAACGCGTGCGCCTGGATGCGCGAGCTTGATGCGCCGGTAATGCTGACGCCGGGCAATCACGATGTGCCGTACTTCGAGATGTGGGGCAGGCTCGCCTATCCGTGGAAGCGGTTCGAGCGCGCTGCGACGGGTATCCAAACCGCGCCTTGGCACACAGACGCTTGGAGCATCGTACCAATCAATACTGCGCGCGCTTGGCAGTTTAGATTGAATTGGGCGCAAGGTGAAATCTCGCGCGGCCAGACTGCGATTGCTGCGGCTGAACTACAGAAAGCAAAGCCCGACGCGCTGCGCATCATTATCACCCATCACCCTTTGGATTGGCCAAACGATGCGCCGATCAAAGGTCTGACACGCGGCGGTCCGCGTGGGTTGTCGAAATTGGTCGATGCCGGCGCATCGCTGTTTCTCGCGGGCCACCTGCATTTTGCTTCGGCGCGGCTTGTTGAGCGGAAGGCGCTGACCGTTGTCAGTGGAACGCTCTCGCAACGGGTGCGCCATGAGCCGTGCGCGTTCACGGTGATCCGTCGACCACAGGCAGATACGATTGAGACAGAAGTTGTCTACATCGTGCAGGGTGTCTGCGAGACGGCTAGTATCCGTCAGTTCCGGCTCAACGCACCTGCCGAACCAGGCGCTCCTGCGGAGGTTCACGCGCAAGTCTGAGACCCACGTCGACAAGCGCCGTGCACTCGTCGCTGCGTGCTGGAATGCCTGAACATAAACAGTGTCATTGTCGGCAGGGTCAGGAGCGGCGATGAAAGCTTACCTTCTCGCTGCTGCAGCGCTTGCTTTGGCAGCGCCAGCGGCAGCACAAGTCAGTTTCCGGGATGTGACGCAAACCCATCTGCCGCCGCCGCCATCGAGCGGCCTAGCAAGCATGGACGCTGCAGCGGTGGACATCGATGGGGATGGAGACCTTGATCTCGTCTTGCCACAAGAATGGCGAGCGAACCGAATGCTCATCAATGATGGACAGGGGCGCTTCATGGTGCGCGACGGGGCCTTTCCCACGCCGCCCCAAGCAGAACTTATTCGCCCAACGCAGATTCAACAGCCGTTGCAGAAGGACTCGGAGGACGTCTCGGTCGCCGATTTCAACGGTGATGGTGTGCTCGACATCATTATCGTCGTGGAAGACGACCTGACTTTCGGACGCGCGAACGTGCATCAATACTATCGCGGCCGCGTGGGTGGCTCCTACGAGCGCGTTTACGGTGAACTACCCGATACGATCGCGAACGCAGTCGCGCACGCGGATATCAATGGCGATGGCGCGATAGACCTCATCATTTCGGGCGCCGGACAAGATCGTTTGATGATCAATGATGGCGTGGGAGGCTTTACCGATGAAACGGCACAGCGTCTTCCAACAGAAGCGGCGACTGCTCAAGATGTTGCGTTCTTCGATGCTGACGGCGATGGCGATCTCGACATCGTACTCGGCCTCGAAGGTGGACATGCGCTCTGGATCAACACAGGCGCGGGCATATTCTCTGATGAGAGCAATGCGCGCTTGCCGCCGCCTGGCAACGTGGAAGCACGCAAGGTTACGCCGGTAGACGTCGACCGCGATGGTGATTTGGACCTCTACTTCGCGCACGTCTCGTGGCAAGGCCGCGAGCCGCAGGACCGGCTCTACATCAACAATGGTCAAGGCCATTTCGCGGATGAAACTGCACCTAGGATCGGCGCTGAGAACCGCCTGACGCTTGAAGCTCAGTTCGCGGATCTCGATGGCGACGGCGATGTCGACTTGGTGCAAGGCAACGCTGGTTCGGTGCGGGTGTACACAAATGACGGCGCCGGTCGCTTTACCGACGTGACAGAGCGTGCGTTCGGCCGGAGCGGTGACATCGCTGGCCTTTCAATCAGCGTCGAACTCGCTGATTTTAATGGTGATGGGCAGGCGGACATCTTTGTCGGCCAATTGGCCAATCCAAACGCGCCACAATCTTTTGACCGGCTATTTCTCTCGGAATAAGAACCGCGACCGGGAGGCCAGCGGCGCTCCCACGACGCCAAAAAAGATCGCTCACGGCAGGGGGAAGGGTTGCCCCGCCGCCGGGTTTGGCCTATCAGCCCCGCTTTCCCGGACGCACCGGGGACCAGGAGTTTACCGGCTATGGCCGTTCCGAAGCGAAAAACCTCGCCGTCACGCCGCGGCATGCGCCGGGCTCACGACAAGCTTGGCAAGAATACCTACGTCGAAGACGCGGAATCCGGCGAATTGCGCCGTCCGCACCATATCGACCTGAAAAGCGGCCGCTATCGCGGTAAGCAAATCCTTAAAGCCAAGGAAGACTAAGCTCCGTTCGAGCGCTTCGGCGCGTAGACGGTCGGTCGGCTGAGCCGAGGTCCAACGGGCCTCGGCTTTTGTGCGTCTTTGTCGCGCTTCCGGAGCGCCAAGTCGGCTATCTCAGGCGCTTGCCTTTTGGGCCGGAGCGGTTTCCAAAGACCTCACAAATCCGACAGATTAGGTGCGTTTCCCATGACCGGCATCGCCGACATTATTGGCCGAGAAATCCTCGATAGCCGCGGCAATCCGACTGTCGAGGTAGATGTCTGGCTTGAGGACGGCGCTATGGGTCGGGCGGCGGTGCCCTCGGGCGCGTCTACAGGCGCGCACGAGGCCGTCGAAAAGCGCGACGGTGAGCCGGATCGCTATCTCGGCAAGGGCGTTCGCGACGCAGTCGAGGCCGTTGATGGTGAAATCGCCGGCGCCATCCTGGGAATGGATGCCGAAGATCAGCGACGCATCGATTCAGTGCTGATTGAACTCGACGGCACCGAGAACAAAGCGCGTCTTGGCGCCAACTCGATCTTGGGCGTTTCACTCGCTGTAGCGAAGGCTGCAGCCCAAAGCTCTGGTCAACCGCTCTATCGCTATCTGGGCGGCATCCAGGCGCGCGTGTTGCCGACGCCGATGATGAACATCATCAACGGCGGCGCGCATGCCGACAATCCGATCGACATCCAAGAGTTTATGATCATGCCTGTCGGCGCCGAGACCATCGCTGATGCGGTGCGGATGGGCGCAGAGGTCTTTCACACGCTAAAGAAGCAGCTGAAGGACGCAGGGCACGCCACCAATGTGGGCGATGAAGGTGGCTTTGCACCGAACCTCGCCAGCGCCGACGAGGCCATCGGCTTTATCCTCAAGTCTATTGAGAAGGCGGGCTACACGCCGGGGGAAGATATCGCCATCGCTCTCGATTGCGCCGCGACGGAGTATTTCAAGAACGGCAAGTACGAGCTTGTCGGTGAGAGCAAGTCGTTGTCGCCCGAGGCTAACGCGCACTATCTCGCTGACCTCGTCGCGCGCTATCCGATCGTTTCGATCGAAGACGGCATGTCGGAAGACGATTTCGAAGGTTGGGCTGCGCTGACCGAACTCGTCGGCGACAAGTGCCAACTCGTCGGCGACGATCTTTTCGTGACCAACATGAAGCGCCTGCAGCTTGGCTTCGAGAAGGGGTTGGCAAACGCCATCCTAATCAAAGTCAACCAAATCGGCACGCTCACCGAGACGCTCGACGTGGTCGATATGGCGCAGCGCGCCGGCTACTCGGCGGTGATGAGCCACCGTTCAGGCGAGACCGAAGACTCCACCATCGCTGACCTAGCGGTGGCGACTAATTGCGGTCAGATCAAAACCGGTTCGCTGGCGCGCTCTGATCGGACTGCGAAATACAACCAGCTCATCCGCATCGCCGAGCTTCTCGACGACCAAGCGCATTACGCTGGTCCCGATACGATCGTCGGACGATGAAGCACAGCAATTGCACGTATGCGAATTTCTTGGCTAACTTTCTGTCATGAGTCTTCCACGCAAACAGACCCGCTCGCGAAAGCGAGAGCCTGCGTGGGTGGCGTACTCCGACGCTGAACTCATGCAACTGCGCTTCAAGGATTTGAAGCTGTCGACGGCGGGAACTTGGCTAGAAGATCGCCTCGACGCGCTGCACGGAGAACTTGATGCGCGCGGGCTGCGCGTCCGAGCACACGCTTGGCTTTCGACGGAATGGTTTAGTCCGCACGACACGCCAGGCATCGCTATTCCGTTTTATCTCGCGCACCCGCGCCTCGCGCGACTTGAGCGCAAGACGATGCTGGAAGTGGAGGGCGGCACGCAGCGCGAGTGCATGCGGATTCTGCGGCACGAAGCCGGACACGTTATGCAGCGCGCCTTTGGCCTCCATCGTCGGCCACGCTGGCGCAAGATGTTCGGCAGCGCCGCCAAACCGTATCCGGACTTTTACCGGCCCAACCCCACCAGCAAAAACTACGTCCAGCATTTGCGTCGTTGGTACGCGCAATGCCACCCCGACGAAGATTTCGCCGAAACGTTTGCTGTGTGGCTGACGCCGCGCGCGGCATGGCGCAAAAAATATGCGGATTGGCCCGGTGCGCTTAAAAAGCTCGACTACATGGACGAACTCATGGGCGAATTGGCAGGCGTGAAACCCCCGCCAAAACCGCGTACGCGTATGGAGCCGCTCTCCAGTCTCACGACGACATTGGAAGAGCACTATGAGGACAAGCGCAAACGCTTCTCCGTCGAGGCGCCTACGGTTTTCGATCGCGACTTGACGCGTATTTTCTCAGCCGATCGCAGGCATCGCAACGCACCGCCGGCATCGACTATAATCAAGAAACATCGCGGCAAGATCATGCGCTCGGTTGCGCGGTGGTCTGGCGAATATCCGCTCGCGTTGGATCACGCCATCGACGACATCATCGACCGCACACGCACGCTTAAACTCCGTGCGCCAGGCGGCGAACAGCGCATGCGCACAGAACTCACTGATCTGCTCACGGCGAAATCGGTCATGTCACTTTACAGCTCCGGCCGCCGGCAGACGTTCGCAGTATGAAGGACAGTCTGCGGGTTCTCGTCCTTTGCCATCCCGATGGCGTGCCTCCGGCCACGATGGAAGGCCTGTCGCCGAAGGAGATCGACTTCTACAAGACCGAGTTCGATGTCATCACGACGCTGGTCGAACTTGGCCATGAAGTGCGCGTGCTTGGCGTCCAGTACGATTTGAAGCCTATCCGGGACGAGATCGAGGCTTGGAAGCCTGATGTGGTATTCAATCTGCTGATCGAGTTTCACGGCGAGGCCGTTTACGGACAGAATATCGCGAGCTTCCTGGAATTAATGCGGGTGCCGTACACCGGCTGCAATCCGCGCGGGCAGGTGCTGGCGCAGGGCAAAGACCTCTCCAAGAAGCTCCTCAAATATCATCGCATCGCAACGCCGGCGTTTGCCGTGTTCAACCAAGGTCGGATAGTTCGACGCCCGGGCCGCTTGCGTTTTCCGCTGATCGTCAAGAGCACGATTGAAGATGCGTCGATGGGCATTTCGCAGGCTTCGGTAGTTGATAGCGATGAGAAGCTGGCCGAGCGCGTGAAGTTTGTTCACGAGCTCTGCGGGACGCCCGCGATCGCCGAGCAGTACATCGATGGTCGCGAGATTTACGTCGGTGTGTTCGGCAATGACCGCTTGAAAGCGCTTCCCGTATGGGAGCTGCACTTCGAGAAGCTGACGCCAGGCACTCTGCCGATCGCAACAGAGCGCGTGAAGCGCAACATCAAACACCAAGAACGCATCGGCTTGCAGCAGGGGCCAGCGCAAGAGCTGTCGACCTCGCTCTCCAATCGCATCCGCGAAAGCGCAAAACGCATTTGCCGTGTGCTCGAACTCGACGGCTATTGCCGGATCGATTTCCGTTTGGGGCGGGATAACGTTCCGTACTTCATCGAGGCTAACCCAAACCCAGAAATCGCGCGCAGCGAAGAGTTTGCGCAATCGGCGGCGCACGACGGCGTGCAATATCCGGAACTGATTAGCCGACTATTGGCCCTGGCTATCGCGCGCAGCGGTGCGGAAGCAGAATAAATTAGCGGCCAGCTGAAAATATTTTTCCTTCGAACGACAGACTCCATCTGGAGTCCGGCCAGAGTCACGTACACCACATCTTGGGGCGGATTGCTAAATCACTGATTTAACACGATTCTTTGATCTCGTTTTGTTCCAGCGCCTCTCGATTCCGTAAAGATTTCATTAAGGATCAGGACTCATTTTGCCCGCCTCTACGAGGTTGGTACGATGGCGAAACATGGCGCGACAGCGCTCAGTATCGGGTTGGGGGCAGCGATCCTGTACCTCGGCGCGCATGCTGTGACGGGTCGCCAAGGCCTAGTGGCTTACGTCGACCTGCAAGCGCAGGAGCGCACGCTCGAAAGCCGCCTCGACCTCGTTGAGGCGGAGCGCGCTGCTCTCGAAGCCCGCGCAGCGCGCATGCGCTCCGATACGCTAGACCTCGATTATCTCGACGAGCGCGCGCGCATCACGCTTGCGGCGGGCGACAGTGAAGAACTCATCTTCGCCGTCGACTAGAGCCGGAGCGGCTGACCGTCGGCGCTGACCAGAACGTCGTCTCGCGCCCAACCGGTTTGGCCGGTCTCCAAACGCAATTGATACCAGCGGTGCTCGCCTTGTTGCAGGCGCCCCGTAACCGTGACCTCAGCGCCAGCGGCTAGGCGCACGATACGCGGCGCGCGTGTTCCGGGACGCGTGCGAATGTTCGCGCCAGCGCGCCCGGCGCGCGCCTCCACCGCCGGCTCGATCGGCGTGACCCCCGCGACTGGGCGCGCGGCCGCTGCTTGGTTTGCGGTGACGCTTTGATGGACGAAACCGACGCGGCCATCTTCGAGCACCACACGAAACCACCACTCGCCTTGCACCTGGATGCGCCCGTTGATGTTGAGCGGCGCGGCCGCTGGTAGTTCCTGGAGGATTGTTGCGCTGGGCAGGGGATAGTTGCGCACGTTCGCGCCGCTCTGACCGGCGACGAGTGGACGCTCCGGCGCAAACTCGTGCGCAGAGACGTTGCTGCCGTCTTGCGGAGCTTCTTCACGGTCAGGCGCAAGCAGGATCGATGAAGCTTCAGCCCACATCGTGCCGAGACCAGTTCGCACAGGCGCATTGGTCGCGGCAAAATAAGTGAAGCCAGCAACACCAGTGAGCAGCCCGACGCGCAGCCAGGGAAAACCGCGGCGACGCACGGGCAGCGGCATGTAGGCTGGATCGTAAGGCGGCATCACCGGCATCGCTCGTGGCGGCGGCACTGGTCGCGGCGGGCGCAAGTTGACACGCTCGCGTTTCGACCGAAGCGCAGCTTCAAGTTTCTTTTGCCCGGAGTAGAAGCCGGATTCTGGGGCGACGGGGTCCGAGTAGAAGAGCGTGTAGCTACGCTCGGCCAAAAATTCGGGCGGACGTCCCTGCAATGGCTCAGGCAGAACCGGCAATACGCGTTTACCCAGGCGTTGGGCCTCGATGATTTCCCACTCGCACTCGATCGCCTCTGCGGAAGAATCCGTCAGCACGAAAACGACAGCTTCGGCTTCGTTGAGCGCTGCGGTGATCCGAGGCTTCCACGCATCGGCGGAGCCAACATCGCGTGCATCCAGCGTCGGCCGGAACCCACGATCGCGCAACAGCGCGCACAACTGGTGGGTCCAGGCGGAGTCGACGCGCGTGTACGAGACAAAAACGTTCATGGTGATGTCTCACGCGACGCGGCAGTCATGGCGAACACATAGCTAGCGCCGCCTCTGGCCGGAACCAGGGCAGCGGAAGCGAAGACACTAGCGTGATTTGCCTGAGCGTAGGCTGAGCCGATTTTGCTGCAATGCAGCATCGCAAAGCTTTCTGGCGAGCCACGTCATTCCCGCATAAGAGGAGCGCGCCGCGCTCTGTGGACCAGCCGAGCGGTCTGAGGCTTACCTAGCGGCGGAGGACTGACGGAATGGCCAAAGCCAACGGCAAGCACAGCGCCGAAGCGAGCAAAGACGAATTGCTCCAATATTACCGTGACATGCTGTTGATCCGCCGCTTCGAGGAGCGCGCAGGCCAGCTGTACGGCATGGGTCTCATTGGCGGGTTCTGCCACCTCTACATCGGCCAAGAAGCCGTCGTCGTCGGCATGCAAGCAGCGCTGAAGGACGGCGACCAAGTCATCACTGCGTATCGCGATCACGGCCACATGCTTGCAGCTGGGATGACGGCGAACGGTGTGATGGCCGAACTCACCGGCCGCAGCGGCGGCTACTCGAAAGGCAAGGGCGGCTCGATGCACATGTTTAGCATCGAGAAAGCGTTCTACGGCGGTCACGGCATCGTAGGCGCGCAAGTGTCACTCGGCACCGGTCTGGCGTTTGGCAACCAGTATCGCAATGACGGCAAAGTCTGCCTCACTTACTTTGGCGATGGCGCTGCGAACCAAGGCCAAGTCTATGAGAGCTTCAATATGGCGGCGCTCTGGAAGCTGCCGGTCGTCTACATTGTTGAGAACAATCAGTACGCGATGGGCACGTCGATCCAGCGTTCATCGTCGGAGACGCATCTGCACAAGCGCGGCGTGAGCTTCAACATTCCGGGCGAAGAAGTTGACGGCATGGATGTCGTCGCGGTGCGCGAGGCCGGCAAGCGCGCAGTCGAGCGCGCGCGCGCGGGCGAGGGGCCGTACTTGCTTGAGATGAAAACCTATCGCTATCGCGGCCACTCGATGTCGGACCCAGCGAAGTATCGCACCAAGGAAGAAGTCGACGAGCAAAAGACCAAGCACGATCCGATCGAGCGCGTGAAGAAGCAGCTCATCGACGCCGGTCACGCGGACGAGGCCGCGCTCAAGGACATCGACCGCGAGATCCGCGCCGTCGTCACCGAAAGCGCTGCGTTCGCGCAAGAAAGCCCGGAGCCTGATCCGAGCGAACTGATGACCGACATTTACCTCGAGGCATAAGGGGAGCGCCGCCATGACACTCGAACTCACATATCTGGCCTACACCATCGCGCTCTTCTTTGTGGTGGTGATGGTGCAAGCGACCGCCGGCATCCGCCAACATGGCGGCGCGAAGCTTGCGAACAATCGCGACAATCTCGCTCCGCCCGGCGTCTTTCAGGCGCGGACCAAGCGGCTCGTCGATAATTTTCGCGAGAACCTCTGGTTCTTCGTCCCGCTGGTTCTGATCGCTGCGATCGTGGGCATCTCCAACCAGTGGACTGTGCTCGGCGCCCAAATCTTCTTCGGCGCGCGCGTGCTTCACGCCCTTTGGTACATTATGGGCTGGCCGGTCTTGCGCGCGATCTTCTGGCTCGCTGGCGTTATCGGCTGCGCGCTCATCTTCCTGGCTCTGTTTGGGATCATCGCCTGATGACGCAAATCCTCATGCCCGCTCTCTCGCCAACGATGGAGGAGGGCAATCTGGCCAAGTGGCTGGTCAAAGTCGGCGACAGAATCGAGCCTGGCCAAGTCATCGCGGAAATTGAGACCGACAAGGCGACGATGGAAGTCGAAGCCGTCGATGAGGGCACAGTCACAGCATTGCTGATCGAAGAGGGTGCGCAGGGCGTGAAGGTCAACACGCCGATCGCGGAACTCGCCGGTGAAGGTGAGGCGCCAGCGCGGAAGCAAGAGGCGAAGGCAGCGCCGTCGCAACCGCAAATGCGCGAAGAGCCGGTAAAGACCCGTCCAGAACCGAGCAGAGTGTCCGTACCAACACCGCAAGCCGATCCAGAAATCCCGCCTGGCACACAAATGGTGAAAATCACCGTGCGCGATGCATTGCGTGACGCGATGGCCGAGGAGATGCGTCGTGACGATCGCGTTTTCCTAATGGGCGAAGAGGTTGCAGAATATCAGGGCGCTTACAAAGTTTCGCGTGGGCTGTTGGAAGAGTTCGGGCCGCGCCGCGTTGTTGACACGCCAATCACTGAGCACGGCTTCGCGGGCCTCGGTGTTGGAGCCGCGATGGGCGGGTTAAAGCCGATCGTTGAGTTCATGACTTGGAACTTCGGCATGCAGGCCATCGACCACATCATCAACTCGGCCGCCAAGACGCTTTACATGTCCGGCGGTCAGATCAAATCGAGCATTGTGTTTCGCGGGCCGAATGGTGCCGCGTCGCGCGTCGCTGCACAACACAGCCAGGACTACTCGTCTTGGTATTCTCACGTTCCCGGCTTGATCGTCATCGCGCCATACGATGCAGCTGACGCGAAGGGGTTGCTCAAAGCCGCAATCCGCAACCCGAACCCTGTCGTCTTCCTCGAGCATGAAATGCTCTACGGCACAGAGTTCGAGGTCCCCGACGTTGAAGATTGGATCGTGCCGATCGGCAAAGCCAAGGTGCGCCGCGCTGGCGCAGATGTGACGATCACCGCGCACTCACGCATGGTGGGGCTTGCACTCAAAGCTGCGGAGCAATTGGCCGAGGAAGGCATTGACGCGGAAGTCATCGATCTGCGCACGCTGCGGCCGATCGATTTCGACACGATCATTGAGAGCGTCAAGAAGACGAACCGCATCGTGACCGTCGAAGAAGGCTGGGTGCAGTCCGGTGTCGGCGCCGAGATCGCGGCGCGCGTGACGGCTGAGGCGTTCGATTATCTCGACGCACCACCCACGCGCGTCCATCAGGTCGATGCGCCGCTGGCATATGCAGCCAATCTCGAAGCGCTGGCGTTGCCGAACGTGGACAAGATCGTCGAGGCGGTGAAAGCCGTGACTTATCGTTGAGGCGCACATGAGCACGAACATCACAATGCCCGCGCTCTCGCCGACGATGGAGGAGGGCAACCTCGCCAAGTGGCACGTCAAAGCCGGCGACACGATCGAGCCTGGTCAAGTTATCGCTGAGATCGAGACCGATAAGGCGACGATGGAGGTCGAAGCTGTCGATGAAGGCGTGATCGAGGAAATCCTGGTGCCGGAGGGTAGCCAAGGCGTGAAGGTCAACACGCCAATCGCGACGCTAAAGGGCGAAGGCGCGCCGACGGCGAAGCCTTCTACACAGCAGGCCAAACCCGAAGCGGCGAAGCAACAAGCGCCTGCGGCATCGTCGGAACGTAAGCCCTCTCCCCAGACAGTCTCGTCGGGACCAAGTGAGCGCGTGCCGTCCTCGCCGCTCGCGCGCCGTCTGGCCGAGCAGGGCGGCATCGATCTCTCCGGCCTGCAAGGATCGGGACCCAACGGCCGCATTGTAAAGGCAGACGTGGAAGCCGCAGCGAAGTCGCCGCGCGCAGCGCAAGCGCCTCAGCAATCGCGAGAGGTCGCGCGCCCAGCACCACAACAAGCGCCCGCACAACACAAATCGCTGGAGAGCCAAGGCATCCGCTCAGGCAGCTACGATCTCGTGCCGCTCGACATGATGCGAAAGACGATTGCCAAGCGCATGACGGACTCGTTCCGTGACGTGCCGCACTTCCCGCTGACAATCGAAGTTGAACTCGACGCGCTCTTGAAAGCGCGCGGCGAGATCAACAAACGCTTTGCCGACAACGGCGTGAAGATTTCGGTCAACGACATGTGCATCAAGGCGGCGGCCTTGGCGCTGAAGCTCGTGCCGGAAGCAAACGCCAGCTACACGCCGGACGGCATCGCTTTGCACCACCATGCCGATGTCGCCGTCGCCGTCGCCATCCCTGGCGGCCTGATCACGCCCATCATTTGGCAAGCAGAGACCAAGGGTCTCGCACAGATCAGCGCTGAGATGGCCGACCTTGCGCAGCGTGCGCGTGAGAAGAAGCTGAAGCCTGAAGAGTTTCAGGGCGGCACGTTCTCGATCTCGAACATGGGCATGCTCGGCATCAAGAGTTTCGCGTCAATCATCAACGAACCCCACGGTATGATCATGTCGATCGGCGCGGGCGAGAAGCGTCCTGTCGTCAAGAATGACGCCCTGGCGATCGCCACGATGATGACGGTGACGGTGACATGCGATCACCGCGTCGTCGATGGCGCTTTAGGTGCGGCGTTCTTGAAGGCTTTCCGGAGCTTCCTGGAAGACCCGATGGCGATGTTGCTCTAGCAGCAGGGCCTAAGCGGCGCGGCCAAGTTTCTTCGCCACAAGCCGCTTCAACTCATCTGTCACGGTGCGGCGGATTTCGATCTGGGAGTTCGGCAATTCGGCCAGCTGCAGTACGGCCTGCAAATGCGCCTCTACGACGCTGTGGTTCAGTCGCTGCTCGCTGCCGACGCTCTTGACGTAGTTCGAGAGCGAGAAGGTCGCGGAGATGAGCATGGGTTCTCTGAGGTCGTTGGCGAGAACGTTCAGCTGAGCACAGGTCAGGGTGAAGTCGCGCGTCTCACCAGCCCCTGGGAGCGCAGCGAGAAGTCCGCTAAGGCGCTCGATATACATGCGCACGAGGCCCTTACGGATTTGGACCTCAGGAGAATCGTCGGTGGCGCTGCGGCCCTCAGCATGCGCTCGCTTTTGTTCGATTGAGCGCACGCGGCGTTGCACAGTTTGCACCGAGAAGGGACGAACGACGAACTCGTCGACACCTGCTTCGCGGGCGGTGTCGATGTCTTTCTGGCGGCGGCGTTCGGCCAGCATGATGACTGAAAGCTTACGACCAGCTTCACCGGCTTTGCCCGCGCGCAACAGCTCGACCAAACGCAGGCCCGAGCCATTCTCGAAATCCCAGTCCACGACCAAGATATCCGGCGGTGCGACGCTCACGAGCGAGAGGCACTCCTCTATCGTGCCTGCATAGCTCACAATGCCGCGACCTGTTGAGCGAAGCGCGTCAGCCGCCAAACGGCGCTGAAACTGGCGGTCGTCAACGACCAGAAAGCGCAGTGGAGCGTCTTCGGAGGGAATGGCGGCAAGCGAGATCACTCCGCCACCCTAATGAAGCACGCTTAATTTTCCGGCCAATCCGGTTCCGAATTCAGCGTAAAAATCTGATGAATCTGTTACAGCCTACGGATGCTTTCGCTGCTTCTAGCCTCTTTCGTTACGTTTTTCGTCGCCATCGATCCGGTGGCGATGGCGCCGATGTTCACGACCATGACTGCGCGCATGACGCCCGAGTGGCGGCGCAAGATGGCGATCAAGTCGGTCACGATCGCGACGGGCATTCTCCTGGCTTTCGCGTTCGGTGGCGCCTGGTTGCTCGAGCAGATCCATGTTTCGATCGATGCATTCCGGATCGCGGGCGGCATCCTGCTGTTCTTGATTGCAGTCGATATGCTGTTTGAGAAGCGTTCGGAACGGCGCGACGAGCGGGCTGAAAAGGTGGCCGCGGAACAAGCCAAGCACCCAGAGCATCAGGACGATATCTCGGTCTTTCCGCTAGCCATCCCGCTGATTGCGGGGCCCGGAGCAATCGCTTCGATCATGCTCTTTTTTGCTGAGCATGAAGGCCTCGCTGAGCGCGGCATGGTCCTGCTTGGTGTGGGCGCGAACTTGGCCCTCTGCCTCATTGCCTTCCTGATGTCCGGGCCGCTCTCGAAAATTATGGGGCCGACAATTGGTTCGATGCTGACGCGCGTGTTCGGCATCCTGCTCGCGGCGCTGGCAGCGCAGTTCGTGGTGGATGGCATCCGCAATGCCTTCGGCATTGCTTAGGGGATTGGGGCAGTAGGGCAGGGTCGCTAATCCGCATATTGCCTTACGCCCCTATTCCCCTATTCCCCTAAGGCATGAGCACATCTTTCGACGTCATCATCATCGGTTCCGGCCCTGGGGGCTACGTCACCGCAATCCGCGCAGCACAGCTCGGGATGAAGGTCGCCATCGTCGAGCGCGACCGGCTTGGCGGCATTTGCCTCAACTGGGGCTGCATTCCGACAAAGGCGCTGCTGCGGAGTGCGGAGGTCTATCGCAACTTCAAACACGCAGCCGAATACGGTCTCTCCGCCGAGGGCGTGAAGTTTGATCACGAGGCGGTGGTGAAGCGCTCGCGCGGCGTGGCTGGACGCATGGAGAAGGGCGTTCAGTTTTTGATGAAGAAGAACAAGATCACCGTGATCGAAGGCGAAGCGCGTCTCGATAAAGGTAGCGCTGCGCCGAAGGTGATCGTGAAGAAGGACGGCACGGACACGTCCTACGACGCCAAGCACGTCATCCTCGCCACCGGCGCTCGGGCGCGTGAGATTCCGGCGGCGGGTTTGAAGAGCGACGGCAAACGCATTTGGACCTATCGCGAAGCGATGTCCCCGCCGGAATGGCCGGAATCGCTGCTGGTGTTTGGCTCTGGCGCGATCGGCATCGAGTTTGCCAGCTTCTATGCGGCGTTCGGTGTGAAAGTGACTGTGGTCGAATTGCTCGATCGCGTGCTGCCGGTTGAGGACGAAGAAATCTCGGCATTCGCCAAGAAGCGCTACGAGAAGGAAGGTCTGACCATTCGCACCTCTACCGAGGCTAAGTCGCTGAAGGCGACGGCGAAGGGTGTGGAGGCGCTTGTTTCGTCGAAGGGCAAGGAAGAGACGCTGACAGCCACACACGCGATCGTGGCGGTTGGCATCACCGGAAACATTGAGAACCTTGGTCTTGAGGGTCTCGGCGTAAAAACTGATCGCGGCCACATCGTCACGGATGGTTATGGAAAGACGAACGTCGCTGGTCTCTACGCCATAGGCGATGTCACCGGCGCGCCGTGGCTGGCGCACAAGGCGTCGCACGAGGGGATCATCTGTATCGAAGCCATCGCCGGCAAAAAGCCGCACGCGATGATCAAGGAACGCATTCCGGGCTGCACATACTCGCACCCACAAGTCGCCAGCGTTGGTCTGACCGAAGCGAAGGCCAAAGCCGCGGGGCGTGAGGTCAAGGTCGGCCGCTTCCCGTTCGTCGGCAACGGCAAGGCGATCGCGCTTGGCGAAGATCAAGGCATGGTCAAAGTCGTGTTCGACGCGAAGACCGGTGAACTGCTGGGTGCGCATATGATCGGCGCGGAGGTCACCGAACTCATCCAGGGCTACGCCATTGCGATGCAAACGGAGACTACAGAGCAAGAACTCATGGAGACAGTGTTCCCGCACCCGACGCTTTCAGAGATGATGCACGAAGCTGTGCTAGATGCGTATAGGCGTGTGCTACACGTCTAGGAGAGCTTCGTGAGCCAGTGGCCCGAGCCAGACGCCGATCCAGAAGAGCCGCGACGCTGGTTGGGCAGGGTCGCCTTGGCGGGCGCAGTGGGTGCAGTAGTTGTCCTTCTGGCCGCAAGCAACGATGGGTTCGGCTCCTGGGCTTTGCCGGAAATCTCGCTGCCGGAGTTCGAGCTCCCAGAGATGCCAACGCCCGATCTGCGCGTGCGCTCGGTCTCGGACACGACAAACACACCGCCCGCCACCACCGATATGATGATCGGCGAATTGCCAGCCGACGGTTCGCCGATCACGCGGTCTGCCTCCTTCGAGGCATGCGTCAGCACGATAAACAACGCTACCCAAGCATTCGGTCAGCCAGCGCTATTGGAAGACAGGCCGGACCGTCGCGTGGCGCTTTTCAAACTTTCTGGGGAACAGCTGTTGGTCACGTGCGCCAACGGCGCCATCACGATCATGCAGTACCCCTAAGCCGCCTCAGCCCGCGCCACCAAATCCGCCGCCATCCGACCAAGCGCGACGTAATCCGTCTTGCCGGTCCCGAGCAGCGGGATGTCTTCGACGTGGATGATCTTCTTCGGCACGGCGATGTCTTGCACGCCATTGGCTTTGCACCACGCAACGAAGGCGCTCGACTCGGCGTCGGTCTGGCTTGTGAAGAGGATGATCTTCTCGCCTTTGCGTGCATCGGGCAGCGCGATCGCGGCGTGCATGGCGCCCGGCCACACTTGCTGCGCATAGCCTTCGACGGCGTTCAGCGACACCATCTCGCCGCCAACTTTCGCAAAGCGCTTCACGCGACCGAGGATGCGAATGAACCCGTCCTGATCGACATCGACGACGTCACCTGTGTCGTGCCAACCGCCTGGCAAGAGGTCGATGCCGAACGGTTTGGTCGGATCTAGATAGCCGCGCATGACGTTCGGTCCGCGCACATAAAGCTTCTGACCACCCTCGATGCCCGGCACCGGTTCCAGACGCCATTCAAGCTCAGGCACGAACTGGCCCACGCTGCCGTGACGATTGCGGCCGGGCACGTTCACTGAGATCAAAGGCGAGGCTTCGGTCGCGCCATAGCCTTCCAGCAATTCGACGCCAAAGCGCTTCATGTACGTTTCGCGGGTCTCTGGGCGAACACGCTCGGCGCCCAGCACCATGAGCTTGATGCCCTTCATGTCGTCGTCGTCGGCATTGCGCGCGTATTGCTGCGCGAACGTGTCGGTGGCGAATATGACGTTGGAGCCGGTGTCTTTGATGAGCTTTGGAATCTCCTTCACCGCCAGCGGCGATGGGAAGAGGAACGTCTTGTGACCGGTAAACAGCGGCAACAGCACGCCGCCGAGCAAGCCAAAGCAGTGGAACATCGGCAGCGGCGAGAAGAAGCTGAAGTCTGGCTCAAACGGAACGTGCGCATAACCTTGCTCGACGTTCGCAACCAGATTGGCGTGGCTCAGCACTGCGCCTTTTGGCGTGCCGTACGACCCGGAAGTGAAGAGGATGACGGCGGTGTCGTCCGGATTGCCTTTTGCTGCAAAGGCGCGCGGCATTTTGCTTTTGGCGAGCGCTACGATCTTGTCGCCGATGTCGATCGATTTGCCGACGTCCTCGAGATAGATGAGCTTAGCGAACTTGGAGAGCTCTGCTTCGAGCGTCTCAAGCCCGGCCTTCTTGATGAAAAGGCGCGAAGTCAGAATCTTTTTTACGTTCGCCGCTTCGCACGCCGCGCGCAGGTTCATGATGCCGGCAGTGAAATTCAGCATCGCCGGTGTGCGGCCAAAGGCATGCAGCGCAAAGAACGTCACCACAGCGCCTGCGCCGGTTGGCAGCATGATGCCCGCAGTCTCGCGGCGCTTAATCAAGCCGTCGAGCTTGCCGCCCAGGGCAAAGACGCGGACCAAGATGTCATCGTACGACAACACCTTGCGTTCGTGGTCTTCGAGAATGGGGTGCTTGCCGCCGCGTTGATCGCGGGCCCTCAGCAGCGCTTCGAACAAGGTGACACGTGTGCGCGCCAGCTCGAACGGACGATGGGCCATGAAACTGAAGCCTCCGGTTTGACCGCCTAAGCGCCTCTTGAGGAGAAGCGCCGACTGACCCCGTGATTATTGTTTCACGGTTGTAACAGAAACTAGCGGCGCAAATGGGGCCGGGCAAGCGGGGGAGGCCATAAGGCATTGAAGCGCAGGGGAGGAATCCGCTCCGGACGTTGCAGGCCAAGGCTTGGAGGGTCATGTTCGGGGCATGCCGACGCTGATTGATTTGCGCCAAGGAAGCGAAAACGAGGGCGAAGCTCGCCCACGTCACCCCGAAAAGCAGGGCCGGCCGGATAATACCAGCCCACGCAAGCCCGATTGGATTCGCGTCAAAGCGCCGACGAGCCTCGGCTACCATCAGACCAAAGAGCTGGTCCGCGATCTGAAGCTTCACACCGTCTGCGAAGAAGCCGGTTGTCCAAACATCGGCGAGTGCTGGAGCCAAAAGCACGCGACCTTCATGATCCTCGGCGGCATCTGCACGCGTGCTTGCAGCTTCTGCAACGTCGCCACTGGCAAGCCGCTCCCGCTGGATGCGGCGGAGCCTGAGAACGTCGCGTTCGCGACAGCGCAGATGGGATTGAAGCACGTCGTCATCACGTCCGTTGATCGTGACGATCTAGAAGATGGCGGCGCCGATCACTTCGTTCAGACGATCCAAGCCGTGCGTCGCGCCGCGCCTGAAACCACGATCGAAATCTTGACGCCGGACTTTCTGCGTAAGCCAGGTGCAGCTGAGCGCGTGATCGATTCGGCGCCTGACGTGTTCAACCACAATCTCGAAACAGTGCCGCGCCTCTATCACTCCATCCGGCCCGGCGCGCGCTACTATCAGTCGCTGCGCTTGCTGGACTCGGTGAAGCAGCGCGATCCGAACCAGTTCACAAAGTCCGGCCTCATGGTTGGTCTTGGCGAAGCGAAAGACGAAGTGCTGCAAGTTATGGATGATCTGCGCGTCGCTGGCGTCGATTTCTTGACCATTGGTCAGTACCTGCAGCCGACCAAGAAGCACGCGGCGATAGATCGCTTCTGGACGCCGGATGAGTTCAAGGCGCTTGAAACTATCGCTTACGCCAAGGGTTTCTTGATGGTGTCTGCATCGCCGCTGACGCGCTCGTCGCATCACGCAGGCGAAGACTTTTCACGGCTAAAGGCCGCGCGTTTGGCGCAAAGCAAGGGCTGACATGGCCCGCACGGTCATCGAAGCGACGCGCGTCCTGCCGTACGCACCAGAAGATTTGTGCCGCCTCGTTGGCGATGTGCGCGTGTACCCTGAGTTCGTACCGTTCCTGAAGACACTGCGCGTGATCAAGGAAGAGCCGCGCGAAGCAGGTGGCTGGGAAGGCATCGCTGAGGCTGATGTAGGTTGGCAGGCGATCAAGGTCACGTTCGCCACCGCTGTGCGCTGTGAACCTGCGAAAGGTGAGGTGGAGGTGGCGCTTGTCAAAGGGCCGCTCCACGCGCTCAACAATCGCTGGCGATTTCAGCCGCACCCCGATGGCGCATTGGTTTCCTACTGGATTGCCTACGAGTTCAAGAACCCTGTGCTGCAAGCCGCAATCTCAGCCAACAAGGATAAGCTCGCCGGGCGCATTATGAGCGCGTTCGAGCGCGAGGCTAAGCGCAGGCTTGGTCAGTCAAGAAGCTGAGACATGAGCGCGAAGGCGGCCAGCACGGTCCGCCGTTGAACCTCGTGGCGGCCAATGTCGCCGAACCGCACTTCCTCGTGCAAGTCGCGACCGTCGCTTCCGTGCACGGCAATATGCACCAGGCCGACCGGCTTATTGGCCGTGCCACCACCCGGCCCAGCGATGCCTGTTACAGCGACGGCAATATCGGCTGGGCTGTGCGCCAGCGCGCCAATGGCCATCGCAATCGCGACCTCGCGGCTGACGGCGCCGTGGACCATGATCAACGACGCCGGGATACCAAGCAGATCCGACTTTGCCTCATTCGAATAGGTCACGAACCCGCGCTCCAGCACAGCCGAGGCGCCAGGCACAGCCGCGAGAGTCGCTGCGATCAAACCGCCGGTGCAACTCTCAGCCGTCGTGATCAGCAGTCCGCGTGCTTTTGCCCTGTCTAGGATGGCGCGCGCTTCGTCGTATCCCGGAACCATCGCTAAGCGATACTGCCTGAGGACGGCAGAAGTCCATTCCCTGGACTCAAGCCGGGTGGCAGAAGCGGCGCGCAAGGGGAGAGACCAGATGGAAGCCATAGCGCGACGGGCCGCGGCGCCGATCTTCACGCTCGCTCTGTTTTCGAGCGCAGCGCTGATCTTCGTACTGCAACCCTTGTTCGCGCGCATGGTGACGCCGCTGCTCGGTGGCAGCCCACAGGTGTGGAACGCGTCGATGGCGTTCTTTCAGGGCGCCTTGCTCCTTGGCTATCTCTACGCCCACTTGCTCGCACGGGTGAAAGACCTGCGCATTCAAGTTTTGATCCACGCCATCGTGCTCATCGGCGCATGGTTTGTGCTTCCGGTACACGTCACCACCGCACTTGGGCCGCCCAATCCAGAACAGCCGGCGCTGTGGCTAATCGGCGTGCTTGCGCTCTCAGTTGGAGCGCCGTTTGCAGCGGCGTCAGCCACTGCGCCACTCCTGCAATCTTGGTACGCGCGCAGCGGGCGCGCTGACGCGCACGACCCGTACTATCTCTATGCCGCAAGCAATCTTGGCAGCTTCGCTGGTTTGCTCGCTTATCCCGCGTTGATCGAGCCATTGCTGGGTGCGCAAGCGCAGAGTGCTGTCTGGAGCGTGGCGTACGTCGCGGTTGGCGGCATGATCTTGCTTTCTGCGGCCGCAGTTATCGGCGCTCACGCCGAGGCGCCAAAGCCGATTGCGCAAACCAGCGACGCTCCAAGCTGGAGGCAGCGTCTCTATTGGATAGCCGCCGCCGCAATCCCGTCTGCGATGTCGATGGGCGCAACGCTTTACATTTCGACCGATGTCGCCTCCGCGCCGATGCTGTGGGTGATCCCACTGGCGCTCTATCTGGCGACCTTCGTGCTGGCGTTCATGAAGGGGAGTGAACGGATCGCGCCTATTGCGCTGCTGATCCAGCCCATCGCCGTCGCGATAATGCTTGCCGCCTATTATGCGGCCTCAAACTGGATCGCGACGGCGTCGCTCATCCTACTGAGCTTCTTCTTCAGCGCACTGATCTGCCATCTGGCGCTGTCACGATCACGCCCTGGCGCCGATCGACTCACAGAGTTCTATCTCTACGTCTCGCTTGGCGGCGTGCTTGGCGGCGCGTTTGCAGCGTTCGTTGCGCCGGTGATTTTCAACAATGTCTATGAGTTTCCGCTGGCGATGGCGGCCGCGTGCTTGTTTAGGCCACGTGCGAAGTCAGAGACGCCGAGGCTGGAGGATGCGGCACTAGCGGCGGCTGTAGCGGTTGGCGTGGCAGGATTAGTGCTCACGCGCTTGCCTCCGATCGAAGCGATCATAGTCGTCGGCGCGCTCGGTGCGGCGGCCGGCATGATCGCCGCCGGCTGGGGCGATGAGAGCAAACCCGCGCCTTATCGCTACGCGCTCTTGATCACCGCAGCGATCCACGCGGCACTGGTGATCTTCGTCGCCTTCAATCGCGATGAGATCATTTCCCGCACAGTCGTCGATGGCGAACCAATCCTGGCTTTCGCAAACCCGTGGGGCTGGCTGCTCGGCATCAGCAGCTTCGTCATGCTTATCTTTGCCGTTCACGGCACAATTCAGCCGCGCCGCGATAACCGACGGATCGCAGATTTTTGTCTTGGTGCTGTTTTACCGACTTCCATTTTTTTGCTGCTCTTAATCATCATTGGCGCCAGGTTCGACAGCCCTGACGCGCTCGTGCCGTTGAGCCTCTTGTTTTGCGGACTTGCGATCTTCCTAAACCGCGGGCGACCCTTCGCTTTCGCCGCGATCGTACTCATCGGCTTTGCCATCATCTTCCTCGATGACGCACGCGGTGCCCGCATCATCACACAGGAACGGACATTCTTCGGCGTCTTGCGGACGCGCGTGTACGATCTGGGCGATCCAGCCGTGCCGCCACTGCGCGTGCTCATGCATGGCACCACGCTGCACGGCGCCCAGATCGACGCACCGGGTCTCACGCGCCAGCCGCTTACGTATTATCATCCACGCACGGCGCTTGGCGAAGCGATCGTCGCTGGTCTCAGCATGCACGAAAATTCGCGGCTTGCCTTGATCGGCCTGGGCGCGGGCTCCACCGCGTGCCTGATGCAACCAGACGATCAATTGACGATCTACGAGATCGACCCAGCCGTGGTTCGCCTCTCCGCATCGCCGGAGGCAGAGTTTACGTTCGTGCGCGAGTGTCAGCCAGATGCAACGGTGTTGGTCGGCGACGCGCGCCTCCGCATTGCTGAAGCGCCAGAGGGTGCTTTCGATGTCATCGTCGTCGATGCATTTTCGTCTGACGCCATTCCAGCGCACTTACTGACGCGGGAAGCGATCGCGCTTTATCTTTCGAGATTGAGTGAGAATGGGATCGTCATTCTCCATCTCTCCAATCGGCATCTGGCGCTCGTGTCCGAGGCGGCCCGCGTGGCGCGCGATCTCAATGCGCCGACGCTCTACCGTGTCAGCCGCCAGTTCGATATCGAAGAGCGTGTTCTGTACGGCGCTTCCGCCGCGAGCGTTATGATCGTCGCCCGCAACCCGATGGCGCTCTCAATCCTGCCGACGACCAGTGCGGAATGGTGGGTATTCGAGGCGCCAGACGGCCAGGCCTGGACAGACGATTACATCAACATGCCGCGCGCGCTGTGGGATGGTCTGACAGGCGTCGAAGAATGCCGCATCTATTCGCGTGGCCCAGAATGCGCCGGTGAAGGCGGGTCGCCGTTGGACCGCGAAGCCGCGCCAACAGATGATGATGCTAGGCCGGCCGATCCAACGTCGCAGTAGCTTGGGCCGCTAAGCCCTCTTCGCGGCCAAGGAAGCCCATCCGCTCTGTGGTGGTGGCTTTGACGCTCACACGCTCGATCGGCAAGCCGAGCACGTCGGCTGTGCGCTGGCGCATGCGTTCGCGGTGCGGGCCGATCTTGGGCCGCTCACATAAGAGGGTGACATCGACGTGCACAATGCGTGCGCCTGCTGCATCTGCAAGCTGGACGGCGCGTCGCAAGAACCGTTCTGAATCGGCGCCCCTCCATTGCGGATCGCTCGGCGGAAAGTGCGCGCCAATATCGCCTTCACCGAGGGCGCCAAGGATGGCGTCAACCAGCGCGTGCCAACCGGCGTCTGCATCGGAATGGCCAACCAGTCCCTTTGTGTGCGGGATTTGCACGCCGCACAGAGTGACGAAGTCACCATCGCCGAAGCGATGCGCATCGACGCCATTGCCAACACAAACAATCCTGTCGCCGCCCATGATGCGCTCCAGCAGCTGAAAGTCTTCCGGGTATGTAAGTTTCATAAGCCGCGCATCGCCGCGGACGGTGACGCACAAGCCGCCATGCGCGCGCACAACGGCGAGGTCGTCACTGAAACTCGCATCCTGCGCTAAAGCGGCATAAGCGGCGCGCAATGCATCGCCACGAAACGTCTGTGGCGTTTGCACACGCACCAGCGCTTCACGATCAACGTCGTCGACGATGGCGTCGTCGCCGTTCACCCGCCGCAGTGAATCGGAGATTGGCAGCGCAGGTGCTGCGCCGGCTCCGCCCTGCTCGATTGCCGTTTCCAGCGATCTGATAATGGCGGGGGAGAGGCCTGGCCTTGCTGCGTCGTGGATGTGGATTAGGTCTGCTGACCCGAGTGCCTGCAACCCTGCCGTCACCGACGCTGTACGCGTCGCGCCGCCCAGCACCATCGCAACATCCAGCCCATCTGTGGCGGCGCGGCAAAGATCGGCGTGTTCTGGCGCTATCGCGACGGCGATTTTCTCGACACCTGCTGCGCGCAGCGTCTCGACCGACCAACGCAGCACAGGCTTGCCGAGTAAGTATCGGTATTGTTTAGGAATATCGCCACCGACGCGGTCGCCTCGACCGGCCGCAACAACTAGCGCTGCACGTGTCATTTCAGGCGATCTCGGACTGATGAATGTTGCATCGCAGCATAAAACCCTTGGCGCCTGCTTTTTAGGCGCCCTAAGCTCCTAAAGTTCTGGGGCGCAGATGTCGGGTTTGAACCAATTTCCACCTCTTGTCTCGCTGGCCCCTATGGCCGGCGTAACCGACGTGCCGTTCCGCCGCCAAGTCAAAGCATTTGGCGGAACTTACTGCGTCTCGGAGATGGTCGCCTCTGACCAGTTGGCATTTGAACGCACCGATATGGTTCGGCGCGCCATGGGCACAGGCGTGCTGTCGCCACTTGTGATCCAACTCGCAGGACGCGACGCACGATGGATGGCCGAAGGCGCGCGCCTGTCAGAAGCCGCTGGCGCTGATGTTATCGACATCAATATGGGCTGCCCGTCGAAGAGCGTAACGAGCGGCTCGTGCGGCTCGGCTCTGATGCGCGATCCTGATCATGCGCTTCGACTGATTGAAGCGACCGTCGCCGCAACGGCACTTCCCGTGACGCTGAAGATGCGTCTCGGTTGGGACCATACTTCACTGAATGCTGCGGACATCGCCAAGCGCGCCGAGAACGCGGGCGTTCAGATGCTGACTATCCACGGCCGCACGCGCCAACAATTCTTCCGCGACCGCGCTGACTGGAGCGCGATCGCACCAGTCGTCGATGCCGTACGGATTCCGGTTCTCGCGAATGGAGACATCGGTAGCGCCGCAGATGCCCGTGAAGCGTTGCGGCAATCCGGCGCCGCGGGCGTCATGATTGGCCGTGCCGCGCAAGGAAAGCCCTGGCTTCCATCCGCCATCGAACATGCTTTGCGAACCGGCGGCGAGATTGCGGCGCCTGAGCGCGACGTGCTGCTTCAAGGCTTGCTCGCGCTCTACGAAGACACGCTGGCGTTTTACGACGTGCGATTGGGCCTGCGGATCGCACGCAAGCACATTGCTTGGATGATCGACGCCGTGTTCGGCGCACAGTCCCGTCAAACGCGCAAGGCGATTTGCACGCTCGAAGATCCGGCGCGCGTGCGGGCAGCGTTGATCGAGTTATTTGATTGTGGCGCACCGCTAGCGGAGGCCGCATGAGCGATCCGATCCTCCGCGCGCCGCTAAACCGCGTGCAACAACCGGATGCTGAGCGATGGCTGGAAGCGCTGCCCGCGCCTGTGATTGGGATTGACCCCGGTGAACGCATTCGGTTCGTGAATGCCGCTGCCGCCGAGCTTCTGGCTGGCGTTGGACGCGGCCTGCTGGGACGCCGTCTCGATGAGATATTCGGCCCCGACGCGCCAATGACAGCGCTCGCACGGCGTGCGCTGAACGGCGCGGCAGGCGTAGCTGAGAATGACGTCGCACTAATCGGCCCTGGCTTTGCGCTCGGTCGCGCGAGCGTGGCAGCCGCCCCTGTAGGGGAGAACGGCTACATCGCGCTCGTGCTGACGCGTCCGCCACGCGCCCGCGCAGCGCCTCCGACGAGTGAGCATTCTGCTGCGCGAACGCTTGCACATGAAGTTCGAAATCCTCTCGCTGGCATCCGTGCAGCGGCGCAGCTCATCGCGCGCGGGAGCGATGAGGAATCTTCAGCGCTCGCGAGCCTCATCTGCGACGAAGTGGATCGGATCAATCGTCTCACCGATCGCATCGATCCATTCGGCGCGTTCGAGCCGCCGCGCTTCGATCGCTTCAACATCCATGAGGCGCTCGATCGTGTGCGTAAGCTTGTAGGGTCGAGTGCGCCGGATGTGATGCTGATCGAGCGCTACGATCCGAGTTTGCCCGCCGTGCGAGGTGATCTGGATCAGTTGATCCAAGCGTTTCTGAATATTGCCAAGAACGCGGCGGAAGCGCTGGAGGGACTGGCTGACGGCGAAATCATCATCTCGACCTCGTACCGCCCGGGCGTGAAGTTTCGCTCCGCGCCGAGTGGCGCCGCGCGCGCTCAGCTTGAAGTGCAGATCGTTGATAACGGTCCTGGTCTCCATCCCGATGTCGTAGATCGCCTGTTCGAAGCATTCGCAACCACCAAAGCTGGCGGCATGGGCTTAGGCCTGACCGTCGCCGCCGACATTATCGCGCGCCATGACGGCCGCATCGAAGTTGAAAGCGCGCCAGGCAGAACTGCCTTCCACATCCTCCTCCCCATCGAACCGGAAGACGCACCATGAGCGCACGCATCCTACTCGCGGACGACGATTCCTCGCTGCGGTTCGTCTTGAGCCAAGCCCTCGGCAAAGAAGGCTACAACGTCCGCGCCACCGGCAACGTCGCCACCCTGTCTAAATGGGTTCGGGACGGTGAAGGCGATCTCGTTTTAAGCGACGTCTATATGGGCGACGAGTGTGTGTTCGATGCGCTGCCCGCAATGCGAACGGCGCGTCCGGCGTTGCCTGTGATCGTCATGAGCGCACAGTCCACGGTGACGACGGCGCTCTCTGCTGCAGGCGCTGGCGCCTACGATTATGTGCCGAAGCCCTTTGATCTCGACGTGCTGCTCGCAGCCGTGAAACGCGCGCTCGATAGCGCGCCGGACGCCAAGACGCGCGCGAATGCCGCGAAGGCCTTGAAGGACGAAAAGCTCCCGCTGATTGGCCGTTCCGCCGCCATGCAGGACGTTTATCGCGTCATGGCGCGCGTCGCCGGTACGGACCTCATCGTGCTGATCGAAGGGGAGAGCGGCACCGGTAAAGAGCGTGTCGCGCGAGCTATCCACGACCATAGCCGCCGCGCTTCGGCGCCGTTCGTCTCTGTAAGTCTCGCCGGCGTCGCCAGCGCGCAGATCGACAAGGAATTGTTCGGACCAAGCGGCAAGTTTGCGCAGGCGCAAGGTGGCACGCTCTTTCTCGAAGACCTCGACGAAATGCCAGCAGAGGCGCAGACGCGTCTCGCCGGATTGTTGCATTCGGACGACCAAGGCGAGCGGCCGAACGTCCGCATCATCGCAGCGGCGCAACGCAGCCTGGCGGCACTCGCTCGACAAGGCGCGTTCAGGCAAGACCTCTTCTATCGCTTAAACGTCGTCGCGATCCGCTTGCCGCCGCTTCGCGAGCGGCTTGACGATGTCGCTGATCTTGCACGCTCATTTCTGCTGCGCGCAAAGCGCGAGGGGTTGCCTGAGAAATCAATCGACACCGCCGCTATCGAACGCCTCAAAGCCCACAATTTCCCGGGCAACGTGCGCGAGCTTGAGAACCTGCTCCGTCGTGCAACAGCGCTGAGCCCCGCCGCGGTGATCACAGCGCGTGAGATTGGTGAAGAACTCGGCCAAGCAGCGCGCGAGGACGCAACGGTCGAGGAAGCCGCTGACGGACTGGAGGACGCAGTCTCCCGTCGCTTGGCTGGTGAGTTCGCTGCGGCCAGCCCTGGACTGCCAGCCGCCGGCATTTACGATCGTCTTCTGTCCGAGGTGGAGCGGCCGCTGATCCTGCAGGCGCTATCAGCGACGCGGGGCAATCAGATCAAGGCTGCGGCAGTTCTCGGGATCAACCGGAACACCCTCCGCAAGAAGATCCAGACCCTCGGTATCCGAACTGGGCGTGGCGATTGACGGAAGCGTGATATTGGTTCAACACCATGTTGCCTTCTTGCAACATGGGACATTGCGTGACGCTACCGCTGACCGCCCCAGAACCCGCTGACGCCGCTGTCTTAAGCGACCAGCCGCAGAGCCGTAGCGCCCTGATCTTCATGTCTGGGCTCGCGGTCGCCATCGCGCTGACGACGCTGGCGATCATTATGCTTCTGCTTGGCGAGGGGATCGCGGGCGAAGCAAGCGGCGCCATTCGCACGTTACTGATTGCGAGTCTCGTCGTGTCCGCCGGCCTGGCCGGTATCTTGGCTCATCGTCTGGTCCGCGTGGGTCGTGCCTGGCGCGCGGCAGCAACAGGCGCGCGTCTGCACGTGCGGTTCGTGACATTGTTTAGCCTGGCAGCGCTGGCGCCGGCGTTGATCGTCGCTGCGTTTTTGGGCCTGACGTTTAGTCAAGGCGTCGAGCGATGGTTCAGCCAACGCGTCGAGAGCACCATCGAGAACGCTGCAGATGTTGGCCGCGCCTACGTCAACCTAGCCTCCGGCGGCCTGGGCGGAGAACTAGAAGCGATGGGTGAGGACTTGAACCTCGCGCGTCGCGGACTGGTCGATGATCCTGAGCGCTACGTCGCGTTTCTCGCGGCGCAGGCCGAGCGTCGCGAACTGTCCTCAGCGTTCGTGATCGACGGGCTCGGTCGTGTGTTGGCTGCTGCCGAGCGTCAGGATGGTGGCGGCGATGACGACTACGCAGCGCCATCGCGCGAAGCCTTCGACACGGCTAATCGCGGTGAGGTTTCTCTCCGCTTTGATCAAGAGAACGATAGGCTCGTCGCGCTCTACCGGCTCTCTGCCTACGACGATGCGTTCATCTTCGTCTCACGCGCCATCGAGCCGGGGCTCGTGTCTCAGTTGCGCGATTTCGATCAATCCATTGCAGATTATCGCGCGGCGCAAGAGCAACAAGCGGCGTTGCGCGGGCTGTTTACGCTCGCTTATGTATCCACCGCACTCATTTTATTGCTCACGGCCGGATGGGTTGGGCTAACGAGCGCATCACGCATCGCTGAACCGATTGGCCGTCTTGTTGGCGCATCGCGGCGCGTCGCCGCCGGTGATCTCAAGGCGCGCGTTGCAATTGGCGAAGAGCGGGACGAGTTGGACGCGCTTGGCGTTGCATTCAATCGCATGACTTCGCAGCTCGAAACGCAGCGCCGCGATTTGGTGACTGCGCAAGAGGAAGCCGAGAACCGATCCAGCTTTATCGAAGCGGTGCTTGGCGGTGTAAGCGCGGGCGTGCTTGGTCTTGATAGCAACGGCCGGATCACTGCGGCAAACGTCTCTGCTGGTCAGCTCCTTGGCGTTGGCGACCACAACCTTGTCGGTCGTCGTCTCATCGATGTCGCGCCGGAGTTTGCCGATCTCCTGAACCAGCCGCCGCACGCAGGCGAGGCGCCGCCACAACGCGTGGATATTGTTCGCGAGACCAGTTCCGCAAATCTCAGCGTGCGGATGAGCCCAGACGCTGAAGGCGGCTTCGTGCTCACCTTCGACGATATGACAAAACTGATCACGGCGCAGCGCCAGGAAGCGTGGAAAGACGTGGCGCGCCGCATCGCGCACGAGATCAAAAACCCCCTCACGCCGATTCAATTGTCGGCCGAGCGACTGCGGAAAAAATACTCCGACGAGATAAAATCGGACCCCGAAACCTTCGCCAAGTGCACTGAAACCATTCTCCGCCAGGTCGCCGACATTGGTCGCATGGTCGATGAGTTCTCGTCATTCGCGCGCATGCCGACGCCACGCATGGCGTTCGCCGACATGAGCGAAATTGCGCGCCAAGTGGTGTTTGGACAAAAGCTCGCCTTCGCGGATGTTCGCGTAGAGGTGCAAGGTGTCGATCAGCCGATTGGCCTCGTGTGCGATGAGCGGCTGATCTCGCAATGCTTGCTCAATCTCGTCAAAAACGCGGCCGAGAGCGTCGAAACGCGGCGGGCGCGCGATGGCGAGCCGAAGGAGGGTCTTGTTACGCTGCGGCTGCGCGATCTCGATTTTGGCGTGCAGTTTGAAGTCATCGACAACGGCACCGGCTTTCCTGAGAAAGACCGCGAACGATTGATCGAACCATATTTCACGACGCGTTCGAAAGGCACGGGGCTTGGGCTCGCCATCGTGTCACGCATCGTAGAGGACCACGGGGGGCTGATTGAGTTGGACGATGCGCCAGGACCTGGTCCAGGCGCCGTCGTTCGTTTCGTTCTTCCCAAGCGCGGCGAAGAGCCGGCTGAAAGCGCGTCAGAACACGACGCAGGAGTCTCATAACATGGCGTCCGATATTCTCGTTATCGACGACGAAGCAGACATTCGCGATCTGGTCTCAGGCATTCTCGAAGACGAGGGCCATCAGGTGCGCGCAGCGCGCGACAGCGACGAAGCGCTTGATGCATTTCGCCGTCGCAGCCCGTCCTTGGTCGTCCTCGACATCTGGCTGCAAGGCAGCCGCATGGATGGCCTCGAACTTTTGGCGATGTTCAAGGAGATCGATGAAGACCTGCCCGTCATCGTCATCAGCGGACACGGCACCATCGAAACGGCGGTCGCAGCCATCCGCAAAGGCGCCTACGATTTCATCGAGAAGCCGTTCAATGCTGATCGGCTATTGCTCGTGGTGCAACGCGCCCTCGAGACGACGCGGCTGAAGCGTGAAGTGTCGAACCTGAAGGCAAAGTCTTCGGGTAGCGATGATCTTATCGGCACATCGCCCGCAATGGGCGCTCTCCGCAGCGCTATCGATCGCGTCGCGCAAACCAACTCGCGCGTGCTGATCGCTGGGCCTGCTGGCTCCGGCAAAGAACTGATTGCGCGACTTCTACATGAGCGCAGCGCGCGCATTGGCGGCCCCTTTGTTGCCATCAACGCGGCCTCAATCGCAGCTGACCGTATGGAATCCGAAATCTTCGGCGAGGAGACACCGGACGGTCGGCCGATGAAAATCGGCGTGTTCGAACAAGCGCACGGCGGCACGCTCTTTCTTGACGAGGTCGGCGACATGCCGATCGAGACCCAATCAAAAATCTTGCGCGTCCTTGTCGAGCAGCGTTTCCGACGCCTCGGCGGATCGACGGACGTGCAGGTGAACGTGCGCGTGGTGTCGTCCACGTCTCGCGATCTTCGCGGCGATATCGAACAAGGTCGCTTTCGCGAGGATTTGTTTCACCGCTTGAACGTCGTGCCATTGCGTGCGCCGAGCCTAGCCGAACGCCGCGAAGACATCCCCGAACTCGCGGGCTATTTCGTCGGTCGCCTTGCCGGCATGTCGGGCGTGCCGGCACGTCAGATCGCTGAGGATGCATTGGCGGCGCTACAGGCAGCAGAGTGGCCAGGCAACGTGCGTCAGTTGCGCAACGTGATTGAGCGTATTCTCATCTTGGCTACGGGCGACATCAACACGCCGGTCACGGTGGATTCGCTGCCTGCGGAGGCGTGGCCGCAAGCAGGCTTCTCTAAGCATGAGGGTTTGCAAGAAGTGATTGGCCTGTCGCTTCGCGATGCGCGCGAGCGGTTTGAGCGCGAGTATCTCAACGTCCAGATTACGCGGTTTGGCGGCAATATCTCGCGCACCGCAGCGTTCATCGGCATGGAGCGGTCTGCTTTGCACCGCAAACTCAAGTCGCTCGGCGTTGAAGCGCCGGGACGCAACGGCGCAGAAGCTGAATGAGCCGCGTCGCCTACGTCAACGGCGCGTATGTGCCGCTGACGGCGGCGCGGATATCGATTCAAGATCGCGGATTCCAGTTTGCCGACTCCGTCTATGAAGTTTGGGCCGTTCGCGAAGGCCGCCTGTTCGACGCCGCCGAGCACATGGCGCGTCTTTGGCGATCGCTCGCAGAGCTACGCATTGCTCTGCCTCTCGCAGAAGCCTCGTTGTGGGCCGTGATCCGCGAGACGGCGCGCCGCAACAAGGTGCGAGATGGGATCGTCTATCTCCAAGTTAGCCGAGGCGCCGCCGCCCGCGATCATGCATTCCCATCACCCGCTGTTCGACCAACGCTTATCGTCACTGCCAAGAATCTAGATCAAGGCGCCATCGCGCGGCGTGCGGAAACTGGCGTCAAAGTTATCACGCTGTCGGAAACCCGCTGGGCGCGCCGCGACATCAAGTCGACCAACCTCCTCCCAAACGCCCTCGCCCGACAGCAAGCGAAAGAGCAGGGGGCCTTTGAGGCTTGGTTTGTGGACGCCAATGGCTTCATCACCGAAGGAACATCGTCCAACGCTTGGATCGTCACCACTGATGGCGTGATCATTACGACGCCTCTATCCAACGATCTGCTCCATGGCGTCACGCGCGCTGCGCTCTTCCGGATTGCCCAGGCGCATCAAATGAGACTTCAAGAGCGCCTCTTCACCCCTGACGAAGCCAAAACAGCGCGCGAGGCGTTCATGAGCGCTGCGAGCAATCCTGCGGTTCCAGTGATCGAGATCGACGGCGTAACGATTGGTGATGGCCGCCCAGGCCCGGTATCGCGTGCACTGCGCGCCGCTTATTTGGGCGCCTGAGCGTTCAATTCACGACAGTTTTGCAACTGAGTTGGCGAACTGGGCGGCGCACCCTATAGCTGTGCTGCAGCCGCGCGCTTCGACGTGGCGACATAAAACTCAAGCATGGGGGATGCCCATCATGGAAAAAAAGCAAAACTTGCAGGACACGTTCCTCAACGCCGTCCGCAAGTCCAAAACGCCACTGACGATCTTTCTGGTCAACGGCGTCAAACTTCAGGGCGTGGTGACCTGGTTCGACAATTTCTGTGTGTTGTTGCGCCGCGACGGCCAGGTGCAGCTGGTTTACAAACACGCGATCTCGACGATCATGCCGGGCGCTCCCGTGCAGCTCTACGACATCGACAAGGCCGCTGATGAAGCCGACGGCTGAAACGCCGACCAAGGACTTTAATAGAGCCATCGTCCTGCGCCCGTTATCGAGCGCGGGCGAGAGCGTGCGCGACGGCGAAGCGCGGTTGCTCGAAGCAGTTGGACTGGCACAAGCGTTGGGGCTCGACATCGCCAGCGCCGAGGCGGCGCCGCTGCGTGCGATTAGCCCGCGCACCTACTTTGGCTCCGGACGTGTGGAGCGGTTGAAGGATCAAGCGGAAGAGCTTGGCGTCGGCGTTGTTGTTATCGATGCGGCGCTCTCGCCCGTGCAGCAGCGCAATCTGGAAACCGACATCGGCGCCAAGGTCGTTGATCGCACGGGCTTGATCCTTGAAATCTTTGGCCTTCGTGCGCGGACGAAGGAAGGCAAACTGCAAGTGGAACTAGCGCGGCAAGGCTATGAACGCTCCCGCCTCGTGCGGACTTGGACCCACTTGGAACGTCAGCGCGGCGGCTTGGGAAAAACCGGTGGCCCCGGAGAAACGCAAATCGAACTCGATCGCCGCATCATCGCCGATCGCATCATCCGCCTGAAGCGCGAGCTTGAAGATGTGCGACGCACGCGAGGGCTTCAACGCCGCGCGCGAGCGCGTGCTGGGCTGCCTGCTGTTGTGCTCGTTGGCTACACAAACGCTGGTAAGTCGACGCTCTTCAATCGCCTGACGCAAGCTGGCGTGCTGGCGAAGGACATGCTTTTCGCGACGCTTGATCCGACAGCGCGCCAGGTGAAGCTGCCAAGCGGCCGCGCGGTGATCATGAGCGATACGGTCGGCTTCATTTCCGATCTGCCGCACGAACTGGTTGAAAGTTTCCGCGCTACGCTTGAAGCGGTGACGGAAGCCGATCTGCTGGTGCATGTGCGCGACATTGCGCATCCGCAGAGTGAGGATCAAAAAGCTGACGTGCTGAGTGTGCTTGCGCAATTGAGCAAAGATGCAGGTGGAAAAACGCCGCCGGTACTCGAAGCGTGGAATAAGATTGATCTGCTGGATGATGACACGCGGATTGGGCGACTGCGGCGGGCGGAGGCGGTGGCTGAGCAGGGGCAGGGCAGCGCCCTACCCCCTGTTGCGATTTCGGCGGAGACGGGGGAGGGCGTTGAGGCCCTGCTCGCCGCGATCGATCGCGCAGCATTCTCCGCGACACGCATCATCACCCTCACCTTGCCGGCCGACGATTCTGGTCGCATCCGAGCGCAGATTGCTGCGAGCGGCAAAATCCTCGAAGAAACGACTGACGAAGACGGCGCGCTGACATTACGCGCTGAACTTCTGATCGCGGATGCAGCGCGGTTCGTACCGATCGAGCCCCTGCCCGAAGAAATCCCTCCCACGGCGGAGTAGGGGCTAGCGTTTCAGGCGCTCAACCAGCTCCGCAGCAAACGTGCTCAACGTATCATCGCGCGCGCCCATAACGACGATGCGGTCGCCGGGTTCGGCGAGTTCTAGCAACTTATCGCCGCACGCGCCGCGCTCGGCGAACGCCATTGCTTCGAGACCGCGGGCGCGCACGCCAGCGACGATGTGTTCGCTGGTGACGCTGCGATCGACGGTGCCGCCGAAATAGACGGGATCGGGCATGATCAGCACGTCGTCGGCGTTCATGTTGTTGGCGAAGACGTCGATGAACTCTTGTCGCATCAGTTTCAGCGGACCGAAGCCGTGCGGCTGGAACATGATCAACAGGCGGCCCGGGAATGCGTGCAGAGTGGCTAGTGTTGCAGTGATCTTATCGGGGTTGTGCCCGAAATCGTCGATGACGATGACGCCATTGGCTGTGCCGACAACTTCGAGTCTGCGCTTCGTGCCTGAAAAGCCCTTTAGCGCCTCCGCAGCTTCCTTCAGTGACAAGCCGTAAGCGCGCGCCGCTGAGAGCGCCGCGAGCGCGTTAGCGACGTTGTGTTCGCCGGGCACCGCAAGATCGACTGTCGCGTTGTGGCGCGTCTCTTTCTCAAGCACGTCAAACGAGACGCCATCAGGCGCCAAGCGGATCGCGGAGCAGTGCAGATCGGCGAGGCCGGAGCGCAGCGAGAACGTTCGGGTGCGGACCTTGGCTTTCATCACCAACGCCGCTGTCTCGTCATTGTCGAGATTTAGCACCGCGATCTCGGCGCGGTTCACGAAGCCGGAGAACAACTCTCGCAGCTCGTCCATGCTCTTATGGTCGAGCGCGATGTTGTTGACGACGGCGATCGTCGGCTCGTAGCGCGCAATCGAGCCGTCGCTCTCGTCGACTTCAGAAACGAACGCATCGCCCTTGCCGACAAGAGCGCTGGCGAATAGCGCGTCGGGCGTGACGAAGTTCTTCATCACGGCGCCGTTCATCACCGTCGGGTCGCGACCGGCGCGATGGAGCAGCCAGGCGATCATGCCTGTGGTGGTGCTTTTGCCGCTGGTGCCGGCGACGCCGATGCGCACGGGCGCTGCGTTGAACAACTCAGCCAGCAGCTGCGGGCGTTTCAAATCTGTCGCGCCGACGCGCTTGGCAGCGACGACGTCGCCCACGGTGTCCTCAACAGCCGCTGAGCGCACGAGGATCTGGTCGGCGCTTACAATGCCCGAGCCGTCTTGCGGGAAGAGGGCGATGCCTTGGGCTTTCAGGTACTCGAACTTCGCGCCCAGCCGCCCCTGATCCAGCGAGCGGTCGGAGCCCGCGACATCGAAGCCCCGCGCGCGCAGGATGAGCGCCAGCGGCAGCATACCGGAGCCGCCGATGCCGCTCATGAAATAGGATTTTGCCCGAGTCATCGGCCCCGGTTATGACGAGAAACGCCGCTTCTCGGCAAGGATGCGAACGCAGACCGATGGCCCCACCAATCCGCATTGGCGTCGTAGCCCCCGGCACGCGCATCGATCCGGAGCTTGCTGCGCGCGTGAAAGCGTTCGCAGCCGATACGTTTCTCGACCAGGCGCCGGAAATCTTCTTTCACCAACAATGCTTCTTCACCGCCGGTCATTTCGCTGGCGACGACGCCGCACGCTTGGCCGCCTTTGTCGAGTTCGCCAATGATCCGTCGCTGGACGCGGTTTGGTTTGCACGCGGCGGCTATGGCGCGTGCCGCATTGCCGAGGCGGCGCTGGCGCAATTGACCGACGCGTCGCGCGCCAAAACCTATCTCGGCTACAGCGACAATGGCGCACTCCTTGGGGGCCTCTACGCGCGTGGCTACGAGAATGTGGTGCATGGCCCTATTCCCGTCGACATGACGCGGCCAGGCGGAGAGGGGGCCGTGAAGAGGGCGCTCGCTTGGCTCATCGACCGCTCGTCCGAGAGCCTCGAACTTGGCGTGATGTTCGAGGGCAAGAATGCTGCGTTCAACATCACGGTGTTTCAATCGATGCTCGGCACGTCGCTTGAGCCGGACTTGAGCGGCCATACGCTGTTGCTCGAAGACGTTGGCGAATACCTCTACCGGCTGGACCGCGCCCTCTTCCAAATCACCTCCTCCGCCAATGTGCGCAGCGTAAAGGGCATCAAGCTCGGCCGCGTCAGCGACACACCGGAAAACGACAAACCCTTCGGCGCTAACGAAGAAGAGATCATGCGCTATTGGTGCGCAAAGGCTGGGATTGCGTATCTTGGGCGCGCTGACATCGGGCATGATGTTGAGAACAAGGTCGTGCCGTTTGGGACGCTGAAGCGCTGATTTCAGATAGGAGCGCGCGGCTTCGCCGCGCATGCGTCGCGGAGCGCCGCGCTCCACGCGTTCAAACGACAAGTTAAACGGCAAATAGGCGTGCGTCATCGTCATGCATCTCCGTACTGAGACACTGGCGCTCATAGCGAGCGGGAGGCGGGGCGCTTGGGAAGCGCTGAGGTCGTCTCTGTGGTTGACGCCTGCCATCGCTGACCGGCGTCCGCGCGTCGCACGCGCCCCGTAGCGTTCGTTCTTTCCCGGATGGCGGTGTACAGGACTTCTAAGAGCTCTCACTCCCGTCCCGGTCCGGTGCAGTCCTCGCGCGTTGCCGCGCGATTGGCTGGTTCCGGCCGGGATTTAGGTCCACCCGACATTACCGGTTCCGTGTGCAGGACAGTCCGACCCATCCTGGACCTCGCGGTTTGCATCCCCAACGAGCACAATCACACCGAACGCTGCTCTGACATTCCAAAGGTTCGGAGCTCTTCGAAACCCTCCCACGTCAGCGCGAGCGCATTATCGCTTCGATTTTCGGGTGTCGGATAAGTTCGAATCTATCCGCGCATTTGGGGTGCGCGATTGAGCGCCGTGCATCTGAAAGGTGCGGGCCGGAGGCCCGCGCTCCAACTTGTGAAGAGCGATGGCTATCCTCTGAATAGCTCGCGCTACAGCGCCGACGGCGTCACGGTCCAGCGGCGTAGTGAGAGTGTTGCGGTGCCGAGCGGTAGCGGCATGGCGGCGCGGACGGGCGGTGCGAAGCGTTCGCCTTCGATGAGTGCAAACCAGACGCTGCCGGGCGGTGGCGGATCGCGGTAGCCTTGGTCTTGCGGCGTGAAACCGGCCACAGGAAAATAGCGCACGCGGCAACGCATCACCGGCCCTCGGTAAGGGCCATTGCGGAAGTTTTGAAGCTCTCCGCCGCGCACTTCGAGGCGATAGAGCCAGCGGCCGTCGAAGGTCATGTAATTGCCTTGGCAGGTGCGCGTCTCGCCGACGTCTGCCGCCATAGCGATCAGAGATGACAACGGATCGCGCGCTGTAGCGCGTTGCTGGTCTGTTGCGGGCGGCGTGCCCCAGCCGTCGGGATAGGTCGGGCTGATCTCGGCATAGACGCTGCCGGTTGTTGGCCGCATCGTAATGTGACGGTCGACGCCGTCATAGAGATGGCGCAGCCAGTAGCGTTGCCAGACGAGATCACCATCGTCTTCGATCGCGCCGCCCGAGCGCACGTCCACGCGTGTGTGCAGAAAGAGCGCAGCAATGCCGCCGGAGCGGATCGTGCCGGATGCGGCGTAGCTGTCATTGTCGAGTGAAATATCTAAGCGCGCACCGCCGACGCCGATGAGACCCCAGGCCGAGCCCGCATACTCAAGCGAGATATCCCGCGCCTGCGCAGGCGACGTGGCAGCGGCGATCCAAAGAACTAAAAGGCACAAGAGGCTACGCATGCGCAGATTATAGGACGCGCAACGCAAACGCGTAAGCCTGCGCTGCACGGACGCGGGGTTTAGCGGACGTCCGCGAGTTCTGTGGCCATACGCTCTGCACGCTCTATCGAGCGTTGGGCTTGGATGAGCTTCTGGTCGATGTCGGCGAGCAGGCGCGTAACGTCGAGTTCGAGCCCCGGCGTGGCGCGCACTCGCGCGGCGGCGCGGGTCAGTTCTTCACGCTCAAGCCCTAGTTCGCACGTCGCTGGCAATGTCAGCGTCGATAGCAAGCTCTCGGCCGTACCCATCTGTTCAGCGCAGGCGGCGCGGATGCGCTCCTGCACGCGGTATGGCAGCGCGCGGCGGACAATCTCGCGATAGGGCGGCACGTTGCGGAACGTCGTCTCGCTGGTCTCCACGCCGACATAATAATTCGAGATCGCCTCGCGCGTAGCGGGCGGGCCGATGGTCGCCAGCGCGCCAACCGAGATCACTTCGTTGTAGGTCGAGCGATTGATCGGCCGAGGATAGATTTGCGTGGCTTGATACGCCGCGATCAAAAACGGCTCGTCGGCAAGCCTGGCCGTGCCATCGAGATCGCCTAGCACCTGAAGCCCAAACGCTCGCACTTGCCGGTAGTAGGCCATGCGCGCGTTCATGTCGTCGCGGTTGGTCTCGAGATCGCCGACGATGCGCGCGCGATAAGTGTCGCCCGCTGCGTGCGCGAGGCGATCAGCGTTCCAATTGCTGACCTGAGTACCAAGGAAAACACCGAGCACCACGATCACGAGATCGACGCTGACGGCGAACCAATTGTGCGCGCTGATGTGCTCACGGATACGGCGCGCTAGCATCACTGCGTCTCCAGGCCCAGGTCCGCGCCAACCGTTGCGCGGAGTTCGTTGGCGTAATCGGTGCGGTTGTCGCCAATGACGGCGGCGACACGCATGGTGGACACCCAATAGCGCAGCTCCGACATCAGTGTCGCATCGCGGCTGATGCGGGCGACGAGCGCGGCCGCCTCAGCATTGCTGATGGGAGCATCACACGCGCGCATCTCTTGAACGCCACGCGCGCTCGATTGGTAGCAATTGGCCCAGATGTGATCCTGGATCGCGATCGGGATAATGCCGCGGATATGCTCGCGATAAGCGGGGCGCTCAGTCAGGATCGGGTTGGCTGCCGTGGCATAGTACAGGGCAAGTGAGCGGCGCAGCTCCAGATCAGCAATCAGATCGAGTTCGCCAGCGCTCGTGAGTTCGCTGTAGGTGGAATCGACCGTCGAGAACTCCGCGACTTGGCTCGCTTGAAAATAGGCCAGCAGAAGCTGCCATTGGGAGAGATCGCCGGTGCGACCGGTTTCAGCGTAGGCGAGGCCAGCGCGACCGTATTCGGACACGTCGGCCCAGAAGGCCATGCGGTCACCGTAGAGTTCGATGTCGGCGCCGAGATCGTCGTGGATGCGTTCGAGGTAGCCCTGAGCGCGCTGGCGGTTGACGCGCTCGTCATTCAGGTTTGCGACCTGGATACCGATGAACACGCCAACGACGACGATGACAAAGTCGATCGCAATCGCCGTCCATTCCTGCTTGCGCACGTGCGCAATGATCCGCCGCAAAAGCATCGCCCAAGCCCCCAACGCCGCGTTCTACTTCTTCTCAGCGCGTTTAGCCTCCAGCCACAGCGCTTCCATGTCATCCAGCGGCTGTGGCCCGGTGCGGCCTTGCTCGGCCAGCTTTGTCTCGATGTATTGAAACCGTCGCGTGAACTTGGCGTTGGCGCGGCGCAGAGCGTCTTCGGGATCGACCTTCAGCTTGCGGGCGAGATTGGCCATGACGAAGAGGATGTCGCCCATCTCTTCGGCGATGTGGTCCTGATCGCCTTCTGCGCGCGCTTGCTTCAGCTCGGCCAATTCTTCTTCGAGCTTCTCCAACACCGGCTCGGGCGTCGGCCAATCGAAGTTGATGCGTGCTGCGCGCTTGGTGAGCTTCTCGGCGCGCTGCAGGGCGGGCAGGGCCATCGCTACGTCGTCCAGCAGCGAGGCTGCGCCCTTGGCGGCGCGCTTCTCGGCTTTGAGCGTCTCCCAGGCGACCGTCTGTTGATCCGCCGTGCGGCCGTCACCTTCAATGCTGAACACGTGCGGATGGCGCTCGATCATTTTGTCGGCGAGCGCTTGAGCGACATCGGCGAAATCGAACGCGCCTTGCTCCTCGGCCATGCGGGCGTGGAAGGCGACTTGGAAGAGGAGGTCGCCGAGTTCTTCCTTGAGCGCCGGCATATCCTCGCGCTCGATCGCGTCGGCGACCTCGTAGGCTTCCTCGATCGTGTACGGCGCGATGGTGCTGAAGTTTTGCTCCACGTCCCACGGGCAGCCACCGTTCGGGTCACGTAACTTGGCCATCACATTGAGCACGGCCTGCGTAGCGGTGGCGTTTCGGGCGAGGGCTTCAGCGTCTCTTTCCGTCGCCTTTTCAATCGGTTGGGCCGACATACAATACTCGCATAAGATAGATTATGAGAAGCGATAGATCGACTCAGATCGGAAAATCGCCGACCCAGCCATCGTAGGCCGGTTCTACGCCGGCTGGCAGCCTCGCCTTCAGCGTCGCGTAGTCGAGGTCGATGTGCATGTTTGTGAGCAGCGCCAGCGCGGGCTTCAGGCGCGCGATCCATTCGAGGCTGAGATCGACATGCGCGTGCGTCGGGTGCGGCTTCTCGCGGAGCGCGTCGACGATCCAGAGCGACAAGCCTTCGAGTTCGGCGAAGCTGGCTTCGGGTATCGAGATCACGTCGTTCGAGTAGCCGATCGGTCCGACGCGGAAACCGAGTGAACGGATGAAGCCGTGATCCTGGTCGAGCGGCAGCAGCTCAAGCGGCCCGCCTGCGCCGTCGATCACGATCGGCACAAGTGGCGCCGCGTGGCCAGCGTGGCTGACGATCGCCGGATAGCCGCCCATGGATTTGAACGCGTAGCCGAAGCGCACCATGAACGTGGCTCTCGCTTCGTCCGTCATCCAGACTGGGATGGTGCGGCGCTGCTTCACGAAGAATGCGCGCACGTCGTCGAAGCCGTTGGTCTGGTCGGCGTGGTCGTGGCTGATGATGACGGCGTCGAGATGTGCGGGCTTGGCGTCGGCCAGCTGCAGGCGCAGATCGGGCGGCGTGTCGATCAGGACGGTCGTCGCCTGCTCTGCTGTGCCTGCCGCCCCGCTCCACTTCTGCAGCAAGAGCCCGCAGCGCGTGCGCCGGTTCTTCGGCTCGTTCGGATCGCAAACGCCCCAGTCGCCAGTCGCACGCGGCACGCCGCCGGATGAGCCGCAGCCAAGCACGGTGACACGCAGCGTGCCCATTATGCTCGCTCCTGGCAGGTTGGAGCGCGGGCCTCCGGCCCGCACAAAATGTGCACCGGGGCAACGGTCATGGGCGCTTCGACCAACTCATGCGGGCCGGAGGCCCGCGCTCCAACCTGCATACGGCAGCGCTTCGTCATCGAGAGACACCCGGAAACAGCCGGAAGAAGTTGTCGGCGAGCAGGGCGCTCGCCTCCTCCTCCTCGAGCCCACGCAGCTTCGCGAAGGCGCTCTGCACGTACGCGACATGGTGCGGCTCGCAGCGTTGGCCGCGGAATGGGATAGGGGTCAGATAGGGGCAATCGGTCTCGACGATGACGCGGTCGAGCGGGACTTGCGCCGCGATGGCGCGAACGTCGTCGGCGTTCTTGAATGTCATGATGCCGGAGAATGAAAAATACGCGCCTATTGCGAGCGCGCGGCGGGCCAGTTCTGGGCCGCTCGTATAGCAGTGCATGAGGATGCGAAGAGGGCCCTTCCCCGCCTCCTCTTCCAACAGCGTGGCCATCGCTTCGTCGGCTTCGCGCGTGTGGATGATCAGCGTTTTGTCGAGCCTGCGCGCAGCTTCGGCGTGGGCGCGGAAAACCTGCACCTGATCGTCGAAGGGGCTGTGCTTGTAGTGCTGATCGAGGCCGGTTTCCCCTACTCCAACCACCCTCTCGTGCGCGCCTAGTTCGATGAGCTTGGCGGCCGTGAGGTCAAGGTGGTCCTTGGCATAATGCGGATGTGCGCCGACGCTAGCGTAGATGTCAGCGTTCGCTTCAGCGATGGCCATGACGGCGGGAAAGTTTTCGATCTTGTCGCAGATCGTCAGCATGCGCTTGACGCCCGCGTCGCGTGCGCGCGCGATCACAGCGTCACGATCTTCATCGTAGCTGTGGTGATGCAAGTTGACGTGGCTATCGATCAGCATGGGCAGCTCATTTACGGCTCGCCGCTGCCCGATCAAGCACGCCAACAGCGCGCGCAAGCGCGTGTCGTGGGTCCATGTCGAGGCCTTCTGCTTCGGAGCGGAGGGTTTCTAGCTCGGACCAAGCCTCCGCCCAGCGCTCGCCGCCCTGCTCTACGCCCACCGCCCTCGTCCATTCTTCCGCAAGTTCAAGCACGCCCGCGAGACGCTCAAACGGCTCGCCGCTCATTTGATCATAGAGCGCGTTTAGGACGCTCGCGGCATCGCCCTTAGCGATGGAAGTTTGTGCGCGGCGTAAATCCGCACCGCCAACGTCAAGACCTTGCGCCTTCAGCGCAATCGCACGGCCCGGCCGGCCCTTGGCGAGCGACACGAGCGCGTCGTTGTCGTTGCCGCCACCGAGCGCGTTGCGCACCAGATCATCCTCAACCGGACGCAGTGCCAAGCGACGGCAGCGTGAGCGGATCGTCGGCAGGATCGCGCCGGGTGCGTGGCACACGAGGAGCAGCACCGAACGCGTCGGCGGCTCTTCAAGCGTTTTCAGGATTGCGTTCGCGGCGTTACGGTTCAGGTCATCGACTGCGTCGATGATCGCCACGCGCATGCCGCCTTCAGATGGCGCAAGTGAGAAGAAGCCGCCAAGCTCGCGCGCGTCATCGACAGTGATTTCGCGCCGCGGCTTGCCGCGATCGTTGATGCCGCGACGAAGCACGAAGAGGTCTGGATGCGATTGCGCCGCGACGCGACGTGCGATCGGGTCTTCTGGGTCGACATCGAGCGGCCGTCCACCATTACGCGTTGCGCCTAATGCTAAGCGCGCGAAGCGATACGCGAGCGTTGCTTTGCCAACACCTTTAGCGCCAACGAGGAGCCAAGCGTGATGCATGCGGTCGCCGCGCAAGGCGTCAAGCAACGCGCGCTCCTCAACGTCGTGACCGACGAACGAGAACGTCTCGCGCGGGTGCGGGGATTCGGGTTCTTTGTCCGTTTCGGGCGGTGGCTTATCCGTCTTCACGACAGCCGCTCCAAATGAGCCAAAGCAGCTGCGAGGACCTGCGCTGGCGCTTGGGAAGCATCGACCAGCGCACAGCGATCCGGCTCATTGGCTGCGATCGTGCGGAACTCGTCGCGCACACGTTGATGGAAGCTGATGTCCTTCTTCTCGAAGCGATCTTCGTCGACCTCATGACCGCGCGAGCGCGCCAAGCCCTCGGCCGGATCGAGATCAAGCACGAGCGTAAGGTCGGGACGCGGCGCTTGAATCAACGCGTTCAGTTGGAGCAGCGCTTCCGACGCTAGGCCGCCAGCGGCGACTTGGTAAGCGCGCGTCGAGTCGTAGTAGCGATCGCAAATGACCAACGCGCCGCGCGCCAACGCCGGGCGGATCAGATGATCAAGATGATTGAGACGCGCCGCCGCAAACAGCAGCGCTTCTTCCATCGCGCTCCATCGACTGGCGTCTCCGGACACAAGCAGCGCGCGGATTGCATCTGCGCCGGGAGCGCCGCCGGGCTCTCGGGTTGTCACGATTTCCCGAGCATCTTTGCGCAGAGCCTCTGCCAGCCCACGCGCTAGCGTCGACTTGCCCGTACCTTCGCCGCCTTCCAGCGTGATGAACCGGCCTGGGACCATGACCCTATCAAGGGCCGAAGAAGGTCAGACGCAAGCCTTCCCAGGCCCGCGCGAACCAGTTTGCCTTACCAACGTTGCGGCCCGCCGCCAGGGGAAACTCTTGGGCCTCGAAGCCTGGGCCTTCGACAACCAGCCGCGCCACCACATCACCTTCACGGATCGGCGGATGGATCGGGCCATCGTACACAACATGCGCGGTCAGAGTGCTCTGCACGCCGCTGCGTCCGCCGATGATGATGTCGCCCTGCGCTACCAGCGGCACCGTGCGCCGACCGCCCAGATACACCTGGGCCTCGCTCACCTGCTCACCAGCAGAAGCGAGTGTTCTGACTGCGTAGTCTGTGAAGGCCGAGCGCATGAGGCGCAGCGCTTCGCTGCGTCGATCGGCCATGGAGCGCGTGCCGTTGAACACGATGATCCGGCGCTGACCGTTGACTTCAGCTGAGCCCACCAAGCCGTAACCGCTCTCGTCGGTGTGGCCGGTCTTCACACCATCGGCGCCTTCAAACGCGCCGAGGAGCGGGTTGCGGTTCGGTTGCGTGCGGTTGCCAAACGAGAACTCACGCTCTGAGTAGATGCGATAATATTCGGGGTAGGTCGTCATCAGGTGGCGCGCTAGGCGCGCGAGGTCGGCTGAACTGATGCGATGGTTTTCCGCGTCCACGCCGGTGGCGTTGCGGAAGTGCGCGCTGGTTAAGCCCAACTCCTGCGCGCGACGGTTCATAATGTCGACGAACGCGCCCTCAGAACCGGCAATGCCTTCCGCCAGCACAACGCAAGCATCGTTAGCGGACACGATGATCGCGCCACGCAGCAGGTCTCGGACAGAGACCTGCGAATTGATCGGCAGGAACATGTGCGAGCCGCCGGACGGCGCACCGTGGTCGCGCCACGCGTATTCGCTCACGGTGTACTGAGTGTCGAGCGTGATATCTCCGGCCTGGAGCCGTTCGAGCACCACGAGCACCGTCATCAACTTCGACATCGAGGCAGGCGGGATCGGCGTGCTGCAATCGTCGCACGCCAGAATAGCGCCGGTTGCTGCATCCATGATGGTCACATGCTGAGCGACCGAAGGCGGCGCCGCCGGAGCGCGGCGGCGTTGTGCGTCTGCTGGTGAGGCAAGCGCGATAAGGACCAGAGCTATGGCCAGGGCGCCGGTGGCGCGATTGATGTGCATTGGTCCGCCGAATCGTTAGCGCGTTTTGCGCGGCATGGGTTCAAACAAACCGGCGCGGCGCTTTCACGTCAACAAACCGGCGCTTAGCGCGAAGCGATAACCGTTTCGCCGTAGCCAAGCGAGGCCAATTGGCGGCGCGCAGCGTCCGCTTCCTCGCGGCTGGACCATGGGCCGACGCGGACCCGGAACAATTCTCCGGCCGATGTCTGGCGGATATCCACAACCACCTGCCCCACCGCCCCTATTGTGTCGCGGACGCGGTGGGCGTTGGAGAGGTCGGAATAGGCGCCAACTTGGACGAAGTAATTGCCGGAGGCGGCGGCATAGGTCGGCGCAGGTGCGAAATAGGGCGCTTCGCTCGACGGTCCACCAGCGAGGGCGTCTGCGTTAGTTGAGGCAGGGAGCAGGGAGGCAGGCCCCTCCTCCGCGCGCTCGGCGGCGACACGCGCCGACTGGGGTGTTGCAGGCGCCATCGAGCCATCTGCATTAACGCGGCGCGGTGCTGGGCCCAGATAGCGGACATGCACGCGTGCTTGTCCTTGATCCTCGAAACCAAGAACGTCAGCGGCGCCGCGCGACATGTCGATGAGCCGCTCGGCCACGAATGGCCCGCGGTCGTTCACACGCACGATGACTTCGCGACCATTCTCAAGATTGGTGACCTGCACCAAGCTCGGGATCGGCAATGTTGGGTGCGCAGCGGTCAGCGCGTCCTGGTCAAACACTTCGCCGCTCGAGGTGCGTTGGCCGTGGAACTGAGGGCCGTACCAAGAGGCGGTGCCGGTCTGTGAATATCCGGGCTCTGGGGTCGGCACGTACCATTGGCCGTTCGCTTGATAGGGCGGGCCGACGCGCTCGCGCTCCAACCATTCACCACCCTCGCCTGCCGATGCTTGCTGTGCGGGCTGAACCATCGGCGTTGCCGTCGGCTCTTCGTCTTCCTCGATAGCGAGTTGTGGCTGCGCTACGACGGGCGTGACGCGCGCACGTTCCGAACTGGCCGGGCGGCGCAGATCAATGACGGCGCCCGCCGCAGATTGAGAACGACCGTAGCCGTATGAGTTTTCGCTGCCGCCCGGCAGCGATGCGACCACGCGCTCTTCACCAGAGCTGATCTCGGGCGCCGACGTTGCGCCACCCTGCCCCGCGTAAACGATCGGCGCGCGTTGCGCCGCCGCCGGCGAGGTCAGCGCGACGAGGCTCACACACGATAGTGCGATAATTCGGGAGGCGATGCGCAGCTTCAAAAGACGACCCCAACGCAATGAATGCGAGCGTCACCATACGGCGCCAGGGATTTAGGTCGCGTAAGCTTTCATAGTTTCTTCAGGTTCACCAATAACGCCGGTTCACCACGCGCAACAGCCAAGCTTAAGGCTGTGCGAGCCGTCCGGCGGCGAAGTCGCGCGCGAGCGCGATAAAGGCTTGGAAGGCCGCGGAGGAATTCCGCCGATTGGAATAATAGAGGCACAGCGGCGCAAGCGGCGGCGTCCAGTCTTCGAGAATGCGCACGAGCCGTCCCGCCGCGAAGTCGTCGCGTACATCGGCTTCCATGAAATATCCGATGCCTACGCCATTCGTTACTGCGATCCGGCTCAGGGAGGCTTCGTCGAGGGTGATCGGGCCTTCGACGTCAAGCTGCACTTCTTCGCCGCCCTTCTCGAACCGCCATCTGAACACTGCGCCATTGGGAAGCCGCACACGAACGCACGGGTAAGTGAGCAGCTCCTGCGGCACTTGCGGGATGGCCCTGTTTTCGAAAAAGGCGGGGGATGCGGCAACCGCCATGCGTCGCATCTGACCCAGCGGTATGGCGATCGCGTCGCTGGGCACCAGATCCGCGCTGCGTACGCCCAGATCGAAGCCCGCTGCCACGACGTCGACAAGACGCCCCTCGGTGACGAGGTCGATATGAACCTGCGGATAGCGCTGGAGATAACTCAGAACCAGCGGCGCCATGATCTCGCGCGCCGCCGTCGCGAAGGCATTGATGCGCAGTGTGCCGGACGGCGTCTCCTGCTGGGAGCGCGCCGTGTTCATCGCCCTTTGGATGTCCTCGAGAGCTGGTTTGATTTGTGCGACGAAGATCCGCCCCGCATGGGTGAGCGAGACGCTGCGCGTGGTGCGATTGAATAACCGCACGGCAAGCTCCCGCTCGAGCTTGCCCACCGCGTTGCTGACGGCCGTGGTCGACATGCCGAGATCGAGCGAAGCCGCTCGAAATGAGCCGCACCTAACGATGGCGAGAACGGCCTCGAGCTCGATCAGCGAATGGCGAGTCATTGTCCCGGTATCCGTGACGCCTCATTCCAGTTTGTCTCGATTATCAGGTGAAAAGTCCATCGCTAAATGACCCTCATCACCGTCGAGGAGATGAACATGTCTATGAACCTACCCAAGCCGATCGCCGATTATGTCGAGGCAAACGCCCGTCTCGATATCGACGGCATGTTGAAGCCTTTCCTGCGCGACGCCGTCTTCATCGACAACGGCAAGCATTTCGAGGGACAGGCGGCGATCCGCCAGCTGTTCGAGGAAGAAGTGATCCCGGTGAAGGCGATCTTCACGCCCGATACTGTTCGGGAAGAAGGCGCCGATGTCGTCGTTGAGGGTCCCGCCCATGGTGACTTCCCGGGCAGCCCGCTTCGCTTCACCTATCGATTCAAGCTGGTCCAGGGCGCCATCAAGACGCTGGAGACCACGATATGAGCATCAAGGCCGATCCCACTGAGTTCGCCGGCAAGCGCGTGCTCGTCAGCGGTGGCACCAAGGGTCTGGGCCGCGCCACGGTCGAGCGCTTCCTGTCCGGCGGCGCCCACGTTGTCACCGCCGCCCGCGCGATCAAGGATCCCATAGAGGGCGTCAATTATGTGCAGGCGGACCTGACGACCGCGGAGGGTGGCGAAGCGCTGGCCAAGGCGGCGCTTGAGCAGCTGGGCGGCATCGACATTCTCGCCCACGTCATCGGCGGTTCAGCTTCGCCGGCCGGTGGCTTCGTCGCGCTGACAGATGAGCATTGGCTCGCCGAGCTGAACCTCAATCTGCTGGCGACGGTCCGGCTTGACCGCCTGCTGATCCCGCAGATGCTCGAGCGCAGTGAAGGCGCCGTGGTGCACGTCACCTCGATCCAGTCCGTCCTGCCGCTGCCCGAATCGACGACCGGCTACGCCGCCGCCAAGGCCGCACTGCGGACCTACAGCAAGTCGCTCTCGAAGGAGCTCGGTCCCAAGGGCGTGCGGGTTAACTCCGTTTCGCCCGGCTGGATCATGACCGAGGCCACCGGAGACTTCCTTGAAATGCTTCGGGCTGCCAATGGCGGCACGATCGAGGACGCGCGTCACTCTGTGCTTGATGCCTTGGGCGGGATCGCGATCGGGCGGGGAGCCGAGCCCGAAGAGGTGGCCGACCTCATCGCCTATCTCGCCTCAGACCGTGCCGCCGCGATCCACGGCGCTGAGTTTGTCATCGATGGCGGTACGATCAGGACCGTATGAGGGTGGTGTCGGAAGATCACCCTCCACCTATCGCCCACAGTGGCGGAGGGAGTGGGATTCGAACCCACGGTGGACTTGCACCCACGCCGGTTTTCAAGACCGGTGCCTTAAACCACTCGGCCATCCCTCCAGAGTGCAGGCGCTCGCCTATCAGCGTCCAAAGCGCGGGGCAATGCGGCCAAAGAAAAAGCCCGGCGGAGAGCCGGGCTTTTGGGGTTTGCTTACCAGCGGAAGGGCGCTCGGAACGCCACCCTGACATCAGGGGCGTCCTCCGTAACGCCGATGTCGACACTGGTGGAGAGCGTCAGACGCTCGGTCGCCCGGAAGCTCATGCCGAGGGAAACTGAGCCGACTTGCAGTTCGGTGGACTCTTGCACCAGCTCGTTCAGCTCAGACGTCGTCGGCAGAACGTAAGAATGCGAGTAGCCCAGCGAGTAAGAGAAGCGGTTGTTCAGCGCAAAGCCGAAGCCGAAGCCCATGCTGATCGAGTCGCCTGGATCAACTTCGCCGACCGTCACCGTGCCGTAGGTGACGTTCACGTCGCGGGCGATGTTGTGGTTGTAGCTGAGGCTGGCGAAGATCACGGCCGGGTCGCTCGGGTAGAGCATCGAGACGCTGCCCTGCACTGCCCAGAAGCCTGAACCGGTCGCGAGTTCGGTCGAAATGCCGGCCGAGTCACGCTCAAGGTCGAAGGGGCCCAGGCCGCTGTCAGACTTAACACGTGCGCCAGCGACGAAGATCGGTGCGCCATTGCGGCCGCGATTGAGCTGGTAACGGGCAGAAACTTCAACGTCGCCGATGTTCGAACCGTTGAGTTCGAACGTTTGCATGGTCGTCGTGCTCTGCTGCGCCACCGTCGTCACACGGTCTGCGCGGTAGATATACGGCACGCGCGCCTCGACTTCGAGGCGATCGGTGACCGCATAGCGGGCCGCGATCGACGCTGTCAGCGTGTCGCGGGCCGCATCGTTTACTTCCAGCAAACCAATTTGCACGCCGGTCACGATTTCCACGCCACGGAAAACGAAACGGTTCGAAGATGAGCGGGAATATTCGAACGACGGCTCGATAACCAATCGTCCAGCCCCCAGCAGGGCGTTCTGCCCCTCCGGCAATGCATCAACCGTTGCGGTTTGCGGTTGCTCGGGCGGCGCTTCGCCGACTGGACCGCTCGGGGCGGCCGACGTTGGCGTAGCTTGAGGCGCGCTACCGCCTTCAACTTGCGCCAACATCACTAACGGGCGTTGACGATTGACCTGAACCGGCTCGTCTTCACCCAAACCATGGAAATTGAGAGCGCTTGAAGGCACGCCGGCGCCGCGGATATCGCCAAGATCCGCATCACTGACTGCGCCCATCGCCAACAATTCGTAGCGTTGCCGTTCGATCAGCTCACGCTGTTCGCCCAACTGACGTTGTTGCTCTTGGAGTTGTCGCTGTTGCGCGTTGAGCCGCGCTTCTTGTTGATCGATCAGTTCCATAACGCGTGCGAGATCGCTCGCTTGCGACTGAGCGTGAGCGGGCGCGCCCCAAAACATCGCGCATGCAGCAAGCGCACACGCAGCCATAATGGACGCGCGACGACTAGCTTGTCGCCTCATTCCGGCACGAAGCATCACCAAACCCATCTCGGAGAGCTGCTCATGAGCGCCCTCTCTGCACTTGTTGTTCCGCAGAACTTAGCAGGCAGGTGATGAGAAACGGTGAAGAGCGCGCGAGTGTTTTCTCGCGCGCTCCTTAATCTGTGTTGATCAATACGAATGCTTTGTTAGCGCAGCGCGCTAACGAAACTCGCTTCCGTCTTCGCGGTGATCTCGTCGAGCGTCACACCATCGGCGAGCTGCAAGAGCTTCATCGGTTGTGAACCATGTTTGTCGATCTCGAACACGCCGAGATCAGTTATCACCAGATCAACCACGCTCACGCCGGTGAGCGGCAGCGAACACTGCTTCAACAGTTTCGAGGCGCCCTCTTTAGACGTGTGCTCCATCACGACGACCACACGCTTGACGCCGGCGACGAGGTCCATCGCGCCGCCCATGCCTTTGACCATCTTGCCTGGGACCATCCAGTTCGCGAGGTCGCCGCGCTCGTTCACTTCCATAGCGCCGAGGATCGAGAGATCGATGTGGCCGCCGCGGATCATCGCGAATGAGTCCGACGACGAGAAATAAGAGGTCTTCTTCAGCGCAGTGATGGTTTGCTTACCGGCGTTAATCAGATCGGGGTCTTCTTCGCCCTCGAACGGGAACGGACCCATGCCGAGCATGCCGTTTTCCGACTGCAGCGTGACCTCCATCCCATCCGGAATGTAGTTCGCCACGAGCGTCGGAATGCCGATGCCGAGATTAACGTAGAAGCCGTCGCGCAATTCCTTAGCGGCGCGTTGAGCAAGCTGATCGCGGGACCACGGCATTACGCATTCTCCCGCTTGCGGACGGTTCGTTGCTCGATGCGTTTTTCGAACGAGCCTTTAACGATGCGATCCACGTAAATGCCGGGCGTGTGGATCTCATCCGGATCGAGCTCACCGGCTTCAACCAAGATTTCGACTTCCGCCACGCACTTCTTACCGGCCGTCGCCATCATCGGATTGAAATTGCGCGCCGTCTTATTGAAGATGAGATTGCCTTCGGTGTCGCCTTTATAGGCTTTGACGATCGAAAGGTCGGCGACGAGACCGGTTTCGAGCACAAACGTCTCGCCGTTAAACACCTTCGTCTCTTTGCCTTCGGCGACCAGCGTGCCGACGCCCGTCTTTGTATAGAAGCCGGCGATGCCAGCGCCCCCTGCCCGGCAGCGTTCCGCGAGCGTGCCTTGCGGATTGAACTCGAGCTCAAGCTCGCCGCTCAAATACTGGCGCGCGAACTCTTTGTTCTCACCGACGTACGAGGAAACCATTTTCTTGATCTGCTTGGTTTCAAGCAGGAGGCCCAGGCCCCAGCCATCGACGCCGGCATTATTAGAGATAACGGTGATGTCTTTAACGCCGCTGTCGCGCAGCGCGATGATCAGGTTCTCAGGGATGCCGCAGAGGCCGAAGCCGCCGCTCATCACGCTCATGCCATCGAAGGTGAAGCCCTCAAGCGCGGACTTTGCGTCCGGATAAACTTTGTTCGCCATGCGCGCCCGTTTACGGAGGGGAACGCTGCGGCGCAACATGCCGGAAGGGAAATACAAGTTCAAAAACAGTCGCGCCGGTGGCTGAGCCGGCCACCGGCGCTTTCTGCTTCGACCCTAAGGTGGATCGAAAACCTGGCCCCGGTACGAGCGAGGGACGAAAATCGTCCGGAACCGAGGGAGAGTAAACACTGCGGCGGCTGAGCCCGGTCTGAATCCCGCCCTCAGAAAAATCGTTCAGCTTGGAGCGCCCGAAACGCCCCAATCGGCCAGTATTTTCTGGGGTTCGTCGCCGTTCCCGCCTGGCGGATTCTGAACGGCGCCGGGTGTTCTGGAGAAACGCGGGGCCGGCGCAGGCTGTTTCAGACCGCCAACCTCCACAAAAGTTTGGCGGGCGACGTTATGCGGGTGATCGGGCGCCTCGGCCATGGAGAGCACCGGCGCAAAACACACGTCCGTCCCCTCCATCAACGCCGTCCACTCATCGCGCGTCTTGGTCTTGATGACGCTTGCGAGCTTCTCGCTCATTGCGGGCCACTCGGGCTTGTTCATTTGCATGGCGAAAGCAGGATCGTCCTTTAGTCCGGTCTTCTCCAACAGCAGCGCATAGAACTGCGGCTCGAGCGAACCGATCGAGACGAACTTGCCGTCACTGGTCTCGTACACATCATAGAAGTGCGCGCCGCCATCGAGGAGATTATTGTCGCGTTCGTCACTCCAAATCCCTGACGCGCGTAAACCATAGATCACGCTCATCAGCGATGCAGCGCCATCGGTGATCGCCGCATCGATCACCTGCCCCTGCCCCGAACGCTGCGCTTCAAACAACGCCGCGCACACGCCCATGGCCAAATAGAGTGAGCCGCCGCCGTAATCGCCGACGAGGTTAAGCGGCGGTGAGGGCGCATCGCTCTTGCGACCCATAGCGTGCAGCGCGCCTGAAATGGCGATGTAGTTGAGATCATGCCCCGCCGCTTCCGCGAGCGGGCCGGTTTGGCCCCAACCTGTCATGCGCCCATAGATGAGTTTCGGATTGAGCTTCAGCGCTTCATCTGGCCCAAGCCCCAAGCGCTCCATCACGCCAGGTCGAAAGCCTTCGATAACCACGTCGGCTTTTTCCATCATCGCGAGCGCAACGGCGACGTCGTTCGGATCTTTGAGATCAAGCGCGATGTGACGACGGCCGCGTGCGGGAATATCCGTCTTGAAAGCAGGGCGTCCGCCCTTCCGATCAAGCCGCACAACTTCGGCGCCCATGTCAGAGAGCAGCATGCAGCAGAACGGGCCCGGCCCGATGCCTGCAAACTCCAAAACCTTAACGCCGTTAAGCGGTCCAGACGCCATGTTCGGTCCTCGTTTACCTTGACGATTTGTTTCGTCGTGTATTGTCGGCATAGTCCTATCAGAGCCCGTCCCGTGGCGGCGAGGGCGCCGGAGCGTTAACCTTTGCGCATTGTTGTGCGAGCCCATGACGCCCGCCATGCGCGGGACGCACAGACGTTGCTGGCAAACGCCGGCGTCGAAGCTGTGGCGCTGCCGGGTGATTACCGCTCCGCACCGGCGGGCGAAGACATCTCAATTTTTTCGGCGGTGGCCGGTGACGTTGAAAGCGTCGCGCGTCTTGCCGTTACGTCGCTGCAAGCTGACCCACCAGCGCTCGCGCGCCTCATTGGGTTGCGTCACGCGGCGCCACCTGCGCTTGGGCTCGAGGAAGCGGAAGCCTTCACAGGCGCAGTCGCTCTCGACGCGCCGCCTAAATTGCTCGCCGCGCAAATCGATGGCGCGATCCGCGTCGCCATCGCCGAAGAAGAATACGGTCGTCGCGTGACCACGGCAGAAGCGCTCGGCATCATCCCGCCCGCCACTCCTGAACCACGCAAGCTGAAGGCGCTTTACATTGGCGCGCCGAGCCCGATGTTTCTTGCGCTTGAGCATAAGCTCTCGGAGCAAGACGGTTTGGTCGCTGCGGCGTTCTCGTCGTTTGCTGGCTTCGACCATTTGCATGACGAGCCGTTCGACGCCGTCGTGCTGAATGGCGCCAACGATCCCGCGACCGCTGTGTCGCTATGCGCAGCGCTCCGCCGCAACGCGTCGCTCTATCATATGCCGACAATGGTGATCACGGCGCCGGGTGACGTGGAGACTGCGAACAACGCGATCAATCGCGGCGCCTCCGCAATCTGCTCATCGCGCGCGCCGTGTGGTGCAAGCTTGGGATGGCTCTTCGAGGCGGTGCGCCGCGAGCGTCGCCGTCGCGCCGCGGATCAAGGCATTTGCGCGCTGCGCGATCTCATGGGCGATCCAAGAACCGGCCTCTTCCGTCGTGACGCGTTCGACGCGCACCTGACGCGCCTCGCTGCGGATCATCACGTCAGCGGACGCCCAATGGCTTTAGTGCTGCTGCGCGTCCTACCCGCTCCCGGTTCACGCGATCCCGAAGAGAGTGTGTGGAAAAAGGGCTTCACCGAAATCGCCAGCCTTGCAGGCCGCCTCATGCGCGACGCTGACACGGGCGCTGCCCTCGGCCGCGACTTTATCGCGATCGCCATGCCTGCTGCGCGCCTCGCCGCCGCCAAGCGCACGGCTGAGCGCATCGCGTCGGTTGCTGAGTGCACCGCGTTCGCGTCCGGCGAAGGCGGCGCGGGTCCACTCGTGTTCGAACAAAGCGCGGTCGAATTGCAGCCCGGCGAAAGCGGCCACGGCATGCTGGATCGAGCGCTGCACGCAATCGAAGTCGAGGCTATTCCGGCTTAAGCGGCCTTGCGTGTCGCGATCCGGGCCAGCGCTTCGAGGACGGCCCGCAACGCCTTCAGCCGCTGCGTCGCTTCCGGCCAACCACCCTGCACGACAAGTTTGCCGTCTGGCCGCATCTTGAAGTCGTCGGGACGCTCCTGAACGTAGCGCACGAGCGCCATCGGATCCGGGAAGCCGCCGTCGCGGAACGTAAGCACCGCACCCTTGGGCCCTGCATCCAGTTTCGCGATCAAGCAGCGGCGGCACAGCGCTTTCAGGCCTGCAACCGCGATCAATTGTTCAGCTTCGTTCGGCAATGGCCCGAAGCGATCGATCAGCTCAGCGGCAAAGGCTTCGCGCTCTTGATCGGTTTCGAGATCGCCGAGACGACGATAAAGCGAGAGGCGCACGTTGAGGTCGGCGACGTAATCCTCGGGGATCAGCACCGAGGCGCCGACATTGATCTGGGGCGACCAGGATTTCTCGCTGACCTCGTCTTCGCGCCCATCACGCAACGCCGCGACCGCCTCCTCCAGCATCGACTGATAGAGTTCAACGCCAACCTCTCGGATGTGGCCAGACTGCTCCTCGCCCAACAGATTGCCGCCGCCGCGCATGTCGAGATCGTGGCTGGCAAGCGTGAAGCCAGCGCCCAGGCTATCGAGTGAAGAGAGTATCTTCAAGCGCTTCTCAGCGCTCGCGGTCAGCGATTGCTCCGCCGCTGTTGTGAGATACGCGTAAGCGCGCAACTTTGAACGGCCGACTCGACCGCGCAGCTGATACAATTGCGCCAAGCCGAACATATCGGCGCGATAGACAACCATCGTGTTCGCGCGCGGGATATCGAGACCGGATTCAACGATGCTCGTCGACAGAAGAACGTCGAACGCGCCGTCATAGAAGCTCGTCATCAGTTCATCGAGCGCGCCAGCGGCCATCTGACCGTGCGCCGCCGCGAACGTCACTTCGGGTACGTTGCGGCGCAAGAAATCTGCAGCTTCTTCAATGTCGGCGATGCGTGGGCAGACGAAGAAGCTTTGGCCGCCGCGATATTTCTCGCGCAGAAACGCTTCACGCACCGTCATGTTGTCGAACGGCGTCACATAGGTGCGGACCGCCATGCGGTCGATCGGCGGCGTGGTGATGAGGCTCATCTCACGCACCCCAGCGAGCGCGAGTTGAAGCGTCCGTGGGATCGGTGTCGCCGAAAGCGTCAGCGCGTGCACGTCAGCGCGCATCGCTTTGAGCCGCTCCTTATGCTTCACACCGAAGTGCTGCTCTTCGTCGATGATCATCAGGCCAAGGTCAGCGAACGCCACGGTCTTTGACAACAGGGCGTGCGTGCCAACGACAATCTCAACCGTGCCATCGGTGAGCTTGGCTTTTGTCTCCGCCTGCTCTTTCGCGGTCACAAGGCGCGAAAGCTGACGGACGCGGATCGGCAAGCCGCGGAAGCGCTCAGTGAAGGTGCGGTAGTGCTGGCGACACAGCAGCGTTGTGGGCGCGATAACCGCAACTTGCTTGCCGCTCATGGCCACCAGGAACGCAGCACGCAATGCGACTTCGGTTTTGCCGAAGCCCACATCGCCGCAGATCAAACGATCCATTGGCTTGCCGGCTGCGAGATCGCCGACGACATCATCTATGGCGCCCATCTGGTCGTCGGTTTCTTCGTACGGGAAGCGCGCGCAGAACTCGTCCCACAGGCCTTCGGGCGGCGCGACTGGTTCGGCGGTGCGGGTCGCGCGTTGAGCCGCGATGCGGAGCAATTCTTCCGCCATGTCGCGCAAGCGTTGCTTGGCGCGCGCTTTGCGACTCTGCCAAGCTACACCGCCCAGCTTATCGAGCTGCGCTTCGGCGTCTTCAGCGCCGTAGCGGCTGACGAGTTCGATGTTTTCGACGGGCAGATAAAGCTTGTCGCCGCCGGCATATGTCAGGTCCAAGCAATCGTGCGGCGCGCCGGTGACTTCGAGCGTCTTTAGCCCTTCGTAGCGACCGACGCCGTGATCCTGGTGGACCACCAGATCGCCAGGCGTCATTGCAGCCGCTTCGGCAATCACGGCGGACGCCTTGCGGCGTTTACGTGGCCGCGCAAGACGATCGCCCAGAACGTCTTGCTCTGAGAGAAACGCGAGGTTTTCAACCTCGAATCCACGTTCCAACGGCAGAACCGCGAGCGCATTGACGCCCTTCGGCAGTTGCACGACTTCGCGCCACGACTTCACACGCACGACAGCTTCGGCGCCGTGATCAATAAGCACACCAGCCAAACGCTCGGCCGAACCATCCGACCACGCCGCAATGACCACGCGCTTCTTAGCTTTGTTCAGCGCATCGACATGGCGCGCCGCAGCTTCAAAGACATTCGCATCGGCGGTCTGACGTTCAACCGCAAAATCCCGACCAGCACGAGCCCCGAGGTCGAGTTGCTTCTTCGCGTCGGTATCAAAATGCGTGAAGCGCCGCACCGGCCGCGCACCGATGGCTGCAGTGAGCGCATCTTCACTGAGATAGAGCAAGTCGGGCTCAGGCGCGCGAAACGGCGTAGCACCGCGCGCAATCGGGGCGCCCTTGCGGGCGTCATAATGATCACGCGCCGTTGATACACGATCGCGTATGGCTTCGTCCGCCAGGGCATCGAACGCCACGAGCGCGTTCTCGCCGGCATAGTCGAACACGGTTTCCAAGCGCTCATAGAAGAACGGGAGAAACTGCTCCATGCCTTGGCGTCGGATGCGCGCGCTTACGCTGTCGTAAAGCGTGTCGCTCACCGCCCCATAAGCCTGAGTGAAGCGGCGGCGAAACTGCAGCACCGCCATTTCGTCCAACAGCACTTCGCTGACCGGGGTGAGCATCGCGCTCTTGATCTTGGCCTTCGAGATCTGTGTCTCAGGATCGAAAGTGCGTATGGTTTCGAGCACATCGCCGAAAAAGTCGAAGCGCAGTGGCTCGTTCTCGTTCGGCGGGTACACATCAATGATGCCGCCGCGTGTTGCGAACTCGCCCGGCGCACGCACCGTAGAGGCCCGCGAATAGCCGTTGACGCTGAAATACGTCTCCAGCTCCTGCATCGAGACTTCCGAGCCAGTCTCAGCAGCGAACGTCGCCTGCGCGATGCGTGCGCGCGGAGGCACACGCTGCGCGATAGCCGAAGCGGTCGCAATCACAAGCAGTTGCGGCCCACCGGGCTGACGCTTTGCTAGCATCGCAAGCGCAGCGCAACGCTGTGCTGCAATCGAGGCCGCTGGCGAGATGCGGTCGTACGGCAGAGAGTCCCATGCTGGCAAGCGAAGCGTGGTGAGGTTCGGCGTGAAGAACTTTGCAGAGGCTTCGAACTCCGACGCGCGTGTCTCGTCTCGCGCGACGAACACAGTCACGCCGCCGCGCATCAGCGCCGCATCTGCGAGCGCTGCCGCATCGATCCCTTCTGGGGCGCCCGTTACGACCAGCGCGTCCTTCGACTTCGCCAGCGTATCGATGAGCCGTGTTTGAATTGCGGATTGGGACATCAGGCGGGGCGGCTCAGTTCGAAACGAAAGGCGCGAATCAACGCGAGGGTTGGGGTGTCGTGTTCTGTGGGCGCCGGCGCCTGGTCGGTGATCCAGGTGTAGACGTCCTGATCTTGGGCATCGAGCAAGCTCTCGAAGGCGTCCAGCCCTGCCTCGTCCAAATCAGCGATGCGCCTGTCGGCGAAACCGCCTAGAATCAGGTCAATCTCGCGGAACCCTCGGCGCCACGCACGGAATCTGAGTTTCTTGCGGCGATCGTCCATCGGTTCCGGGAGGGGGCGGCGAAAGGGGCCGCGTGATAGCCTATATGGGCGGGGCTGTCAGGCCCACCAGACCCTGGAAATGAGCGACACCACGTCTCCCTCCTCCGCCGTCGAAACGGCTCTCTTGGCGCCTGCGCGGGCGCCCAAGGGCGCCCGGAAAGACACGATCGACCTGATCGCCAAAGTGGCGGGCGGGCGGTTGGTTCGCGACTTAGTGTTTCTACCGCCGAACGCAGCAATCGACCGGCGGTTGCGGGTGCCGATCGGAGAAACCAATGACGGCGACATCGCGACCATCGAGGCTGAAGTAGACGCGCACACGCCGTCGCGTCGGATTGGGACGAAGGTCCTTCCCCATCGCGTTCGCCTTCGCGACGAGACCGGGTTTCTCTCCATCACCTATTTCCGCGGTCACGAAGACATGCTGATGCGGATGTGGCCGATCGGTCAGACGCGTCTGATCAGCGGTAAGATCTCGATGTACGAAGGCATGCGCCAGATGCTGCATCCCGATTACGTCGTCGATCCAACAAAGGGCGAAGCGCCGCCGCCGGTCGAACCTGTGTATCCGCTAACACAAGGTTTGGCGGGGCGCACACTGCAACGAACCATTCTGGCCGGCCTCGATAGCGTTCCGGAGGCGCCAGAGTGGCTGGAGAGTTCAACCGTCAAAGCCCACGACTGGCCGGACTTCCGCACGGCGCTTGAGCACATCCATCGGCCAACGTCACCCGAAAACGTCGCGCCTGAAAGCGCCTTCCGAACGCGGCTCGCTTACGACGAGCTGTTCGCGCGTCAGTGCGCTTTGCGTCTGCGCCGCCAACATCGCCGCAAAGAGCCGGGACGATCTGTCGTGGGTGATGAGCGGCTGAGCAACAAAATGCTGGAGAGCCTCCCCTTCGCCCCGACCGGCGCGCAGGCGCGCTCGGTCAAAGAAATCTACGCCGATATGGCCGAACCGGCGCCGATGCTGCGCTTGCTGCAAGGCGATGTCGGTTCGGGCAAGACGCTTGTCGCTGCATTGGCGATGGCGCGCGCCGCCGAGACTGGCCTGCAAAGCGCTATGATGGCGCCGACGGACATCCTAGCGCGCCAGCACGGTGCGACGCTCGCCCCTCTTCTGGAAGCCGCTGGCATATCCATGGCCGTGCTGACCGGACGAGACAAAGGAAAAGAGCGGAAAGCCATTCTGGCGGGCATGGCTTCCGGCGAGATATCGGTTGTGATCGGCACGCATGCGCTCTTCCAGGACGAGGTTGCATTCCATGACCTCGGCCTCATCGTCATTGACGAGCAGCATCGCTTCGGCGTTTCCGACCGCGCACGCATGGTGTCCAAAGGCTTTGCGCCGCACGTCCTGGTCATGAGCGCCACACCCATTCCGCGCACGTTGGCGCTATCTATTCATGGCGACATGGATTTGTCGGTGCTTGATGAAAAGCCGCCCGGCCGTATGCCGATTAAGACAGCAACCATGCCGACATCACGCATGAGCGAAGTCATCCACGGAATTGGTGAGGCGGCGCGACGCGGCGAGCGTTCTTATTGGGTTTGTCCGCTGATTGAGGAAAGCGAATCCGTCGATCTGGCGGCGGTTGAGGATCGCTACCTCGAACTGAAAACGTTCTTCGGCAGAGGCGTTGAAATTGTCCACGGCCGCATTCCGCCGACCGAGCGCGAAGCCGCGATGGAGCGCTTTCGCACTGGTGAATCTTTCTTGATGGTGGCCACAACCGTCATCGAAGTAGGCGTCAACGTGCAGGAAGCGACGATCATTGTGATCGAGCACGCCGAGCGATTCGGGCTAGCGCAGCTGCACCAACTGCGTGGTCGCGTCGGACGGGGCGACAAGCAAGGCTCGTGCGTACTGCTTTGGAAGCCGCCGCTCGGCGAGACTGCGAAAGAGCGCCTCGACGCCATCCGCCGCAATGACGATGGCTTCGCGATTGCCGAAATCGATTTCCGACTGCGCGGCGCGGGCGACATGCTGGGCACGCAGCAATCAGGCCTGCCACCGTTTCGCCTCGTCAGCCCAGAAGCGCACGGCGATATGCTTGGCTCGGCGGATAAAGAGGCGCGTCTGGCGATCGAGCGCGATCCGGACTTGAAGAGCGAACGCGGACAGGCGATCCGGACAGTGCTCAAGCTCTTCGGCTACACAGACGCCGCAGAACTGGCGCGTTCAGGATAAATCATGCCCACGCCTCTGAGTTGTTGCATCATCGCGAAGAACGAAGCCGACCGCATCGGCGCGACGATTGCGTCGGTGATCGACCTCGTAGACGAGGTCGTTGTCGTCGATAGTGGCTCGACTGATGACACCGTCGCGGTCGCTGAGGCCGCGGGCGCGCGCGTGATATTCAATGCATGGCCTGGCTACGGACCACAGAAGCGGTTCAGCGAAGATGCCGCTCAGCATGATTGGATTTTGCATCTGGACGCTGACGAGGTCGTGACGCCGACGCTGCGCGACGAAATCAAAGCGCTCATGGCGGCTGGCCCGCAACTCAGGGGCTACCGCTTCCGGATCAATGACATTTACCCGCGCCGTTCAAAGCCACGGCTCTGGGGCGATATGTACAATCTGGTGCGGCTCTATGATCGTCGCGCCATGCGGTTTTCTGACAGCCTCGTGCATGATCGGGTGGTGACCGGCGATCACGAGATTGGTCAGCTACGGGGCGCGGTGCACCACTTCTCAATGCGCTCGTGGGGGCACCTGCGGCAGAAACTCAACGCCTATGTCGACTACCAATCCAAGGTGATGAAAAAGCCCTTGTGGGTGATCTGTGCGCGGCTGCCGTTCGAATACCCACTCGTGTTCATCCGCTACTATCTCCTTCGCCGCCACTTCACCGGCGGCCTTGATGGCGTCTACTCAAGCCACTTGGCTGCGGAGGCGCGGTTCAATCGCTTGCTCAAGATGTTGCAGGTTCGCACGTCCGCTGGCGGAGCTGCCGCACAGTGAGCGAAGCGCCTGCTCTCGTCTGGCTGCGTCAAGATTTGCGTCTTGCCGATAATCCTGCGTTGCGGGCGGCGCTGGATACTAAACGGCCGCTGCTGTTCCTGTTCGTACTCGATGACGAAACGCCTGGGCGTTGGCGCATCGGCGGCGCCTCGCGTTGGTGGTTACATCGGAGCTTAGAAGCGCTCGGCGCCGATATCGCCAAGCGTGGTGGGACGTTGGTGCTTCGCTCGGGCAAAGCGGAGCGTGTTGTGCCGGAAGTCGCAGCGGCGGCTAAAGCTGAATCGGTGTTCTGGAACCGCTGTTACGAGCCCTTTGCGACTAAGCGCGACACCACGATTAAAGAGACGCTACGCGTTAAAGGCGTGACAGTCGAAAGTTTTAACGGCGCGCTTCTCTATGAACCGTGGACGATCAAGACCAAAACCGGCGAGCCGTACAAGGTGTTCACGCCTTACTGGCGCGCATGCCAACAGATCGAACCACGCACTCCGCTGCCTGCGCCAAAGAAGCTCCCTGGTTATTCCGGTTCTATTGAAAGCGAAGACTTGGCGTCGTGGCGGCTTTTGCCGACCAAACCGAATTGGGCCGAAAGTTTCGAACCGGAGTGGCGGCCCGGTGAAGCTGGCGCACACAAAGCGCTTGAGAGCTTTGCCGAGCGCGCGATCTCCGACTATCCCGACGCACGCAACGAGCTTGGCCAGAACGGCACGTCGCGCCTCTCACCGCATTTGCACTGGGGTGAGATTTCGCCAGCGCAAGTCCGCGCAGTCATCCAAAGCGCGACGCACGCCGAGTCGCGCCTCCAGCAAAGCGCCGACAAGTTCATGTCCGAGATCGGCTGGCGCGAGTTTTCGACCAACCTCCTCTTCAACTGGCCGACGCTGCCAGAGGCGAACTGGCGCGATCAGTTCGACGCGTTCCCTTGGCTTGATGATCCCGTAGCGCTCGAAGCATGGCAGCGCGGACGCACCGGTTATCCGGTTGTCGATGCTGCCATGCGCGAACTCTGGGTCACGGGCTACATGCACAATCGTGCGCGCATGATCGCTGCATCGTTCTTGATCAAGCATTTGCTGATCGATTGGCGGCACGGCGAGGATTGGTTCTGGGACACGCTGCTCGATGCGGACCTCGCCAACAACGCGGCGTCTTGGCAGTGGGTGGCGGGATCAGGCGCTGATGCGTCGCCGTACTTTCGGATCTTCAACCCGGTCACCCAAGGCGAACGCTATGACGCCGACGGCGCCTACGTCCGCCGCTGGCTCCCCGGATTGGCGAAATTACCCGACGCGTTCATTCACAAGCCCTGGGAAGCGCCCGCGGTCGTGTTGAGAGAAGCCGGGATTACGCTGGGCGAGACTTACCCTGCGCCGATCGTGGATCACGCTGCCGCCCGCGCCCGCGCCCTCGAAGCCTTCGCGACACTGCCACGCGGCTAATCCGACGAAGCATCCAGCGCGTAAACGAAACCAGCGAACCTACCGGCGCATTGCCCAGGTTGGGCATTGCCGCCGGGAGCACTACTTAATGACCATGGTTGCCGAACTCGTAGCCAAACCAGCTCCGCTCCCCCACGCAAGCGCCAGCGACGTTCGCGCGCTTCGCGCGCCTGCAAGCGCCAAAGCTGTTCTGCTCGGTCTGCGCCAAGTGCGCGGCGGAACAGTTCGAGTAACCTACCCTGACGGCGGCGCGCATCTCTTCGGCGACAGCGACGCAGAGATCATCGATCTGCGTATCAAGGACTGGCGCTTCGCACGGCGCGTCCTCACCAACGGCGATATCGGCTTGGCCGAAGGTTTCATGGCCGGCGAATGGGACACGGATCGCTTGCCTGACCTTCTCACTCTGTTGGCGGACAACATTGAGCGCTTTCAGCGCTTGTTCGAGGGCAGCGTTCTCGGCAAAGCCGCCAATTGGCTTCGTCACCTCGCGCGGCCAAACACCAAAAGCGGTTCGCGCAAAAACATCCTAGAACACTACGACCTCGGCAATCGCTTTTACGAAGCGTGGCTCGACCGTACGATGACTTATTCCTCCGCCCGGTTCGACGCCTCGCAAGTGCAAGACCTTGAAGCCGGTCAGATCGCAAAATATCGCGCGCTTGCAGAACAGCTTGAGCTGAAAGCAGGAGAGCATGTTCTAGAGATCGGCTGTGGCTGGGGCGGCTTCGCGGAGTTTGCCGCGCGTGAATACGACGTGCGCGTCACGGGCATCACGATTTCCGATGAGCAACTCGAATATGCGCGGGCGCGCATGGAACGTGCAGGTCTTTCGAATCTGGTCGAGATTCGCCGTCAAGACTATCGCGATGTCGAGGGACAGTTCGACAAGGTCGTCTCAATCGAAATGTTCGAAGCTGTCGGCGAAAAATATTGGCCGGCCTACTTCAACAAAATCTCGGACGTCTTGAAACCCGGCGGTCGCGCTAGCCTACAGATCATCACCATCGATCATCGGCTGTTCGATAAGTACCGCCGCCGCGCCGACTTCATCCAGCGTTACGTTTTTCCGGGCGGGATGCTGGCGAGCATTGAGCGCCTTAAAGAAGAGACCGCTAATGCGGGTCTAACTTGGCGCAGGGTCGAAGCGTTCGGCCAGTCCTACGCCGACACACTGGCCGAATGGGCCAAGCGGTTCACGGCGAAGTGGCAAGACATTCGCGCCATGGGCTTCGATGAGCGCTTCAAGCAATTATGGCTGTTCTATCTCGGCTATTGTGAAGCGGGCTTCCGCACTGGCCGCACGGACGTGGTTCAGCTCGCACTTGCGAAACCAGTCTGAGGGTTGAAGCGGGTCCGCACCGGGCTTAGCGTCGACCCATGTCCGACACCGATCTCATCGTCTCTCCCGGCTGGCTCGCTGAGCATATCGACGCGCCCGATCTTCGTATCATCGATGCCAGCTGGTTCATGCCAGGCGATCAGCGCAACGCCAGAGACCTCTACGAAACGCGACGCATACCCGGCGCGATCTTTTTCGACATCGATGAAATCGCCGACACCGAGAGCGACCTACCGCACATGCTGCCGTCGCCGGAAAAATTCGCATCACGCATGAAGAAGCTCGGAATCGGCGATGGCTGCCGTGTCGTCGTCTATGACGCTCAGGGTTTATTCTCTGCGGCACGCGTGTGGTGGACCTTCCGCGTCATGGGGCACGAGGACGTCGCCGTGCTTGATGGCGGCTTTCCAGCTTGGGAGCGCGGATATCCAATCGAAACTGGCCCTCCACAAACGCGCATGGAGCGCCATTTCACAGCCCGCATGCGAAGCGACCTGGTACGCAGTTTGGCCGACATGCGCCGCGCCGTTGAAGGCGGCGCACCGATCCTGGACGCCCGCCCGACTCCCCGGTTTCGCGGCGAAGTCGCAGAGCCACGCGCCGGCTTGAAGAGCGGCCACATGCCGGGCGCCAAGAGCGTGCCTTCTGGTTCGCTGGTGAACGAGAACGGTCAGCTGCGCAGTGCTGAAGAACTGAGAGCGATTTTTGCGACCGCCGGCGCAGACCCGGCAAAGCCTGCACTCTGCACCTGCGGCTCCGGCATCACTGCTGCGATCATCGCGCTCGCACTCGCGCGTCTCGGACGCTGGGACGCGGCTGTCTATGATGGCTCATGGGCCGAATGGGGATCGCGCGACGACACGCGTGTCGTCACAGGCGAATAATTGGCGCGCCCAGCAGGACTCGAACCTGCAACCGTCCGCTTAGAAGGCGGATGCTCTATCCAGTTGAGCTATGGGCGCTTTGGCTAAGCCTACTCAATGCGACCAGGGTTCTCTGCGCTTGAAGGCGAAATTGTCGCTGTACGATTTGATCTGGCGCGCAGGATCGGAGGTCTCGATCACTTGGTGCGGAATGGCGTGCGTGCGCGCGAACTCAATGGCGGCGTCTTTGCTTTCGAAGCGGATGCGTACTTGACCGTCCGGATCGGCTGAGCTGATCCAGCCCATCAACGGTTCTGGACGCGGCGCCATCGTGGGTTCGAACTCAAGCAGCCAAACCTTAGTCGCGGCTTTGCCGGACTGCATGGCGTTCTTGGCGGGGCGGTAGATCCTAGCGAGCATGACGCGTCAGCTACAGTGCCAACCACAAAATGAAAAGGGCGGCCTATTGGCCGCCCTATCCGACTTGGTGTCGCTTCCGCTCAGTTGAGCGTGTCTTTGAGCGCCTTGCCAGGCTTGAAGCGGGCCTTCTTGGCGGCCGGCACCTTCACCTCTTCACCCGTCTGCGGGTTGCGGGCGGTTCGGGCCGCGGTGTCCTTCACGTCGAACACACCGAACGCTGGCAAGCGGACATCGTCGCCGCGCTTCAACGCTGCCGTGAGCGCCTCGAACACGGCATTGACCGCCTCTTCGCCCTTTTGCTTGGACTCACCCAAACGCTCGGCAACGTCCGCGACCAGTTCTGACTTGTTCATTCTGAAACCCCCTAGGCTATTTCTTCCGCCGAATCCGGCCGTATTACGCCGACGCTAGAAGCAATGAGGCCCGGGGCGCAAGCGCCACCGGGCCTTGTTGCACTGCGGGAACAAGGTTCCCGCCCTTTGTTAGTGCGGTCGAGCGCCTTCACGGCCGTCCCCGCCACCCTCTGCGCGGCGGGTCTCTGCGAGTTCATCCTCATCCGTCCACTCGACCGGCGTCAGCGGCACAGTGAGCGCGTGCGCCAACACATCATCAACCGTGGATACCGCGATGATCTCCAGCCCCTGCTTTACGTTCTCAGGGATGTCGGCGAGATCCTTCTCGTTGTCCTTAGGGATGAGCACCGTCTTCACGCCGCCACGCAGCGCCGCCAGAAGCTTCTCTTTCAAGCCGCCAATCGGCAGAACGCGACCACGCAGGGTGATCTCGCCGGTCATGGCGATGTCTTTGCGGATCGGCACACCGGTCAGCACAGAGACAATCGCGGTCGCCATCGCCACACCAGCGGATGGGCCATCCTTTGGCGTCGCGCCTTCCGGCACGTGGACGTGAATGTCACGCGTGCGGAAGAGCGGCGGCTTGACACCGAAATGCGCAGCGCGTGAGCGAACGTATGACGACGCGGCCGAGATCGATTCCTTCATCACGTCGCGCAGATTGCCGGTGACGGTCATCGAGCCCTTGCCGGGCATCGCGACGGCTTCGATCGTCAGCAGATCGCCACCGACTTCCGTCCATGCAAGGCCAGTCACTATGCCGACCTTGTCCTCGAGGTCAGTCTCACCAAAGCGATATTTCCAGACGCCAGCGAAGTCCGGCAGGTTCTCCGCCGTGATCGCGACGGAGGTCGCCTTTTTCTGCTCCAACTGCCGCACGGCTTTGCGCGCCAGATTGCCGATCTCGCGCTCAAGCGAACGCACGCCAGCTTCACGCGTGTAACGCCGGATCAGATCACGCAGAGCGTCGTCAGAGACGCTGAACTCTTCGTGCTTTAGGCCGTTGTTCTCATACTGCTTGGGCAGCAAGTGACGCTTGGCGATCTCCAGCTTTTCTTCTTCCGTGTAGCCAGGAATGCGGATGATCTCCATCCGATCCAAGAGCGGCTGCGGCATGTTCAAGCTGTTAGCCGTGGTGATGAACAACACGTCCGAGAGATCGTAGTCCACTTCGAGATAGTGGTCGTTGAACGAGGAGTTTTGCTCCGGGTCCAACACTTCGAGCAACGCCGCCGACGGATCGCCGCGATAGTCGGCGCCGAGCTTGTCGATTTCATCGAGCAGGAAGAGCGGATTTGCGCTCTTTGCCTTCTTCATCGACTGAATCACACGTCCCGGCATCGAGCCAATGTAGGTGCGGCGGTGACCACGGATTTCCGCTTCGTCGCGTACGCCGCCGAGCGACATACGGATGAAATCACGACCCGTCGCCTTTGCGATTGAGCGGCCGAGCGACGTCTTACCAACGCCTGGAGGACCAACGAGGCAAAGGATCGGTCCGCGCAACTTATTCGTACGCGCTTGCACCGCTAGATATTCGAGGATGCGGTCTTTGACCTTGTCGAGGCCATAGTGATCCTCGTCGAGCACCGCTTGCGCAGCGTCGATATCCTTCTTGACCTTCTTCTTGTTGCCCCACGGCAGCGAGAGCAGCCAATCAAGATAATTGCGAACCACCGTCGATTCCGCCGACATCGGGCTCATCTGGCGGAGCTTCTTCATCTCCGCATCGGCCTTCGTCTTGGCTTCCTTCGACAGCTTGGTCTGCTTGATGCGCGCTTCGAGCTCGGCGATGTCTTCGCGGCCTTCATCGCCATCGCCCAGCTCGCGCTGGATCGCCTTCATCTGCTCGTTCAAATAATATTCGCGCTGCGTCTTCTCCATCTGACGCTTCACGCGATTGCGGATCTTGCGCTCGACTTGCAGCATCGAGACTTCGCTCTCGATCAGCTGCATGATGCGTTCAAGGCGCTGGGTGACGTCCGTCAGCTCAAGCAGCGCCTGCTTGTCCGGAATCTTCACGCTCAAATGCGCGGCGATCGAGTCCGCCAAACGCGAAGGCTCAGAAATCTGCGCGATGGACTGATGCACTTCCGGCTGCGTCTTGCGGGACATCTTCACGTAATTGTCCCACTGGTCGACGACAGCGCGCGCGATCGCACGCGCTTCCGGCGTGTCCTCGTTCTCTTCTTCGATCTCTTCGACCTCGGCTTCGAAATAGCCGTCATTGTCGGTGAACTCGGTGATGCGCGCGCGATAGCCGCCTTCCACCAGAACACGCACAGTGCCATCCGGCAGCTTCAGCAATTGCACGACGGTTGCGACCGTACCGATCTTGAAAATGCGATCCGTCGTCGGCTCATCTTCCGACGCATCGATCTGCGCGGCGAGAAGGATCTGCTTGTCCTTCTTCATCACCTCATCAAGCGCACGAACGGATTTCTCGCGGCCGACAAAGAGCGGCGCCGCCATCTTCGGATAAACGACGATGTCGCGCAGGGGCAGAACGGGAAGAACGCGGCTCTCGGCCATCTTGTGCTCCTTCGGCGCAATCCCGGAAGACCCCAGCGATCGCACCATTAACGAATGAAAATGTGGAAGCGTTCGGCCCATCCTTCAAGTGCAGCAGAGCGCGGCGCTGTGGAGGTGAGCAGACTGCCGGGGTTCCGGTGCGTTGCAGTCGCCCCGAGAACCGGACGATTCGTCCTAACGTTCAGCTGGGATCAAGCGACGCTAAAGCGGGAGGCGTACCCGAAACAGACTTCCGATCGAGATGTGGGAAATACCGAACACGAGTTCAACACACCAAACGAAAGCGCCCTTTCCGTTGAAGGAAAGGGCGCTCAAGAATACGAGTTATGGCTAGGCAGTTAGCCCGTAGCGCCGGTGCCGTCGCGGCGCTCGGCTGAATAAATCTGGAGAGGCTTCGCACGCCCCTCTACAACATCCGCCGAAACGACCACCTCTTCCACGCCACGCATGGACGGCAGCTCGAACATCGTGTCGAGCAAAATGCCCTCAAGGATCGAACGCAAACCCCGCGCGCCGGTTTTACGGCCGATGGCCTTGCGCGCGATAGCGCTCAGCGCGTCCACCGGGAACGAGAGCTTCACGTTCTCCATCTCGAACATGCGCTGGTACTGCTTCACTAGCGCGTTCTTTGGCTCAGTGAGAATGGTGATCAGCGCAGGCTCATCGAGATCTTCCAAAGTCGCGAGAACCGGCAAGCGACCGACGAACTCCGGAATGAGACCGAACTTCAACAAGTCGTCCGGCTCGATCTGACGCAGAATCTCGCCCGTGCGGCGATCTTCTTCATCGCGCACATTTGCACCGAAACCGATCGAAGTGCCCTTACCGCGCGCGCTGATGATCTTATCAAGACCAGCAAAAGCACCGCCGCAGATGAACAGAATGTTCGTGGTGTCGACTTGCAGGAACTCCTGCTGCGGATGCTTGCGGCCGCCTTGCGGAGGAACGCTTGCAACCGTGCCTTCCATGATCTTCAAAAGCGCTTGCTGCACGCCCTCGCCCGACACGTCACGTGTGATGCTAGGGTTGTCTGACTTGCGCGAAATCTTGTCGACTTCGTCGATGTAGACGATGCCGCGCTGCGCGCGTTCGACGTTATAGTCAGCCGACTGCAGCAGCTTCAGAATGATGTTTTCAACGTCTTCGCCAACGTAACCGGCTTCGGTCAGCGTCGTGGCGTCCGCCATCGTGAACGGTACGTCGATGATGCGCGCCAGCGTTTGCGCGAGCAGCGTCTTGCCGCAGCCGGTCGGGCCGATCAGCAGAATGTTCGACTTCGCGAGCTCAACATCGCCATTCTTGGCGGCGTGGTTCAGGCGCTTGTAGTGATTGTGGACTGCGACCGAGAGCACGCGCTTGGCGTGGTCCTGGCCGACGACGTAATCGTCGAGGACGCCCTTGATCTCTTTCGGTGACGGCACGCCTTCCTTGGACTTAACCAAGGAGGTTTTGTGCTCCTCACGAATGATATCCATGCAGAGCTCAACGCATTCATCGCAGATGAACACTGTAGGGCCCGCAATTAGCTTGCGGACCTCATGCTGGCTCTTGCCGCAGAATGAACAGTAGAGAGTGTTTTTCGACTCTCCGCCTGTGGCGCCTTTGCTCATTAGCGATCCTTCGAGGGTATGCCCCAAGCCTCTCGTTTAGTCCGGGAAAACGGCGGGCATAAGACCCCATCGCCACCCCTCTGTCACGAATGCTTGACCGCGATCCCTTTCAAAAGCGTTCACCAACTCGGAGGTTATCCCCGTCTGGCCAATATCATCATAGCAAGGATGGGGCCGCAATGTCGGCGCTGATGCACCGAAAACCGCCCGCGACCAGAAAACAGGCTCTTTGTTGCCAGCCGTTGCCGCAAAGGACCTGTTTCCAGCCACCTAACTGATGGGAAATGGTCCCCAGGCGGGGTGGGATCAAGACCGCGTCCATATCCCGACTTGGCAGAATCGGGCTGCCGCGGCCCTCGCCCCGCGCGATGGAGGCGTTGAAACCCTCAGCGCCTACTTAGGCCGCGCCATCCTGCAGATCGCGGCGCTCGTAGACGCTATCGACGATGCCCCAAGCTTTGGCCGTCTCGGCGCTCATGAAGTGGTCGCGGTCCAGTGTCTTTTCGACGATCTCGAACGACTGGCCGGTGTGCTTCACATAAATCTCGTTCAGGCGGCGCTTCGTGTAGATGATATCCTCAGCGTGGCGCTCGATATCCGAGGCCGGGCCGCGGAATCCGCCTGACGGCTGGTGAAGCATGACCCGCGCGTTTGGCAGGCAGATACGCATGCCCTTCTCGCCCGCCGCCAAGAGCAACGATCCCATCGAGGCGGCAAGACCCATACAGACCGTCGAGACCGGGCTGCGGATGTATTGCATCGTGTCGTAGATCGCGAGGCCGGCGGTCACATAGCCGCCTGGGCTGTTGATATACATCGAGATTTCGCGCTTCGGGTTCTCGGATTCGAGAAACAGAAGCTGCGCGGTCACCAGAGCAGCCTGCACATCATCGATGCCGCCACTGACGAAAATGATCCGCTCCTTTAGGAGACGAGAGAAAATGTCGTAGCGCGACGAGCCACGACTGGTGGTCTCCTCCACGCTCGGGATCACAATGCCAGTCATACGTTCGATGGGGTCGTGCATACTGTTCCTCGTGCGGGCGCTCACAAGCGCCCGACTCATAGCCGATGTCGCTAAGGCCATATTTGACGCTTAGCCGGTCCCCGCAAGCCCTCCGGACTGCGTGAGACCGGTTAACAGTGAGCTGACGCTTACTCGCCCTTGGCTTTCTTCGACTTTTTCGGCTTCGGTGGCTCTTCATCCGCAAAAAGCTCGTCGCGCGTCACGGTCTCATTGGTGACCTTCACCAACTCCATGATGTAATCGACGACCTTCTCTTCGTAGAGCGGCGCACGAATCTGGGCGAGCATGCCCGGATTGCGTTGATAGGCCTCGAACACTTGCCGTTCTTGCCCCGGAAACTGACGCGCTTGAACTGATATCGCGCGCGCAACTTCTTCGTCCGAAACTTCGATTTTGTGGCGACGCCCGATTTCGGCCAGCAACAAGCCCAAGCGGACGCGACGCTCTGCGATATCGCGATACTCGGCCTTCAGGTCGTCGTCGCTCTTGCCTTCGTCCGACGGGTCGGCGCGGCCGGCGGTGCGATCGGATTCAACCTGACGCCAAATCTGCTGAAACTCAGCTTCGACCATGCGCGGCGGCAGGTCGAAATCGTGGCTTTCATCGAACTTGTCGAAGAGTTCGCGCTTGGCTTTGATGCGTGATTGCTGGGTGTGATCGCTTTCGATGCGTTGGCGCAGCGCGTCTTTGACGGACTTCAGATCGTCGAAGCCCAAATCCTTCGCCCACGCATCGTCCGGATCGCCCTGCTTTGGCTGGCGCACCGCGTTGACCTTGGTTTCGAAGGTCGCGGCTTTGCCCGCGAGGTTTGCGGCTGGATAATCCTCAGGGAACGACACGTTCAGCACGCGCTCATCGCCAGCCTTTGCGCCGACGAGTTGTTCTTCGAACCCTGGAATGAACTGATTAGACCCGATGACGAGGCGCGCGCCCTGCGCAGTGCCGCCATCGAATGCTTCGCCATCAAGCTTGCCGACGAAATCGATATTAAGTTCGTCGCCATCAGCGGCGGCGCCGTCTTTGTCCTCGAAGCCGCGTTGCGCTTGCACCAATTCCTTGAGCTGCTCTTCGACCTGCTCGTCGGTGACATCCGCTGTCGGACGCTTAATCGAGACGGTTTTGAGATCGATCGGCTCGAAGTCCGGCATGACTTCCAGCGTGAGTTCGAACTGCAAGTCGGAGTCGCCGGAGACGACCTTGTTGATGTCGCTCTTCACGTCGAGTTCTGGTTGCGATGCAGCGCGGATGTTTTCCAAGCTTTCGCGCGTCGATTTTTGAACCGTCTCGTTGATGATGTCTTGCATCATCGACTGGCCATAAACTTTGCGAATGTGCGCTGGCGGCACTTTGCCGGGGCGGAAGCCGTTAATCTTCACACGCGGCTGCACTTCGGCGATCTTGGCGTTGAGTTTCTGCTGCAGTTCGGCTGCCGGTACGACGACGTCGTAAACGCGCAAGAGACCTTCAGAACGGCGCTCGGTGAGCTGCATGGAATAGGCTTTCGACATAAGGCTATGCGCGCTGCAAAAGCTCTGCCGCGGCGCGCGATTTAACGAAGCGGCGGCTTATGGCATGGGCGCCCCCGACTGTCCACGCGGCGCCAGCGGCGTTTGAACGCCATTTACCCCGCGCCTCAGCCCCTCTAAACGAGCCAACGATGCGGACGTGGCGGAACTGGCAGACGCACTGGATTTAGGTTCCAGCGCCGTAAGGCGTGCGGGTTCGACTCCCGCCGTCCGCACCATCCTACGTTCGCATTAGCGCACGTAGGATGCCCTCCGAAGCCTTGGCGAATGAGGACTGCTCTGGCCACACGCGAACTGCGGATGGCTTCCGCCTTCGAAACAATACTCGTTAAAGTTGTATTCGTGTTTCACCGCTCATCCTGCCTGGATGCAGATTCTGATCGCCTTTGGCCTCCTACTCACCCAGCCCCACGCGATAGACGGCGACACGTTGCGAGACAGCGGCGGTGAGCGTTACCGCGTTGAAAACATTGATGCGCCGGAGCGCGGAAACCGATCGGAATGCCGGGCGGAGCGAGCGCTTGCTGAACAGGCCTCAGCTTATGTCGCGGCCTGGATACGCCGCGCCGCGCGCGTTGAGGCTCACCCTGTCGGCAGGCGCGACCGCTACGGCCGCGTCATCGCGCGCATCGAAATCGACGGCGTTGATTTGGGTGAACGGTTGATTGCGCGCGGCCTCGCCCAACCTTGGCGAGGCCGCAAAGCAAACTTCTGCTAACTATTCCCAGCCGCTCGATGACGCCTCTGCCGCGACTTCATTAGTCGGGCGGGCGATCAAGCCGTTCTGCGTAATCCGCACTTCGTACCGGGCGCCGTCCGCCATCGGCATGTAAGCGCCTGATCCATATAGCGTATCGACCAGCGGGACATACTGATTGTACTCGTCCACCACCGGCCACATGTCGATGCCACTTTGACGCTCTGGACGAATATCGAAGGCGCTCCGTTCACCCGTCAGCTCTTGCTGGGTGTCGGTGTAGCGACCTGAGAAACGGTCCAGCCGGTATTGTGAATCGAGGCCAAGAATGTTGGCCCACGGCTTCCACTTCAGCACGCGCGCTTCGATGCGCCATTCGTCACCGTGGACTTCAAACGTGCGCGTGATGCCCTCGGGATCCGCCTCCGTCGGCGGCTCCACAACAACGGCATCGAACAATTGCGGACCTTTTTGACGCAACTCGATCGTCGCGACTGGGCGCTCATAGGTCAGGCGTTGATAGGTCTGGACGTTAAGCCCCAAGAGGCTGGTCACTGCGGCGACGCCGAGAAACAACCCGCCGCCCAAAACACCGCGTCCGCCCTTGAACGGCCGACCGCGGAACATCCAGCCGAGACCCGATAGCGCCACGGCCAAGCCGACCACCGCCACCACGCCCGGGATAATCCACCACCACCAAACCATTCGTCTGACCCCTGTGCGAGCTTACGTCCCCAGCTCAAGCGTTAACCTAAAATAGGGTCTCAATACAGGCCAGAACGGTCTCACCCGCTGCGCTTCCAGTGATCTGGTGCTAACTCGTTGAGGATAGGCGCTAAAAACTCCGGCAAATCCTCGGATATGAGGCCCGGCCCCAGCCGCTCGCCAACCTTGCCGTGCAGCCATGCGCCAGCGGCCGCTGCGGGGAAGCTTTCCATGCCTTGCGCGATGAGCGCCGCAATGATCCCAGCCAAGACATCCCCTGAGCCTGCGGTCGCCAAAAACGGCGACCCCGTCGTGTTGACGATGGCGCGCCCGTCCGGCGCTGCGATCACCGTATCCGGCCCCTTCAGGAGCACCACACAACGCGCGTAAGCCGCCGCGGCGCGCGCCGCTTCGATACGGCTTCCAGAGGCGCTTGAAATGCCGGGAAAGGCGCGCCGAAACTCACCGACATGCGGCGTCATCACGTCGCGCACATCCAAACCATGCGTCATCGGCGCGAGCATCGTGATGGCGTCGGCATCGAGCACTAACGGTGCGCGCTCGCCGGCGTCGATTGCTGCGAGAAGCAATTTGTAATGAGCGTCGCTCGTGCCGAATGCGGGCCCAATCACGAAAGCGCCTGCGCTTCGCGATGCATCGGCAAACGCCGCTTCATCGTTCGCTTCACGCAGCATGATCGCCGTCAGCTGCGCAGCGTTTTCGGCGATGGCGTCGTCCGGCGACAGCACCGTCACGAGTCCTGCTCCAGCACGCAAAGCCGCGCGCGCCGCCAAACGTGCAGCGCCGGTGCGCGCGCGTCCCCCGCTCGCCACCAGGACGTGACCGCGCTCGTGCTTGTGCGCGTCAACATCGGGCCACGGCAGCGACCACAAGCTCGGATCGTTCTCCCAAAGCGACACGCCTCGCGCCGCGATCACCTCATCCGGTACGCCGATGTCAGCGACGACAATCTCACCGCAATAGCCACGTCCGGGCATGAGCACATGCGCAGGCTTTTTGCGCGCGAACGTGACGGTTAGCGTCGCAAAGATGCAGGCATCTCCCAATGGCTCGCCGGTATCGCCCAGCAATCCGCTCGGAACGTCGATGGACACAAACTGACCCGAGCTTTTGATCGAAAGATCAGCAAAACGCGCGCATTCCGCGTCCAAAGGCTTGGAGAGACCAGCGCCGAACAGAGCGTCAACATAGAGGTCAGCAACCGGCGCATTAGCCAGCGCAAACACTTCGCCGTCCCAATTAGTAGCCGCATCAGCCGCGTCGCCGCGCAGCTGTTCACGCGGCACACTGCTCGCGACGGCGACATCCCAGTCACGCATCTTCAACTGACGCGCAGCGACCCAGCCATCGCCGCCATTGTTGCCGGGCCCACACAGCACCAAGGTGCGGCGCTGCGAAAAACGTGCGACGATCGCATCAGCAACCGCGCGTCCCGCATTCTCCATAAGCGTTCGCGTCGATACGCCCGCCTCCGCCGATGCGGCATCGATCGCGCGCATCTGCTCGACACTGATGATATCGCGGCTCATCTGACGTCCGATGATGTCATGTCAGCACCGAGACTGACCACGCGTAGCGCGCCGTCCGCAAGTTCCAGTTCGGTGATCGATGCATGACCGGGCCGAAACACCATCGTCTCTGCGCTCCCCATCGCTGCGCCAACAATCGCATTGATCGCGATGAAGTGCGAGAACACGGCGCAATCCTTTTGCACAGCGTGCATCCTCGCCACCGCACGATCGCGCCACGCGCGTAATGCCGGATCAACCTCCGCCCAAAGCCTTCGCGGCACACCTTCATCCCATCGAAAGTTTTCGCGCAACCAAGCCGGGCGATCGGTTATATGCGCTGGGGCGACGACCTCGCTCACGGCTTCCTCCAGCCGGGCTTCACGGTCGCTCAAGGAGACATAGGCCGCGGCCGTTTCCTGGCAGCGACGCATCGGTGAACTCAGCACCTCAAGTGCACCCAATACGCCGAGCGCTCGCGCCGCTGCTTTCGCTTGCGCGCGCCCCAGATCGGTCAAGCCAGGGTCGCTCTCCGCACCACCCCAGCTCGCCGCTGGCTCGGCGTGTCGGATCAGAAATAAACGAGGCATGGTTGAAGCTTAGAGGCGCGTCGGCGCGACGCCAGCCGTTTGATTAGGCGCCAGCGCCTATGGATTGGGCGCCGGAACGTCACTCACAGCGCCGATATCGCCAGAACCTTCCAGACTCGCCTTCTCCCGTCCACACCGCCCCCAACAGGCACAAACACAAAGGGGTGCTCCGATGAAGAAGATCGAGGCGATCATAAAGCCGTTCAAACTCGATGACGTAAAGGAAGCGCTCCAGGAGATCGGGCTTCAGGGCATGACTGTCGTCGAGGCGAAGGGCTTCGGACGCCAAAAGGGCCATACGGAGCTCTACCGTGGCGCTGAATACGTGGTGGATTTCCTGCCGAAGCTGAAAATCGAAGTGGTCGTCGCGGATGACCAAGTCGAAGCCGCGCTCGAGGCCATCCAAAAGGCTGCGAAAACCGGCAAGATCGGCGACGGCAAGATTTTCGTGCTCGACGTCCACAACGTGGTGCGTATTCGCACTGGCGAAACCGGCGAGTCCGCCGTCTGATCACCGCCAACGGCAAATGATTCTGAGCGGCTTTGGCGGACCGAGACGCTGAACGCCGCCTTTAAACGCAACATAAGACTCGGGGGAGTTTTCGATGTCGGACGAGATTCTAAAACTGATTAAGGACAAGGAAGTCCAGTTCGTCGACCTTCGCTTCAATGACCTGCGCGGCAAGATGCAACACGTCACCTTCGACGTGTCGATGATCGACAAAGACATCTTCACCGAAGGCACGATGTTCGACGGTTCTTCGATCGCCGGTTGGAAGGCCATCAACGAGTCCGACATGGTCATGCGCCCTGACCCGAAAGGCGCGCACATCGATCCGTTCTATCAGCAGACGACGCTGGTGATGTTCTGCGACATTCTTGAGCCAGGCACGCTGCAACCCTATTCGCGTTGCCCGCGCTCAATCGCGAAGAAGGCGGAAGCCTATGTGAAGTCGTCAGGCGCAGGCGACGTTGCGTATTTCGGCCCGGAAGCTGAGTTCTTCGTGTTCGATGACGTGCGCTGGTCAACTGATCCCAACAACACCGGCTACTCGTTCGACTCCACCGAACTGCCATACAACACCAACAAGGCGTACGAAGGTGGCAACCTCGGTCACCGTCCAGGCCCGAAGGGCGGCTACTTCCCGGTGCCGCCGATCGATTCACTGCAAGACATGCGCGGTGAGATGCTGGAGATCATGGGCCAACTCGGCATGAACCCCGAGAAGCATCACCATGAAGTGGCGCCAGCGCAGCACGAACTTGGCCTCAAGTTCAACACGTTGGTCACCATGGCCGACAACATGAACATGTATAAGTACATCATCCACCAAGTGGCTGCATCGTACGGCAAGTCCGCGACTTTCATGCCGAAGCCTTATTACAAGGACAACGGCTCGGGCATGCACGTTCACATGTCGATCTGGAAGGGCGGCAACAACACGTTCGCCGGCGATCGCTATGCTGATCTCAGCGAAAACTGCCTCTATTACATTGGCGGCGTCATCAAACACGCGCGCGCCATCAACGCGTTCGCGAACTCGACGACCAATTCGTACAAGCGTCTCGTGCCCGGCTACGAAGCCCCGGTTCTGCTCGCCTATTCCGCGCGTAACCGCTCAGCCTCGTGCCGCATTCCGCACGGCACTGGCGCGAAAGCCAAACGCGTGGAAGTTCGTTTCCCCGATCCAGCTGGAAACATGTATCTGACGTACGTAGCGCTGCTGATGGCCGGTCTCGACGGCATCGAGAAGAAAATCCATCCGGGCGAGCCGCTGGACAAGAACCTCTACGATCTGCCGCCGGAAGAACTGAAAGACGTGCCGACCGTCTGCTCGAGCCTGCGCCAAGCGCTGAATTCGCTCGATGCCGATCGCGACTTCCTCCTGAAGGGCGGCGTCATGACCGACGATCTGATCGACGCCTACATCGAACTGAAAAAAGAAGAGCTCGACCGCTTTGAGACCCACCCTCACCCGGTCGAGTTCGATATGTACTACAAGGCGTAAGACGCTTTCCAAGCTCTGAAAAAGTCGCGGGCCGGAGATCACTCTCCGGCCCGTTTCTTTTGTGCTTCGTCGTACTGACGTTAGAAGTTCACGACGCCGCCAACCGAGATCGCGTCGGCTTGCGCTTCGTCTTCGCCTTCAAGACGCGTGTAGTCCGCGCGAATGCCAAGACCCGGCGTTACGCGCCACGTGGCGCCGACACCGTAGCCAATGCCATCGTCGTTAAAGTCACCGATCGGCGTGCCGATTTCGGTGGTTTGATAACCGACGCGGCCATGCAGGTCGAAGCGATCGCTGAGCGGCAAGATGCCGACCGCGTAGAGGCCAGCATTGTGGTTCAGATCGACGCCGTCGTCGTCACCAATGCCGGTCGATGCTTCGCCTTCGACGGCGAAGTTCGGATTGATGCGATAACCCAAGCGTGCGGTTGCCGCGTCGACATCGGCGCCGTCAGCGTCGAAGTTCGTGTAGCCTGCGCCAGCGTACCATTGCGCGTGTGCGCTCATTGGAACCGCCATCATCGCAGCCACTGCAACAGCGGCGGAAAGTGCAAGTTTCTTCATCTAGTTAAAGTCTCCTCGTTCTCGAGTGCGCCCCATGGCGCTCGTTTGACGAGGTGCGAACGGCGAGACTGGGGCAAGGTTGCACGCCGCGCTGCCATTTCCGGGATGCAATGAAAAACCGTGGCGCTAAAGGCACTTAATTCGCCCGCAAGACGCGTTTACTCCACGGATACCGGCTTCTGGTGCAGTGCTGGACCGCGCGTCGTCGTTGCTGAAACGGGGCGAAGCGCCTTAAGGAACCGTCATGGCCACTCAGAAGAATTCTGCAGCAGCGCAAAACCCCAATGCGGGTGACGACCTTTGGGGCGAGAACCTCTTCGGTTCCAACGATCCTGCGCCGCCTGCTGCAAGCGGCGGATATACCGCCAAAGACATCGAAGTCCTTGAAGGGCTCGAACCGGTGCGCAAACGCCCGGGTATGTATATCGGCGGCGTCGATGAGCGCGCGCTGCATCACCTGTTTGCCGAAGTGCTCGACAACTCGATGGACGAAGCCGTTGCAGGCTTTGCCGATCGCATTGAAGTCGAACTTGAAGCCGATGGCACCCTGCGCGTGACCGATAACGGCCGCGGCATGCCCGTCGATCCGCACCCGAAGTTTCCGAAGAAGTCAGCGCTCGAAATCATCATGACGGTGCTGCACGCGGGCGGAAAGTTTTCAGGCAAAGTCTATCACACGTCCGGCGGCCTACACGGCGTCGGCGTTTCGGTCGTCAACGCGCTTTCCGATAAAGTCGAAGTCGAAGTCGCGCGTGATCGCAAACTCTATCGCCAGACTTTCTCGCGCGGCACGCCGACATCGAAACTCGTCGAAGTCGGCCCGGCACACAATCGTCGCGGCACCACCGTGCGCTTCCATCCGGACGCCGACATTTTCGGTAAAGGTGCGGCCTTCAAACCAGCGCGCCTTTTCCAGATGGCGCGCTCGAAAGCCTACCTGCAACGCGGCGTGCAAATCCGTTGGAAGTGTGCTGCTGAGCGTCTGACAGATGACACGCCCGCAGAAGCCATCCTGCATTTTCCGAACGGTCTCGCAGACTTTCTCGGTGAACTCACAAAATCGAAGCGCAGCGTCGTGGCTGAGCCGTTCGCAGGTCGCACCGACAAAGACGGCCCGCACGGCCGCGTCGAATGGGCGATCACCTGGGTGAGCGATGGCTTTGGCGAAGCCGACGGCTTCCTCCGCTCCTATTGCAACACCGTTTACACGCCAGACGGCGGCTTCCACGAAGCCGGCTTCCGCGCCGCCATCGCCAAAGGCCTGCGCGCCTACGCTGAGCTACGCAACAACAAGAAGGCGACCATCATCACGCAAGAAGACGTGATGAACACGGGCGCCGGTCTCGTCTCGGTCTTCATTCGCGAACCGCAATTCGAAGGCCAAACCAAAGGCCGCTTGGTGTCGACCGAAGCTGCCAAGATCGTCGAGCAAGCCGTCCGCGATCCGTTCGATCATTGGCTTGGCGCGAACACGAACGAAGCCAACAAACTGCTCGAATGGTGCATCACGCAAGCGGAAGACCGCATGCGTCGGCGCAAGGAAAAAGAAGTCTCCCGCCAAAGTGCTACACGCAAGTTGCGCTTGCCTGGCAAGCTCGCCGATTGCTCGCGCGCGGGCGATAAGGACACCGAGATCTTCCTGGTCGAAGGCGACAGCGCCGGCGGCTCAGCCAAGCAAGCGCGCAATCGCGAGACGCAGGCTATTCTGCCGCTGCGCGGCAAAATCTTGAACGTCGCCAGCGCTGGCGCCGAGAAGATGAGCGGCAACCAAGAGCTTGCCGATCTCGCTTTGGCGCTCGGCGTGCAGATGGGCGCGAAGTTCAAGACTGACGATCTGCGTTATGAGCGCGTCGTCATCATGACGGACGCCGACGTCGACGGCGCCCACATCGCATCATTGCTGATCACGTTCTTCCATAAGCAAATGCCCGCGCTCATCCGCGCCGGGCGCTTGTATCTCGCCATGCCGCCGCTCTACCGCGTCACCGCCGGCAAAGAGAGCATCTACGCCCGCGACGACGCGCACAAAGAAGCGCTGCTCGCTGGCGAATTCAAAGGCCGAAAAGTCGAAATCAGCCGCTTCAAAGGCCTCGGCGAAATGATGCCCGCCGACCTGAAAGACACCACCATGAACCCCGCCACCCGCACGCTTGCACGCGTCGTGCTGGATGACGAAGGCGCGCCCGCGTTCGAGGTGCTGATCGAGACGCTAATGGGCAAGAAGGCCGAAGGGCGGTTTGATTATATCCAAGCGAACGCGAAGTTCGTGGCGGATGAGATCGACGTCTAGACTGAGCCGCAAGATGAGGCGATTATGCGCCTCAGGAGAGGGACTATGGACGCCCGGCGCAATGAGAATTTGTTCGATAAAATCCGGACTTTGACGCAGGACCGCCTGGCCGAAGTCGAAGACTTTGTCGACTTCATCCGCCTAAGAGATCAAGACCGCTCGGTATCTGCGGCTGCTAGTGAAGCCTCTGAACCCTCGTTCACGAGGATTTGGAGCAACCCAGAAGACGACGTTTACGATGCCCTCTGAGACGACGCCAAGCCTAAGCTTTGGCGATGTCGTGCTCGTACCATTCCCGTTCACAAACCACTCAGCCGCGAAGAAGCGACCAGCCGTCGCTGTGTCGAGCCGAGCCTACACGGTGGAACGGCCTGACGTAGTTCTGATGGCGATAACGAGCCAGTTGCGACCATCTCCCGCATTCGGCGAGGTTTGGGTCCATGATTGGCAAAGCGCTGGCCTTTTAAAACCATCCGCAATCAAACCAGTTCTCGCGACCTTCGAGCAGTCGATCGTCATCCGACAATTGGGAACGCTAAGTGACGCCGATCAAAGCGCATTGCTCAATGTGCTGAAAGCCATTTTCGGCTCCGACCGGCAGAGATAATCATGCGCGAGACTTTCGAGGGGGCGGTCCGATTATATTCAGGCGAACGCGAAGTTTGTCAGATCGAAGTTTAGAGCGCTATGTAATGGGCGGAATCTACATCCAGTGCGGCTCATTTCAGGGAGCCGATAAATCAGGCTCAGCAATCGATGGCCTGATAAACGAATTGACCCCGCACGCCACACCGGATCAGCAACAGGCGCTTCGCCAAGTCGTACGCGCACTCGAAGGCGAAGTTGACGGCGACTATGGTCGGCTCGACCAAGCCGACGGGGCTCTCTTGGCGCCACTTCTTCAAACGTATGTCGAGGATATCTGCAATCGCTTTGGGTCTGACGCCTTCGCGCTCATGGAGCGAGATTTCGCCGAAGATCCAGCGCTCCAATACGGACCGGCGAAGTATGGCGCTAGTCGCGGATGGCGATTGTATTGTGCGCGCGACCTATTGGAGGCGTGCAGAGTAGCCTCGCGCGAAGGCGAAGACGTCATCTTCACATGGGACTTCGACTATTCGACCGAAACCGTCCAACTCTGCTCCCCAGTCGGGCAGCATCGCGGATCGCCTTCGCGTGGCATCGTGGTCGTCAGCGTGATCGAGCCATTGGCGAACACAACATCGCGCGGTTCAGTGCCGAACACGCTTTCGTCGCGGCGCACGAAGGTCATGGCGCCGCTCTCGTTTCGAAACAGCGCCCAGTTCACGTTGAAATTGCTGCCGCCGAGCGGCGTTAGATAATGCGCAAGCGCGTCGGCTGCGCCGTCGCCGTTGAAGTCGCCATAGAAGATTTCCGGGTCGCCGATCATGTTGCCGCTGGTGTCCTGCTGGACCCAAGCGAGTATCGCGTCACCGGCGCCTGAAGGCGCTGTGTCGGGGCTCTGCGCGGAGGTGGCCTCGGCGGACGCGCCATCGGGTGATTGAGCGGCAGGCGGCGAGCATGCTGCGAGCGTCAGTAGCATCAGAGCATAAGCGGCGCGCATCATCATGGCGAAAGCCTCCCCGCCTCACTCAACGACGATTTCTGCGCCGCGCCAAGCGCTTTAGCGCGCGGCGTAGGCGTCTCTGGCTTTCACATAGCGATCGTAGAGGTCACGCAGGTGCGAGCCTGGCTCACCGGTGGCGCGACCGTGAAAGCGCGCCATGCCGGCGTCGCGGTCACCGAACACGGAGCGGACTTCGCTCATCCAGAGGCGATCGGCTTCGGACGAGGCTTGGAGCAGTTTGAGCTTGCTCATAGCGCCACGTCCTGACGCTTCATCTCTTCGCGCAGACCGCCCTCATCGAACACTGTCCCGGTGTCGGTATCTCGAATGCGTATGAGCCTCATGCCCCGCCGGCTGAGATCTGCCGCCCAACCGAGAGCCGCTTTGCGGCTCGGAAAGGTCGCGCTCCCGCGCCAGGTGACGAATTGACGATAAAAGCCATGGGCTCGACCAATCTCTGAGGTGGTGCAACGGGCTTAAGCGCCGCCCATCGCGGGCCGCGCAAAGCAATGGTTCGTGTTGCTGACGCGTGGAGCATAACACGTTTCACAGTCGCCCGTTGGATTAATGTGCGCGTCGCTTGGCGTTGGTTTGTGACACCTTTCCCGTCGAACCCATCAACCACACGGCCATGAAACAGCCCCGCATTCGCCCGCCGATTCGGCGATGTTCGTTGACTTTTCAGCGAAATGGCCCCATTTGCGACCTGTCCGTTGTGCGCGCCTGAGGGCGTGCTCGCCCTCGCTGAACGCCGCCCTTCCAAGGGATAAGCCTGATCCGCAGGCGATACCGGCCGGACGCGCCAACCCAAGTGACCCGCCCGCATTCCGCGATGGCGGCGTCCCAAGTGAGATTGAATGACCTCTGAGATTACCGCGCCACCCGAAGCGAATTCGGGCGATGACCTCGCACAAACTCCATCCATCACCTTCGACGATCTGGGCCTCTCCGAGGCCACGCTGCGCGCCGTGAAGGAAGGTGGCTACAACACACCGACACCGATCCAAGCGCAGGCCATTCCGGAAGTGCTGAAAGGGCGCGACGTGCTCGGCATCGCGCAAACCGGCACCGGCAAGACCGCCAGCTTCACGCTGCCGATGATCGACATTCTGGCGTCGGGCCGCTCACGCGCCCGCATGCCGCGCACGTTGATCCTTGAGCCAACACGCGAACTCGCCGCGCAAGTCGCTGAAGCGTTCGACAAATACGGCAAATACCAAAAGCTCACCAAGGCGCTGCTGATCGGCGGCGTCTCGTTCGGCGACCAGGATGCGCTGCTGGCGCGCGGCGTCGATGTTCTGATCGCAACGCCCGGCCGACTGCTCGACCATTTTGAGCGCGGCAAGCTCCTGCTCAACGGCGTGCAAGTGATGGTCGTCGATGAAGCCGACCGCATGCTCGACATGGGCTTCATTCCCGACATCGAGCGCATTTTCAAAATGACGCCGTTCACCCGCCAGACGCTCTTCTTCTCAGCCACCATGCCACCAGAGATCACGCGTCTCACCGAAGCATTTCTCTCAAACCCCAAGCGCATCGAAGCGACGCGGCCTGCGACCGCCGCCACCACGATCACGCAACGCATCGTCGCATTACCAGGCGGCGATCCACGCACACGCCGCGCCGCACTGCGGGCCGTGATCAATTCATGCGAAATCAAGAACGGCATCATCTTCTGCAATCGTAAGACCGACGTGGACGTGGTTGCGCTTTCACTGAAGCGCCACGGCTATGACGCAGCGCCGATCCATGGCGACCTCGATCAGTCCGTGCGCACCAAAACGCTCGATCGTTTCCGCGCAGGCGATCTGAAGATTCTCGTTGCATCCGATGTCGCGGCACGCGGTCTCGACGTTCCAGATGTCAGCCATGTCTTCAATTACGAACCGCCGCGCACTCCGGACGATTACGTCCACCGCATCGGCCGCACCGGTCGCGCCGGTCGCGAAGGCGCCTCGTTCACTCTGGTTTCGCCGCAGGACAAAAAGAGCCTCGAAGCAATCGAAAAACTGATGGCTCGCCCCATCGAAAAAGCTGAAATCCCAGACATGCCGGAAGCCGCCATCGGCGATCCGCGCGATACCGGCGGTCGTGGCCGTCGCGCTGAAGAATTGAAACGCGAGCACAGCAAGCGCATTTCGGAAAAGAAGCAGCGCTTCGTGAAGCGCGATCCAGAGCGTCCGGAAGCTTCCACTGAACCGGTCAAGCAGAGCGAAGAGGCTCAGCCGGAACCTCGCCCCGCCCGCGCGCCACGCCCAGAGCGCAGCGAGCGTCCGGAGCGCAATTCACGCAACGACCGTGGCGAACGCGCCGAAAAGCGCCCGCCGCCGTTGGCTCAGCAAGACAAAGACACGCCCGGCTTCGGCGATAACATGCCTGCGTTTTTGAAGCGCAAATAGCGCTAGGGTTTAAGGCGACCAGCAATCTGCTTACGGAACGTGTCGCCGTAAGGCGGACGAAGCATCGCGAGCAATTCACTTTTCATCTGACGATAGATCGCCTTCTCGTGGCTGAACTCGACGAAGCCGCGATGGCCGTGATAGGCGCCCATGCCTGATGGCCCAACACCGCCGAACGGCAGATCGTCCATCGAGAAGTGAAAGATCACATCGTTGATCGTGACACCGCCCGAATGCGTGCGCGCAAGCAAGCGTTCGCTCTCGCCTTCGTCCTCACCGAAATAATAGAGCGCGAGCGGTCGTGGCCGCGCATTTATGTCTGCAATAGCGCCATCGAGCGACTGGTACGTCATGATCGGCAGCACCGGACCGAAGATTTCCTCCTGCATGACGCTCATATCGTCAGTAGCGCCAACGATCAGGGTCGGCGGGATCTTGCGGTGTTCTTGCTGGCTGAAATCCTCACCGGCCGGATTGATCTCGATAACTTCCGCACCTTTGGCGCGCGCATCGGCGATCAAACCCTTCACGCGATCGAAATGGCGTTGATTGATCATCGCCGTGTAATCGCCGTTGTCCTTGATCGTCGGATACATCTTGGCGACGGCGGCTTTTGCCTCAGCGACAAAACCATCGACGCTCTGCTTTGGCGCCATGACGTAGTCCGGGGCCAAGCAAATCTGGCCGGCGTTCATGGTCTTGCCCTGCATCACGCGTGCGGCGGTTTTCGCCAGATCGGCAGTATCGCTGATGACCACCGGCGACTTGCCGCCAAGTTCGAGCGTCACCGGCACAAGGTTTTCAGCTGCTGCGCGCATGACGTGACGTCCAACGGACGTCGCGCCAGTGAAAATTAAATGGTCGAACGGCAAGCTTGAGAACGCCGCGCCAATTTCTGCGCCACCCAGAATGACCGCGATCTCTTCTTCGTCGAAGTAGAGATCAAGCGTCTGCGCCAACAACGCGGACGTCGCCGGCGTAAACTCGCTCGGCTTCAGCATCACGGAATTGCCTGCCGCGAACGCGCCAGCGATGGCGTCCATCGCGAGTTGAACTGGGAAGTTCCAAGGCGTCATCACGCCGATCACGCCTTTCGGCTGATACCGCACTTCCGCTTTGGCGCCGAACAGCCCGAGTGGCGCTGGCGTCACTTTGCGCTTTTGCGGCTTCATCCAACCGTCGAGTTCTGAACGCGCCTGCTTCATTGGCCCGATAGCGGCAGCGATGTCGGTCAGCGTGGACATGTCGCGTGAGCGCGAGCCGAAATCGGTTTGGAGCGCATCCAGAAACTCATCCTTGTGGGCCAGGATCAGATTGATGCAGCGCGTCAGCCGGTCCTTTCGGACAGCGGCGCTCGGCGGCCCTTTGCGCTCATTGGCTCGCTTTTGTCGTTCCAGAACCGATAGCATCTGAGCTTTGGCAGCTTCGACAGACGGGTCGACGGGCTTGTTCATATGATCTCCTCCCAGGAGGCTTGTTCTCAACAGCCTAAACCCTGGCCCCAACGTAAGCGCAATTACCTATTTTCTAACGGAGCGGCCTCGGCATTTACCACTCGCTCATACCCTGGCCCGTAGCGTCTGAGTTGTTCAGTGATTTCAGATTCTTCGGATTTGCCACGCGTGACGGATCAAGACGCCCTACTCCAAGGCCCCGGCGGCGAAGCCGTGGGTCGGGAAACATTGGACTTGATGCGCCTGCATGGGGTCCCGCCAACCAGCGCCAATTATGAAGTGTGGCTCGGCTATCGCCTCGGCCGCCATCAGGGCCTTCGCGACGCCATCGACGGACGCATCGCCACCGGCGAAGGCTTCACAGCCGACTTCAACGCTGAGATCTATGAGAAGTTTTTCACCGGACTTGGCGCTTCGGCGCAGATCGTGCTCGCCGGCGAGAAGATCGCGCGCGATCTGGGGCAGGTCGTCTCGTTCCTAAAAGAAGCGGAAGAAAAGAGCGGCGATTACGGCCGGACACTCGAGAGCGCCGCGACTGACCTCAATCGCAGCATGGCGCCCGAGCAGATTCGCCAAGTTGTCGCGAGCCTTGCCGCTGCAACGCTCGATATGGCCAATCACAATCAGACTCTGAACGAACAGCTGCAACGCTCAACGCGCGAAATCGATACGCTGCGCACGAGCCTCGAATCTGTTCGCGTCGAGTCTTTGACCGACAGCCTCACTGGCCTCGCCAATCGCCGCATGTTCGACGAAACATTGCGCATGCGCCTGGAGGAAGCGCGCGCGCAGAACACAGAGCTCTGCCTCGTGTTGTGCGACATCGATCACTTCAAGCGCTTCAACGACACTTGGGGTCATCACACCGGCGACCAAATCCTGCGCTTCCTCGCGAGCGCCATGCAGGCACATGCTCGTCCGGATTTTCTCGTCGCGCGCTACGGCGGTGAAGAGTTCGCCATGATCATGCCGCGCGTTAGCTTACGTGCTGCAACACAAACGGTCGAAGCTTTGCGCGCTGCAATCCAAGCCAAGCGCCTACGTCGCCGCTCCACAAATGAAGACCTCGGCCAGGTCACCGTCTCGATGGGCATCGCCCGCCTGCAGCCAGGCGACACGCCGCAGGGGCTGATCGAGCGCTCCGACGCTTGCCTCTACTCGTCCAAGCGCAATGGCCGAAATCAGGTGACCACCGACGCAACACCGGTGCTTTACGTCGCGTAGCTATCGCTCCGGAAACGTATCCTACACCCGCCAGGCTCTGTTAAGCTGCGTCGAGATTGACGGAGGTTAGCGCATGGCAAAGGCGAAGTACGAACTGGTCGGCAACGTCGCGCTCATCACGCTGGCCGATCCGGCGACCTTGAACGCCATCGCGCCTGACATGATCGCGGAGGTCGATGCGTTTATCGATCGCGCTGTTGGTGAAGCGCGCGCCATCGTGCTCACCGGCGAAGGCCGCGGCTTTTCGTCTGGCGCCAATCTCGCTGGCGGCGACAGACCGATAGGCGACGACGGCGAGATTGATCTCGGCCTTCGCCTTGAGCAGACGTACAATCCGCTTGTCTCGAAACTTCGCGATTTACCGATCCCGCTGATCACTGCGGTGAACGGCGCAGCGGCCGGCATTGGTTGTTCGTTCGCTCTATTGGGCGACATCATCGTCGCCGCCGAAAGCGCGTACTTCCTACAAGCCTTTCGACGCATCGGCCTCGTGCCCGATGGAAGTGCTACCTATCACCTTCCGCGCATGACGACGCGGGCGCGTGCGATGGAAATGATGTTACTCGGCGAAAAACTGCCCGCTGCAAAAGCGTTGGAATGGGGCCTGATCAATCGCTGCGTCCCGGACGCTGAATTGATGCCAACAGCGATGGCGATCGCGACCGAGATTTCCAATGGTCCAACAAGGACACTGGGCCTCATTCGCCAAATGGTGTGGCGCTCGCTTGATGCCGATTGGGATGAGCAACTGCAAGACGAACGCACAACGCAGCGAGAAGCCGGCCGAACCGAGGACTTCGTCGAGGGCGTTCAGGCCTTCTTCCAGAAGCGGCCCGCGAACTTCAAAGGGGCTTAACCGAGTTCTGCTAATCTCGCCGCATGCAAGAGCTGGCATGGCTTGGCGAGGTGATTGGGCTTTGGCTGCGTGGCGCGAGCTGGGCAGAAATCAAAGCCGCACCCGGTTTCTTCCTGCTCGTTATGCTGAGCGCCGCGTTAATTCCGTCAACCTTCATTGCACTCGGCATCGACGGCTGGACCGATTGGAGGCGCACGCCGCTCGCTATTTGGTTTGGGGTGAGTTCGGACGATCCCGATGCTGATTGGGCGCTAAGAGCACGGGACCTCGACAAGGACGGCGCTCCCGACATTTGAACTAGCGCTTTTTCTTTTTCGCTTTCGGCTTGGCCGCCGCTTTCGCCCGCGCCACCGCTAGCGCTTTTCGGCCCCACGCCACTGCTTCGTCAGGGTCATCGAGCGCGCTTTCCGGCAAGCGCCAATAGCCCATCTCGACCTGCTCGCCCGCACGCGGGCCGCTTTCTGGCGTCCAGACGAAAGGCCCCGATCCGACTTCGCGCAATTCTGCCTTCAACGGCTCATCGGCTTTGAGATAAATCGTGTCGCCCGTGATCAGCAGAAACATCACGCCATCGGCATAGCCACCAGCCCCGCCGAACATGCGTTTGATCTGGATTGGTCCGAGGCCTTCGAACAGCTCTCGCACGAAATCGTGGAAGCTGTTGTCAGGCATGTCAGGCCTCGGCTTGCGCCGGTTCGATGGTGACGCTCTCACCGCAGCCGCAAGCGTCTGTCTGGTTCGGGTTGCGGAAAACGAAACGCGACGTGAGGCGCGTTGTCTCGTAGTCGATCACGGAGCCCAGCAGGAATAGCACCGCATCCGCCTTCACCAAAATACGCACATCCTGATCCTCGACCACTTCATCGAGCGGCTCAGGCGCATCTGCATATTCCATCACGTATTCCATTCCGGCGCAGCCACCCTTCGTGACTCCGACACGCAGGTACGGCTTTTGCCCGCCAGAGATGATCGCTCTCACGCGTTCTGCTGCAGCTTCGCTCAGCGTCACGATTTTGGGTCTAGGGCGCCGTGTCATGGGCTACAACATATTCAATTCAAGCTTGGCTTCATCGCTCATGCGCGCAGGTGTCCAGGGCGGCTCGAACACCAAGTTCACCTTGGCGCCAGTTACGCCATTCACTTTACGCGCCGCGTCTTCGACCCAGCCGGGCATCTCGCCGGCCACAGGGCAACCCGGCGCGGTCAGCGTCATCTCGACATCGACGAAGCCTTCGTCGTTGATATCGACCTTGTAGATGAGACCCAATTCGTAAACATCAACCGGGATCTCTGGATCGAACACGGTTTTGAACTGCGTCACCAGATCGTCGGTGATGCGGTCGAGTTCCGCTTTCGGGATCGCGGATGTTGCGGGTGCTGGTGAAACGCCGTCCATCTTCTAGCTCAACAACTTGCGCGCTTTGTGCAGCGCTTCGATGAAATGATCGGCCTCGTCGGCCGTATTGTAGCACGCAAAGCTCGCGCGCGCCGTAGCGGTTACACCAAGGCGCTGCATTAAGGGCTGCGCGCAATGGTGACCGGCGCGAATAGCGACGCCCTGGCGATCAAGGATTTGAGCAAGGTCGTGCGGATGCGCGCCCTCGACAGAGAACGCGATGATCGCGGCCTTGTCAGCCGCCTGTCCGTGGAGCTTTACCCAGTTCAATCCGCGCAGCGCATCCATAGCGCGATCGCGGAGCATTGCTTCGTGCGCTTCGATCGCATCACGATCCTGCGCGTCGAACCAGTCGAGAGCAGCTTTCAACCCGATCGCTTCCAAGATCGGCGGTGTGCCTGCCTCGAAGCGATGCGGCGGCTCGTTGTAAGTGACGCGCTCACGCTCGACGATATCGATCATCTCACCGCCACCCTCGAACGGCGGCCATTTCGCCAGCAGTTCATGCCTGCCGTAAAGAACACCGATACCAGTCGGGCCATAAAGTTTGTGACCGGTGAAAGCGTAGAAATCGACATCCAGCGCCTGCACATCAACGCGCCCGTGAACCGTCGCTTGGCAACCATCGAGCAACACCGGCACGCCCTTGGCATGAGCGATCCGTACGATCTCTGCGGCCGGAGTCTTCACGCCGAGCACATTGGACTGGTGTGTGATCGCGACGAGCTTAGTGCGCGGGCCGATCAGGGCATCGAGCGTGGCCAGATCAATGCCGCCGTCATCATCAATATCGATCCACTTCAGCACCGCGCCTTTGCGCTCACGGAGGAAGTGCCACGGCACAATATTGGAGTGGTGCTCCATCACGGAGAGCACGATCTCATCGCCGGGTTCGATCGCGACACCGTTCGCGACGATGTTGATCGCGTGGGTGCCACCCTTGGTGAAAACGATGCTCTCGACTTGCGTCGCATTGATAAACCGCGCCACGGTCTCACGCGCTGCTTCGAAAGCAGTCGTCGTTTCATTCGCCAACGTGTGCAAACCACGATGCACGTTCGCGTACGAACCACGCATGGCGCCGGCCATCGCTTCAATCACCGCTTCCGGCTTCTGCGCGCTTGCCGCGTTATCGAGATAGAGCAGCGGCCGCCCGTTCACTTCGCGTGACAGGATCGGAAAATCCTCGCGAATGCGGGCGACATCGAACGCGCGCTTAAACTCGCTTGGTTTTTGAGGCGCGTTCATGCGTGCATCTCCAACCATGCACCGATACGCGTGCGCAGTTCGAAATCGATCTCTGCCGGCAGGCCCTCCGGCAGAGCGCCTAGAACGAACGCCTCGATCAACATCGCTCTGGCCTGCTTCTGGGGAATACCGCGCGAGCGGAGATAGAAAGCAGCGGCTTCATCTAGGCCACCAGCCGTGTTTCCGTGGGCGCACTGGACGTCGTCGGCGTGAATAAGAAGTTCGGGCTTTGCAAAGATCTCCGCGCCAGCTTCGAGCAGCATGCCGTGATGATACTGTCGTGCATCGGTCTTCTGCGCAGCACGCTCTACGACGATCTTGCCCTGAAAAACGCCGCGCCCACCTTTGGCAGCGACACCTTTGATCAGCTGACGTGTCTGAGCCCCCGGCGCTTTGTGACTGATGACAGAGGTGAGGTCGGCATGCCTACCTGAAGCGGTGAGATAAGCCGCATTGAGTTCGATCGCCGCGCCCTCACCCTCAACGCTCACATGGGCTTCAACGCGCGCAAGCTTGCCACCCTCGGCCAGCACGAACTGACGAAACGCGCCGCCTGCGGCGACACTCACATGCGCCCCGTCTAGAACAACGCCATCGCTGGCCCCCTGCACAACGACCCGCACCAACGTCGCACCTTCGGCGACATGTGCTTGGAGAAAACGCGGCGCAAATGCATTAGGCGTTCGATCGATACGGACTACGGTCTTGCCCGCATCTACGCTCTGCAACTCAATCTCGCCCAACTGCGCAGCAAGAGCGGCGATAACGCCACCGTCCAGCGGCGTGCTCACGCTTTCGCGCGCTTCAGTCAGCGCAACACCATTCATAGCCGCGCGCAGGTCGGAATACTTCCACGCTTCGACGCGGCGCGTGGGGAGGTCAGCGAGTTGGATCACGCTGCTCTCACATATTTGTCGTAGCCGTCACGTTCGAGTTCGAGCGCAAGCTCTGGCCCATCGCTGGCGACGATACGGCCACCGGCCAAAATGTGGACGCGATCGGGTTTGATGTAGTCCAAAAGCCGTTGGTAGTGCGTGATAACCAAAAGCGCCCGATCCGGAGCGCGCAACGCGTTCACGCTTTCAGCAACGATCCGCAACGCATCGATATCGAGCCCGGAATCGGTTTCATCCAAGATCGCAAAGCGCGGCTGGAGCACTGACATTTGCAACGCTTCGAAGCGCTTCTTCTCGCCGCCGGAGAAGCCGACGTTCAGCGGCCGCTTCAGCATGTCCATATCGATCTTCAACGCAGCAGCTTTCTCACGCAGCAGGGTGAGAAGTTGCGGCGCCGGCATCGGCTCCATGCCCTGCGCTTTGCGTTGCGCATTGAGCGCCGCTTTCAGAAACGCAATTGCCGAGAGCCCGGGGATTTCGACGGGGTATTGGAACGAGAGGAAAAGCCCCTTCGCGGCGCGCTCTTCTGGATCGAGTGCGAGCAGATCGGCGCCGTCCAACGTGGCGCTGCCTGCACTTGCTTCATAACCTGCGCGGCCGGCGAGCGCATAGGCGAGCGTCGACTTGCCGGCGCCGTTGGGGCCCATGATGGCGTGTGTTTCGCCAGCAGGGACGCTCAGCGTCAGCCCTTTGATGATCTCTGTGCCGCCGACAGCGACATGCAGATCGCGAACGTCAAACAATGGGTTTGCCCCTCTGATAGTCTTTGATCGAACGAATGCGATCGCCACGCATCCGAGCCACGCTAATGAACCAAAGCGCGCTGATAAACGCAGCCAACACAAACACGAATACGCCCTTCACAGCCTCATCGTGCGTCGCAAACCACGCGAATGCGCCGCCGCCAATAAACATGCCGACCGCGAAGCTGAGCGCGACCACCCAACCTTTCCAATGAACTGGCGACATAGATTGACGCGCATCGCTCAACGGATAGCGCCGCGCGAACCAGTACTCGATCACAGGCTCTTGCTTCTTCATCCGACGCTGCCCTCGAGGCTGACTTCGAGCAACTTCTGCGCTTCAACGGCGAACTCCATTGGTAGCTTTTGCAGCACCTCACGGACAAATCCATTTACGAGCAGCGCAACAGCTTCCTCTTCCGGAATGCCGCGCGAGCGAAGGTAGAAGAGTTGATCGTCAGAGAGACGCGTAGTGGTCGCCTCATGTTCGAATTGCGCATCGGGCGTGCGTGTCTCGACGTACGGAATCGTGTGGGCTGAGCTGTTCTGGCCAATGAGTAGCGAGTCACACTGGGTGAAGTTACGCGCGCCAGTCGCCTTCGCATGCGCCGAAACTAGGCCGCGATAAGCGTTTGAAGAATGGCCCGCGCTGATGCCTTTGGAGATGATGCGCGAGCGGGTGTTCTTGCCCAGATGCATCATCTTGGTGCCGGTGTCGGCTTGTTGGCGACCATTGGTGACGGCGATGGAGTAAAACTCGCCGCTGCTTTCATCGCCGCGCAGAATGCAGCTTGGATACTTCCAGGTGATCGCGGATCCGGTTTCAACTTGCGTCCAGCTGATCTTCGAACGCGCACCACGGCAGTCACCGCGCTTGGTGACGAAATTGTAGATTCCGCCTTTGCCCTCTGCGTCGCCTGGCCACCAATTTTGCACCGTTGAATATTTGATCTCAGCATCGTCCATTGCGACGAGTTCAACGACGGCGGCATGCAATTGGTTTTCATCGCGCATCGGCGCGGTGCAACCCTCCAAGTACGAGACGTAGGCGCCCTTGTCGGCGATGATCAGAGTGCGCTCGAACTGGCCGGTGCCTTGGGCGTTCATGCGGAAATAAGTGGAGAGCTCCATTGGGCAGCGCACGCCCGGCGGCACGTAAACGAACGAGCCGTCAGAAAAGACCGCGCTGTTCAGCGTCGCGAAGAAATTGTCTGACGTCGGCACGACCGAGCCTAGATACTTGCGGATCAGTTCAGGATGCTCGCGTACGGCTTCGCTGAACGAGCAGAAGATAACGCCAGCTTTTGCGAGTTCAGCCTTAAATGTAGTGACGACGGAGACGCTATCGAACACCGCATCCACCGCAACGCGTGGCGCGCCTTCGACACCAAGTAGCGTTTCCTGCTCACGAAGCGGAATGCCGAGCTTTTTGTATGCTTCTAGAATTTCAGGATCGACGTCATCGATGCTGGCGTATTTGGCGCCACTCTTCGGCGCCGCGTAATAGCGCGCTGCTTGGTAATCAATCGGCGGATAATTGACGAGCGCCCACGTCGGCTCTTCCTGGGTCTGCCAGCGCTCAAAAGCATCGAGACGCCAAGCGAGCATCCACTCAGGCTCCTCCTTCTTGGCCGAGATGTAGCGGACGATGTCTTCGTTCAATCCGGGTGGCGCGAGTTCTTGCTCAAGCTCGGTGATAAAGCCGTGCTGATACTTCTCCGACTCTAGCGCGCGCGCAGCAGCAACGGTGCCGGGATCAATGCTCTCTTTTACCGCACTCATGCCGCCGCTCCCTGCGCGCGTCGCGCGGCGACTTTGGCAAGCGCGTTAAGCGCCTCAACAACATCGCTCTCTTTCGATTCGTGACCGAAACTCACGCGCAGCGCCGCTTTTGCCAGTAGCGGATCAACGCCCACAGCAGCAAGCACGCGGCTTGAGCGCACCTTGCCAGATGAACATGCAGCGCCGGAGCTGATCGCTACGCCTTCGATGTCCATGGCGATAACGGCAGTTTCAGCGGCGAGGCCAGGAAGCGCGAAGTTGGACGTGTTCGGTAAGCGCTTGGCATCGGAGCCGAAAACAATCGCATCACGTGGCAAGCCTGTTTCGAAGCGATCGCGCAACGCACTGACGCGTTGTGTCTCCGCGTCCAGATCGCGCAGCGCCCATTCGACTGCCACGCCGAAGCCTACAATGGCGCCGACATTCTCAGTGCCAGGCCGGCGACCACGTTCTTGTCCACCGCCGAAACGCGTTGTCACGAAGGGGGCGCCAGGCGCGAGTATGAGTGCGCCGACGCCTGCCGGGCCGCCAAGTTTGTGGCTGGAGACGACGAGATAGGTTGCATCGAGATCAGCGATATCAACCGGGATGCGGCCGAAGGCTTGAGCGGCGTCGACGAGGAGCATCGCGCCATGTTCCCGGCAAAGTGCTGCGGCTTTCGCGACGGGTTGGATCACGCCGGTTTCGTTATTGGCGAGTTGTAGCACGAGAAATGCTGGCTTTGGCGCGTCTGCAAGCAGTTGCGATAGCGCTTCCAAATTGATCACGCCGTGATGATCAACAGGAGCGATGCGATCAGCTTTAAGCGCGCGTGTTGCATGTTCGAAAACTGCGTCGTGCTCGACTGCGCTGATGATCAAAGAAGCCGCACCTGCGCTCAACATCGCGAGTTGCAATGCTTCGCTTGCGCCTGATGTGAACACCACATTCTCAGCGCTTGCGCGTACTCCCGCTGCGATTTTTTCACGCGCGTCTTCAATTTGAGCGCGGGCGCGGCGGCCGAAGCTGTGCACCGAAGACGCATTGCCCACTTGCGCCATGGCGCGCGCCATGGCGACGGCCGCTTCTGCGCGGATCGGCGCGCCGGCATTGTAGTCGCAATAGATTGGCGTCTTGGTCATGTCGTCCTATTCCGCAGCGACATGAACGACGCCATCGAAGCGGCGTTCGAGCACGTCTGCCAACGATACGGAACCGAGGAAGTTCTGGATGCGGTCGCCCATCTCTTGCCACAGGCCGTGGGCGATACAGCGTCCGCTTTTGCCGAGGCAGCTTTTTGTGGAGCCTTCATCGCAGCGCGTCGCTTTGATCGGTTCGTTCACAGCCGCGATGACCTCGGCGATGGTGATGGTCTCCGAGCCTCGCGCCAATCGATAGCCGCCACCGGGGCCGCGAACACCAGAAACAAGACCAGCCCTGCGCATGCGGGCGAACAATTGTTCGAGGTAGGAGAGCGAGATCTCCTGGCGGCAGGCGATATCTTGCAGCGGAACGGCGCGCTCTGCGCCGCCGTGCAGCGCTAAATCGGCCATCGCCATCACCGCATAGCGGCCCTTCGACGTTAATCGCATGACTGTCCCTTCCCGCGCCCTCGCACGCCCCCAATTTCTTGTGCTAGAAGGCGCCCCTTTCGGGGGTGGGCCCACTTCTCTGGGCCGGTCTAGGTGGTCACCTAAGATACCTGAGTGTTTTGGTCAAGAATTGCCCGCGCTTTTGGCGCCGGGCCGGGGTCGCAAACTGAATGCCTGAAGTCATTTTCCCGGGCGCCGCTGGGCGCGTTGAGGGCCGTTACCAAGAGCCGCCGCGCGAAGGTGCGCCGATCGCGCTCATTCTCCATGGCCACCCGCGCGCTGGCGGTTCGATGCAGGACCGGGTGACGGTACAGCTTTACAAGCTCTACGTCGAAAACGGCTTCGGCGTGCTGCGCTTCAACTTCCGTGGCATCGGGCGTTCGCAAGGCGTGTTCGACAACGGCATGGGCGAACTCTCAGACGCGGCCTCCGCGCTCGACTATCTGCAAAGCATGAACCCGAACGCCGAGCAGTGTTGGGTTGGCGGTTATTCGTTCGGCGCTTGGATCGGCTTGCAATTGCTGATGCGCCGTCCGGAGATCGATGGCTTCATCGCGGTTGCGCCGCCGGCGAACCATTACGACCTCTCCTTCCTCGCACCATGCCCCGCATCGGGCGTCATCATTTACGGCAACCGCGATAGCGTCACGACCGCGCCGGATATGGAGCGCGTGATCAGCCGCATTCGTACGCAGAAGAACATCAAGGTCGACGGCGCCATGATCGACGGCGCTGACCACTTCTTCCGTGGCCGCGATCCTGGGCAAGATCATTTGGCGGAAGTCGAACAGCACGCGCGCACCTACCTTGAGCGCCGCATGGCTGAGCCGCCGCGTCCGCCCACGAGTAAGCGCTGAATTAGTTCGGACTTGCTGCGAGAACGCGCGGGCTAAGACGTGTTCGTCTTGAACACCAAGGCGCGCACATCGAGCAACGCCGCGAGTTCTGCGTGCGGTTCGGGATCGATGCGGTTTTGCAGCTCTGGCGGCTCTTTTACGATGACCGCAATGGGTGCTGCGTTCGCGTAAAGGCGGCGCGCGAGACGCTTAGCGTAGGGCGCGGGATTGTTGTGAACGCGTAGGAGTGCTTCGAAACGCTCGGCGAGTGGCCATGCGGCGTGGAATGTAGTTGGCGCTAAGTATGGAGCGCGGGCGTCCTCGACCGCGGCACTCGAACGGCCACCATGCAGCGGCATCGGAACGACCGCGCCATGCGTGCGAGAACGCCCGCACTCCAAGTTGGTGCGAAAACTCACGCGCCAGGCTTCTGGGCTTTCAGGCACGAAGCTTACCAGGCGCCGCGCGCGTTTGCTGCCGGCGCGCTGCTTTTGCTGGACGACCTCTTCTGCGTAATAGCTCGCCTCAATCAACAGCAATTTGCGGAAGAGCGCTTCGACGGTGCGCAGCCAGCTCAGCGCCGCTTTGTGATCGCGTGCGACCAGCGTGTGGCGAAAGGCCAGCTCTTGCGGTTCGCCGAACAGATTGAAGAGCGTAATCATCAAGCGGCTCGCCACGCGCCAAAGCGCGATGGGGGCGAAGCGTTGCTCTGATGCGGGTTGGTTTGTCATGGGCGCGCAGTATGCGGCCCACTCTTACGCAGTCGGATAGATTTTGAGGTGGCTGCGTCATCCTGGGCTCGCGGAGCGAGAGCCCAGGATCCTGGGATCCGTAAAGCTTTGTTTTCTCTGGATCCCGGGCTCGCACTGCGTGCGCCCCAGGATGACGGAAGCGGCCTGAAGACCCGCGCTCCTTTAGCGACGCCTAGATAGAGCGCGGCCCTATCCCCGCATTCTTACTCGCCGCTGGTCGTGCTGGTGCGGAGGAAGGCTGGCTTCGGGCCGTCGGAGAAGCCTTCGCGCGGCTCTTCTTCGCGACGCTGACGCGGCGCGCGCTCGCGGCGGACTTCGCCTTCGGCGCGTTCAACCGGCGGGCGCTCCTGGCGTTCTGGACGTTCGGCGCGTTCTGGACGGTCAGCTGCGCGCTCAACGCGTTCGCCACGCTCTTCGCCGCCAGCTTCGCGGGCTTCGGCGCCCTCGCCGCCCTCACCCGGACGGAAGCGGTTGCGGCGGCCACGGCTGCGGCCACGACCTTCGCGATCGAAACCTTGTTGCGGTTCGCCCTGCTGAAAGTCTCCGCCGCCTTGTTCTTCGCCTTCACCTTCGGCTGATGCGCCCTGGCCGCCTTCGTTGCGGTCGTTGCGTTCGTTGTCGTCGCGGCCCTCTTCGTGGCCTTCATCGGACTCGTTGTAGCGATCTTGTTGGTGCTGTTGCTGCTGCACCGGTTGCGCCGGCTGCATCGAGCGAACCAGACGGAAATAGTGATCCGCGTACTGGAGATAATTTTCACCGAGAACACGGTCACCTGAACTCGTGGCGTCGCGCGCGAGCTGCAAATAGCGCTCATAAATCACGGCCGCCGGGCCACGAACTTTTACGTCCGGCCCGTTGCTCTCGAGCGTGCGGTTGGGATTGTTGTTGTTGTGCTGCTGGTAGTGGTTGCCGCCACCACCACCGCCACCGCTATTTCCACCGCCGCCGCCAGGTCTGCGGTTGCGGCCGCGCTGGCGCTTCATCGAGTTTCCGCCGTAATTATTCATGTGCGTTGTGGGTGCTCACGTCGTGTTCGCCGCGACGATGCGTGGTTCTCTTTCAGAGCCATTCGCCCGAGCCTTTAAGCTCATGGGCCTTGTCAGCTGGCGATAATCCGCCGCGTTTCGATCCTGACCTCGTGCTGAGGAAGCTTGCGGCTGCGTTGGGAGCACGCCCGCCTTCTAAGAACCTCAGCCAGTTCAGCCCCTGAACCCGAATGCTGTCGATTCCGATGACCAACCTAGTGCGTAAGCGGCCAAGCGCCAAGCGCAATTTCAGCCTTCGTAATCATGCCGCACGATGACCCACCACAATTCTTGGGATACCGGCCAGATCGCGTTGAGGCGGTTCCGTACGCAAACCCTTCGCTTCGGCCAAGGCGGCTACGGCCTCAGCCTGACCGCAACCCACCTCGAACGCGAAAACGCCACCCGGTTTCAACAAGCGCGGGAGCGCATCGATAATGACGCGGTAAGCATCAAGGCCGTCAGCGCCACCATCGAGCGCGAGGCGCGGCTCATAGCGGGCGACTTCTGGCTCAAGCTCATCAATCTCGGCCGTCACGATATAGGGCGGATTGGAGAGCACGAGATCGAAGCTCTCGGTAACGCCGCCGGCCCAATCACCCTGACGAAATTCACTGCGATCGGAAAGGCCGAGCGACTTAGCATTTGACACAGCGATGGTGAGCGCTGCTTCGCTCGTGTCGATGCCGACGCCTTGCGCGAGTGGGCGATCCTTCAGAACGGCGAGAAGAATAGCGCCTGAGCCGACGCCAAGGTCGAGAACGCTTGCGGGCTTGTTTGGATCAAGCACTTTCAGCGCAGCTTCAACGAGCAGTTCAGTTTCCGGTCGCGGGATCAACACGTCTCGGCTGACTTCAAGATCGAGCGTCCAGAAATGGCGACGGCCGACGATGTGCGCCACTGGCTCGCGTGCTTCGCGGCGACGGGTCAGTGCATCAACCGCCGCAACTTGCTCGGCGCTTATGCTTCGGCGCGGATCGGTAACGATATCGAGCCGCGAGACGCCCGCGCCTGCTTCAAGAAGCAGACGCGCGTCGAAGACGGGCGTGTCTATGCCAGCAGCTTCGAGGCGGCGGCGGACGTCATTCCAGAGCGAGACTAAGGTTTCGCTCATGCGTCTTCTTCGAGCGCTGCGAGTTTGCGCGCCTGATCTTCGGCGGCGAGCGCATCAAGCACCGGATCGATCGCGCCTTCGATGACTTCAGCGAGATTGTAGAGCGTTAAATTGATACGGTGGTCGGTGATCCGGCCTTGCGGGAAATTGTAGGTGCGGATGCGCTCGCTGCGATCGCCGGAGCCGATCTGGCCTTTGCGCTCGGCGGCGCGCGCGGCGTCCTGGCGTTCGCGTTCGAGGTCGTAGAGTTTGGCCTTCAAAACTTTCATCGCGTTTGCACGGTTTTGGTGCTGCGATTTTTCTTGCGCGACGACGACGATGCCGCTCGGCATGTGCGTGATGCGCACTGCGCTATCGGTTTTATTGACGTGCTGACCACCGGCCCCCGAGGCGCGCATGGTGTCGATGCGGATATCTTTATCATCGACGACAATATCCACGTCACCTTCGGGTTGCGGCAGCACGGCGACGGTTGCAGCCGAGGTGTGGATCCGCCCACCTGCTTCGGTTTCCGGAACCCGTTGCACGCGATGAACGCCGCTTTCCCAGCGCAAACGCCCGAACACGCCCGCGCCGGTGATGCTGGCGACGGCTTCTTTCAAGCCGCCGAGGCCAGTTTCAGAGAGTGACTCGATCTCGAACTTCCAGCGCCGCGACGAAGCGTACTTTTGGTACATGCGGAAAAGATCGGCGGCGAAGAGTGCTGCTTCGTCGCCGCCAGTGCCTGCGCGGACTTCGAGGATGGCGCTGGCGCTTTCGTCTTTGTCTTTCGGCGCGAGCAAAAGCAGAGCGGCGTGTTGCAGCTCTGGAAGCTTATCGCGCCAGGCTTTCAGATCATCTTCGGCGAGTGCGGCCATCTCGGCATCGCCCTCCTTCGCCATGGCTTCGAGGCCGGCGATCTCGGCGCGCGCGGCTTTCACCGCGTTGAACGCATCGATGAGCGGCTTTAGCTCTGCGTGCTCTTGGCCGAGTTTGACGATTTCGACGCCGTCGGTGGCCGCGCCGAGGCGCGCTTCGATACGCTCGAAGCGATCCATCGCCTGCTCAAGGCGGCGCTCCAGACGCGCAAACTCGATCATCTATTGGACTTCGACAAAAATCTCTGACGCCACCGGCGTGATCTGCGGATTGTCGAAAGCGACCTCGCCACCAGCTTCGCGCCGTGAGTAAGGTACGATCACTTCAACCGCTTGGCCGTTGGCCACTTCCATGTGGAAGCAAAGTGCTGCGGCACCGTCGCTGCCGGAGCGGCCATCAAAGACAAGGCCAGCGGCGATCAGACCGTTCTCTTCATCATCGAGGCGAAAGCCCGCAATCAGCCCTGAGATGTGGTCGGCTGGCGTCGATTTTTCGATCGAGAGATCGACATTGGTGTGAATCTGCTCGCCGGTCTTGCGGATGCCAGCGCCGAACGGCGCAAACGAAGCTCCGCCCTTCAACGCCGTGTGTGCGGTGTCGAACAGGTATTCGTAGGTTTCTTGCAGATGCCGCTGCAGCATCTCTCAGTCCTTTTTGGCTTCGCGTATGGTCCGCGCCCGATCTTCGACCAAGGTCACGATATGGTCGATCATCTCACCATTGTCGACCTTATGGTCTGCTTTGCCCGCGACATAGACCATTCCGGCGCCCTTGCCGCCGCCGGTGAAGCCAAGATCGGTCATCAACGCCTCGCCGGGGCCGTTGACCACGCAGCCGATGATTGAGAGCGAAATCGGTTCGGGAATGTGCGCGAGGCGTCTTTCGAGTTCATCCACGGTTTTGATAACGTTGAAGCCCTGCCGCGCACAGGACGGGCACGCGATGATGCTGACGCCGCGATGGCGTAAGCCGAGCGACTTTAGCAAGTCGTTGCCGACCTTGATCTCTTCAACTGGATCAGCGGCGAGTGAAACGCGGATCGTGTCGCCAATGCCGGCCCACAATAGCGAGCCCATCGCGATCGAGGACTTCACCGTGCCCGTGCGTAGCGCGCCTGCTTCGGTGACGCCGAGATGCAGCGGTGCGTCTGTCGCGTCAGCGAGCGCGTGATACGCGGCAGCGGTGAGGAATGGATCGGACGCTTTGACGCTCACTTTATATTCGCGAAAGTCGTGCTCTTCGAGCAGCGCGATGTGGCCGAGTGCGCTTTCGACCATCGCTTCCGGGCACGGCTCACCGTACTTTTCCAGCAGATGCGCTTCGAGCGAGCCGGCGTTGACGCCGATACGGATCGAACAGCCATGATCTTTGGCGGCCTGCACCACGTCACGCACCCGCGAGGCGTTGCCGATATTGCCAGGATTGATCCGCAAGCATGCAGCGCCCGCCATCGCGGCTTCGATGCCGCGGCGATAGTGGAAGTGAATGTCGGCGACGAGTGGGACTTTGACCTCACGCGCGATCTTGGCGAAGGCGGCGGTGGAGTCTTCGTCGGGGCATGAAACGCGGACGATATCGGCGCCGGCCTCTTCGAGCTGCCGGATCTGGTCGATTGTCGCTGCCGCGTCAGACGTCGGCGTGTTGGTCATGGATTGGACGGAGATCGGCGCATCGCCGCCAACCTCGACATTACCCACGCGGATTTTGCGCGACTTGCGGCGCTCGATCCGCCGCCAGGGGCGGATGTGGTGCAAATCGCCGTGTGCGCCGTCCATTAACGCGCTTCCTTTCGGGATAAGAGATAGCGCGCCGGAACCCGGGCTAACAGCCCTCTTGCGGCGCTAACCTAGCTGCGCGGGCGCGACAGCTGCGCCTGGGTCATGGGCTGGATGTCGTCAATCGACCGGCCCAGGACAGGCATACCGGCGGTGCCCAGGGGGCCAGCTGGAACGCCATCGACGAAAAGCTCGAAAGCCCCGCCGTCGCGGGCATGGAGCGTCCAGCCGGGGCTCGGGTCGGGCCGGTACACGTCGCCAGCCTGGAGCGTGCGAGAAAGGAACACGGTGCCGTCCGGCCCGCGCGTCTCGATCCAGGCTTCGGTTACCGCACGGACCTCTACAACACGGCGTTCGACCAAGACCCCACTATCGCCCGGCGCTGCGGCGCCATTAGCGGGAGCGGTGGCGACCACCGGCTCTTCCTGCGGCTGGCTGATTTCCCACGCGCGCCAGCCCACGAACATGGCGGCTGCGACCAGAACCACGGCTGCACCCATCCATGGGCGCTGGTTGCGGGGCTTTGAGGTCGGCGTGCGGATCTGCTTGACGGCATCGTTGCGCGTCAGCGCGCTCTCGTCCTGAAATTGCTCAACAATCGCGCGCTCGTCGATGCCCAATTCCTTGGCGTATGAGCGCAGGAACGCCAGCGTGTAGGCCTTTCCCGGAAGGATTTTGACGTTCATGTCTTCGAGCGCGGCGAGGTAATCGCGTCGAACGCGGATGCGCTCGGCCACGTCATCCAGGCTCCAGCCACGCTGACGGCGTGCTTCAGCGAGCTTGCGCCCTGCCCGCCATGACGGATCGAGGTCCGGCGCAGGCGCAGCGCTCAACTCAGCTGCCGGCGCGCGACGCAGCGAACGCGCTTCTTCCGGCGCGGCTTCGTCTCGAGGCTCGTCGGGTTGCGGGTGCAGCATCGTCAGGTCGGTCCCTCCTCAGAGACCATACGTTTACAAGGCAAACTTTGCGCCATCCCAACTAGGTAAACACGAATCGCGGTCATCTCAACGCGCATAAAGACGGAGCTACAGTGCGTAGCCGCGCGCCTTGGCGAATTCGGTGAGTTCGGGCCGAATCGTTGGTCCATCGGAACGCAACATCTTCATGACTGCGGTAGCCGCGTCGCGCGCGTCCATCGAGAGGATGAGCTGCTTTACCGGGCCGATGCCCGACGCTGGCATCGACAATCTGCGGAAACCCAAAGCCGCGAACGCCATGGCTTCAAGCGGGCGGCCCGCCGCCTCTCCACAGATCGAGACTTGCAAGCCAGCGGCGTCGGCGTCGTCGAGAATGCGCTTCAAGAAGCGAAGCGCTGGAGAGCTTAAGATGTCGTAGCGCTCCGATACGCGGGCGTTGCCGCGATCAGCGGCGAAGAAATACTGCATCAAATCGTTGGTGCCGATCGAGATGAAATCGGCGCGGCCTTTGAGGTCTGGGATGCTCCAGGCCAAAGCTGGCGCTTCAACCATGACGCCAACCTCGACCCGCGCAGGCATCTTGCCACCGCGCTCGCGCCGCCAGGCCATTTCGCGATCCATCAGCGCTCGAGCGGCGTCGAACTCGGCGATCGTTGTGACGAGCGGAAACATAACGCGCAGACGACGGCCCGCGGCGGCTGCAATCAGCGCGCGGATTTGGTAACGGAGCAGACCAGGGCGATCGAGGCCGATGCGGATCGCGCGCCAACCCAGCGCCGGATTCTCTTCACGCTCGGCCGCCACGTACGGCAGCACTTTATCGCTGCCGAGATCGAGTGTGCGGAAGGTGACGGGGCGCGAACCGGCGGCTTCGAGGACATCTCGATAGAGCAGCGTTTGGCTCTCAAGACGCGGCAGCGTCTCGGAGACCATGAACTGAAACTCTGTGCGGAAAAGCCCGATGCCTTCGGCGCCGGCGTCGTCGAGATGATGCACATCGAGCGCAAGGCCGGCGTTCAACAGGAGCGTCATCCGCTCGCCGTCCTGAGTCACCGGTGGAATATGGCGCAGCCGCGCGAACTCTGCGACGCGGGCGCTGCGCAGTGAGAGACGATTTTGATACGCGGCGATGACTTGCGGTTCGGGACGCAAGCGCACTTCGCCGCTTTCACCGTCGACAACGAGAGGGTCGCCGTCTTCAACGCGCGAGAGCAGCCCGGGCACCGCGCCGACCATCGGAATGCCGAGCGCGCGCGCGACGATCGCGGCGTGGGCGGTATTGGCGCCCTCTTCTAGAGCTACGCCCTTAAGCCGCTCGCCATAATCAAGCAGCTCAGCTGGCCCTAGTTCGCGTGCAACTAAGATCGCGTCATCCGGCAGCACACGCGCCGTTGCATCGACGCCCGCCAGCGCACGCAGCAAACGATTGTCGAGATCTTCGAAATCGTGAAGCCGTTCGCGCAAATATTGATCGCGCGTCGTGTTGAACTTCGCCCGATGCTCTCCGCGCACACGCTCGACGGCGGCGTCAGCGGAGAGACCAGCGCGCACGCCGTGCTTCAGCTTAATCTCCCAACTTGGATCAGACGCGAGCATGATGAAGGTTTCGAGCACGTCGCGCGACACACCGGAAATACGGCCGGGATCGCCCTCCATCATTGATGTGAGCGCACCGCGCACTTGCGCAAGCGCATCATCGAGGCGCGTCTCTTCTTTCACCGGGTCGTCAGCAATCACGCGTCCAAGCGGTGCGTGTGGCTCGTGGAGCACCACTGTGCCGATGGCGATGCCGTCGGAGAAGGCGCGGCCCTTCAGCGCTTCGGGCCGACTAGGGCGCGCCTCAACTTCGGAGAGCCCAGAGAGATCGCCAAACGCGCCGGAGGCGACCATTTCTGCGAGCACCATGGCGATGGTTTGCAGCGCTTCGACTTCTTCTTCGCCGTAAAGACGCTGCACGCGATTTTGCACGACGAGCACGCCAAACACCCGCTCAGAGCGCACGATCGGCACGCCGAGGAACGAGTTGAACGGCTCTTCGCCGGTTTCGGGGCGATAGGCGAAGCGTTCGTGGTGTTGCGCGTCAGCGATGTTCAGCGGTTGTTTGGTTTCAGCGACGAGGCCGACGAGGCCTTCGCCTTCTTTCAGGCGCGTGCGGTGAACGGCTTCTGATGATAGACCTTGCGTCGCGAAGAGTTCATGCACGATGCCGCGCGTCAGATAGATCGAGCAAACGTCGGCCACCATCGTCGAGGCGACCATCGCCACGAGCCGATCGAGGCGCACTTGCGCACCTTCGTCCGTGCCCATGATCTCCCGCAGCTTGCGCAGGAGCACTCTGGACCCGCCGATGTTCGACGGTACGACCATCGCTCGCGACGCTGCTCCTCTTCATCGCCGCTTAAGCGGCGTCCAAACCATAAGCCGTGTGCAGCGCCCGCACCGCAAGTTCGGTGTAGGCTGCGTCGATTAGAACCGAGATTTTGATCTCGGACGTGGCGATCGCCTCAATGCTGATGCCCTTTTGCGCAAGCGCTGTGAACATCGTGCGGGCGACGCCGACCTGGCTCTTCATGCCGATGCCTATGACGGAGACTTTGGCCACATCGCGGCGAATATGGATTTCCTCCACGCCAATCTTCTCGCGTGCGCCTTCGATGATCTCGGCGGCGCGCGGCGCTTCCCGATCTGGGCAGGTGAAAACAATGTTGCGCTTGTTTGCCTGGCGCGCCTCGGTCTGGACAATCATGTCCACGTTGACGTTGGCGTCAGCGAGGCGGCCGAAGATTTCGGCGGCGCTGCCGACGTCATCGTTGACGCCGAGCAGCGTAATCTTGGCTTCATCGCGCGAGTACGCGACGCCGGAGACGACTTGCTTTTCCACGATCTGATCCTCGGGACAAACGAGCGTGCCGGGGTTTGGCGCGCCCGGCTCGACAAAACTTGAAAGCACACGCACCGGCACACCTTTAGCGAAGGCGAGCTCGACTGAGCGCGTCTGCAGCACCTTGGCACCGAGCGAGGCCATCTCCAGCATTTCTTCGTAGGAGATTTTTTCGAGGCGCCGGGCTTTGGAAACGATGCGCGGGTCGGTCGTGTAGACGCCGTCCACGTCCGTGTAGATGTCGCAACGCTCTGCCTTGAGTGCTGCGGCGAGTGCTACGGCTGACGTATCCGAGCCGCCGCGGCCCAGCGTCGTGATGCGGTTCTCGTCCGTAACGCCTTGGAAGCCCGGGACGATGGCGACGACGCCGGCGTCGATCGAAGCGCCGATCTCTTCTGTAGGGAAATCGGCGACGCGCGCTTTGGAGTGCGCGGCGTCGGTGCGGAACGGGATCTGCCAGTTTTGCCAGGAACGCGCAGGCACGCCGATGCGGCGGAGCGCGAGTGCGAGCAAACCGGTCGTCACCTGTTCGCCGGAGGAGACGATGACATCGTATTCGTCGTTGAAGTCCGCGCCAGCGATCACTGGACCGTTGCCGCCCTCGCCAGCTGCGCCGCGCGCAAGGCCAACGAGACGATCGGTTTCGCCGGACATGGCGGAGACGACGACGGCGAGGCCGCGGCCCTTTTTTACTTCAGTCGCGACGATGCGGGCGACGCGGGCGATGCGCTCCACGTCGCCGACCGACGTGCCGCCAAACTTCATCACCAAACGCGACATGGGATCGTTAAGCCGTCAAACCGAAGCGATCCGAAGCGGTTAGCACACGCTTTGCTGCGGCGCGATAGGCGCTTGACCGGCCTTGTTTCCAGGCCGATCTGAATGGTCATGAGCACCACCCTCGACCCTGCCGAGATCGCCAAGTTCAGCGCGCTTGCAGCTGAATGGTGGAATCCGAACGGGCCGTTCGGCGGCTTGCACCGGATGAACCCGGTGCGGCTGCAATATGTGCGTGAACTGGCGGAACGGCACTTTGGCGGACGCGGCCGCTCGCCGCTAAAGGGCGTGCGGACTTTGGATTTGGGCTGCGGCGGCGGCTTGGTCTCGGCGCCGCTGGCGCGCATGGGCGCGGACCTGACGGCGATCGATGCCTCGGAAGAAGCGATTGGCGCGGCGCGCGCGTACGCGGATCAGGCTGGGCTCGATATTCGCTTTGAGTGCACGACCGCCGAAGCTCTCGAGGCGCGGGGCGAGACGTTTCAGCTGGTGACGGCGTTGGAGATCATCGAGCACGTCGCCGATGTGCGTGCGTTTCTGGAGGCCGCGACCGCATTGGTAGCGCCCGGCGGGCTGATCGTGCTCTCCACTATCAACCGCACGCAAAAGGCCCGCGCGCTGGCGATTGTCGGCGCGGAGCGGGTATTGAAATGGGCGCCGGAGGGCGCGCACGATTACGACAAACTCGTCACGCCGGATGAAGTCCGCAGCGGCGCGCCAGCGATCAAATGGTACGAGCCGATTGGCGTGACCTACCAGCCGCTCGGCAAAGGCTGGGCGCTCTCGCGCGATGTGGATGTGAACTACATGATGGCGGGGGAGCGTTAGGTCTTCTCCCCTTGTGGGAGAAGACAGACTTGAGCGCAGCGAAAGTCAGATGAGGGGTGACGGCGCAGGACGTTCAAGCATTGGCGCCGACACCCCTCACCTGCGTTCGCTATGCGAACGCGGTCCTCTCCCACAAGGGGAGAGGACCTAATTCAGCTTCTTCGGCGGCGCAGGCGCTAAAACTGGCGGCAGCGGCGAAGCCGGCACGCCCTCTTCCTCTAGCGCTTTCGCTTCTTCCGGCGTTGTCTCGCCCCAGATGGCGCGTTCTTCGGTATCGCCGGCGTGCATCTTTCGCGCTTCGTCGGCGAATTTGTCGCCGACATAGTCGAAATTGTCTTTGATGTGCTCGCGCACTTTCGCGGCCATCGCCATCGCGACAGCGCGTTCTTTGCGCGCTTCGGTTTTGCGGCTCGTGCGCACGGCGGGCGCCATCGGCGCTTTCTCGACGTGTTTGGAGCCGCAATGCGGGCATTCAACTAAGCCGGCTTCGGCTTGCTTGTCGTAATCGGAGATCGAGCCGAACCAGGCTTCAAACTCGTCGCCATTATCGCAGCGCAAATCGTAGCGGATCATGGCGCTTCGAACGGATTGCCGCCGGCCCATGCGGGGATTTTCGCGCGCGCGTCAACGACTTGATCGAGATCGAGATCGGCGACGATGTAGCCCGGCTCGTCGTGATCGAGCTTCGCCAGCACCTTGCCCCACGGATCAATGATCACCGAATGACCCCACGTGGCGCGGCCATCTTCGTGGCGGCCACCTTGTGCGGGGGCGATAACGAAACAGTGCGTCTCGATAGCACGTGCGCGCAGCAGCGTTTCCCAGTGCGCTTGGCCCGTGGTCACGGTGAACGCTGCCGGCACCGCGATAATCTCGGCGCCGGCGCGGGCGAGCGCGTTGTAAAGCGGCGCAAAGCGCACGTCGTAGCAGATGGTGAGTCCGAGCTTGGCCCCCATTGGGCCTTCGACGAGTACAGCTTTACTACCGCCCTCGAACGTATCGCTCTCACGGTATTGCTCGGCGCCGCTCAGCGTCACGTCGAAGAGATTGATCTTGTCGTAGGTGGCGACGACCTTGCCGTCCGGCGAAAACAGGAACGAGCGATTGAAGACTTTGCCGGTTGGCGCGCCAACTGAGCCGGAGCCTAGCAAGAGCCACACGCCAAGTTCGGACGCAGCGGCGCCCCACGCCTTTAGCTCGCGCTCGATCTCAGCGGTGCCGATCGTCTTCAGCATCCGCTCTTTGTCGCGATCGAGCACCATTGTGCATTCGGGCGTCGCGATGAGGCGCGCACCGGCGGACGCGGCTTCGCGTAAAAACGGCATCGCATGCGCGCGGTTGGCCGCGGGCTCGATACCTGAACGCAGTTGAACAGCAGCAGCGCGCAGTTTGCGCATTACGTCCCCATCAGCAGCGGATCGAGACCACCGCGTTGCTCGAGCGCGTGCAGGTCGTCACAGCCGCCGACATGCACTTCACCCACAAAAATCTGCGGAAACGTCCAGCGCCCGGAGCGCTGCACCATTTCCTGGCGTTTGTCCGGACAGCCGGTGGCGTCGATCTCTGTCACCTTCACGCCTTTGCGTTCAAGCAGATCGATCGCACGCGAACAGTACGGGCAGAAAGCGCGGGTATAGACGGTTACGTTGGGCATGTCCGACTCACGGGTGTCAGATAGAAATATCAGTCGGCCTGACGACGCGCGCCAGGGTCACTGCATGCACTTCTGCAGCGCCAGCTTTACGCAATGCACGGGCGCACGCTTCGAGAGTCGCCCCGGTGGTGAAAACGTCGTCCACGACGAGGATAGTTTTGCCTTCGAACCGGCCTGAAGCTTTGATCGCGCCGCCGACGTTCCGGCGACGTTCCGAGGCTGAAAGGCCAGCTTGGCTCTTGCGGCGCTTGACGCGAGCGAGCGCGCCCGGTTTCCAGCGTTTGCCGTGGGCCTCCGCGATCGCTTGAGAGAGCCAAGCGGCCTGGTTGAAGCTGCGGACGGCTAGGCGCGTCCAGTGCATCGGAGCGGGTGTGAGGAAGTCGGCTTTGGCCAACGTCTCACCCGCGGCGGCGGCCATCCACCGGGCGAACACCGGAAGGCCGTCGCGACGGCCGCCTCTTTTTAGATCGAGGATCAAGCGGCGGGCATGGTCGTCATAGGCCAAAGCTGCGCGGGCGGTGTCGTAGGCGGGCTTGCGGGCGGCGCAGGAGCCACAGACCATGCCGGGGCCAGCGTCGTCCGGTAGCGGGAAGCCGCAGCGGCTACATTGGGGGTCGCCCAAGAATTTGAGTTCACCCCAGAGCGCCGGCTCGATCACGCCGGGACGGTCGACGAAGTCGTCGGACAGCAGCGAGCGCGGCGGCCAGATGATGTCGGACAGGCGCGAGATCACGCCGCGTTTCCGGAACGCCCCTGTCGCGCGATAGGATGGCGCCATGTCCTCCAACCCCCGCCTGATCGAGCCACGGCTTGTCCGCCAGCGCAAGCGCCGCGCGAGTGCTGGCTTTCGTGACGCGGCGTTTTTGGTGGCGCGTGTGGCGGCGGATTTAGCGGATCGCTTGGAAGCGATCCCGCGCCGGTTCGAGCGCGGGCTGGTGGTCGGCGGCGGTGGGCTGTTTGGCGATGAACTGCGGGCGCGGCCTGAACTTGCGGCGCGGATTGGAGCTGTGGTCGAGACTGATGTCGCGGGCGGTGATGTTGTGCTCGATCCGGAGCGGCTGCCGTTTGGCGACGGTGCGTTCGATCTGATCGTCTCGCCGCTGGTGCTGCATGCAGTGAATGATGTGCCGGGCGCTCTAGTGCAGATGCGGCGGGCGCTGCGCCCGGATGGCTTGTTGCTGGCGTCGCTGTTTGGCGGCGAGACGCTGAATGAGTTGCGGCTGTCTTTGCTTGAAGCTGAGGAAGAATTGCTCGGCGGCGCCGGTGCGCGGGTGTTGCCGTTTGCGGATTTGCAGGCGGCGGCTGGGTTGTTGCAGCGGACTGGCTTTGCGTTGCCAGCAGCGGATCGTGATGTTGTGACAGTGCGCTATGGCGAGCCGATGCGGCTGCTGGCGGACCTGCGCGGCATGGGCGAGACGGCGGCTTTGGCGGAGCGGCATCCGCGCAATTTGAGCCGGCGCATATTGGCGCGTGCGTTTGAGATTTATCGGACGCGGTTCTCGGATGATGAGGGCCGTCTGCGCGCGACGTTCGAGATTATCACGCTGACGGGCTGGGCGCCGCATGAGAGCCAGCAGAAGCCGCTGAAGCCGGGGAGCGCCAAGGTGCGGTTGGCGGATGCTTTGGGTGTGGCGGAGAAAAACGCTGGTGAGAAGGCTGGTAGCTAAAGGGATGAGCGCGCCGCTCCGCGACGCATGCGCGGCGGAGCCGCGCGGTCCAACCTGGCAAGCTAGCGCGGCTCGCGAAACATGGTCCGCATATGCAAACCGGGAAGCTTGAATTCGCCGCTGATAAAGAAGCCGTGCCGTTGGTAGAGTGCCACGTTCCGTTCGGTGGACGCCTCCAAATAGGCCGGAATACCAGCGGCATCGAGCGGCGCGAGCGTGTGCTTGAGGATAGCCGAGCCGACGCCACGACCTTGCGCTTCTGGCGCTACGCCCAGAAAAACCAGATGCGCATGCGGCACGATTGGGTGAAGCGTGGCGAGTTGCCGACCAAGCGCGGTTGCTCTGCGCATACCCTTCACACCAGCAACGCCGAACAAAAGCGGCGTCAGCATCAACTCACGTAACGGCGGCAGATCGAAGGCTTTGTCGCCCGGATTGAGCCAGATCGCTGCGCCAAGCGGCGCGCTGCCGTCCTCTGCAAGATAGAGCTGGCGGTTGGCGTGGACGACGTCGCGGACTGCGGCGTCAAAAAAGCTTTTGCGCGCGCGGGTCTTTGAAGCGCCCTGCTTTAGCCAGTAGTTCAGGCCATCTTCATCTACGAATGCATCGGTCAGGACGCGCGAGGCGATGTCTTTCTCGTCGTCTCGCGCCAACCGCACGCCAGGCGGCGCGCTCATATTTTTTCCGAGATACGGATCGCGGCGCGGCAGCCAAACTTTATCACTGCGGTGAGCACTGGGTAGCCCGGCGCACTGCGCGCGCCTTCGCCGATCGCGGTCTCTTTATGCGCGATTTCTTCCTCACGAAAGCGATCGACGATGTGCTTCAGTTCGTTGTCAACGCCGCGCAATTCTTCTCCCTGCTGACCGTAATGCTCCTCGATCACGTCCTCTACCGCCTCGGTGCAGGCGTGTGCTGCTTTTTCGCCGAGCAATGCTGTCGCTGCGCCTAAGCCAAAACCTGCGACGCGCCAGACAGGCGCCATGAGCGTCGGACGCACTTGGCGTTCGGCGATGAGGCGATCGAATGTCGCGAGGTGCTCCTGCTCACCCTCTTCCATCTCGGCGATCAATCGCGCCGCATGCGCTTTGCCTTCGATGCGGTCGAACACGGCGCGTTGGCCGCGATAGATTTGCACCGCGCCGTATTCGCCAGCGTGATCGACGCGGATCATTTCAGCTAACCGGCGCTCGCTGACGGTGACGCCCGGCATTGGCGGCGTGGTGCGGCTCATGATTTACGCTCCGGCCAAAGCGCCACTGCGAAACTCGCCAGCGCCAATGCTAAAGAGATAAGCGCGTTGTAGCCCGCCATCGAGATGCCGAGCAGCGTCCAGGCGGGATTGTCGCAGCTTGGGACTTCGAGCGGAGCGTTCACGTCGAATGTCAGATCATTCAGATCAACATCGGCGGCTGCGCAGACATAATCGAAAACGCCTTGCTCTACCCCGACGTGGAACGCCGCCCTCGCGAAACTCCCGAGTAGAATTAGACCGAGAACGATTGCAACAAGGCGCGGACGGTTGAACGGCGTGCGTTGAAGGATGAGCGCCAGCACCGACGCGCCAACGATACCCCAGTGCCAATCGCGTTGCATGAGGCACAGCGGGCATGGCGCCAGGCCGCCGAAGCGCTCAAACGCATGCGCCCCCGCAAGCAGCGCGCCAGAGGCGAGAAGCGTGAGGACCGGCCAGAAAGAGCGCAGGCGCGAAATCATGGGCGCATCCTAGCGCAGAAACTCAGGGCCGTTCTGCGGCAGCCCGCCGCGCCGTGGAGCTTAGCCTTGGAAGAGATTGAGCAACCAGGGCGCGTGTTCGCTCAGGAAATCGACGGCGAACCCCGCGCCTATCACCAAGCCTGTGATCAGGATGCCCAACGCCGTCAGCCAGCCGAGAGCTACAAGACTGCCTAGAAGCGTAAGGAGACCGTCACGCTGGATGAGGCCGATTGCGGCCAATGTCAGCGCGATCGACGGGATGGTATTTGTGATGGGCAGCATCACCGTGACGGCTGCTAGCGCCATGATCAGCCCAACCACCCGCTCGCCAACACCGCTCGCGAGCCAGCGCCAACGTGGGCGGGCGAATGTTTCGGTCCAGCGCAAACGCTTGTCGGCAAAGCCGGCTATTGAAGAGATCCAACCCTTCTTCACGCGCGCACGCATGAACCAGCCTGGCAGCCAAGGTTCGCTGCGATTGATCACAACCTGCAGCGCGAGCAGGAAGATCGGGATGGCGATGATCTGTGCGCCGGGCAAACCCGGCACCAAACACGGCAGCGCGAACAAGAGAATGAGCAAGCCAAATGCGCGCTCGTCCAACTGATCAACGATTTCGCTGACTGTCAGACCGTCTTCGCCGGCTGCATCGTCGATCTTTTGGAGAACGCCGATGAAACTCCGGCCAGGGTCGTCACGGACTTGATCGCTCGCCTGCGCCACTCTGCACCCACTCTACTCTGCGCAGCGAAGGATGGTGCCCCCGGTCGGAGTCGAACCGACACACCTTGCGGTACCGGATTTTGAGTCCGGCGCGTCTACCAATTCCACCACAGGGGCAACGAGCACAATTTAGCGCGACAGCCTCTGCCTCTTCAAGGTTTGGCGCGCCGACTGTGCAAGTCAATTTCGTCACCGAAAGGCCCATAGGGCTTCCAAAGACGAGGCGCTCAGGTATGAGGCGACGAAGCCGGTGTCAAATCGGTAGAGGGGGAAAAGCCGATGAGCGAGGCGGCGATTGTAGCCGAGGAGAGCGGCTTTGGGCGCATCGGGCGCTGGGTCGGGCTGATCCTAGGCCCTGCGCTGGCACTGGGGCTTCAAGCTTTTCCACCGCCTGAAGGTCTCTCGCCCGAGGCTTGGCGGGTCGTTTCGCTGGCGGCGCTGATGGTCGTCTGGTGGGTGACTGAGGCGATCCCGATTTCAGCCACCGCTCTACTGCCGATTGCCGCCCTGCCGCTGATTGGCGCGGCCACGATCGGACAAGCCACCGCACCCTATGCCGACCCGATCGTGTTCCTCTTTATCGGCGGCTTCATCCTGGCGGCGTGTGTTGAGCGCTGGCGGCTGCATGAGCGGATCGCGCTTTCCATTGCATCGATCGCGGGCGGACGGCCGGTAGCGCTTGTCGCGGGCTTTATGCTCGCCTCGGCGCTGATCTCGATGTGGATATCGAACACGGCGACGACTTTGATGCTTGCGCCGATCGCGATTGGCGCTGCGCGCGCGTTGGCCGTCGACGGCAAGCCAGACTTGGCTTTGGGCGGCGCGCTGACGCTGGGCGTAGCACACGCCGCATCGATCGCAGGCATCGGCACGCCGGTAGGATCGCCAACCAATCTCATCGCGGTCGCCTTCTTCGAGCGCGCGGGCGAGCCGATTGCGTTCATCGACTGGATGGCGCGCGCCTTGCCACTGATGCTGATCATGCTGCCGATCGCGTGGGTCTTGTTGTGTTTGCCGTTGTTCGGACGCAAGGCGCATTCGCGCTTCGACGCAATTGGCGCTGTTGTGCGCGAAGCCTTGGCGAAGCTCGGGAAGATTAGCGCAGCTGAGGCGCGCATCGGCATCGTGTTCGCGCTCGTGGCGCTCGCATGGATGACGCGCACAGAATTGGTGAAGCTGCCGTTTCTCTCGGCGCTCACCGACACCGGCATCGCCATCATTGGCGCGCTTGCGCTCTTCTTCATCCCATCAGGCCGCCCCGAGGGCGAAAAGCTGATGGATTGGAAGACGGCGGAGAAAATCCCCTGGGGGATCGCCGTGCTTTTCGGTGGCGGACTGGCGCTCGCCGCAGGCATGGAGAGCACTGGACTTGCGGCGTGGATCGGCGATTGGATTGGCGGGCTGGATGGCGTGTCCACGCTTGGGCTTGTGGCCATTCTGGTCGTCGCAACGATCCTCATCTCAGAGCTTGCGAGCAATGTCGCGACATTGACGTCGATGCTGCCAGTCGTCGCCGCTGTTGCGATGGCGACGGATACGCCGTTGCAGCAACTGGCGTTCCCTGTGGCGATTGCCGCGAGCTTTGCCTTCATGTTGCCGGTGGCGACGGCGCCCAATGCGATTGCTTATTCGTCAGGGCTCTTGACGTTGAAGCGGATGCTGACGGTGGGGTTCGGGCTGAACATTGCGGCGGCGGTCGCGATTATTGCGTTTGCGGCGTGATTACATCTGGACCGCCGGCGCCCTCGCCGGCACGGCGTGCCTGCTACCGACAAACGTCGGCGCATGTTCGGTCTAGCGTGCCGGCGAGGGCGCCGGCGGTCCAGACTAGAACAGCGCTTCAACCTGCTCCCAAAACGCCTTCGGCAAATCGAAACCCGACAGCCGCTTTAGCTCTTGCGCGAGCGTCGGCGACGTAACGTTGATCTCGATCAGCTTGCCGGCAATCACGTCGAGGCCGGCGAAGACGATGCCTTCGCGTTTGAGCAACGGCGCCACCGCCGCCGTGATGGCGCGGTCCTCGTCATCGAGTTCGCCCGCGACTGCGACGCCGCCGACATGGAGATTGGCGCGGAAGTCGCCCTCTTTCGGCATGCGGCGCAGCGCGGCGAAGGGTTCGCCGTTCAACACGAACACGCGCTTATCGCCGCCACTGACGGCGGGCAGGAATTCTTGCGCGAGGATCGGTTCGCGACCGGAGGCAGCGATAAAAGCGCTGGCCTTCTCGCGGAAATCGGACGCGTCGCTCTGCAGCTTGATCACGCCGTCGCCGCCCATCAGGTAGAGCACTTTCAGCACGACTTGATCGAACTGGCGCGCGAAGGCTTCGAGCGCATCGATGTCCTTGCCGACCCAGGTCTTCGGCGTGAGCTCAGGAAACTGCAAAATCGACATCTTCTCGGAGATGTTGCGGATCGCGCGCGGCGGATTGATCACCAGCGCTTTCTTGGCAAGTTCGAGCAGATAGGTGTTGGTGACGTAGCCCATGTCGAAGGGCGGATCTTGCCGTACGAGGACAATGTCGAAATCATCGATGGCGCGGATGGCTTCTTCGTGCGTTTCGTGGTGATTGCCTAGTTCAAAGCTCACCGACACGCGGCGCGCGCGGGCTTTCACCGTGCCGGTTTCGTAGAAAAGATCGTTCGGCGAAAACCACCAGAGTTCATGCTCACGCGTCTGCGCTTCGACCATCAGTGCCAGCGACGTATCGTGGTTCACGATCATCGTCTCGATAGGGTCCATCTGGACCGCGATGCGGAGGGATTTCATCTAGCTCTTCGGTTTTGGACGGCGCACCACGCCGGAGAAGTAAAACGCTTCAGGCTGCGATCGAATGTAATCCATCAGTGCTTTGTCTATACTGATGGCGCGACATGCGTTCCAGAATTCAGGATCGAGTTCGTCGAACGTCACGCGGTCTCGCGACATTTGCTCTCGGCGCTCCTCTCCTTCTCTTGATGGAGATAAAGAAAAACGAGCAACCGCTCGCATGAGAATGTCCAACAGGTCAGACCTTTCGATGGCGATCAAGCCCTCGAGCGCGTCCGGCCACACCACGCCGGTAGAATTATCGAAGAACTGATCATGACCACCGTTGTGCACTTCGGAGCAATACCACAACACTGCCCAAACGTGCCGTTGCTGTTTGGAAAACCCTCGCAAACTCTCTTCATAGCTAGCGAGATCGTCGTAAAAGCTCGCCGTCCACCAAATCGGATTAATAACCTCATAAGGGTCACCACTCGCGATCGTCGCGGAGTTGACCTCCAACTGAACCGGGATCCAGTTCGCCCCACTCACCCCGCTTTGCTCCGCCGCGTGTCACGCGCGGCGCGGAGTTGTTCGGCGATGAGGAAGGCGAGATCGATCGCTTGCGCGCCGTTGAGACGCGGATCGCAATGGGTATGATAGCGGCTCGACAAGTCTTGCTCCGTTAGCGCCGAGGCGCCGCCGATGCATTCGGTGACCTGTTGGCCGGTCATCTCGACGTGGACGCCACCGGGATAGGCATTCTCAGCCGGCAGGATGCTGGTGAAGGCACGGACTTCCGCCAAGATGCGATCGAACGGGCGCGTTTTATAGCCGCTCTCTGTCTTCAACGTGTTGCCGTGCATCGGATCGCACGACCACACGACGTTTCGGCCTTCGCTGACGACCTTGCGCACGAGCTTCGGCAAACCGGCTTCGACTTTATCGGAACCGAAGCGCGCGATGAGCGTGAGGCGCCCTGCTTCGTTGCTGGGATTCAAGATATCGATCAGTCGGATCAGTTCGTCAGGCTCGAGTGATGGGCCGCATTTGATGCCGATCGGGTTCTTGATGCCGCGAGCGAACTCGATGTGGGCGCCATCGGGTTGGCGGGTGCGGTCGCCGATCCAGAGGAAGTGGGCGCTTGTGTCGTACGGATCGCCGCTGGTTGAATCGATGCGCGTCATCGCTTCTTCGTAGCCGAGCAGCAAAGCTTCGTGGCTGGTATAGACGTCCACCTGCTTCATTTGCGGGACGCTTGTCGGCGTGATGCCGCAGGCTTCCATGAAGTCGATGGCTTCGGAGATGCGATCGGCGATTTCGCGGTAGCGTTTGCCTTGCGGACTATCAGCGACGAAGCCGACCATCCAGCGATGCACGTTGTGCAAATCGGCATAACCACCGTTCGCAAAGGCGCGGATGAGATTCAGAGTCGCGGCCGATTGCGCGTACGCCTTCATCAGGCGCTCGGGATCGGGCGCGCGCGCTTCGGGCGTGAACTCCATGCCGTTAATGTTATCGCCGCGATAGGACGGCAGCGTGACACCATCTTGCGTCTCGGTCTGCTCCGAGCGCGGCTTTCCGAATTGACCGGCCAGTCGGCCAATCTTCACCACCGGGCGCGATGCAGCGAACGTCAGCACAACGCTCATGGCCATTAATGTGCGGAACGTGTCGCGGATATTGTCAGGGTGAAACTCTTTGAAACTCTCGGCGCAATCGCCGCCCTGCAATAGGAAGGCGTCACCGGCGGCGACGTCAGCCAGCTTTGCTTTCAGGTTGCGCGCTTCGCCGGCGAAGACGAGTGGCGGATACGAGCGCAATTGTTGCTCGACGCGCGTCAGCGCATCCGGATCGGGGTAATCCGTTGGGATGTGCTTAGCGGGTTTGAGGCGCCAGCTATTCGGGGACCATTTCGTGACCATTGGGGAGGTTCTTAGCCGATCAATCAGGGCGCTTGCGAGGCCCCTGCTAACATGGGTGCAATCAGCGGCGTGACCAAGAACCAAACCGCCGCAGCGGCAAGGGTCGCAGCCAAGGCTGCCGCGAAATAAAGCGAAGCATAGCGCCAGCCGCCCGTCATGTAGGCGATGACGCCCTTGGAGAGCGTGTTCATCAGCACGGCCACCATAACAGCATGCGCGCCAATGGCCGGTTCAAGGCCGGTGCGCACGAGACTGCTGGCGGCGAGCGTGACGGCGTCGACATCGGCCAAACCGGCCGTCGCCGCGAAGGGCAACAGCCCGGCCTGGCCGTAGGCGTCTGAGACGATGCGGCCGATGATGATCACTCCGCCAAGCAACAACACGAACTGCGCGACGGAAACGAGGTCGAGCGGACTCTTCAACGTCTGGCCGCTGTCGCCCTTGGATTGTTCTTTGTCGAAAAACCGCAACGCGAACGCCGCAATCACAAACACCAGCGCAGCGGCGACAAGCGCTGGCCCCGCTTCCGGCAGAATGGGCGCTGCGGTCACGGCCAAGAGCGCGATGACGCGGCCAACGCTGATCGCGGCGGCGAGTGATGCCGCAGCGCCCCCGACCATAGCGTGCGCCTGTCCGGACTTCACTTGGCGGCCAACTTCCGCCGTCACAACCGTTGACGACACGAGCGAGCCGGCCGCTGCACCGGCAAGCACGCCAACATCGCCGCCCAGCACCTTCACGGCGACATAACCAGCAAACGATGCGCCCGCGACGAGAATAGTGAGCATCCACAATTCACGCGGATTAATTGCGTCCCAGGGATCGATGGTGCGATCAGGCAGAAGCGGCAATGCGATGGCGGTAGCTGCGAGAATGAGCAGCGCCGAGCGCAGCTCTTTCCATGTCACTTTGTCGAGCCAATCGTGGAGCGCATGTTTGAAGGCGAGGAGACCAACAAGCGCCACGCCGACGGCGGCGACGATGCGCAAATCTCCCCACATGGCGTACGCGCCAAGCGCATAGACGAGCAGACCAGCAATGGTTCCGGTGACCGAGAGATCGTTGTCCTTCAGGCTTTCGCGGACCTTGAAGGTCACGAACGAGCCTGCAACGGCGAGCGTGAGGGCGGCGAACCCGAGCGGACCGATCACAGGCAGCATCGCGCCAGCGACGCCGCCGGTTAGACCGACGACCGCATGCGTCCGCAATCCGGCCGCGCGTGTGCCGTCAGGTGCGTCGCGGTGCTTCCAGCCGCGCTCGATCCCGACCAAGAAGCCGATGCCCAGCGCAACCGCCAAACGTTGGAACATTTCTAAGAGAAGCGGGTCAGGCATGCGCTCGAATAAGTGTCGGTGGGGCACAGGTTCCGGGATCGTGAGCGGCTAAGCGGACGCGAACCAGAGATCGCATCCCTGAGGCGAGCGGCTCCCATTGCCAAGCCTTAATGCGCCCGACTAGGTTCCCCAACCTGGGGTTAGGGCTGAGAACACTATGACGATTGCGGCGTATCTCGCCCACGAAAGCGCCGACGAAAGCGTGGCGCACGAAGTCGCTGCGGAGTTGGAGCGCCATGGCTGGACCGTGGTGCGGTCCAATCCCGATTTGCGCAGCTCTGAGCGTATGTCGGCGTTGGTGCAAACGGTCGGCGATGCCGGACTGGTTGTCGTGCTCGCCTCGCCAGCGGGACACGATAGCGTTTGGCTGCAGCGTGAGGTGGCGGCGGCGCTCAACAACGGACGCCCGATGGTCGTGGTGCGCACCGGGCCGCTGGCGGCGGATTCCTGGATTAGCGCGACGCTTGATCTCGCGAACGCCGTCGATTTCACGCGTGGGGCGCACGCCGAGGCGCTGACGCAGCTTAGCGACCGTGCGCGTATGGCGACGGGCCGTGGCCGCGTCATTGCGATGCTCAACATCAAGGGCGGCGTCGGCAAGACAGTGCTGGCTGCTAATCTCTTCGCGGCGGCGCATCTGGCGGATAAGCGCTCGGTCAGCTTTATCGACCTCGATCCGCAGCATAATCTGACGCAGTATTTTCTCTCGCCCGGCGAGCGCCACCGCATCCGCGACCGCAATCACACGATCTACAACATCTTGAACCCACGCGGAGACTCTAGCCTCCCGGTCAAGGATTTCGGCGCAGTCTCGGTACCGCTCAACCGCGCGCGCGGAAAGTTGCCGAACTTCGACCTCATCGCCGGTGACGAACGTCTGTTCGAGTTTACGCTCGATACGCGCGCCGATCGCGATAAGGCGGAGGCGTTTACGCGTTTTCGGGCGCTGATCGCAGCGCTTCGCGCCCGCTCCGATGCGGTGATCATCGACTCCAACCCTTGCGCTACCTTCCTGACGCGCCTCGCCATCACTTGCGCCGACCATATCGTTGCGCCGGTTCGGCCGGAGAAATACTCACTCACCGGATTGAACATGCTGGAGCATGTCGTGCGCGAAGTAAGGGGAAGAACCTTGCGGCCAGGCGAGTTCTCGGTGCTGCTGAACGGTGTGAACGACCGCACCCGCTCCAGCGAAACCGGCGACGCCGACGCCATCACGCGCAACGAGATCAGCGCGGCGCCCTTCTTTGGCTCAGCGCTGCTGCCTGACGAGGTGCCCTACTCGGCGACCCTTCGCTCAGCACCGACGGAACGCATCGCCGCCAATCCGATCAACGTCACGGCCATGATGCGCGTCGGAGGCCGACCGGCGAAGGAAACGCTGACGCGTGCGGCGGCCGCGATTTTACGAAGGGCGGCGGCGCTATGAAACTGAAGTCCGAACAGCTCAAGGCGCTGAAACTGCTGTCGCGTGGTCGCAAGCCTGCGGAGCTGAAGCGGCTGTTTGCGGCTATCCGCGCGATCGAAGACCGCGCCCTGCTCGCAGCAATCGCGGCCCCGAAGAAGAAGGCCGCGCCAAAGCGCAAAGGCGATCCGCTGGTGCGGGAGCTGGAGCAGACGCTAAAGCCGATCCTCGGGCCGGCCGCCGAGAAGGCCGATCTGCTGGTTGAGCACATTGCCAAGAAACATAAGCGCAAACTCGGCATTCAGCCCAAGGGCTTGGCCGACGCGACCAAGCACTTGCGTGCGAAGTTCTCAGACGAGCAAATCCGCGCCGGCGCGCACAGCTTGATGAGCCATCTGGCCAAGCTCTACGGCGACCGCGAGACTGTCGTGTAACCTGGGCAACGGGCTGGACGAACATTGCCAAGCCACCCAGATAGGCGACGATGACAATCTCCCAACTCGGTTTCGACCTTACCCCGCCCACCGAAGACGACCGCTTGCGTCTCGAAGCATCGCTCGACGATGAAGAGCGGCGCGTTCTGCTGCAGCACGGCACTGAAGCGCCGTTTTGTGGCGGCTTGCTCAGCCAGAAGAAGTCCGGGGCCTATTGCTGCCGCCTGTGCGGCCTGCCGTTGTTTCGCTGGGATACCAAGTTCGACAGCGGCACCGGCTGGCCAAGCTTTTATGCGCCGATCGATCCGGAACACGTCGTCGGCATAGAGGACGTTTCTTACGGTATGCGCCGGGTCGAAACACGCTGTGCACGTTGCGATAGCCACCAGGGCCACGTTTTTCCGGACGGGCCCAAACCCACCGGATTGCGCTACTGCATCAACTCAGTGTCGCTGAGCTTTGTCGCGGACGGCGAGCCGCTGCCTGATCCGCTAGGACGTGGCGAAGCGCTGCCCTAAAGCCGCGCGCTGCGGAGCTGATCGATCAGCCGATCGAGATCACGCCGCATGGAGTGCAGCACCACGTCTTCGGCGGGTGCGGTGTCGCGGTAGGCGCAAAACGCTCGCGACATCACCTTTCCGACCAAGAGGTTGGCCTCATTGGTGTCGTGCGTGAATTGCTTTGCCTTGGCGGCAAGCTCGCCCTGGCTCGATAATATGGCCGTTACAGGTTGCGCCATCACGCGCCTCCTCTCTGCTATCCGGGCCGTACGTTCCCCCAGTCCGCGCGGCAGAGAACCAAAACGATAGCAGACTTTTCCCCAATTGAGAGCAGAAAGTGAGCCTTCGGGGATTACTTTTTCGCCAAAGCCAACTGAGCGCCTCCAGTGCAAGCTTTTGTTAAGCGCGTTCACGCGCAATGGCGTGCTTTCAGCTGCGAAAGCTTGACGCCGTGCAAGGTTCCGCGACCATGAGCGCCTCGTGACCAAACCCTTTCCGACCAAGAACCTCAGGTTCTTCCTGACTGCGCCGACGCCCTGCCCGTATCTGCCGGGCAAGCGCGAGCGCAAGGTCTTCACCGCGCTCGATGGCATCGACGCCGAGAGCTTGCACGACGTGCTCACGCATGCGGGCTTTCGCCGGTCGCAGGGCATTGCCTATCGCCCGGCCTGCGACGCTTGTGAGGCCTGCACCTCGGCGCGTGTGCCGGTGGAGCGCTTCGAGTTCAGCCGCCGCTGGCGCAAAATCATGGCCCGCAACGCCGATCTGACCCGCGCGCTCAAACCAGCCGAAGCGACGCCGGAGCAATTCACGCTGCTGCGCCGCTATCTCAAATCGCGCCACGCCGAGGGCGGCATGGCCGACATGAGCTTTGGCGACTATGCGGCCATGGTCGAAGAAACAGCGGTCCACACGCATATCGTCGAGTATCGGTTTAGCGACGGCCCAAAGCGCGGACAGCTTGCGGGCGCGGCTTTGGTCGATGTGCTCGGCGACGGCCTCTCAATGGTCTATTCCTATTTCGATCCGTTGGAGACGCGCCGTAGTCTCGGCGTTTACACGATCCTCGATCATATCCAGCAGGCCCGCGCGGCCGGTTTTGGTCACCTCTATCTCGGCTACTGGATCTCCAATTCCGAGAAGATGGATTACAAGGCCCAGTTCCAACCGCTCGAATTGCTGATCGGCGGCGAGTGGCGGGCTTACGAGCCGGTGCGGTTCTGATTCCTGGTCCTCGCCCCTTGTGGCAGAGGACAGCGTTTGCGTGAGCAAACGCAGGTGAGGAGTAACGGCGCAGAACGTTCAAGCTTCCGCGTCAGCACCCCTCATCTGACCTTCGCTGCGCTGCGGTCTGTCTTCCCCCACAAGGGGGGAAGACCATAGACTGGGCTCCATGCCCGACTCCAAGAAGCCCCTATGGCGCGCGTCCGAGCAGCAAGCCGCGTTTCGTCCGTTTACGCAGAAGCTCAATCCCAACTCGCTCTTCCGCGCGGCGGGGCTTTCGCGCATGGCCGGCATGAGCCGTTCGCATGTGACGTTGGTCCGCTTGCCGCCGGGCAAGGATAGCTTCGCCTATCACGCGCACATGCTGGAAGAAGAATGGATCTACATCATCTCCGGGCGCGCGATCGCGGAGATTGACGGCAAGAGCGCTGAAGTCGGCCCCGGCGATTTCATGGGTTTTGCGACGCCGTCCGTGCCGCACGTGTTGCGCAATACGTTCGAGGAAGAGTGCACCTATTTGATGGGCGGCGAAGATCGGCCGATCGATGTCGTCTCCTATCCTGAACTCGATAAGCGCTTCCTGCTGATGCAGACCGAGAAAGGCACAGAGTTCTACGAACTTGGCGAGCCGATCAAACCGCTCGGCAAGCCGGACTAGTACTTCCCTCCCTGGAAGGGAGGGTGTCGCGCAGAGACGGGCCTTCGCCCGCCGAAGCGAGTGTTGCACAGCTATCGCGAAAGGCTACGGCCCGCGAAGGCGGGTGGGAAGACGGCGCTGTTGTTTGCTGACATTGGCGCGACCGCCCCACCCGTCATCGCGTCGCTTCGCGTCACGACGACACCCTCCCCTCGCGGGGAGGGATCGATCCGCGATCACGCCGGAAAATAATTGTAGATGCCGCAGAGCTGCGTGTCGTGCGCGTTCGGGCCTGGCGCGTCGGCGCCGGAGAACATCAGCACCGAAAGCGCTTCGGCGCCGCGCGCGACGATGACGTGGGTAACGGTTCTGCCGGCGCCGCAGAGCGCGGGATCGCGTGCGTCAGCAGCGACGCGCACGTTTTCGACGCGGCGCAATTCAACATCGGTAACGCTGGTGTTGCCGCTGCCATCGGCGATCGTGCCGCCGCCGGCGGAGAGATCGGTGTTGGGGCCGAGGCTCGCATCGATGCGACCGCCTTCGATGCGGAAACCCTTCGCGAACGAGAGCACATCCGGCGTTATGTCGAGATCGCCGGTAACGCCCATGGCCGTGGTCGACATCGCCGTGAACGCGCCGGTGATAGCGGGCGGCGCGGGCGCTGCCGCCTCCGGCGCGGGCGACGCTTCGGGCTGCACGGCGGGAGGCTCGGCGCAAGCCGCGAGCGTAAGCGCCAACGCCAAAATCAAAACTCTCATCGCAGCGCTCCCCATGAGACACGAAAATGCACCGTCGCTTGCGGACAAGCAACGCCGTGAATGTGTGGCGACAGGTTCGCGCAGAGCGCAACCAAGTTGGAGCGCGGGCCTCCGGCCCGCATCTTTCTTTGGGGCGTGACGCTAACGAAGAAGCGGGCCAGGAGGCCCGCGCTCCAACCTGCAAACACTTGCTCCGTCGTCCCTCTCCCGCATTTGCGGGAGAGGCTAGGTGAGGGTGCGGCGCGGAAATTTTGTGAGCTAGCGCAACGCAAATCACGCAACGGCTGCGCTCCACCCTCACCCTGCCCTCACTCGACCTGAGCCTCGCGCTCCCTTCGAAGTTCTAAAAGAGTGCGTCCGCCGTAGGTCCAATACGCGGGGCCTTGCAATGCTGTCGATCCATAGCCCGACTGTTGCGCAGCGCGAACGGCCGCCAGAGACAGACTCAAATCCTGTCCATTGACGATGATCCGATTTCGCCCTGAAGCGATGCCTGTGATCCGGTCATCGAATGTCGAAACAAGCGGACTGCCTTCCAACACCCCGGCCATGGCGAAGTTGAAATTCGGCGCTCGCCTTCTACCCAAGTCTAAGTTCTGTTCATCCTCTTCGTTTTCAACAACGTCAGCTCCCGGCGTCACTGCAACGGCGATACCTCGGGTTACGTACTCACGCATGAGTGCAGCAGGCCGATCCGGTGCAATCTGAAAGAACTCTCTTCCCGGAAGCCTCACGTCGGCGAAGGCCAAATGCAGGGCACGTTCTAATGAAACTGCATTCTCGAGTTGAACTGCGTAGAAACACTCGAACGGGCCAGGCACTGCGGTCCCGCGTGACAAATCCTGCATTCGCGCAACCAAGTCACGCTCAGTGGTCCCGATTTTGACGAGACCATCCATCCATCCATTCATTCACAAGCAAATAAACGACACCCACGACTTGCTCCCTCACAACGGAATGTTGTCGTGCTTCTTCCAGGGGTTCTCTAGCTTTTTGTTCTTCAGCGTCCCCAACGCACGGATGATGCGCTTGCGCGTTTCGCGCGGCATGATGACGTCGTCGATGTAGCCGCGCGAGGCAGCGACGAAGGGGTTGGCGAAGCGGTCGGAATATTCGGCGGTGCGGGCAGCGATTTTTTCGGGATCGCCCAAGTCGGCGCGGAAGATGATTTCGACGGCGCCTTTCGCACCCATCACTGCGATTTCGGCTGACGGCCAGGCGTAGTTCACGTCGCCACGCAGGTGCTTGGAGCTCATGACGTCATAGGCGCCGCCATAGGCTTTGCGCGTAATCACCGTGACTTTCGGCACCGTCGCTTCGCCGTAGGCGAACAAGAGTTTGGCGCCGTGCTTGATGAGGCCGCCGAGTTCTTGGCGCGTGCCCGGCAGGAAGCCTGGCACGTCGACGAACGTGACAATCGGAATGTTGAACGCATCGCAGAAGCGCACGAAGCGCGCGGCTTTGCGCGAGGCGTCGATATCAAGCACGCCCGCGAGCACCATCGGCTGGTTGGCGACGATGCCGACGGTCGAGCCATCGAGACGCACGAAGCCGGTCAAGATATTCTTGCCGAACTCGGTGCCGATCTCGAAGAAGTCGCCCTCGTCCGCGACCTTCTCGATCAGCTCCTTCATATCGTAGGGCTTGTTGGGATTGTCGGGAATCAGACGATCGAGCGACGTATCCTCGCGTGTCACATCATCGAAGTGCGGACGCGTCGGCGGCTTTTCGCGGTTAGAGAGTGGCAGGAAATCGATGAGGCGGCGCATCTGCGTCAGCGTCTCGAAATCGTTCTCGTAAGCGCCGTCGACGACGCCCGACTTCGACGCATGCACACGCGCGCCGCCGAGTTCTTCGTGGGTGACAATCTCGTTCGTCACGGTTTTCACGACTTCGGGGCCGGTGACGTACATGTAGCTTGTATCCTTCACCATGAAGATGAAGTCGGTCATCGCCGGCGAATAGACGTCGCCGCCCGCGCACGGGCCCATGATCACGCTGATCTGCGGCACCACGCCCGAGCCCAGAATATTGCGCATGAAAATGTCGGCGTAGCCCGCGAGTGATTCCACGCCCTCTTGAATGCGCGCGCCGCCGGCATCGAAGAGGCCGACGATGGGCGCGCCGTTCTTAATCGCCATGTCCTGGACTTTGACGATCTTGGCCGCGTGCGCGCCCGAGAGCGAGCCGCCGAAGACGGTGAAGTCCTTGGAGAAGACGTAGACGAGCCGGCCATTGATCGTGCCCCAGCCGGTGACGACGCCGTCGCCGGGGATTTTGGTTTTCTCCATGCCGAATTCGTGGCTGCGGTGTTCGACGAACATGTCGAACTCCTCGAACGAGCCTTCATCGAGCAGAAGTTCGATACGCTCGCGCGCCGTCAGCTTGCCCTTGGCATGCTGCGCCGCATGGCGCTTCTCGCCCCCGCCTTGACGCGCAGCTTCGCGCTTGGCTTCGAGCGTGGCGATGATGTCTTTCATGGAGTCCCCGGATTAGGCGGTCAGCAGTGCGATGAATCTCGACACGTTTTCGAACTCTGCGCGCAGGCTGTCCAGTCTGGCGCGGGCTTCCGCGTCCTCGCCCCAGGTTTCGAGGGCCCAGAGATCGTCCAAAGCGGCGGCGGCGAAGGCGGTTTCGCTTGTGAGGCGTCCGTGCAGCATGGCGAGTGAGACGATTGCTGAGCCTGCCGCGCCGGCAGCTTGGGCCAAAGCAGTCAGCTGAAAGTGGTCGCACGCGTCGGCATGGGCGCGCAACGTCTCGAGCGCTTCGGGATTGTGCGGGGCGGGCAAGATGCCCGTGACCACCGGGAGCACGACGCCCAGATCACGCGCGCTCCACGCAACCAGCGGGTCCCACAACACGGATTGGCGCGCAACGAGCGCGGGCGGCGACGCTGCGCGGTGGCAGACGAGATCGGTCTCGCCGAACTTGGCGACATAGTCTGCAAGCTCGGTGCGTCGCGTTTGCGTGTGATCGATGGCGGCGAAGGCAAATTGCGAGAGCGGCATTGAGGACGGGACGATGTATTCGCCCTGCGCGTTCCACTCGTCGGCGATCGCTTCGGCAAGCGCGCGTGTCGGCGCATTGAACACAGCGCCGCGTGGTGTGCGCAGTCGGCGCTCGTCAAGCATCACACCGGCGCCATCGTCAGCGACGGACGCGCGTGTCCAGAAACGGCGGGCGGCTTCGGTCATGTCCTCTCGCTTCAGGCCGACACGATATCGAACGCAACGCTGAGATGCTCGCTGCCTTCGAATGGAATGAACCCATGCCACATGTATGACGGGAAAAGCACCAGCGTCCCGACCTTCGGCTCGATCACACGCTCCGGCACGCATCGGTCGATGGGCCGGTTGGGTTCGCCGAACTTCAGCCAGCCGGCGTGTGGGTGCTTGGGGCGCTCAGCGGGCGCGTAGGCGACGCAATAAATGCCCGTGAGCCAGCCGCGATCATGCACACGGTTCGGCGCTTCGCCGCCATCGTGCAGCCGCGTCGACCACATGCCGGCAAAGCGATAGCGGTCACGCTTGCGGCGACTGACGGGGTCGTTCTCATCGGCCGGGAGTCGCGAGATGTACTCGCGGACGGCCACGTCGGCTGAGCCTTTGAAGGCGGCGACGGTTTGCTCCTCGGACGCTAACAGGGTGCGTGGCGTTTGTGAGCCGTTGATGATGGTTTGATCGAACGGATGCGCGGCGATGTGGTGTTGCCTGCGCAAAACGCTGGCGAAGGTGGCGTTGAAGTTTTCGACGGTGAAATAATTGCGCGGTGCCGGGATATCGTAGCGGCGGACGTAGCGATCGTAGTCGTAGAGCACGCCATAAGCCGGGTCGCCGAGTACGCGCATGGCCAACGCTTCGCAGGCGAGCAGATATTGCTCGTCCGGCTCATTGCGACGAAGCGCGCGCACGATCTCTAGCGCCTCTTGCGCTTTGCCCGCTCTGATCAGCGTGGACAGCATGTTGCGCTGCGCGGATGGCGCATTGTTGGCGAGCGCGGAGACGCGGCGCAAAACCGCAAGCCCCTCGTCCGGCCTGTTCAGCTCATCCAGGACGACCCCATATACAGTGAGCAGCGCTTGATGCTCAGGCGTTGCTGCGAGCCCTGCCTCCACGATCGGCAAAGCGCGCGCATGCTGACCGCTGCGGTGCAACGCGTCGATGCAGGCGAGGCGCAGGCTCATGTCCTCTGGCCGACGCGTCAGCTGTGTCTCCATGAAGACCGCAGCCGTTTCGCGCTCGCCCCTCAAGCTGCGCGCACGCGCTAACGCAACATGCAGCGTGGCGGCGCTCGGCCATTGCTGGACGGCGCGTTCGAGAACTGCCTCCGCTTCTTGCTTTTTCTCTTGCACATAAAGCGCACGCGCCAAGTTCAGCGCAAGTTCAGCCGTATCGAGGTCTTCAACGGCTAGTGCGTTATAAATATCGAGCGCCTCTTTACCGCGCCCGACACGATCGAGCGCAATCGCGTAATTGAAGCGAATGGCGCGGAGGCGCGGGCTAATCTTCAGCGCTTCGGCAGAAGCGACGAGAGAATCGTCGTGGCGCTCACGGGCGCGCTGGACTTGGGAGAGCAGAAGCCAAGCTTCGGTGTTAGGCTGTGCGGCAACGTAAGCGCGTGCTTCGCGCTCGGCGCCTTCGAGATCGTCGCTCTCCAGCAGACAGCGTACTATGTTCACGCGCACCGAACTTGCTTGCGGCGTTAGAGCAAGCGCTGCGCGGTAAAGGCGCATCGCGTCGCTGTGCTGACCAAGCGCTTGCAGCACGACGGCGAGGTCGTTGTAGTAGCCGCCATCGCTGAGGGAGTTCGCCACCGCGCTGCGCAGGTAGCGCTCCGCTTCGTGCAAATGCCCCATCGTGCGCTTGATCAACCCCATGAGGTGGAGCGCTTCAGCATCGCTTCGGAGACGCGGCATGATCGGGCTCAGTATGCGTTCGGCGCCGACCGGATCGTTCTTGCCCAGAAGCTCCCGGCTTGCATTGACGAGTGCGGAGGCGTCCGCTGCTCTCACTTTCGGCCCGCCGCTGGGAACGGTTCGAACGGATCGCGGCCGTCGCTCTCTTCGAAGCCAAGCGCATCGAAGGCCTTGCGCATGTGTGGCGAGAGCTTGGCGACGATGTTCAGTTCACCGCCCGATGGATGCGGCATCCGCAGCGCCCGCGCGTGCAGGTGCAATTGCTCCTGGAGATTGTTCGGTGTCGGGCGCTCGCTTCGGTATTTCGGATCGCCAGAGATGGCATGGCTGAATTCGGCCATGTGGAAACGAAGCTGGTGGGTGCGACCCGTGACCGGTCGCAACGCGACCCATGCAGCGCTCTGCGCGGCTTCGGAGATCACCGCGTATTGGGTGACGGCGTGCACCGCGCCATCTTCGCTCTGCAGCGCCGAGACCATCATCTCACGGTCGGCGTCGCGTGGGCCGGGCGCCTTGCGCATCCACGAGCGCAACTCGCCTACCTTTGGACGCGGGCTGCCATCGACGATGGCCCAATAGACTTTATCGGTGTCGCGATCGCGAAACGCCTCACCTAAGAACGCCGCCGCACGCGGATGACGCGCCAAGACAAGGCAACCGGATGTGTCACGGTCCAACCGGTGAACGAGCTTCGGCCGCTTGGGTGCGTCGAACATCAAGCCGCCGAGCATGCCATCGACGTGGCGCAACGTGTTGGTGCCGCCCTGCACGGCGAGGCCTGCTGGCTTGTTCAGCACGATCACATCGTCGTCGCGATGAATGACGAGCGAGCGGATGAACTCCGCGTCCTTCGGGCTGATCGTACCCGGCACGCGCAATGCGGCGGGCGCGGCTTCAGGCACCGGCGGAATGCGAATGGTTTGGCCGGGCGAGACGCGATCAGATGCTTTCACGCGCGCGCCATCGACGCGCACTTGGCCGGTGCGCAAAAGCTTCTCGACCTGGCCTTGCGTGAGATGAGGAAAGCGGCGGCGTAGCCAGCGGTCAATCCGCGCCACGCCGTCGTCGTCGCCCACAATCACGGTCTCTACCGACCTCATATCCGTCCCAACATCAGCCCCAGCCAGCATGCGCCAACCGAGAGAATAAGCGAAGCGCCCACATAGAGCGCTGCAAGGCCGGGTTGGTGCTCCATCAGCCGCACCGTCTCCAGCGAAAACGCCGAAAAGGTGGTGAAACCGCCAAGAAGACCGACGCCCAGCAGCAGCCGCGCGCTTTCATGCTCTGGTCCGACGCGCGCGGCGAGTACGCCCATCGCCAAGCCCCCGACTACGTTCACCGCCAAAGTGCCCCAAGGCAGCGTCAGGCCGAACCAGCGAACGGCGGCGATCCCAACCCCATAGCGCGCTACGGAGCCGAGCGCGCCACCGAGTGCGACCCAAAGCAATCCGCTCACTGCGGCAGCCGCGACCGCAGGTTCGTCGAAATGGAGCGCGCATCGTAAGCGTTCGGATCGTCAGGCTTCGGGCCTTCGCCGAAGCGGATTTCCAAAGTCGCCGCGCGCGCCTGTTCACCGCGACTACCGAGCGGGAAGCTGAGACCGACACTGCCGCCGACACCGCCGCGCCCACCATACCTTCCGCCGCCGACCCCGACGCCGATACGCGGGCCACCGCTATTGCCCTGTTCATCCAACGAACGGCGATCGACCCAGAACCATTCGCGGTTGTTCTGGAGCGTGAGATCAGCTGCGCGCAGCAGCGCGTAGTCTTGGATCAACGCTGCATCGGCAGCGCCGGGTGCACGGTAGGTGACGAAGTAGCGGTTGGTCTCGATCTGCGTTTCTGAATAGCCGGCCGCATTTGCGTATGGGGCGGGCGTGTAGGTCGGCGTCGAGGCGCAGGCGGCAAGCGCGAACGCGGCGGCGACGAAAGCGAGTTTACGAAGCATGGTGCTCTTCCTCGGCTGGAATCCCTCGTAGGACAGCTTAGCAGGTATCTCGCGTCGGCGCCGTCTCAAGCCCGAGTGATCGGAGCGTTTTCATAAACGCGGCAGGCGGCGGCGCTTCGTACCGTCTGCGGCCACCCTCGGGGTGGGGCAGATCGAGCGCCGCTGCGTGGAGCATGAGCGACGGGACTTCCGTATCGCCCAGATGGAACAAGCCGCCATACTTGCCGTCCCCAGCGATGGGCCGACCGATGGCGGCGAGGTGCGCGCGGAGTTGGTGCATACGGCCGGTTTCGGGGCTGAGCTCAAGGAGCGCCGCTTCGGCTGTGGCGGCGAGCGTGTTGTAGCGCGTGAGCGCGGCTTGAGCGCCCGCTTCGCCGGGGCGCGCGATCTCCATGATGTCGAGGCCTTTGCGCGATGATTTCTTCAGCGCGTGCTCGATCTCGCCGTTGCGCGGCTCGGGCGCGCCGCCGCAAGCGATGGCGAGGTAGGTTTTTTGCGCGTCGCGGGCGGCGAAGGCTTCTGAGTAGAACGCGGCTGCTGGTTTGGTCCGCGCGGCGATGATGACGCCCGACGTGTCGCGGTCGAGCCTGTGGACGAGACGCGGACGTTTGCCGTTAGACTTGGCGAAAACGGCGAGCAGATCTTCTAAGCTCTTGCTGACGCCAGAGCCGCCCTGCACAGCAAGACCAGCTGGCTTGTTGAAGACGAGCGTGTGCGCGTCCTCGCTGATCAAAAACGAGCGGGCGTAATCGGCGTCGCTCATGTGAGATGTTTCAGCGTTTCGGTGAGCAGCGGGCCGATCTCTTCGTTGAGGACGAGATCGGCGTAGCTATCGAGGTCGGTCGGCTCGCGGTTGACGATGATGAGCTTTGCGCCGTGGCGCTTTGCTTCGATCGGCAAACCTGCGGCGGGAAAGACTACGAGCGATGAACCGAGCACCAGGAAGAGATCGCAGACGCGGGACTCTTCGGTGGCACGGATCATCTCAGCCTCCGGCATGGATTGGCCGAATGAAATCGTCGCGGTCTTGAGCAAGCCCGCGCAATACATGCAGACGATTTCCTCGCCGCGTTCATAGGGCAGTTGCAGATCGTCGAGTTCATGGCGTTGGCCGCAATCGAGGCACTTGGCGTAGGATGCGTTGCCGTGAAGCTCGATGATCTTCTCGAGCGCTGCACCTGAGTCTTGGTGCAGGTTATCAACGTTCTGCGTAATGATGGCGGCGACCTTGCCGGCGTGCGCGAGTGCGGCGACAGCGTCATGTCCGGCGTTCGGCTTAGCGCCTGTCCAGCCGGCGGTTTTGTTGAACACGCGCGTCCAGGCTTCGCGGCGCACGCCGGGCGATGCGACGAAGTCTTGAAACATGATCGGCTTCATCTTGCTCCAGACTCCGCCGGGCGAGCGGAAGTCCGGGATGCCGCTCTCAGTCGAGATGCCGGCGCCGGTGAATACGACGACGCGTTGCGCGGCGCGGAGATAGCGCGCTAAGGCTGCTGCGCTGCTCATTCGCGCTCCGCCCTCAACTTCGCCCAATGATCGAGACGTTCTTTGATCGGCGCTTCGCGGCCTTTGCCTTCAGGCGCATAGAAGCGGCGGCGGGGCATTTCATCGGGGAAGTAATTCTGGCCCGAGAATCCGCCTTCGGCGTCATGGTCGTAAGCGTAGCCCGAACCGTAGCCGAGGTTTTTCATGAGCTTCGTTGGCGCGTTGCGGATGTGCATTGGTGGGCCCAACGCACCGGTTTCTTGCGCGGCTTGTTTGGCGCTCTTCCAGGCGGTGTAAGCGGCGTTGGATTTGGGCGCGGTGGCGAGATGGATCACTGTTTGCGCCAAATGGAGCTCTGCTTCCGGCGGGCCGATGAAGTGAACAGCGTCCTTCGCGGCGTTGGCGATGAGAAGCGCAGTTGGATCCGCGAGGCCAATATCTTCCGCCGCTGCGCGCACGAGACGGCGCGCGATGAAGAGCAAGTCTTCGCCACCGACCACCATGCGCGCGAGCCAGTAGAGTGCTGCGTCCGGGTCTGACCCGCGGATGGATTTGTGCAGCGCGGAGATGAGGTTGTAGTGCTCTTCGCGGTCCTTGTCGTAAGCGGGCGCACGCTTTTGCAGGAGTTCGCCGAGCGCTTTGGCGTCGAGCGGTTGCACGGTCGTGAGCGCAAACAATTCTTCCGCGAGCGTCAGCATGTAGCGGCCGTCGCCGTCGGCGAGATTGGTGAAGGCGATGCGCGCGTCCGGCGTCAGGGGCAGCGGCGCGCCCAGCAGCGTTTCGGCGCGCTTTAGCAGTTGTTCGAGCGCGGGTTCGTCCAGGCGCTTCAACACGAACACTTGCGCGCGGGAGAGCAACGCCGCGTTGATCTCGAAGCTGGGGTTTTCTGTCGTGGCGCCGACGAGCGTCACGACGCCCTGTTCGACATACGGCAAGAACCCGTCCTGCTGGGCGCGGTTGAAGCGGTGGATTTCATCCACGAACAACAACGTCGCTTTACCAGAGGCGCGGCGACCGCGCGCGGTTTCGAACGCCTTCTTCAGATCGGCGACGCCAGAGAAGACGGCGCTGATCTGCTGGAACTCGTGACCAGTCTCCTCGGCCAGCAAGCGCGCGATCGTCGTCTTGCCAACGCCGGGCGGTCCCCAGAGCACCATCGACGCCAAGCGCTTCTGCGCCACCATGCGCCCGATCGGGCCTTCGGGTTTCAGCAGGTGATCCTGGCCAACCACCTCATCGAGCTTGCGCGGGCGCAGGCGCTCGGCCAGAGGCGTAGGTGCGCCCTGGTCCATGCCGGCTGCTTCGAACAAATCGCTCACAGCGCCAACATAGGGCGTTCAGCGATCAGGCGTGAGTCCCGCCGGACGGTCTTAGAATCTGATCTCGCGGCGCTCGCCGTTGCGTTCAACGCCGATCACCCAGCTGCGGCCCTGACCCATGAGCCGATCAAGTTGCGCAGCGTCGCTGATCGGCGTGCCGTTCAGCGCATCAATGATGTCGCCCGGTCGGAATCCAATCCGCGCCGCGACGCCACGCCGATCGAGCGCTTGAATGAAGACGCCGTCTGCGAACGGGTCGAGGCCGGAGGCTTCTGCGGTTGCCGGCGTCAGCGTCACCACGGTCGCGCCGCCAAGCGGGTGATTGCCGGTCAGCTGGCGCGCTTCAGGCGCGCCGCCAGGAGGCGCTTCGGCGCTTGCGTTAATAGTGATCCGGCGGCCGTCGCGCAGGACCTCAAGCGGCACGCGCGTGCCGGGACGCTGGGTCGCGAATTGGTAGCGCACAGCAGCCTCGTCGCGCACTTCTGTTCCCGCGACGGAGAGGATGACATCACCGTTGCGGAGACCGGCGCGCTCGCCGGCTGCGCGTGGGTAAAGCTCACCGACGAGCACGCCTTCTGGGCGCTGCAGGCCTATCGAACGCGCTAAGTCTTGGGTCATTGTTTGCAAGCGCGCGCCCAGCCAAGGACGAATGACGGTCTGTCCGCCTGAGACTGCGGATTCCACAACCCGTCGCACCATCTCAGAGGGGATGGCGAATCCGATGCCGTTGGAGCCGCCGCCTTCGGAGAAAATCGCGGTGTTCACGCCGACGAGGGAGCCGTTCATGTCGACGAGAGCACCACCGGAATTGCCACGATTGATGGCGGCGTCAGTCTGGATGAAGAACGCATAGTCGCTGACGCCCACTTCGGTGCGCGCAAGCGCGGAGATGATGCCGCTCGTCACCGTTTGTTGGAGTCCGAACGGGTTGCCAATGGCGAGCACGAGGTCGCCGACTTGCGCATCGGCGGTGTTGGCAAACGCCAGGGTCGGCATGCGCTCACCGTTCGTGTTGATGCGCAGCACTGCAAGATCGACGCGCGCGTCGGCAAGTAGAAGTTCCGCATCGAACTCGCGCCGATCCGACATCACGATCTTTAGCGATTGCGCACCTTCGACAACGTGATTGTTGGTGACGATGATGCCGTCTTCGCGGACGAACACGCCGGAGCCAAGCGATTGCTCGACGCGCGGCGCCCCGAAGCGACCAAAGAAGGGATCGCGCGAGATGCCACGGCCCTGCACGACCCGCTGTGCATAGACGTTCACAACCGCCGGGCCAGCCCGCGCGGCAACTGGAGCAAACGAGAGCTGCACGTCGGCCCGGCTGTTGGGTGTCGCCCGGGCGACCGGTTGAGCTTGGACGAGTTGCAGGTAGGGATCGCCCTGTGGTTCTGGCGCGGCCTGCGTCTGACCGGCCATCGGGCTGATCGCCAAGGCGCCGCCAGCGAACCCGGCAACAACGGCGGCGTATGGCGCAGCCTTGAGCAATGTGTGGCGCGTGATCTTCATGGCAGTCCTCACCCGGCCTATTCGGATTAGGCTGTGGCGAGAGGAATGGGCCAAAAAATGGCGCCCGCTGGCATCAACGAACGGTTGGCTCCGCTAGTTGGTGAGCCCCGCCGCGACGTCGGCGAGATCGCCCTGGTTTGGCTCAGGTGTGATGCCGGTCAAGTGCGTCAGCAAGGGATAGACCGAGACGTTGTCAAAGCTATTGAGCGTCACGCCGCGCTGAAACGCTGGCCCGTTAGCGATGAAGATCGCAGCCATCTCCGGCGCTTCCGGATCGTAACCGTGGGCGCCGAGCGCGACGCTGCCGTATTGCGGGAGCTGCGTGCTGCGATAGCGCCAGCCGAGGTCGGCCATGCAGACAATCGCCGGGATGCGACGGTGTTGACTGAAATCGAAACGCGCCGGCACATCTGCCTTGCGCCAGCACTCGCCATGTTCGCTGCGGCCCACGAGCGCGCCTTCAACGACGGCATCCTGACCATCTAGCGGCTGAACGCCCGTAATCTGGCCGTCGAAGATAACGCGCGCTTGTTGTGGCGAGATACGGGAGTCGAGGTCGATTACCGACTCCGTGCCTTGCGGCGACATGCCGTGGTCTGCGACGATTACAAAGTTCACGCGGTCACCGTAACCGCGCGCGTTTAGACCGGCGAGCAAACGCGCGATTGCAGCGTCCACTTCAGCTGCCGCTGCATCTGTTTCCAAAACATCTGGCCCGTAACGATGACCCGCCGTGTCAACGAGGTCGAAATAGAGCGTGAAAAAACTTGGGCGTTCGGCCTCGGGTAAATCGAGCCACGACAACAGCACGTCAACGCGCGCAAATCCCGGCAGAGATTGATCGAACACGCGCCAACGCGTGGGGCGTTGGCCGTGCAACTCATACTCGCTGCCGGGCCAGAACATTGTGCCGGTGCGCACGCCCTGGCGTTCAGCTGTTACCCAAATTGGAACGCCATCGCTCCACCATATCGGATCGGAAGCAACTGCACGATCTTGCAAAGTGAACACCACGCCGGGGCGCTCAGGGTCTTCCATCCGATTGTTGATCAAGCCGTGGCGACCGGGGCGCAGGCCCGTGACCAGCGTGTAGTGGTTTGGAAATGTCACGGAAGGAAAACTCGGACGCATCGATGCGCGAACGCCTTCGTTGGCCAGGCGCGACAGTGTCGGCGTTTGGCCGCGATCAAGGTAGTCGGGGCGGAAGCCGTCTAGCGAGATCAGGATTGTGATCGGTGGACCCGCGACCGCCTCGGACTGTGGCGCATCACTGTGCGCGCAAGCGCTGAGTGCAAAAGCCAGGAGTGCAGATACGAAAAAGCGGCGCCCGTGTTTCATGGCGCCGCTCTATCTGTCTCTTATGACAAGCCTGCGAAGGCTTAGCCTTCGTCGGTGTAAATCGCTTCCGGGCGCGGGCCGCTGTCTTGGCCGCGGGCGCTTTCGTCACGATCAACGAACTCGATCACCGCGAGCGGGGCGTTGTCGCCATAACGGAAGCCCGCCTTCAGCACGCGCGTGTAACCGCCAGCGCGGGTTTTGTAGCGTGGGCCAAGCGTGTCGAAGAGCTTCTTGGCTTGCGTCTCGTCGCGCATGCGCGAGAGCACCAAGCGACGTGCGCTCAGATCGCCCTTCTTCGCCAGCGTGACCAAACGCTCGACGACCGGGCGAAGCGCCTTGGCCTTCGGCAGCGTCGTCACGATTTGCTCGTGCTTGATCAACGAGGCGGCCATGTTGGCGAACATCGCCTGACGGTGGCTGGCCGTGCGGTTGAGCTTCTTATGTCCTGAACCGTGACGCATTGGTCTTCCTCACCGGCTAAGCCGGCGCTCCGTTAGATTTGGTCTTCGTACTTCTTGGCGAGATCTTCGATGTTGTCCGGTGGCCAGTTCTCGACCGCCATGCCGAGGTGCAGGCCCATCGACGCCAGCACTTCTTTGATCTCGTTAAGCGACTTGCGGCCGAAGTTCGGGGTGCGAAGCATTTCGCCTTCCGACTTTTGGATCAGATCGCCAATGTAAACGATGTTGTCGTTCTTCAAGCAATTGGCCGAGCGAACGCTGAGTTCGAGTTCGTCGACCTTCTTCAGCAGAGCCGGGTTGAACGGGAGGTCCGGCTTGTCGCCGCCTTCTTTCTTCTGCTTCGGCTCTTCGAACGTGATGAAGACTTGCAGCTGATCTTGGAGAATGCGCGCAGCGTACGCGATCGCATCTTCCGGACGGATCGAACCGTTGGTTTCAACTTCAATCACAAGCTTGTCGTAATCGAGCACCTGGCCTTCGCGCGTGTTATCGACGCGGTAGGCGACGCGGCGGACCGGCGAGTAGATCGAGTCAATCGCGATCAGGCCGATCGGCGCATCGTCTGGACGGTTCTTTTCGGCGGGAACGTAGCCTTTGCCGTTATTGATCGTCAGTTCCATGCGGATCGAAGCGCCGTCATCGAGCGTGCAGATGACGAGTTCCGGGTTCAGGATTTCCATGTCGGAAACCGTCTGAATGTCGCCGGCCTTCACTTCGCCTGGACCCGTCTTCGTCAGCATGACGCGCTTGGGGCCTTCACCGCGCATGCGGATCGCGACTTGCTTCAGGTTGAGCACGATGTCGGTGACGTCTTCGCGTACGCCTTGGATCGAGCTGAACTCGTGGACGACTCCGTCGATTTGAACAGAGGCAATCGCTGCGCCTTGCAGCGAAGAGAGCAGCACGCGGCGAAGCGCGTTGCCGAGCGTCAGGCCGAAGCCACGCTCGAGCGGCTCCGCGACGAGCGTTGCCCGACGAGCAGCGTCAAAGCCGTGTTCGACCACGGGCTTTTTCGGACGAATAAGTTCAAGCCAATTCTTTTCGATCGATTGCATGCATCTATCCAATCATCGGCACAGCCAAACCGCGGCGCGCCATTGAGGTATTTTCGAACGACTTAGACGCGACGGCGCTTAGGCGGACGGCAGCCATTGTGCGGGATCGGCGTCACGTCGCGGATCGACGTCACGGTGAAGCCAACAGCTTGCAGTGCGCGCAGTGCGCTTTCGCGACCCGAGCCCGGGCCAGACACGTTCACTTCGAGCGTGCGCATGCCGTGCTCCATCGCCTTGCGGCCCGCATCTTCAGCAGCAACCTGCGCGGCGTACGGCGTCGACTTACGCGAGCCTTTGAAGCCCATCGTGCCAGCGCTTGACCACGAGATCGTGTTGCCTTGCGCATCAGCGATCGTGATCATCGTGTTGTTGAACGACGCATTCACATGCGCCACGCCAGTGACGATGTTTTTGCGCTCGCGCTTTTTAACGCGCGTGGATTCCTTAGCCATTGCGGCGAGTCCTTACTTCTTAGTCGCTTGTTTTTTACCGGCGATGGGCTTCGCCGGGCCTTTGCGCGTGCGCGCGTTCGTGTGCGTGCGCTGACCGCGGACCGGCAGACCGCGACGGTGGCGGAGGCCCCGATAGCAGCCCAGATCCATGAGGCGCTTGATGTTCGTTGCAGTCTGGCGGCGAAGATCGCCTTCAACCGTGTAATCGCGATCGATTGCTTCGCGGATTTGGAGAACTTCCGCGTCCGTCAGTTCAGCAACGCGGCGCTCGGCGCCAATGCCGACCTTTTCGCAGATTTCTTTGGCGTAGTGTTGGCCGATCCCGTGAATATACTGGAGCGCGATGACGACGCGCTTCTGGGTCGGAATATTTACGCCGGCAATACGAGCCATTGTGGACGTGCTCCAAAACGCAATAGGCACGACGCCGCCGAGCCGGCCTCAAAAACAAGAGTTGGGCTGGTGGTGGCATCGCGCGTTGGGTGTTCGCGAAGGGCGTGGTTATAGCGGGGCGAAATGCCGCGTCAACCAGCCGAAACGCGTGTCTGTTGCGGCGTTTCAGCCACCTCGGAACCGTCAAATCGGGCGCGGGCCGCTTCAATACAAGGGGTGTGCTGGATCGCCCATGCGCCGAGCGCCGAAACAGGGATCAAAAGGTCGCGGCCGAGTTCTGTTAGGGCGTAATCGACGCGTGGGGGCACGGTGGGTGTGACGGTGCGGCTGACGAGGCCGTCTCGCTCCAGGTTACGAAGGGTGAGGGTAAGCATGCGCTGCGAGATGCCCCCGATCATACGCTTGATTTCGTTAAACCTTCTCGGCCCCTCGCCGAGGCGTTGAATGATCAAGACGCTCCATTTGTCGCCGATTCTGGAGAGGATACCGCTCACCGCCCGGCAATCATGCGATTGAATGTCGGACACACGGGTGTGCCCTAGTGACGTCGCTGTGCGTTCTTGAGCCTTGTTCATAGGCACTCATATAGCCCTAGTTACCTTTAATGCCTAGGGGATGAGAAATGACTGCCAAAGTTGCCGTGATCGTTGGAAGCCTGCGCAAAGGCTCGGTGAACCGTCAGTTCGCCGAGGCGCTGGCCAAGCTGGCGCGGCCGAAACTGGAACTTGAAATCGTCGAGATCGGCGACCTGCCGCTGTACGATCAGGACCGAGAGAGCGAACTCCCCGCTTCAGTCCAACGCTTCAAACGGCAGATCGAAAGCGCGGACGCGGTTTTGTTCGTGACGCCGGAATATAATCGTACTTTCTCCGCCGCCCTCAAAAACGCGATCGAATGGGGCTCGCGCCCGTGGGGTAAGAACTCATGGATCGGCAAGCCTGGCGCCATCGCGGGCGCGACGTTGGGCGCGGTCGGCACTGCGGCAGCACAATCGCAACTCCGCAGCGTCGTCGGCGCGATCGGCGTGGCGCTCACCGTTCAGCCGGAGATCTATCTGAACTTTCGCGAAGACACGCTGAAGGACGGCGAGATCGCGGACGAGAACTTCCGCAAGCTGCTGCAGGATTGGACGCATGCGTTTGCAGATTGGATCGCGCGTCTGAAGGCGCCCGCGTTGACGTTCTAACGATTTGAGAATTGACGCTAAGCCGCTGAGCGCAGAACGTGCTCAGCGGCTTTTCTTTATGCGTCGAGCGACTGCGCGATGCTGACGGCGACCACTTCAATGTCGGCCATACCGTCGACGCGGTGCATTTTGCCTTGCGCTTCGTAGTACGGCACGAGCGGCGCAGTTTGGGCGATGTAGGCGTCGAGACGCACTTTGTAGGCGTCGGGATTGTCGTCCGCCCTGCCCTCTTCCGCGAAGCGCTTGGCGATACGATCCATCAACTTTTGTGAATCGACTTCTAACTTCACGACCCGATCAATTTGCGCGTCGTGTCGCGCGAGCATTGCATCGAGCGCTTCGGCTTGGGCTACGGTGCGCGGGAAGCCATCGAAGATGAAACCAGGCGCAGCTTTGTTTTGCGCAAGCGCATCTTCGATCAGCGCGATGACGATATCATCGGACACCAGCGAACCAGAATCCATAATCGCTGCAACCTTCTGGCCGAGCTCTGATCCAGACTTACGCGCGGCGCGCAGCATGTCGCCAGTCGAGAGCTGAACGTAACCCCGTTCGGCAGTCAGCCGCTTAGCTTGAGTGCCTTTGCCAGCAGCCGGCGGGCCGAACAGGATCAGATTCATTTCTTCGCGGGTCCAGGATTGTTGCCGCGAAGCTTCGAGCGTTTGATTAAGCCTTCATACTGGTGCGCCACCAAATGCGATTGGATTTGCGCAACTGTATCGAGCGTCACCGAGACAACGATCAGCAATGAGGTGCCGCCGAGATAGAACGGTATCTGGTACGCCGAGATCAGGATTTCCGGCAACAAGCAGACGATCAGCATGTACCCAGCGCCGAGGACTGTCAGACGCGTGAGAACGTAATCGAGATATTCCGCGGTTTTCTTGCCCGGACGGATGCCCGGCAGGAAGCCGCCATACTTACGCAAGTTGTCGGCGGTTTCTTCCGGGTTGAACACGATCGACGTGTAGAAGAAGCAGAAGAAAACGATGCCCAAGCCGTACAGCGCGATGTGTCCCGGACGACCGTAAGCGAAGTACGTCTGGAACGTTTCCATCCACTCTGGCGGGCTGTTTTGCATGCCCATAAAGCTGATGATGGTCGTCGGCAGCAGCAGCAGCGACGTCGCGAAGATCGCAGGGATGACGCCTGCAGTGTTGATCTTCAGCGGCAAGAACGAACGTTCGCCCATGGAAATGCCGCCGCCAGCAACCTGGCGCTTGGGATATTGCACGACGAGTCGGCGCTGCGAGCGCTCGATGAAGACGACGAACACGATCACCGCAAGAAGCGCCGCGCCTACAGCAAAGATCGCAAACGCGTTGATGTCGCCCGTACGCACCAGAGCCAAGCTCTGGAACATCACACGCGGCAACTCCGCGACGATGCCCGCAAAGATGATGAGAGAAATACCGTTGCCGACTCCACGCGCCGTTACCTGTTCGCCGAGCCACATCAGGAACATCGTGCCGCCGGTGAGGGTGATCACCGTCGACGCAACGAAGAACAGGCCGGGATTAGAGACGACGCCTGTGCTCGCCTGCAAGCCAATCGCAATGCCGTAGGACTGGAAGATCGCAAGAACCAGCGTGAGATAGCGCGTGTATTGGTTGAGCTGTTTGCGGCCGACTTCGCCTTCTTTCTTCAAGCGCTCAAGTGACGGCACCGAGGTCGCCATGAGCTGAATGATGATCGAGGCCGAGATGTACGGCATGACGTTCAGCGCGAAGATCGCCATCCGCTCCACGGCGCCGCCGGAGAACGTGTTGAACATGCCGAGTATGCCGCCAGCTTGTTGCTGGAAGGCATTAGCGAAGGCGGCCGGGTCGATGCCCGGGATTGGAATGAAAGTGCCTGCCCGAAACACAACAAGCGCGATCAGGGTGAACCAGATGCGCTTTTGTAAGTCTGTGGCCTTTGCGAACGCCGCAAAGTTAATGTTCGCGGCAAGTTGTTCTGCGGCTGATGCCATGTGGGCGCGCTGCTCCGAATCTGCGCCCGCCGAGGGCGGGCAAACTCCCCGTCCGGAGAGCGAACCTTAGGCTGCTGCTTCGTCCGCCACGGGCGGGTTGAGCAACGTCACCTTGCCACCGGCTTTCTCAACTGCAGCGATCGCTGCGGCGGAGGCGCCAGAGACAGTGATGTTCACTTTGGCTTTCAGCTCGCCGCGCGCAAGGAGGCGCACGCCGTCTTTCTTGCGGCGCAACACACCGGCTTCAACCAGGGTGTCTTCGGTAATGTCGTTCTTAGCATCGATCTTCTTGTTATCGATCGCGTTTTGCAGCGTGGTCAGATTGAGCCACTGATGCTTCTTGCTATTCAGCGCGTTGAAGCCGCGCTTCGGCATACGCATGTGCAGCGGCATCTGACCGCCTTCGAAACCATTGATCGACACGCCGCGACGGGACTTTTGCCCCTTCACGCCGCGACCACCGGTCTTGCCCTTGCCAGAGCCGACGCCGCGTCCAACGCGCATCAATTTCTTAGTGGCGCCAGGATTATCGGCCAATTCGTTCAGTTTCATCGTACCTACTCCGACGGCGAGGCCGTCTTACTTCACGACTTCGACAAGGTGCGCGACTTTGCGGATCATGCCTTGGATCGAAGGCGTGTCTTCAAGTTCGACGACCTGATTAGCGCGCGTCAGCCCCAGACCGATCAGCGTTTCACGTTGCGTGTAATCGCGACGGATCGGGCTGCCAACACGGCGCACTTTGACGGTGCCGCCAACAGTTTTTTTCTTCGTAGCCATGATCAGCCCTCTGCCGCCACTTCGCCGAGGCTCGCGCCATCTTTGCGGCGGTTGACGATGTCCGACACTTTCAGACCGCGACGGTTCGCGACCTGACGTGGCGAGCTTTGCTCTTTCAATGCGTCAAACGTAGCGCGCACCATGTTGTAGGGATTCGAAGAACCCTTCGACTTGGCGACGACGTCGGAGACGCCCAGCACTTCAAGAACAGCACGCATCGGACCACCGGCGATCAAACCAGTACCGGCAGGCGCTGCGCGCAGCATGACCTTGCCAGCGCCCCAATGGCCTTTGCCATCGTGGTGCAGCGTGCGGCCTTCGCGGAGCGGAACGCGGATCAGCGACTTCTTGGCTTCTTCCGTCGCCTTACGGATCGCTTCCGGCACTTCGCGCGCCTTGCCGTGGCCAAAGCCAGCACGGCCCTTCTTATCGCCGACGACCACGAGTGCGGCGAACGCGAAGTTCTTACCGCCCTTCACGACCTTGGCGACGCGATTGATGGCAACGAGCTTGTCGACGAGCTCGCCGTCAGCACGCTCTTCATTATTGCCACGGCCACCGCCGCCACGATCGTCGCGGCGTCCACGATTGGCACCACCCGGACCACCGCCGCCGCCCGGCGGGCCGCGACGCGGACCGCGTGGGCCACGGTTACGGGGTTGTTCGGTCGGTGGGGCGCCAGAGCCGCCTGCGGTTTCGTCGGTCATCTCTTACGTCCTCAGAATTCGAGTCCGCCCTCACGGGCGGCGTCGGCCAGCGCTTTGACGCGGCCATGAAAAATGAAGCGGCCACGGTCGAACATGACGCGCTTTTGGCCAGCGGCGATCGCGCGCTCAGCCAACAACTTGCCGACGGCTGCTGCGCCGTCCTTGTTCGAGCCTTTGGCTTTGACGCCTTCTTCTTGTGACGAAGCGGCGGCCACGGTGATGCCCTTCACGTCATCGATCAGCTGCGCCGAAATGTTCTTCGACGAGCGATGGACCGAAAGACGCAAACGGCCGTCGCCGGCGTTCTTCTTGAGCCGCGAGCGGTTGCGCTGGGCGCGGCGATCGATAGGGGAAAGCTTGCGGACCATGGCTTACTTCTTCTTGCCTTCCTTGCGGCGAATGAACTCGCCGACGTACCGAACACCCTTGCCCTTGTACGGCTCCGGCGGACGATAGGAACGGATTTCAGCGGCGGCTTGACCAACCGCTTGAGGATCGATGCCGCTGACCTTGATTTCAGTCGGCTTGCCAACCGCCAAGGTGATCCCCTCAGGCGGCTGATAAATGATCTCATGGCTATAGCCGAGCTGCATCTGCAGGTTCTTGCCCTGCATAGCGGCACGATAGCCGACGCCGGTCATCTCCAGGTTCTTCTCGAACCCTTCAGTGACGCCCTTGACGTTGTTCGCGAGTACAGCGCGCGTGGTGCCCCAAAGAGCGCGTGCGCGATTGGTTTCGAAGCGTGGCTTCACCGAAAGCTCGCCATCGCCGAACGCGACTTCAACGTCGTCGTGAGCACGGAAGCTCAGCGTACCTTTCGGACCCTTCACGCTCACGTCCTGGCCCTTCACCGAAACGGTGACGCCACTCGGAGCGGGGATCGGTTTTTTACCGAGGCGGGACATCTTAATAGACCTCGCAGAGGACTTCGCCGCCGACGTTCGCATCGCGCGCGGCAGCGTCGCTCATCACACCCTTCGGGGTGGAGATGATCGAGATGCCGAGGCCATTGCGGACGAGGCGAAGATCTTTGATCGACGAATAGACACGGCGACCGGGCTTCGACACGCGCTGGATCTCGTGGATCGCCGGCGCGCCTTCGAAATACTTCAGCTCGACTTCGATTTCCTTGTGACCTTCGTTTTCGATGTCACGGAAATCGCGGATGTAGCCTTCATCCTTCAACACCTGCAGCACGCGCGTGCGCAGCGTTGACGCCGGCGTCGTCAGCTTGGAGCGGCCGCGCATTTGGGCGTTGCGGATACGGGTGATCAGATCACCGATGGGATCGTTCAGATTCATCTGATGTGTCCCTTACCAGCTCGACTTGACCATGCCGGGGATCTGGCCTTTCGAGGCCAAGTCCCGCAGCGCGATACGGCTGAGTTTGAGCTTGCGATAGAAGGCGCGCGGACGGCCGGTCAGTTCGCAACGGCTGCGGATGCGCGTCGGCGAAGAATTGCGCGGCAGCTCCGCCAACTTCAGGCGCGCGCCAAAGCGCTCCTCAAGCGGAAGGTCTTCGTTCAACGCAGTCGCGCGCAGCTTCGCGCGACGGGCTGCAAACTTCTTCGACAGACGCTCGCGCTTCTTGTTGCGCTCAATTGAACTCGTCTTAGCCATACTCTCACTCTCTCCCGGTGCGTTCTGGGGTGGATCGCTTCGCGATCAGTTCCGGAACGGGAAATCGAACTCTTTCAAAAGGGCCTTGGCTTCAGCATCTGAACCGGCGGTGGTGCAGACGATGATATCCATGCCCCAAACTTGATCGATTTGGTCGTAATCGATCTCTGGAAACACGATGTGTTCTTTGATGCCCATGGCGAAGTTGCCACGACCATCGAAGCTCTTGCCGTTCAGGCCGCGGAAGTCCTTCACGCGCGGCAGCGCGATCGTGACGAGGCGATCCAAGAACTCGTACATCTGGTCCTTGCGCAGCGTGACCTTACAGCCAACGCTCATGCCTTCACGCAGCTTGAACTGAGCGATCGACTTGCGGGCTTTGGTTGCGACCGGCTTTTGGCCCGAAATCGCAGTCAGAGCCTCAATCGCCGAGGTCAGCTTCTTGGAGTCAGCGGTTGCTTCGCCGACGCCCATATTGATCACGATCTTCTCGAGACGCGGGATCTGCATCTCGTTCGTGTAGTTGAATTGCTCACGCAGACGGCCACGGATCTCGCCCGTGTAACGCTGCTTCATGCGCGGCGTATAATCTGCAGGCTTCGGCGCGCGCGGCTTTGAGTCCGCAGCGGCCTTTTTGCCGGCGGCAGCTTTACGCGCAGCTTTCGCTGCGATGTTGTCTGCCTTTTGGGCCTCTCTCGGGTCCTTAGACATCGATCTCTACTCCGGAACCCTTAGCGACGCGGACCTTGCGGCCCTTATCGTTGACTTTGAAACCGACGCGGGTCGGCTTGCCCGTCTTAGGATCGCGCAGCGCCACGTTCGAAACGTGGATCGAGGCTTCCTTCGAGATGACGCCGCCTTGCGGGTTGGCCATGTCGGGCTTTGTGTGACGCTTGGCCAAATTCAGGCCTTCAACGATCACGCGCTCTTCTTGCGTCAGCACTTTCAGAACACGGCCCGAACGGCCCTTGTCCTTACCAGCGATGACGACAACGGTGTCGTCTTTACGAATGCGGGCGGCCATTTAGAGAACCTCCGGCGCGAGCGAGATGATCTTCATTTGGTTACGGGCGCGCAGCTCGCGCGGCACCGGTCCGAAGATACGCGTGCCGATCGGCTCGCCTTGGTTGTTGATGAGCACAGCGGCGTTGGAATCGAAGCGGATGGTCGAGCCATCCTTACGCTTGATGTCCTTGGCCGTGCGCACGACGATCGCCTTGCGGACGTCGCCCTTTTTGACGCGACCGCGCGGCATCGCTTCTTTGATCGAGACGACGATGATGTCGCCCACGGTTGCGTAGCGACGCTTCGAGCCGCCGAGCACCTTGATGCACATCACGCGCTTGGCGCCGCTGTTATCTGCGACGTCCAGATTGGTTTGCATTTGGATCATGGCGTTATGCTCCGATCCGTCCGACCACTTCCCAGCGCTTCAGCTTGGACTTGGGCGGACATTCTTGAATCTCGACCTTCTCGCCGGTCTTGAAGGCGTTGGCTTCGTCATGGGCGTGGAACTTCGCCGAGCGACGAACCGTCTTCTTCAGGAGCGGGTGCAGATAGGTGCGTTCCACCTGCACGACGACAGTCTTGTCGCCTTTGTCGCTCACAATCGTTCCCTGCATCACGCGGCGCGGCATGGCTTACACTTTCACTTTCGGCGACTTTTCACGCAGCACAGTCTGCACGCGCGCAATGGCGCGGCGGACTTCACGAATGCGCGAAGACTTTTCGAGCTGACCCGTCGCTTGCTGGAAGCGCAGATTGAACTGCTCCTTCTTCAACGAGAGGAGCTCGTCCTTGAGGCGGGCTTCATCAAAGCCGCGCACGGTTTTCACGTCCTCAGCGGCCATCAGAGTCCCTCCATCCGGGCGACGATCTTGGTGCGAACCGAGAGCTTAGCCGCGCCGAGGCGCAGCGACTCACGCGCAACCGCTTCAGACACGCCGTCGACTTCGAACATGATCCGGCCAGGCGCAACGCGCGCTGCCCAATACTCGACTGCGCCCTTACCTTTACCCATGCGGACTTCAACCGGCTTTTGCGAAACCGGCACATCCGGGAAGATGCGGATCCACACGCGACCTTGGCGCTTCATCTCGCGCGTGATGGCGCGGCGGCAGGCTTCGATCTCACGTGCATTGACGCGGTTAGGCTCCAGCGCCTTCAGGCCGAACTGGCCGAAGTTGAGGGCGCTGCCACCCTTTGTGTTCCCTTTGATCCGGCCCTTGTGGGCGCGGCGGAACTTGGTTTTCTTAGGCTGCATCATGGCGGGTTATGCCTCCCCATCCGCGCCAGCATCTTCACCACGCGGCGGGCGACGGCCACGGCGCGGGCGATCCGCACCAGGACGATCGCCACGCGGCGCACGCTCATCACGATCGCGACGTTCACGGCTTTCACCGCTTTCCATCGATCGCTTGTCTTGCGCCATCGGATCGTGCTCGAGGATCTCGCCTTTGAAGATCCAGACCTTCACGCCGATTTTGCCGTAGGCCGTATCAGCTTCGATGAAGCCGTAATCGACGTCAGCGCGAAGCGTGTGCAGCGGCACGCGACCTTCGCGATACCATTCCATACGCGCGATTTCTGCGCCGCCGAGACGGCCAGACACGTTGATACGAATGCCTTGCGCGCCCAGGCGCATTGCAGATTGCATCGCGCGCTTCATGGCGCGGCGGAACGCAACGCGACGCTCAAGCTGCTGCGCGACGCCCTCGGCGACGAGGTTAGCATCGGTTTCCGGCTTGCGGACTTCAACAAGGTTCAAGTGAACTTCGGCGCCCGGCGCCATGCGCGCCAGCTCCTTGCGGAGCTTTTCGATGTCGGCGCCCTTCTTACCGATCACGACGCCTGGCTTGGCGGTGTGAACGGTGACGCGGCACTTCTTCAGCGGGCGCTCGATGATGATCTTCGAGATGCCAGCGGCCTTCAGCTTCTCACGCACGAACTTGCGGATCGCAATGTCCTGGTGAAGCAGCGTCGCGAACTGGGTTCCGCTGGCGTACCAGCGGCTGTCCCACGTCCGGTTGATGCCGAGCCGCAGCCCGATCGGATTAACTTTCTGACCCATTACGCGGCCTCAGCGGTTTCGGGCTGCTTCGACGTATCGCGCAGCACGATTGTAATTTGGGAGAACAGCTTTTCAATACGAACGCCACGGCCGCGTGCACGCGTGTGCATGCGCTTCATCGTGATGTTCTTGCCGACATGCGCTTGCGCGACGACGAGGCTATCGACGTCGAGGCTGTGATTGTTTTCAGCGTTGTCGATCGCCGACTTCAAGCACTTCAGCACGTCCTTGGATATGCGCTTCTGGCTGAAGCGTAGCTCGTTAACGGCTTTCTCGGCCGACAAACCACGGATCGACTGCGCGACCAAGTTCAGCTTTTGCGGGCTGATGCGGAGCGTACGCAACACGGCGCGCGCTTCGTTCGACGCCTGCTTCGGAGGAGATTTAGGTTTGCTCATCTCACTTCCTCTTGGCCTTCTTATCGGCGCCGTGGCCGAAATAGTTCCGCGTCGGCGCGAACTCGCCGAGCTTGTGGCCGACCATGTCTTCGCTCACGAGCACCGGCGTGAATTGCTTGCCGTTATGAACTTGAAAGGTGAGGCCGACGAATTGAGGCATGATGGTCGAGCGGCGCGACCAGGTCTTGATCGTCTCACGGCGCGAGCTGCCAGCAGCCTTCTCGGCTTTGGCGATCAGATAACCGTCGACGAAAGGACCTTTCCAAACTGAACGCGGCATCTGGATTAGCTCACTTTCTTCGAGTGACGGCGACGGATGATCAAACGATCCGAAGCTTTGGTTTTGCGAGTCTTAGGACCGCGCGTTTTCTTGCCCCATGGCGTGACCGGATGACGGCCTCCGGAGGTCTTGCCTTCACCACCGCCGTGCGGGTGATCGACCGGGTTCATGGCGACGCCGCGCACGGAGGGCTTGCGGCCCATCCAAATGCTTCGGCCGGCTTTGCCCCAGACTTCGTTCATGTTGTCAGGGTTCGACACCGCGCCGATCGTGGCCATGCAAACGTCTTGCACCATGCGCACTTCACCCGACGCCATGCGCAGCTGAGCGTAGCCAGCGTCGCGACCCACGACTTGCGCGTAGGTGCCAGCGGAGCGCGCCATTTGGGCGCCCTTTAGCGGCTTCAGTTCGATGTTGTGGACGATGGTGCCGACCGGTATCGACTTCAGCGGCATTGCATTGCCTGGCTTAACGTCGACTTTCTCGGCGGCGATAACGGTGTCGCCAGCCTTCAGGCGTTGCGGCGCGATAATGTAAGAGAGTTCGCCGTCTGCGTACTTCAGCAGTGCGATGAACGCCGTGCGGTTCGGGTCATACTCAAGACGCTCGACCGTCGCTTCCACGCCCCACTTGCGGCGCTTGAAGTCGATCATGCGGTAGGTCTTCTTGTGACCACCAGCGTGACGGAACGCAGTCACGCGGCCCATATTATTGCGGCCGCCTGACTTCGTCAGACCTTCTGTCAGCGCCTTGACCGGCTTGCCTTTGTGCAGCTCAGCGCGATCAACGATCACGAGCTGGCGGCGACCAGGTGAGGTCGGGCGGAATTGCTTGAGCGCCATCTCAGAGCCCCGTCGTCACGTCGATTGAATAACCATCAAGCAGGGTCACGACCGCGTTCTTGTGGTCGGAGCGTCTGCCGGCGATGCCACGGAAGTTCTTCGTCTTGCCTTTGCGGACGATGGTGTTCACCGCGCCCACTTTGACGTTGAAGAGCTTTTCGACGGCTTCTTTGATGTCTTTTTTCGTCGCAGCCAGCGGCACACGGAAAACGACCTTGTTCTGCTCGGAGAGCAGGGTCGACTTTTCCGTGATCACCGGCGCGATGATCGTATCGTAGTGCTTGAGCGCGCTCATGCCGCGGCCCCTTCTTCAGTCTTTTTCGCAGCGCGCTTTTTCGGCGCAGCGGTTTTGGTTTCGCCGTCCTTCTTGAAGCGCTCGTGTATGGCGTTCACGGCGTCTTGCGTGAGCACCAGCTTCCGGGCGCGAAGGATGTCATAGACGTTGAGGCCAGCGTTCGGCAGCACGTCGATGTAGGGGATGTTGCGGGCAGCGCGCGCGACGCCTGCATCAACTTCGGCGCCAGCGATGAAGAGCGCCTTTTCAAGCTTCAGATTGCTCAGCGACTGCTTCAGCGCAGATGTCTTGCCGTCCTTCACAGTGAGCGCGTCGATCACGATGATGTCGCCAGCGTTGGCCTTGGCCGAGAGCGCGTGACGCAGAGCGAGAGAGCGGAACTTCTTGGTCAGGTCGTGCGAGTAGTCGCGCGGCAAACGATTGTGCGCGTGACCACCGCCGCGAAAGATCGGTGCGTTCTTCGCGCCGTGACGCGCTTGGCCCGTACCCTTTTGCTTATACAGCTTGGAGTGCGTGACCGACACTTCACCACGCGATTGCGTCTTGTGCGTGCCGGCGCGACGCTTGGCGAGTTGATACTTCACCATGCGATGCAAGATGTCGGAGCGGATTTCCTTGATGCCGAAGATGGCGTCGTCGAGATCGACGGAGCCGGCGCTCTTGGCGTCGAGGGTTTGAATATCGAGTTTCATTGCCGCCCTCACTGCGCCGCTGCGGCTTGGACGAGGCCAGCCGGTTTCGGAGCTTCTTTCGGCAGCGCGACCTTCGCAGCGTCGCGCACTTCCACCCAGCCGCCGTCAGCGCCGGGTACGGAGCCTTTCACAAACAAAAGCCCGCGCTTTGCATCGACGCGGACGATTTGCAGATTTTGAGTCGAGACGCGCTCGTCACCAAGGTGACCGGCCATCTTCTTACCTTTGAAGACTTTACCCGGATCTTGGCGCTGGCCGGTCGAACCGTGCGAACGGTGCGAAACCGAGACGCCGTGCGTGGCGCGCAGGCCGCCGAAGTTCCAGCGCTTCATGGCGCCGGCGAAACCTTTACCGACCGACACGCCTGCGACGTCGACCTTCTGGCCGACAACAAAATGGTCGGCGCTGATGATGTCGCCGACCGCAAGGAGATTGTCTTCAGAAACGCGGAACTCGCGAACGATGGCCTTCGGCTCGACATTGGCGCGCGCGAACTGACCGCGGACGGCCTGGTTCTTATTCTTCGCCTTGGCGGCGCCTGCCGCGAGTTGAACGGCGGTGTAGCCGTCAGCTTTCGGCTCGCGAGCGGCCGGAGTGCGCGTCTCGTTCTTGCGCGACTTCTTCGGCTTCAGCGCAACTTCTTCGCCAGCAGCGTTCTTGAACACTTCAGCGTTGACGGTGCGGCGGCCAACAACTTGGCAACCAGCGAGATCAAGCACGGTGACCGGCGTGTGTGCGCCATCGTCGCCGAAGACGCGCATCATGCCGACCTTGCGCGCAATGACGCCAGTGCGACGGGAAGCTTCTTTAGCCATCGCTATCAACCCAACACTTGGATTTGAACGTCGACGCCGGCTGACAGGTCGAGCTTCATAAGAGCGTCGACCGTTTGCGGCGTCGGTTGAACGATATCGAGCACGCGCTTGAACGTGCGGATTTCAAATTGCTCGCGGCTCTTCTTATCAACGTGGGGCGAGCGGTTGACCGTGAACTTCTCGATGCGAGTCGGCAGCGGCACCGGACCGATGACGGTCGCGCCCGTGCGCTTCGCAGTCGACACGATCTCTTTTGCCGAGAGATCGAGCGTGCGGTGATCGAAGGCTTTAAGCCTGATCCGGATGTTTTGCTGCATCATCGCCAAAGTCTTCCCGAACCCAATTCCCTAGCGCCGCGATCAATGTCGCAGGACGCAAGAACCGACGGCGCACCCAATTGGACGCGCCGACGAAAGAAAAAACGCCGTTCAAACCGGACGGCGTTTCAAAGAGTTGGATCGCAATAACGACGCATCAACGGGACTTTTGGCCCCGCGCGCTCAACCCCTCATGTCTCGAGGAAGCACCTGCGTCGCATGCGAACCGCGTCTAAGCTTTACGCTTACAGCCGGCTCGAAGTGGGGTGTCCTACAGACGCGAACGGGGGGCGTCAAGGCGCGTTTTCGCGCCTTTTCACCATGATCTCACTGACCGACCCGCACCTCACCCGATCCCCAGACTTGGCGGCTGACTTGGCCGGTAACGGCAGCGACATTTACGTTGCCGGAGCCCGCGATTTCCGCGTCCAAGGCCCCAACCGTGCCTTCGACATCGACATCGCCTGAGCCAACGATGCTGACATCGAGGTCTTGGACTGCGGCAACGATTCGCACGTCGCCGGAGCCGGCGAGGTCGATGCTGGCGGAGGTGATGGCGCCCGCCTGCACCACGACAGTGCCCGCGCCGGCGCTATCGGTGGACAGTTCACCAGTGAGCGATGCGATCGTGACCGTACCCGAGCCCGCAATATCAATGCTTGCGTCGCCCGCTACCGCCCCAACGGTAATGTCACCCGAACCGGCCAAGTCGACGTCCAGGCTACCGGCGGCCGCGGCCTGAATCTCGCCGGAACCGGCCAGATCAATCGTCAGATCGCCAGCGACGTCCGCAATGGTGGCACCGCCGCACCCTGAGAAATCAGCGGTTAGAGCCTGGCTCGCGCCAATTTCGGTCGCACCCGCGCCCGATCTATCGATATTGACGGCGCGGGGAGCCCGGATCGTGATCCTTGGGAGCTCGGCATTGGCGACTTCGCCGTAGCCGCGCAAATCGGTGGTTTCAGCGCCACAATCCGAAATCCGACCACGCAGGCGGCCATCAACAATCACCCGACCCTCATCAGTGGTGATTTCCGGCATTGGAAGCCGGCCAGCGGAATTGTCGATTTCGATCGAAAAATCAGTACGGTCCTCGGGGACGATGACGACGTTGGCAGCGGCGCTCCGGATGCGGATGCGGTCGCCCGCAAACGCCTGAGCTGCCATCGTCCCGGGCGCGACCTCTACGATCTCAGACCGCCCACCGCCCTCGTCGTCGAACGAGAAATGCCAGTCTTCGCCGTACATCCCGCCAAAAACCGCGCCGATGCCGAAGATGATGGCGATCGTCACCGCAGCGACGAACACAAAGCGTTCCATAATCAGTCTCCCTCGCGCCCCGGCGCGGACGTACTCATTCCTGTGGATGCACGTCACTAACGCCGCGGATGCGCTTCCCGCCGGATTTCCCCAAACAAAAAGGGCCGCCTTTGGGGCGGCCCTCATCCACTTGATCCAGTATCTGGGTCAGATCGGCTTGGTGCCGTTAGTGGTGCCACCGCCCGTGCCGCAAACCCAGCAACGAGCACTTTCCCAAATTTTCACCGTGTCGGCGGTCGGCGCGGTCTTCAAAGAAGCCGCAAACGCTACGCCGCTCATGCAGGCAGCAACCGCCGCCACAACCAGAAAGCGCATTCGTAGTCTCCCTCAGCTAGCGCGTGGCCCACACCATCTGCGCTAACGAGAACACTACGGGCATTAACTATGCTTGGCAAAGATTTGTTAACGAAGATTACCTGGTGATTATTGGGGATAGATTTGTGCAACTAAGATCGCAGCAAAAAGCCCCGGAGCGTGAACCCCGGGGCTTTCGCATTTAGCTTTGGCTTGAACCTAGATCAGTCCGTGATCTTGGCGACGACGCCAGAACCGACCGTGCGACCACCTTCGCGAATGGCGAAGCGGAGGCCTTGGTCCATGGCGATCGGGTTGATGAGTTCAACCGTGATCTTCACGTTATCGCCCGGCATGACCATTTCGACGCCTTCCGGCAGCTGGACGATGCCAGTCACGTCGGTCGTGCGGAAATAGAATTGCGGACGGTAGTTGGTGAAGAATGGCGTGTGACGGCCGCCTTCTTCCTTCGTCAGAACGTAGATCTCAGCTTCGAACTTTTTGTGCGGCGTGATTGACCCCGGCTTGGCCAGAACCTGGCCGCGCTCGACGCCTTCACGGTCAATACCGCGCAGCAGCGCGCCAATGTTGTCGCCGGCTTGGCCCTGATCGAGCAGCTTGCGGAACATTTCGACGCCGGTGCAGGTCGACTTGACGGTCGGACGGATGCCGATGATCTCGATTTCCTCGCCAACCTTCACGATGCCCTTCTCGACACGGCCGGTCACAACCGTGCCGCGGCCCGAGATTGAGAACACGTCTTCAACCGGCATCAGGAACGGCAGGTCTAGCGGACGCGCCGGCTGCGGGATGTAGGTATCGACGGCCGTCATCAAGTGCATGATCGCGTCTTCGCCGATCGGGGCGTCACGGCCTTCGACCGCCGCCAGGGCCGAGCCCTTAACGATCGGAATGTCGTCGCCCGGGAAGTTATAGGACGACAGCAACTCACGCACTTCCATCTCGACCAGCTCGAGGAGTTCGGCGTCGTCGACCATGTCGACCTTGTTCATGAACACCACGAGGGCCGGCACGCCGACCTGACGGGCGAGCAGGATGTGCTCGCGGGTCTGCGGCATCGGGCCGTCAGCAGCGGACACAACCAGGATAGCGCCGTCCATTTGGGCAGCGCCGGTGATCATGTTCTTCACGTAGTCGGCGTGGCCAGGGCAGTCGACGTGCGCATAGTGGCGGTCGGCCGTCTCGTACTCGACGTGTGCGGTGTTGATCGTGATGCCGCGGGCCTTTTCTTCCGGTGCGGCGTCGATGTCGGCGTAGGACATAGCTTTCGCGCCGCCCTTCTTGGCCAGCACCATCGTGATGGCGGCCGTCAGCGTCGTCTTGCCGTGATCGACGTGGCCAATCGTACCGATGTTGCAGTGCGGCTTGTTCCGCTCAAACTTTTCCTTGGCCATTGTACGGTCCTGTCTCTCCGGCGAGCAAAAATGCGATGCAGGCGCTTGGGCCGAGCCGAAGCGCACATAAGGTGCGCGTCTTTAGCCGCACTTGGGGATACGTCAAGCCCCGCAACGGATTTGCTGCGCTTGGCGAAGCGATCCGCCGCAGCTAAGGGTGTTTCCGCGACGGTCGTTCGAAAGAACGTGAAAAGGGAACGCGGTGCGGGGTGATCTTACTCCTAATCCGCGGCTGTGCCCGCAACTGTTAGCGGCGAGCGCTTCCGCCATATGCCACTGGGCCTGACTTTTAGTCACTGGGGCCCGGGAAGGCGGCGGAAACGCGATCGAGCCGTGAGCCAGGAGACCTGCCGTTGCACGTCGCTCGTTCGCCCGGCCGGGTCCAGCCGTCGAACCGGAACTTCTCCGCAGCAGCGACGCGGGCGGCCCCGCGCGCACTCACGCGCCCCGCTGTCGCTGATGACGCGCGTCGCTGGGGACGAGGCGCGCCTGCAAAACGGGGAAGCACCCATGCGTTTTATCTTGAGAGCCGCTTTGTTAGCGGCGACGTCGTTCACCGCCCTGCCCGCACACGCGTTCGACACCGACGACGACGTAGTGACGGTCACTAGACAGCCTAGCCGAAGCGAAAATCTACCTGCCGACGTCGATGTCATCGATACGGACGCCGCACTGTTGCGTGGCGACGCGAACGTGGCGGAGGCCCTCGCCGACGTCCCCGGCCTGGGCGTAGTGCGCTCCGGCGGCTTTGGCCAACAGACCAGCCTTTTTTCCGGCGGCGCAAACTCGAACCACACGTTGGTCTTGCTGGATGGCATTCGACTGAACGACCCGGCCTCGCCCGGCTCGGCGTTCGACGCGGGCCAGGACACGCTTGGCGGATTCACGCGGATTGAAGTCGTGCAAGGACCGATGAGTGCGGTGTACGGCTCCGATGCGATTGGCGGCGTCATCAACATCCTACCGCGCCGCGGCGGCGAGGGCGCCTTAAATGCTCAACTGGCTGCATGGAGCGGTTCATTCGGCACTCTCGGAGCCACGGCGGGAATTGATGGCACACTTGGGCGCTTCAGCTATGCGATCACTGGCGAGGCGTTTGCCACGGATGGTTACGATCTCGTGCCGGAACGGATGGCGACGCACACGAGTGACGAAGACGGCGCTGAAAGCATCACTTTAACAGGCGCTTTTGACTTTGCGCTCACAGATGCTTTGTCGGTCGATCTCTTGCTGCGCGATCGTCAAGCACGCGCCGACTTTGATGCTTTCATCTATCCGCCGCCGACATTCTCGGAACAACGCGCTGACGATCCAGATCTTGAAATCGCTCAGAACGATCTGTCACTCGCGCGTATCGGCGCGCGCTGGCGCTTGAACGATTCACTCTCGCTGCGCGCCACCACAGGGCGAGTGCAGCAAGAACGTCGCGAGGAGGACGACGGCCTTGTCACATCCTTCTATGACGGCGAGCGTCGCTTCAGTGATGCGACGCTTGATTGGACGAATGGCGCTCTCGCGTTGAGCGGCGGTGTTGAGCAGCAACGCGAAGACGTGAACATTGACCAAGGCTTTGCGACTGTGGTCGCCAGCCAAGAGCACCAAGGTGGATTTCTCGTCGCTCAGCAGACGCTTGATCGCCTTACGCTCACGGGCGCCGTTCGGCTTGATGAGTTCGAAGGCTTCGGAACGGAAACCACTTGGCGCGCCGGCGCATCGTTCGCATTGACGTCAAATGCACGCATCTATGGCGCCTATGGCACGTCGTTCCGTGCACCAACACTCTACGAGCGTTTCATCTATTTCGGCGATCCAAACCTCGACCCGGAGCGCGGCGAAGCTTGGGAAATCGGCGCCGACGCACAATTTGCAGCGTTTGGTTCTGAAGATGGCATCGAAGTCGGCGGCGTTTATCGTGCGCTTCAGGTCGAGGACTTGATCGATTTCAATACTTCGTTTGTTTACGCCAACATCGATCGCGCTGACATTGAAAGCGCAGAGTTCCGACTCACTTTGCGGCCGCTGTGGTGGCTGACAACACGCATCAGCTACACCTACACAGATGCGCAGGACGCTGCGGCAAACACACCACTCTTGCGTCGCCCAGAAGATGCATGGAGCGCGAGCGCCGAGATCGAACGCGGTCGCTTCTCCGGTCAACTTGGCTGGCGTCGCATCGGCGAACGCGCCGATCAGATCTATGGCGATGACGGTTTCTATGACGGCGTTGGGCCGAGCCCGTCGTACGATTTGTTCCGCGCTTCTGCTGCGTGGACAATCGCCGAGGGCGCTCAAATCTTCATTGCTGGAGACAATTTAGCCGATGAAGCTTACGAGCCGGCCAATGGCTTCGCCGGTGCGCCACGCAATTTCAGCGCGGGCCTGCGTTTGCGCAACTGACCCCAGAGGGCGGCGCTTGCTTGGCAGGCGCCGCCCAACAGCCTAGCGTTTGTTCGGGGCGGGCTACCGGAGAAAACTCATGGCAGTCGCTAAAGTTATCGAAGTCACCGCAGGCTAGAGCAAAGGCCTGGAAGACGCCATCGAACAAGGCATGGCGAAGGCGTCCGACACGCTGTCCAATGTTGAAGGCGCTTGGATTCAAGACATCAAGGTCACGGCGAAAGACGGCAAAATCAGCGAGTGGCGTGTCAACATGAAGGTGACGTTCGTTCTGAACTGATTATTGAGGCGCAAGGAACGTCAGATCGTCGCCGATGACGCGCTCGCGGTCAGCATCCATACAGGCTGATATGAGCGCGCCGTTGGTAATGCCGCGCGGGCCTTGGCCTTGCGCGAACCATTGTCGGCTTAGCGATATTTCGCCGACTCCGGGGGCGCCCAACGCGGGCAAGCGTTGCTCCAGCCGTTCGCGCGTAGCCACATGACGCGCCCAGGACGGCCAATCGTCAGCCACGTGCGTGAAGCGAACGCGAAGCGTCCCGCATTCGGTATCCACCCACTCCATGGCGCTAACTTCGACCAAGCGTCGCTCAGCAGGAGCGCAAAACCGCGGCCTTTGGCCGGAGTTGAAAGAGCCACGCAGGTACGCGCGCCCTGCTCTTGTAGTATCATAGCGCACGACACCCTCACCAATGTCATCTCGGGTTTCTTCAGTGAGGAAGCCGGACGCGACAAACTCATCCATGCGGGGACGCGCGTTACTTACAGTCTGCTCGCCCCAGTCTCGGCGCATTAGGTCGTAACGCACCACGAATGCGCCTGCGTGCGGGGGTGCAGCCAACCAGACTGATGGAATCGGCACACAAATCTCAGCTGTTGTAAGGATGCGTTGCACCGCCGCGAAAACTTCGTCGCGCGAAACTCCTCGCTCGACGCGTTGAATGACGAGTTCGGCAAATAATGTGCCGAGTTCACGCGGTCGGCGCGCGCTTGGACTCAGTTGGGCATCGGCCTCTTGCGCAGCCGCCACTGTTAGGGGCGCAGATGCAACGCTGACACCAAGCGACATCAATACAGCCGCGAGCGCAAAAAAAGCGCGCGGCGCTCTTAAACCCAGCGCCATGGCAACCTCCATAAGGCTCCCGCACCCCACACGACTATGGGCGGACACATCTTTCCCGCAACCGGTTTAGCGTGGGAGGCTCGCATTCGGCGGGGAAAGCGTCGCTGGCGCCTAGTCCATAATCATCGCGCGAAGAATGGAGCGGGTAGAGGGAATCGAACCCTCGTCTTCAGCTTGGAAGGCTGCGGCTCTACCATTGAGCTATACCCGCTTGCTGAGCCGCAAATAGCGTCTTCGCGGCGTCTGCGCCAGCGTCACAACGCCCGGACTTGTGCGCTTGCAGTGGGCAACCATGCCAGCTAGAAGCCCCGTCTTCCGGCTGGAAGGGTGGCCGAGTGGTTAATGGCAGCAGACTGTAAATCTGCCCGCGCGAGCGTACGCTGGTTCGAATCCAGCCCCTTCCACCATCCTACGCACGCGAAGCGAGAGTAGGATGTCCTCCGAAGCCTCGGCGTAGGAGGACTGATTATCCCACGCGAGCTTCGGATGGCTGACGCCCTCCTGGCGTTCTGAAAGACTTAAGCTCGTGAACAAGCGCACTCCTCCTCCAGTCAATTCGGACCGTGCACGGCCCTTGAACCCTTTGCCGCGCCGCGAGTTCGAGGCAGAAACCGGCGGGCCGTCTTGGATCTGGGGCGTACACGCATCGCTGGCGGTTTTGGCAAATCCGGCTCGTCGGATCGAACGGTTGGTCGCGACCCGCAATGCAGCTTCAAGGCTCCCCGATGGCGTTGAGCCACACATTCTTGATCCTGACGCGATCGACGGCATGCTGCCGCCGGGCGCAGTACACCAGGGTCTAGCCGTCCGCGCATCGCCGCTGGAGCCGCTGACACTGGAAGCCGCCTGCTCGCCCCCGGATGGCCGCAGCGTACTTCTTTTGGACGGCGTCACCGATCCGCAAAATGTGGGCGCCGCTTTTCGCTCCGCAGTCGCGTTCGGCGCGCGCGCAGTGGTACTTCAGGATCGGAAGTCGCCGCCACTCACAGGCGTTCTGGCGAAAGCTGCAGCAGGCGCCATTGAGCTTGTGCCGCATGTGCGGGTGGTGAACCTTGGTCGCGCCATCGAGACGCTGCGGTCCCTGGGCTACCTCACGGTCTCACTTGAAGGCGAAGTCGATCTCGCATTGGCCGACGCTCTCGACGACAAACGTCCCACCGCGCTCGTGCTTGGCGCGGAAGGCAAAGGCGTGCGGCCAGGCGTTAGCGATATGTGCGAGAAGCGCGCGCGCATTCCGATCGCGCCAGCGATGGAAAGCTTGAACGTCTCAGCTGCTGCTGCAATCGCGCTCTACGAGGTGGCGCGCAAGCGCTAGTGGGCTGCTGATTTTCGAAACAATAGACTCTTCAACAAATAGAAGACGCCGATAATCACCAGAAATCCGAGGAACAGCACCAAGACTTGCGTCCAAAACGCCTCCTCCATGATCGGAGGCAGTGTGATTTCACCGCCACCGCCTGCAAGTACGGGCGCCAGGCGCTCAATCGCGATGTGAATGATCGTGGCCACCAGCGCCACAGGTATCCATTGCCGCCAAGATCCCATGAAGATCGTCGCCGCCAGTGCAATCAGAAGTCCTTTGGGATTGTTGATGTTGGCAAACCCCTCGCGCAGATACGCGACCGCCTGATCCACGAATTCCATGCCCTCGCCCCCTCCGTGCGGTCGGGCTTGTCCACGGCCCGCATTCAATTGTTATTGGGGAACGCGAGCAGCGGCAAGCCTAGCGAGGCGGATGCTTTGCGTGCAGCCAGCCACTAATTGAGAAGCGTGGCACGGCCGCAAACGGTGCGACCACGCTCACCGAGTGAATCTGAGGCACTTTGAAGATGTTTAGCGCCCCAAAACGAGGAGAGAAGCCGGCCGTCACCACCCCTTGATCATCGAAGAACAGCAACTGACCACCCCAGTGAACGTGCCACCTAGGTGACAGGTTCAGTACGTAGGCAAAGAGGCGCTCTTCTCCCGGGATGAGGTCAGTATGCGGCGCCAGAAATTGCCCGGCACGGTAGCGGGCGCCGAACACATCGACGTAGGCAACGCGCTCGTCATTTACGAGGCCCCGCAATGCACTCAAACCACGTTCAGAGTTTAGCAGCCCGTGAACTTGCGCCAGCGGACCGTTCGTGTTTTCGCCCGATAGATAGCGCTCTGTTATGTGGTAAGTGTCGCTGAAAAACTCAGGACGCACCTGCGCTCGCTGCGTAATTGCAGCGAATATTCCATCCCTTTCGGACGCCGCCATCTCGTCGATTACGGAATACGGAATGCGCTTAGGTTGACCGCCCTCGTTGAAGTGCAAATCCCAGGGAGCGATCTCGAGTTGCTTAGCCAGACTCAGCGCGGCGTCCGACGGCAAGAAATTCGAGAGTTGCACACGACCGTGAGCCTCCAAGGCAACCTTTGCCCTAGCGCGTTGTGACGGCATCTCCGCCGCGGTCAGAAATTGTTCAGCCTCCATGGGGCCCCCGACCACGAGGATAGCTCACAAACCCCATGCCGAAAACGTAGAATGCATCACGCGCCACCACCGAACCGCTCAGTCCACAACTCTAAATCGGCGTCCTCAATCTTCTTGAAGAGCACGTTTGGTGGCGTGAATGCATGCCGTAGCGGCAATAGGCCCCACACGCTTCGTTCCTCAGACTTGGGCCACACCCTCTTCGCCTGCGGTACGCCGAGCGCATCCAGAACCGTCGCAGCCGCATCGGGAATGAACGGCTGAGCGAGGACAGCAAAGAGCGCTGCGGCGTTTAGGCCAGTACGCACGCCCACTGCCGCTGCGTCGCGATCGGTCTTCAGCGCAGTCCAGGGCGCAGCAAGTTGGAGGTACTCATTGCCGGCGACCCATATCGCACGCAACTCGGCCGCTGCCTTGCGAAACTCCATCTGCTCGTGGTGCTGGGTGAGTGCAGCAAGCCGCTCCGCAAACTCGGCATAGAGCTTTTCTTCGTTTGGCCCTGCAGTCCCGCCATCCGGCACTTCGCTGTCGAACTTGGATGCGGCGAAGCGCGTGATGCGATTGACGAAATTGCCGAAGACGTTGGCGAGGTCGGCGTTGATCGTTTGCTGGAATTGCTCGAGCGTGAACGCGGCGTCGGAGCTCTCCGGCGCGTTCGCCATCAGATACCAGCGCCAATAATCGCTCGGCAGCAGTTCCAGCGCCGCGTCCATGAAGATGCCGCGCTTCTCACTGGTGCTGAACTTGCCACCGTACCATGTGACCCAGTTGAACGCCTTCAGCCGATCAACGAGCTTCCAAGGTTCACCGGAGCCCATGATCGTCACGGGAAAGCTCACGGTGTGGAAGGCGACGTTATCCTTGCCCATGAACTGGACGTAGGTGACGTCGTCGGCGCCTTTGTCTTCGCGCCACCAACGCTCCCAATCGCCGCCGGTTGCTTCTGCCCATTCGACGGTTGAGCCGATGTATTCGATCGGCGCATCGAACCAGACGTAAAATACTTTGTTTTCGAAGCCCGCACGCGGCGCACCGTTCTGCGTAACTTTGATCCCCCAAGAAAGATCGCGTGTGATCGCGCGATCAATCAGCCCTTCATCGAGCCATTTGTACGCAATTGAGCGCGCAAGCGCAGGCCACTCGGTGCTCTTATCGACCCAAGCGCGGATGCGATCCTGCATCAAGGGTTGCTTCAAAAAGAGATGCGCCGTGTCGCGCGGCTCAACATTGGTGGAGCCTGAAATCTTCGAACGCGGGTTCTTAAGCTCGATCGGATCAAGCAGCGTGCCGCAATTATCGCATTGGTCGCCGCGCGCGCGTTCGAAACCGCAATTTGGGCATGTGCCCTCGACATAGCGATCCGGAAGAAAGCGTTTGTCGTCGATCGAATAAATCTGCTTGGAGACCCGTTCTTCAATGAGGCTGTTCTTCTCCAAAGCTTCGCAGAAGGCTTGCGTCAGCTTGTGGTTCGGCGCGTTGGACGAGCGGCCGAAATGATCGAACGAAAGACGAAAGCCTTCGCAGGCGTCTTTCTGGATTTGGTACTGCGCGTCGCAATAAGCGCGCACGTCCTGCCCCGCCTCGGCTGCGGCAAGTTCGGCCGGTGTGCCGTGTTCGTCGGTCGCGCAAATGTAGAGGACTTCGTGGCCCTGCAGGCGACGGAAACGTGCATGTATATCCGCCGGCAGCATCGAACCGGCGAGATTGCCGAGATGCTTGATGCCGTTGATGTACGGGAGCGCGGAGGTAATGAGGTAGCGAGCCATAAGGCCCGCTACCTAAGACGCTTCAGCACCACCAGCAAGCGGCTGCGGCTTAGGCGATCGGGTTGGCCTTTATCCGATCGTAAGCCTGCGCCATTTTCACATCGTACTGGTTCTGCGCATAAGCCGGACCGTTATAGGCGCGCGCGAAGTCAGCCCACCGTTTGTCACGCAGTTCGTCAGTTAAGTTATTGGCGCGCACAAACCCCTCGAAAGCCTCGAGTTGGTCTTTCTCTGAAAGCGCTAGCTTGCTGACGTACTCGTGGGCGTTTGCCATCCCCAGATTGGGAAAATTCTGGCCGAGGACTTGGAAACGCCCGTAGCTGGCGCTCTGCAGCGCTGCTTCTGGATCGAGCGAGTATGCGAGTTCCAGCTGCGCCCAACGCTCCGACTGGGTTCGTGGGTAGCCACCCGGGGTGCGATTGGAAATTGTTGGGTGACTTGCGTCAAAACGCGAGTTGGTTTTCCGCGAGAACAGGTGACGCTCGAACAAGATCACCGGACGCCCATCAGCAGCAAAGCCGCCAAGCGGACCTGACTCCACCTCGGCAACCGCCGCAGCGGCCTCCCACTCGCAGCCGAGACGGGCGGCAATCTCCTCGAAGTCTGTTCGGCGAAGCGGGTCAATGTTCTGGCGACGCAGAGAGGCGATGTAATTGTTACTGACCGGTGGCAGCGCAGCGAACGCTGCGGCTAGCGCGGTCGCGTAGGCTGCAGCACCCGGCCCGCCTTCGAACTCGCCAGCGAAGCGCACCCAATCGCGACGAACCAGCTCATCAACAAGCGAAGCCCGCGTAACGTACGCTTTGAAGGCTTCGAGTTGACGCGCTTCGGAGTGCGCCATGTCTTGCACGAACGCGAAAACGCTCGGGTAGCCAGCGATTGAAAAGTAGCGACCAGGGAGTTGGAACGCGCCCCAGCTGGTGGCGCCGAGCGCTGCATCCGCATCGAGCGCGTACGCTTCTGCAAGCTTCGCCCAACGCGATGATTGGTTGCCGCCAAGCGGCGCGCGACTTCGGTTCGAGATCGTCGGATGGCTGGCGTCAAACTGGCCGCCAGTTGCTTCGCTGAAGAAGAACGGTTCGAACGAGATAAGCAGTTTGCCGCCGGAGAAGCCTGGACCGGCGCTTTCGACGCGAATAATCGCTTTTACAACGTTCACCTCAACGCCGAGCGTCTGCGCCACAGTGTTCAGATCTGCGTCGCTCAAACGGGTCGCATCCTGCGCGCGCAGGCCATCGAGCGAAAAGCCTGGCGGCGGCTGGGTGTTATCGACCGGCGGCGGTGGCGGCGGTGCGGGCGGGGTTACCGGCGGTAGTGCGGGCGGGGTCACCGGCGGCGGCGCTGGCGGCGTTACCGGTGGTGGCCCAGGCGGAGTAGCCGGTGGTGGTGCGGGCGGTGTTGCCGGTGGCGGGACTGGCGGCGCAGGTGGCGGCGCTGGCGGACTCACCGGCGGCGGCGCTGGTGGCGTGCGCGGCGGTGGGGGTGGCGGTGGCGCAGGCGGCGTACGCGGCGGTGGCGGCGGCGAGCTTGGACGCGAACGGCTGCCGAAGACCACGCGAAACAATGAATCCCAGAAGCTCATCGCATTCCCCTTCGCCTGATCGGCGCGTCCCCTGCGCCACCTCCCCGATTAACCTATATGGACGCCGCCGCAAACCGCTTGTGCGCGCGCTTCGTCGCAACCGCTTTCGCAACGCGTCACGAACTGGCAAAAGGCCCCCGCGCCGCCATAGCTCAGCTGGTAGAGCACCTGATTTGTAATCAGGGGGTCACAGGTTCGAGTCCTGTTGGCGGCACGCGCTGCCGTAAGCGCTAGTGCGGTTTTTTGAATATTTTCCGTAACATGCCGGGACCATCTGGGTTGGGCACGGTGTCTGGAATAGCGTCCAACAATTCCTGTAGATGCTCGGGAATTGGCTGCTTTGCGACGGAATCATAGGCCAAGATTAAAGCACGGCGCGCGTTCCGAAAGGCGCGGACACGACGCGCCAGAGCCTCGTCAGCCGCCATAGCGCGTTCAATTTGCTTTGCTTCCGCAGCGTCGAGTTCGCCGTGGACGTAGGCCATGAGCGCCGTGTCATCCCAACGCATCCGTCACTCCCACCGCATCGATACGGGAAGCACCGAAGCGTGACCAGGGTTCCGTTCATGCGGCCTGCGACGACGATGCAAGGCGCTTGTGCTGTACGGGCTGCCCGCTTCGCCTGATAACTCGCGATCTCGTTGAGGATTAGATGCGCTACGTCGCCGCCAGCACACTATTCGTAGCACTCGCAGCGTGTGGCCCGAACGAGCCTCCTGGCCAGAGCCCCGCGTCAGTTTCAGCAGAGCGTTCAACAGAAGAGTTGCAGGCGCAAGTCTCGGCGCTCGCCTCACCCTATAACCAAGCAAACTACGAAGCTGGCCGCCGCGCCTTTGCGCAGTGCCGCTCGTGCCACACGATCGCTGCAGACGCTGGCAACCGTGTCGGACCAAACCTGCACCGCCTTTTCACACGCGAGATCGGCGGTGTTGAAGGCTTCACGTATTCTCGATCAGTTCAAGACGCCAACTTTGCGTGGACTGCCGAGCAGCTCGATCATTGGCTGCAAAATCCGCAGACATTCCTGCCAGGCAACCGGATGGCGTTTGCCGGTGTGCGGGATGACACGCAACGTCGCGACTTGATTGCGTACATCATGATCGAGAGCTCTGCCGACTGATCATTCTGCCGGGCGCGCGACCGCTTGGTCGTGCTCGAACTGCTCTATCTCACGCGCCGTCGCTTCTGGTGACTTCGTGAAACGCGCGAGCAGATCGTAGAACACCGGCACGACAAACAGTGTCAGCAATGTCGCGACCGTCAGGCCGAAGAAGATCACGGTGCCGATCGTCATCCGGCTTTCTGCGCCAGCGCCGTGACCAATGATCAACGGAATAGCGCCAGCGATGGTCGCGACTGACGTCATCAGCACCGGCCGAATACGCAAATCGGATGCTTCGAGGATCGCATCCCGAATGCTTCGTCCTTCATCACGAAGCTGGTTCGCGAACTCTACGATCAGGATGCCATTCTTCGCCGCAAGGGCGATCAATATGATGAGACCTATCTGGCTGTAGATGTTCAGTGTGTTGTCGAACAGGAAGAGCCCGAATAATCCGCCCGTTAGAGCGAGTGGCACCGCCAACATGATCACGAGCGGGTGGACGAAGCTCTCGAATTGGCCCGCGAGCACCAAGAACACAACGACAAGCGCGAACGCAAACGCGAAAAGGATCGCGCCGGACGATTGTTTGAACTGACGCGCAGCGCCGGTGTAGTCCATCGAGATGGGCTGCTCGCCGATCTCTTCCGTCGCGATCTGCTCAATTTCTTCGAGCGCATCGCCGATCGCATAATCGCCACCGATAGACGCCGACACAGTAATTGCCGCTTGCCGGTTCATGCGCCGACGCTCGGCTACATCGCCGACAGTGCGGATCGTGACGAGGGTGGCCAGCGGGATCATCTCGCCGGTGCGATCAGAGCGCACGAACTTGTTGGTCAGATCGGCAATGTCCGAACGCTCGTTACGCTCAGCTTGCAGATAGACGTAATATTCTTCGCCACGATCGGTGATGGTGTTAACACGCCGCGAGCCCATTGTGGCCTCAAGCGTACGACCGATGCTTTGTACCGAAACGCCCAACGCGGCTGCGCGTTCGCGATCAATGTCGACGAGCACCCTCGGGCTTGTCGGCTCGTAGTTCATGCGCGGACGCTGAAAGTTCGGGCTTGCGCGCATGCGCTCAACGATACGCTCCGCAACGGGCACAAGCTGTTCGTAGGTCGAAGCTAGCAGCACGATCGACGCGCCATCGGCGCCGCCGCCACCGCCGCCCTGAAACGGACTCTGCATTCGCGCGCGAACCGTAGCCCCTGGTATCGCGCCGAGGCGCTGATTCAATTCTGTTTCGATCTCTGCGCCCGAGCGCTTGCGATCTTCCCAGTTCGCCAAGAACATGCGGGCAAAGCCACTGGAGAAGCGGCTCGTGCCAGCATCACCGAAGCCTGGCGAAACGACCATGATGCGTTGCGCCTCGCCGCTCTCGACATAGGTCATTAGGACTTCTTCGACCTGATCCATGACCCGAGACATGTATTCAAAGCCCGCGCCCTCCGGGCCCTGGGCGAAGATCGTCATGTTGCCGCGATCTTCGGCGGGCGTGAGTTCCGACGGCAATTGCGTAAGGATCACGCCGCCAAGCACGACGACGCCAGCGAACACCGCGAACACCACCGCCTTGAAATTGAGCGCGGCTTCAAGCGACGCGCGGTAGGATCGCCGCAAACCGTCGAGTGCGCCATCGACAAATCGCGTGAGCCGCGTGCTCGACTTCACTGGCTTTACCAGCTTTGAGCACATCATCGGCGACAGCGTCAGCGAAGCGAATGCCGAGATGACAACGACACCGGCAACCGTAACGGCAAGTTCCACGAACAAGGCGCCAACGTAGCCGCCAACGAACAGCAGCGGCAAAAACACCGCCACAAGCACAGCGGATGTCGCCACGATTGCGAAGAACACCTGCCGCGTGCCGCGCTCAGCGGCCACGAGCGGAGGTTCCCCCAGCGTATCGACGCGGCGCTGCACATTCTCCAGGACGACGATGGAATCGTCCACCACGAGACCGATGGCGAGAACCAGCGCCAGCAGCGTCAGAAGATTGATCGTGAAGCCGAACAACGACAGCACCAGGAAGGCGCCGACCAAACACACTGGGATAACGGCTGCAGGCACGAACGCCGCGCGCCACGATCCAAGGAACAAGAAAATCACGAGAATGACGAGCGCCGTCGATTCCAAAAGTGCAGCGCCCACCCGCTCGATCGCTCTCTCGATGAACAGCGTGGAATCGTAGGACAGGATGATATTAGTGCCTTCCGGCAACTCACTTCTGATCAGTTCGATCTCGGCTTTTACCAATTCACCTACGTCGAGCGCGTTTGATGTCGATTGGCGAACGATGCCGAGGCCGACTTGTTGAACCGCGTTGCCACGGAAAATACGCCGCGTCTCTTCCGGCGCCATCTCTACCCGCGCAACATCGCCGAGCCGGACGACGACATCGCCCTCAGCGCCTGCACCACGCAGCGGCAGCCGCTCGAACTGCTCAGGCGTTTCGAAGGCTCGTGCAACGCGGACTTGATAGTCGCGCTCTTGGCTTTGCACGTAGCCCGCCGGAAGCTCGACGTTCTGCGCGCGCAGCGCGGTTTCAACGTCCTGAACAGTCAAGCCACGCGCCGCCAGCGCGTTCGTATCAAGCCAAATGCGCAACGCCTGCCGGAAACCGCCGCCAACGGTGATGCTTGCAACACCATTGAGCACCGACAGTCGATCAACAATGTAGCGCTCCGCGTAGTCGGTGAGCGCGATCGAATCGAGCGTCGTCGACTCAAGGCTGAACCAGATGATTGGATCTGCGTCGGCGTCCGCTTTGCGGATAACAGGATCATCGACATCGACCGGCAGTAGGCCGCGCGCGCGATCAACGGCGTTGCGAACATCGTTTGCCGCGGCCTCGATATCGCGATCAAGCGTGAACTCGATATTGACCGAAGAGCGGCCGTCACGGCTCGTCGCGTTGATGACATCGATGCCGTCGATGCCCGAAAGCTGATCTTCGATCGGACGCGTGATCTGGTTTTCAACGACCTGCGCAGAAGCGCCGGGATATGACGTGTTCACCGACACGACCGGACGATCAACGTCCGGCAATTCGCGCAATGGCAGCGTCGTGAACGCAATCGCGCCGAAGGCGATGATCACCAGCGACATCACCGTCGCCAGAACGGGACGGCGGACGGACAGATCGGAGAGAGTCATTGGCCCTTATCCGCGCGGACGCAGCGGTATTGCCTCGGCCGAACCTGTGCCCACTTGCACCGGCTGACCAGGACGCACGCTTTGTACGCCCTCAGTAATCACACGGTCCCCAGCGGCTAGACCATCGAGCACTTCGGCCATGCCGTCAGAGCGCTGCCCGGTCCCGACCCGAACAAGCTCGACCGCTTCGCCGCCTTCGCGCGCCACCACGCGGTAGACGTATGCGCCGTCAGCCTGATCAAGGATCGCCATTTCTGGAATGGCCAGTGCTTCGCGCGGGTTTGAGCGAACTTCGACTGTGAGCAACATGCCCGGACGAAGCACTTCGTCGGTGTTCGGCAAAATGGCTCGCACGCGCACGGTGCGGGTTGCGGGATCAACGCGACTATCCACATCAGCGATCACACCGGTGAACGTGCGATCCGGATAGGCAGCGGTGTTGGCGACAATTTCGATTCCCGCAGCGACGCGCGAGATCTGCGTCTCCGGCACATCAAAATCGAGTCGGATTTCGGAGATATCGTCCAGCGTCCCGATCTGATCGCCGGGCCTTACATACTGACCAGGGCTTGCGGTACGGAGACCGACTACGCCAGCGAACGGCGCGCGGATCGTGCGGTCTGCGATGCGCGACCCGCCCGCATTTAAGCGCGCTTCCGCGGCGCCAGCGGAAGCACGCACGGTGTCGAGCCGCGCTTGCGATGCGAAACCACGATCGAACAATTCCTGCGTACGACGAAGTTCTTCTTGCGCCGCGTCGTTGGCCGCGCGCACTTCGGCAAAGTCGGCCGCCTGCTCAACGCTAGACATTTCAACCAAGACTTGGCCGCGTCGCACCCGGTCGCCGCTGTCAAAGCGGATCAAGCGAATGGTGTCGGCAGCTTTCGGCGTAAGCAAAATGCTCTCGCGCGCTTGCGCTGTGCCGATCGCACGCAAGCCGTCGTTAAAGGTATGAAGCGCTACATTCGTCGCCACCACCGGCGAGCCGCCGCCAGCGCCGGGCGGGCCACCACCGGGCCGCCCGGCACCTGGGCCCGCGGCAGTCGCCGCGCCGCCCGCGACACCATCCCATACCGTCTTGCCGAGCACGACAAAAGTCATCAGCCCGAGGCCAACAACAACGACAGCGGCAAAGCCGTAGCGCTTGAATAATCCCACCAACATGTAGCGGACCTTACAAATAAAGTTTTGCCGATTTGTGTCTCGGACGAAAACAAATCCACCGCCAAGCGATCAATCGCCGCGATAGTCCCACAAGCTTATCATAACGGCCGTTTCGGCTGGCCCGCCATCTATACGGCTGCGGACGCCGATCTGGATGCCCGCACCATTGGCCCGAAACCGGACCAGCGACACTTGGGCGCGGACGATCTCGTCACCATCGCTTGGCGCATCGACGAAGACCTGCCCTAGCGCAAGCCAGTTATGGGCAGGCCGAGCGCCAACCGTGAGGTCCAGCCGTTCGCCGCTGCAACCACCGGGCATTTGCCGACTAGCGATCTCGGCATTGAAGAACGAGCCATTATCAAAAGATCGACCTGCCAGAAGCCGGAGTTCGGCTCCGGTAGCCCCGCAACCCGGCTCGGCGTCCGACACCCAAGCGGCGCCGCCCTGGGCCGCGAGAACCCAGTCCTCGCTCCGATGAAACACGCCCTTGAGCGCCAGCGTAGCCTCACCGCGAAAGCCATCCTCATGCAGCGGATCGCGCATCACCCATGGCGACACTACCAGCGACGTTCCGGGATCAAGTGGCCGCTCATAATAGAGCGCGGTTTCATAATAGCTGTCGCCATTTTCCGCCTCGCCGAAGAACGACGTCCAGATTTCCTGGCCGCCTTCAGGCGCGACCCAGGCCCCGGCCGCAGCCGGCGCTGGAGCCAAAACTGCGAGCAGACTTAGGAGTCGTAGCCCGGCAATTGACGATCGAGTTTCCGTTTCAGCCCCGGCCACGCCAGCCCCGCCACCATACCCATGCCCCTCGCTGGGCCGTTACGCGTTTCTATCTGCGCTTCTTCCGGCGCAGTCAGCACATTCTCGCGTCCTGCGCTCAGTGCAGCGACCTGCTGCGCGCACGCCCGTTCCAAGAAGAAAATGCCCACAAATGCCTCTGCGGCAGAGCCGCCAACAGCCAACGTGCCATGATTGCGAAGCAACATGAGCTTTTTGTCGCCGATGTCGTTCACCAGGCGCTCGCGCTCATCGAGATTGAGCGCAACACCTTCGTAGCCGTGATAAGCTAGGTTCGGGATCATGAGCAGGGCGTTCTGCGTCAGCGGCAGCAGGCCTTCTTTTTGTGCGGAGACACCGACGCCCGCATCAGTGTGAAGATGAATGACGCACAGCGCATCCTCGCGCGCTGCATGGATGGCTGAGTGGATCGTGAAGCCGGCCGGATTGATGTAGTACGGCGTCGGCATGACGATGTTGCCGTCAAGATCGACTTTGACCAGCGACGACGCGGTCATCTCTTCGAAGAACATCCCGTACGGATTGATCAGAAAATGGTGGTCAGGGCCGGGCACACGCATCGAGATGTGCGTGAAGATCATGTCGTCCCAGCCGTGCAGGGCAACCAAACGGTAAAGAGCCGCACAGTCGACCCGCGCCTGCCATTCCTCGGCGCTCACTCGCCCTTTGAGGGATGTTCCGGCGTCATCGGCCATGTTCGCGCTCCGTCCGAGGTTGTGTTAGGAAAATTGTAGGCCCGCCGAGAGCATAAGCAAAGAGCGCCTGATCTTTCATGAAACTCGCCTTCACCGCCAGCGCCCGTCCGGAAGCGCAGGAAGCCCTTCGGCGGCTGCGGCATGTCTATGGGGAAAGCGGCGAGGCGGATGCTGACGTGATCATCGTCCTGGGCGGCGATGGCCACATGCTCGAGACGCTGCGCAAGCGCCTGAAAGACAAAAAGCCCGTGTACGGCATGAACCGGGGCACGGTCGGCTTCCTGATGAACGACTTCAACGAGGACGCCCTGCCCGAGCGGCTGGCGCGCGTCGAAAGCGTCCGCGTCCGGCCTTTGGTCGCACGCTGCGAGACTGCAAGCGGCGTGGTCATCGAAGAGCGCGCGTTCAACGAAGTATCGCTACTGCGCCAGACGGCGCAATCGGCCAAACTTCGAATCCTCGTCGATGGCGCGGAGCGGATGGCCGAACTCCTGTGCGACGGCGTCATGGTCGCCACCCCCGCTGGCTCGACGGCCTATAACTTCTCTGCACACGGACCGATCCTGCCGATCGACTCGCGGCTCTTGGCGCTCACCCCGATCAGCGCTTTCCGCCCTCGCCGCTGGCGCGGCGCGCTGCTGCCGCAACGTGCGCATGTGCGCATCGAGGTCACGGAGCCGGAGCGCCGCAGCGTGAGCGCAGCAGCCGACAACCGCGAAACTCGTGACGTGGTTGCGGTCGACATCGTTGAGGATAGCGGCGAGGCGCTGACTTTGTTGTTCGACCAGGGGCACGCGCTCGACGAACGCATCCTGCGCGAGCAGTTCGCGGTTTAGCCGCGTCAACGCTCTGTTCATTCCCCGCCGACATGCTCCCGGGCGATGACCAAAGCTAAAGCCCAGTTTATCGACCCGCGCACCACCGGGCGCATTTCACTGCACCGGCCGCTGTTCGACCACGCGGCGACGAAACGCGCGGACGAGGCGTTGAGCGCCATGAGCGGCTCGTTTGAACAATGGTTGGACGACGATGTTCGCCGCTTACAAATCGCCCGCGTGGCGGCGCAAAATAGCGGCTGGAGCACTGGCGCACTGGATGCCCTCTTCGGCGTCGCCCATGATTTGAAGGGCATGGGCGGCTCGTATGGATTCCCGCTGGTCACGGATATCGCGGCGTCGCTGTGTCGGCTCATTGAGACTGATGCGGGCAAGGCCGCGGCGGCGGCCAATGCCCAGCTGGTTTCCGCTCACGTCGATGCGTTGCGCGCCGCCGTACGCGATCGCATTGCTACCGCTGAGCATCCCGTTGGACGCGCGCTGATCTCGGCCCTTCAAACGGAAGTCGATCATCTGGGCGTGGCGCCGGAGTAAACGCCGCTCAATAATCTCTAACGCAGTCTTCACCGCGTTCCTCCGCCGTAATTTAACGGCGTTCGTGGCAAAAGCGCCGTCCAAAGAACGGTTGCATGAACGTCATCCCCTTCCGACCGCGCCCTGAACAGGAGCCGCTGGAGTTCGCCATCGGCGCACGCGTGGACCTGCGGGTCGGCGCGCTAGCGGCTGGCGTGGTGCGTCCTAGGGGTGACGACGCCTTCGCGTTCTCCAATCTCGCCCGCGTTCTGCGAGGCGCGCGCATGGCTTGGCGCGAGCGCGGCATACATGCTCCACTCACACTCGCACTTCCTACTGAAACACAAAGCGATCTCGAAGCGGACGCGCTCAGCGAAGCCGCGATAGAAGCTGGATGCACCCGGCGCTCCTTGAGCTTCGAACTTTGCGAACGCCGCATCGTCGCCGACGGCCCGATGCTGGCTGAGAGCCTGCGCGCGCGTGGTTGGAGCGTCGTGCTGCGCGGCGATCCAGATTGCCCTCTCCCGTTCGGCGCACGCGCGCGTTCGCTCTATTCCGAACTCGTGATGGCGCCGCCGGACAACGCCGACCCGTTCTTGGCGTTGGAAGACGGCGACCGCAGCCCGTTGGGACGACGCTTGCTTGCAGCGAAAGGCGCCGGCCTCATCATCACTGCAGAATCTGTGCGCTCCGCGTCGCAAGCACGCACGCTTGCCATTGCTGGATTTGACCGCGGTGGCGGCGCATTCGCCGAAGCCGGTCTGCGCTAGTTCAGCGCTGCAGTCCGAATGCCTTGAAGGCCCGAGGCGTCGAGCTTTTCAAGCAGATAATCGAGATCGTCCTTCGGCACAGATTGGAAGAGCGTCAGCGTTCGCTCCAACATGCGCTTGCGGAATGCGATGCGATCCAGCGATGCGCCCTCGCGTTCGATTGAGTGAAACACCTCAATTCCTGCGCGGAAAGATGGGTAAAGCCTTGGCGGCAGCCCGGCGCGGTCAAATCCGGCTTTTAAACCAAGCGGGCCGCTATCGTGGATCAACAGCCACATGCGCGCATGTGTAATGCCCGCAAGCTCGGCCATGGCGTGTTCAACAAACTCGATGTGGCCCAAGCACAGGCCTCGCATCAGCAGAGACGGGTTGAGTCGACCATTCAAATTGAGCTGTTGAACGAAGCGGCCAACGTCTTGCTGCTTGGCCGCCTGCTCAACGATGTCGATCGTCACCCGTTCACGCGCGCCCATGGCGAGATCAATCGCGACTTGCGGCGGCAGTTCGTGATTGTTGACGAGATAGTCGAACGCTTCACCCGCAACGAGAGACACGAGCTTTTCCGTGATCGCCAGCGGCAATTCGTTGCGATGCACCATTGTCGCCGTGATGGCGGAAACGCCGGCAAAACGCGTGAGCGTCGTCTCCAGCCCGTCTTCGTCGAAAACAGCGTTATCATTGGCAAGCGCACGTCCAACCGCTTCTTGCACCGCGTATTGGGCGATGGCGCCCGTGACAGTCGTGCTCAACGAATCGCGACTAGCGACAGCGATCTGTTTGTTCGGCGGACACGCGCGCACGATCTCGATGAGATCTGCATCAGTCAGCGACGGCGAGTTCAGCACGATTGGTAGCGCGATCGTATCGACATCGCGCGCCAACTTGTTCGCTATCTCGCGCGGCAGCTTTGGCGAGTTCTTTAGCGCCACCGAAAGCGCGCGACGCACCAACACAGCCGCATCCGCCGCCATCACTTGCATGATGCCTTCGGCGTGAGCGCGTTCGGCTGGCGACAGTTCCGCTTCATCGATACAGCGGCAAATCTTGTGTGCGGCCTGGGCGCGATCTTCTTGCGTCGGGCCTTTGATCAAGGTCCGGATATCGCTATCCGTCAGATTGGCGCGCATGGTGACGATCGACATTGGGGCCCACGTTTCATCGGCAGCGGCGACTCCCCGCCGCGCCTAGTAATCGCCAGACTTGCGCCTGAGCCTTAACGAAGCCTTGATTGCGAATATTCCGAACATTGCGAATAGGAAACGAGAGACATGCTCGAAGGCCTAAAGGTCGTTGAATACGCCACTTACGTTGCGGCGCCTGGAGCTGGCGCGATCATGGCCGATTGGGGCGCGGACGTTGTGAAGGTCGAGCCGCCCGGCGGCGACCCCATCCGCATGTTCTTCGCATCGGTGGGCATCGAGGGCGTGGCCGTTAATCCCGTCTTCGAGTTCGACAATCGCGGCAAGCGCGGCATCGTCCTAGACACCACCCAAGACGGCGGTCGCGAAGCGCTCCTGAAGCTCATCGATGGGGCCGACGTGTTCCTCACTAATGTGCGCCCGGGCGGGCTGAAACGTGCTGGCCTCGATCACGACGCAATGCTGCAACGCAATCCCAGGCTAATCTACGCAACCCTCACCGGTTACGGCCTCGATGGCCCCGACGCGGATCGACCGGGAATGGACTCAGCCGCATTCTGGGCGCGGTCAGGCTTGGCGGCGCTCTTCCGTCCGAAGGGCGGCGAGCCCGTCGCGCTGCGCACCGCCTTTGGTGATCACGTTGCATCGCTCGCTATCGCGAGCGGCGTACTTGCGGCGCTTTATGAGCGGGAGCGTACCGGCCAAGGTCGCTTAGTCGAGGCGGCTTTGCTGCGCGTCGCGCATTATGTCGGCGGATCAGATTTCGCCATCCAACACAGTTATGGTCGCACGGCGTCCAACCGCCCGCGCAAAGACGCCGCCAATCCGCTGATCAACTATTTCAAGACCAAGGACGAGCACTGGATCAGCTTACTAACGCGACAGGGCGAAAAGGATTGGCCGCCGCTCTGCCGCGCGTTGCAGCTGGATCAGTTCATCACCGACGAGCGCTTCACGCGCGCTAAAGGTCGCCGCGCCAATGGCGCCGAGCTCGTGGCTCTCTTGGACGAAGCCTTCGCGCGTTTCACGCTCGGCGAGCTCACGGCGCGGCTCGATGCGGAAGAGATGATCTGGGCGCCGGTGCAATCAGCGGCGGAAGCAGTTGTCGATCCGCAGGCCATCGCAGCCGGTTGCGTGGTCCAAACGCCCCAACACGAGGGCCCGCCGATCAACGCACCTGGCTCGCCGGTGCGCTTTCCTGGTGCAGATGACGGGCCTAAGGGACCAGCACCGAAGCTTGGCGAACATACTCGCGCTGTGCTGGCGCAGCTCGGCTATTCAGATGCAGAGATTGACGCGCTGCTCTCTAGCGGCGCAGCCGCTTAGATGTCGCGATTGCGCGCGTAAGCGTTGAGCGCCTGCATTGAATCGCGGCGTGGCGCCTCTTCCTCAGTGCTTCTTAGCAGCGGCAACAGAGCCATCGCGAACAAGGCCTGCGCTAAGGCGGGCGACATCGGCGTGCTGTCGCCGCCGTGCTCAACACGACGCGCGGGCGCTTGTGGCGACGGCGCGCCCATACCTGCGCTTGCGTCGAGGTTAAGTCGCTGGAGCAATTGCTCGGCTGAGCGTGGCGCGCCGTTGGCGTAAAACAAACCGCGATTGGCCGCAGCTTCGCGCGGAAAGATTGCTGCCGCACTGGGCGCACCCGATTGCGCAGCCTCGATCAAACGGATGGCGCCACCCGAGCCCATGACGTGCGCCGCATAGAGTTCACCTGCGTTTGGCGCGCGGCCGAGTCGTGATTGCAAGGTTTGCGCGTTTTCGCGCGCTAGCTCCGCCGCCATACGCGCTGAGAGTTCTGGGTCATTGCGAAGCGCCAGGATCTCGCGGCGCGTCGCGGGATCTGCGCCCTGCTGCAACGCGCGTGCTTGCTCGCCGAGCCCGTGCTGCGCACCGTGGCGGCGCACCATGTCGAGCCAGGTGCCTTCGATAAACTGGAAGAGCCCGGTAGCACTCGACGTGCCGGCGCGTGCAGTTGGATTGAGCGCACTTTCACGGCGCGCGGTTTCCACAAGCAGTGAAAAGTCCACACCGGTCGCGTCCGCGGCTCTGCGGATCGCGGCGCGAACGGCATCGGGGCCGACAGGCGCGATCGGATCGCTCATGCCAACTGGGCTCAACCAGTTTGGTAAATGAGACGTTAACTGGCGCGCCGGCGACGAAGGCGCAAACGGTACGGAAACAGAATGAAGCCTGAAAGCACAACTATCAGAGCGGTGAAAGACGTGGCGATCAAAAGGCCAGTGTTGAAGTTTTCATGATCGCGCCAATCCATGATGTGAAGCGCCCACAGCGCATCATAAACGCGCCAGAGATCAGACCGGCGCGCGGCGATGCGGCCTGTATCGGCGACGACATACACAGCAAGGCCCTCAGCATCGTCGAACGCAATCCGCCACGCAGGCAACGGCCCGCGATACTCCGTGCTTTCTTCCGTGACCAGCGTCGTGCTCGCAATACGCGGCGCGTCCGCGACATAAGTCGCCGCAATTTGCGCCGCCGCGTCTGCGCTTAAAGGCGAGACGACCTGCCAATCGTCCAAGTCGATCAGAAGCGGACGTCGTTCTGTAAATTCTGCAACAGCAACCGCCTCACCGGCGCTTGTGCGCTCATAGGTGACACGAGTTGGCGCCTCCGGTAGCAGCGCGCTCATCTCGGCCGGTGAGCGCGAAGGCAGCGGCGCGAGTGTTTGGTGCTGATGCGCGATCCGATGCTCGCTGCGCACTTGCTCGATCGGATAAATCGCAAAGAAGAGGCCGGACGCGACCCAGAATAGCATCTGGACGCCCACGATGAGCGCGAGCCATTTGTGTAACGAGGATGCAAGTGGGGCGAGTTTCATGCCGCGATGAAGCGCCGCCGGCGGCCCTCAGCAATGCGGCCTATTGGCTCAATAGCTCTTCGGCAGACCCAATACGCGCTCAGCGATGAAGTTCAGTATCATCTCGCGGCTGACGGGTGCGATGCGCGCGATCATGGCTTCGCGGAAATAGCGTTCGACGAAATATTCCTTGGCATAGCCCATGCCGCCATGCGCGAGCACGGAGGCTTCGCATGCTGTGAAACCAGCCTCTGCGCCCAAATACTTGGCGGCGTTCGCTTCGGCGCCACAGTCGCGACCAGCATCGTAAAGCGCAGCGGCCTTGAAGGTCAGCAAGTTGGCCGCTTCGAGTTCTGCCCATGATCTTGCGAGCGGATGCTGGATGCCCTGGTTTTGACCAATCGGTCGTCCGAACACCACGCGCTCCTTAGCGTACTGCGCCGCGCGCTTCAGCGCTGCACGACCGAGACCGATCGCCTCTGCCGCGAAGAGCACGCGTTCCGGATTGAGGCCGCTCAGCAATATCTTGAAGCCTGCGCCCTCTTCGCCGATCAGTTCGGCGTTAGACACGTCGAGATCTTCGATGAAGAGCGTGTTGCACTCCACTGCCTTGCGGCCCATTTTCGGGATAGGCTGCGCTTCGATCTTGCTGCGGTCGAAATCGGCGTAGAAGAGCGACAACCCTTCAGTAGGGCGCTTGACCTGATCTTTTGGCGTCGTGCGCGCGATGATCAAAATCTTGTTCGCGCGTTGCGCATTCGTCGTCCAGATTTTGCGGCCATTGATACGATAGCCGCTGTTCGTGCGCTCGGCTCGCGTCTCCAGACTCGCGGTATCCAGACCTGAGTTCGGTTCGGTGACCGCGAAGCAAGCTTTGTCGCGTCCATCCATAGCAGGCGGCAGAAAGCGTTGCTGTTGCTCTTCGGTGCCAAACTTTACGATCGGCATAAGGCCGAAAATGTTCAGGTGGATTGCGCTTGCGCCAGAAAAGCCCGCGCCGGATTCCGCAACCACTTGCATCATCAGTGCAGCTTCGGTGAGGCCAAGCCCCGCGCCGCCGACGCTCTCCGGCATCGCAACACCAAGCCAGCCGCCTTCGGCGATATCGTTGACGAACGCATCGGGGAAGTTGCCGGTGTTGTCGACGTTCAGCCAATAATGATCATCGTATTTGGCGCAGATCTCTTCGATCGCGTGCTTGATGGCGGACTGCTCTTCGGTGAGGTCGATCGCGAACGTCATGGGCTTTTCGGCTTCTCGTTAAATCTCTGCGGCGACAACGCCGCCCAACGCGGCGGTATGTCGTCGCCGAATACATAAGCCGTAATGATCTCCGCCGTCACCGGCGCCAAGAGCCAACCATTGCGCGAATGCCCTGCCGCGACCAATACCTCGCCCGAACGACCAATGATCGGCCAGCCATCCGGCGACATCGGCCGAATCCCGCTCCAAGCGCGGCCGACCTCAACGATCTCGCCCGGCAAAGCAGCTTGAGCCGCGCCTACCAATTGCGCGACCTTCTCCTTGTCGATCCGCCGGTCGTACCGTCCCGGCTCCATTGTCGCGCCGACGACGACGTCTTGGCGGCGCTGGGCGATGTAGAAGCCCTGACCATGGACATTCGGCTTGAGATCGTCCGCGAGCGTGACCGAGACGATGTGGCCCTTTCCGGCAGATACGTGCGCTAGAGCAGGCGCCGCCGCCTTCAGCTTTTCTGTCGCCCACACCCCCGGTGAAAGCACGATGGCGTCGGCCTCATAGACGCGACCATCATTAGTCAGGGCTGCGTTCGCCGTTACTTTTTCGACGTCGGCATTGTAAGCGATGATCACGCCGAGTGCGCGCGCGTGCATGGCTAAGCCGCTGAGCACACGCTCTGGATCGGCGACACCCTCGTCCTCAACGAACACCGCATTATCGATCTTCGTGCGCAAGCCGGTGCGGCGCTGGAAATCGCGACCACTTATGCTCCGCGCGCGACGTCCCAGTTCCGAAGCAGTGCGTTCATAGCCGTAAGCATCGACTTCATCCTTGGCGATCACCACGCCGCCATCGAAGCGGACGCCGTCCGCCCACGGCGTGCCGACATGCGCAGTGCACCACAGATCGTATGACTCGAATGCAAGTGCAGTGTGCGGCGACGCAGCTTCGTCCATAGGCGCCAACATGCCAGCCGCTGCAATCGACGCGCCCGGCCCGAAGACCTCCGCGTGCTCACCCTCTGCTTCAAGCAGCGTGACCTGCGCGCCGGCCTTGGCCAAACGCACAGCGCAGAAGAGGCCAACTATGCCCCCGCCGACGATGACGACGGATTTCATGGCGCTGATGTCGTCGGAAAAAGTGTTCGGTGCAAGGCGCGGACGTGCCGCGCTTTGCCTCAGCCCCGCTTGCTGCTCGCCTCGGCTGCAAGCGCTTTTGCGACGGTCGACATCGCTTCCGCTCCGGCAGCCGCCAGCGTTTCGGCGGAAACGTCTCGACCCACAGCCTTCGAGAGCGCCTCAGCGGCCGCTTCCAGTCGGCGCCATGCCGCAGCATCAATCTGCACAGACACGAGGCGGCCTTTCTCTGGCGCTTTGATCGCCTTCTTGGCCTGCTTGGACACCGCCGCAATCGCTTCCTTCATCGCATCGACGTGCGCGCGATCTTTGTCCTTCTCGACCTCGGGCAGCTTCGCGTAACTTTTGAATAGCTCTTTCGGTTGGTTGGGATCGGCTTTGTTGGCTTTCATCCAAGCCTTATGCACGGCGTCCGCCGCTGCTTCCCGATCCTTGGGGAATGCCTTCACCGCTGCATACGCGTCACGCGCGGCACGCAGGTTATCCGCTTTCGCAGCAGCGTGCAGCTTCGACCATGGTTGATTTACGTCAACCATCTCGCCGCCACGCATCCGCATGCGCGGTTCTGCCTTTTGATCCGGATTGGAGGCGTGAAAGCTTTTGCGCCATGCATCGTGCGACCGCGCTGCAAAATAATCCACGGCGGCTTCCATTTTGGACGCCGCCTTCAGACGTTTCGCTTTTTTCTTCGCAGAAGCCATTCTGGCACCCTATCAAGAAAACTTTAGGAAAGCGGAAATCCGGCTTAAGGCGATCGCCATTCAGGCAAGTCAAACTTTGGATCGGGATAAGTTGCGTCAACGTAGGTGCGCCCTGTCGCGACGCCAATCTCCAGCAACAAATCCATATTGGTTTGCTTGCCATTATCCATGAGATCGAGCGCGTTCATCACATCAGGATCGAGTTCTCTCCCGAGCAGTCTTTCAAGCGCGGTCATGGGCGGCGACGGATCTGTGCGACGCTTCGGCTTTGGTTTGGTCTCAAGCACCGCATCCATGCGCTGATAATCCAGCAACGGCGCGCCGGTGACGCAGACACCACCCATGTCGCCAATCTCAGAATTGATCCGCCACGGCTTCTTCGGGTTCGAAAACGCCTGCAGCATCATGACGCCCTGCACTTGAGTGTCATACACCATCGCGCGCAAAGCGTGGACGCCGCGCAGACCTGGCGGCAAACCTTTGAACGCATTGCCATCAATGGTGGGACGGCGTGAACCTGTACCGCACGACGTCATCATCAGGCTGTCTGCGCCTGATTTCCAACCGAACTTGTACGACGGCTCGAGCGCCAACATGAATAGTTGCATGCTTGGATTGTTGTTGGCGCTCACCGCGCCATCGACGAAATAGCCTTTCTGGATAGGCCGACGTTTCTCGTCATAAGCGATGTCGATGACGATCTCGTCGAAGAAGGTCGGCGCGGCAGCACTTGCGAGCACGAGATCGATCAGACGATAGCGCTTGTTCGGAAAAACGCCCGCGTCCTCGGCAGGATCATAGAAGACGCCCAACGGATGATTGGTAACCACCCACGCTGAGCCTGTGTCGATGCGCTTAGCGTGAATGGCGAGGCCAGTGCGCAAATCTTGCGAGCCGAGCGTCTTCGTCGTCAGCACCGGATAAAGCGCCCGGCGTAGCTTTTTCGATTCAAATTTGCTTTGCAGGAAAACGCCGTCGCCAGCAGTCCGACCAAACACATCAGGGCCAAGCCGCAAATAGAGCGCGATGATCTCCTCGACGCTCATGCCAAGCGCTAAAGCCGTAGCAATGATGGCGCCCGTCGAAGTGCCGCCGATGAGGTCGTAGTAATCGGCAAGCCGAAACGCGTCGCCAGCCCCAGAGCGGCGGCGCAGCTCATCCTCGAGCGCCTTTAGCATACCAAGCGTGAAAATGCCTTTCACGCCGCCGCCGTCGAGCGCGAGAATGCGCTTCGGCCCAGTGTCAGGCGATAGGTGCTCGAACAAAGACTTGGGCATCGGTCCCCTGCGATCAGCCAGTCTTAGCGGGCTCGCGGGATCAAAAGAAGGCCAAGAGCGCCGGATCGCGGCCCAAATGCACCGCTTTGAACTCCGCCGCGAGGAAAAGACCGCCCGCCACATAGATCGCGCCATTCGCCCCTCGCGCGAGCGCGAGCTTTCGAGCGTCCGCGACGCTCTCCGCCACGCTGATTTCCGCGGCAGGATTCACATGCGCCGCGATCGACGCAATCAGCGCGGCGGGCGCGCCTTTGTGATGAGCAGCACCACATATAATCGTTGCAAAGTGAGGCGCTAGTTCGCCGATAAGCGCGTGCGCATTCTTGTCGATGGAGGCGCCACAAATCAGAATACCATCTCGCCAATCGGTCATCGCTTTGAACCCTGCTAACGCAGCGCGAACGCCGACTGGCGTGTGGCCGACATCTATGATGACAAGCGGCTCCTCGCTTAGGACCTCCAAACGACCAGGCCACCGTGCTTGCTCCATGCCGCGCGTGATCTGATCGGCGTTGAGCGGAGCGAGTTGCGTGGCAAGCGATACCGCTAAAGCCGCATTATCACACTGATGCGCGCCAGCGAGTGGCGCATTCTCGAACGGCGCTACGAACTGAGTACGCACGCCGTTCTGCGCCGCGAACGCTTCGATAGCGTTTCGCTCGGCCACGCCTTCAGGCGTAAACACGATCGAGCCTTGCGGCGCAGCGCCAAGTTTTTCACGCGCGATCTCTGCCAGGGTATCGCCCAGCAGCGCCGTGTGCTCAAAATCCAGCGACGTAAGCGCCAATTGTCGCGCCTTTATGAGGGATACAGGATCAAGCCGCCCGCCGATGCCTGCTTCCCAAACCGTGTGCAAAATACCGCGCTTCGCAAACCAATCTGCAGCGATGAGAAACAGAAACTCAAAGCCGCCGATACTGGCGGTGAGACCGCACGCCTCAGTCGCTGCGCCGACGCGGTCCCAATGACTTTGCAAGTCTTCATCGGTGATATCCTCGCCATCAATACGAAAACGTTCATTCAGCGCTAGCAAATGCGGGGATGTGAAGAGTCCAACAGAGCGCCCGGTCTGCGATAGCAAAGCCGCAGTCATCGCCGCGGTAGAACCCTTGCCGTTGCTACCAACGATCACTGCGCCTTCAGCCCCAAAAGCTGCCAGATCAATTCCAAGTTTGTCCGCAACGGTCGCAACACGCTCCAGTCCTGGCCCGTCGCCGAACTTCGGATAGGGAACGCGCCACACCCTCATCGAAGGGCCGCGTTGAAGTTCGCGCGCCAGATCGTCTCGATTAAATCCCAGCGCCCGTGATCTTCCAAAGTCGCAATCATCGGATTGGAGTTAACTTCGATGATTGTTGGTCCGTCGTCGCAATCGAACATGTCGACCGCCGCGAGGCGCAAGCCCACTGCATCGGAGGCGGCCAGAGCCACACGCTCCAAATCCCCGCGCGCACCATCGCGCAACTCATCCGCAGCACCCCCAGCTGAGCGATTGGCCGGGCCCACGAGTGAAGCGACTGCTCCTGCAGCGAGCACAGCGTTTAGCGGCAGCGGTGCGCCATCAGCATCGCGCACGACTCGACCGGGCACCGGACTACTATCGTCACGTGGCAGAGCATCGATCAGTGCGCTCACAGTGCAGACGCCGTCACCAACGAGGCGAGGCGGCGATTTGCGATACGAGAACAGCGCGCGCCCTTCCAGCACAAACACGCGGAACTCCGGCGCGCACACATAAGACTGGATCAGGATCGCAAAATGCTCGCGCGATACGCGCTCCAAATAGTCATCAAACGCCGCCGCACTCTCGATCAGCTCCGCATAGAGCCCGTTCGACGCCGAAATCGGTTTGCAAAACACTGGCAAACGCGATGCGCACACATAGGCCAGTGCATCTGCCGCTTCACGCCCTGGGTGACGCATCTCTCGCCAGCGCGGCGTTACGAAAAACTTTTCGCCGGCCAGCACCGGCACGCCCGCAAGCCGCAAAACGTCAGCGCAGAACGCCTTGTCGCGCGCGATCGATGCGGCCCGCGTATCGTTCAACGCATAGGGTGAGCCCGCGCCGGCAGCGAACACCGCAGCGCGCGCGCCGTCCGACACTTCAAAGAGATAGCCGTCCGGCCCATCGAGCGATCGGAAATCGAAGCCACAACGCTCGGCCGTAAACGCCGCGTAGCGCGCATGAGCGCTCTTCAAGCCAGCAGGATCAGAGACAGACAAAATGGTACCGCCTGTTGGGCTCGAACCAACGACACCCGGCTCCACAAGCCGATGCTCTACCAACTGAGCTAAGGCGGCACACGTTTTGGTCTTTCGCGCCAAGACGCGAACGCTTCAAGAGGCGCGGAACCTACAGACTAGGCGCCGCCGAAGCAAGACAGGTTTAAGCGCTTGATTTCGCGGCTCAGACCGGCCCCCAGCCCTGCTCATTGATGTAGTTCCGCAGCCGCTGAATGCGATTGTCCGGGTCAGGGTGCGTTGACAGGAACTCGGGCTGGCGGGCGCCGCCGCCTTCCTGCATGCGCTGCCAGAAGGGGATCGAGAGTTTGGGGTCGTAGCCCGCGCGCTGCATGTATTGGAGGCCGATGATGTCGGCCTCGGCTTCTTGCTCGCGCGAGAACGGCAAGCTCAGGCCAACCTGAGCGCCAAGGCCAAGTGCGGCCATCGCCAGTTGACTGTTGATCTGGCTTCCAGCCGCTTGCAACGCCGTTTGCGTGGCTGCTTCGCGGCTATAGCGCTCGGCGGCGTGGCGTCCGGTGACGTGGCCAACCTCGTGGCCCAGAACCGTTGCGATGTAGTCGTCGCGATCACTGATTTCGTAGAGGCCGCGATAGAAGCCAACTTGTCCGCCGGGCAACACGAAGGCGTTCTTTTGTGGGCTGTCGAACAGCACGAACTCCCAGGTCTGGCCGCCGCGTCCCGCCGCTTGCACGATGCGGTTGCCGACCGTCTCAAGGCGGCGCTGCGCCGAGGCGTTCCGCCATTGCGGCACTTGTTGGCGCATCTGCGCCCACGCCGACAGCGACGCCTGCTGCAATTGGCTCTCATCGATGATGATGAACTGCTCGCGGCCCGTCACCGGGTTGGTGGCGCAGCCCGCGACCAACAGCAGCGATCCGGTCGCTAGTCCGCGCAACACATCGCGGCGTTCCATCTTGGTGACATCCACCAGTTTCGCACGCTGTTCCGCGCCATGTTGGTCACACATCAAGCGTCCTCCGGGAGACAATCCCTGCAGCACATATCTTCGACCGTCGGTCGCGAGAGGCAAGAGCTACAGCTGGGATTTTGGCGTCATCAACCCGGAGCGCTTAAGCGATGGATGGTGCCTGGGGCCGGAATCGAACCAGCGACACGCGGATTTTCAATCCGCTGCTCTACCAACTGAGCTACCCAGGCGAGCCAATCGCCAGCCTCCCAAACGAAGGGGTTCCGGCGCGGAGCGAGGGTCTATAGCGGGGCGATCCCGCCCTGTCCACGGCCCGTTCTGACCTTGTCCGCACCAGATACAAAAAGGGCGGTCCAGAAGGACCGCCCCGTAGTTTAGGCAGCAGTTCAGAGCTTGTTAGACGCCAGCCTCACGGGCTTCGGCGACAGTCGTCTGGCCACCCGTGGCGATGCCCGCGAACTGCATCGAAACAGCCGAACCGTCTGCGGCTTGGACGTTCTCGATGGTGATCTGCGAAGCTGGCACGCCACGTGAGACGAGCGCAGCGCGCAGCGCCTGAGCGCGGCGTTGCGCGATCGGGCTGGACTGATCCGCCGCGATCACAGCGCGATCGAGACGGCAGACCGACGCGCTATCCACAGCGTAGCCGATTTCGCGGCGTGCATTGGCGCCAAGCGCGGCCGACGACGCGCCGAAGGCAGCAATGACCGACCGCGCGTTGCAGACGCCGTAATCAGCGGTCGAAGCTGCAACCGCCACCGGGGCAGCCGCTGGCGCCGACGGCGGAGGGACGGCGGCGCCAGCGGGCGCCGACGCAGCAGCCATCACCACCGGCGTATCGCCCGCGCGCGCGAGCTGACGTTCCGACATGATGGCGGCCACTTGCGTTTGCGCTTGTTCACGCGAAGCGTCGGTGCAGGCCGAGCGTGAACGCCAATCGCCAGCATTGCGGCAGAGGCGGTCCGTGGCGCGGTTCAAGCGGCGCTCCAGCGCGGCTTGGCCGCGCGGCGTGTCGAGGTTGAGATCGGCGTAATGGACACGCGCTTCGGCGGCATCACGATTGATTTCGATGCGACGCTGATAATAGCCGGGCGAAGCGGCGTATGCCGTCAAGCGATTGCTACCGGCGGCTGAGATGGCGTTGGCGCGGGCGGTGTTGATGCAGTCGCGCACTGCGGCGCGCATGCGCGCGATACGCTCACGCGCTGGATTGCCGCAGACTCGCTCAGCAGCTTCATCGATGCGGCCATACATGACTGCCGCACCTGCCGTGCTGTTTAAATCCAAGTCGCTATAGGTCACGCGCGCCGACGCCTGCTCGTAGCCAAAGGCTTGAGCCGCGGCCGGTTGCGCGACCATCATCAGGCAGGCTGCTGCAGCCGCCCCCACATACAGTTTCATGACTTTCCCTCCGAAAGCGCGTCACCGTTCGCCGCATGTGCGAGGTGAAGCATGTCCAGAAAGGCGCGGTTCACGCGGCAAACGGGTCAGCATGGTTAAGAAAAATTTGTGAAAGAGGCGGTCTGTGGTCTGAGAGCATTGCCAAAAAAGAGGCCAGACGCTTAGCTCGCGAGGTTGGGGGAGCGGCCATGCGTCTGACGCGCATAGGTTTTTCGCGTTCTGCCCGGCAGAGGCTTGGGCATGGCGGACGCGGGTTTAGAGCGGGAGGCGTTGGACTTGTTCGAGCAATTGCTCGACCTGCCCGAGCCCGACCGCGCCACCTGGATCGAGCAACAGACCGCCGGTCGCCCCGACTTGCGAGACAAGCTCACCAAACTCGCTCACGCCGACAGCAGCCAAAAGGTGCGCACTGGCGGCGCCTTTACGGCGATCGAAGCGGAAGCCGTGCCGGAGCGGGTCGGTCCCTACCGGATCACCGGCCTTATCGGCCGTGGCGGCATGGGCGCGGTCTATCTCGCTGACCGCGATACCGGCGACTTCTCTAGAACCGTCGCGATCAAGATCATTAAGCCGGGCCTTTTCTCGGCCGATCTAGTCGAACGCTTTCAACGTGAGCGTCAGACACTGGCGTCACTCACGCATCCCAACATCGCCCGTCTCTACGACGGCGGCGAGACTGAAACCGGTTCGCCTTACATCGTCATGGAATACGTCGACGGCGCGCCGCTTCTTCAATGGGCGGAGGAACGCAATGCCTCTCGCACAGAACGGCTCCGCATCTTTGGCGACATGTGCGACGCCGTCGCGTTCGCGCACAGCCGCCTCGTCGTGCACCGAGATCTGACGCCGGCCAATGTGCTGGTCACCGCCGATGGGGTCGCGAAACTAATTGATTTCGGCATCGCACGCCCGACCGATGACGGCGCCCAGGACGGCGCGGCAGCAGCGCTCACAATGACTCCCGGCTACGCTGCGCCTGAGCGCGCGACCGGCGCGGCGGTCACCACGTCTGCTGACATTTACTCACTCGGGCGGCTCCTTGACGATCTGATCCCTCCGAAAGCCAGCGAACTCGAACTACGCGCCATCATCGCACGCGCTTGCGCTCCTGACCCACAAGCACGCTATCCAAGCGTCGATGCTTTGCGAGCAGATATTGACGCTTGGCGAACACGCCGACCCGTAGCGGCTTTCTCCTCGAAAACCTCCTACGCTATGCGCAAGTTCGCTGCGCGCCATAGCGGGGCGCTGGGAACGAGCTTGGCGGCTTTCGCGCTCCTCGCGGTGGCGCTTGGCGTCACACTCGTGGCCAATGATCGCGCTGAGCGCGCGCGGGCGCAGGCAGAACAACGCTTCCAGCAAACACGCGCGATCGCCAATTCGATGCTGTTCGACGTGTTTGACGAAGTCTCGCTCACAGCTGGCACCACCACAGCACGGGAGATGCTGGCGCGAACGAGCCTCAGCTATCTGGAAGCGCTCGCAGCCGACCCGAACGCGCCCACCGACGTCCGCGTCGAGGCGGGACTCGGGTTCCTGCGGCTCTCGCAAGTTGTCGGTGGCGGCCAAGCCGGCGAGTTGGGGCGCTACGAAGATGCGAATGCGCTACTGGCGCAAGCGCAATCGATCTTGGAGCCGCTCTACGAGGCGCAGCCGCAAGACGCCGCCGTCGCGCGCGCGATGGTGACGCTGCTGCTCGAACAGTCTGGCGCCGCGCTCTACACCGACAACAACGCGGACAATGCCCTCGCTTTGGCCAATCGCGCGAGAGAGATACTCGAGCCGCACCGCTTGGAAGACGCGGCAGCAGCGCGACAGTACATCTCAGCATTACAGGCGCAGGCAGATAGCTTTGGATGGAATGATCGATATGCCGAGGCTTTACCGCTGCACCAACAAGCAGAGGCCTTCGCCGTTGCACTGCCGGAAGCGCTGAGATCAGACCTCAATGTAACGCGCGCGCGTGGATCGAACCTGCGTCTGATGGGCGAGGCCTATCATCGTCTGGAGATGGCCGAAGAGGCGCGAATCACGCTTGCCCTTGCCGTCGCGCAGCAGCGAAGCGTCTTTGAGCGCGCGCCCAACAATCCGGGATATATGCGCAACCTTGCAATCGCGCTTTGGTACAGCGCCGTCGTTCATCGCAGTAACGAGCGTGATAATGAGGCGCGTGCGGCGATTGAAGAGTCCGTTTCGGTTGCCCGCCGTATGAGAGAGCGCGATCCCAACGATGCCGGCGCTATCCGGATGGTGGCAATTTCGAGCGAAGTGTACGCGCAAGTGCTCGCCGACCTTGGCCGCCGTGATGAGAGCTACATGGTTGGGCTGGACGTCATTGCTGCGCACCGCGAGCTTGTAGAACGCGCTGGCGGCACAGCGGGCGCCCGCCGAAGCCTCGCAGCGGCGCTCATGACCCACGGCGGCAATTCTTATAACGGCGGCTCATACCCACGCGCGTGCAACGCTTGGGTGGAGGCAGAAGGCATATATGAGGACCTAAATCGCACAGGGGCGATGTCAGAACGGGACCGTACGGTAACGCTGGCCGAGGCCCAGCGCTTCGTTCGCCTCGCCTGCAACCCGCCGCGCGCCGGTTTAGGGGAGCGTGTTTAGGGAAACGCCTCGGCATTTGCGCCGTTTCCGTCACGCCCAGTTGTAACGGCGCAACCGAGCCGCCAAAATCAAGCTGTGACGGTTCAGGACCCAGCCCAGAAAGAATTGCTCGTCGCCCATTATGACGAGTTCCGCCGCGTCGCGCGCGGCGTGCTCAATGGCGACGCGCAGAAACTTCAGATCCAGCCGACTGATCTGGCGCACGCCGCAGCGATCAAGATTTTCGATCTCAATCGCATCAATCTGCAGGGCAAGACGCACTTCCTGTCGCTCTCAGCGCGGATCATGCGTCAGATTTTGATGGACGAATTGCGCCGCCTCCGCGCAGCAAAACGGCAAGCGCCACCGGTCACGACGCAATGGCCAGGCGGCGGCGATGGCCCTCTCGACCTAGAAGAATTAGACGCGGCGCTCACAAAGCTCGAGCAGATCGACCCGGAGCGCGCGCGCTTGGTCGAGCAACGCTTTTTCGCCGGCCTTACCGTCGAAGAGATTGCCGCAATCGAAGGCACCTCGGAATCCACAGTGAAGCGCCAGTGGCGCGCTGCTCGCGCTTGGCTGATCAGCGAACTCGAACGTTGATCACGGCGCCCTACGCGCCGCCGCCTCTACCTCGCGAACGCGCACCAGTATCTCTGCCCCGGCGCGATCATTCATGTCGCTCGCATAGGACAACTGCGTCCAAGGCCCCCGAATCGAGAACGGGAAAACCACCCCGCCGCGCGGCGAGCGCGGCGCTAAGCGCAGGTCCAGCCGTCGCGCCCCGAGATCAATCACCCCGATCCCGGGGATGCGCAGATCAGTCGTGTTGAACGAGATATTGTCACTGGCCAAAACGCCGTCAGCGATCGCAAAGGTCGCTGAAAACCCTTGGAACGGCGTCCGTGCTTCCGGCGCGATCAACTCACCGCGCAACGCGTTACGAATGGTCGTTGCAACGCCGCCCAAATCGACGCCGTGCAGCGTGCCAGACACCACCTCAAGATGGATGCGCCCATCGGCGGCGTTTAGCATTTCAGTCTGCGTGCGCCCTTGCGTGGTGACGTCCAGGCTGATTTCGGCGCGGCCCTCGATGTTCGTGAAGTTGATCGCATCAGTCAGAAACCGGCGCGCATCGACGCCGCTAAACGCCAAATCTTGAACCACGCGCGGGCTAGCGCTGCGCGCATCAATCTCGAAGCGACCTCGACCAGAACCGCCATAGAGACTGAGATTGTGAAGCGTCGCCGCCATGTAACCGTCGTTGATCACAAGGTTGAGACGCGCACTATCGACGCGCATGCGTTGGATCAGAACTGCGCGCGTAACCAGCTCAAGATCAGCGTTGATGGCTTGTAAACCGGAGAAATCGATTGGCGCCTCGCTTGGCGCCTCACGCACGTCGAGCGCACGCGGCGCAGCGTCCACGACAGCGATCTCAGCGCTCGGCGCGCCGGCGCCTGCGTCCGGCATCGCGGCGGCGACTTCGGCTTGTCCCTCGGTCGGCGGAGGCGGCGCTTCGCCCGTAAGATAGGGGTTCAAGTCAAAGTCGAAGAGTTCGAGCCGACCACTAAGATACGGCTTGTCGCGCAGCTCTGACAAAACAAAATCGCCACGTCCGCGCACACGATCCACGGCAAAACCAGCGTTTGAGAACGTGTATGCGCCGCCTCCCACCACTAGCCGACCGGAGACTGCGAACTGGCCAAAGCCCACGCCGCCCTGAATAGGCGAGCCGCTCCATGCGGACAGATCGCGCAAGCTGGGTCCCGACGCACGCACGTTGCCAGCGAGTTCGCCTGAGGTAGCGACGGTTTGGCCGGAGAACGCGGCCGTGATCAGTTCGCTTTCAATGTCGATCGTCAGTGGACTGAGTTCGCCACGGGAGGCCGCGCCCGGGCGCGCGATTACGACATCGAGATCAACGGGACGGTCGTTATAACGAAGCGAGCCTTCCACGCGCATCGGCTCATCAAGACTTGTGATGGCGGAGCGAATGTCGGCGTCGCCAACTTGCCAACCCGAGCCGCGACGCGCGTCGAAGAAGCTTACTTCACCAGCTACGATCCGGATCTCACGCAAATTGGTGCGCGCGACATCGATTGGCGGCTGGCCCGGCGTGGTCGTTGGCGGTGGCGTACCTGGCGGCGCGGCGCGCGGCGCTAAAATCCAGTTCGGCTGCCCTGCCGCATCCACTTCAAGCGCTATGCGCGGGCGCTGCAACACCAGTCGGCGCACGACCACTTGACGATCCAAAAGCGGCCCGATCTCGACTCCGATATCGATCTCATCGGCGGCAATGAAGGCGTCGGCGCGACCACCTTCGACATTAGAGAGCGTCGCATCCAACGCCCGCACGCCCAGCACCGGCCAGTAGCTAACGCCAACACGGCCATTGATCACCAGATCGCGGCCGGTAGCGGTTTCCACAGCCCGCTCAATCTCGCCACGCACATCCAGGCGAGTGACCAAATAGGCCAGAAGCCCCGCACCCATCAAAACGGCGGCAAAGAGGCCCCCGCCGATCAGCAATACCCAGCGCTTCCAGCCTTGCATGGCCGTCTCCCCACTTCTGGCGTCAGCCTAGCGTCTGGCGCTCGCGCCCGGAATAGCTATCTATGCCCCCATGTCAGACCCTGTCCCCGTTACCGTGCTCACAGGCTTCCTTGGCGCGGGCAAAACCACCCTCTTGAACCGCATCCTGACCGAACAGCACGGCAAAAAGTACGCCGTCATCGTCAATGAGTTCGGCGAGATCGGCATCGACAACGATCTGATCGTCGATGCCGACGAAGAAGTCTTCGAGATGAACAATGGCTGCGTCTGCTGCACAGTGCGCGGCGACCTCATCCGAATCATCGAAGGTTTGATGAAGCGCAAAGGCCGGTTCGACGCTATTTTGGTTGAGACGACCGGATTGGCGAAACCAGCGCCGGTGGCGCAGACGTTCTTCGTCGATGCAGACGTGCGCGCGAAAACGAAGCTGGATGCCATCGTCACGGTGGTGGACGCAAAGCACGTTCTCGATCAGCTCAAGACGTCCGAAGAAGCTGCGGAGCAAATTGCGTTTGCAGACGTGATCTTGTTGAACAAGACCGACCTTGTGAGCAAAGACGAACTCGCAGCGATCGAACGCACGCTCCGTACTGTCAATGCCACCGCACGGCTCCATAGAATGACTCGCGGCGACATCGCCCTCGATGCCATCCTAAATCTCGGCGCTTTCGACCTAGATCGCGTCACCGAGATCGACCCGTATTTCTTGCCCGATCATGATTGCGATGACGCGTGCGCGCATCACGATCATGACGGCCATGACCACCACGGTCACGATCATCACCATCATGATCATGGCCACGACCACGTCGCCGCCTCCGGTATCTCCAGCGTTTCGCTCTCGACCGACAAGCTGATCGATCCGCAAAAATTGCTCCCGTGGATCAATCAGATCACGCAAGAGCGCGGGCCGGACATCCTGCGGCTCAAAGGCATCATCGCGTTTCCAGACGAACCGAAGCGCTTTGTTGTCCAAGGGGTTCACATGATCGTCGAAGGCGATACGCAGCGCGATTGGCGCGAGGATGAGCCGCGCGTCTCCCGCCTCGTCTTTATCGGTCGCAATCTTGACCGCACCGAACTGGAAAGCGCCTTTGCCGCGTGTGCGGCGTGACGGCGCAAGTCTATGTCAGCGGCCAACGTCTAGCACTCGCTGCTCCGGCCACCAGCGCGCACTGGATCGGCGATACCGCCCTTTTCGCGCTCGGAGACGGCTGCCTTCGCACGGCTGGCATTCAAGCGAAGTTGAGCGCGCCCGTTCAAGTCCACGACGGCGCAATACTTTGTGCGGCGGTGCATCCCGATGGAAAGCGCCTCGTCACCGGTGGTGATGATGGCCGGGTGATGCTCGTTACAGCGGATGGCGCGAACGAAACCTTGGCCGAACTCGGCAAGTGGGTCGATCACCTCGTTGCCAGCGCTGCGTCCGGCGTGATCGTCGCTGGCGTCGGCAAGCAAGCGATCATCTTCCGCGAGGGGACAGAGGCTCATCGCTTCACCTATCCGTCGACCGTCGGCGGTTTGGCGCTAGACGCAAAAGGCCGCCGCCTCGCCGCCAGCCATTATGGCGGCGCAACGTTGCGCTATGCTTTGATGGCCGACGACAAAGGCGTGGCGCTGCCGTGGACCGGCTCGCACCTCGCAATCACGATTTCGCCGGACGCGGAATACGTGATCACCGGCATGCAGGAAAACGCGCTGCATGGCTGGCGCATGCCAGACAAGCTCGATCTCCGCATGGACGGGTATCCCTCGAAGACGCGCTCCTTCTCGTGGGACAAGCGCGGCCGCTGGCTCGCTACCTCCGGCGCCAATGCCGCGATCGTGTGGCCGTTCGTCGGCAAGCTCGGTCCCCAGGGCAAACCGCCGCTGCAACCCGGTGAGCGCGAAGTTCTCGTCACCGCCGTCGCGTTTCATCCAAGCGAAGAATTGCTTGCAATCGGCTACGCAGACGGCGCGGTCCACCTCGTGCGCTTTAGCGACGATATGGGCATGGAAGTCGATGAAGCGGGCGAAGGCGGCGTCTCCGCGCTTGCATGGAGCGCGGACGGAAAGCACCTAGCGATCGGTGACGAAGCCGGGCGTGGTGCGATCGTCGCTGTTTAAGCTTGCGGCGCAGCAGGCCGTTGCGCCTGCGCTGTCAACACTTGGTCCATAACCTTCACGACACCAGCGATCTCGTCGACGATGCGTCGCGCCCGCGCAGGATCAACCAGCGGCTTAAACAGATCGCCTGGCTCGAAGAGGTTTCCGCCTTCAACCGCCACCAGCAAATCGCCATCTTCGAACGCGCAGCGAATGCGCTTGCCCTTCAAGCCACGTTCAAGATCGATCAACCGCTCCATCATCACCGGATGTAATAGATAGCGCGCCTCAACCTGATCTGTGCCCCAAACTTCGAAGGCCTTCTCAAACTCGCTCGCCACCAGCCGTACGCGTTCAAGCTTTTGTCCGTTTCGCTTGCCTCCCCCAAACGCGTTGAACACACCCGCATCACGGCGAACGATGGTGACGCCTAGAAACTCACGCGGGAAATGCATGCGAATAAGCTGGCCGCGAAAGACCGTCGTGTATCGTGTGCGTCCCTTACTGTCCGTTGAGCGCTGTTCGAGGTGCGCTTCGTAAAGATCGAAGCTCGCGCCCTTGTGGTCGCCATGAAACAGGTCTTCGAAGTTTGATCGCGCGAAGCTTGGCACAAGGTTCATTTCGCGCAGGCGCGCGAATGCGGGCGGGTCGAAGCCGCCCAGAGTGAAGTTCGCGCCCATCGCTTCAGCAATGGCTCCACAATATTCCTGTTTCAGTTTCTTCCCGAGATTCGCCAACGGCTGGTAAGCGATCACGCCGGCAAAGATCGCGCCCATAAAGGCGACCACGAGTCCCGCCTGCCAATCGGTCGCGACCGCCCCAACGCCAACTGCAAGCGCCAGCGTAATACCGCCGCCGATCCACATTCGCGTTTTGAATTGTTTCACGGCGTCAAGTCGGCCCGCCTCATTGGCAGCGAAGCAAGGCTCAATCCGCGAGCTGTAAAGCGCGCTGAACTTTGCATCGTCCAGATTGGCGAGATCGATGATTTCCGTCACGCGCGGCCTCCCGAAAGCGCCGCGAAGATGAACGGGTGCGTCACCGATTGCAACGCAGCGCCAGCCATTCGATGATCCCTCCATGACCGCTTTCAACCGTCGCACTTTCGTTGCAGCTTCGATCCTTGCCGCAAGCGTCACGCCTGCTGCAGCCGAGACCACGCCGATTGCCCGCACTCGTCACGGGCGTGTGCGTGGCGCAGCGACGGGCGGCCTGCTCAGCTTCAAAGGCATACGCTACGGCGCGCCGACGCGGCGATTTCAAGCGCCGGAGCCTCCGCGTAGATGGAGCGGGGTGCGCGACGCGCTCGCGTTCGGCGCAGCGTCACCACAACGAGGTTTAGCTAACGAGGCGCAGAGCGAAGATTGCCTGTTTCTGAATGTTTGGACACCCGCGCTAACGGGTTCGCGCCCAGTTCTGGTCTATATCCACGGTGGCGCTTACAATACTGGGTCAGGCTCAAGCGCGGTGACCGATGGAGCGCGGCTCGCCGCGTACGGCGACGCCGTCGTCATCACGCTCAATCACCGGCTCAACGCCTTCGGCTACGCATATCTTGCCGCGCACGGCTTTCCCGATAGCGGCAACGCTGGGCAACTCGATCTCATCCTGGCGCTGGAATGGGTCCGCGACAACGTCACAAACTTCGGCGGCAATCCAGATCTCGTTACGGTGTTTGGCCAATCCGGTGGCGGCGCGAAAATCGCGACGCTCATGGCGATGCCCGCAGCGCGCGGGCTCTTTCACCGGGCCTGGACGATGAGCGGTCAGCAAGTCACAGCCTCAGGGCCGCTGAACTCAACGCGGCGCACGGACGCCTATCTTGATGCGCTTGGGCTCACCGGACCGAACGCGCACGAGATAGCGGGCCTGCCTGCAGATCGTCTCATTGAGGCTTCAACGCCAACCGATCCGGTGCTTGGCTTCGGGCCACTCTATTTCGGGCCAGTGCTCGATCAGCGCCACTTACTGCGTCACCCGTTTTACCCCGACGCCGCACCGCAATCACTCGGCATTCCGATGGTGATTGGCAATACGCATGATGAGACGCGCGGCTTCGTCGGCGCTGACCGCGCGCTCTTCAATCTCACCTGGGCGGAGCTGCCGGCACGCTTAGCAACAGGCATGCGCGTCGATGTTCTGCCCGCTCATGTGATCTCTGCATATCGCGAGCTTTATCCGGCCTATTCACCGAGCGACATCTACTTCGCGGCGACCACAGCAAGCCGCTCCTGGCGCGGTGCTCTGATAGAGCTGGAAGCACGCGCCAACGCAGGTTCACCCGCCTATGCCTACCAACTAGATTGGCGCGCACCGGCAGAGGACGGAATTTTCGGCGCGCCGCACACGCTCGACATTCCGCTCGTGTTCGGAAATCTAGAAGCATCGGAGTGGATTGGAGAACGCACAACCGATGCAGAGGTGATGTCTCGCTCGATGATGGACGCGCTCCTCCGCTTCGTACGGACGGGGGATCCCGGTTGGGCGCCCTACACACTCAACGATCGCGCGACGATGATCTTTGATCATCAGTCGCGACTTGAACACGATCCGCGCCAGGCTGAGCGAGAACTGTTCGCGGCTGTGCCTTACATTCAGCCCGGCAGCTAAGCGCACGCGGGCCTCGCTTGAATCTCAGCCCTTGATCTGCACCAACGCGTGCTTGAGCTTCGCGCTGGAAGCAGCAGCATCCTCGCGCCGCTCACGCAATTCTTCGACGACCTCTTCCGGCGCCTTGCGCACGAACTCAGCATTGCCGAGTTTCTGATCCATCTTACCGATCTCGGCGTCGAGCTTGGCAATATCCTTCGCCAGACGCGCGGCCTCAACCGGCAGATCGACAACACCTTCAAGCGGCAATGCGACCGTCGCGCCATCGAGCACGAACGTCACAGACCCCGCTGGCGCCGATTTGGCGCTGGTAGAGTATTCGAGGCGCGCCATCCGATCGATCAAATCTTGGTAGCGTTCCAAGCGATGGTTGGTCGCATCGTCGGCGCCGATCAACAGCAACTGAATCTTCGCACCAGCCGGAACGTTGAGCTCCGAGCGCGTTGAGCGCGTCTCTTCGATGAGGCGCACCATCCAGTCGATCTCTTCTTCGGCGCTGGGATCGATCAGATCGTCACTAAGTTTGGGCCAGGACTCTACAATCAGCATGCGCTCGCGCTTGGCGCCAAACTCGCCCAAACGCGTCCACAATTCTTCAGTTATGAAAGGCATGAACGGGTGCAGCATGATCAAGATTTGATCGAGTACCCACGCTGCTGTGCGCCGCGTTTCAGTCTTGGCCGCTTCGTCTTCGCCGTTGAGCAGCGGCTTGATGAACTCGAGATACCAATCGCAATAGACGTTCCAGACGAACTTGTAGAGCGCGCCAGCCGCCTCGTTAAAGCGCCGCGCTTCGAGTTCGCGGGTCACCGCCGCTGCACACTTCGCAGTTTCGCCAACGATCCATTTATTGACGGTCTGCTCGGGCGAGCGTGGATCGTACTGATCCCAAACAGCGCATTCGTTCATCTGCGCGAAGCGGGCGGCGTTCCAAAGCTTGGTGCCGAAATTGCGGTAGCCTTCAATACGTTGCTCGCTGAGCTTAATGTCGCGCCCCTGCGCCGCCATTGCCGCGAGCGTGAAGCGCAACGCGTCGGCGCCGAACTTATCGATCAGTTCCAGCGGGTCCATGGTGTTGCCCTTGGACTTCGACATCTTCTGCCCTTTGGCGTCACGAACCAGGGCGTGGATGTACACTTCGTGGAACGGCACTTCTTTCATGAAATGCGTGCCCATCATCATCATGCGGGCGACCCAAAAGAAGATGATGTCATGCGCGGTGACGAGCGTTGACGTCGGATAGAAGTGCTTCAGCTCCGATGTCTTCTCCGGCCAGCCCAAGGTCGAGAACGGCCAGAGTGCAGATGAGAACCACGTGTCGAGCACGTCTTCGTCTTGGCGCAGCGTAACGTCCTTGCCGTAGTGTTTCCGCGCAGCGCTCTTCGCAGCGCTTTCGCTCTCTTCGACGAACACATGATTGTCCGGCCCGTACCAAGCCGGGATGCGATGTCCCCACCAGAGTTGGCGCGAGATGCACCACGGTTCGATGTTGCGCATCCACTGGAAGTAAGTCTTCGACCAGCTTTCCGGGATGATCTTCATCGTCCCGTCTTCGACGGCCTTGATCGGCGCCTTCGCCATCTCTTCGGCGTTGACGTACCACTGGTCCGTCAGCATCGGCTCGATGACGACACCAGAGCGATCACCGAACGGCTGTTGGATCTTCTTGTCTTCAACGCGCTCAAGCAGGCCGAGCGCTTCTATATCGGCCACAACCTGCTTGCGCGCTTCGAAGCGATCCAAGCCACGATACTTGGCCGGCACGTGCTCGGCGTCGGCCATGCGGCCTTTCGTGTCCATCAGGATGTAGAGTGGAAGATTGTGAGCGCGGGCGACTTTGTAGTCGTTGAAATCGTGCGCGCCGGTGATCTTCACAGCACCTGAGCCAAACTCCGGATCGGGATATTCGTCGGCGATGATCGGAATGTAGCGATCCGCGAGCGGCAGCAGCACGCGCTTGCCGACAATGCCCGCATAACGCGTATCGCTCGGATGCACGGCAACTGCGCCGTCGCCCAGCATCGTCTCAGGACGCGTTGTCGCGATGGCGATGTAGTCGCGCGTTTCCCATTCGGTGGGATTGCCCGCTTCATCGTGCGCAATCGGAAACTGATAGGTCTCGCCGTTTTCGAGCGGATATTTGAAATGCCAGAAGTGGCCGTTCACTTCCTTGTTCTCGACTTCGAGATCGGAGATCGCCGTCTCGAAGTGCGGGTCCCAGTTCACCAGGCGCTTGTCTTTGTAGATCAGGCCTTCCTTGTGCAGCTGCACGAAGACTTTGATCACCGCGGCTGAGAGACCCTCATCCATCGTAAAGCGCTCGCGCGACCAATCGCACGAGGCGCCCAAGCGGCGGAGCTGACGGAAAATGGTTCCGCCGGATTCTTCCTTCCACGCCCAAACACGTTTCAGAAACTCTTCGCGCCCGAGCGAGCGGCGATCTTCGTTCTTGCCAGCTTGGGCGAGCTGTCGCTCGACCACCATCTGCGTGGCGATGCCAGCGTGATCGGTGCCTGGCTGCCAAAGCACGCTCTTGCCGCGCAAGCGCTCGAACCGAATGAGCACGTCTTGCAGCGTGTTGTTCAGCGCATGGCCGATGTGAAGCGAGCCGGTGACGTTCGGCGGCGGGATCACGATGCAGAAGGGATCAGCCTTCGGATCGGTCTTCGGTTTAAACGCGCCGGATTGCTCCCAAGCCTCGCTCCAGCGGGGCTCTACGGCTTTGGGATTGAATGTGGTTTCGATCATTGCGCCGAGAGCTATAGCAGGGCCAAGGGCCAGAGCGCGAGATGCCATCTCGCATCCGCACACCACACAAATGCAAAGCGCCCCAGCTTTAGCCAGGGCGCTTGTCAGATTTGAATGTCGGGTAGCTTACCGAGCCAGGCGGGCAATCCGCTCGAGTTCGGCCTCAACCCGTGCCTCGACGATGGCCGGCAAGTTGCGGTCCAGCCATTCCTTCAGCATCGGCTTCAAGAGCTCGCGGACTACACCCTCGACCGTCTGGCCGGGCTGCTCGGAAATCTTCAGAGTACCAGCAAGGCGAGCGAGCGCCGCAGCGGACGCGTTGGTCGTCGGCGCAGCGAGATAGGACTCGCCAGCAGGCTCGACAGCGTGCGTGCGCGTCGGCGCAGGAGTCGGCGGCGGCTCGTAAACGGGTGCGGCTGAGGGCACGGGCTTTTCCTCAATCACGGCCTGCTCGACCGCTTCAAATACAATGTCGTCATCCGAGTGAGACGTCGTCGGCTCATCGGTTTGCGTGAGATCAAGCACCGGTTCCGCATTCGGCGCCTGCTCTTCTTCAGAAATGATCCGACGGATCGACGCCAAAATCTCTTCCATTGAAGGTTCGGCTTGCGGGTCTTGCAGCGCCATTATCGTGCCTCACCAAAATCAAAACGAGTCGCGCGACTCGAACGCTAAAGTTCTGAGCGATTCCAGTCCACACACGCCAAAGGCAAGCGAGCGGAATCACTGCTCGTGTTCGCGACCATGCTGGTTGTGATGCGATAAAGGAACGTTAATGCTGGGCTATGACGTTTGTTGCGGGAGCAATACGTTAGAGCGCGAAAGCGTGTGGTCGAGTAAGCCCGGGCGCAACCGGCGGGAACGCATCGAACGCGGTGCGGAATGCACTCGCGTCGCCGGTGCGCGTGTAAATACGAGCAGCGCCGGCCGCGCCTTCGCGCACGATCACACCCAGACGACCACCCGGCGCAAGTTGTTCGATCCATGCTTCTGGCACGATCTCGGCCGCACCGTTCAACAGGATCACCTCATAAGGCGCTTCGTCTTTCCAGCCATCGACAGCCGCAGTCGAAACGGTCTTCGCATTGGTGACGCCGCACGATTCAAGCGCCGAACGCGCCGCAAACGATAGGTCCGCATCGGGATCTAGCGTGATCACCTCTTTGCAGCACGCCGCAAGCACCGCCGCGCCGTAGCCTGTAGCGCCGGCAATTTCCAAAGCGCGCTCGCCGGCCTGCGGCGCCAGCGCTTGGATGAGTTTTGCGAGGTCTCGCGGCCGCAGCAGGCTACGGCCGGGCGCTACTTCGAGTTCCATATCAGCGTAAGCGAACGCCTTTTTGTGCGCCGGCGCGAAGCGTTCGCGCGGCAGCATGCGCATGGCATGGACGATGCGGCTGTCGGTCACATCACTTGGACGGACTTGGCTCTCGACCATAATGTCGCGGGCGCGCGCGAAATCCATGAAGCTCTCCTCGCGCCCCGGTTAAGCCGCCCCGGCCCGCCCCGCAAGCCGCCCTTTGCCGCAAGTCAGCTGCAGATCCGGTACGGGCCCATGTCGAGATGAAAATGATCGGCGTGGGCGGGGTTGTAATCGGGCGAGAGTACGCCCCGGAACAGGTCGCAGGACCCGCTTCTGACCGCCCGTAGAAACCCGGCATCTGCCTCGCTGCCGCTCCAACCATTGAGCACGCTCACAACGCGACCATTCTCCAATCGGAAGCCCGCGACATCGATCGCATTGGCGTTAGCGTGTTCGCTCAGACGCGCACCGGGGCGGCCGTAGATGTTACGGCAGGAATAGATGCCGATCATTTCGATCCGCGCGACCGGGCTCTCCAGCCATTGCGCCGCCGCGGCGGCTACAACTTCGCGCTCCCAAACGTAGAGGGCGGCAGTCAAAGGGCACGTCGCGCGCACTGCGCCAGAGTACGGGTAGAGGCTCTGCTCAAGCACGACCGCATTGCTGAAACCGCACTGGCCATTTTCGCCCTCACGCCTATCTTCGATCGGTACGACATCAATCTGCGAAGCGCTCAGCGCAGCGCTGCACGCTAGCGGTTCCTCTCGGATGCGATCGAACTGCATGGACGTCGCCCAGCCAACGGGACGCTCAAGGTCGAGAGATGCGAAAGGCGATTGCTCGGGCGGCAGAGCCTGCACCCAGAGCAGAGCCCGCCACGCTGAGAACACTAAGATGCCAACTATTGCCGCAGCGATCGCGGCGCGTTTCCACCATTCCATTGCAGATTGATTTGGAGCGCGCAGGCCTCACAGCAAGGCGCCGACTTCAGCGACAGATTTCGTAGCGGCCCATGTCGAGGTGAAAATGGTCGGCATGGGCGCGGTTGTAGTCGGGCGACAACACCCCGGCGAACCGCTCGCAAGCGCCGTCGCGCACCGCCCGGAGAAACGCCCGCTCCCCAGCAGACCCGCGCCAACCGCGTTCAATGGTCAGCACTGATCCGTCCGCCAGCATGAAGCCCCCGATATCCACCGCGTTTGCAAACGCGTGCTCACTCATCCGCCCATCGCTCCGCCCGGCAATGGGACGGCACTGATAGGAAGCGCCCGCAAGCTCGATGCGGATCACGGCTTGCCGTAGATGGCGCTCCGCGGCAGGGGCAACGACGTCACGCTCCCAAAGCGCCAAGGCCGCAGCCGCTGCGCAACTGGTGGCGACCGGCGCTGAATAGGCGAACGTGGATTGCGTGAGCTCAACCGCGTTGCGATAGCCGCACTGACCCTCACGCACATCCTCAACGCGTTCCGTTTCGAACCCAGCGCCCTCAAGCGCCGCGCGGCAGGCGCTGGTGTCCGCTTGAAACCAGACAAGCTGCTCCATCCGGAGCGGCGGCGGCGCGAGGTCAGCCTCCTCCGGCGGCGGCGAACCGATCAGCAGCATCAGCATAATCAGAGCCAGCGCCGCCAGCGCCGACGCCGCCCAGATGCGAGCGCGCACATGCTCCTCTTGTGAGGGCGGGGGGATTGAGCCGACTATCCGCATGGGAAAGAGATGGCGCGCCTTGACCGATTCCAGGCAACCCGACTAGGACAACCGGCCCGGCGCGCCTACCTATGCGCTGCGGATGAGGCCTCGTGGCGGAGTGGCGACGCAGCGGACTGCAAATCCGCGAACCCCGGTTCAATTCCGGGCGAGGCCTCCACCTTTCTCCCAATTCAATCAACACTCTCGTAGGCTTCGTGAACGAAACCTTCGGCGTTTACACTTCGTTTACTGGTTAGTGAGATATTCACCTTGTCTTCCCTTGGAGACACCCCACCATACCCAACGCCTTCGAGGGCCCCGCAAGGGGCCCTCGTTTTCCTTTAGACACACGAAGGCGTTGCACTTCTTCCCAAAAGTGTGCGCAGCAGGCCTTTTCCCCTGGCGCCGAACTTGATAGGAAGCGCCCGCGCTGCGTTCCAGACACGCGACGAATGTTCCTCGGTAGCTCAGTGGTAGAGCAATCGACTGTTAATCGATTGGTCGTAGGTTCGAATCCTACCCGGGGAGCCATTCTCTTTTTCTCGTGTTTTGCGTGTTGGATTTGGTCCTCGCCCCGCCGGCCATAGCCTGCGGGGCTTTTGTTTGCGCGCCGAGGCCACGGCACCGCAACTCGTCGTTTTCCCCACACCGTCGGTCGATGGACGCTCGCCAGTAGTGTAGCGAAAATTTCGTTATGCGGGATGCCTGATTACTGTGACTCGCAACCTATCTCACGAAACGTCTTTCGTTTGAACACTGGGCGCGCCAGTGCGCTTGTTCACTACACCGATAAGGCAGTCTTGTTCTGTGCTGCCAGCAACGGTTGTGAAGTAGGGCAGATTGCAAACACCGCAGCACGACTTGGAGTTTGCCTCACCTATATCGTTACTGAACGGCCAACTTCCGAGATCGTGAGTGCGCTGCGGCAGCTTTTTCCAGAGGCGCTTCTAGTGGGAGAGCATCCCCACGCGCATGAGCACTTGGACATCATCTTTCAAGATCGACTGCAGCTTCGCGTCAATGAAGAGTTGCTAGACTTCAAACAATGGGGGCCGACTAACGCACGATCGAGTCTCACGTTACGTCTGCACCAGGAAAACATACTCTTCGCCTCCGATTTAATCTCTCCTACGACAGAACAGCACACGACAGCGTGTGCGCCCATTGCTTGGGTCAGAGCATTACGCGAGCTGGAACAAATTCCGTCGATAAGGATATGCCCTGCAGTCGGCCCGGCACTACTGGATGCAGAGGCTGTCCGCCGACTCCGTATCTGTATTGAGCAAATGATCGCTGCTGTCGAAACTGCGAAGCGAACAGAGCGCAGTTTGGAGAGCATCGCCCCGAGTGTTGCAGCGATCGATCCGTGTTTTGACTGGTCTCAGCATTCCGGCCTTGAGCCCTGGCCCGACAGAAGGCAGATGATCATCGAGCGCGTTTGGAGGGCTATGAACTTCCATGGCTAGCGCTCAGCCAACTCTGCCAGCATATCATCCAGCACTGGGAGGCCTTCAGTGCACGACGTCATCATCATCGGCGCCGGCCATAACGGCCTGACTTGCGCAGCATACCTCGCCGACGCCGGGCTCAAAGTCCTGGTGCTCGAGCGGCGCGATGTCGTTGGTGGCGCCGCGGTGACGGAAGAGTTTCATCCCGGTTTTCGCAACTCGGTGGCGAGCTACACGGTTTCACTGCTGAACCCGAAGGTCATCGCCGATCTCGATTTGCATCGGCACGGGCTGCGCATCGTTGAGCGCAAGGTCTCCAACTTTTTGCCGCTGCCGGACCGCGACTATTTCATGTCAGCGCCGGGGATCACGCAGGCTCAAGTCGCGCGTTTTTCCAATCATGATGCGATGCGGCTGCCGGAGTATGAGCGGCGGCTTGAAGTGATCGCCGACGTGGTGCGGGCGCTTCTGCTCGAACAGCCGCCGAACCTGACGGAGCGTGGCATCGTCGGCGCCATCGAAGAAGCAGTGCGCGCAGCGCAACTCGGTGGACGCTTGAACAAGCTCGACCTCACTGCCAAGCGCGACTTGCTCGACCTATTCACAAAGTCCGCTGGCGAGTGGCTCGATGTCTGGTTCGAGAGCGCGCCAGTGAAAGCGCTGTTTGGCTTTGACTCCGTCGTCGGCAATTTCGCTAGCCCCTACACGCCGGGCTCAGCCTATGTGCTGCTGCATCATGTCTTCGGAGAAGTGAACGGCAAGAAGGGCCTTTGGGGCCATGCGATCGGCGGCATGGGCGCGATCACGCAGGCCATGGCCGCCTGCTGCCGGGAACGCGGCGTCAAAATCCGCACCGGCGTCGCCGTCAATGAGTTACTTGTCGAACGCGAAGAACGCCGCGCTGGCGGCGTTGTGATTGAAGACGCGCCCGTCGCGTGCGGCGTGATCACGGAGAGCGGCGAGACACTGCGCGCCAAGACCATCATCTCCAATCTCAATCCAAAACTCTTGTTCGGTCGCCTCACGCCGCAGGACGCACTGCCCGAAGATTTCCGCGAACGTATCACGCGGTACAAGGTCGGCTCCGGCACGTTCCGCATGAACGTAGCACTCTCCGAGCTGCCGCGCTTCACCTGCAAGCCAGAACCGGGCGACCATCTCACCGCAGGCATCATCATCGCGCCGTCGCTGCAATATATGGAACGCGCTTATGACGATGCGCGCCAGTTCGGCTGGTCACGCGAGCCGATTGTCGAGATGCTTATCCCGTCGACGCTAGACGACACGCTCGCGCCACCCGGCCAGCACGTCGCGTCGCTCTTCTGTCAGCATGTGCAGCCCGAACTGTCGGGCCGCCGCTCCTGGGACGATCACAAAGATGAAGTCGCCGACCTGATGATCGCGACGGTCGACAAACACGCCCCCGGCTTTGCGCAGAGCGTGCTCGGCCGCCAAGTGCTTTCACCCCTGGATTTGGAGCGCACGTTTGGCCTAGTCGGCGGCGACATCATGCATGGGGCACTTTCGCTTGACCAATTGTTCAGCGCCCGGCCTGTGTTGGGACACGGCGATTATCGCACGCCGATCGCTGGACTTTACATGTGTGGATCAGGCACGCATCCGGGCGGCGGCGTCACCGGCGCGCCCGGACACAACGCGGCGAAGGTCGTGAAGAGGGATTTGGGGCGATGATTAGAACGATCTTTGCAGCACTCGCTGCGCTTACTCTCACCGCTTGCGCATCATCTCCCAGCGTACCCGCAGGGCCACCCTCGCTCATCATCGCAGCTGGACAACCCGCGCCACCGCAAGCGCGCTTCTATGCCGATTGCATCACACAGGCCTCTAACGCCAACACCTACGACCGCGAAGCCAACGTCATCCGCTTCCGCTGCGACGGCGACGTTGCGCGCAGGTTCTACGATGGCTTGGGCCCCTGGAGCGCAGAGATCGGCTCACAGATCGAAGACGCCAACCGCGTGTGGCGTTTCAGTTCCGTCATTCGCGAAAATCCATCCTTCGTGGATTTCTGCTGGCGCGAGGCCGATCGCTACAGCTGCACCGTCGTGCTCAATGTCGGCGAGTTTTTAGACCGCTAGCGCTATTCCGCCGCCAAAACTGGCTCTTCGGCTTGGCGCTTCCACAAGTCAGCATAAAGGCCATCCTCGGCAATCAAAGCTGCATGCGTGCCGCGCTCAACGATGCGCCCCGCTTCGAGCACGACGATCTGATCTGCGTTGGCGATGGTGCTGAGCCGGTGCGCGACGACGAGCGTCGTCCGGCCACGGCTTGCTTCCTCAAGCGCGGCTTGCACTTCATCCTCCGTAGCGCTGTCGAGCGATGAGGTGGCCTCATCCAAAATAAGAATGGCCGGATCTTTGAGGACAACGCGAGCAATGCCAACGCGCTGCTTTTCGCCGCCGCTCAGTTTTAGACCGCGCTCACCAACGCGCGTGTCCCATTTCTGCGGCAGGCTTTCGATGAAGGTCAGCAATTGCGCACGCGCTGCGGCTTGATCCAACTCTTCCTGCGTCGCATCGGGTTTGCCGTAGGCGATATTGTAGCGGATCGTATCGTTGAACAGAACGACGTCCTGCGGAACCAACCCGAGGGCCTCGCGCAAGCTGGACTGCGTGACATCTCGCAAATCTTGGCCATCGATGAGCACCCGCCCCGCTGTCGGATCGTAAAACCGGAACAGCAGCTTCAGTACGGTCGATTTCCCGGCGCCTGAGGGCCCGACAATTGCCGTCGTTCGGCCTGCAAGTGCGGTGAACGACACCGCTTCCAGGCCCATGTCACGGCCTTCGTGCGCGAAGCCGACATTGTCGAACACGACTTCGCCGCGTGTCGCCTTTAGCGTCGCGGCGTTTGGCGCGTCGGCGACATCGGGCTTCTCGTCCAACATCGCGAACATCTTTTCCATATCGATCGAGGTCTGTTTGATCTCGCGATAGGCAAAGCCAAGAATGTTCAAAGGTGCATACAGGTTTGTCATAATAAGAATGACGGCCGTAATATCGCCCGGTCCCATCGGCCCGCTGGCGACGAGATAGCCAGCCGCGAGAACCATGCCGACCAGGCCCACATTCATGATCAGCGTCTGCAGCACGTTCAGCAGCACAAGCGATGTGTTCGACTTCACCGCCGCATCGGCATAAGACGCCAGTGCCCGGTCGTAGCGCTCGCTCTCCCGCGACTCCGCAGCAAAGCTCTTCACAGTTTCAAAATTGAGCAGCGAGTCAACGGCGCGGCCAGCAGCCTCACTGTCCGCCTCGTTCATTTCGCGGCGATGCTTCAGGCGCCATTCCGTTATGCCGAACGTGATCCAGGCATAGATAAACACCGTCGCCCCCGCGATCAGTGCGAACTGCCACCCGTAGCGGACTCCCAAAACACCGGCGGCGAGGGCAAGTTCAATAAGTGTCGGCGCGATGTTGAACGCAAGGAAGCGCAAGAGAAAATCGATCGCGCGCACGCCACGCTCGATCGTTCGATAAACACTACCTGTGCGCTTCGATTGATGGAAACGCACAGAGAGGCGGTGAACGTGACTGAACACGTTGGTTCCAGCGCGACGCTGCGCCTCTTCGCTAATCGGCTGAAAGATCGCGTCGCGGATTTGCGGGCCGGCTGTCGAGGCAAAGCGCAGCGCCGCCCAAAAACCGGCCAGTCCCAAAAACATCGGCAATGCGCCCGATGCATCGCCTTCGCTCAGCGCATTGATGCCGTCGGCCAACACAAGCGGTGAAAACACGGCCAGCACTTTGCCAAGCAGCGTCAACACAAACGCCGCGCCCAAGCGCAACCGATAGCCGGGCCCGCGCAGGCCGCCGATCAGCGCCATCAAACGGCCGACCGTCCGCAACATTGGCGGCGATGGGTCCGCGGCTGGTTCCGCTGCCGACACTGTCCTGCCTTCGCCACGCGCCATTTGGAACAATCCTTGAAGGCAGCACTTAGGGGCGGGGAAAAATCCCCGCAATGGCGCCTTATTGGCTAAGCTTGATGTCACTCATGGCTGATTCCAGTCCTCCCCCTTCAACGATCCGCAGCGTCTGCGTTTATTGCGGCTCCTCGGAGAGCACTCTGCCGGCCTATCACGACCTAGCGTCGCGATTCGGCGAGGCCTTGGCGAAGGCTGGCCTGCGTTTGGTGTACGGCGGTGGCTCGATTGGTCTCATGGGCCGATGTGCACGCGCGGCGCATGAGGCTGGCGGCGAAGTGCTGGGCATTATGCCGCGCTTTCTCGAACGCCGCGAGATCGTGTTGGACAGCGTGCCGCATCGCATGGTCGACACCATGCATGAGCGCAAGATGCTGATGTTCGAAGAGAGCGACGCGTTCGTGGTGCTGCCCGGCGGCATTGGCACGTTGGAAGAAGCGGTAGAGACGCTCTCTTGGCGGCGCCTCGATCTGCACAAGAAGCCGGTGGTGTTTTTGTCCGAGGATGCGTTCTGGGCGCCGTTCTTCACGCTCATGCAACACACGATCGACGCTAAGCTCACGCCTGCATCGTTCAACGACGCCATCGCGAACACGCATTCAATCGAAGAATGCTTCGCCGCCTTGGGCGTCAAAATTCCCGGTTGAACCAAACGTTAACGACGCAGCGCTACCTTCGGGCGAGTACGAGGGAGCGTCATGAGCTTCGGGAAACGCCGATCGAGCGCTGCATCAGGCGCAACCGCCCCACCGTCTGCACCGCCGCCCTCCGGTGGCGATCCGTTCAATCGCCGCAAAGTTTTTCCAGACGAAGTCTGGGAGGGCGAGACCGGAGCCCTACTTCGCGAACTGGGGATGAGCCCCGACGACGAGAGCAATCTCGCTCCAAACGCCGCATCGATCAATGCGCGTATCGAAGCGGGCAAACGCCGGCTGCATGAACGGACGGAAAAGGCGCAAGCCAACGCGCAGTCGCTGTTGCCAAGCGCCCAGCTGCGCCCGTTCTTCCTGATCCCCGATCCATGCTGGAACAGCGACATCGGCACGTTCCTAATGACATCGCTTGATCTTTATCCGTACGACGATTGGAACGTCGTTTTCCTCGCGGCAGACCAACGAACGGCAATGGTCATGGATATTGCGCTGCATCCAAACGGCAACGTGCCCGCATTTGTAACGGCAGCAGAGAAATTCATGGCGGACGCGCGCGCCCAAATGAAGCGCGCCACCGAGGAAGCTGAACTCACCCGAGACTATGCTGCGTTCAACGACACTCGCGGAGACGTCCAGATCCGCGTTAAGGGCCTCGCCATGTCGTTCGCCCGCGCGCTCATTGACGCCTGGGAAAACACAAAAACAACTGGCGCCTCGTAAGAGCCTCCGCCTCCGCTAGACTATAGCAGCATGAGGCCCAAACCCGACCAAGATGCGCGCTATCAGGAAGCCGCCGCCGCTTTTGGCCCCGCCATGCAGCGTCTGGCGCGAGCCAATGAAGCCAATGCCGAACGCCGTCGCGATCTCTTACAGGACATGCACGTCGCCCTTTGGCGTAGCCTCGCCGCCTTCGATGGCCGCTGCTCAATGCGCACCTGGGTCTACCGCGTGGCGCACAATGTCGCCGCCTCGCACATCGACCGCGAGCGCCGCGGACGCGCCAATACAATTGACGTCGAGGAGATTGAGCACCTGCCCGATTTGCGCAGCTTGGGCGCCGACATTGAGCAAAGCGACGCCATCGAAAAGCTGAACGCTCTCATTCGCAAACTACCAGCGACCGACCGGCAAGTGCTCACACTCTACCTTGAAGACCTAGACGCCGCCGCCATCGCAGAGATCACCGGCTTTACGTCCGGCGCCATCGCCACCCGCATTTCGCGCCTGAAGGCGCACCTCGCTAAAGCTTTCCACGAGACCGCAAATGTCTGACCGCGACCCCCTTCAGTCCATCTGGACCAACCAAACACAGGAGCCCTTCACCATGTCGCTCGCCGAAATCCACACGCGCTCCGAACGCTTCCAGTCGCGCATCCGTCTGCGCAACGTGACCGAGTACGTTGCCGCTGCGTTTGTGGTGTCGGTCTTCACATGGATGGCGGTCACGATCCCGCTCCCAATCGTGCAGGCCGGCGCCGTTCTGATCATTCTCGGCGCGCTCTATGTGTGCTGGCAGCTCTACCTGCAGGGCCGCGCCGCAACGAAAGCGGAGCTAGACCGGGCGGTGAGCCTAGCGGACTTCCACCGCGCTGAACTGATGCGCCAACGCGCAGCGCTCAGCACTGTGTGGCGTTGGTATCTGGCGCCGTTCGCGCCCGGAACACTCGTGTTCATCGCAGGTGTGGCTTTTGCGCCTGAGTTGGACGCGTCGCTCTTAGCCCGGCTTTCACTCTTCGCCACCTGGGCTGGCTTCATCGGCGCCATCTTCGCCGCCGTTGCCTGGTTGAACGCGGTGGCGGTGCGCCGTCTCGACAAGGAGATCGCCGCACTCGACCGATCGCGCTAACGCCGCAAAGCGCCGGACGCCAACACAGGGATTAGGAACGCAACCATGAGAACCGTGTTGGAGACGGCGTTTAGCGCAACGCCCGTCGCGATCGAGATTGCACTGTCGATCACATACCAAACCAACATCGCAAACGTCAGAGCCCGCCACACCGGTGCGCCCAACGCGTCAGCGGCCCGCAGAAGCGGAAAGATCGTCAGCGCCCAACCAATTGTAAGCGCGCCCTGCAAGCCCAGTCCGAAGCGAACGATGGGCTGATCCAGCGCTGCGGCGTCGACGCTTCCCCCGCTGAATAGAATAACAAGACCGCGGATCGCGCCGTCAAACCCGGGTACGGCTGCAGTCACCAAGAGTGCGCCAAACACCAAAACGCCGAAGCACCACACCGTTAGCCAAGCCTTCCAGAACTGAGTCATATCAATCTCCTTCCCGGCCACCTTGGCGCGCTCAAATAACGCGGCCAATTACCTCGCAAGTAGCCGCCAGCGGAGTCTCGCAGCGATTTTCATTGCTTTTCCTGGGGTTTCACCTTAAGCGACCCCATCGACTTCGTTTTGGTTCGGTTGTTTTCGTCGCCAGGCACGGCTCTTTGAGCCAGCCAACGGCCCCGGACCCACCTCTCGCCATTCTCGATCTTGGTCACGCATCGCCTCTGCGCTGCGTGCGTTTTGTTATACGAAAGTACTGTTATGACTATTGGAACCGTGAAGTGGTTCAACGGCCAAAAAGGTTTTGGCTTCATTCAACCCGACAATGGCGGCCCGGACGTTTTCGTCCACATTTCCGCCGTCGAACGCGCTGGCTGGAGCACGCTCTCCGAAGGCCAGAAAATCAGCTTCGAGAACGAGAAGGACAACCGCAGCGGCAAGATGTCGGCGGGCCAACTCGCGGCAGTCTAAAGCACGCTCGGTGCGAGCGCTGATGCACTCGCTCTTGTGTTCTTAATCTACCGTGCGGGCGGGTCGGCTTGGTCGATCCGCCCGCGCTTCATTTTACATACCCACGGAGTCGTCATGACCAATCCCCGCTTCGCTGTCGGCCAAAGCGTCTCCGTCGCCATATCAAAGCGCTATCGCCACCCGGAAGGCGCATATCGCGTCATCGCTGCGATGCCAGCTTCGGGCGGCGCCACCCAGTATCGCATCAAAGGCGATCTGGAAAAGTTCGAGCGCATCATCGATGAGATGCATCTCTCCGACGCTTAAGGCGCTGCCGCTTTAGGCGGACTCACCCTTCAAACGCTTGCGCGCGCGCTCTTCCCCAATGAGCGGAAAAAGCGCCGCCATTTCCGGGCCGTGATCCATACCCGTCAGCGCTTGGCGCAGCGGCATGAACAAAGCTTTGCCTTTGGCGCCGGTCTTTTCTTTCACGGCGTTGGTGAAGGCCTGCCACGACGTGGCGTCGTAGCCACCACTTGGGAGCAGATCAGCCGCTGCGGCAGCAAACACCGCATCCGCTATCACGGGCGTCACCGGGCCATCGACGATCTGCGCATAGTCCTTCACATCCGGCAGCAGAGTGAGATTGGCGCGCACAGCGAGCCAGAACGCCTCACCCTTGTCGGCGTCAAGCTTCGCCAATCGATCCTTTACGGCTGCGTAGTCCAGTTGATGCACAACAGCTGCGTTAACACGCTTCAGCTCTTCCGGATCGAAACGCGCTGGCGCCCGGCCAATTTTCTCAAACGAAAACTCTTCGGAAAGTTGTTCGATCGTCAGACGCGCCTCGACTGGATCAGACGTGCCGATCTTGGCCAAATGCGAAAGCACCGCCATCGGCTCGTAGTCCTCGTCGGCCAGTTCGCCAACGCCCAGCGAACCAATGCGCTTTGACAGCGCGCTACCATCGGCGCCGACCAACAACGGAAAGTGCCCGAACGCCGGCACTGGCCCGCCGAGCGCTTCAAAGATTTCAATCTGCACGCCCGAATTGGTGACGTGATCTTCGCCGCGCACGATTTGTGTGATCTTGAAGTCGATGTCGTCCACGACGCTCGGCAACGTGTAGAGAAACGCGCCATCCTCTCGGATCAGCACCGGATCGCTGAGCGACGCCGTGTCGATCGATTGCGGGCCACGCACCAGATCGACCCAATCTTTACGCGCGCCGGAGAGCTTGAAACGCCAGTGCGCTTTGCGCCCCTCCGCTTCCAGTTTAGCGCGATCCTCGTCTGTCAGCTTCAGCGCGGCGCGATCGTAAACCGGCGGCTTGCCCGTCGCCTGCGCGATTTTCCGCTTGCGATCGAGTTCATCTTCGGTCTCGTAGCAGGGATAAAGCAACCCAGCGTCTTTCAGCGTCTGCGCAGCTTTCTCGTACACGTCGAAGCGCGCTGACTGATTGGCGCGCTCGTTCCACGGCAGCCCCAACCAGCGCAGATCGTCCTCGATTGATTGTTCGTAGGCTTTCGTTGAGCGCGCGATGTCTGTGTCGTCTATGCGCAAGAGCACCTGACCGCCCTGCCGCAACGCAAACAGCCAGTTCATGAGCGCGGTGCGAACATTGCCAACGTGGATGCGGCCCGTCGGAGACGGTGCGAAACGGAGACGGATGGACATGATGTCAGATTCTTCTGGTTAGGGGCCGGGTTATGGAGCGCGGCGGGCGCGCCTGTCCAGCGCTGCGGGTGCAGAGCTGGCGCGCGGCTAAGTCTTTCCCCGCCCGGGTTTTTCGCTATGGTCGCGCCCAGTTCGAATAGGGAGCTAAAGCCATGCCCACCACGGCGCGCGAAGTCCGTCTGAAGAGCCGCCCGGTCGGCATGCCCGAACTCAGCAATTTTGAGGTCGCGACCGTTCAACTCCCGGATCCAGGCCCCGGCGAAGTGCTGGTGCGCAATTCTTGGATGTCCGTCGATCCATACATGCGCGGCCGCATGTATGACCGGCCGAGCTATGTGCCGCCATTTGCTTTGGGGGAAGCGCTGCAAGGCGGCGCTATCGGCACGGTGGTGAAGTCGAACGATCCGAAGTTTGCGCCCGGCGATCTGGTGGATTCCATGTTCGGGTGGCGCGAAGCATTCGTCGCCCCTGCCGCCGGCCTCAACAAGCTTCCGCAAACCGGCGTCCCGCCGCAGGCTTTTCTCGGCGTACTCGGCATGCCGGGCATGACCGCCTACTCAAGCTTTCACCGCATTGGCGAGCCTAAGGCTGGCGATGTCGTGCTCGTCTCCGCCGCTGGCGGCGCTGTTGGCGCGACGGTTTGTCAGATCGCGAAGATTCGCGGCTGCACCGTCGTCGCGATGGCCGGTTCGGATGCGAAGCTCGACTGGTTGAGGACGCGCGGCATCGACGCCGGCATCAATTACAAAGTCGGCAACCTGCTCGAAAACGTCCGCGCCGCAGCGCCAAAGGGCATCGATATCTATTTCGACAACGTCGGCGGCGAGCACCTGGAGGTCGCTCTCGAAGCCGCGCGTCCGTTCGCGCGCTTCATCGAATGCGGCATGATCTCCATCTACAATGCCAAAGAGCCGCCAGCCGCACCGCGCAATCTGGCCTACGTCGTCGGCAAGCGCATCAAGATGCAGGGCTTCATCGTCGTCGACTACATCGACATGCGCGACCAGTTCATCGCTGACATGAGCCAGTGGGTGAAAGACGGGCAAATCAAGTGGGAAGAGACCGTAGAGAACGGTGTTGAACGAGCACCGCAGGCGTTCCTCAACTTGTTCACCGGCGCCAACGCCGGAAAAATGTTGGTGAAATTGGACTAGTCCGCTTCGTGATCCACCTGCGCTCTGCGGTCGATCACGGCAGAGCGCAATCGATCAAGCACGAAGAAGATGATGCAGCAGAAACTGTTCCAAGCGTACGTCATGGTGGATTGGAGCGCCGCGGCGAAGCCGACGACGGGTCCAGACTCCATCTGGATCGGCGTGTTCAAGCGCAACGTCCGCTTCCAGATGGCGTTCGAGTCGCACAATCCGCCAACGCGCGCCGCTGCTTTGACTCAGCTTGAATCGATCCTCGATGAGCTGAAGCGCAAGCGCGAGCGTGTGCTGGTTGGTTTCGATTTTCCACTCGGCTTTCCACGCGGCACAGCTACCGCTTTGAAACTGCAAGGTGAGCCGTGGCGCGCCATGCTCGACTTCGTGGCGAAAGAGACGAAGGACAAGCCCGATAACACAAACAACCGCTTCCAAGTCGGCGCCAAGATGAACCGGCTGATGACCGGCGAAGCCTTCCCGTTCTGGGGCGCGCCTGCGCGCGATGAGCAAACCATGCTCTCGACCAAACGCGTCCGCGAGCACGGGCCAGACGACTTACCGGAGTTTCGTTTGACGGAAGAAGCCATCAAAGGCCCGTCTTCAATCTGGAAGCTCTTCTACCAGGGCTCCGTCGGCGGTCAGGCGATCACCGGCATGCCAGTGATCAAGCGCCTACGCGATACGCGCGAGGCGAAGCTTTGGCCGTTCGAAACTGGCTGGAAACCGCTGACGCCAGCTGATCTCGAAGGCACGGAAGCGATCTTTACCGAGATCTATCCGAGCCTCTTTGCGCCTGCGCTAAAGGCTGGGGAGATCAAAGATCAAGCGCAGGTGCGCGCCGCCTGCGAACGCTTCGCGGCGCTCGATGAAAAAGGTCAGCTCGGCGCGCTGTTTGGTCCTGCAAAGGATGACGCGCGACGCGAAATCGTAGAGCGCGAAGAAGGCTGGATACTGGGCGTGAACGCCTAAGCCGTTTCGATCGGCTTAGGCAGCTTCCGCGCTACCACCCACCACCGCAGCAGTAAAACGGCAGCGCTGAGCACACTCGACCAGAAGATCGCTAGCACCAAGCCCGCGACACCCATGCCTTGCGTCTCAGCCAGCCAAAAGCCGAGCACCGGCATCACCACGGCGTACGCTGCGATGTGGCTGAAGGTCGGAAACCAATTGTCACCACGCGCGCGCAACACGGACGCCGCCACCACTTGCGCGCCATCCGGATGCAGCACCAAAGCCGCCACCCACATCAGCGACGCGACCAAAGCCGCGATCGCCGCGTCGGCGGTGTAAGCGCGTCCGATCTGCTCTGCGAAAACTAAAATCGCAACGGCCGCGATAATCATGCCGATCGCGTTCAAGCCAATGCCGGTCCACCCGGCTCGCTGCGCATCCTGTGGCGCGTGGCGCCCGACCGCCTCCGACACCAGCACAGCGCTCGCAGCGCCGACGCCAAGCGCCACCATGAACACCAACGCCATGATGTTCAAAATGATCTGATACGCAGAAACCACGTCCGCGCCCAATCGCCCGGCAATCACGGTCATCGCTGAAAAGGCGCCAGCTTCCACCGCTTGGCTCACAGCCGCTGCAATGCCAACTGCGAGCAGCGCTCTATATGTCGGCCCCGTTGCGTTCTTCACACCGACGCCAAAGTGGACGCGGTCACGCAAAAGAAAGAAAATCCAAAACAGGATCACGCCCGCCAGAAATACACGCGCGCCAACAGTAGCCCACGCAGAGCCAATCGCGCCGTGCTCAGGCACCCACCATAAGTTCAGCGCCAAGTTGACTGCGTTCGCGGCCCACATGATCGCCATGCTGATGCCGGGCTTCTTGATCGCTTCGAGAAAAAACGTGCCCGCGACATAAAGCAAATGCAGCGGGATCGAGAGCGCGAGCACAGCCATCACCGGCGTCGATGGCCCTGCGAGATCCTCGCCGATCCCGAACGCCGTGAACAAGCGCTCACCGCCAAGCCACATCAGTCCAGCCGAAAGCACCCCAGCGACCAAGCCGAGCACCAAGCCGCGCCGCAGCGCTACGCCAGCGCCTTGCGGATTGCCTTCGCCCATCGTGCGCGCAGCAAGCACCTGCACGCCTTGCAGCAAACCGATCGCCGCGACCAAAAATACAGCCGTCGGCGCCCACCCGAGCGCTTGATAAGGCAACTCATCCGCCGCCAATTGGCCAACGACAATCACATCCACCAACCCCATGCCGATGATACCCAAGCGCGCGAGTGCTACGGGTCCGGCGAGGCGCAAAACGTCGCGCACATAGGGGCGGGAGGCGGCCATGAGGACGCGCCTCTTAGCGGCTCGTTACGAGTCGGTCGAGCCTGGGGCGACGGGCGGCTGCGCTGCCGCACTAGCGGTGCGATACAAAAACGCGGAAAGCCCCGCCTCCAGCGCCGAGAAGATCGAAAGCTGGAAGAAAATCGCGCTCGCGTAGAAGAGCGCAAAGCCAATCCGGTTGCTCTGGCCGTAGGCGACAATCCCCGCAGGATCAGTCGGCGCACCAAGGGACATTGCGGCGAGCGATTGCAGAGCTCCCACCAGAATAAGCGCCGGCGCCAGCAGCACGATCCGCGACAGCAAAATGCGCACGAACAGTCCGCGCGTCAGCCTCCAACTCTCGAACACCACGATGCGGCGGCGATCCACACTCGCGGGCGCGGAGAAATAAAACCGCGTCGTCAATACAAACAACAGCGCCATGCCGATCAGCAGACACCAGAACAGCACATCGGGCTGCGCTGCGATGGCGCGGTCCATGATCGCGCGCACCGCCGCCTCATTCTCACCGGCCGCCTGGACTTCGGCGCTGTACGGCGCGATCAGCACGCTCATCGCCACGAACACGACGAGCAGCATCACGATAAACGCAAAGCACCCGATGATGGCCATGCTAAGCACGAGGCGCCCCGCATGAGCGGCGAGGCCTTGACGCGGATCTACCCCGCCCAAAGCCGCACTGATGTAGAACGCATACGCCGCCGCAAAGCCGCCCAGCAGCGTCACCATCCAGATCAGCGACGGCCCAGTCAGCACCAGCGCGACGGCTTGCGCCACCGCGACGGCGCCCGCGGCGATGCCGATGCGCTGCCATTGTGCACGCACGAACCGCAACGATGCGCCAATACTGTCACGCGCGGGCGTTGGGGAAATGGGTCCTGCCATGCGCTCCTATCGCACGAACCGGCTGCAGCGCGCGAGACTTGAAGCGCGGCCCCGGGCGCGGCATGTCATCGCCCATGAAACCTGTGCATGTAGTAGGCGGCGGCTTGGCCGGATCGGAAGCAGCGTGGGCGCTGGCGAATGCCGGCGTACCGGTGGTGCTGCACGAAATGCGCCCCGTTCGCATGACCGACGCGCACCAAACCGAAAAGTTCGCGGAACTCGTCTGCTCCAACTCCTTCCGTTCCGACGATTGGCGCGGCAACGCCGTTGGCCTCCTCCACGAAGAAATGCGCCGCTTAGGCTCGCTCGTGATGGCAAGCGCCGAACCAGCGCAAGTGCCCGCCGGGAGCGCGCTTGCGGTGGACCGCGACGTGTTTAGCGATGCCGTAACAGCGGCACTGGTGGCGCATCCGCTGATCGAAGTGCGGCGTGAGGAAGTGCGATCGCTTGATCAACTCCTTCGTCATCCTGGGGCTCGCGGAGCGAGAGCCCAGGACCCAGGGGCCATCACACAAATCGATGACCTCCTGGATCCTGGGCTCGCACTGCGTGCGCCCCAGGATGACGATAGCAGCATCATCTTCTCCACCGGCCCACTCACCTCGCCTTCCCTTGCAGACTCCATCCGCTCACTCACCGGCGAAGACTCCCTCGCCTTCTTCGACGCCATCGCGCCAATCGTGCATGCGGACTCGATCAATTTTGACATCGCGTGGAAGCAATCGCGCTACGACAAAGAAGGCCCCGGCGGCGACAAGGCGGCGTACGTCAACTGCCCGATGGATGAAGCGCAATACACCGCCTTCATCAACGCGCTGAACGCTGGCGCCAAAACCGAGTTTCGCGAGTGGGAGAAGAACACGCCCTACTTCGAAGGCTGCTTGCCGATCGAAGTGATGGCTGAACGCGGGCCGGAGACGTTGCGCTTCGGACCGATGAAGCCTGTCGGCCTGATGGATGCGCGCGCCGGCAAACGGCCCTACGCGGTCGTGCAACTGCGCCAAGACAACAAGCTCGGCACGCTATTCAACATTGTCGGCTTCCAAACAAAGCTCAAATACGGCGCGCAAGAAGAAATCTTCCGCATGATCCCCGGCCTCGAAAATGCGCGCTTCGCAAGGCTCGGCGGCATTCACCGCAACACGTTCTTGAACTCGCCGAAGCTACTCGATGCAACGCTGCGCCTCAAAGCAGAACCGCGCGTGCGCTTCGCAGGACAAGTCACGGGCGTCGAAGGCTACGTCGAAAGCGCCGCTATGGGCATGCTCGCCGGGCGCTTCGCTGCCGCTGAGCGCTTAGGCAAAACAATCGAACCACCGCCGCCCACCACCGCCCTCGGCGCGCTACTCGCGCACGTCACCGGCGGACATATCGTGGGCGGGAAAGGCTCGTTCCAACCGATGAACGTGAACTTCGGCTTATTTCCGGAGATCACTGCGCCAACGCACGGCGCGGATGGAAAGAAGCTCAAAGGCGAAGAACGCGGACGGGCGAAGAAGCTAGCGATGGCGGAGCGGGCGTTGGGGGATTTAAGTACGTGGCAGGTTAACGCCGCTTCGCCTGCGCGCGTTTGAAATCCAGCGCTTTGTTTTGTGCTACTTGCCAGCCGCGCCATGTCTCTAGCGACGGCATCTGCTCGTCGCGCCAGTTCGGCGGCTCTACACCGGCTGCCGTGTAGTCAGCCGGCGTCAAAGCGGCGCGTTCTTGATCTTCTACCGTCATCATGTGCGTGCACCTCGAAGAGCACGCCGCCGACTGGTGCGACCCAGCCGACGGCGTCTCGATTAAGTCTTCGGCGTTTCGGTCTTCGGCGCCGGCGCAACCGGAACAGCCGCGTCCTTGTGATCGACGCTCTTATCGGCCGTCTCGGTCACAGGCGTGGTCGTCGGCGCGCTTGGCGCCGTTATGGGCTGATTGGTCATGTGCGTAATCTTTCACGTCAGCGCAAAGCTGACCGTGCTCACGTGGTCAGAACGCTCGCGATTACAAGGCCCGCGAGCGCTTTAGCGCCCTGGCGCCGGATTTATACGATACGAGACGGGTGATGCACGTTGGTGCGAAACACCCGCGCTGGCGCCGCTAAATTGTGTTGCGCCTCGGCGATGCTCTCAAGCGCGTTACTCTCTGAGCGATAATCGCCGAAGAAGACGCCGTCGAACGCCACCCTATAGATCGAGTGATGAAGCGTGATCACAAACGCCGACTGAACACCCTTCATGAGGCTTTGCCGTCGTTCTTGTAAGCGATCGAGTCATGCATGGAGCCGCTCCAGGCTCCCAATCGGCCAAGACCTTCGTATCAGGCCGGCCTACTGGAACGATCCCACGCGTGGCGCAGATCGCTGCATAAGAGGTGGCGCGCGCGGCGGCGCATTCAATGGCGGACTTGGCTAAATCAACCCACCGAGCGGCGAGCTAGGATCGGCATACTTTTTCTTGCCCATCCGCCCAGCCAGATAAGCTTCCCGGCCCGCGATCACCGCATGCTTCATCGCGCGCGCCATGCGGATGGGGTCTTTCGCTTCCGCGATGGCCGTGTTCATCAGCACGCCATCGACGCCAAGCTCCATCGCGATCGCTGCATCGCTCGCCGTGCCGACGCCCGCGTCCACGATCACAGGCACGCGCGATTGCTCCACGATCAGCCTGATGTTCACCGGGTTCTGCACGCCGAGGCCGGAGCCAATCAAGGAGCCGAGCGGCATGATGGCGACGCAGCCGGCATCCTCAAGCTTGCGCGCATACACCGGATCATCGCTGCAATAGACCATCACCTGAAAGCCCTCGGCGACTAGCACTTTGGCGGCACTGAGCGTCTCTTCCATATCCGGATAAAGCGTCTTCTGATCCGCCAGAACTTCAAGTTTCACCAGCTTCCAATCCCCCGCCTCGCGCGCGAGGCGCAACGTGCGCAGCGCTTCGTCAGCGGTGAAGCAACCGGCGGTGTTGGGCAGGAAGGTCACTTTCTTCGGATCGATATGATCGGTGAGCCGCTCTTTCGTCGGATCGCTTAAATTCACCCGCCGCACCGCGACCGTGACCATGTCCGCACCGGACGCCTCAAGCGCTGCCGCGTTCTCGGCGTAGGACTTGTACTTTCCGGTGCCGATGATGAGGCGCGAGACGTAGGCCTTGCCGGCAATAGTGAGTGATTCACTGGTCATCGATGGGGTCCAATCTGCGATAGCATCGCGTACTGCTTTGACGTGAAGCCGTGCGGCCTGATCACCGGTTTTGAACGGGGAGGTGAGTGTCCAGCCGCACGCAAAGTGGTCGAGAAAGCGCCGGAAGTCGGACTCGCCCATCGCATTGTCGCGCAGAAGCTCATCGAGAAAGGCCTCGGCGCCATCACACTCGGACCGAGTAACACGCAGCTGCAGAGCATAGTCGTCGGCAAGCCTTAGCCGCGAGTATTTGTCCACAGACTCCACGCATGCGAGCACGCGCGCAAAGCTCTCCGAGGCTCGCAATTCGGGAGGCTGCACCATCACCCACCCCCCACAAACTGCACAATCTCCAGCTGATCCCCGTCAGCCAGAATAATCTGCGACCACAGGCTCTTGGGCGCAATTTCGCGGTTGCGCTCAACCGCCACCCGCCGCCCATCTATCCCCAGGGAGGCGAGCAGGTCGGCGAGGGTCGCGGAATCGGGCGCCTCGCGCGTTTCTCCATTGACGATCAGACGCATGAGCCTTCCTATCCGCCCGACTTATAACCCCTTGAGCCGGGGTTCAACGGAAGCCCCCCTTCCCCGGTGCAGAGGACGATGCCGGACGGAAAACCAATCTATGTGCTGAACGGTCCCAATCTGAACTTATTGGGAACGCGCGAGCCACATATCTACGGTCATGTCACCTTGGCCGAGATAGAGAAGGCGTGCGCCGAACGCGCCGCACAGCTGGGCCGGGGCATCGTGTTCCGCCAATCCAATATCGAGGGCGAGTTGGTGAACTGGCTGCAAGAAGCCAGAGACAAAGCTGCGGCCGTTGTTCTAAACGCCGGGGCGTACACCCATACCTCAGTCGCGCTCTACGACACGATCAAGGCGATCGGCGTTCCCGTGATCGAGACCCACCTCTCCAACCCCGCTGCGCGTGAGGACTTCCGTCACGTTTCGTTAGTGGGCCAAGCCGCAAAGGGCGTCATCGCCGGCTTTGGGGCGACCTCATACCTACTGGCCGTAGAAGCGGCCGCGTTGATTGCACAAGAAAGCCAGACGTGAGCAGGAAATCGCAGCCGATGAGCGACAAGAAACAACAACAACCGATCGACCCCGCCTTGGTGCGCGAGTTAGCGGCGATCATCAATGAGAGCGGGCTTTCGGAAATCGAAGTCGAGCACGGCGAACTGCGCCTGCGCATCGCGCGTACGCTGACTGCAGCGCCGGTTGCGCATGTTGTTCACGCGGCGCCAGCCGCAGTGGTCGCGCCGCCACCAGCCGCCGCACCTGCGCCAGTTGCTGACGCAGCAGCACACCCAGGCGCCGTGCCCTCGCCGATGGTCGGCACCGCTTATCTTTCGCCGGAACCAGGCGCAGCTCAGTTCATCAAAGTCGGCGACAGTGTTTCCGAAGGCCAGACGCTGATGGTCGTCGAGGCCATGAAGACCTTCAACCCAATCCCGGCGCCGCGCGCAGGCAAGATCATCGCCATTCTCGTGACAGACGCCCAGCCCGTCGAATACGGCGAGCCGCTGGTGATCATCGAATGATGGCGGCGCTGCGTAACTGCTCACCCGCTTGCGGGGGAGCTGTCAGCGCGCAGAGCGCGATGACTGAGGGGGGATGGCGCGATGTTTGCCAGACTTTCCCCCTCCCCCTCGCTTCGCTCGGGACCTCCCCCGTAAACGGGGGAGGAGTTAACAGCGATGTTTGAAAAAGTTCTCATCGCGAACCGCGGCGAAATCGCACTGCGCATTCACCGCGCGTGCAAGGAGATGGGCATCTCCACTGTCGCAGTGCACTCCACCGCCGATACTGACGCGATGCATGTGCGCCTCGCGGACGAGAGCGTCTGCATCGGCCCGCCGCCGGCGCAAAAAAGCTATCTGCACATCCCGGCCATCATCGCCGCAGCCGAAATCACCGGCGCGCAAGCGATCCATCCGGGCTACGGCTTTCTCTCCGAGAACGCCAAGTTCGCCGAGATCGTCACCCAACACGGCATGACCTTCATCGGCCCGACTGCCGAACACATCCGTCTCATGGGTGACAAGATCGCCGCCAAGCAAGCCGCGATCGATACCGGCATGCCGGTCGTGCCCGGCTCCGATGGCGGCATCGCTTCGGAAGAAGACGCGAAAAAGTGGGGCAAAAAGATTGGCTATCCTGTGCTGATCAAAGCGGCCGCAGGCGGTGGCGGACGGGGCATGAAAGTCGCGCGCACGGCCGATGAAGTCGGCGAAGCCTTCTCCACCGCGCGCGCCGAAGCAAAAGCCGCGTTCGGCAATGACGAAGTCTATATGGAGAAGTATCTGACGCGACCGCGTCACATCGAAATCCAGATCGTCGCTGACAGCCACGGCAACGTCATACATTTGGGCGAGCGCGATTGTTCGCTGCAACGCCGCCATCAAAAAGTTCTTGAAGAGGCGCCTTCACCAGCGCTCAACGCCGAAGACCGCGCCAAAATCGGCCGCATCACAGCGGAAGCCATTCAAAAGCTCGGCTATCTCGGCGTCGGCACCGTCGAATATCTTTACGAAGACGGCGAGTTCTTTTTCATCGAAATGAACACGCGCCTTCAAGTCGAGCACCCTGTCACTGAGATGATCACCGGCATCGATCTCGTGCGCGAGCAGATCCGCATCGCTGACGGCGCGCCGCTGTCGGTGAAGCAGAAAGACGTGAAGTTCAACGGGCACGCCATCGAATGCCGCGTCAACGCTGAAGACCCACGCACCTTCCGCCCGTCACCCGGCAAGATCACCGGCTATCACCCGCCAGGCGGCTTGGGCGTCCGCTTGGATAGCGCCATCTACGCCGGCTATTCGATCCCGCCGAACTACGACTCGCTCATCGGCAAGCTCATCGTCCACGGCCGCGACCGCGCCGAATGCTTGATGCGCCTTAAGCGCGCGCTTGGCGAAATGGTCATCACCGGCGTCGACACCACAATTCCGCTCTTTCGCGATCTCATGGAAGAGCAAGACGTCATCAATGGCGACTACTCGATCCACTGGCTCGAGCAGAACCTGAAAGCAAAGACGGAGGCGGAGGGTTGATCATGCGTCAGGTGCTGGTGCTTATCGCGTTTACCGTTCTGGCCGCATGCACGCCGCCGTCTGCGCCGACAACCGAAGGCGACGCCTCAACGCCAGGCGCCACCGCTGACGCATCCACCGACCCGCTTGCGATCGCAGCCGCAGCCACCGTCAGCGAACAGATCGGCGTCCCAGTGTCGCTCGTGCCGCGCGTCAGCCGCGTCGAGGGCGATTGGGGCTGGCTCATCGCGCAGCCCTGGACGCCGGACGGCGCAGCGATCGACTGGTCGCAAACCAGCTACGCCCTACAAGCCTCGGAAGGCGTACTCGATGGCGCAGGCACCACCTACGTTCTGCTAAAACGCGAGAACGGCGCCTGGCGCGTGGTCGACGCCGTCGTCGGCCCGACCGATGTAGCCTGGGGCGATTGGCATCAACGCCACGGCGCGCCGGAATCGATCTTCGTAATGCCGCCCGCCTAAAGTTAACGGCCCGCGCTTTGCAGTTCCCGCCCTGAACTCGATTTCAGGGCGCATACATCCATGGGAAACACTGCCATTTCTGGCCTGGCGGCGCTGATCGCGCTCGCGTTCATCGCCATCGCCATCGTCGGCTGCTCCACACCGGTACAACAGGTCGCCGCTGAACCAATGAGCATCGCACCGATCCCGGTCGCCGAAGGCACGCCGGAGTTCCACGGCGCAACCATCGGCCGCGACACGCTCCGCTCGCGCGTGCCGTCTGAAGGCTAAGCGCCGCCGTTCAGCTGATGCAGAACAAGCGGGTTGCCTTCTGAATCATTGCACATCGCCATGCGACAGCGTGGGCCAGGAATGACTTCGCTTTTGAAGGTGACGCCGCTCGCTTTTAAATGCGCGATCATCGCGTCGAGGTGTTCGACCTCCAGCGCCAGCGCGCCGCCGCCTGGCGGCGTAGCGTCAAAGTTCTGCAACGCGATGCAACCACCTTCTGGCAAATCGTACTCGATCCACCATTGATCGCCGCGATTGCCGTGGTTTCCAATCTTGAGGCCGAGCGTCTCTTCGTAGAACTTCCGCGCTCTCGGAACGTCGCTCATCGTCAACATCGTGAACGCTACTTTGCGGATCATGTTGTCCTCCTGCGCTTAAACGAACACGATCCACTGACGCACGATCGCCGCGAGCGCTTTACGATCGGCCGCGCTGTCGCTGAGCGTCGCCATGGCGCGATCATCACCGAGCCATTTCAGCAGGCCATTTGGATCTTTAATCGCGGGCCGTTGCTCGCCAGCACGCACCTTGGCGCCGAGGTGAAGAATGACCTGCATACCTTGCTTGCTGCGCAGATTCAGTGTCGCGAACCACTCGGTCGTCCGAAAGCTCGGCGCATTCCACTTCACGCCTTCAGTGATTGACTCGTCGGCGCCCAGGATCGCTTTGCGGACCGCATCGATTTCAGCCCGCTGCGGGTGATCAATGCGGTCGAGCAGTGCGTCGACGTTTTCGACGGGCTTGGCCACTTACGCCGCCTTCGCAAACATCTCGTCCAAACGTTGGAAGCCCATCTCCATGCCGTCCGTCATCCCAGTTGCGACCGCACCGTCCCGTGCTTCTTTCGACGCAAACCGCATCGTGCAAACAAGCGTGACGACGCCGCCGGCTTCGCTCAGCTCAAGGGTAACCAGCGCTGGATCGCTCGCAGGCATTGAGCCGCCCACATCGCCTGCATCGTAATATTCGTCGTGCACGAGTTTCGATGGCTCGTTGACTTCGGTGAACGTGCCGTGAAAGCCGAACTGCTTGCCGTCTTCGTCGCTCTTCCAACGCCATTTGTAAGCGCCGCCTTCGCGCACATCCATTTCACACACGGGCATCGACCAACCGGGCGGACCAAGCATCCATTTTGTGATCAGCTCAGGTTTCGTGTGCGCATCCCAAACCAATTGGCGCGGCGCTCTGAACGTGCGTGTGACGCGCACTTCGTGATCACTTGGTAATGTGACTTGTGCTGACATTTTCCTCTCCTTGGATTCTCTCCGGAAGTTCGTTTACGCCGCAGCTTTGAACATGCCGTCGAGGCGAGTGTAGCTATGCTCCATGCCATCGGTCATGCCGGTGGAGACGGCGCCATCACGCGCGTCCTTCGAAGCAAACTTCATGGTGCAGACGAGCGTCGTGACGCCGTTCTGCTCACTAAGTTCAAGCGACACGATGCAGGGATCGCCAACTGGCATGGCGTAATCCATGTCGCCCGGATCGTAATATTGCTCGTGAACAATCTTCGACGGACCGTCGACTTCGGTGAACGTGCCGAAAAAGCCGAACTTCTTGCCGTCTTCCTGGTTTCTCCACTGCAACTTGTATGCGCCGCCGACGCGGACATCCATGTCGCACACCGGCATGTCCCAGCCGCCATAGCCCTGCCATTTCGGAATGAGTTCTGGCTTGGTATGCGCGTCGTAGACGACCTGACGCGGCGCGTTGAATTGGCGCGTCACCCGCACTTCGCGATCACTCGGCAACGTGACGTGTGCTGGTGCTGGCATTGTCTCGTCTCCTTGTTTGCGCATTCGTCCGAAGGACGAACGACTCCCCCCCGCGCCGACAGCGGCGCTTACTTTTTCTTTGCTCTGACCCGCGGTTTGGGCGCGTCCTGCTGCTTCAGCGTCCCAAGCAACGCGTCGAGACGCACGTAATTCTGCTCCCAGATTTCCTGGTAGCGCTCGATCCAATCGTTGGCGGCGTTGAGCGGCGCCATCTCGATCTTGCACGGCCGGCGCTGACCATCGCGTCCCTTGCTGATCAGCCCCGCGGTCTCGAGCACGCGCAAATGCTTCGACACCGCCGGTTGGCTTAGAGCAAAGGGCGCAGCCAGCTCCATGACTGAGGCCTCACCCTCAGCAAGCCGGGCCAAAATCGCCCGCCGCGTGGGATCAGAGAGTGCTGCAAAGGTCGCGTCGAGGTTCATATATCGCCATATGGTTATATGCTATTTCGGTTATATATCTACCTATCATCAAGTCAAGCGCCATTGAAACGCCGCCGCGATTTGGCAATCCTCGCCCCGGTGAGGCCCTTCTCAACCGACGATCTTCTCGCCTGTTACCGGCGCGGCATCTTTCCGATGGCGGAGAGCCGTGAGGATCAAGGCTTCTTCTTCGTCGATCCGGAATGGCGCTGCCTCTTCCCGCTCGACCGCTTCCACGTTCCGCGCCGCCTCGCGCGCACGCTGCGCTCCGGGCGCTTCAGCTTCACCATCGACCGCGACTTCGCGGCCGTCATCGACGGCTGCGCCGAACCTGGCCCCGACCGCGAAGACACCTGGATCAACCCCGACATTCGCGCGCTCTACATGGCGCTGCACGCTCAAGGCGTCGCGCATAGCGTGGAAGCGCGCATCGATGGCGTGCTCGCGGGCGGGCTCTATGGCGTAGCGATTGGCGGCGCATTCTTCGGCGAAAGCATGTTCTCGCGCGCGACCGACGCCAGCAAAGCCGCACTCGTGCATCTCGCGGCGCGATTGCGTTTCGGCGGCTTCAAACTGCTCGACGCCCAATTCATCACACCGCATCTGACGCAATTCGGCGCGCAGACGATCCCTCGTCGGATATTCCAGGCGTTGCTTTCGGTCGCGTTGGAAACCAGCGCCACATTCGCGGCGCTACCCGAAAGCACAAGCGGTGACGAAATGCTCGCTCTGCTGGCAGCGGACTAGTGTGATACGAACAGCGGCATAAAACTGGGGGACATCGTGAACGATCTGACGCTCGCACAGAGAGACATGCGCCACGGCTATATCAGTGGCGCAGGCGGCATTCTGGCGTCCTCGCTCGCTTGGGGAGCGGCGGCTGTGACCGCATGGTTCGTCTCACCTGCACAATCAGTCTGGGTTTTGTTCATCGGCGGCATGCTGATCCATCCAGTCGGCATTCTGATTAGCAAAGTGCTCGGCGCGCGTGGCGGACACGAGAAGGCCAACCCGCTCGGCGCCGTGGCGATCGCCAGCACCTTCTGGCTGATCTTCAGCCTGCCACTCGCTTACGTCGCGTCGCTGCAGCGGCTCGAATGGTTCTTCCCAGCAATGCTGCTCATCATTGCCGGACGCTACCTTATCTTCGCGACCATTTACGGCATGCGCCTCTATTGGGCGCTTGGCTTCACACTCGCAGCCGCGGCAATCGCGTTGGTCTATCTCAGCGCAGCGCCTCTCATCGGCGCGATAACCGGCAGCTTTATTGAACTGGCGTTCGCGATCGTGGCGTTCGTTCTGCACGCGCGCTGGAAGTCGCTGGTCCCGGCGTAAGCGCTTATCTTATTTCACGATCCGCTCAACGCCGCCCATGTACGGCACCAGCGCTGCCGGCACTTTAATGCTGCCGTCGGCTTGCTGATAATTCTCCAACACCGCCACAAGCGTCCGCCCAACGGCACGCCCCGACCCGTTTAGCGTGTGCACGAATTCGGTCTTGCCGTCCTTATTGCGGAAGCGCGCGTTCATGCGGCGGGCTTGGAAGTCGCCGCAGTTCGAGCACGAGCTGATCTCGCGATACTTGCCTTGGCTCGGCAGCCAAACTTCGAGATCATAAGTCTTGCGCGCGCCAAAGCCCATGTCGCCGGTGCACAGCAGCATCGTGCGATACGGCAATTCCAAACGCCGCAGCACTTCTTCCGCGCAACCCACCATGCGCTCATGCTCGTCGTGGCTTTGCTCAGGCGTCGTGATCGAAACCAGCTCGACCTTCCGGAATTGGTGCATGCGGATCATGCCACGCGTATCGCGGCCAGCAGCACCCGCTTCGGCGCGGAAGCACGGCGTATCGGCCGTCATCCGCAGCGGCAGCGGCGCCTCGTCCAAGATCTGCTCGCGCACCAAATTGGTGAGCGCCACTTCCGATGTCGGGATCAGCCAGAAATCCTCGCGCGTAGGTGCATTCTCGAGGATATCGTTCAGCACTTGCGTCGGCTTCGCGCCCGGCCCGCGCTTCTCGAACTCTTCGTCGAACTTTTCGAGCGCTGCGTTCAGCAATTCCTGACGACTAACTGTACGCGCCGCCGTGAACTGATCGTCCACAAACTTCGGCAACTGACCGGTGCCGAACATCACATGGTCTTTGACCAGAAGCGGCGGCGACACTTCGGTGTAACCGTACTCAGTCGTGTGCAGATCGAGCATGAACGCCGCAAGCGCGCGCTCGAGCCGCGCAAGCTGCCCCTTCAGCGCCACGAAGCGCGAACCAGACATCCGCGCCGCAGCTTCAAAATCCATCTGCCCGAGCGCTTCGCCAAGCGTGACGTGATCGGCCGTCAGATCAAGCGCAGGTGGGTTGGCGCCCGATTGGATGTACCAACGGCGCACTTCGATATTGCCTTCCTCGTCGGCGCCGTCGGGCGCGTCGGTAGCCGGCAAATTTGGGAGGCCGGCAAGCAGCTCATCGCGCACGGCCAGCCACTTGGCTTCATCGGCGCTCGTCTCTTCAATGCGTTGCTTCAGCGCCGCGACCTGAATGATCAACCGATCAGCTTCCGTATCATCCTTCTTCGCCTTCGCCGCGCCAATGGCTTTCGACGCCGCGTTGCGCTGAGCTTCGGCTTCCTGCTTTGCAGTGGAGGCGGCGCGCGCTTTGATGTCGGCGTCGATTATCTTTTGAGCTTGAGGCGGCAACCCTCGGCGCGCCCAGGCGGCGTCGTAGAGAGCGGCGTTTTCGCGGATAGCGCGAATGTCGTGCATCGAGTCTTTCCCGTTTGCGCCCCGCTTAGCGGAACGGACGGAAAAGCGCTACGGGGCGGGTGGCGCGCCTGCCGCAACCGCCGCAGCTTCAGCCTTCTCGCGGGCGGCGCGGGCTTTTTCCATCGCCGCTACGATCCAGATCGAGATTTCATAGAGCAGGTAAACCGGCACGGCCATGACGAACATCGAGATCAGATCGTTCGGCGTCACCATGGCCGAGAACGCAGCGATGCCGACGATGGCGTAGCGGCGCCCCTTGCGCAGCAATGACGTGGAAACAACCCCAACCTGCCCCAGCAGCGACAGCACCACCGGCAACTGGAACATCAGCCCAAACGCTAGAACGAGCGTCGTCACCAGCCCCATATATTCTTCGACCTTCGGCAGATACGTCACCTGCACCGGGCCGTCGGTGACTTCCTGCGTCAGCGCAAAGTTCAGCGCAAACGGCATAGCGACGTAAAAGACAAAGCTCGCGCCGAGCAAAAACATAATCGGCGAGGCCAGCATGAACGGAGCAGCAGCGGCGCGCTCACGCTTATAAAGCCCCGGCGCAATGAACGCATAAACCTGCCAAGCCAGCACCGGAAACGCCAACACAATGCCGCCAAACAACGCGATCTGCATCTTCACAGAGAAGAAGCCGAAAGCGCCGGTATTGATCAACTGGATCGCTTCACCAGCCCGCTCAGGATGCACATGCGCCATAGCCGTCTGAAACGGTTGGGCAAGAAACAGGAATAGATCGTCGGCGAAGTAAAAGCAGATCGCAAAGCCGACGAAGATCGCAAGCACTGAGCGCACCAGCCGATCACGCAACTCGCCAAGATGGTCTAGCAGCGGCGCGCGTGAGGCTTCGATTTCATCGTCGTCATTGACCGCGGCGCTCATGGCGCACTCCGCACGATCGGCGTCACGTTGGAAGGCGGCTCGTCCACCGCTGGCGTCTCAACGGGCGCATCATCCGCGGGCACATGCGTAATCGACGGCCCAGACGGCCCGCGCGCTGTCGCCACCGGCGGCGGCACGCTCACCTCTGGTGCAGGCAGCGCAGACGGCGGCGGTTGTTTCGGAATACCGGCGTAATCTTCCAAAGTCGGCAATGGCTTTGAGAGTTCGGCGCGGATGTCGTTCAGCGACGTCGTATTGCGCAGCGCATCCACTTCGCGCTTCAACTCGTCGAGTTCAGCCTGGCGCGCCAGTTCATCGAAGCCGGAGCGAAACTCTTGCGCCATGCCACGCAGCTTCGCCGTCCAGCGGCCGAGCTTGCGAAACAGCAACGGCAAATCCTTCGGCCCCACGACCACGAGGGCGAGGATGCCGAGAATAATGATCTCGTTGAAGCCAAGGCTCGGAAGCATTTTGAGTGCGCCTAGGCGGCTTAGTTCTGCGCGCGATCCGTTTCGCGCTGCTCGGCCTGATCTTGCACCTGACGCGGCGTCTCAGTCGGCGCCGGCGGATCTTGCGGATCGACCAGGCCCTTGCGGAAACCACGGATGCCTTTGCCGAAATCTTCCATCATGCCGGAGATGCGTCCCGGCTTGGAGAACAGCAAGAAGGCCAAAGCCAAAACAATGAGCAGGCCCCAAAGGCTCGGCATATGCATGTCGTAAAACTCCATTCCGCCTATCGGCGCGAATTACGTGTCGTCGCCCATATGATCCACGAAAAAGCTTGCCGCGTCGTCACCTTCCGACAGCGGTTCTTCGTCACTGGCCAGGTCATCGCTGGGGCGCGGGATATCGAGTTGCGTCGCCGCGCGCGGGTCCAGCAGGCCCAGACCTTTGAGATCGTCCTTGCCCGGCAGTGCGTCAAGCGACGGCAGGCCGAACTGGCTGAGAAAGGCGTCGGTTGTCCCAAACGTCAGCGGACGGCCCGGTGTCCGACGCCGGCCGCGCGGCCGGATCCAGCCGATCTCGAGCAGAAGTTCCATCGAGCCGCGCGACAGGCTGACCCCGCGAATATCCTCGATCTCAGCCCGCGTGACCGGTTGATGGTAGGCAATTACCGCTAGCGTCTCCATAGCCGCCTTTGGCAAGCGCTTGGGCGCCTCGCGCGTTTCGGCAAACAAGCTCGACAAGTCCGGCGCTGATTGGAAGCGCCAGCCAGCGCCCGTCTCCACCAAGTGCACGCCGCGCTCGGCATAATCAGCCTTCAGCGTCATCAGCACCGCCGCGACATCGACCGCAGGCCCAAGCCGCTCGCCCAGCACCTTGGCCGGGATCGGCTCACCACCGGCGAACAACAAAGCTTCCGCAGCCCGGATCGCATCAACCGACGGCGCAGCGCGCAGCCGTTCGCCCTCGCGGGCACTATCGGTGTGCTGGTCAATCTCGCTCATGCGCGATCCTTATGCGCCGAGCGCGCGCGCACGAACAATGGCGCAAACGCTTCAGACTGCTGCAACTCCGCCTTGCCCTCGCGCGTCAGCTCCAGCGACGCACCGAACGTCGACGCCAGATAACTCTCCGGCGGCGGCGCATCCGGGCCGGTATCGTCGCCAGCCGGCGCGAGCGCCGTGATCGAGCGCCACTCATCCAGCTTAGTCAGCGCCTGTTCGAGTTTCTTTCGCGCCGTATCGAGCGGATAAGCACGGCGCACGAAGGTCGTGTACGCCTTCTTGCGGATCGCCTTCGAACGATCGGCGCAATAGGCGTTGAGCAATTCATAGAGATCGGCCCGCCACACCACTTGCTTGGTCAGCACCGTGGCTTGCGGCTGACCGTTCAAGAACACATCGCGCCCAAGCTGCGGCAGCTCTTCCAGACGCTTCGCCGCCGACCGCGCCAGCGCCAGGTTCATCAGCTTCTGACGCAGCGCCGCTTCTATGGCTTGCGGATCGGGCTCGTCTTCCGCCAGCTGCGGCTTCGGGATCAGCAGGCGCGACTTCAGCAGCGCCAGCCACGCCGCCATCACCAGATAATCGCCCGCGATCTCCATGTTCGACGCGCGCGCTTCAGCGATGAACGCCAAATACTGATCAGCGATCTCGCCGATCGAAACTTTCGCGATGTCGATCTTCCGCGTGCGCGCCAATTCCAAAAGCAGGTGCAGCGGCCCCTCGAACGCCGCCAGCGCCAAGACAAGCGCTTCGCTCTCGTCCGCCTCTTCGGCGGCGAAGAGATCAGCCTGAATGGTTTCGGCGTCGTCGCTCATTGCGCAGCTATAGCCCAGATCCTGCGCGTTAGCCCACCAGCTCTCTGAATCTGGCCCAGGCCGCATCGGCGTCAATTTCGCGCGGCGGGCGTTTTGCGAAGCTCTCCACTGCTCTGGCGCGAACCAGCGACAGCCCTTCGAGCGGACGGCAGCCCTTCGCCGCCTGCTGCATCTCGGCGAGCACGCCCGAGCATTGCAGCACCACGTCGCAGCCAGCGCCGAGCGCAGCCTCGGCCCGCTCCGTCAGCCCGCCATTCAGCGCGTATTGCAGCGCCTTCATGTCGAGATCGTCGCTCATCAGCAGGCCCTGAAACCCGATACGATTGCGAATGATCTCTTCGATCACGAACGCCGAGCAGGTTGCCGGACGATCAGCATCCCACGCCTCATAGATGATATGCGCGGTCATCGCCGCTTCGGCGTCGGCGTTCTGCGCGAACGGGAAGACGTCGTGCGTAAGATCGATCTCGCTCGCCGACACGCGCGGCAACGCGAAATGGCTATCCGCTGTTGCGCGACCATGGCCCGGCATGTGCTTGATACACCCCGCCACGCCGCCATCGTGCAAACCTTCGAGCGCCGCCCGCGCCAGAACCGCGACAATCTTCGGCTCCGCAGAAAACGCGCGATCGCCGACGATCTTGTCGCTGCCATCGACCGGCACATCCAGAACCGGCGCATAATCAGCATCCACGCCAATGGACCGCAGCTCATGCGCAATCAGGCGGTGGCCGAGATAGGCGGCTTCCACGCCGTGCACATTGTTCTGCGCGAACACTTCGCCATAGCGCGCACACGCGGGCCAAACAGGCCATTCCGGAGCTTTCAGCCGCGCGACACGGCCGCCTTCTTGATCAATCCAGATCAGCGCATCGTGGCCGGCAGCTTGGCGCAGCTCCGCACAAAGCGCCCGCACCTGCTCACGCGACACGCAGGCTTCACGAAACAGAATAAACGCCCACGGCCGCGCATCGCGAAAGAACGCGCGCATGTCGGCGTCGAGCTTTGGCTGGCGGATGCCGAGCGCGCAGGAAAGCAAAGAACTCACGGGAAGCGCCTCTTAGCGCGCCGCGACGTAGCAGTCCTGGCCCATTTGCCGGATGCGGTCGCAGAACAACGCAGCTTGGTCGCGATTGGCGAAATGCCCGGCGCGCACGCGGTAATAGATGCCCCGCTGGCCGAGATCAGCGCGCTCAACATCAAGGGCTGCCGCCGCAAACAGCTGCGGCGCGCGCGACGACAAGCGCCGCCACAACGGATCGACAGCCGCCTCCGACTGCAACGCCGCCAGCTGCGCCACGAACTGACCATTGGCTGCAAATTGCGGCGCCGCCGAAACCTGCGGCGGCCCTGCCGGCTCAAGCGCGGGCGGCGGCGTCTCTGCAACCGGCGCAGGCGTGCTCGCCGCGTTCAGCGTCTCCGGCTCGGTCAGCGCGTCGGGGCCAATCGGATCGGCCACGATCGCACCCGCTTCCGACGGCGAAATCTTGTAAGGACCGGGCGAACTAATGCGCGGCGTCTCAGGGCTGCTGTAAAGCTGCCAAACGAAGCCGCCGAAGCAGACCGCGATTACCAGCATCAGGACGTACAACGTCCCCGCATGGCGCGACTGGTCGTCATACGCATGCATACGCGGATCGAAACTTCTGCTCACGAACGCCGCTCCCGGAATCGCTCTTCACCGCGCGTTTACCACGCTTCGACTTGCGTCCCGCTTAACGGAGCGGGGAGCAGCCCTGCATCGAGTGCATAATTCCGCAGGCGTAACGGATGCGTTAGCGGGATGGATGGCGGGCAGCGGCTAATGGCCCATTTTCAGACATCCGGCCCAGACGTGCTAGAAACCCGCAATGCGCGTGGAATTGCTCTCTCTATTGCGTGACCACTCCGTGTCACATCCCACCCGCGTCGTTGGGGTCGCGCTGGAGGGCCGTGAACTTCGAGTTCGCGTTGCGGGGTTGCCGTGGTGGCTGTCGAACGCCGACCGCAGCCGCGATCACGCTATTGAGTTCATATTCGGGGGCGTCGGCGACGGTATTATTGAGCCGTTGGACTTTGACTCAGAGTTCAACGAAGCGCTCGAACAGTTCAGCGTTGTTGCGGCCGAAGCCGTGCCATGGGCTCAGTCACGCGGTAGCGCAATCTATTGCAACGCGGCGCTGGCTAGGCCGCTGGAGATTTTCCTTACTGTCCATGATTTCTTAGCTTCGCACGGTGCGTTCCGCAGAGCGTGGCAATACTTGAATTGCCCTGATGGCGAAGAGTTAGGTCCGTTCATAAAGATCACGCAGGCCAATTCATACTTGCTGGGGCGATTTCCGCCCGCCATGCGCGATTTGGTCTGCGCCCAGTTGGATGCGCAGGGCGTTTCCTACTCAGAACTTCCCAGCGGCCATGAGCGGGCCGGGCAATTGTTGGTCACGATCCAACGCTCTCAGTTTTTCTGCCAAACGGCTGAAGCGGTATTTGACGGCTAGCTTCCGCTCCCGGCGCACTCCGGGATCGCGTAGCGAAACCCGGAACCCATGGGGTTGGAATGACGAGCAAGGTCGGAATGCAATCTATCCAACACCAAACACCGCGCTACGCCTTTGTTTTCAAGCTTCCGCACAAAATCTATCCGACTCCCCGCCAGCAGCCGTATTATGCGCAAGTCCGCTTCATCGAAGGGGCGTTGGTCCAACCCAGCGTGAAGCGGATCGTGATGAGTGAGATTAGGCGGCGGGGATTGAAACCGTCGCGGTCCGGGGATCGGTGTTGGACCGACCCGCTCACCGTTGGCGCACAGGGCCTGGAGTAAATAGCTCCTCATCTCTTGCGCTGGCGTCAGCATCGCGTAGACGCTGAGCGAAACGCGCAGTCTCTCATTTTGTATTTTGGCGCCTTAGCGCGTCAGCTCAGCGTCTCGCTCTTCGGCTCGTTACGGAGCGCGATGATGCCTGCGCATGCATTTAGAAGGGAGGAGCGCGGCGCTCCGCGCCGCTTAGCGCAAACCTAAACAGGTTGGAGCGCGGGCCTCCTGGCCCGCACTCTCGGTTCACTTCACGCCGTAAAGAAAGATGCGGGGCGGAGCCCCGCGCTCCAACCTGCAAACGTCATACAAATTTTACCGAGGCAAATTGAACAGCCGACGATGTTCCTCAAGCGCGTAATCGTCAGTCATGCCGGCGATGTAGTCGCAGATGCGGCGCGCGGTGCGTTGGCCGCGGGCGCCGTCGCCGCCGACTTGCCAAGCTGGCGGCAGGAGCTCCGGCTCTGCCAGCAACAGCTCGAACAATTCACGCAACACGCGCTTGGCATGACTACGCGAGCGATTGACCTTCCAATGCCGGTACATGCGCTGCATCAAAAAGCGCCGCAGCACCGCTTGGTGCTCGTTCATTTCATCGCTGAACCCAACCAGCGGCTTGCCTGCCGCACGCACATCTTCGGCGCTCTTCGGCGCCGCCTCCGCAAGCCGATTGCTCGATTCCCAAACCAGATCGTCAACCCACACCCCAATCAAGCGCCGCACAGTTTCCGCCGACAACCGAAACTCATCGAGCCCCGGATACTCAGCTTCCACTTCACCCAGCACACGCGCCACCATCGGCACTTCGTCGCGGATTTCTGCGAGCGTGAAGAGGCCGGCGCGCAGGCCGTCATCGATGTCGTGATTGTTGTACGCGATGTCGTCCGCATGCGCCGCCACTTGCGCTTCCGGGCCGGGCCACGACTCCAGTTCAAGATCGTGCGTCGCCACATATTCCTGGATCGCCACCGGCAAATCCTCGAGCGTTGCGCCAAAGCGCACCAGCGGACCGTTGTGTTTGACCACGCCTTCCAGCGTTTCCCACGTGAGGTTCAAGCCATCGAAGGTCGGATATTTGCGCTCAAGCTTGGTCAGCACGCGCAGCGTCTGCGCATTGTGATCGAAGCCGCCATAGCCCTCCATGCAGAGGTCGAGCACGTCTTCGCCCGTATGCCCGAACGGCGGATGCCCAAGATCGTGCGCGATACCCAACGCATCGGCGAGATCGTCATCGAGCCCCATCACGCGCGCCATCGAACGCGCAATCTGAGCCACTTCCAAAGAATGTGTCAGCCGGGTGCGGTAGTGATCGCCCTCATGGGCGACGAAGACCTGCGTTTTGCCCTTGAGCCGTCGGAACGCGCTAGCGTGGACGATGCGATCCTTATCGCGCTCGAAAGGATTGCGGGTGCGACTTTCCGGTTCCGGGTGCAGCCGCCCGCGCGACTTGGCCGGATCGGTGGCGTATGCTGCCCGGGGCGGGCGAATGTAGCCGCCATCCGCCTTCGCTTTGGCGCGTTTCACAGCTTTCTGCCCGTCAGCCACGAACCGGCTTCTCCTTCTGGCCCAGATCAGACCATATATGGGCGTGGTCCGCTTGAGAAACCTCCTAAGGCTTATCGTTAACGCATGACTGACATCGCCCTGACCCCCGCCGCCGCCGACCGCATCAAGGCTGTCGTCGCTTCCGAACCTGCCGGCGCTGGCTTGCGCGTCGCCGTGGATGGCGGCGGCTGTTCGGGCTTTCAGTATGAGATCGGCGTCGCAGCTGGCGCAAACGCCGACGATCTGGTGATCGAGCGCGACGGTGCGCTGCTCTTTATCGATCCGGTGTCGCTGCCGTTTCTGCTCGGCTCGCAAGTCGATTGGGTCGATGAACTGATCGGCGCGTCGTTCAAGGTGAAGAACCCCAACGCCACCTCCGCGTGCGGCTGCGGCGTCAGCTTTTCGGTCTGACCATGTTCGGCCGCTCCAAAATCGATCGCGGCATCGAAGCTTTCGAGAAGCAAGAGTGGAAGCGCGCCCGCAAGCTGCTCGAAGAAGGCTTACAGGACGAGGATCGTCCAGGCGGCTTGCATCATCTTGGCGTTTTGTATTGGCGCGGCCTCGGCGGTCCTGCGGACAAAGAGGCCGCCGTCGATTGCTTCGCGCGCGCTGCCGACATCGGCCACGTTGGCGCCGAAGTCGCCTACGGGATCGCGCTGCGCTCCGGCGTTGGCACAGCGCGGGACGATGAGCGTGCTTACGCATTCTTCCGCTCCGCCGCCGGCGCAGGTGATCGCGACGCGATGATCCAACTGGCGACGATGAGCGAACCCGAAGACGCGCGCCGCTGGCTCTTCCGCGCATCTGAATTAGGCCACGCGCCAGCGATGGTGCATCTTTCCGACATGCTGATGGAGCGCAATCCAGTCGAGGCCCTGTCATGGCTCTACGCAGGCGTCACAGTCTCAGGCGACGACGCAGCCCGCAAACGCGCCAAGGAGTTAGCAAGCGAAATGACAGCCGCCGAAATCGCAACCGCCCAAAAAGCCGGTCGCGCCTACGCCAAAGACATCCAACAACGCATACGCGACGGGCGCCCCTAGGGCGCCGTTGGCAGTGCGGCCGAGGCGGGACATGATCGCTCCATGAACGTCACCGAAGCCATCAAAGCGCGCACCTCCATTCGCGCGTTCAAGCCCGAACCAATCCCAGAAGCGCTGCTGCGCGAAATCCTAGATGTGGCGCGCTTCTCGCCCTCCGGCGGAAATCTGCAACCCTGGAAAGTGATCGCCATCAGCGGCGCTGAGCGTGACGCTGTCATCGCGCTTGCAAAAGCCAATTTGCCGGGCGCGGAGGATGATCGGCCAATCTATCCGGCTAATCTTCAGGAGCCGTACCGCTCGCGCCGCTACAAGCTCGGCGAAGATATGTACGCGCTGATCGGCATTCCACGCGAAGACAAAGCCGCGCGTCTGATGCACCTGATGCAGAACTATGAGTTCTTCGGCGCACCTGTCGCTCTGTTTCTCGTCATCGACAAAGCCATGGGTCATGGCCAATGGGCGCACCTTGGCATGTTCATGCAAACGCTTGCGCTCGCGGCGTTGGAACGCGGTGTTTCAAGTTGCATGCAGGAAGCCTGGGCCCGCATGCGGGCGCCGCTCGCCGCACGCTTTGCTTTGCCGGATAGCGAGATGATCTATTGCGGCATGGCGCTAGGATATGCGGATGAAAGCAAACCGGTGAACGCGCTTCGCAGTGATCGCGCGAGCGTCGACGAGTTCGCGACCTTCAGGGGCTTCTAGCGTTTCCTAGAACGCCATCCTCGGCAAAATCCACGATCGCAAAAACCAAGCCCATCATCACGAGCCACAGGATCGGCGCGATGATCATCGCCAGCGCCAGCGGGTGGCCGACATCATGGGCGGACCAAGCCGACTTCACACCAACAAACGCCGCGATCGGATAAATCCAGCACAGCAGCTCCGCCACCAGCAGCGCCACCTTCGAGCGCCAGTGAGAGCGCTCGACCGGCCCCAGCATCCGCACCGCCAGCCCCAAGCTCGCGAGCCCGACTGCGACATGGAACAATGTGAAGGCCCACAGGATTACAATCATCCCCGCCACTTACCACAGGGCTGCCGATTTGGCTTTCCCTCTGGCGAAAAATGGCGCGCTGTCAGCGGCGGGGCGCATTGGAGGTTCTCATGGCCCGAAAAGTTGGCGAGCATGTCGAAATCGAAGCCGAGGACGCCCGCGCTGGCCAAACCGGCAACCACCTTCGCTACATCCTCGTGGCCAGCGTCGTTCTGGTTGTGCTGGGCTTTACAGCCGTCGCGATGGGCTGGTTCGGTTGATGCCGAAAGCGCGCCCGGCTAAGCCGGGCGCATGGGCCTGAAAATCGCTGCCTGGAACGTGAATTCCATCCTCGCTCGGCTGCCAACGGCGCTGAAGGTATTCGAGGAGGTGAATGCCGACGTTTGGTGTCTGCAAGAAATCAAATGCGAAGACCCGCGCTTTCCTCGGCTCGAGTTCGAGGCGATGGGCTTCAACATCGAGACATTCGGCCAGAAGAGCTACAACGGCGTCGCCATTCTGTCGAAGTATCGCATCGAAGAGTTCATCCGCGGCATTCCCGGACTCGAACATGAACAATCGCGCTACATCGAAGCCGTGATCGCCGCACCCGATGGCCCGGTGCGCGTCGCTTCAATCTATGCGCCGAACGGCAATCCCATTGGCACGGAAAAGTTCACGTTCAAGCTCGCCTTCATGGAGGCGCTGCACGCGCACCTTCGCGATCTGCTGAAGAGCGAAGAGCGCTTCGTCATCGCAGGCGATTATAATGTCATTCCGCGCGACGTTGACTGCAACGACCCACGCGTTTGGACCGGCGATGCACTCTTCCAACCCGAAACCCGCGCCGCCTATCGCGCGCTTCTGAACCTCGGCCTCACCGACGCTTTCATGGCGACCGACGGCGCGGCGCACAAATACACCTTCTGGGATTACCAAGCTGGCGCTTGGCAAAAGGACCACGGCATCCGCATCGATCACCTGCTTTTGTCGCCGCAAGCCGCTGACACTTTGCAAAGCGTCGACATATTCAAGAAGGCGCGCAGCTTAGAGAAGGCGTCCGACCACGTTCCGATCGTGGCGACGTTTGGGTAACACTGGCCGAGCGCGGGGCTCCGCCCGCATCTTTCTTGGCGCCCTCCCAAAGGAACCCAGCGCCGCAGAACGTCGTTTTCGCTGCATGAACACACGCGTTGAAATCATTGAGCCGCTTCCGCCGTTGCAGGCGCGCGAGATTGCTGACGTTTCTGATCTTCATCAGTTGGCAGATTGGCTCGACACCAGGTTCGTAATTCCTGGCACGACGATCCGCTTCGGCCTCGACTCGTTACTTGGCCTCATTCCGGGCATCGGCGACGGCATCTCAGCGCTGATCGGCCTGCACATCATGAACCGCGCGCGTGATCTCGGCGCGCCGCCGCTTTTATTGGCCCGCATGGGTGGTAACATCGCGCTCGATGCGGTGCTCGGCGCGATACCGCTGGTTGGCGACATCTTCGACGTCGCCTTCAAATCAAACCGGAAAAACGTGAACCTCCTGCTTCGCCATTTGGAGAAGCAGGGACATCACCTCGTGCGTTAGTCCACGCAGATCGCAGCTTCCGCGCGGCCGTTGTTGACGCGCGTATAGCAGCCGAACGCCATGTTTGACGCTTGGCACTGGCCCGTAACGCTGGCTTGGCCGGATGCCTCGACCGCGCCTTGGCACACGCCTGCGTCGCACTCGCTGCCGCTCCGGCAGGCTTGGCCCGCATCGGCGTAAGGCACGACACATTGGACCGTCTGTGCACGACCGACGCGCTCTAAGCGTCCGCCTTGAGCGGTGCATGCGCTTTGCGCGGTGTCGGTCTGCGGCGCGGCTTGTTGGGGCATCGGGGCGCAGGCGCAGAGAGCCAACACGAACGCGGCGGCGAAAAATTGCTTCATTGCTGTTGGTCCTCTGACTCGTCTGGATCGTCTTCTTCGACCGCTGGAATAGCGTAGCCGCCGGAAAGCCAGCGGTTCAAATCGACGTCAGCGCAGCGCTTGGAACAGAAAGGCTTGATCTTAGGGTCTTGTTCCTTGCCGCAAATGGCGCACTTGCTCATAGCGCCCTCGCATCGATGCGATCGCGCGGGCCGGGCTGCGCATCCAAAGTCCAGCGCATCCCGAGTGAATTGGACAACTGCGCGCGCCAATCAATCTCGGCCGCATCGAGCCAGGCTTTGACCTCCGGCGCCACCGTGCAAGCGATCTGGCGTCCAGTCTGTGCGCGGCCCTCGCGCTCGATCGCGCGCAGCGCCATCAAAGCAATCGTCTCCACGCTCATGCGGCCATCGGGATCGCGCAATTGTTCATGCAACGGTGCGCGCAATTGTGAGCGCGCGAGATCGAACACGCCGAAGCGCGAAAGCCCGCCGAACTGTACGCTCCACGGATCGCCAGCGAACGCCTGCTTCACCGCCTCGTCCAATTGCTTGGCGTGCGACTTGGCGCGCAGCGAGACAAAATCGATGGCGATGATGCCGCCAAGATTTCGCAATCTGATCTGCCGCGCCGCTTCGTACGCAGCGGCGATATTGAGATCGAGCGCAAAGCGCTCAGGATCGCCCGAACCTTGGCGGGCGCCTGCGTCCACATCGATCGCCACGAGTGCTGCAGTCGGCTCAATCGTCAGCGCGCCGCCGCCTGGAATAGGCGCGGTGCGCGCAAGCGCATCCTCGATTGCAGCGTCGAGCTTGCCGCGCGTCGTAGCGTCAGCGGGCCGCGCGAGGAGCAATTCCTCGTCGGCTTCGTGTTGCGCGATGCGATGCGGCGGCTGACCGTCATGGCCGATCTCGGTGAGGTCAACGACCGGGTTCTTGGCGCGCGCCGCCTCACGCGTCACCGTGACGACAACGCCCTGACCTTCACGCAATGGTACGCGTTCGCGGCGCATACGCGCTTTTCCATCCTCACCGAGCGGCAAAAAGCCGTGCTGTTCGCTCAAGCCGAGATCAAGATAAGCCCCGCGCCGTCTGCGATCGACTTCGCGCACGCGCGCACAATAAAGCTCACCCCAACGCGCGCGCCTGCCTTCGTCACTGGTGCGCGCGATACGGAGCGCGATTGGCTTGCCGTCACGCACCAGAGCTTCGCGCGTTTCACCGACAGCGGCGTCGATCCAGGTTTCGAGCGCTTCGCTCATCCGCGCGCGCCTTCGATCAGATTGGCTGTTTCGTAGAGCGGGAGGCCCACGATTGCGGTGTAGGAGCCGATAATGTTGGTGACATAGCGCGCGGCAAGGCCCTGGATCGCGTAGCCACCCGCTTTGCCGCGCCATTCGTCGCTGGCGATGTAAGCGTCGGTCTCCTGCTCGGTCAGCTGTTTGAAAGTGACGCGCGCTTCGACCAGGCGCGTACGCACTGGCGCGCCTGATATCTTCAGAGCTACCGCCGTAAAAACGCGGTGCGTGCGCCCCGACAGCAAATCGAGGCAATCACGCGCCTGCTGATCGTTCTCAGCTTTCGGCAAAATCCGCCGACCGACAGCGACAACAGTATCGGCTGCAAGCACGATCGCACCGTCCGCGCCCACCGCTTCGGCCTTGCTCCGCGCCAAGCGCAGCGCATGCAGACGCGGCGTCTCGCTCTTCAACGGCGTTTCATCGATGTCGGCCGCGCGCACTTCGTCGGGCGTGATGCCGATTTGCGCGAGAAGCGCCAGCCTGCGCGGGCTCGCGCTGGCGAGCACGAGCTTCAACGCTTGGTCAGCCCGAGGCGCTTGGCGATAATGCGATCCACGGTGCGCGGGTTCATCAAGCGCGGCAGCGTGCGGTCCATAAACGGGCGGCGCAGGATCGGGTAGCGCACTTTTGGGTTTGCATCCGCGAGGCAGCGCCAAACAAGATCGCCGACTTGCGATGCGGGCAGCCCTTCGCGGCCTTGCTTTAGCATGTAATCGGCAACACGCTCGGTCGCTTTGGCGTAGGGCGTGTTGGAGAAGCGCTTCAGATCGTTCTGCTCGGCCTTGTCCCAGATCGGCGTAGCAATCGCGCCCGGGCCGATGACGATGACGTCGATGCCAAACAGCATCAGTTCGCGGCGCAGCGATTGCGAATAGCCTTCGAGCGCAAACTTGGAAGACGAGTACGGCCCCACAAGCGGCGCGCCGTTTTGTCCGCCAACCGATGAGATCATCACGATGCGGCCGGGCTTGCCAATGCGCTCGCGATCGGCGCCGAGTAGATCGGCGAATGCGCGGGTGACGTTATGAACGCCGAACAGATTCACTTCGAACTGACGGCGTAGATCGTCGGTGTCCAAGTGAAGCAGCGGTCCTGGCACAGCGATGCCCGCATTGTTCACGAGACCGAAGAGCTTGCGGTTACCGAGCGCCTGCGCGACTTGGGCTGCGCCCGCGCGCACGGCGGCTTCATCGGCGACGTCAAACAAGAGCGGCGTGACGCTAGCGCCGAACTCGGCTGTCAGGCCATCAGCGTCAGCTTGCTTGCGCACGCTGGCGAACACATGGCTGCCTTCGCGCACAGCGCTCGCCACGGCGGCGCGGCCGATGCCGGTTGATGCGCCTGTGATGACCACGGCGCGATCGAGCGAACCTTTGGTCATTTGAAACGATAGGTGATGCGGCCCTTGGTCAGATCATAGGGCGTCATCTCAACCAGGACCTTGTCGCCAGCCAGCACGCGGATGCGGTTCTTGCGCATCTTGCCTGCGGTGTGGGCGATGATCTCGTGATCATTCTCGAGCTTCACCAGAAACGTCGCGTTGGGCAAAAGCTCCACCACGGTTCCCGCGAATTCCAATAGTTCTTCCTTTGCCATTCGGTCTCCTGAATCCTTGGCGCGGGGCCTTATAGGCGCACCGGTCTATCCCGTCGATGGGCGGGGGAAGCGGGCGGCGATCCTTTTCGCAAGGCTGTCCCGCACCGCGCGATACTCCATAAGCACTTGATCACGCGAGCCTTCCGTGAGGGAGGGGTCGAAGGTCGGCCAATACTCGGCTGCTGCGCCGAGGGCCGGAATGAGGTCGAGGACGGTGTGGTGGGCCTCGGGGCTGAGCGAGACGATCAGCTCGAACGACCCGTCCTCGTGATAGTCGCTCTGGAAGTGGTCAAAGCCCTTCGGCTGATACTTCGAAATATCGCCGCCAGCCTCATCAACCACAAAGGCCGCCATTGCCGAGACTTCCTCGCCCGGCCGCAGGCCGACGCTATCAACCCGCACCAACGAGCCAAATTGCATGCGCAAGAGTTCCGCCGCCATCGGCGAGCGGATGACGTTGTGGGTGCATGCAAACAGCACCGAGGCGGGCGGCCCCTCCGCCATTGCCGATCACACCCGCGTCTGCAGAGCGCAGACCAGCGTGAAGAGACGCCGAGCGGTTTCCAGATCGAGCGCGAAGCGATCTTCGAGCGCGCTCTGCAAAATCTCAGCAGCATCATTGTGCAACCCGCGCCGCCCCATATCGATCGCCTCGATCTGACTGGGCGAAGCCGTGCGGATGGCGTTGTGATAGCTCTCGCAGATGAGCGTGTAGTCTTTGACCAGCTTCCGCATCACCGAAGTTGCGAGATAGTGCAGCACCACACGCTCGCCCGCCTCGTCCATCACATCGAACGCAAAGCGCCCTTCAATGTGGGCGATGCTGAGCTGATACGGGCCTTTATCTTCGCCGATCACCGCGAACGAATTGGACTCTTTCAGATCAAACAGCGCGATGCGGCGTTCGTGTTCGGCGTTCGTGGAGGCCGGCGCGAGCGAGCCCTCGTCGAGGGTGACGTCAATCAGCCGATTGCGTTCGCCGCTCATGATTGTTCGTGATCGGGCCGACGCGGTGTCCGCCACGGCTCGCCGAAATCAAACAAGGTCGCGTCCAAGCATTCGACCACAATCTCAAACTCGCCACCGCCTGCGAGCACCAGATGCACGACGCCGCCGGGCGGTTCTTCATCGGGCACAAACTGCACCGAGAGCACCGCCGCCAGCGCATCAGGCGCATCGGTGCGCACTTTGCGGCTTTTGACGCTCACAACGCTCTCAAACGCGAGCGCCGCGCGAACACGCTCGTACGGCCCTTCTTCGCTCGCAGTTTCCCAGCGAAACCGGTTCATCATCAACGCAAAACGACGCGCGCGCTTGTCGACGCTTATATCGCCGACGCGCACCAGCGCATCTTGCGCCGCCGCTCCGATGATCTCGAGGTCGGCAGCGTCCTCGGCCATCAGTTTCAGCAAGCCGGACATAACGCTCTAGTCTTCCTCTCGCTGGCGCTCGATTTTGGCGCCACAGGCGGCCAGCTTGGGCTCCAAGCTCTCGAATCCGCGATCGAGGTGATACACCCGGTTGACGATGGTTTCGCCCTCCGCAGCAAGACCGGCGATCACAAGGCTCACCGATGCCCGCAAATCGGTCGCCATCACGGGCGCGCCGATCAATTTTTCGACGCCGGTGACCACCGCTTCATTGCCGTGCACTTCGATCTTTGCGCCCAGACGCGCCAATTCCGGTGCGTGCATGAAACGATTTTCGAAGATAGTTTCCTTGATCCGCGACTGGCCGTCCGCGAGGCACATCAGCGCCATCGCTTGCGCCTGCAAGTCCGTTGGGAAACCGGGAAACGCTTCGGTCTCGAAATCAACAGCTTTAATTGGCTGGCCGCGCGGGCGCACGATGCGCAAACCGCGGCCCTCGGCATCCACCTGAATGCCAGCTTCGCGCATGAACTTAATCATCTCGCCCAAGTGCTCGAAGCGCGCACCTTGCAGCAGTACGTTGCCGCCGGCCGCGGCCGCCGCCATCGCGTAAGTGCCCGCTTCGATGCGATCCGCGACGACGGGGTGCTTGGTGCCTTTGAGCGAAGTCACACCTTGAATGTGAATCTCGGCAGTTCCAGCGCCTTCGACCTTCGCGCCCATCGCATTCAAACACTCGGCGAGATCGGCTATCTCCGGCTCGCGAGCCGCGTTCTTCAAAACAGTCTCGCCATTGGCCAGCACGGCGGCCAACATGGTGTGCTCTGTTGCGCCGACGGACACGAACGGAAACTCGATCACAGCGCCCTTTAGGCCCCGAAGTGCTGCGGCTTTCACATAGCCTTGCTCGATGACGATATCGGCGCCCATCGCCTCAAACGCCTTCAAGTGCAGATCGACCGGCCGCGCGCCGATCGCGCAGCCACCTGGCAGCGAAACCGTCGCGTGACCTACCCGCGCCAGCAGCGGCCCCAGCACGTTGAACGAGGCGCGCATCTTCCGCACTTGATCGTAGGGCGCGATGGTCGATTGGATTTCCGCCGCATGCATCCGCAGCGTCCGGGTTTCCTTGATCCAGGTGATCTCGACGCCCAGCGTTTTCAGGAGCTGGGTCATGAACCGGGTGTCAGCGAGGTCCGGCATGTTTTCGAGCATCAGCGGCTCGGCCGAGAGCAGTGACGCAGCCTGAAGCTTCAGCGCCGAGTTTTTGGCGCCGTAGATCGGAATGACGCCGTTCAGCGGCGCACCGCCGGTAATATTGATGCGATCCATGAAGCTCTTTCGTCGGGTCTCCCCACCCGGAGCGGGTTATGGGGTTGAGCCTGGGCCTAGGCAAGGCGAGCCCCCGGCGACCTTGCGGCGACGGGAGACTATTTCTTCTCGTCCGGCTTCTGGGCGGTCTTGCGGCGCTGAATATTGCGCTTCAGCGCCTCGGCGAGGCGCTTTTCGCGCTGCTTTTGCGTCGGCGTTGGCGGTTTGGCCTGCATCGGACGAATCGACCCGGACTAAAGGCGCGGCTAGGCTAGCCAGCGGGGGACCTCATGACGCTCGAACCGGCGCCCGCGCAACCCTTCGCGCACACCGGCAAGTTTTTCAACGTGCTCGGCCTGGCGCTCAAGAATGCCGGGCTGACCATAGTCACGCTGACGCTCTACCGCTTCTGGGCGCGCACCTCCATGCGTCGGCGACTGTGGTCGCAAGCCTGGGTTATGGGCGACCCGTTCGAATACACCGGAACCGGATGGGAGCTGTTTCGCGGCTTTCTGATCTCACTGATCTTCTTCTTCATCCCCGCGACCTTCATTCTCTACATCGCGCCGCTAGTCATGGAGCCGACGACCGCAGGCTGGCTGACGTTTGGATTTTACGTCGTGCTGGTGCCGCTAATTGCAGCGGCTCGGTACTGGATGCGGCGCTACCAACTTTCGCGCACGCGTTGGCGCGGCATTCGCTTAGGTCTCGCAGGATCGGCGTGGGGCTTTGGCGCGGCGTCATGGGGCTGGTGGTGGCTGCAGCAATTGTCGCTAGGCTGGTACACGCCCGTTGCGCGGATCAAACGCGCGCGCCTGATGTGGGACAACACCCGCTTCGGCGATCAGCCGTTCGAGTTCATTGATGACGGCAAATCGCCAACGTACGGACTTTGGTTGCCGTTCGCGCTTGGCTGGTTCGGAATGCTGATCTCGTTCTTTCTCTCGTTTCTAATCGCTGGCGTTGTCATCGCCATCCTCGCGCAATACGGCATTTTCCAGCCGACCAACGAAAGCGGCGCCGCTAACGAGTGGCTGCCGTTCGTGATGGGCGCAATCATTCTGCTCAGCACCGTCGTCGTCGCCTATTCATTCTGGGCGCCCTACCGCGCCGCTGCGATGAACCGCATCGCGTCGCTGATCAGCCTTGACGGCGCGCGTTTCAAACTGAGGGTGAAGACAATCCCGTTTCTGCTGCTGCAGCTATCCGGTTGGGCGATGATCCTTTTCTCGCTTGGCCTGATGGCGCCGCTCGCGGGTTATCTTCAGCTTCGCTACATCACCAACAGGCTCGAAATCATCGGCACACCGAAGTTCGCCGATATCAATCAAACCATTATCGCAGCGCCCGGCGCAGGTGAGAGCCTCGCCGACGCGTTCGATCTCGACATGGGCGTGGGGCTGCTATGATTTACGCACGCTACGCCAACGGCCGCACAGCTATCGTCGCGGAGACGCAAGTTGAACTTGGGCTGGGAGCGCTGACGCTCACGGCTGATGGCGCAAGCCACGTCTGGCCCTATGCTGACTTGCGCCGTGCCGATGACGGCAATGGACGCATCGTCCTCAAGCGCCATCCCGACACCGGCGAACGCTTATCCTTCGACGCCAACACCGCGCCAGCGTTGCGCGCCGCTGCGCCCGCTTTGTTCAAACAACGCGCGCAAGGCGTGGAGCATCCTGGCGTCGTGGTTGGCGTGATGGCGGCAGCCTGGTCACTGGCGGCGCTCTTTCTGATTGGCGTCCCCTACGCTGCAGACCCGATCGCGCGCTACATGCCGTCGCACTATCGCCAGCAGATCGGCGACATCTCTTGGTCACAGGTCACGGCCTTCTCCGACTATTGCGACGATGGCGATGAAGCCGAGGCGATCCTGAACAGTCTCGCTTATCGCATCATGGAATCCTCCGACGTCGCCGATCGCGATGAGATTTGGATCACGCTCGTCGACGCGCCGATCCCGAACGCGTTTGCGCTGCCGGACAATTCCATCATCGTCACCGATGAACTGATCGCGCTTGCCGAACACCCGGACGAACTGATCGGCGTGATCGGCCACGAGATTGCGCACATCGAAGAAAATCACGTCATGCAAGGCATCGTCCGCCAAGTTGGCGCGGGCATCTTCTTCGATGTCGTGTTCGGCGGCGCAGGCGCGGGTCAAGCCATCGCGCTTGCCTCGATGAACCTCGCTGGCCTGCGCTACACGCGCGACGACGAAGCGGAGGCCGATGCGCGCGGCTATGCCTATCTTGGCGCTGCCAACATCAATGCCGGGCGGATCGGCGATTTGTTCGAGCGGCTTGCGGAGATCACCCAAGAGGCCGAGCGCGGCGAGTTCCCCACAATCCTATCCTCGCACCCGGCCAACCGTGAACGCGCCGCCGCCGCCCGCGCCAGAGCGCGCCCTGACCTGGCTCCCTCATTGGATGAGCGCCAATGGGCGATCCTCCGGCAGGCCTGTGGGGGAGGCGAGCGTCCGTGGGAAACCGAGGAAGAACCGGCTGAGGCGCCAACGCCGCCGCCTGCGCCCAGCGCTGACGACGTAAGGCCCTGAAATACACCCGCCCGCCGGGCTTCCATCATCCGGCGACGCGGGCTAGAAGCGCCGCCTTCGGCAGCGCCGCGGTAGCTCAGTGGTAGAGCGCACCCTTGGTAAGGGTGAGGTCGTGAGTTCAATCCTCACCCGTGGCACCATCCTTCGCTCGCTTCGGATGGCTTACGCCTCCGCCAAATCCGCCCACCCACGATCGCATTTTGGAATAAGCCACTTCTGTTGCATCCTCAGAAATCGCTTCGGGGTGTGACATGAGCCAGTTGCCTTGGACTGAATGGGTCGGCCGCACTGAGACGTTGCAGGCCACCGTCTCGTCCACGCCGGCGCGCGCGATGACCGCCACGCTTGGTCGCGACCCAACCGACGCCTTCCCGCCCGGCGCTGAACTTCCACCTTTATGGACTTGGCTACATTTTCTGCCGCTAGCGCCGATGGGCGCCGTAGGCCCTGACGGCCATCCGCAGCGTGGCGGATTTCTGCCACCGATCGAGTTGCCGAGGCGTATGTGGGCCGGCAGCCGCTGCACATTTTTGGGGCCCCTGCGGATCGGCGACGAGATCGCCAAGACATCCACGATACTGAAGATCGTGGAGAAAGCCGGGACTGCGGGTCCACTCATCTTCGTGACAGTGAAGCACGAGGTCAGCGCCATGGGATCGGCAGTGATGATCGAGGAACAGGACCTCGTTTACATGAACATTCCAGCGCACTGGCAGGCGCCCGCGCCGACTCCGCTGCCGCGTTGCGAATGGAGCGAGACCATCGACATCGATCCCGTCTTCCTGTTCCGTTTCTCCGCACTCACCTTCAACGGTCATCGCATCCACTACGATAGGACCTATGCAACGGACGTCGAAAAATATCCGGGACTCGTCGTTCACGGACCAGCGCAAGCAGTGTTGCTGTTTGATGCGGCAACAAGGCGCCAACCTGACGGACGGCCGGCCAGTTTCACATTTCGCGGCGTTCGACCGCTTTTCGACTTCGACACGGTGAGCCTCAACGGCAAAGCCAACGCTGACGGCGGACTCGACCTCTTCACGGCCAATGCAGAAGGCGCCATCGGCATGCAGGCATCTCTGACGTGGGCAGCATGATGGACAAGACCGCTCAACGGATTGCAAGATCAGTTCTCATTGTCCCGGCTTCCAACCTAGCGATGATCGCAAAGGCGGCCGCAAGTGACGCGGATCAAGTCTGCATCGATCTTGAGGATGCAGTGGCACCCGATCAAAAGATCGCGGCTCGACAGAACGTAATCGACGCGCTCGGGTCGTTGAACTTTGGCAGCAAGATACGCTCGGTCCGCATCAATGGCATCGACACACCGTTTGCGTATCGCGATCTCGTCGACGTCGTTGAACCAGCCGGCCAGTGGCTGGATACGATTGTCGTGCCTAAGGCGTCGGGCGCAGATGAAATACGTTTCGTCGATACGATGCTGAGCCAGATCGAGGCGGCTTGCGGCATCCACCGGCCTATCGGCCTCGAAGCGCTAGTGGAAACGGCGGCAGGAATTCTCAACATTCGCGAGGTGGCGCAAGCGAGCAAACGGCTTGAGGCGCTCATCTTCGGCTCAGGAGATTTCGCAGCGTCGATGCAGATGCCGCAGGAAGCAATCGGCGGGCTCGACTCCCACGACGCTCTCTACCCTGGTCACCGCTGGCACTTTGCGATGCAGACGATTGTCACGGCAGCGCGCGCGCACGGGCTGCGCGCGGTTGATGGGCCGTACGCCGCGTTCAAAGATGCTGAAGGCTTGGAACGTCTCTGCGGGATCAGCCGCTCGCTCGGCTTCGACGGCAAATGGTGCATCCATCCGAACCAGGTAGCGTGCGTGAGCCAAGCGTTCTCACCGTCGCCCTCGGAGATCGCCTGGGCGCAAGAAGTCACGGCAGCCTACGACACAGCGCTGGCTGATGGCCGCGGCGCTATCAGCGTCGGCGGCAAGATGATTGATGAAGCAAGCCTACGGGCCTGCAGACAGATACTCGCGCGCGCACGAAGGGCCGGTCTCGCGGAACAATAACAAAAGCCCCAGGGAGGAATGCAATGGTCAAGATTCTCGAGGGGCTTCGCATTGTCGAGGGCGCAGCCTTCGTCGCAGCGCCACTGGCTGGCATGACGCTCGCTCAAATGGGCGCCGATGTCATTCGCTTCGATCGTATTCGCGGCGGCTTGGATATTGACCGCTGGCCGGTGACCCAGAAAGGCCGCAGCCTGTTTTGGGCCGGCCTCAACAAAGGCAAGCGCAGCATCGCGGTCGACATGACCACGCCACAGGGACAGGAAATCGTGACGCGATTGATCTGCGCGCCTGGTCCACAAGCGGGCATTTATCTCACCAATCTGCGTGTGCGCGGCTGGATGGACTATGACGCACTGCGCCAGCACCGCGAAGACTTGATCATGATGTCGATCAAAGGGGATCGCGCCGGCGGGCCACAAGTCGATTACACTGTAAATCCCGCCGTCGGATTTCCTTCTGCAACAGGACCTGAAGGTTCGACAGACCCGGTCGGTCATGTGCTGCCAGCTTGGGACTGCATGACAGGGCAGCAAGCAGCGCTCGGCATCCTCGCTGCGGAACGCCACCGCAGCCGCACAGGCAAAGGCCAACTCGTCGAGCTTGCATTGAAAGACATGGCGCTCGCCATGCTCGGCAATCTCGGCATAATCGGCGAGGTTACCGTCAACGACTACGATCGCCCGAAGATGGGCAATTCTCTTTACGGCGCTTACGCGCAAGACTTCGTCTGCAAGGATAGCGCGCGCGTCATCATCGTCGGGCTAACAAACCGGCAGTGGGACAACATCCAGCGCGCCACCGATACACGCGGCGCGTTCGACGCCCTCGCGCTGCGTCTCGACGCGGACCTTAGCAAAGAAGGCGTGCGTTTCGAGCATCGTGCGGAGATCACCAAGGTGCTCGCGCCGTTCTTTACTGCTCGCGCAGTTTCGGATTTTGCGGCCGAGTTCGATAAGACCGGCGTCACCTGGTCGAAGTATCGCAGCTTCAAACAAGTCATTGATGAAGATCCAGACTGTTCAATCGAGAACCCGATGTTCTCTTTGCTCGATCACCCAGGGATCGGCGCATACCTGACGCCCGGCAATCCGATCGCGTTCTCTGGCGTTGAAAGAATTAGCCCGGAGCGCGCGCCGAGCCTTGGCGAGAACACCGACGAAATCCTCGCAGAGCTTGGCTATTCCGACCCCGAGGTCGGCGCTTTTCACGATGCAAAGATCGTCGCCGGACCTGCGCCGAACTGAGCGCGCATCTATGTTGGCTTAGGGGTTGCGCTCCGTCACACCCGCCTGCTTCATCCGCCAGATCAGATGATCGATCCGGTCTTGGCCGAAGAAGGGTTCGTCGTTGAAAACGAACAGTGGTACGCCCCAATGACCGGCATTGCGTTGCGCGGCTTCATTAGCGGCGATCTCCGCGTCTAGATCGTCGGCCTGATCCGCGACCATGCGCTCCGCCGCCTCTGGGTCGATCCCGGCTTTCTCCAGCGCTCGCGTGAGATGATCACCCTCGTGCCAGTTGTCGATCTCACCGGACCAAATCGCATGGCTGGCCGCGCGCACGAACGCGAGACCACTTCCCATCCGCTCCGCCGCGACGCCCAGACGGCTGACGCGATGAATGTAAGGCTGATCCGCAGCGACCTCACGCGTCGCCATATCCATCACGATCGGATCGGGGCGCGGCCAGCGGTATGGGATATTGTGCATCTGTGAGATGCGGAACGTATCGCGCAACAAATACGGCGGCCACAGCGGATTGACCTGTTTAAAGAAGCCTGGAATGCGAATGGCGATCGGCAACACGATCCGCATGCGCGGCGTGATCTCAAAGCGCTGCACCAAATCTTCAATCTGTGGCGTCGCGAGATAAGAGTACGGGCTGCGGAACGAGAAATGGAAATCGAAATGGCCGCTCATACGCCGCCTCCAGGTGTTGAAGCGATGACGACAGTGCGCTTTAGCCCCTCGTCGCGAAAGTGAAGCGCAGCGCGGTAGTCAGGCGCATGCTCCATGCTGAGTATGGCGTCTGGGCGATTGTACTGCATCGCCGCCAGCTCATCCCACGCACCAACACACGGACCGGCATCGGCGGCCCGCAAAATCTCGCGGACGCGCGCGAAGAACAGCAGCCGCCCGCCGGTGCGGTAAACCGTGCGCAACGCCACGCGGCCGTAGCGCATATAAGCACCCGCACCATCTGGCTTTGCGTACTCTAAAAAGTTCACCATCGCAGGCGCGTAACGTGGCGCTTGCGCCAAGAGGCGTTCGATGTTTGCAGGACTAGGCAGAAACGCTGCGTCTTGGCCCAAGCCGCCGACATCACGAGAGATCGGGCCCTCCGGCCGTGACAGCACGCCCAGTAACACCACTGCTTTCAGCAGCCCCAACGCAAAAGCTGGGGGCGTGACGAGCGATATGCGCGCAACGAAAGCATCGGCAGCGCCTGCTTGCTCAACGCGCTGAACGATCGCCGCAGGGTCTCCGCGCACGATTGCGAACTCGCTCCAGTACGTATCATGCGGGCCGACGAACGTTAGGTCCGCAGACGACGACCATCGCACGTGGCCAAGGGTAGCACCGAGCGGCGCGCCTTTGATCGCCACAAAGATCGCAGCGCCCCTGCCAATCGCGAATGGCGCTTCATTGCGACCCATCACCCAAAGCAACAGCACGCAGGCCGCAAGCACTGCGATCGTTATGAGGATCAGTTCGACCAATAGATGTATTCCTGCTCAGCCGTCCAAGGCGTGTTGAGCGGCACGTCGATGCGCACTGGGCCTTCAAGCAAGGCCGGCCACAAGGCGATGGGCATGTCGGCGTTCTGCGCCTCGATCATCGCCCGCAACTCTGCAACGCGTTCAGGATGCTGCGCCGAGAGATCGCGTTGTTCGGTTGGATCATCGCGCAGGTTGAACAGCCACGTCCGGTTCGGCGTCTCCGAGACTTGCAGCTTCCAATCGCCCGCACGCACGACGCGGTAGGGCCCCGATCGCCAGAACAAAACGTCGTGCGGCGCTGTTTGCACTTCGCCAGAGAGGAAGGGCAGCAAGTTCACACCATCAATCTGGTGCGCCACTGGCACGCCCGCTGCGGCGGCAGCGGTCGCGAAGATGTCGATGTGGGTTGCAGGCCCCGCGGTGCGTCCGCCAGCCGGCAAGCGGTTCGGCCAGCGCGCGAAGAACGGCGTGCGGATGCCGCCTTCGAAGAACGTCGCCTTCCAGCCGCGATAGGGCCGATTGAGATTAGGCAAGCCAACGTACCAAGCGGCGCCGTTATCACTGGTGAAGATCACCAGCGTGTTTTCATCCAAACCATTCGCGCGCAGCGCTTCCATCACGCGGCCTACGCCACGATCAAGCGCTAGAATCATCGCGCCATAAACACGTTCCGTATGATCTTCGATATCGGCGAGCGCCTCGTAATCCTCGCGTGACGCCTGCAGCGGCGTGTGCGGCGCGTTGTAGGCGAGGTACATAAAGAACGGCCGATTGCGATTGGCGTCGATCGCAGCAACCGCTTGATCGGTAAAGTAATCGGTCATGTAACCGCGCGGCCGGAAGCGTTGGCCGCCATTATACTCTACCGCGTAGGGCAAGTTCGCCCAGATGAACCGATCGATCGGATCAAAATCCAGATAGGCGTTGACGACGTTCGGATCGTTGCGCGGCATAAACATCGCAGCACCCGCCATAAAGCCAAGGCTCTCATCGAAGCCTTGCGCCTCTGGCCGCAACTCCGGCGACTCGCCGAGGTGCCACTTGCCAATATGCAGCGTGCGATAGCCTGCACCGCGCAAATGCTCCGCAATGGTGATCTCCGCTGGCGGAAGACCGAGCGTCTCTAATGGCGGCACGTCAGCTACACGCTCTTCATGAAAAATGGGCTGATGCAAAGCATCTTCACCGCCGTGCGAGAGGTAGCGCGAGAACGCAACAGGCGCGGAGGTAAACTCAAATCCAAACCGCGCTGCGTAGCGACCAGTCATGATCGCGGCGCGTGAAGGCGAGCAGGTCGCGTTCGCTGCATAGCCCGCTTCAACCTGAACGCCCTGCTGCGCCAAGGCGTCTATGTTCGGCGTGCGCACGCGACCGTCAGCAACACCGCCATGCAGAGAGATGTCGTTATAGCCTAAATCGTCGGCGACAATGACGATGATGTTCGGCGCTCGCTCACCTGTGACGGCTTCAGCCGGCCCCCGCGCCCAGTTCACCTCCTGATACGGCGCAATAGGATCGCGCAAGTTCGCCATGATGCCGGGAAAGTAATACCAGTACTGGCGCACCGCGAGATAACCACCGAGTGCGAGCACGGCGACGACGCCAAGTGCGATCAGCCACCTCTTCATCGCCGCCTCCTAGTAAAGCAAGTAATTGCCGCGCCGCAGACCACCGTCGCTCGGCAGAGAGATCACGTCGCCGTCGCGCATCGCGTAGATGGGCCCGTCATAGGTACGCTCGGCGTCGCGAACGAACACGTGAACGAGACCGGGGATCGGCGTCTGCGGCAGAAAGTGCGTCAGCGCGAGCGCGCCAACGTTGGCTTCCGCGGCCACGGCGCCAGCGTCTTCTGGCGTGGTGTGATAATCCATGATGTCGGTGAATATCTGCCCGATATTCTCCCGTCCGCGCTCCATCGACACGTCATGCATGATGCGATCAAGCTGAGGCGAGATCACCTCGTGAACAAGCAAGTCAGCGCCCTCAGCCGCCATCGCTAACGACTCCGAGCGCGACGTGTCGCCACTGATCACGATGGAGCGGCCGCCATATTCGATGCGATAGCCGACAGCGTCCGTCGGCGCGTGGTCGACGCGAAAGGCCATGATGCGCACGCCGTCGTCATCGACGAGCATAACCACCTCACCATCGGTCGCAGGCACATTGAACTCTTCTGCGCGTAAGCCAGCACCGCCCGGCGGCATGATTTCCGGCCCATGATGTGCAGTGCGATAGCTGGAATCGATGCCGTAGGCCTCGTTCAAACCAGCAGCGACGCGCGCGGCGCCGACCGGGCCGAAGACCAGAAGCGGCTGCGTCGCGGTACCCGTCGCCCAATGCTGCAAGCTGAGCGGCGCAAGACCATCAAAATGGTCTGAGTGAAGGTGCGTGAGGAAAACGGCTTCGATGTCGCCTTGCGAAAAGCCCATCAGAGACAACGTCTCAGACGCGCCTTCGCCCGCATCGAACACGAACACCCGATCACCGGCGACGACTGCGGTGCACGGCCCGGCGCGTTGACGATCAGGCAGAGGCGATCCCGTGCCACAGAACGCGGCGTGCAAACCTTCCGGCAGACGCTCGACCAGATCAGCATCAAGCCCAGCACGCGCGGCACGCTCAACCAGCGTCATCGCGATCTCGCCGCGGAAATGAAACGCGGCCGCAACAAGCGCCACCAGCAAGGCCACAACGCCCAGCAGCCAACCCCAGCCCTTCATCGCGACCTCCCCATCTCAGCCATCGGCGCTCTTGCGCTCTCATTCTATTGGCACTATTAGTGCCATTTCTGGAAGCAGTCAATCGCGGGAAAGAATAGCCATGGATGTGTTGCGCACGCCGGACGAACGCTTCGTAGGGCTCCCGGATTTCCCATTCGCCCCGCACTACACCGAGATCGCTGATCGCGCCTCGGGCGTGAAACTCCGGATCGCCGCAGTCGATGAAGGTCCGCGCGATGCAGCGCCGGTGTTGCTCCTGCACGGCGAGCCGACCTGGTCGTTTCTCTATCGCAAAATCATCGCCGGCCTGGTCGCGAATGGCCATCGCGCAGTGGCGCCTGATCTCGTCGGCTTCGGTCGATCTGACAAACCCACTGATCGCGAAGACTACACATACGAACGCCACGTCGCCTGGATGAGCGACTGGCTGATCGCTAACGATCTGCGCAACATCACGCTCTTCTGTCAGGACTGGGGCGGCTTGATCGGCCTGCGCTTGGTCGCCGCGATGCCGGAGCGGTTCGCGCGCGTGGTCGCCGCCAATACGTTCTTGCCAGCTGGGCAAGGCGCTACGCCAGCATTCGAAGCATGGCTCGCCTTCAGCCAATCGACGCCGATCTTTCCGACGCCAATGATCGTCAATGGCGGATCGGTGCGTGAGCTAAGCGAAGCGGAGCGCAACGCGTACGAGGCGCCGTATCCCGACGAAAGCTACAAAGCCGGCGCTCGGCAATTTCCCGCTTTGGTGCCAGTGAAACCAGAGATGGCCTCGGTTGCCGAAAACATCGAGGCGTGGAAGGTGCTCGAGACGTTTGAAAAGCCGTTTCTCACCGCTTTCAGCGATCAGGACCCAATCACGCGCGGTGCCGATGAGCGCCTGCAAGCGCGCATTCCGGGTTGCAAAGGCCAAGCGCACACGACGATCAAAGACGGCGGCCACTTCCTGCAAGAAGATCAGCCGGATGCAATCGTTGATGTCCTCACCCGATTCATCGCGCAAACGCCGGCGTGAGCGAAGCGCCTCAAACCGACGGCCGCCACAAGCGCGCTGACGTCAGCAGACGCAAGATCGCGCTTGCGATGCTTGAATTGGCGCGCGCGGGCCAAGCCAGCCCCAGCGCCGAGGAAGTGGCGGAGCAAGCTGGCGTCGGGCGGCGCACGGTGTTTCGGCTCTTTAGCGACATGGAAGGCGTCTATCGCGAGATGCACGCGGTGATGGTGCAGCGTCTCAGTCCGATGTTCGCGGCGCCATTCGCGGCGACCACCTGGCGTGCGCGTGTCGACGAGTTGATCGAACGACGCGCGCACATGTTCGAAGAGATGCGCCCGATCAAGTCCGCCGCCGAGGCGCACCGACATGACTCAGCTTTCCTACAGAACGAGCACCGCAAGCTAACTAAGCTCCAACGCGACACCTTATTCGCGACATTGCCCGACAGTGTCCGCGCCGATACGGAGCGCGCTGAGGCGCTTGACCTGTGTTTCAGCTTTGAAGCCTGGCGGCGTCTCCGCCAGGAGCAGCGTCTTTCAACAAAAGCCTCACTCGCAGTGTGGCGACGCTTGGCGAAGGCGCTTGTGGACTAGCGATCCGCCACGGTGCGAAACCCGATATGCGACATGCCAAGCCCAGGATCACCGGGTTGACGCGAACCACTGCGAAACCGAGAGCAAAAATTATCGGCGCAAAGATTTGAGCCGCCCTTGAGGACGCGCGTCTGAACGTCCCGATTGGTCGCGACATCAGCGACCATCGCACCCTCAAACGGCGTCGACGTCCATTCCCAAACATTGCCGACCATGTCGTAGAGGCCGTGAGCGTTAGTCTCGAAGCAACCAACGGGCGCTAGCCCGACAAATCCGTCATCGCCGTCATCGCGGATCGGGAAGAAGCCTTGCCACGTGTTAGCGCGTGGCTGCCCCGCTTCATCGAACGCTTCGGCGCGCACATCCGCTGACGCGGGCGCAGCGCCGCGCGCGGCCCACTCCCATTCATTCTCTGTCGGCAAGCGCCGCCCGACCCATTGCGCGTACGCCGTCGCGTCCTCATAGGCGACAGCGACAACTGGATAGCGTTCGCGTCCCTCGATGTTCGATTGCGCGCCGTCGGGATGGCGCCAGTTCGCGGCGCTATCGACGCGCCACTGACCCGAACGGCGATCGAAAACCGCAGCGCCGAGAGCTTGCCCGTCTGGTCCAAGCCGCTCAGCCGTCGTCGTATAGCCGGTCGCAGCAACGAATGCCGCGAACTGCGCGTTAGCGACTTCGTGAACATCGATGTCGAAGTCGCCGACATCACCCTCACCGCCATCTCGCTCTTCAGGTTCGAAACGAACGGCGCCGCGTCCGACGCGCCCGCCTAAGAGCGGCAGCGTGCTTCCGATTTGAATCGACGCGCACTGCGCCGATACCTGCTCTGCCACCGGCGGCGAGCAAGCAGTCACGAAAAGCGCCAAGACACTGAATAGAACACGCAACATCGCAGAACAGAATGCGCATCCGACCCACAAGCCGCAAGCGAAGAGATGCGCGTCAGCTTCCGCCTAGGCGCGAGAGTGCTGCTTGATAGTTCGCCAATTGAGCGGCGTAGAGTTGCGACGAGGCGCCTCCGGCAGCGAGGCGTCGCGCTGCGAGCGCTTTTTCTTCAGCCGTCTGCTCTTGCGCGTTCGGATTGAGCATCGCCTCATAAGCCTGACGCACGATCGAGATCGCCGCCTGGATTTCCGCCTTGGCGCGCGCGATATTCTCTTTGCTGTCAAGCTTCAAGTCGGCGGCAATGAGGCCAAGGCCGTAGGTCTTTAAACCGCTGCGTCCGCCGTCAGTCTTGCTGATGATGCCGGAGCCAAAGCCTAGCGCGCCAAGCGCGTCGCGGCCCGCACGACCTGCTTCGATCCGCAAAGCCTGCCCGTCGCGCGGTGTAATCTTCAAGCGCTCGACGCCATTCTCGCTGATGACCTGCGCTCGGCCAGCCGCACCGATAGCGCGATTGATCGTCGCCGCCAGCGAGGCGAGCGTGTCATTCGCCGTGATGCGAATGGTGCTCATCCTACGCCCATCGATGCCGATGCTGAACTCATCTCCAGCACGCAGCGCAGAACGCTCTACGAGCGGGGCGTTCTGAGCGGAACCTACAACACCACGCGGCAGGCCAAGTATATCCAAGGCAGATGCGCCAGATTGATCAACGGCTAGGCTGTTCAACGTCACCGGCCCGCCCGACGACGTGAACGTCCGCATCCAATCGATGTCGCCGCCGTCATCGAGGCGAGTCAAGAAGCCGGTTTTTGCGTTTGCCGCACCGGAGCCGCCAAGCACGCCACCATTCACGCCGGCCGCGTACACGACGCCATCGACGATCGCGATGCTTTTGACCGCGTCATCCTGCGCCGATCCTAAATAGCTCGCACGGTCCAAGCCGGTCGAGATCAAGTCCGCATCAAACCGAGCAACAAATCCGTCTTTGCCCGCAACGCCGCCGCGCGCCGTCTCGCCGAGCGTCAACCGATCCGCGCCGATCTCGCCGCCAACATAAAGCGAGGCCCCATCGGCAGCGATTGTGTTGATCGCGCCCTGATAGAAGTAACCAATGTCGCGCGCGGCCCCGGCTGCGAAGCCCGCGCCGGTGGAATAGGTAAAGTTGCGCACCACGCCGCGATTGTTCTCAACGCCGCCGGTGAAAATCTCTATGCCGCCAGCGCCATCGTCGCGCACGAGAAGCGCGGTCGCTGCGTCAGCGCCGCTTGTGCCGAACTGGCGGGTGAACAATTCTGCGCCGCTTGCTGAATAGGCCCGCAAATAACCGTCAACGCCACCGAGCGATGAATTGCCGCCGATTGAGCCGTCGGTTTTGCCTGAGACGACAAGCTGCCCACTCGGCCCAAACGCAATCGCGAGCGCTTCGTCATTGCCGCTGGCGCCGCGACGCGCGGTCCAAAGCTCTTCACCATCAGCGGCGAACACCGTAACGAAAGAGTCCGCGCCGCCCTTAGCGCTCGTGCCCGACAATGCACCCTGAACCGCGCCTGCAACGGCGACCTTGCCGTCAGCAGAAACCGCGAGCGCAAACCCGCTTGCGCTCTCGCTGGCGCCGAGCGTCTGCGTGAAAGCAAGCTTGCCGGCGGAGTCGTACTTCAGGAGCGCGACATCGCGCGCTCCTTTGATCGCGCTTGTCGCGGAATCTCCCGAGAGATCCGCCAGCACATAAATCGAGCCGTCCGCTCCGGTCGCGACGGAGCGCGCTGTCGCGACACTCGTGCCGCCACCAATGGCGACGTCAAATGCACGGCCTGGAAACCAGGCTGAAGAGTTCGACGCAGGCGCTACAAAATTGGAAATAGCAGGAACAGTCTCCGTCACCGAAGCACCGCGTCCCGCGCGATCGGCAACACGCTGCGCCCCGACCGGATCATCCAAATGCGCGACGGCGTCGATCGGATCGAGCGTCGCCGCATGAGCAACGCCGCCAATCATCACCGCGCCAATGCCGCGGATTGTATGCGACGCACCGGTGATGATGCGAAGTCCTGCGCCGCCGCCTGCCAGTTCAGTCGCTACGACGCCGAGATCATAGCCTTCAGCCGAAAGCGCTTCATTCAAGCGCAGCGCCGCACTCTCCAAAGTTCGCGGATCGCCCGGCTGCAGCACGGCGCTCACCGTGCGATCGCCCCATGGCGTGCTGAAGCTCAACGAGACGCTCTGATCGCTCAGCAGCGCAGTCACATCGTCCGCGACGCCTGTCGCCGCTTGAGCGCTGGTAAAGCTTCGCTCCGCGGCGTGGAGGCCGCCGAGACCGAGCGCAGGCGTCGCTGCACTCATAGCAAGCGCATCACCATTGATCGTGACCGAGGCAATGCGATGCCCGGCATCCTCCGCACTGGTCCAAGTCGCGAGATCGCTGCTGGCCGAGACGTAAACGCCCGCCGCATTGAGCGCCGTGTCTAAGCGCTCTCGCAGCGCGCTGCTCCATTCGCCCGGCGATAAGTCTGGATTGTCCAGGCGCTCTTGTGCGGTGATCGCGAGACTTACCGTCTTCTGTCCAGTCGGCGTATTGACCAACACATCGATGTTGAGCGCCCCAGTGTTAGTGAGGAGAGGCGACGACGCGGCATTCCAGGTGCGCTGCGCGTCGCCATAGATTTGGCCCGCGCTAGATACAGGCAGCCCACCACTAGCCCAGGCGCCCGGCGCCTGAAGCACGCCTTCATTCGCATCACCGTTCAACGTCGCGGTGATCGCCGTGACGCTGTGCAGCGCATCGAGACGCAATGTCAGCGCGCCGCCATCGTCAACAAGCGACGCGGCGGCGGATATGCCCGACGCGCGCAGCTTTTCATTAAGCTTAGTCTCCAGGGTCGCAGCATCTATGCCGGCGTCACCGCCCTTGATCGTGATGCTTTGTGTGCCGTTCGCAGTGGTGACGACGAACGTTTGGTCGCCAACAAAAAGGTCGCCCGTCGCGGCAACTGCCGACGCCTCGAACCGGCGCGCGAACACGCCATCGCGCAAGCCGCCGACCATGCCGGACTGTTCAACGGTCTCAAGCACTGCAGCCTTGCCACCGATGGTCAAGCTTGATGCGCTGATCTCGCCCGCACCAAGAACACGCAAGCCTAGCTCGCCGCTCTCTTCCCAGACATCAACGCCAGCGGCGACGCCTTGCTCGTGCAGCAATTGCGTCAGCCGTTCAGCGAGATCATCAAGGATCGCGCGGTCTTCGCTTTCACCAGCGCGCGCGCGCCAGCCTTCCAAATCATCACTGCGCCATGAGTTGGTGACAGAAACCGTGCGCCCGTCGCCAAGATTGAGCTTCAAGATCGCTTCACCGGCGGCGCGGAGCTTGTCCTCGGTTGCGGTCGAACCGGCAGTCATCAAGGCGAAGGTGCGCTGCTCGTTGTACGAACCGGACGGCGCACTGTAGGGGGCGCCGGCGCCGAGCCAGCCGGTCGATATGTGCGTGCCTGTGACGTCGCCGCTTGCGTCGGGACGATCAAGCCATTGCGGCTGACCGGCAACGTCGCCGACATCTTCAAGCTTAATCAGCCGCGCGCCATTCGCTGTATCGCCGACGACGTAGAACGCAGGGTTTGCAGCAGCGGCGAAAGCAACCTTCTCACTGGCGCGCACATCGACTTTGAGCGCGTATTGCTTCGGACCAACGTACTTTTGCTCGATCGCACGGCCGCCGAGGTTCAGCGTCGTTGTCTTCGGCGTCTGATCGACCGCCTCCAAGCGCGACGACACACCAGCCGCCGACAGCTTGCTATTGATAAAGCTCACCACCGCGCCGAGCGAGCGCGGCACCGACCCCATCTCCGACAAGTTGATCGCGACGTTGCGGACTGTGCCGCCAAGCGAAGTCGCCGTGATGTTGAACGTCGCATCCGCCGCTAGGCCTGCGATCTTATCGTAGAGACCACCGCGATGAATGACGCCTGTAAGATAATCTTCAGAGCGCGCGGGAATTGCGAGCGAGGTTTGAGCCGCATCAACGCGGTCGCCTTGCGCCAAGCGGATGTCATCGAACTGCTGCTCGGAGAAGAAGGCCTGAAGTTCAGTCAGGCCGCGCGTGAAGCCAGATGTGGTTTGCGCTAGCTCGGTTTTGCTGAGCGTTGTGTTCTGCGCATTGGTCGCGAGTGCGCTGAGTGTCGACAGCCCTGAGTACAACGCAAAGAGCTTGGTGTAGTCCCCAGTCGCGCCGAGATCGGAGTAGAGCTTTGCGTCGACATCGAAGAAGGCCTTGTTCGTAAACGCGCGTTGGATCAACGACGCGTCGCTGGGCGAGACGCCTGGCGTCCAAACGGGCGCAAGCGGCGCGTTCGGGTCTTGCGTGAGCGCAGCTGAGCTGACGCCGATGCCAGCCTTGGCGCGCGCCCAGGCCGTCATCAGATCGGCGCTGACGCCGGTGCTGGCAGACGAACTCCCGCCAAGCAGGAGCGTCGCCAGCTGGGTATTGATCAAACTGGCCAATCACACTCCGCGAAGCGAGTCATCTTCGCGCAGGTTTCGTAAACGTCGCGTTCGTGATCAAAGGTTAACGCAGCGCCGCTTGCTCGACGAACTCACGGAAAACCGGGTATTCGAGCAGTCGCGGCCACAATTGGATGCCCTGCCAGATCGAGAGGCAGATCACGAGCACCGCAGCGGCCGCCAAAAGGAATCGCGCCGGAGCGATTTTCGTCACAAACCCTGCTAGGGGCGCTGCGATCAGTCCGCCGATGATCAGCCCGCCAAGAGCTGCGCCGCCCGCCGCAAGGCCACCCTCAAGCTCGAAACGCCCGGTCAGAAACGTCCAAAGGAAGGTAAGCGAGATGGCTACCGTCACCACAAACTCAGCCGAGTTTACGCTGCCGATGACATAGCGCGGTGGATGTCCGCGCCCGAGCAGAGTCGATGTCACAATCGGCCCCCAGCCACCGCCGCCACTGGCATCAAGAAAGCCGCCGACGACGCCCAGAGGAATGACGTGCTTCAAGTGCGGCGGCTCTTCGCGCGGCCCGCGTATGGCGCGCGCCAGCATGAAAAGCCCCAAAACACCGAGATATGCGATCACAACCGCCTTGATGAAGGTGGCGTCAAAGCCCGTCAGCAAGTACGCGCCGATGACGCCGCCGACGACGCCAGCTGGTGCGAGCCGGAAGAAGAGCTTCCAATCGACATTGCGGTGAAGCATGTGCGAGGTGCCCGACGCGCCGGTCGTAAAGCACTCCGCAGCATGAATGGTCGCCGACGCCTGCGCCGGCGGCACGCCGAAGGCGAGCAACACACTCGATGAGATCACGCCATAGGCCATGCCCACCGCGCCATCGATCAGTTGCGCTAAGAAGCCGACCAACAAAAACAGGCCGAACGTGCTCGCAACTACAGGCCAGAACTCGCCGTAAACGTCCATACGCCCTCGCCTGTACCAGCCCCACTTAGCGATTACAGGCCAATGCGGCTAGACCAGGGCTGTTCCATCGTCCCGAACGGCGCTTGCCCCTTTCGCGAGCAGTTCACCCGCAATACGCGAAATCCAGGCACTTACGGAGGGGCAACCATCGAGATCGAACCCGCCTAAGGTGGCGTTGCGCGTATAGGCGAAGAGCGCAACGTCGGCGAGCGAGAGCGCGTTGCCAGCGAAGTATTGCCTGCCGTTTAGCTCAAGCTCCATACGAGCGAGCGCCGCGTGGCCTTTTGTGAGCAGGCTCGGGTCAAGGTCTGCCTCCGGCGTCTTCATAAAGTGACGCCGTGCAATGCGGACAGCAATTGCAGGCTCGTGGCTGTATTGCTCCCAGAACAACCACTCGAACATCTTCGCGCGATCGTACGCATCGGCGGGAATGAGCGCTGAGCCTTCTGCCAAGTGCAGCATGATTGCGTTCGACTGCGCCAGCATGCGCCCATCGTCGAGACTGGCGACCGGTACTTGCCCTGCCGGATTGACCGCCAAGAATGACGGAGTGCGCGTTTGGCCGGCGAACGTGTCGACCTCAATCCATTCGAACGGCAGCGCCATCAGTTCGGCGACCCAGCGGGTCTTCAGGCAATTGCCGCTGCTGGAACTGCCGTAGAGCTTCACGCTCACTCTCTCCCGGACGCCACACGCGCCGCGCGGAACTCAGCGTTGTCGCGCCAGCGCGGCCAGATTGAGCTATCTGCGATCTCGCGGCCGACCGTGTAGAGGAGCTGCAAATCCTCAGCGCCGCCCGCCATGTCCCAAGCATCGGTCACTTCGTCCGAAGGCTTGTGATAATTGTTGGCGACGTAGGCCGCTGACAATTGCCGCCCCCGCTCAACGCCGCCATCGACCATGTCGATGCCACGCGAAGTATAGAGCACTGGGATACCGAGCTGCGCAAAGTGCAGGTGGTCGGAACGATAATAATAACCCGCCTCCGGCGATGAATCCGGCTCAACGCGTCGACCTTGCCGTTCTGCGGCGCGCGTCAGCAAATCATCCATCTCGCTCTTGCCAAAGCCGCGCACTTCGATGTCACGCGTGCGTCCGAACGCATTGATGCCGTCCATATTGATGGCGGCAACCGTGTCGCGCGGCGCGAAGATCGGATTCTGTTGGTAGTAGAGCGCGCCGAGCAAACCTTGCTCTTCTGCGGTTAGCGCGATGAAGGCCACTGTGCGTTCTGGGCGTTCCTGAGCGCTGAACTGGCGCGCAAGCTCTATCAGCGCTGCAGTGCCGGTGGCGTTGTCGAAGGCGCCGTTGCAAATATCGTCGCCATCGATCGGCGCGCAGCGTCCGAGGTGATCCCAGTGCGCCGTATAAACTACCGTCTCGTTCGGACGCGTGCGACCCGGCAGGATGCCAACTACGTTCGACGTACGCGTCTGCTCCAGCCGCGTTTGAAGTGAGAGCGAGCCCGTCAGCGAGCCGAGATCGACGGGGCGGAAACCGCGCGTTTGCGCTTGGGAACGCAACAGGTCGAAATCGAGACCAGCGCGCTGAAACGTTTCGCGCGCTACCGATTCCTGCATCCAGCCCTCAAAGCCAGCGCGCGAGGCGCCACCATCGGCGCGCACGATATCAAAGCGCGGTCCAGTGACGCGGCTGCCGATAACTGCCCATGGATAAGAAGCCGGTGCGGTTTGGTGAATGATGATCGCGCCGGCTGCGCCCTGGCGACCCGCTTCTTCGTATTTGTAAGTCCAGCGGCCATAATAGGTCATGGCGCGACCACCGAAGCCACGATCGTCGCCGGTGTCGAAGTCGGGATCATTGACCAGGATCACGGCGATCTTGCCGCGCATGTCGATGCCTGCGTAATCGTTCCAGCCGACTTCTGGCGCTACGATTCCGTAGCCGACGAACACCAACTCGGCGTTCGACACATCGATGTTCTCTTGCAGCTGACGCGTCCACGCTGTGAAGCCTTCGCCATAGACGTAAGGCCGCGCGCCATCGCTGCCGCTGATCGTGAGTGTCGGCGTGTTTAGAAGCGTCGCCGCACTGAGCACCGCCTCCTGGCGCCACGAGCGTGTGCCGTCCGGCAACGTCACGCCCGGTTCCAGGCCAGCGGCCGCGTACATGCGTTCGATGTACTCGACCGTCAGCCGCTCGCCGTTGCCACCTGGCGCGCGTCCCTCGAACTGGTCCGACGCCAACACTCGAACATGCTCGATCAACGCTTCAGACGATATCGGCGGGCCCGCAAAAACACCGTTGTCGACCGGTGCATCGGTTGAAGCACAGGCGGCAAGAGCGATCACAGTTGCCGCAAAGGCGTGGCGCAGATTCATGGAGACCCTCAGTTTCTCGCCGCTTTATAGGCGCTCCGCGCGCACGGTCTATGGTTTGCGGCGCGTAGCGGCGTCGCCAAATTGCGATGCTACCCAGCCACGCCGAGCTTCTTCTGCAAGTCCGTCGAGGATGTCGTGTAGAGAAACACCAGCCGCTCGCCGGGGCGCGCAATGCGGAACGCAGCTTGCGCCATCAGCGAGCCTTCGTGGAAGCCACAGAGGATCAGCTTCAGCTTGCCCGGATAGGTGTTGATATCGCCAATCGCGAAGATGCCCGGCTCACTGGTCTCGAACTTTTCGGTATCGACCGGGATCAGGTTCTCGTTGAGGTTCAACCCAAAGTCCGCAATTGGCCCGAGCTTCATTGTGAGGCCATAGAACGCTAACAGCTCATCGCACGCGATCTCATAAGCGCCGCGCTCTTTTGTGGAGCAGCCAACAGCCGTCAATTGCCCATCGGCGCCGATCAGCGTCTTCAGCTCAGCAATCTCCAGACGCACTTTGCCTTCGGCGACTAACGCGCGCATCTTCGCCACAGAATGTGGCGCAGCGCGGAAATCATCGCGGCGGTGGATCAGCGTGACTGACTTCGCAATCGGTTGCAGGTTCAGCACCCAATCGAGTGCGCTGTCGCCGCCGCCGGCAATGACAAGCTCGCGGCCCCTGAATCGCTCCATCTGCCGCACGGCATAGTGCACCGACTTCGCTTCGAACTGCTCGAGCCCTTCGATCTTCGGTTTGCGCGGCACAAACGAACCGCCGCCGGCGGCAATCACCAGGACGGGCGCGGTGATCGTCGTGCCAAGTTCGGTGCGAAGTTTGAAGCGCCCGTCCGGCAGCCGCTCGAGCTGCTCAGCCATCTGCGCCATATGAAAGGTCGGACTGAACGGTGCGATCTGTTCGAGCAGACGATCCGTTAGCTCCTGGCCTGTCACAATCGGCAGTGCCGGAATGTCGTAGATTGGCTTCTCTGGATAAAGCTCGGCGCACTGCCCTCCGGGCCGATCAAGCACGTCGACGATGTGCGTTTTCAAATCGAGTAGACCCAATTCGAAGACCGCAAATAATCCCACCGGCCCGGCGCCAATGATGATGACATCGGTTTCGTACGCCTCGCCCGCCGGTGCGGATTCGACTTTGGTGGGGGTCGCGTATTGGTTCATCGAGAGCAGCTCCGAGCCGCTCTCTTAGCGGAACGCGGCGCTTACGTCGCCTGCCGAAACGTCGCTCTCGGGCTGGATTCCAAAGGTCGCTGGGCCAGCGCTGCGCTGACCCAAGCAAACAGCGGCTCCCGACGTTTGCGCGGCATCAGCCGACCGATCAAGTTTATTGACTCAAGCGCCAGCCACCGGCCAAAGCCGAAATCACGCATTCCGTAGACATGCCGCATCGGGGTCTCGATCAACCGCTTGGCCCGCATCCACGCGAACCGCGCGTCAGAATCGCGCCCACCGGGCGACAGCGCTTCGATTGCGGATGCACCTAGGCAGTCGTTGAGCACCGGCGGCGGCGCCACGCCATACGTGTTCATCCGCCACGCCCAAACGCGGCGAAGATCGATGTCCACCGGCAGCTCCCGCTTACGCGCCGCGAGAAACTTCCGAGCGCCTGAGCGGCTGATCAGATAGGCGCCAGTGCTCGTCGGAACTTGCGTATAGCGCACAAGCTCGTGGGCGGGTGTCAGCGACGCGACATGCACTGTCGCGCGCTTGGTGGGATAGGAGAGCCGCACGATGTCCCAGCCAGCCGGTAGCACCTGCACGAGGCGACGCACCGTCTCCGCGAAACCAGACACCAGCGCAATATCATCCTCAAGCACCAGCAGCGGCGAAGGCAACCGTCCATCCGCAATCATGCAGCAGATATCGAGATGGCTCGCGTAACAACCGATCTCGCCAGGTGACAGCGTGCGGCAACCTTCAAAATAGCTCTGCAAATGCTCTGGCAGACGCGCGCCTTCGATCGCTGCGAAACGGCTGAACTTTATGTCTGCGGCATCCAACTCACGGCGCATATGAGCGAGACGCTCGCTGTCGCGATCGAGATTGATAACGATGGTGTGCGGAAACATGGATGCAACTCGGACTCTAACGTTCCGCTTTGCGTGCGCCCCTACGCGGCGTGCGCCCATCCCCTATTCATGGGATTGAAGGCAGGAGGGCCGCCACCGAGCTAGTCCGCCGTTACGGACCCACTAGTCTTGACGGCGCCAGCTTCTATGCTGGCGCCGTCCCTGTTTGGAGCGGCTTTTATGCCGGCACGCGTCGCCATTGTCGAAGACGACCCGATCCTGCGCGAAGCGTTGACGCGCATGATCACCCTCGCCGACGATTTGCAGTTTGTCGCCGCCGCCGACACCGCAGCTTCTGGCCGCCTGGTGCTGCAACAGCCGCTCGACGTCTTGCTGATCGATCTCGCGCTGCCGGATGGCAACGGCGTTGATCTCATTCGCGAAGCGAGCGTCAGCCAGCCTGCATTAAAGATCATCGTCGTCAGCATTTTTGGCGACGCACGCAGCGTCGTGAACGCCATCGAGGCCGGTGCGCATGGCTACTTATTGAAGGGCGCAGACCCTAATGAAGCCGCCGACGCCATTCGAAGCGTACTCGCTGGCGGGGCCCCGATCAGCCCAGCTGTCGCCAGCCACATTCTCGCGCGCATCCGCGGTCGCGCAACGACGACCAAGGCGCCGTCAGGTCCGCCACTTCTCTCCGACAAGGAAATCGCGATCTTGACCGAGCTCGCCAAAGGCTTCCGCTATAAGGAAGTAGCACGCCTGCACGGCATCTCGCCCAACACCGTCGGCGATCATGTGAAGTCCATCTATCGCAAACTCGCAGTGAACTCGCGCAGCGAGGCCGTGTTCGAAGCGGTGCAGGCGGGTCTTATTCAATTGAAAGACTAGCGTTGCCCGCGCTGCGCCGCCAACCTATGACCACATGATCGACCATCCGACCTCGCCGCGCTTAAAGACTTCGCTGCTGGCGGTGTTCATCATCGGCTTGCAATTGCTATTCGCGGCGCTCCTGCTGGCCGTGAACGTCGTCGCCGAAAATGCCGCTGGACGTTTGGTCAGCCAAGCCACCGCAAACGCACGACCAACCGGCGCGTTAGGGCCGGAGCTTGCTCCTGGCGACTTCGGCGCGATGAGGATGCCCGCGCCGTTCTGCTGCACGCCGACGCCTGTCACCGTCCGCACGACACTCACGCCCGCAGACGTCGCCGTGACCGATCTCGCGATCCTCATCCCAAGCGCACACGACAACGCTCTAATATATGTCGACGGTGAACTCATCGGCGGCATCGGAACGCTTGATAGCGAAACCAACACCAGCCGCCGCCCACTGCTCGTTCGCATCCCGTCGCGCTACGCGAACGAAGGCGCCGTGCTCGATATCGTCGTCACCCGCGCCATCGGATTTGCACACCTGCGGCCGGTTTGGATCGGGGACTATGAGGCGCTCTATCCATCCTACCTCGCACTGCGCCTGCTCCGATCGGACTTGCCGTTCATCAACGCGGTCGTCGCGGCGTTTCTAGCGATCTTCTGCGTCTGCGCTGCGCCCTTACTTGGCGCGCGCGGATTGTTGCTATCGCTTGGAGGCCTCGCGGCAAGTTGGGTGCTGCAACACATCGGGTTGCTCGTAACTGACCCTCCCTGGGGCCCGCTCGCCAACGCGATCCTCTACTTTATCGGCTTTCTCGGCACGATCCTCTATCTGCTTTGGTTCTTCATCGAGTGGACCTCCGCCTTTGAACCACCCGATAACGCGGCGCGCCAACCGCGCGAGTTAGTGCTGCGTCCGTGGAGCAAGCATGCACGCGAACGCCTCGGCGTCGCGGTCATTGCCATCATGGCGCTGGGCGCATCGCTCATGCTGTGGCGCCTCAGCCCAGGCGATCACATGATCGCACTGCAAGACATCGATCGTGTGCTGGGATACCTCGGCTTAGCGGCGATGTCCTACTGCCTCGTGAGGCTCATCGCCCACATCGCGCGCGGCGGCATGCGCGAGCCGATCGAGATGGCGTCGTTCCTCGTCGTCGTGATCGCTGCAATCGCCGACATCATCATGGTGCGCTTTCTTTCGAGCTATGGCGTTTTCCTCGGCGTCGCCGCCACCTTCTTTCCCCTCGCGCTCATGATCTCGCTCGCCGGCCGTGCGCGCGGCATTTTCGAAGCTGCGACCGCGAACGCAGAGCGTCTCGACTTGCTCGTGCAACAACGCGAGCGTGAGATCACCGCAAACCTGCAAGACTTGCAACGACACGAGCGAGCAACATTGCTGCTTGAGGAGCGCGCCCGCATCATGCGCGACATGCACGACGGTATCGGTGGTCAATTGCTTGGGCTCGTTCTGCAAGCGCGCGCCAATAATCTCAGCAGCGAGAAGCTCGTTGAAGGCCTAGAAGAAAGCCTCGCCGACCTTCGCGTCATCGTCGACTCGCTTGAGCAAGGCGACGGCTCACTCGCCACCGCTCTAGGCGCCTTCCGCGCGCGCATCGAGCCGCGCGTGGAAGCAGCGGGCGCGCAACTCGTGTGGGAGATCGGCGACGTTGGCGATGAACCGGGCTTCGGCCCCGATCGCGCTTTGCAGCTGTATCGCATTTTGCAGGAAGCCTGCACCAACGCGTTGAAGCACGGCCACCCGACGCGCATCGCCGTCACGCTCGCCCGCACCGATGATAACGGCATCGAACTTTCACTATCCGACAACGGCCGAGGCTTCGATCCGACAAGCGTCAGCGCCGGTCGCGGCCTCTCGAATATGCGCTACCGCGCCGCCCGCATCGGCGCAAAAATCCGCATCGTCTCCAGCAATGCAGGCACCCGCATCAGCCTAACGCTCTGACGCCGCGCACTTTTGCATAAACGACACACGTCGCGCCCCACCGTCGGCGCGTCCATTTTGCCTTGCTTACGCCGCTCCTGCTGGCCATCTTGGCGCCAGGGGACACATCAACATGACGACTTCGACACGCGACGCCCGCCTCTTCGATCCCGGCCCGAAGCGCATCCTATGCCTCGACGGCGGCGGCATTCGCGGCATCGTCACCATCGGCATGCTCGAAGCGGTCGAGCGCCATGTGCGCGCACAACAGCCGCAGGAAGCACAAGCCAGCTTCCGCCTCTCCGACTATTTCAACTTGATCGTCGGCACATCAACCGGTTCGATCATCGCAACCCTGCTCGCACTCGGCGCCACAGTCGATGACGTGCGCGAACACTATATGGAACTTGGCCCCGCCGTGTTCGGTCGCCCGCGCTTCCTCGGACAATTCCTCTGGTCCAAATTCGATCACGTCGCGTTCGAAAACATTCTCAAAAACAGGCTGGGCGACCGCACGCTGAGTTCGTCTGATCTGAAAACTGGCTTGCTGATAACGTGCAAACGCGTCGACACCGGCTCGGCCTGGATCCAAGGCAACAACACGCGCGCCAAGTATTGGAACTTCGACCAAGATCGCTTGCTCCGCGACCTCGTGCGCGCGAGCACCGCTGCGCCATCTTATTTTCAACCGGTGGAAATCCACGTCGGCAACGGCGAGACCGGCCTATTCCTCGATGGCGCCATGGGTGGCCTCAACAATCCCTCCGTCGCCGCGTTTCTCTACGCCACCGCCAGCGAGTACGGTCTGAAATGGCCAGCTAACGCAAGCGAACTTTCAATTCTGAGCCTCGGCACCGGCTACGTAAAACCGCTCGCTGAGCTAAAGCGTTTCCGCGGCTCGCTCGCCGCCAGCAAAGCGCTCTTCACGCTGAAGGGCCTGATCTACGAAACGCAAATGGCTGGCGTCTCGCTGATGCAAGCGTTCTCGAACCCGCTGATCCCGTTCAAGATCAACGGAGAGATAAACGGCTTCGAAGACACCCTAATCGGCGGTACGGCCCTGTTGCGCTATCAGCGCTTCGATCCACCGCTTTCGCGAGCAGCGCTGAACGAAACATTCGGCATCAAGATGTCTGGCCAACAGGAGAAAGAAGTCTCCTCGATGGACAACGGCCGCCCCAAAAACATCGAGCGCCTCCTCACCATAGGCCGCGCCATGGGCGACCGTATTCCAGCGAACGCGATCTAGGGCGCTAACCCGGCTTCACAAAGCGCAGCGTCATGCGATCGCTTTCGCCGATGGCGTCGTAGCGCGAGCGATCAAAGCTTGGGTCGGGCGGTGAGCCTTGTGGCGAGGTGCGCGCGATCGGCGGCAGCGTCCAGACCCCAAACGGATGATCGCGCGTGTCTTGCGGATTAGCGTTCAACTCTGACCGGCCTGCTAACACGAGCCCAGCGCGCTCAGCTGCCTCAATCACATAGGATTCCGGCACATAGCCCGTCGGCGCAGAGACGGCGACATCCGCACCGGGCGCCGCGCGATGCTGCTCTACCGCAAGCACGCCGCCTGGTCGCAAGGTGCGCGCAAACTCACTCATGAACCGGTCGGTCACGCCCTCTGAGCGCGCCCAATTGTGATAAGCGCGCGCCACCAGGATGAAGTCGGCGCTCTCATCCGGCAGCGCGAGACCCGCACGCATGCTGAAGTCCACGACCTCGACACGCCCATAGGTCTGTTCGTCGCCGAAGCTGCTCAGAAAGTTAGCCCGTCCCGCGCGCGCAGCATCGCTGACCGTCGGCGCACCAAGATCGCCCGCAGCGGCGATGTAACGGCCATTAGTCATGCGCGCGTACGGCGCGAGAATGTGAGTCCACCACCCGCCACCCGGCGCGATCTCGACGATCGTCATCTCCGGACCAACGCCCCAGAACGCAAGTGACTCGGCGGGCCGCCGATACTGATCACGCGCGCGATCCTCCGCGCTACGCCACGCGCCGCCAACGGCAAGCGACAGCGAGGCGTCCGGCGCCGGGGCCTGCGCTTCCGGCGCACCCGCACAGGCGGCCAAAACCAGCGCGGCAACGCCCGCAACAAAAGCTCTCATGATGTTAGCCCCCAGCAGTTCGAATGAGTATCGTCCCGTGATTTAGAGGGCGCACCGACCAAGGCAAGGTGAAGACGCCAAATCGGAGCCGCCGAGACGACCGAAACGCGTTTGTCGCCTGACCAATCAGGCCACACGAGGAACGCGCCTTGTCACTCAAGACCCGGGTTCTTGTTCGCGCTGTCCTGACGGTCTTAATCCGACGGGCACTTTGAGCGTGCTGGACGGCACAACAATTCGCGGCGACGTGGGCGCTTCGGGGGTAAGGTACGTCCCATGGACTCTGCCCCTCATGCCCCCGTCGATGAAACACGCGTTGAGACGCGCGAGGGCGCGTTGCGCGGGAGCTCATTGGACGGCGTCAGGCGCTTTCTAGGCGTTCCGTTTGCAGCGCCGCCGGTCGGGGTGCTGCGCTTTGCGCTGCCCCAGACGCCTGCGCCATGGAGCGGCGAGCGTGATGCGACGCAGCGCGGTCATATCGCACCGCAGCCAACGCCATCGCCTGAAGAGATGGAGAAGGTTCTACCTGGTCTCGATATTCAGCCACTCATCGGCGGCGATCAGGTGCAGGGCGACGACTTTCTGGTGCTGAACATCTGGACGCCGACTGGCGCGCCTTCTGGCTTGCCGGTCATGGTGTTTATCCACGGCGGCGCTTTCACCGGCGGCGCGGGAGCGGCGGACGTCTATGACGGAACGGCGTTCGCGCGCGCAGGAATTGTGTGCGTGACCATCAATTACCGGTTGGGTGTCGAGGGCTTCCTGCCGATCCCTGGCGCGCCGACCAATCTTGGTTTGCGGGATCAGCTGTTCGCTTTGGAATGGGCGCGCGACAACATAGCGGCATTTGGCGGCGATGCGGGCAATGTCACGGTGTTCGGCGAATCTGCAGGCGCGATGTCGGTCGCGAACTTGGTCGCCTCGCCGCTCGCAAAGGGCTTGTTCAAGCGCGCCATCGTGCAGAGCGGCCACGGCGACATGGTGCGCCCGATCCCAATCGCGCAGCGCTTGGTGAGAAAGCTCGCGAAAGTGCTGCGTGTCGCGCCGACGGTTGAAGGGTTCAGAAGCCGTTCGTTTGCGGAATGCGTGGCCGGCTTGCGCAAAGTTTCGCTACCCACCACGAACATCGATCTACGCAATCCCGACAAGCGCGAACCGGCGTTTGGCCTCAGCCGCTTTTTGCCGGTGTATGGCGACGACGTGCTGCCCGTACATCCAATGGTCGCGCTGAATAATGGCGCAGGCTCGGACATCGAGCTTATCGTCGGCACCAATAGCGAAGAGATGAACCTCTACTTCGTGCCCAGCGGCGTGCGCCGAAAGATTGGCTCGTTCCTCGCCCATTTCGTCACCGGCAAAGCAGAGCCGAAAGCCAAAGAAGTGCTGCGCGCTTATGGCATCAAGCAAAAGGGCAAGCGCCCAGGCGATGCATTCACCGAAGCGCTCACCGATCTGGTTTTCCGCTTGCCAGCACGCCGCTTCGCGGCGGCTCATACCGGTCGCACATACGTTTATGACTTCGGCTGGCGGTCCACGGCTTACGACGGAACGCTAGGCGCGTGCCACGCGATTGAACTGCCGTTCGTGTTCAACACGTTGCACACAGTGAACGGCGCGCGCGGACTGGCGGGTGCGAATCCGCCGCAAGATTTGGCTGATCAGATGAACGCGATCTGGGTCGGCTTCGCCAAAACTGGCGCGCTGCCATGGGGCGAATACACAGCTGAGACGCGACTGGTTTATCGGCCGGAGCTTGGCGTCGCCGAGCGCGAGCCGCCGATGCCGGCAGAGTCCATCGTCCCGTAAAGGACCTCCACTCCATGTACCTTGAAAAGTTCAAGCTGACGGACCGTGTGGCCGTCATCACTGGCGGCGCGAGCGGCATTGGCCTCGCGACAGCGGAGGCGCTGGCTGAAGCAGGCGCACGCGTCATTATCGCCGATCGTGATCAGAACGCCATCGATAGCGCGCGCGCTGCCCTCTCGCGCAAGAGCTTCCACGTCGATGGCGTCCTGATGGACGTCACCAATTCCGCCAGCGTGAGCACGGTCGCGGATGAGATCGTAGCGCGCGAGGCGCGCGTGGACGTTCTGATTAACAATGCCGGCATCGCACGCAGCGAGACGGCGGCTGAGGATGTAGCAGACGAGCACTGGCTTAATGTACTCGACGTCAATTTGAACGGCACGTTCTGGTGCGCGCGCGCGTTTGGGCGTCACATGCTGGCGCGCGGGGCAGGCTCGATCGTCAATGTCGGCTCGATGTCTGGATTTATCGTCAACCGGCCGCAGCCTCAGAGCTACTACAACGCCTCGAAAGCGGCCGTGCATCAATTGACGAAATCGCTCGCCGCCGAATGGGCGGCGCGCGGCGTGCGCGTCAACGCCGTGGCGCCAACCTACATCCGCACGCCGCTCAACGAATTCGCTGACAAAACCGGCGACATGTACCGCCGCTGGATCGATGGCACGCCAATGGGGCGGCTGGGCGAGCCCGAAGAAGTGGCTTCAACAATCCTGTTCCTCGCGTCGGATGCGGCGAGCTTAATGACCGGCTCTGTCGTCCTGGTCGATGGCGGCTATTCGTGTTGGTAGAGGGTCCGACGATGTCGCTTCGTATGCTGGCGTGTGCTGCAGCACTCTTCATCTCTGGTTGTGCGCATCACCAGCAACGCGGATTCACTGCGGGCGATCATTACGTCAATATGGGTAGTTCGTTTGCAGCCGGCGCCGGAACTGGAGATGCACCTTCGGGAAGCCCGCCCCGATGCTATCAAAGCACAGCAAGTTACGCGCACCTCATCGCTGCGCGCGCGCATCTCTCGCTGACCGACGTCAGCTGCGGCGGCGCCACGTCGGCCCATCTTCTTAGCGCTTGGAACGAGCTCCCCGCACAGATTGACGCGGTCACGGCTGACACCCGGCTTGTGACGATCACCATCGGTGGCAACGACATAGCTTACGCTGGCAACCTCGTTGCCGCGAGTTGCGAGCAAGGAGAGACCATTCGGGTTACCAGCTTTGCTGTACCCTGTCCGTCGTCATTTCCGATTGCGGATGAGGCCTACGCCACGCTTGAGCGCAACCTGCGCCAAGCGAGCCTGCAAATCGCAGCGCGCGCGCCGCAAGCTCGCGTTGTCTTCATTCAGTATGTGACGCTTGTGCCTCAAGCACAGTGCGATCAGTCGCGTTTCACAGAAGAGGAAGCAGCGGCGCTACGCGTCGTTGGATCGCGGCTGGCCGCCATAACAGCGCGTGCAGCGCAAGAGACTGGCGCGGAAGTGCTTGCAATGGACGAGGCGTCTCGATCCCATACGCCGTGCGATCCCGATCCGTGGAGCGTAGGGCTGCCCCGCGAGTATGACGGCAGCCTCGGCGCACCGTGGCACCCCAATCGACGCGGGATGCAGATGATCGCTGAGCGGCTCGAAGCTTCGTTGGCGCGCTAGAATCCGCCGGGCAGACCCTCCGTGCGGCTCGGCACAGCGCTACGCCCTTTGGGCACCTTTCAGATAGGTCCCGTTAGGGCTTAGGCTTCCTCCCAACAACGAGGCTCAAAATGGGCCTATACCGGGGAGTGAAACATGCGGCGCATTCAAAAATTGCTGGCCGGAGCGGCCTTTGTCATCGCTGCGGCCCCTGCCGTCGCTAGCGCGCAAGATGCGGATGGGTATGCGGCCGACGACGAGGAAATTGTCGTCACGGCGCGCCAACGTGAAGAGCGCTTGCAAGACGTGCCCGTCGCCGTCACCGCAATCGATGCAGACGCGCTGGAGCGTGAGCAGATAAACTCCGTCCGCGAGATCGCATCTTTCGCGCCGGGCTTGAACATCTCCACGGACGCCGTTGGCCGCGCCTTCCTATCTATTCGTGGCGTCGGCACGACGCTGATTGACTCAGTCCAGCCAGGCGTCGGCATTTTCGTCGATGGCATCTACCAAGCCAACACATCTTACCTGAACAACCCAGTCGTCGACGTCGCCCGCATCGAAGTGCTTCGCGGCCCACAAGGCACGCTGTTCGGCAACAACACGCTGGGCGGCGCGATCAGCGTCATCACACGCGCGCCGACCGATGATTTCACCGGCCGTTTCTCAGCCGTTTATGCTGACCCTGACAATTATCACACCGTCGCCGGCAGCATCAGCGGACCGATTATCGAAGGCTCACTCCGCGGCCGTCTGGCTGCGAGCTATCACTCACGCGACGGCTTCTCTGAGAACACGCTTGCAGGCGGCGATGCGCGGCCAGTGCAGAACGAGTCGATCAACGGCACGCTCGCTTGGGATGCGCCGCAAGACGCCGACATTACCTTCAACGCCTACTGGAACCGCGTCACCGGCTCTCAAACCGCTTATTCGAGCCCAGATGGCCCGACCGATTACGACCAAGACACTCAGCTCAATCTGAACAGCATCGCAGAATACGAATACTGGGGCGTCAATGCGCGCGGCGTGTTCGACGTTGGCGGCGGCACGCAGATGACAGCGATTCTCGCTTATGACGACCGCACCGGCCAAGCCACCGGCGATGGCGATTTCGGTTTTGTCGACTTCGCTCGCATCCTCGACGGCAACAACACGCTGTCGACCTATACCGGTGAACTACGCTTCGATACGCAGTGGAGCGACCGCCTGAGCACGCTGATCGGCGTCTTCGCCAGCGCCTCCAACACGGAATCGTCAGTCACCCAATTGCTGGTGCCGTTCTCACTGGTGGTTACGCAACCGACGACCAACGAACAAACCACGGTCGCCGCCTTCGCAAACGTGTTCTACGACATCACTCCGTCGCTCGAACTCTCCGCCGGTCTGCGCTGGGATACCCAAGAAGTGAGCGTCTCCGGCACCGCCGGCGAGTACACCGCTAGCGAATTCCAGCCACGCGTGTCGCTGACACAGCGTTGGGACGACAATTGGATGAGCTACGCCTCAATCGCCCGCGGCTTCCGTGGCGGCGGCGCCAACTCACCGGCTGCGCCACTGCTCTTCTATGAAGGCGACTCGGTTTGGACGTACGAACTCGGCAACAAGTGGACCAATGATGCGCGAACGCTGACGCTCAACACCGCGATCTATTTCAACGATTACCAGAACTATATCGGCCAAAACTCGCTGACTCCGGCACCAGCGGTTGCGGTCAACCTCAACACCGGCGACGTTGAAAGCTACGGCGTTGAAGTGGAAGGCGTCTGGTCGCCGAACCAGTTCTTCAACTTGCAGGGCGGCCTCAGCTACAACCACGCCCGCATCACTGATGACTCACAGTTCGAAGAAGTGTTTTCGGGCGGCTTGGCGACAGACCTCATCCTGTTCCAACCGGACTGGACATTCTTTGTCACGCCGACCGTCACGTACCCGCTCGGCAATGGCGACGAGATCGTGTTCAACACCACGGTCTCTTACAAAGGCGATCGCGCCGGTTCGAGCCTTGACCCAACCTTCCAGCCGCAACTCGACGGCTATTATCTGGTCAATGCCAACCTTGCCTACCAGCACGACAATTGGACGATCGCGCTGTTCGGCACCAACCTGACCGACGAGGAATACTACGAGTCTTACCTGGATGAATCGCTGCTCGCCGCCATCTTCGGCCCGCCAGGCCCGATGAACCCGCTGGTGCACAATCTCGGCATCATGGGTGACGGCCGCCGGGTTGGCGTTCGCGTCAGCGGGCGGTTCTAAACCAATGAGCGCTGCGCCCGACCTCCACGCGCGCACGCCGTTAACGCCTGCTTTCGTCGAGAGCTTGCGGTCGATCTTCCGCGACCGCTTGCATCTCGGCGAAACCATGCGCGCCCAGCACGGCTCAAGCGAAACCCATTTCGCCACCGCCCTGCCCGATGCCGTCGTGTTTCCGCATTCGACCGAAGAAGTGGTCGCGCTGGTGAAAGCTTGTGTCGATGCTGGTGTGCCAGTTGTGCCATATGGCGCGGGCACATCAGTGGAAGGCAACACGACGCCAGTGCGCGGCGGGGTTACCGTTGATCTCTCTGAGATGAACCGGATCGTGGCGGTCAACGCCGCTGATTTCGACTGCACCGTTGAAGCTGGCGTGCGACGCGAAGAACTGAACATGCACTTGCGCGATCAGGGGCTTTTCTTCCCGATCGATCCGGGCGCCAACGCCACGCTCGGCGGCATGGCCTCGACGCGTGCTTCCGGCACAAATGCGGTACGGTACGGCACCATGCGTGATGCAATCCTCTCGCTGCGGATCGTCACGCCAGATGGTCGTGATATCCGCACGGCACGGCGAGCTCGCAAGTCCGCAGCAGGCTACGACCTCACACGGCTCTACATCGGCTCGGAAGGCACGCTTGGCATCATTACCGAGGTAACGCTGCGCCTCTGGGGCATTCCTGAGCAGATATCATCAGCCGTTTGTAGCTTTGCCACGCTCGCCGGCGCCGTTGATACGGTGGTGCAAGCAATCCAGCTTGGCATCCCTCTCGCGCGCGTCGAGATTCTGGACGACGTGCAGATGCGCGCCGTCAATGCGCACTCGAAGCTCGACTATCCCGAACTCACCACACTCTTCTTCGAGTTTCACGGCAGCGAGCACGCCGTAAAAGAACAGATCGCCACGGTCGGCGACCTCGCACGCGACAATGGCGGCGGCGAGTTTCGTTGGTCGAACTTGGCTGAAGAGCGCGCCAAACTTTGGAAAGCCCGGCATCAGGCCTTTTATGCAGCAATCGCCATGCGCAAGGGCTGCATAGGCTGGCCTACAGATGTGTGCGTGCCGATCGGCCGCCTCGCTGAGTGTATCAACGAGACCAAGAAGGATCTGGAGAAAGCATCCTTCCCCGCGCCGATCCTCGGCCACGTCGGCGACGGCAATTTTCATGTCATCTTTGTCATCGATCCGACCAAACCCGAAGAGCAAGCCGAAGCAGACGCGCTGAACCAGCGCCTCGTCGAACGCGCACTTTCAATGGATGGGACTTGCACCGGCGAGCACGGCATTGGACTTGGCAAACAAGATTGGCTAGTGCGCGAGCTCGGTGAAGACGGCGTCGATATGATGCGCACGATCAAACGCGCAATCGACCCGAACAATCTGTTCAACCCCGGCAAGATTTTCGCGGACGAACGTTCTTGAACTCCCGGCGACTCGTCGATCCTGCACTCCTCCCGGTGCTGGATGCCTTTCCGACAGTCGCACTAACGCACGAATTGCTGGCGCCGATGCGTGAGGCCGAGCGCTTCGCGCAACTGCCGTTTCCTGTCTCAGTCGAAGCGCAACAAACTATTGACCTTAACATTCGCCGCGTGCCCGGCCCTGACGGCGGGCCGGAGATCACGCTGCACATCTACACGCCACGCGATGCACGCGAGCCCATGCCCTGCATCTATCATATCCACGGCGGCGGCTTTGTCGGCGGCGGCGCGGCGCAACTCGAACCGCTACATCGCCACCTTACCTATGAACTCAGCTGCATCATCGTAAGCGTCGACTATCGCCTGGCGCCAGAGAACCCATTCCCTGCAGGCATTGAGGACTGTTACGCAGGACTAGTGTGGACGTTCGCTAACGCGAAAGCGCTCGGCGTTGATGCAACACGCATTGGCGTCATGGGAGAAAGCGCAGGCGGCGGGTTAGCCGCAGCGCTTGCCTTGCTCGCGCGCGATCGCGGCGTTTACCAATTGGCGTTCCAGCATTTGATCTATCCGATGTTGGACGACCGCACTTGCGTTACGACGAACTCAAACCCGGTCGCCGGTGAGTTCATTTGGACCGCGCACAACAATAGATTTGGATGGACCGCGTTGCTCGGCCACCAGCCCGGCAGAGACGGGGTCTCGGCCTATGCTGCCCCCGCGCGCGCGAACAACCTCTCCGACCTGCCCCCAACCTACATCGCTTGCCCGACGCTCGATCTCTTCATCGACGAGGACATCAGCTACGCGCACAGGCTTATGCGGGCCGGTGTGGCCGTCGAGCTCCAGATCTATCCGGGCGGCTTCCACGGCTTCGACATTTTCGGCGGCGATGCCCCAATTTCTGTACGCGCGCGCGCCGATGCGCGGGCAGCCCTCAAGCGCGCGCTCCACCCTTAGGCCTTCCGACCTATCAGAAAGGTCTTGCCACACCTCTCTGATAGGTGCATGTTCGCCTCAACAAACCCAGAAAACTGGGGAGGAAAACATGCGCGAATTCGTCGAGGTCTCTCCGGAGATGACGCTGCTCATGGGCGACGGCCCGATCGCAAGCGCGCCTCTGCCTGCCGAGCCTATTGTTTTGACCTTCACTACCGAAGCGGCCACGCCAGTTGTCGCGTTCTCGAGTTTCGACGGCGCAACTCCAGACGGCATGGTGCTGTTGGTCGCCCGCGACGCCTTCGAACGCATCGGCGGCGCTGCAGAAGAGGTCGGCGCGTTTCATCTGCCCTCCGACTTGCGCACGATCGCCTACGCCATCCGCGACAGCGCACTGACCGGCGAAGCGCTCAAAGTTTATCGCCTCGCCAAAAGCATCGAACTGCTGTGCGAGACCATCCGCTTGCAAAACAGTGGCGCGTTGGTCGCGCTCGCAGGCGAATGCACGCTTTCCCTAGATGACGCACGCCGCATCGCCGCTGCGCGTCGCATGATCGATGAGCGCAGCAATGAGAAGCTTACACTCAACATGATTGCACGCGCGTGCGGCATCAACCGCGCCAAACTCACACGCGGCTTTCGCGACATGTTCTCTTGCACCATCGCCGAAGCCATCGCTGAGCGGCGCTTAAGCCAAGCGAGCGTGATGTTGCGCACCACCGATCTTCCAGTGTCTTCGATCGGCTACGAGAATGGATATCTCAACAACGCGAGCTTTGCGCGCGCCTTTGGCCGACGCTTCGGCCTCTCTCCTTCCGACTTCCGCGCTTGTCAGGGAGTCGCAGCATGAGCGCTGAAATCACCGCGCTGCGCCGCGCCAATGACGGCGGGTCGCTCGTGCAAACTGCGATGCAGGCTGTTACCGCCTACATCAAGGACAAAAATCTTCGCGTCGATGACACGCTGCCGGGTGAAGCGCATTTTGCCGAGACGCTAGGCGTTAGCCGCGCCGTGATGCGCGAAGCCTTTGGCGCGCTTGCGGCGTTGAAGCTGATCAATGTCGCCAACGGGCGCAAGCCGCGCGTCGGCGCGCTCGATGGCGCAGCGATCGCGGCATCCTTGCAGCATGCGGTCTCCACGGCGCAAATCAGCGTCGCAGACGTCTGGGACGTTCGCCGCACCATCGAACAGCGCACCGCCGCACTCGCAGCCAGCTCGCGCACCGAAGCCGAAGCGCAACACATCGTAGCACTCGCAGAGGCGATGGCGCGCGACTATGACGATCAGGCCGCCCTCACGCGCCACGACATCGCGTTTCATAACGCCATCGCAGCTGCGAGCCATAACGCGCTCTTCGTTCAGATCGTGGCTTCGTTTGCGCCACTCATGGAAGTCGCTGTGCCCACCGCATGGCGTACGCGCGTCGCAGCAAAGCAAAAGAAACTGATGATCGATCGTCACCGCGCCGTCGCACGCGCTATCGCCGAGGCCGATCCAAAGGCCGCAGCGCTCGCCATGGCTGCCCACTTCGACGCAGCGATCGGCGATCTCCTTAAAGCAGACGCCGAACTATGACCGCCGCGATTGATCTGACCACAGCCGCGCCGGTGTCCCCGCGTGCGCCCAGCAAAATCGCGTGGCTCGCCCTCGCCGCATTGGGCATCACGCTATTCAACGCCTTCGCCATGCGCGCCGTTTTCGCACCGCTGCAAGACATCGCAAAAGCCGACCTTGGCGTAAACGACTTTCAGATCAGCCTAGTACAAGGCTTGGCCGCGTCGATCCCGATAGCGCTGCTCTCGGTGCCGCTGGGACGCATGACCGATCGCAGCAACCGCATGCGCATTCTGATGGCGCTCGGAATCGTCTGGACACTCGGCACGTTGGCGACCGCATTCGTCACCGACTTCTACGGTCTTTTCTTCGCGCGCATGTTTGCGAGCATTGGCGCGATGTGCGCGGTGCCCGTCGCGATCTCGATCGCTGCGGACCTCTCTCCTCCGGAGAGCCGTGGCCGCGCGCTGCTACTGCTGTCGCTCGGCAATATGGCTGGCGTTGCAGCGGCGTTTGCGTTCGGCGGCTCGGCACTGGGCGCGCTTCAAACAACGCCGCTGATCGAAGGCGTCGCGCCCTGGCGCAGCGTGCATGTGATCTTTGCGATCGCAAGTTTTGCATTGCTGCTGGCACTATTTTTTGTGCGCGAGCCAGCGCGTCAAGAAGTCGGCGACAGCGCCAACCTCGCGCTCCGCGATGCGCTCGCCGCTGTATGGCGTATGCGCACGCTGCTCGGACCGTTGTTTCTCGGCCAAGTGTCCGTTGTCATGGCCGACACGGCCGCAGGGATTTGGGCAGCGCCGGTATTGTCACGCAATTATGGGCTAGCGCCCGAAGAGTTCGCCGGGTGGATGGGGTTAGTCATCCTCGGCTCTGGTCTTATCGGATCGGTGCTTGGCGCGGTGCTCGCAGATGCCGGCCAAAAACTTCGCATGAAGGGGGGCCTGCTGATCGGCGCCGTCGTCGCGGCCCTTCTCTCAATCCCTGGCGCAGCATTTCCACTCATGCCGGACGCAACCGGCTTCGCTTGGGTGCTGGCGCTATTCTTAGCATGCGGCGCAATCACTGGACTCATCACAGCAACCGCAATCGCCGTCATGGTGCCGAACGAGTTACGCGGCGTGTGCCTCGCGACCTTCATGGTGCTCGGCTCGATCATCGGCCTCGGCATCGCACCGACGCTCGTCACCCTGGCAAGCGAACTTTTCGGCGGCGAGTCCGCACTCCGCTACGCCCTCGCCAGCGTCTGCGCTCTCACTAGCCTAGCTGCCGCCATAGGCTTCATCGGAGCCGTGCTCGCTGGAAGACGGTCCGTCCGGAATGCTTGAACGCACAGCGTAAAGCTGGCGGAGACGCAGGGATTCGAACCCTGGATACCCGGTTAAGGTATGCTCCCTTAGCAAGGGAGTGCCTTCAGCCACTCGGCCACGTCTCCAGCAGGCGCTTCGCTTAGCGGTCGCCGGGTAGGAGGGCAATACGGGAGTTGAGGCAGCTCGCCTCCCCACTGCATAGTTAACTGGCCCCGCCTTTGCGCGAGCGCTCCTCGTAAACTTAGTGCGAGGGGCGAAATCCTAATGTCGCAGCCTGCTTTGCAGCTGACCGGCGCCGATTTGGAGCAAGAGACGGCCGAGACCGTCCCTGCCCAAGAGCTAACGGCGGACCATAGAGCGGCCCTGGCCATGGCCAGCCTGGCAGGCCATTACGGCCTCTTCGGCCTGTTGATAAATAGCGTCGAGCCGGTCGAGTCCGCAGAAGACCCCTATCTGGTCGAGGACGCACCCGCCGACGCAGCGAACGACGTGCAACCGTCATTCGCGTTCCCGGCCCTCGCCGACAGCGGCTTTCACATCGATCCCGCCGCACCGGCTCGCTTGATCCAAACGCTCGACTGGGCCGCTGTCCTGCTCGCGGCGCACCTCGCAGCACTTTGGGGCGCGGGCATGGGCCTGACCGATCTGCCGATCGGCACAGCGCTCGGCTTTCTGCTGACCGCCTCGTCACTGAAGGTCGGCCTCTGGCTCACTGAATCTTACCGCATCTCACCCGCTCGCATCAAAGCTGAGCGCGGCATTGGCGGTCTTGCCCTCGGCGTGATGCTGAGCTTGGGCGCAGCCGCCATCTTCGCACCCGACGCACGCGCGGCTGCAGCACTCTGCGCCATCGTGCCGATTACTGCGATCATGCTCGGCGGCGTTCACGCAGCGCTGGCCATTTGGATCCGCGCCTTGCATCGTAAAGGCGCGTTCTCGGAAAACATCGTCCTCGTCGGCGCCACTGAGGCGGCCGAGCGCATGGCTAAGCGCGCCGCACTTTCGGGCGAAGCTCGCGTTGTCGCCATCGTTGACGACCGGCTATCGCGCTCGCCCTCACGCATCGGCGACACGCCGGTCGGCGGCAGCGTCGAGGATTTGCTCAACTGGGAAGGCCTGCCGCACGTCGATCGCATCGTGATCACGGTGACGCAAAAGGCCGAAGGCCGCGTCAAAACCATGATCGAACGCCTGCGCACCGCGCCCAACCGCGTCGATCTTCTACTCGACTACCAAACGCTGAGCGTGCGTGGAGCACGCGTCGATCGCCTCACTGGTGCTGCTGTCGCGTGCGTCTCCGGCCGTCCGCGCAACCATCGCCGTGCGCTGGTGAAGCGTGCGCAAGACTTGGTGATCGGTGCGCTGCTGTTCGTTGCCTTCGCTCTGCCAATGCTGGCGATCGCTGCGGCCATCAAACTCGATAGCCGAGGCCCCGTGCTTTATCGCCAGCGCCGCCACGGCTTTAACAATCGCATCATCACCGTGCTGAAGTTCCGCAGCATGCGCCACGATCCGTCGGCCAAGTTCGCGCAAGTCACCGCCAACGATCCGCGCGTCACCCGCATCGGCGCCTGGCTCCGCCGCACCAGCCTTGATGAGTTGCCGCAGCTCTTCAACGTTCTGCGCGGCGAAATGAGCCTCGTCGGCCCGCGTCCGCACGCCATCGGCATGAAAGCCGCCGAGCGCGACCTGCACGACATCGTCGCCGAATATGCGCACCGTCACCGCGTGAAGCCGGGCATTACCGGCTGGGCCCAGATCAACGGCTCGCGCGGCCCGGTGGAAACGCCAGCTGATGTACGCCGCCGCTTGAAGCTCGATCTTGAATACGTTTCGCGTGCATCGCTTTGGCTTGACCTTGAAGTGCTCGTCCGCACCGCGCCGGTTCTGTTCGGCGACGCGAAGGCGACGCGATGAACGGACGGCGCGCCCTAGCGCTCGCGCCACTGCAGATCGCCCAAGCCCTCGTCGGGCTTGGCGCGATTGCAGCGTTCACGCGCCTTATGAGCCCCGAAGAGTTCGGCCGCTATGCGCTCGCGCTCTCGGCCTCGATGCTGGCGCATGCGCTGCTGTTCACCTGGGCTGAAGCGGCGGCGTTCCGCTTCTTCTCAGCCGCGCGCGCAGAAAAGCGCTTAGCCGATCACTTTGCAACTTTGATCGTACTGGCGTTGGCGCTCGGCGGCATCGTGCTTGTCGCCACCGCCGCGCTGCTCACCTTCGTCGGCGTCCGCGATGACGTTGCCGCACTTTCCGCGTTCGCCGCCGGCGCTGCGCTCTTCCGCTTTCTCACCCGCATCACCCGCGAGAGCGAACGCGCGGCGTTCGACGTCGGCCGCTATGCGGCACTTGAAACTGCCTACCTCGCCGTTGGATTTGCCGCAGGCGTCGCACTCCTCATGCGCTTCGACCTCGGCGCTGCCGCACCGTTTGCTGGTCTTTTGCTCGCTGGCGCGATTATCGCTCTGATCGATGCCCCACGCCTGCTCGCAAAAGCGCGCGGCGGCGCGCCATCGCTGCAACGCGCCACCACCTACGCCTCGTATGGCGCACCCCTAGCGCTCGCTTTGGCCCTCGATCTCGGCGTCCAAACCATCGCGCGCTTCATCCTCGCACACCAAGCCGGCGTCGCCGAGCTCGGCGCATACGCCGCCGCCTTCGGCCTGGCGCGCCCACTCGACATCATCTTCATCGGCGCTGGCGCCGCGTTCGCACCGCTGCTGCTCAACGCCTACGAAGAGCAAGGCGCCGATGCCGCGCGCGCGATCGCCGGCAAAGCGTTTACCGTGTTCGCAGCACTCGCCATCCCCGCCGCACTTGGCTTGGCGCTCGTCAGCGAACCGCTCGCGGCCCTGCTCATCGGCGAAAGCCTGAGCACCACCGCCGCTGCCGCAATGCCATGGCTCGCGCTTGGCGGAGTCTTTGCGGGCTTTAACCTCTATTATTGGTCGGAAGCCTTCCAACTGACCCGCCGCACGGGGTTGCGCGCCATGCTCATGCTCGCGCCGGGCGCGGTGCAACTCGTGCTCACGCTAGCGCTCTCACAGAGCTTCGGTGCAATCGGTGCAGCCATGGCAGGCGCTGCTGGCGCTGCTTGCGGAACTATTGCGCTCGTCGTCGCCGGCCGCCGCTTGATCGCCCTGCCTGCACCGCTCGGCCAACTCATGCGCATTCTTGCGGCGACCGCATTCATGGCGGCGGCCGTCTTAGTCACGCCAAAGTTTAACGGCTTTTCAGCTTTGATCGCGCCAATCGCCGCTGGTGCTTTAGCCTACGCAATCGCAGCGCTGGCGCTCGATGTCCTCAGCCTTCGCAACCGCGTCTTCAATCTTATCCGCTATCGTCTCAGTTTCTTCGAGGAGAGCGCCCATGCTCCTTGAGCGCATCATCCAGATCGGCCGACACGCCGACACGCCGCACCTCAGCGTGCTGACGCCATTCTATCGCTATAACGCCGCGCCATTGCTGAAGCGCATGGCGACCGCACCGGCAGGCGTCGAGTTCATTTTGCTTGATGACGGCTCGCGCGATGTGGCGCTGCTCTCAGATGTCGTCGCCGCTGCGCATAGCCTCAGCGCGCCGGTAAAGATCATCGTACGCGAAGACAACCAAGGCCGCGCCGCCGGTCGGAATCGTCTGATTGCTGAGGCGCGCGGACGCTATGTGCTCTTCCTCGATGCCGACATGCTGCCGGATCGACCCACATTCCTTTTACACTGGCTCTCGGTAACACATTGCCAGCAGCCAGACGTCGCCTTCGGCGGTCTCTCGCTTCGTCACGCCGAACGCACACGCGCCACCGCCCTTCATCACAATTTCTTTGGCGCCTCTGACTGTCGCAGCGTCGAACAGCGAGCGACCTCGCCCGCGCAATTCACCGCATCCGCCAACCTGCTGGTGCGACGCGGCTTCCTTGAAAACCACCCCTTCGACTCCGGCTTCAGCGGCTGGGGCTTTGAAGATACCGACTGGGCGCTCAACGCTGCGCGCGACACCAAAATCCTGCACGTCGACAATCCCGCGACGCACGCTGGCCTCGACTCCGTCGCGACGTTGCTGCGAAAGAGCAAGGAAGCCGCACCAAACTTTGCACGCCTCGCACAAAAGCATCCGCAAACCCGGCGCTTTGCCGCCTACCGCGCCGCGCGCAGCATGAAGCTTACGCCATTCCGCCAGCAACTCGGCCAAGCGTGCGCCTGGCTCGCACACGATCCGGTCGGCGCGACTCCGATGCCGCTGCGCCGTGCGGCGCTGAAACTTTATCGCGCTGCGCAATACGCGGAGCATTTGCCGTGAACGCTTTCGCGTACTCGCCACCGCGTGATTTGCTGAGCAAGGTCCGCCGCCGCGCCACCCAATGGCGCGCCGCGCGTCCCGCGACTCTGAAGTTCGACACGCCGATCCTTTCTATCAGCTTCGATGATTTCCCCGTCACCGCCGCCACCGAAGGCGCGCGCATCCTCGAAGCGCACGGCGCGCGCGGCACCTTTTACGCAGCCGCAGGCATGGCCGACACCGACGGCCCATGCGGCCGCAATTTCAGCGCCGCCGATATCTCGCGCTTGATCGACGCTGGCCACGAAATCGCCTGCCACACATTCGATCACGCCGATTGTGCCCGCCGTGACCCGTTCGAAACGCTACGTAGTCTCGCAAAGAACCGTGACGCCCTGAACGAGATGGGCGCGCGTGAACCGGCGCGTTCGTTGGCATATCCATACGGTGAATCGTCTAGCGCACTGAAAGCCCACCTGCCGCCGCGCTTCACCAGCGCGCGCGGGGTTCTGCCCGGGATCAATTCTGGCCGCGCAGACCTCGCACAGCTTCGTGCCTTCGCCCTGTTCGGCGACGATTGGCTCAGCAAACTTGAAATCGCTTTGAAGCAAGCGGCTAAGCGTAACGCTTGGGTCATTGGTTTCACGCACGATATCGCCGACGCGCCGTCAGCCTGGGGGACGCGCGGCCAAGACCTCGATGCGCTGCTTCACACAGCGCATGCACTTGGCTTCACTGTGCTCCCCGTCAGCGCCGCGCTCGATCGGAGGCTCGCATGATCGTTTCCGTCATCATCCCAACCTTTCGCCGACCTGACTCTTTCCTTCGCGCTGCACGCAGCGTGCTGGCGCAGCGGGGTGTCGCGTTCGAACTGATCGCCGTCGACAATTCACCGGAAGGCTCCGCGTGCGAGGCCTTCGCGCAGATCGAACGCGAAGCCACGATACCCTTCCGCTGGGCGCACGAGCCGAAGCCTGGCGTTGCGCAAGCGCGCAACGCGGCTTTGCAACTGGCGACTGGAAAGCTCGTCGCCTGGCTCGATGACGACGAAGAGGCGCCACCGCATTGGCTTGCGTCTCTCATCGCTGTGCGCAACGAAACCGGCGCGCAAAGCGTCTTCGGCCCTGTTCGCGCCAAAGCGGCGTCCGACGAGGAGCACATGCGCTTCTATGAAGCGCTCTATTCGCGTGTCGGCCCAGCTGAGAGCGGCTTAAGTCAACGTGCTTACGGCATCGGCAATTCGCTGCAACCGCGCGCGCTCTTCCAGGACGAAGGCTTCGACACGCGCGCGGATCAGACCGGCGGCGAGGACGACAAGCTCTTCGCGCTTTGGGCCGACGCTGGCGCACGCTTCGCTTGGGCTGCCGATGCTGGCGTCATCGAACATGTCGGCGCCGAGCGTACGCGCCTCGCACACGGCCTCAAACGTGCGTTCGCCTACGGCCAAGGTCCGAGTGAACTGGCTTGGGCGGCGCGCAATTATGCCGGTCTCGCACGCCACATGGTCATTGGCGCGGCGCAAGCTGTGACCTGTGCTGCCGCGAGCGCGATCGTGTTCGCAGGCTCAACCACGCGCGCTCTTATGCTGCTCGATCGCGCGGCGCGCGGCGCGGGCAAAGTGTTCTGGTTTATGGAGCAGCGCTTCTATGGCGAAGCGCTGGCGCGTCAGCCGGCTTGAGCCAAGAGCCGATCGATCGCGATCACCGGCGCACTCGCGCCCGCGTAAACTAAGCCAATCACGTTCGCGCCCGCTGCTGCCAACGCATCCTTCGCAGCAGTAGCCGCAGGCGCATCGCCAGGCTCACCGCCGACCACCAACACGACACCATCCATGTTGCGCGCGACGCGTAAGCCAATTTGGCTGCGATCCAGCGATGGCGCATCGACGACAGCGAGCGCACCTGCGCTGCGTATCGCGTCCCAAAAGTGCGGCGCCGAAGAAATCATCACGCGCCCGCCAGCCGGCAAAGCACGCGCATCAAACACACCGGCATGAATACGCGACGCGCCAACGCGGTGAAACCCAAACGCCGGCGTCGTCTCGGCCAGCACCGCGCTCTGCGCGCCACGCACGCTGTAGAACGCATGGCCGCCAATGCGGCCGTCCTGCTTCGGCCCTAGCCGCGTAGAACCGGCGAGCGCGCGCGCTAGCGCGTTGCGCTTTAGATCGAGATCGATTGCGTACACGGCACGTGCTGTCGCCGCCTCCGCCACCGTTTGAGCCAGTGATGTCACGCCAACGCCACGTCGACCGGAGACGAACATGACCGCGCGACCTTCACCACGTCCGGGCTGGAGCGCTAGCGCATCGAAGACGCCATCGACGGAGAAGCTATGCTTGCTCATGCGCCACCTTCGACCAATGTCAGCGACGGTTTGGCCTTCGTTGCCTTCACAACCTTCGGCGGCTTTACCGTCGCCGGTCGTGGCATCACCGCTAGCACCGGCGTGTTGAGCGCCCGCGCCGCACTTGACGGCGTCGGGAAAGAGCGTCGCATCAAGCCGCGCGACAAACCCGCCGCGATCGCGACAATGCCTGCAATCAACAGCGTCACGATCATAATCGGCCAACGCAGGCTCTTGCCTTGCGTCGGCACCGACGCGCGCTCAAGCGGGCTGATATTGTCCGTGGCGCGGCCAAGCATCTGACTGCGCGTGCGCGCTTCTTCCGCGCGCGTTGCGACAGCGCTCGTGTTTGTTTCAATCACACTGCGATCGCGTTGCAGCTGACGAAAGCGCGGCTCAAGCGCTTGCATCGCGCGTAAACGGTCGCGCACTTCAGTACGCTGCTGCGTCAGCGCGGTCTCACGGCCACGCTGCGCACGCGCTTCGGCTTCCATGCCATAGAGCTGTGTCGCAATGTCCTGACGCACCGGGTTCACGCCGCGACGCGTAAGGCTTGCGGGATCGCCGCCAGCTAAGAATTGCTCCAATTGCGCGATACGTCGATCCACTTCACGCACTGGCAGCGCGTCAGATTGATAGCGCGAGAGTAATTCTTCGCGCTGCATTTGCGCAGTAACTAATTCACGGCGCGCGTCGGATTCCGAATAAAGCTCAATCTGCGCAGGCTCCGCCGCAAATTGCGTGCGCAATGCAGAAGCGCGCGCCTCGGCTTCCCGGCGGCGCGCCTGGGCATCGAGCATTTGCGTTTCAATGTCGCCTGCGCGTGCGGCAAGGGCGGCAAGCTCGCTTTCGAAGTCGCCAATTTGATGCTCGGTCAGAAACGCAGAGAGCGCCGAGCTTGCTTGCCCAGAGCGGGTGCTCAGATCTTGCGTTTCCTGCGAGAGCGACTCGAACTCGCCGCCGACCAAAACTTCGCGGCGATGAGCGAGATATTGTTCGACCAAACTATTCAAAGCCTGCGCTGCGATTTCTGGATTGCGATGTTCGAACGAAAGCCCAATCGACGGGGTTTGCGGCGCAGTTTCGAGCGTCAAGCTTTCCGAAAACGCGCGCTCAGCGGCTGCGAGCTTGCGGGCATCGGATTCAGGCGCACGCGCGATGTCTGGATATAGGGTAGCCAAGCCTACGGCGTCGATCGCGCGACGCAGCACCGCGCCAGATCCGAGCAAACGCATTTCAGAGTTCACAACAGCCTGCATGTCCGGCGTCGATCCCGCGCCAGCGCCGCCTGCCATCGGCTGATAAACATACTCATCGCCCATGCGGACGAGCAATTCGGTGCGCGCCGTATATTCACGCGGCGCCATCAGGGCAGCAATTAAACCAAGCGCGCAGATTGCGGCGCCTACGCTCAGCACAAGAACCCGCTCAGCCCAAAGCATGGCGGCCAGATCGGCGAGGCTCACGCGAGGGACTTCCGCCCAGCTCAGCTTTGGCTTGGCTTGCGTACTCGTGGTCATCCGCGATCCCTAATCTTCGTGCGCACGCTCGAGCTTGCCCGGATTTGGTAAATGATCATTCACCACCGCAGGCGCAGTGTGAGCCTGATGAAGCGCACGCACCGTTAACGGGCGGGGCGCTAACAAAGCGTTGGAGTGATCTCGATGCGCAGCGCCCTTGCCTGTCTCGCCGCCTTTGCGGCGTTCGGCCTTTCGGGCCTCAGCGCCAGTGCGCAGGATGCAGCCGCGCCCGACGCGATGACCTACACGGACGTCTCGCCCGCCTATCGCTTCTTCCCAGGCGACGAGATCGAGATCGTTGTCTTTTCGGCGCCGGAACTAACTCGCACTGTTATGGTAGCGCCCGACGGCCGCGTCGCGCTGCCGTTGATCGGCGCAGTCCGCGCCGCTGATCTAACGGCTGAAGAACTGCAAGCAGCGCTGGTCACCGCCTATTCCAATCAGCTCCGCCATCCAGAACTCAGCGTCGTTCCTCGCTCTTATGCGTCGCGCCAAGTGTTCGTCGGCGGCGAAGTCGCGCGCCCCGGCATCTATGAAATGCCAGCCAACATTGACGCCTACCAGGCAGTTGCACTTGCTGGAGGCTTCCTACCGTCCGCGCGGCGCGGCGATGTGCTGGTGCTTTCGCGCGCGAGTGGCCAATCGGCGGTAACGCCGATCGACCTTTCGCCACGCGCCATGCGTGCTGGCTTTCCGGGCGCACAGCCGTTGCAGCGCTATGACGTGGTCTATGTGCCGCGCTCGCGGATCGCCCAAGTGAACCTGTTCATGCAGCAATACCTTCGCGACGCACTGCCAATTCAGTTCAGCGCCTATTACGACCTGGCCGGCGAGCGGAACTAAAGGCGCCCGCAGAAGCGGCGCCCGGCGCGCGCAACGCATCCTAACGAGGCGCCCGCGCCTCTTTTCGCGCCGATTCCGCTAGCGGTCGCCGCCAAAACCATCGCATCATCGCCCCGATGCGCCAGTTCTTCGACGACATGTACGGAACCGACGGCCAGCTCCGTCCGGCCTATGCGGCAATCGCCCAATGGCTCGCCGATACGCCGCCCGAGGTGCTGCAAACCAAACGCGAAGAAGCCGAGCGCCTGTTCCGCCGCGTCGGCATCACCTTCGCCGTCTACACCGAAGGCGGCGACACCGAGCGGTTGATCCCGTTCGACATCATCCCGCGCGTGCTCGACTCCGATGAATGGTCGCTGCTTGAGCGCGGCTTGAAGCAGCGTGTCGCGGCTTTGAACCGCTTTCTCACCGACGCCTACGGCGCACGCGAAATCGTCAAAGCCGGGCTCTTCACCAACGAACACATCGACACCCACCCCGCCTATTGTGCACAGATGCAAGGCGTCGCCGTCCCGGGCGGCATCTACACCCATATCGCGGGCATTGATCTCGTCCGCACCGGCGTGAACGACTTTTACGTTCTGGAAGACAATTGCCGCACGCCTTCTGGCGTTTCCTACATGCTGGAAAACCGCGCGGTGATGATGCGGCTTTTTCCGGAATTGTTTGCACGCGTCGGCGTTGCGCCCGTTGCGCGCTACCCGCAAGATTTGCTCGCCACGCTCCGCTCTGTCGCAAATGCCGAACATGAAGAGCCATGCGTGGTCGTACTGACGCCTGGCCAGTTCAACAGCGCTTATTACGAGCACTCGTTCCTCGCCGACGAGATGGGCGTCGAATTGGTCGAAGGCGTCGACATCACGGTGCAGGACAAGAAAGTCTATATGCGCACCACGGCGGGTTTGAAGCGCGTGCACGTCATCTATCGCCGCATCGACGATGACTTCCTCGATCCGCTCGCGTTTCGTCCGGACTCAGCACTCGGCGCGCCGGGGCTTATGGAGGCGTATCGCGAAGGCAATGTAGCGCTCGCCAATGCGCCTGGCGCAGGGCTCGCGGACGACAAAGCCGTCTACATGCATGTGCCCGAGATGATCCGCTTCTATCTCGGCGAAGAACCGATCCTAAAGAACGTGCCGACCTGGGATTGCGCCAATGAAGGCGCACTCGCTTATGTGCTCGACCATCTGGAAGAATTGGTCGTGAAAGAAGCGCGCGGTTCTGGCGGCTACGGCATGCTTGTTGGCCCGCAAGCGACGAAGAAAACACGCGATGCGTTTGCCAAGAAGCTGCGACGCAATCCTTCTGCTTATGTCGCCCAACCAACGTTGGCGCTTTCAACCTGCCCGACCTTTGCTGGCGAGACCGCTGCATCGCGGCACGTTGATCTGCGCCCCTTCGTGCTCTCCGGCGCTGACGGCGTGCGCATCGTGCCTGGCGGTTTGACGCGCGTGGCGTTGCAAGATGGCTCACTTGTCGTGAACTCCAGCCAAGGCGGCGGCACCAAAGATACTTGGGTGCTACATGCGAATGGCGTACGCTAATGCTTGCACGCGCTGCTGACGCTCTCTTCTGGCTCGCCCGCTACATGGAGCGGATCGATAATCTGGCGCGCTTGATCGAAGCGGCGCAATCCATGGCCGGCGTTTCAAGCGAAGCCGAAGAATGGCGCTCGGCGCTCACAGCCGCTGGCGTCGATGAACTCTACGACGAGGCTTACGACGAGATCACGCCCGACGCCGCCGCACGGTTTCTTTGCAATGGCACCAATCCGTCCTCGATCCTGAATTGCATTGAAAATGCCCGCATCAATGCTCGCGCCATGCGCACAGCGCTGACGCGCGATATGTGGGAGGCGGTGAACCAAGGCTGGATTGAATCGCGTGGGCTTCTGGATCGGCACTTCTCGCCGGCCGTGCTGCCCGAAACACTCGACTGGGTGCGCCAGCTCTCGACGCGCTTTACCGGCGCCTACGAAACCACAATGTTGCGCAACGACAATTATTGGTTTGTCCGCTTAGGGGCCGCCCTCGAACGCGCCGACAGCACGGCGCGCATTCTGGACGTGAAATATCACCTGCTGCTGCCGCGTGAATCCTCAGGCGTCGGCGGCATGCTCGACTATTACCAATGGACCAGCGTGCTCCGCGCCGTCTCCGCCGTGCGCGCCTATCAATGGGTGTATCGCGAAGAGGTGCAGCCCTGGAACGTCGCCGAGCTGATGATCCTGCGTCCAGAAATGCCGCGCTCGTTGCGCTCCTGCTACGATACAATCACGCTCTGCCTCGATGAATTGGCGAAGAGCCACGGCGGCAAACGCGGCGAATGTCACCGCTTAGCGGGATCAATCGCGGCTGAACTTCGTTTCGGTCGGATATCGGACATCTTTGAGACCGGTCTTCATGAGACACTCACTTTGCACATCGACCGGACGACAGAACTAGGCGACCAGATTTCAAATCTGTACATGCGCTAACACCAAGTCGCGGCCAGGGATTCCATGACGTATTGCGTAGGCCTTTGCTTGCAGGAGGGTTTGGTCCTCCTCTCCGACACCCGCACCAATGCGGGGCCAGACAATATTGCGAGCTTTGGCAAGATGGCCGTCGTCGCGCCCGGCGATCGCGTCATCGCGATGATGAGCGCGGGCAATCTCGCTGTGACGCAAGCCGTCGTCGCGCGCGTCACGGAAGGCTTGGGGCTTGGCCCGAACGATCCAATGAACACGCTGCTGACCGTCAAAAGCATGCATGAAGCGGCCGAACTTGTCGGTGCTGCGATCAAGCATGTGTTTCAGACGATCGCGCCGTCGTTCAATCAGCAGAGCTTTTACGACGCGAGCATCATCCTCGCCGGGCAAATCGCTGGCGAACGGATGCGCATGTTTCACGTCTATGCCGCCGGCAATTTCATAGAGTCGACGCAAGACACGCCGTTCTTCCAGATCGGCGAAACGAAATACGGCAAACCAATCCTCGATCGCGTCGCCAAATACGATACGCCGCTCGAAGATGCAGTGAAGCTCGCGCTGATCTCGATGGACTCAACGCTACGCTCGAACTTCTCGGTCGGCATGCCTGCTGATCTTTTGATCTACCGCGTCGATACGCAAACCGTCGCCGTGCGCCAACGCATCACCGATGAGGATCCGTACTTTAGACAAGTGCGCTGGCAATGGTCAGAAGCGCTACGCAGCGCCTACCGCGATCTGCCCCCGCCGCCTTGGCTGAGCTGAGGACCGTCCACTAACGCATCCAATGCACCGCAAGTTTTGCATGAGTGCGACGTAAGGCCAGCCTCAGCAATCTTCGCGAGACCACCGTTCGGTCCACACCATTTACGTCGGCTGCCACGCCACGGACGAGCAAGGCCCGCCTCTAGCAGCATTTGGCCAACGTCACGCCCATCCGCCAGAACAAAGGCTATGCGCCGACCATACACGTCGGTGCGAAATGTGCGGCGCGCGCTAACGATTTTAGCCTCGCTCAATACGCGTTTAGCAAACACCGAGGCTTGCTCGCCACGCACACGTTCGCGATGGCAACGAGCGTTGTCGCCGGTTTCAGGAGCATCAATGTTTGCTAGCCGGTAGCGAACGCTTACAACGACGTCGTCGATTGTGTCGCCGTCAACGACCCGAGGCAAAAGCAATCGATGCGGCCGACGCTCGGCCAGCAAGTTTGCAAAGCCATGCCAAAGATAGAATGCGGCGCCTGTTGGAACAGTGCGCCTATCACGATTACCACGCCAGCGACCGAACCCATCGTCACTAGCTCAACCGATGTAAAGCCGGCCGCATCCCACGCGGCGATCCAGTCGATCTGCACGCCACAGCCGATGACCAGCAAAGCGCCGAGTAGTAGCAACTCGAAGCTTGACCGCTTGCGCTGCGCACGCTTGCGCCCACGCGCAGCATTACGCCGGGGGATCGGCAAAACCATTCAACACGAAACGCCGCATCGCGCGGCGCCTTCAGTGCTTAGTGATGCTTAACCGAAAGCCATTCGCGTGCGCGGCGTTGGGCTTCGGCGATGAGGTCTTTCGACATCATGTCGGCGAGCTCGCGGCGGCACTCTTTGGCGCTTTCCGAACCGCGTGCGGCGGCCAGGTTGAACCACATGTGCGCTTGCACGAAATCGATCTCTTGGCCGGTCGAATAGATCAGACCGAGCCGGTAGAGATTGTCGCTGTCGCTCTGGTGACGCACGGCTTCGTGCGCTTCGGCGATCTCAGAATCTGTAAACGCCATCGCTGGCCGCTCCCTTGTATCAATCGGGAACGTCTGGGATTGCCCCATGTCCGTTCCACCCCATCAACGTGCATTTTTCGCGCCGTCGGGGTGGATCATTATCGAGGATAACTTGCGATAAGCTTAAGCGCCGCTAGCTTTGATTTGATTTAGCGGCATTCACCGAAGCAGATGTTTGGCCGAACAAGTTCTTGGCCATATCGCGCACCTGATCCTTACTGAGGTCTTGCTTTTGTCTTAGCTGGTCGCCCGCTTTCAGCGCGCGTTGCACAGCTGGACGCGCATGGATGCGATCAACCCAATCTTTAAGTTTTGGGAAATCATCGAAGTTCTGACCGAGCTTGTGTGCGATGCGGAGCCAGGGCCACGAGGCGATGTCTGCGATCGAGTAGTCATCACCGGCAAGAAACGCGTGCTGCTCAAGCTGACGCTCGGCGACGCCACAGAGGCGGTTCAATTCGTTCACATAGCGCGCGCGCCCGTACTCGATCAGTTGCGGATCTTCGACGATCTTCGGCGCGTAATTGATGAAGTGGCTGGCTTGGCCAGCCATCGGCCCGAGATTGGCGACTTGCCAGATCAGCCATTCATCGACCTTCAGCCGCGCGCGTTCGTCGCTTGGATAGAATTGGCCGCTCTTGCGTCCGAGATATTGCAGGATCGCGCCAGACTCGAACACCGACACCGGCTCGCCGCCTGGACCCTCAGGGTCGACGATCGCTGGCATGCGATTGTTTGGCGAGATGGCTAGAAACTCTGGCTTGAACTGATCGCCCGCGCCGATGTTCACGGCCTTCAGTTCATAAGCCAAACCCATCTCTTCGAGCGCGATGGAAATCTTCCAGCCGTTCGGTGTTGGCCAGAAATATAGCTCGATCGGTTTCGTCATCGCTGCCCCTTTATGCGAAGCTCCTAGATGGGAAGCCGATTACCGCTTCGCTAGCCGTCACAGGGTGACATAGTTTCCACCCCAACTTTCACGCCTGCGTGAGCTTCGCGCCAACGCCTAAGCAAGCCCCCATCTAAGTTTGACGGACATCCCGTCTGACAAGGTCTGACACAACTCTCCGCAGCGGTTCCCGGTTGATTCAGACACAGTTCAGTCAAGCGCTGACACACTCACGGGTGATTGAGGGACCTTCTTTTGAGCGGACTCGTTCAAGGGAAGCAGGAAGGAGACCTCGTATGAAACGCTTTGCTTTGGCGGCCATTGCCGCTGCTACCTTTGCTGCCCCGTTGGCGATGCCAACGGACGCTGCTGCTCAAAACCGCGGCGAACGCCATCGCGATCGCGATGACCGCCGTGACGACCGAAGAGACGACCGTCGCGATGACCGTCGCGACTATCGCGATGATCGTCGTGACGACCGCAGAGATTATCGCGCCGACCGTCGTGATGATCGCCGCGAAGCTCGTCGCGATCGGTGGGATGACCGCCGCTACAACGGCTATCATTACCAAGGCCGCTGGCATTACGGCCCGCCGCCGAGCCACTATCGTGATGTCCGCTACGAGTATCGTGGCTGGCGCCGTGGCGACCGTCTCCCGTCTTACTATCGCGACCGCTACGTCGTTGTTCGAGACTACAACCGGTACGGCTATCGCCAGCCGCCGCGCGGCTACCACTATGTTCGCGACGACCGTGGCGACCTCTTGCTCGTCGGCATCGCAACCGGCGTGATCTTGGGCATCATCGCTAGCCAGTAAACCCTCACTGGTTAGTCGCGTTGTCCTAGCGCCCCGGAGCACCTCCCCCGCTCCGGGGCGCACACGCGCCTGTTAACGCAAGTGCAACCATGTTCGGACGAGGCTTCTGACGCGCAAGCGCCGGAGGCTTTTTTCATGCTGCTCTACATTTGGTTCGCCGTGATGATGCAGGCTTTCGTTCCCGGCGGCGACCGCATCGCGTCCTATCAATCGGGAGCGTACGAAGCACATCTGCGTGCTGATATTGAAACGCCCGCAGCTATCGGCGCAGCCGGTCATATGGCCCGCTACACGCCGCTAGTCGCGCGGGCGCGCTAAACGCGCTTCACATAGACCCAGGCCGACCTGCCTGAAGCGAGTGGCGCTTCTACGCGCTCGTAGTCGCTAACTTCGTACGCATCGGCAGCGGCGAGTTCTTCTGCTGTGATCAGAAACATCGTGCCGACGACCCGGTCAGCACTGTCGCCGGTCCGCGACACGATCGGATGGAAGCGCTCGCCGCTTTTGGCCAGCACTTCGGGATCGGTGATCTCTAATAGGTCCCGATGGAAGCCGACGAGCGCGTCCGGCTCGCCCTGGAGCAAACGTCCGAACGTCTCGCGCTGCACGTTCTCCGATTGCAACGTACCATACGAGAAAAGCCGTTCGCTAAAGTTCGTCATTCCGGACGCGCGAAGCGCGATCCGGAACCCAGGGGCGACATACTGTGTGTTTGCCCCTGGGTTCCGGGCTCAATGCTCCGCATTGCCCCGGAATGACGAGGAAAGTTAGACGCCAAGTTTACGCCGCAGTATCTCGTTCACGACTGCCGGGTTGGCCTTGCCGCCCGTGGCCTTCATCGTTTGACCCACCCACCAGCCGAAGGCCTTGGGGTTGGTTTTCGCGTCAGCGACTTTATCGGCGTTGGCGGCCATCAGATCGTCGATAGCTTTCTCGATCGCGCCTGTGTCCGTGACTTGCTTTAGGCCTTCGCGCTCGACAATCGCGCCCGGCGCATCGCCGGTTTCGACCATCTTGGCGAACACGTCTTTGGCGATCTTGCCATTGATGGTGCCGTCTTTGATGAGATCAAGCAGCGCGCCGAGCGCATCGGCTTTCACCGGCGATGCACTCAGTTCAACGCCCTTCTTGTTCAGCACGCCGAAGAGTTCTTGCGTCACCCAATTAGCCGCAGCTTTGCCATCGCGGCCCTTGGCGACGGTCTCGAAGTAAGCGGACGCTTCGCTATCGCCCGCGAGCACGCCGGCATCGTAGGCCGAGAGGCCATACTCAGTTGCAAAGCGCTTCTTCTTAGCGTCCGGCAATTCCGGCAGCGAGGCGCGGATGCTTTCGATCCAGGACTCTTCCAAAACCAAGGGCAGCAAGTCCGGATCGGGGAAGTAGCGATAATCGTGTGCATCTTCTTTCGAGCGCATCGTCCGCGTCTCGCCTTTATCTGGGTCGAAGAGGCGCGTTTCTTGATCGATGCTGCCGCCGTTTTCGAGGATTTCGATTTGGCGGCGTGACTCGTACTCGATCGCTTGCATCATGAAGCGGGTCGAGTTGACGTTCTTGATCTCGCAGCGCGTGCCCCATTCTTTCGTCCCGGCTTTGCGGACCGAGACGTTCACGTCGGCCCGCATGGAGCCTTCTTCCATGTTGCCATCGCAGGTGCCGAGCGCGCGTAGGATCGAGCGGAGCTTGTTGAAGTACGCCGCCGCTTCCTTCGCTGAACGAATGTCAGGCCGCGAGACGATTTCCATCAGCGCCACGCCAGCGCGATTGAGATCGACATAGGTTTCGCTGGGGCTGAGATCGTGGATCGATTTGCCTGCGTCTTGCTCCAAATGCAGGCGCTCGATGCGGATCGTGATCGGCTCTTCGCCGTCCGGCTCCACTTCGATCTCGCCCTCACCGACGATCGGCTCTTTGTATTGGCTGATCTGATAGCCTTGCGGCAGATCGGGGTAGAAATAGTTCTTGCGGTCAAACCGGCTCCAACGGTGGATCTCGGCGTTCAGCCCCAAGCCGGTGCGGATCGCCTGCTCAACGCAGAACTTGTTGATCACCGGCAACATGCCGGGCATCGCTGCATCGACCAGAGACACATGCGCGTTCGGCGCGCCGCCATAGGCAGCGCTGGCGCCGGAAAACAGCTTGGCGTTTGAACTCACCTGGGCGTGGACTTCCAAGCCGCAAATGATTTCCCACTGGCCCTTCTGACCGGCGACGAGCTGATCTGGGCGGGCATTTCGAACATCGAGTGAAGTCATGGAGCGGACATAAGAGGCGGCGCCTAGGCTTGTCCAGGGCGCGGGCCTAAGGTGGGTGTTACCTAACGAAAATCAGGGAGGCGCATGAGATGAAATTCGTTCAAGCCTTGGCCGTTCTGCTTACCACTGCGTCATTGGCCGCCTGTCAGCCGCCGCCAGCTGAAGAAGCGCCCGCGCCTGAGATTGTCGCAGCCGAAGAGGCTGTCGCACTGCCCTGCGGAATCATCGCGCACCGCGGCTGGACCGCTTCGCGCTCAACCGGTTCGACGCCAGCGCTGACCATCGCCGGCGAAGTCGATCTCGGCACCCCTGGTTATTCGGTTTCGCTCGCTCGCGACCCGGCTGATGCTCCCGATACGTCTGAGCCCCGCCTGGTGCTGACGCTTACCCCGCCCGCAGGCATGGTCACGGAAGTCGTGACAGCGCATCCGGTGAACTATTTCGGGCCGGCGCCGAATGCGATTACTGCGGTTCACATTGCTTGTGACGGTCAGGACATCACCAACATAAGCGTCGCTGCTCAGTAAAGAAAAACCCCCGCTTGCGCGGGGGCCAGGCCGAGGGGATGGCCTTGAAGATCAAATGGAGCGGTGAAAAGTCGAGGTGTTACCAGACGCCTTGGCCGACGCCGCCGTCCATGATCATCGTTCCATTGAACGTGGTCTCGCGGACGGTTTCGCGGGTTTCGGTGTCGCGGATGCGGATGACTTTATCGCCGGCGCCGAAGCGGCGGAGCAGTGAACGCTCGTTGCATTGGCGGCGGGCGATTTGAGCGCGGCACTCGACGGCGCCGTTTTCATACCAGAGCGCTTGGCCAGCTTCGCAATCGTATGAGCGGCCATCGATGGTGTAGCGCATGCGCGTGCCTGCCATGCAGCGGTAGAGTTCGCCGCGATAGCTTTGGCCGACATTTTCGCCGCCGAAAACTTGCGACGCCGGATGCGGGTTGGCGCTGGTGTCGATGCAGATCGCTTGCAGGCGCAGATCGCGTTCGCGCGTGACGCTTTCCATCGTAGCAGAGCTATCGGTCACGGCGAACGATGCAGCGCTGGCGGTTGATTGCGCGCCGGCTTCGACGATCGTGTTCGAGCGAATGATGGTGTCGCCAGTGCGGACGTTTGCGACGGCGATCGCAATGGCGCTGGCTTGCGCCGAGGCGCGGGCGCCGGAATTGACGATCACGATATTTGGCGGCGGCACGTGCGGCGGCGGCACAACGACCGTCGGACGGTCGCAGCATGGCGGCGGTGGTGGTGGTGTTGGCTGGCAACCACGGTGACAGCCACCGCTTTGCGGAAGCGGGTCAGCGGACGCGTTCACCGGCAACAAGAAGAGGCCAAGTGCAGCCACGCCGAATGCAAGCGCGGCCAGAATGTATCGGGCTGGAACGGTCATTGGCCGTTACTCCTTAATCTCGCCAGCCATGCTGCAAGCCGGAGGCCACGCCTCCCTCACAACGGGAAACCGCCCCGGCACAACGCACTTTTCCCTTGTTCCGCTTGGGCCTGAGGCTTGCGTGAAGCTTTTCGCACTCGAACCACCAACACGAAGATTTACGATTAATGCTGGGCGAAGAGACATTTCATCCCGATACACGGGCTCTGCTCGCGTACGGACGTGCGCTGGCAGGCGCAGGCACAGCCCCGAAGAAGGGCGGCGCCGATCAGGTGCTTGAGCGCCTCTTCGTGATCGAGCGCGCCAAGGACGGCCGCATGCCGATCCGCACTTTCGGCAAAGACCTGATCGAGATTTTCGGCCGCGACCTGCGCGACCATGATCTCAGCAGACTGTTTCTTGGGCCCGACCTCGCTTTGGTGAACGCGTTGATCGATGCGTGTGCTGCGGCGGGCGAGCCTGGCATTATTCGCGTCACGGCGACCACTGCTTGCGGCAGGTCGCTCGGCGCCGAAGTGCTGATGACGCCGCTTAAAGTGGATCATGCGCTGGGCAACCGGTTCTTGGGCCTCTTCCAACCGCTCGGCGGCGAACGCTTCATCGAGGGCGCCACGATCACGATGCTGCATCTGGGCTCACTGCATCCGCCTGCGGCGAAAATGCCGAAGGGCATGCGGCTGGTTGTGGTGAACGATTAAATCGTTGGGACCGCGGACGTCCTCGTCCGCTCTTTCGTTGAACCACGCATGCGTAGTGAGCGCGCTGTCGCGCGCTCGCGGACGAGGACGTCCGCGCTCCCAAACTTTGCGTACCACTCAGGACGAGTCTGAGAGCACGCGGCGTCTCTCCTCCACTAGCCGATCGATCTCCGCGCGCGGCTCTGGAGCTATCCGATGCTGAAGCTCGGGCGGTTCTTTGAGCGGCGCGGCTTTGCGTTGCGGATCGGCATAGAGGCGGCGCGCGAGGCGCTTGGCGTAAGGTGTCGGATTGTTGTGGACGCGTAGGAGCGCTTCGAAGCGTTCGGCGAGTGGCCATGCGGAATGAAATGTGGTCGGGGCCAAGTTTGGAGCGCTGCGCTCCGCGACGTATGCGCGGCGGAGCCGCGCGCTCCCACCTTCATTGGCTGGCGCCTCTAATGCCCGAAAGCTCACGCGCCATTCTTCAGGCTTCTCCGGAAAGAACGCGATCTCGCGCCGCGCACGCTTGCGCTTTGCGCGCGGTTTCGCGGACTTGAAGTCGTTGGCGTAGAAGCTGGCTTCAATGAAGAGCAGTTTGCGGAAGAGCGCTTCGACAGTGCGCAGCCAATTCAGCGCCGCTTTGTGGTCGCGCGCAACCAGCGTGTGGCGGAAGGCCAGCTCTTGCGGCTCACCGAAGAGATTGAACAGCGTGATCAGCAAACGGCTCACCACGCGCCAGAGCGCAATGGGGGCGTTGCGATGATCTTCGGTGATGGACATGGGCGGAATTTAGGGTCGGCGGCTAGCCGGTCGGATTGATTGTTGGGCGGGTGAGTGTTTCCAGCGCTTTTGGCGCGACGCGGGCTGGATACGCCCAACTCTATCCACCCATTCCCGGATGCGCGCAGCGCAGTCCGGGACCCATAAACACTTCTGTCGGCTTGCTCTGCGCTAGCCGTGAACCATGCGTGTTTATGGGTCCCGGGCTCTCGGCTACGCCGATCCCCGGGAATGGGTGGGAGCGATTTTTTGCGTTAGGTGGGTTTCGCCGCCCGCTTGCCGAGCAGCTTGCTTAACCCCAGCAACACCCCTGCACCCACGATGAACGCGATCATCAGCACTAGCAGCGTGATGGCGAGTTGTGGGATCGAGTTCTGGGTGGGGTCGGTGAAGTAGTAGGGATAGAAGCCATCGAAGGCGCCGCGTGTGAGGCCGTACACGGTGTAGAGCGTTGGATAGATCGCGGCGAACACGGCGTGGCCCCACTTCAGTGATCCGTGTGGGCGGTAGAACCAATAGAGCGCGAAGATCACCGGCACGACTTGGTGCACAGTCACATCGGCAACCTTCTGCCAGCCTTGCGGATCCCAGCGTGAGGCGAGCAGCAGATTGTAGATGATGCAAACGAACAGGATGGCAGTGACCGCCATCAGTTCGATGCGCGGTGCGTTGAGGCCGCACTGTGCGTTTGGGTTCAATGCGGCGCGGATCATCACGGCGGTGACGAAGCAATTGGTGATGATGGTGAAGTAGGCAAAGTAACGCCACGTCGCCATCAATGGCGAGACGCCGTCGCCGGTCATGTCGCCGTAGAGCAGCACATATTGCAGCACGAGGCCGAAGACGCCGACCAGCGCGCCAATGATGGCGATGATCCGGGCCGCACTCATCAGACCGCCGCCGCGAGTTCGTCTTCGGCGATGGGCGCGTCTTGTGGCGGCAGGTATGGCTTGCCGCGCATCAGATCGGAGAGCTTCTCGGCGATCATGATCGTTGGCGCATTGGTGTTGCCGCCGATCAAAGTCGGCATGACGCTAGCGTCGATGACGCGTAGGTTTTCGATGCCGCGCACGCGCAGATCGCCATCGAGCGGCGCTTTGGCGTCGGCGCCCATGCGGACGGTGCCGACCGGGTGATAGATCGTCTCGGCGTTCTGGCGAATCCACGCGTCGATTTCTGAATCGGTGCGGATGTGCGCGCCGGGACGATACTCGACGCCGCGATACATGTTCAGCGCATCCTGCGCGACGATGTCGCGAATGATGCGGACGGAATCGCGCATGGTGCGGCGATCGACCTCTTCCGCCAGATAGTTCGGATCGATCAACGGCTCGTCAAACGGATTGGTCGAAGCGAGTTTCACCGTACCGCGGCTTTCAGGACGCAGCTGGCAAGCGTGGATGGTGAAGCCGTCGCGGTCGGCTTTGACGCGCGCATGGTCGAGCATCACGGCGTTGACGAGGTGAAGTTGAATGTCGGGGCGATCGAGTTCGCCGCGCGTTTTGAGGAAGGCGCCGGCGTGCAAATGGTTGGTGCGGCCGTGGCCCTGCTTGCCGAACAGATATTGCAAACCGATCAGCGGCTGCTTCAGGCCTTTGGTTTTTGAATACATCGAGATCGGCTTGGTCATCTCGTAAATGACGCAGACGTCGAGGTGATCCTGCAGATTGCGACCGACCTCTGGCAGATCGGATTCGACCTTGATGCCGAGCTTCTGCAAATCGTCAGCCGGGCCGATGCCGGAGAGCATGAGCAAGTGCGGCGATTGGAATGCGCCGCCACAGCAGAGCACTTCGCGCGATGCAAACACGCTTTGCTTCGGCTTGCCGGGCCCAGCGGAATATTCGACGCCGACGGCCTTCTTGTTTTCGATGATGATGCGACCAGCGAACGCGTTCGAGATCACGGTGAGGTTGGGGCGATCCATGACCGGGCGCAGATACGCTGCCGCCGCGCTCCAGCGTTCGCCGTCACGAATGGTGAGATGGTACGGGCCGACGCCTTCTTGCTGATAGCCGTTGAAGTCGCGCGAGACCGGGAAGCCTGCTTGTTTGCCGGCTTGGATGAACGCTTTGTAGATCGGGTCGCCCGGAGGGCCGCGCGACACCCAGAGCGGGCCGCCTTCGCCGTTCCAATTATCGCCGCCGTCTTCGTGATGCTGCGAGCGTTTGAAGTATGGCAGCACGTCAGCATAGCCCCAGCCGGTGAGGCCGGTCTGGCGCCATTGGTCGTAATCGCGGGCGTGGCCGCGAATGTAGATCATGCCGTTGATTGCGGATGAACCGCCCAAGCCCCGGCCACGCGGCTGGTAGAGTTTGCGGTTATCGAGGTGCTTTTGCGGGGTGGTGTCGAAGCCCCAATTGGTGGGGCCTTTGGTGGCGATCAGATTGCCGACGCCGGCGGGCATGCGCACCAGCAAGCCGTCATTCTTGCCGCCCGCTTCCAGCAGCGCGACTTTGACGTTCGGATCTTCGGTCAGCCGGTTCGCAAGCGTGCAGCCGGCGCTGCCTGCGCCGACGATCACATAGTCGAAGCGGGCGCCGCTCTCGAGTTCAGCCAATTTATCACTCCCGTGCGCACCGCTTATGACGCGGCGTTTGATCTTGCGTATCAGGCGGGCGCAGCCCCGGTCGAGACTGACGCGCCGTCAGCTTGCCGCTTTCATAGCACCAGCGCCGCAATGCTTAAGCAATCCTTTACGGTGAACGGGCATTTAATGGCGTTATGAGCACCCTCGCCCCGAAGCTTGATCTGGCCCCAAAACTTGCATCAGCCGCGCGCCGCCTGGCGGCGGCCCAAGTCGGCTTGCGTGAACGCCGCCGCTTCCGGCGCATGCCGATGGAAGTGTCGGGCCGCCTGCTCGACCCGTTTGGCCGCGAGCTGGATTGCCGGACGGCTGACATTTCTCCAGGCGACGTCCGCATCGTGGCGACGACTTTGCCGACCGTTGGCGATCGCGTCGTGATTTACCTTGAAGGCATTGGCCGCGTCTCCGGCAAGGTGGCGCGCACATGTGGCGAAGGCGAAGTCGCGGTGATCTTCGATTTTTCGGCGCACAAGCGCGAGAAGATGGCCGAGCAACTGACGCTGCTGGTTAACCGAAATCTCGGCATCGAAGAGCCGGTGCGCCCGGTTCTGCGCGATGGCTCGCACCATATCCGGCTCGAGTTCGAGACCGGCGAAAGCTATGACGGCGAAGTCACCGACTTCTCGCTGGCTGGCATATCTATAAAGACAAACCGTCCGCCGCCGCTGATTGGCGTATGGGTGCGCGTCGGCACGATCTATGGCCGCGTCGCGCGCTTGATCGATGGCGGCTTTGCGATCGACTTCCAGTCGTCGCCGCCGCGCCCATCGGATAACGACGCTTAACCCTACCAGCGTCTTAGCAACCATCTCCGGCACGGCGATTGCTTGCGTCTGTTTTCGTCGGTGAGGCGAGTGCCTCTCCGTCGCGAAACGGAGCAAAGCAGTGACTGACGCCGTCTCTTCCAAGATCGCTACCGCCTCGACCTGGTGGGTGCAGATTCGCGGCAAGGCGTTTGGGCCTTACTCGCTGGATCAAATGGCGCGCTTTCTGGCCGAAGGCCGCGTGCGCCAATCGAGCATGGTTTCGCAAACACCGGATACTGGTTGGACCGAAGCGCGCCGCGTTCCGGAATTGCGCGGCATGCGCACGCCGCAAGCCTCCAATGACAGCGCTGCTGAAGCGGCGAACGTGTTTGTCCACGCCGAGATCATCTCAGGCTCGTGGATGAACTTCATGGCCGCACTCGAAAGCATGGGCTACGTCTGCGATCTCGCGCCTGGCCTCTGGCTGGTGCGCACTAAGTTTTCCGCCGGCGTGCTGCGTAACACGCTCTCGCAAACGCTCGAGCGCGGCGACCGCTTCGTTGTGATCGACGCGACGCGCGATCGCTTGGCTTGGTTTAATCTCGGACCGGAGACCGATGTGCGCATCGGCAAAGTCTGGAACGGCCCGCTGCGGGCTGAGCCTGCCAACAACAACGCTTAAGTCGGCGGCGCGCCGCGTATCAGTAGCGGGTACGGGTTCATAGACTCCGCGACCCACCAGCGGCGCTCTGGTCCCAAGCGCTGTATCTCGAAATGCAGATGCGGCACGGGTGCGTTGCCGCTCATGCCGACATAGCCGATCACTTGGCCCTGCCGCACGCTATCGCCTTCGGCGAGGCCCGCTTCGCGCGCGTTCAAGTGCGCATAATAATAGACGAAGCGCTCGCTTGCATCGAACTGATAGATGGTGACGCCGCCGCGTTCGCTATCGAAGAACTTGACGATGCGGCCATCGGCGACGGCGCGGACGTGCGTGCCGGTCGGCGCCATGATGTCGATGCCTTCGTGGGCGCGTCCTTCTGAACGCGCCGCGCCCCATGTATCGGCCAGATCGCTGCGCGTTACGCCGCGCACAGGAATAATGAGCCGCACATCGAGATTTTGGCGTGGCGGTGGCGCAACTTCTGGCGCTCGGTTCCCGCGCTCGCCGATGATTTGAGCGTTTGCGTCTGACGGCGCCTCGCGGTCGATGCTGCCCAGCGCAAAGCCGATCGCGAGCATGGCGATCAGCGCGAATGGACCAAAAATTGTACGCGGGCGTTTCATACTACCGCAACACCCCGCAGGCGACTGAAGTTCCCACTACGCTCTTGGCGCCGCAGCGCCGTACTCTGGCCCAACCGTCATGTGACTCACGATGCGCGGGGTTTAGTCGGGTGGCTATGATGGACAGACGCAATCTACTCAAACTTGCTGGCAGCGCTGTGCTGAACGGCGCCGTTGCAGGCGCTGGCGCATTCGCAGTGCTCAGCCCTGCCAACGCAACGCCGACTGAGCCTGCGCGTGCGGTAACGAACACTGCACGGCTGATCTCGTTCTACAACACGCACACGGCTGAGACGTTCGCGGGCGCGTATTGGGAAAACGGCGATTATGTCAGCGACGCGATGGTGGCGATCAATCGTGTCATGCGCGATCATCGCACCGGCGAAGTGTACGCGATCGATCCGCGCTTGCTCGATCAGCTGCATGGCTTACGCAGCGCCGTCGATACGACAAGTCCGTTCCAGATTATCTCCGGGTATCGCTCGCCCGCGAGCAACGCGGCGCTCGCTGAAAACTCAAGCGGCGTGGCGACGCGCAGTCTGCACATGCAGGGCCGGGCGATTGATATCCGCGTGCGCGGTGTGGAGCTTCCCCACTTGCGCGACGCCGCCCTTGCGATGAGCGCAGGCGGCGTCGGCTTTTACGAAGCGTCGGATTTTATTCACGTCGATACCGGTCGCGTTCGGCGATGGTAGGCGCTTAGCCGCGACTGCTCGCGACCTCCGCTAAACCAGCATCGGCCCCAAAGCTGACCCGCACGCCAGCGCGCACAGCGCGGGCGAGTTCTATCGCGTCCCAGTTCGTTAGCCGCACGCAACCGTGCGAGGCGCTTTTGCTGACGAGTTGCGGATTGGGCGCGCCGTGGATGCCGTAGGTGTCGGCGCTGAGTGCGATCCAGACGGCGCCGACCGGATTGTTCGGACCAGCAGCTATGGTGAGTGCGCCGTGATCGCGTTCGCCGAAGGTCGGCAGACGCGCCGGATCGTAGCGATAGGTCGGGTCGAAAGCGACGGCGCGGACACTGTGCTCGCCAGTCGGTGACGGCGCTTCAGTCGCGCCGACTGTGGCTGGGTAGTAAGCCAGCAGTTCGCCCTGCGCGTCGAACGCGCGAACCGATTGCTGACGCGTGTCGATCTCGATGGATGCTACGGCACCAGTCAGATCGCCGCCAGCATTGGCGACCACGATCTCGACACCAGCTGTGCTGAAATCGACGCCGGGATTAAGCGTGCGCAGCAGATCTTCATCCATGTGGAAGCGTTCGGCGATGGCTTCGGCGGCACTCGCGTAACCGAGGCTCTGAAGGCGCGACATCTCTTCTAAGTCTTGCGGCACATCAACAAACGGCCCGGCGACGTCTTCTGCGTTGATCGTGTACGCGACGAGTGCGGGTGCTGTATCGGCCGTCTCTAGACGCGTCAGCAGCGCTTCATCGGCTAGGCCAGTAACTGGCAGCGCCATCGCGTGTTGATAGGCGCTGACGGCCTTGCGAACGTTTTCGCCGTCGTAGCCATCAATGACGCCGGGCGAGAAATGTGCGCGGTCGAGCAGCACTTGAATGCGTACGAGGCCGGCGTCGAAATCGATCGCGGCGTCGGGATCAGCTGCAACAGGCGTTTCACCGGCTGGATTGGCCGGCGTCGCAGTTGCGGGCTGCGTTGGCGCATCGGTGTCGAGCGCGCGATCGGTGTAGGTTTCCGGCATAGCGCGTGTGAAACGCGCTGCGTTGATGCGCTCCATGGCAGAGCGCGACTCTGCGCTCAATTGTGCGGGCGGCGGCGTGGTTTCGGTTTGCGCAGGCGGGGAACAGGCCGCGAGCAAAGCAAACGGCACGATAAGCGTGATCAGTCTCATTGAGCTTTTTCCTGTATCCCTCAGGTGCTCAATGGCTCGCAGCGGTGTTCGTTCCCGTTCGTGCTCAGCCGGCGCGGAATGAGAGCGGCAAGATGAGGTTGCGACCGGCGGCGGAACTGCCGTCGTTCAAGCGCGTATCGACGCGAAGCTGACGCGAGATGTTGATCGCGGCGCGGCCGAAGCCGTAGCCGTCTGGGCTTTCACCAGAGACGGAACACGCCAAGCGACCACCGCCGCCAATGATGCAATCGAGCGTAACGGAACCTGAGACGCCAGCATCGATGGCGCGATCTGGAAAATAGCGCGCGAAGTCACGCGCATTGGGCGCCCGCACCCAGTTCACATCGCCCATGCTGAGACGACCGGTTGAAGGCGGCGGCGGTTCTTCGAATGGCGATTCCTCTTCAGCAAGCTCTTCTTCCGGCTTTTCTTCTTCGATGATCGGCGGCGGCGGGCGTTCGCGCACGACCATTTCAGGCGGCGCGCCGCTGCCGGTGCTCACATCGGTGGTGCGCACGAAAACGGTGCGCTCGTTCCATTGCACCGCGAACCAGTCGTTGCCGATGCCGCGCGACACGCGGCCGGTGACGTTCAGCGTAACACCTTGGCCAAACTCGACGGCGACAACGCTGGTCGCGTCAGGCGTATCATGGCCGCGCACGCGCTCGCTGGCGCTGATCAGTTCGGAAGGCGGCGTGTAGGGCTCGATAACGACGGCTTCGTCGCTGCCGCCTGGGCGGGCGGTCATGACGATCATGCCAATGGCGACGATGACCACGGCGCCGACTGCGATGAGCGCGGGAATCATCCATTGCAGGCGCGAGCCGCTCGACGGTGCGGGTGGAGGTGCTGGCGGCTCGATTGGCTGCGGCGGTTCCGGCGCGTCTGTCATGAAGGTAACGCTATGCCCGGCTTTTGGTCGCGAACAAGGCCTAAGTGTGCCGACTCGGGCGGAGGTTGCGCTTATAGCGCTGCCAATTCTCCACATAGTGGTGCGCTGAGAACTGGATCACCTGTTTTTGGTGTTCCTCAAGCTGACGCGCCACGCGGGCCGGCGCGCCGGTGATCAGCGATCCTTGCTCAAACGTTTTGCGCTCGGTGACGAGCGCGTGGGCGCCTACGAGGCAGAAGCTTGGAATCACGGCGTGATTGAGCACTGTCGCCTTGATGCCGATCAGCGACGTGTCGGCGATGGTGCAACCGTGCAGCATGACTTGATGGCCGATGGTCACGTCTTTGCCGATGGTGAGCGGCGCGCCCATGTCGGTGTGCAGCACGCTGCCGTCTTGGACGTTCGAGTTCTCACCGACGATGATTGGCTCGTTGTCGCCGCGCAACACGGCGCCGAACCAGACACTGGCGTTCCGCCTCAAAACGATTCGCCCGACCAGCACCGCGCTCGGCGCCACCCAATAGGCGTTCTCGTCTTCGACCTCGAGATCGGCGTCGGCCAGAGCGTAGATCGGCATTGCTGGTGAGCCCCATTCTGCGAATAGTTTGTGACGTTTCGCTTCTTCAATGCCTCGTTAACCGGATCGGCGCTTCCTTGAAACATCGGATCGGGATTTTCCTGATCCACCCGTCTCCAGGACGCTGGCTGCCAGCGTTCGACTTTAAGGGGGAGTACGTGGGCGCACGGCGCAAGATCAGCGCGACCGACCTACCGCCGCCCGGCGATCTCTTCCTCGACTCCCAGATTCCGAACCCTCTTCAGTTCTTCGACCACCCGCCCGGCAGAAGCCGTGGCGGTAACAGCGGCTCACGCAAGGAGACTTTGATGGCTAAGCGCACCACGACCACCAAGCGCCGGCACGCACAAGGCGCGCTGAACGTGCAAGAGTTTCAACGTGAGGATCGCCGGACACGAAATCTGCAAGTGCTAGAGGGCGGCTTCCAGCCCGCCAATGACGGGCCGCGCGATGCAAGCTTCGTCAAAAACGTGCGGCCGAAATCAAAAGGCCAAACCGCTTTGATGGAGGCGATCGACACGCACTCGCTGTGCCTCGCGCTTGGGCCTGCTGGTACGGGCAAAACCTATATCGCGATCGCCAAAGCGGTTGAGGCTTTGGAGGCAGGCAAGGTCGGACGCATCGTGTTGTCGCGACCGGCGGTCGAGGCAGGCGAGTCGCTGGGCTATTTGCCGGGCGCGATGGAAGACAAACTCGCGCCTTACCTGCGGCCGCTCTACGACGCGCTCACCGATCGTTTGTCGGCGAAGCGTTTGAAGACGCTGATGGCTGAAGGCCTGATCGAAATCGCGCCGGTGGGGTTCATGCGCGGGCGTACTTTGAACAACGCGTTCGTGGTCATCGACGAAGCGCAGAACTGCACTTACGGCCAAATCAAGATGCTGCTGACGCGGCTTGGCTGGCACTCGACCATGGTCGTCACCGGCGATCCGGCGCAAACCGATTTGCTGCCTGATTTGTCGGGCCTGCACACGGTCGCCGATAAGCTGGAAGCTGTACCGAACATAGCCGTCGTTCGCCTACGTGACGCCGATATCGTGCGCCACCCGCTCGTTGCTTCGATGTTGGGCGTCTTATAGCCGCCCGGCGTTTCCCGCTGGGGACGCTTGGTTGGATTCAATGAAAACGACTTATCGCCCCGGCCGCTCGCGCCGGGGCTTTTCTTTTCGGCGTTACTCTTCGCCTTCCAGATCGATGTCCAGAATGCTCATTGTCAGCACTTGGCCTTCGTCTTCATCGACGGAAACCGTGCCGACGAATTCGTCGTGCACATAAACTTCGGCGCTGTCGGTTTTGCGTGGGCGGGCGCGGACGTCGAGGTCGGCGGCGTGCAGGGTTTTGCGCAGTTCGGTTTGCAGACGCGCGCGCTCCGCATCGTTGATCGGCGCATTCTTCTGGGTGCCGGGCGCGGGCGGAACGGCGAGACTAATTGAGTATGAGAGTTCGCCCTCGTCTTCATCGCGGAGCAGCGCAGCGATGCGCTTGCCATCGACAAGCACGTCCGCTTCGTCAGCGGTTTTCGAGACCACCGACACAGTCGGCGAGCCGAGCAGTTTGCTGAGATATGCGCCCAGGCGCGTGCATTCGGCAACGTTCAAGACCGGCTCCTTTTAGGTGGCCGCAAAGTCGGGCTTTGAGCTTGGCCGGTCAAGGCCGCAGCGCGCGGAAATCCCGGCTAGTCGAAGTCCCAGTGCGTGGCTTCGCGACGCAGGAAGCGCCCGTAGAGGAACAGAGCCATGCCGATCACGCCGAACCCGCCCATGACGGCGAGATAATCGTACATGCCGTCATTGATCGCGCCCATCAGCGTGAACGGCGTGTAAAGCGCGATCAAACCGAGGGCCACACCAACGGCCACGCCAGATTTGATGAAAACGTCACCAAAGAAATAGTTGCGGTCGATCTCCTTGCGAGGACGACGCTCTGGTCTGGCGGCAGATGATTTGCGTTTGGCCATACGCCGAAGGTAGCGGGATTCGAGTTAGGCGCGGCGCCGAAACGAAGTGCATCGGTTGCAGGCTTGGAGCGCGGGCCTCCCGGCCCGCTTTAGCTCAACATTTGCAGGCATGCGCCAGATGCGGGCCGGAGGCCCGCGCTCCAACCTCGATAGACCTGCGCAACGAGACTAGAGCCACCACTTCGCTGGCTTGGCGCGGAAGTTCGCCGCGCGCTCCAACTCAGCACTCACTGCAAACACACTCACTTCATCGAGCGCTTTGCCGATGACTTGCAGGCCGAGCGGCAAGCCGTTTGCGTCAGTCGCGACCGGCAACGCCAACGCTGGCAGGCCCGCGAGGTTCGCCGTCACGGTGAAGATGTCGTTCAAATACATCGCCACCGGATCGCCGCTCTTTTCGCCGAGTGCAAATGCGGCTGATGGCGTGGCTGGCGTGAGGATCGCATCGACTTCGGCGAACGCGTCGCGGAAATCTTGGGCGATGCGCTGGCGGACTTTTTGCGCGCGCAGATAGTACGCGTCGTAATAGCCGGCGCTCAGAACGTAGGTGCCGATCATGATGCGGCGCTGCACTTCCTTGCCGAAGCCAGACGCGCGGGTGTTTTCGTAGGTGCCGTTCAAGTCGCGGCCAGCGACGCGGGCGCCGTAGCGCATGCCGTCATAGCGCGCGAGGTTGGATGAGGCTTCGGCTGGGGCGACAATGTAATAGGTCGGCAGCGCGTACTTGGTGTGCTTTAGGCTGATCGGCTTGATCGTAGCGCCCGCAGCCTTCACCCACTCGATGCCTTGTTGCCAGAGCTTTTCGATTTCGTCCGGCATACCGTCGACGCGGTATTCTTCCGGCACGCCGATCACCATGCCTTTGATCGAACGCTTGGTCGCGGCGCGGAAATCCGGCACGGCGCCCGGCAGCGACGTCGAGTCCTGGGGATCGTGGCCTGACATCGATTGCAGCAACATGGCCGCATCTTCGACGGTTTTCGCAATCGGCCCAGCTTGATCCAGCGACGACGCGAACGCGACGATGCCCCAGCGCGAGCAGCGGCCGTAGGTTGGCTTGATGCCGACAGTGCCGGTGAAGGCGGCAGGCTGACGGATTGAGCCGCCCGTATCGGTTGCGGTCGCGCCCAAGCAGAGATCGGCGCTCACGGCTGAAGCCGAACCACCCGACGAACCGCCGGGCGTGAGCTTCGCGTCTTCATTGCCGCGCCGCCACGGACTGACGACGGGGCCGAAATGCGATGTCTCGTTCGATGAGCCCATCGCGAACTCGTCCATGTTGAGCTTGCCCAACATCACCGCGCCATCGCGCTTCAGATTGCCGCTGACCGTGCTCTCATAAGTCGGCGTGAACTCTCCGAGGATGCCGGAGCACGCCGTGGTGCGCACGCCTTCGGTGCAGAACAAATCCTTGATGCCAAGCGGCGCGCCTTCGAGTGGGCGCGCTTTGCCGGATGCGCGTTTGGCGTCAGCCGCCCTCGCACGCTCGCGCGCGATTTCGGGCGTGACGACGACGTAGGCGTTGAGATGCGGATTGGCTTTATCGATCGCGCTCAAGAACGCGTCGGTAATTTCGAGCGAGGAGAATTGCTTCTTCTTCATGCCGTCGAGTGCTTCGGCGAGTGTCAGTGAAGTAAGGTCGGTCATTGGATCACTTGCAACAAATATGAACTCGTCATTCCGGGGCTCAGCGCAGCTGAGGGCCCGGAACCCAGGGGCAAACAATTGTGCGTTGGCCCCTGGGTTCCGGATCGCGCTGCGCGCGTCCGGAATGACGAAGAAGGAAAATCACGCTCTCAACTCCTTTGCGTAGAACGCCGTCCAAGCGCTCGGCGGATAGTCGAGAACTGGCTCACATGGCGCAAAGCCGCCGCGTTCATAGACGCGCTTGGCGGCGTCGAAGTTTGAGCCGGTTTCGAGCACGACGCGCGATAGACCCTCTTGCGCCGCGAGTTGTTCGATGTGCGCGAGAATGGCGCCACCAACGCCGAGACCGCGCGCCTCGGGCTTGACGAACATGCGCTTCACTTCGCCGACATCGCCATGACGGCGAAGCGCGCCCATGCCGAGGGTTGCGCCGCTGGCGTCGCGGGCGACGAAAAGCGTCGTGTCGGCGCCGGCCATTTGCTCGACCGTCATGTGATGGCGAAACTCGGCGGGTGTCAGATCGTAGGTGTATTCGTTCAGCGCCTGCACGAGTGCGCCGACGTCATCTTGCAACGGGCTCTCAGTGGAGATCACCACGCTCATTATTGAAAAGTCCCTGTCTCGTCATTCCGGGGCTCGCAACGCGAGAGCCCGGAACCTAGGGGCAAACGATGCGCCGGTTGCCCCTGGGTTCCGGATCGCGCTCCGCGCGTCCGGAATGAAGAAGAGGCGAGAGTGAGGCTCACTCCACCACCTTGGGCACCACAAAGAATCCATCTTCGCTCTTCGGCGCGTTCTTCAGTACCTTTTCCGGATCGTCGCCGGCGGTGACGACATCCTCGCGCAGCGGCAGCGCTAAGCCCTCGACAGCGCTTGTCATCGGCTCGACGCCTTCGACATCGACTTCGTTGAGCTGCTCGATCCAGGCCATGATGCCGTTCAGCTCATCGGCCATCGGCTTCACGCGCTCTTCGGGCAGCGCCAGGCGCGCCAGTTTGGCGACTTTGCGGACAGTGTTTTCATCAATCGACATTAATGCGCCTCTGGGGCCGGGGCTTATAGGCCCCGCCGCAGGCGTTCAAGACCCGGCGGCGTTACACGTTCCGGTCCAGGTGTTGGCGCCGCTCGATGCGCCTTCGCGGAGCGTGAAAGAACGACGGTCGCGGCCGATTTCGACGCGGGCGTTGTATTCGGTGCGGTCGTCGGTGCGCATGATCGCGGCGAAACCGCCAGTGGTGCTGGCGGCGGGTTCGAAGCTCGCGTCCTCGCAGCCGGTGGCGATGCAGAACCGGCCCTCGCCGCCGCCGTCTGGGATGTTGAGCGAGATATAGAGCGTGGACGCCTCGCCCTGGGCGCTGACCACGTCTCCGGCGTTGCAATCGAGATCGTGGCCGATGGCGAGACCAGCGCTCGAATCGGTAGGTTGCGGTTCGGATGAGGCGCAAGCTGCGAGTGCGGCCAGGGCGGCTATCAAGACGAGGTGTTTCATCCCCCGATTGAAGACCGCCGCTTGACCGGGCGCAAGCGTGCGCCGATGGGATGGATGCTTTTCAATGCCCATGCTCGATCTCCCCGACTTCGCCGCCGCTCTGCCGGCGCGCGCCGCGATCCTGGGGGTAGATCCGGGCGAAAAAAGGATCGGCGTGGCGATCAGCGATCTGACGCGGATGATCGCCTCGTCGCTGGACACGATCGCCCGGAGCAAGTTCGCAGCGGACGCTGAGGCGCTATTCAAGCTTTATGACGCGCGCCAGTGCGTTGGCCTGGTGATCGGCCTGCCGCTCAACATGGATGGCTCGTCTGGCCCTGCGGCGCAAAGCGCGCGGGCGTTTGCGCGCAACTTGATCGCCAAACGCGATGTGCCGCTGCTGATGTGGGACGAGCGGCTCTCGACTGCGGCAGTCACGCGTACGTTGATCGAGAGCGATGCAACCCGCAAACGCCGCGGCGAAGTCGTGGACAAGATGGCGGCGGCGTACATGCTGCAAGGCGCTATCGATGCGATGCAGGAGCGGCGGGTTTGAGCGATACCATCCCACCGAACCGGTCGCCAATTACACATCCCGATACCCGACGCGAACTTGTTGCGTACCTGCGGGAGGCGGCGAACCCGGCTTTCTGGAGAGACGAAACTGAGGTCGGCTTCCTCATTCACTTCATGTTTGATGACAACGATTTTCGGCCAGCAGAGCAGCAAATCGGCCGCTCGCTGTTGAACGAGACGGAAGCTGACGCAGTCACTGACTTTGTCGCGAGGCTCGACGCAGCCGTCTGCCCTCGATCCAAACCGCTTTCCAAACTGAAAGCGGCAGATTGGACACCCGTTGCAGTGGCTGCCGCTGCAGCGCAGATAGCGCTGAGCGAACCTTGGCCATGAGTCCGCTTCTCACCGGCCTTGCGCCCGTCTTCATCCTGATCGCGATCGGCTATGCCGCGCGCGCCGGAAAACTGGCGACGCCGGAAGCGTTCGGCGCGGTGAATCGCTTCGGCTATTTCGTTCTCTATCCGGCGTTTCTCTTTACGCTGACATCAGGCGCGGACTTCGCGTCGCGTGGCGCGGGCGCGTTTTTGATTGGTATCGTTGGCGGCGTGCTTGTGGCGGTGGCGCTTGGTCTTTCGACGCGCCTCTTCTTTCGCAGCGACGGGCCCGCTTTCACCAGCGTGTTTCAAGGCTCGCTGCGTTGGAACGGGTTCGTGCTGCTCGCGGCGGCGTTGCCTTTGTATGGGCAAGCAGGCCTTGATCTGATCGGCATCGCGTTCGGACCGTTGGTGCTGACGATGAACGTGGTGTGCGTGATGGTGCTGGCGCGTTGGGGCGCTGCGCGCGCGGCCTCGTGGCGGGCGGTGCTGGATCAGATCGTCGCGAACCCGCTGATCCTCGCGTGCGCGGCGGGCATCGCTGTAAACCTCGCTGGCTTTCGTGATTTCGGACCGCTCTCGCATGCGCTGGACTTACTGGGCGATGCCGCAATGCCGGTGGCGGTGATCTGTGTCGGCGCTGGGCTCGATTTTGGCGCGTTGCGGACGTCCGGTGTGCGCGTGGCGTTCGCGTCGGCGTTCAAACTGCTGCTGATGCCGGCGGTGTTGTGGAGCGGCGTCACGCTCGCCGGCGGCGGGCCGCTTGAAGCGGCGGTCGCTGCAGGCCTAGGCGGCACGCCAACAGCCGCAGCGGCGTACACGCTGGCGCGCGAAATGGGTGGCGATGCGCAACTCGTCGCCGCGATCATCACGGCGACGACGCTGCTGTCGTTCCTGACGCTGCCGCTGGTCATCGGGCTGACGCTGCCTTAGCGCTCCCCGAATGGCGCGACCGGGGTGCTTGAGCCGACGATCATATCGGCGTCTTCTTCGAAGCCGGGATGATTCGTGGGATCGACCACATAGGCGTTCGTCCGGCTGGCAGGTTCGAACGGGGCATGGGCGCGCGTCTCCTCGGCGTGCGCCTGAGCGCCGAGACCAGCGACCACCGCCGCCAGAGCCAGACCCACAGGCCGCAGCGTTGCGCCAGAGTCTTCACGCTTGGGATGCGATTTCATCCGCAACATCCTTTTCAGTGCCTTACCCGCCCTGTCCCAACATTGGAACAAAGCAAGTACAGCACCGAGTCCGGGGCGCCAATAAGTTTGAAACGATTATCCCCGCCTTCTTCTCGCCGCGCTTGCGGCGAAGCGGACACAGGGCTTAACAAGCGGCATGGCTCAGCGACCGACTGGCGTGAAGAAAAACGAAGCGCGATCAAGTCCCGTTCGCTTTCGCAAAAAGCATCTGTTGGCCATATCCGACCTGGATCGTTTCGAAGCCACAAGCCTGCTCGATCGCGCTGAATACTTCGCGCCTCTGGCGGAGCAAAAGATCAAGAAGCTCGACACGCTGCGCGGGCGCACGCTGATCAATCTTTTTTTCGAGAATTCCACAAGAACGCAAAGCTCGTTCGAACTCGCCGGCAAGCGCATGGGCGCTGACGTTGTGAACATGAGCGTGAAAAGCTCATCAGTAGCGAAAGGCGAGACGCTCATCGACACGGCGGCGACGCTGAATGCGATGCGGCCTGATCTCTTAGTGGTGCGGCACGGCTCATCTGGCGCGGTGGAATTACTGTCGCGCAAAGTGGGCTGCTCGGTGATCAATGCCGGTGACGGCAAGCACGAGCATCCGACGCAAGCTTTGCTCGATGCGTTCACGATCCGCGATCGGCTGGGCGACGTGGAGGGGCTGACGATCGCGATTTGCGGCGACGTGCTGCACAGCCGCGTCGCGCGCTCGAACGTGGCGCTGCTAAATATCCTCGGCGCGCGCGTGCGTTTGGTGGGCCCGCCGACTTTGATGCCGATCGGCGCCGACCGTTGGGGTGCTGACGTGCATCATTCGATGAAAGATGGCCTCGCAGGCGCCGATGTCGTGATGATGCTACGCGTGCAGCGCGAGCGTATGACCGGCGGCTTCTTCCCCAGCCCGCGCGAGTTCTTTTGGTTCTATGGCTTGGACGAAGACAAGCTTCGCTACGCCAAGCCGGGCGCCTTGGTGATGCACCCCGGGCCGATGAACCGCGGCGTCGAGATCGATAGCTCAGTTGCGGACGATCCGAACGTGTCGCTGATCGAAACGCAGGTGCGCATGGGGGTCGCAGTACGCATGGCCGTGCTGGAAGCGCTGGCGGAAACTGGCTTCAACGCGGAGGCCGGCTGATGTGGATGTTTCTACTTTGGTGGCTGGTCGACGATCACCTCGCCGAAGCGCTCGAAGCGCCGGGCCTCGGATCGCTGCCGATCTGGGTGCCGTTCATCATCGCGCTGGCGTTTTCGACGACGCTGAATGTCGCGATGAAAAGACGCTGACATGACCAAACCAACCCTCATCCGAAACGCCAAGCTGATCGACCCTGCGAAAAACAAGGTCGAGACCGGCGCGATCCTCTTCACGGATAAAATCCTCGATATCGGCGCCGTGACCAGCGCACCGAATGGCGCCGAGATCATCGATGCAGATGGCGCACATGTTGCGCCGGGCTTGATCGACATGCGCGTCACCATCGGCGAACCGGGCGCCGAGCATAAAGAGACGTTCAAATCAGCTGGCCGCGCAGCGGCTGCCGGCGGCGTCACCACGATGGTGATGATGCCGCACACGACGCCGGTGCTCGACGATCAAAGCTTGATCGATTTCGTGCTGCGCCGCGGCGTCGATCGCTCGGGCGGTGTTCACATTCTCCCCGCAGCTGCGCTTACCAAGCACCTTGACGGCGAGTTGATGACCGAGATCGGCCTGATGGCTGAAGCGGGTGCGGCGTATTTCACCAATGGCGACAAGCCGATCACTTCGAGCCGCGTGCTGCGCCGCGCGCTTTCTTATGCGAGCGCGTTCGACGCGTTGATCGCACACCGGCCAGAAGATCCCTATCTCGCCGAAGGCGGCGTGATGCATGAAGGCGAGCTTGCTGCACGGCTCGGGCTTCCAGGTATTCCAGCAGCTGCGGAAGCAATCATGGCCGAGCGCGATTTGACGCTCGCAGAGCTCACCGGCGGCCGCCTCCTACTCGACATGCTCTCGGCTGCGATGACGCTGCCTGCGCTGAAGCGCGCCAAGGAGCGCGGCGTGAAGGCGTATGCGAGCGTAAACGTGCATCACCTCGTGCTGAATGAGCAGGATGTCGACGGCTATCGCACGTTCGCGAAACTCTCACCGCCGCTGCGCAGCGAAGATGATCGCCGCGCGCTGGTGCAGGCGGTCAGCGATGGCCTGATCGATGTGATCGTGTCTGGACACGATCCGCAGCAGGCGGAAGAAAAGCGTTTGCCGTTCGAAGAAGCTGCGTTCGGCGCGGTGGGCTTGGAAACGCTGCTGCCGGCGGCGCTGACGCTGGCGCACAATGGCGATGTTTCATTGAACACACTCTTCCGCGCGCTGACGCTGCGACCGGCCGAACTGATGAAGCTGCCGCAAGGCCGGCTCGTCAAAGGCGCACCGGCCGACATCATTCTGCTGGACATCGGCACGCCGTTCCGGCTGGACTCCGACAAGCTAAAGTCCAAATCGAACAACAGCCCGTTCGACGAAAAGCTCCTTCAAGGAGCCGTCAAACGGACGTTTATCTCGGGTAAGACGATTTTTCCTGCATAGGAGTTGGCGATGCGCGTTTTGGCTCTCAGCGTTCTCTTGTTCGTTTCAGCATGCGCGAGCGCTGGCACAGTCGGGCCGCTGCCGCCGCCGATTGGCCCGGGCGATCCCGGTCCCGGCGATGCGCCGCCGCCGATCCCACTCGACGGCCCGATCGCCTATCGCTGCAGCGACGGCACACAGCTCATCGTTGAGGCCAACGACGGACAAGCACGCGTTGCAATCGTCGGCGGCCCATCGATGGTGCTGCCGCAAGCGAGCGACGGCTATTACAGCAATGGCCGCTACGGCTTTCGCGGCGGCGGCGACACCGGCCAATGGGAAGTCGGCCGCGCAGCGCCGGTGAGCTGCCGGGGGAGCTAGGCGCGTTTTAAACTCGCCTCTCCACATCTGCCGACACGCCTGCTAGAGAGCCGACCGTGCTGGTTCTTTATTTCGTCCTCGCGGCCGTTGGCGGCTATCTCCTTGGCTCGATACCGTTTGGCCTCGTGCTGACGCGCGCGGCGGGACTGGGCGATATTCGCGACATTGGCTCGGGCAATATCGGCGCAACCAATGTGCTTCGCACCGGGCGCAAAGACATCGCGCTGGCTACATTGCTGCTCGACGCGGGCAAGGCCGGCATTGCGCTTTTGCTTGCGCGTTGGATTGCGAACTTGGCGGGGCTGGCGGACGAGACTCAGGTGCAGCTTGGCTTGGTTGCAGGCGGGGCTGCGTTCATTGGTCATTGCTATCCGGTGTGGCTGGGTTTCAAGGGCGGCAAAGGTTTAGCGACGTTCTTTGGCGTGCTGTTTGCTGGCATCTGGCCGATTGGCTTTATCGCTGCCGTGACTTGGCTCGCGATCGCTACGATCTTTCGCTACTCGTCACTTGCGGGCTTGTGCGCGGCTGCGATCGCGCCGATTGCGGCTTTGGTGGCGCAATTCAGCTGGGCCGAGATCATCTTCACAGCTGTGCTTGCGGCGCTCGTCTTTTGGCGGCATCGCAGCAACATCGAACGCCTGCGTGCCGGAACAGAGCCGCGCATTGGTGATAAGAAGAAAGACGACGCGGCAGCAGTTGTCGTCGCAGCGCCGGTCGCGCCGCAGACAAACCCGGAAGCATGACGCGGACGCTCTCGCGCCCGGAGCGGCTTGCTTGGGCGCAACTTGCGCGGACGCCCAGAATAGGACCGATGACATTTCATCGGCTGATCGCGCGCTTCGGCACGCCAGCGGCTGCACTTGAAGCGCTACCCCGCATCTCCAACCTCACCGCGCCATCACGCGATCGCGTCGAGGCGGAGCTTGACGGGGTCGAGGCGCTTGGCGCGCGGCTGTTGGCGTCGAGTGAGCCAGACTATCCAGCGTTACTGGCGCAACTCGATGCGCCGCCGCCCCTGCTTGCAGTGCGTGGCGACGTGAAGATTTTGCACAAGCCGTGCATCGCCATCGTCGGGTCACGCGAAGCATCGGCTGGGGCTTTGCTCTTTGCCGAGCGGCTCGCCACTGATTTGGGCGCGGCGGGCTTCACGATCGTATCGGGGCTCGCGCGCGGGCTTGATGCGTCGGCGCACAAGGGCGCGTTGGCGACGGGTACTGCGGCAGTATTGGCGGGTGGGTTGGACCATCCCTATCCGCCACAAAATTTGAAACTGCACGAAGCGATCTGCGCGCGTGGCGCCGTTGTCAGCGAGGCGCCGTTCGGCACGGTAGCGCGGGCGCGGGACTTTCCGCGACGCAACTCGATCATCTCCGGGCTCTCGCGCGCGGTGGTGATCATTGAGGCGGCGTTGCGCTCTGGTTCGTTGATCACGGCACGCGCGGCAGCGGACCAAGGGCGTGACGTGATGGCGGTGCCGGGCTCACCGCTTGATCCGCGTGCACGCGGCGCGAATGCGCTGATCAAACAAGGCGCCACATTGATCGAGAGCGCCGACGACGTGATCGCGGCCCTGGGCGATGGCGCACCGCCACTGCGTCCGCTTTCGGCGGGGCCGTTGTTCGAGATCGGCAGCGCGGAGAGTGCACCGCCGGGGCTACCGAAGAAGATCGCCGCGCTGCTGTCGCCGACGCCGATCCATGTAAACGACCTGGCGCGGCTAACCGAAGCGCCGATGGGCGCGGTTGCGGCGGCGCTGACGGAACTCGAACTTGAGGGCCGTGCTGCGTCATTGCCGGGCGGGTATGCGGCGCTCTCGGGGGCGGCTTACAGCAGCGGCTAGAACTCGGTCTCCACCGCACGCTTGGCTTGCAGCAGCGCATCGGCTGCATTGTTCAGGCCGTGACGGCGCGCCATGTCAGCGAGCTGCCCAGCCATATCGTGCACGTACTCCGCGACCTCGCTGCGGGTGACGTCGTGGCCTTGTTCTTCAGTGTCGATGCTCATGTCGGCGCCCGCTATGCAACTTATACTTGCATCTAACATCCTCTGATTGCGCCGCCAATACGCATTTCACTTTTGCTAAACGTTTGTGAATACGCAGAAAATTAGGGGCCTACCGGCATAAGCGACGGCTTGGTGCGGTTGCTCTGCGTTGACAGGCGAGGACAGCACCCCCAGTTTCCGGCCCGCTCGCCCCCGGCCTTGCAGCACAGAGTACCGCCACACAATGAACGTCGTCGTCGTTGAGTCCCCGGCTAAGGCCAAGACAATCAACAAGTATTTGGGTTCGGACTACAAGGTCCTGGCCTCATACGGCCACATCCGCGACCTACCGGCTAAGGACGGGTCGGTGAAGCCGGACGACGATTTCGCCATGGCTTGGGAGATCGACGCCAAGTCTTCAAAGCACGTCAAAGCCATCGCCGATGCGATGAAGACGGCCGATCATTTGATCCTCGCAACCGACCCTGATCGCGAAGGCGAGGCGATTTCTTGGCACGTGCTGGAGGCGCTCAACCAGAAGAAGGCGCTGAAGGGCAAGACTGTTAAGCGCGTCACCTTTAACGCCATTACGAAGCCCGCCGTGCAGGCCGCGATGGCGGCGCCCCGCGACATCGATATGGAGCTGGTCGACGCCTATTTGGCGCGGCGCGCGCTCGATTATCTCGTCGGCTTCGGGCTTTCGCCGGTGCTGTGGCGCAAGCTCCCCGGCTCGCGTTCGGCTGGCCGCGTGCAATCGGTGGCGCTGCGCATCATCGTCGATCGCGAAGTCGAGATCGAGAAGTTCAAGGCGCAAGAATATTGGAGCGTTGACGCGCAGCTGGCAACGACGCGCGGCGACATTTTTCCGGCGCGGCTCTCGGCCTTTGAAGGCAAGAAGCTAAAGCGCCTCGACATTCCGAATGCTGAGATGGCGCATGCGGCGCGCGATGCGGTGAAGAAGGGCGGCTTCAAAGTCAGCGCGGTTGAGGCAAAACCCACCAAGCGCAACCCGCCGCCGCCATTCACGACATCGACGCTGCAGCAGGAAGCGTCACGCAAGCTCGGCTTCAACGCCTCACGCACGATGCAGACGGCGCAGCGTCTCTACGAGGCGGGCCACATCACCTACATGCGGACTGACGGCGTCAGCATGGATGAAGGCGCAATCCGCGAATTGCGCACCGCTATCGGTAGCCAGTTCGGCAAGGAATATGTGCCATCCGAGCCGCGCAAGTACGTCTCAAAGATCAAGAACGCCCAGGAAGCGCACGAAGCGATCCGGCCGACGGACTCGACCAACACACCGCAACAGCTGCACCTCGATGGCGATCAGGCGAAGCTCTATGATCTCGTCTGGAAGCGCGCTGTCGCCTCGCAAATGGAAGCCGCATCGCTGGAGCGCACCAGCATCGATTTCACTGAGCCGACCGGCAAAGTGGAGCTGCGCGCGACTGGCCAAGTCATTCTCTTCGACGGCTTTTTGAAGCTCTATCAAGAAGGCCGCGACGATGAAGAGGACGAAGAAAACCGCCGCCTGCCGCAACTGAAGCAAGGCGAGGCGATCAACGTCCACGACGTCAAAGCCGATCAGCACTTCACCGAACCGCCACCGCGTTATTCGGAAGCGTCGCTGGTGAAAAAACTCGAAGAGCTCGGCATTGGCCGGCCTTCGACGTATGCGGCGATCCTGGAGAAGCTGCGCGAGCGCAATTATGTGCGCATGGACAAGAACCGCTTCATCCCGGATGACCGCGGCCGCCTCGTCATCGCGTTCCTGGAAAACTTCTTCGGCAAATATGTCGAGTACGATTTCACCGCCGATCTTGAAACCAAGCTCGACCAAGTCAGCGCTGGTGATCTCGACTGGAAAGTGCTGATGCGCGATTTCTGGAAGGACTTTAACGGCGCGCTGACCGACATCGGTGACGTGCGCATCACGCAAGTGCTCGACACTTTGAACGAAGTGCTTGGCGATCACATCTTCCCGGCGAAGGAAGACGGCTCAAATCCGCGCACCTGCCCGCTTTGCGGTGTTGGACAGCTTTCGCTGCGTTTGGGCAAGTTTGGCGCGTTCGTTGGCTGCTCGAATTATAATGGCGAGCCTCCGTGCAAGTTCACGCGCCCGCTCGCGGGCGGCGATGACGCTGAACAGGCGATCCCCTCCGATGGTCTGCCGATTGGCGATGGCCCCAACGGGCCAATTCTGCTGAAGAGCGGGCGTTTCGGCGCTTATTTCGAAACCGCGAACCCCGACGATCCCGACAAGCCGAAGCGCGCGAGCGTGCCGAAGGGCCAGGCGCCGACAGACGTCACGCTCGAACACGCGATCAAATTGCTCTCGCTGCCGCGCGAAGTCGGCATGCATCCGAGCGAGAACGAGTTGATCGTCGCGAACTTTGGCCGGTTCGGTCCGTACATCAAAATGGGCAATCTCTATGTGAACTTGCCCGGCGCCGACGACGTGTTCGAAATCCAGATGAACCGCGCCGTCGCACTGATCGAAGAAAAGAAAGCCGGCGGCGGCAAAGGCCGCTTCGGTCGCGCTGCGCCCGCGCCGATCAAAGAACTTGGCGAAAGCCCGGTGACCGGCAAGCCAGTGCGCGTGCTGAACGGCCGCTATGGGCCGTACATCTCAGACGGCGAAACCAACGCCAACGTGCCTAAGGATAAGAAGCCGGAAGACATCGAGGCGGACGAAGCGCTGTCCCTGCTCGCGGCGCGCGTTGAAGCTGGCGGCGGCAAGAAGAAAAAGAAAGCGCCGATTGCGAAGAAGGCCGCTGCGTCGAAGAAGGAAGCGGTGAAGCCGAAGGCCGCCGCGCCGAAGAAAGCGGCGGCGAAGAAGGTTGCCGCGAAGAAGAAGGCGCCGGCTAAGAAGGCTGCGAAGAAGGCTTAACGCGAACGAAATGGCGGAGGTTCAGCGTGTCGGACGAGTACGAGCGCAACATCCTTCAAAACATCGATGAACATGGCTGGTTTTGCACATCGGTGTTTGACCCAACTGGTACACGTCCTGCGTTTTCTTACTCCGTTGGATTTACACGCACGCTCGACGCTCCCGAGTTCATCGTGTTCGGCTTGGACACCAAGATGATGCACTCGATGCTCTGGCAGGTGTTCAGAGACATCAAGGCGGGACGCAAGCCGGGCGACCTGGACACTTGGGGCGGTCTGCTGGCAGGACATGATTGCGTCATTCGCGCGGTGCACCCCACCAATATCATCAGAGAATATCTGAGTTCAGCGATGTGGCTTTGGGGCGACCCAGCTACGCGTGGGCCGCTAACGGCGTTTCAAATCGTTTGGCCCGGCGCGGGCACTAAACTTTTCCCATGGGACGAAGGCTGCCCGCAGATTGTCCGCGACGAGCAACCTTCGCTCTACCTACCTAACGCCGGCCTTCACTAAGGCCCTCCCGCAGAGGCGGTAGAGGCGCCACATTGGGCCCATGGCGACCCAATCCTCCCGGTTATTTCGAGCGTTCCTTCTCTGGGCAGGGCTCCTAATTGTGTTTGGCGTAGTCGCCGGAATCCTCGACACTGACTGGCCAATCCTCATTCCGTTGGTCGGCGCATTCCTGCATTCGCTGACTATCGCTATGAGCAAGACCTAATGCCCAAACGCCCACCCTACGCACCCGAGCCCCTAACCCGCGAGCGCGTGCTCGAAGCGATCCGCAAAGCCGGGGGTAAAGCTCAAAAGCGCGACATCGCGCATGAGCTGGGCATTGGGCCGGATCAGAAGAAAGAGTTGCGCGGAATCTTGCGTGAGCTGGAGGAGTCCGGGGCGCTCGGGCGCTCGGGGCGGAAGAGCTACGCTGATGCGCAAGCGCTGCCGGAATCCGGCGTCATGGATATTGTCGATCGCGACGGCGACGGCGAGTTGCTCGCGCGGATGCGCGGGACGGAGGGCTATTTCGGACCGCTGGTGCGGCTTGCCCCCGGTGAAGCGCGCGCGATGCGCGGGGAAGCTGCGATCGGCGTCGGCGACCGCGTGTTGGCAAAGCTCGTGCGCGACGACGACGGCGAGTTCATCGCCCGCATCGTCAAACGCCTCGGCCAAAGCGCGCACCGCATCTTGGGCGTCTATCGCGCCAACACCGATCCACGCGCCCGCTTCGGCGGCGGCCGCGTCGTGCCTGCAGATCGCAAAGCCCGTCACGACATCATCATCGAACAACAACACGCAGGCGACGCGAAAGACGGCGATCTCGTCTTCACCGAACTCGCGCCCGATCGTGGCCGTTCGCAAGGTCCGAAGCGCGGGCTGATCAAGGAAGTCATCGGCAAAGAAAGCGACCCGCGCGCAGCATCGATCCTCGCCATGCACACGCACGGCATCACCGATGGCTTCAGCGAAGACGAAGAAGCGCAAGCCAGCGCTGCGCAGAAGCCTTTGAAGGGCCGCACCGATCTCAGGCAAATTCCGCTGATCACCATCGATCCCGAAGACGCGCGCGACCACGACGACGCCGTCTATGCCGAGCCGGATAGCGACGAGAAGAACAAGGGCGGCTGGCGCGTGTGGGTCGCGATTGCTGATGTGTCGGCCTACGTCACGCCCGGCTCGCCCTTGGATCGCGGCGCCTGGCGGCGCTCGAACTCGACGTACTTCCCCGATCGCGTAGCGCCGATGCTACCGGAATCGCTTTCGGCGGATTTGTGCTCACTGCGCGAACACGAAGAGCGCGCGTGTTTGGCTGTCGAGATGATCTTTGATCGTGAGGGCCGCAAAGTCCGCCATAAGTTCGCACGCGGGCTGATGCGCTCGGCGGCGAAGCTGTCCTACGAAATGGCGCAAGCGGCGATCGATGGCGAACCGAACGACAAGACTGGCCCGCTGTTAGAGCCGATCCTGAAGCCGCTGTGGGCGGCGTATGATTGTGTGTGGGCAGCGCGCGAGAAGCGTCAGCCGCTTGAGATCGATGCGCCGGAGCATCGGATCGTTTTCAAGGATGGCAAGGTCGTCGGCGTAAAGCGCCGCGAACGCTTTGCGGCGCACAAGCTCATCGAAGAGTTCATGATCCAGGCCAATGTCTGCGCAGCAGAAACTTTGGAGCAGAAGCAGCGCCCGCAAATCTATCGCATCCACGACCGGCCGAGCGACACTAAGATCGCAGCGATCACCGACTTTCTCCCGACCGTCGATATGAGCTGGGCCAAGGGGCAGGTCGTGACGGCGGCGCGCTTCAATCGGATTTTGCATCTGGCGCAAGCGTCGCCGAACAAGGACATTATCAACGAGGTGGTGCTGCGCACGCAGTCGCAAGCCGTGTACTCTCCCGACAATATCGGCCACTTCGGCTTGAACCTGCGCGCCTACTCGCACTTCACCTCGCCTATCCGCCGTTATGCGGACGTCACCATCCACCGCGCTTTGATCCGCGCGCTGAAGCTCGGCGACGATGGCGCGACCGATGCCGAAGAGCAGCGCTACGCTGAAACCGCCGAACACATCAGCGAGATGGAGCGCAAAAGCATGGCCGCAGAGCGCGATGCAACGGCGCGCTACATCTCCGCGTTCTTGTCAGACCGCATCGGCAACACGTTCGAAGGCCGCGTCACCGGTGTTACGCGCTTTGGCCTGTTCGTGCGCTTGGATGAAACGCAAGCCGACGGCCTGGTGCCGATCTCGACGCTCGGCAATGAACGCTGGATACATGACGAAGCCGCGCACGCGCTGGTCGGCGAGCAATCTGGTGAGCGCTTTCCGCTCGGCATGCGCGTCGAGGTGCGGCTTGAGGAAGCCACGCCGATCAGCGGCGGGTTAGTGTTCTCGGTGCTGACTGATGCACTGCCGCCTGCGCCAGGCTGGCGGCGCTCACGGCCAAGCCAACAGCGGCGCGGCGGCGGTGGTGGTGGCCATGGCGGGCGCGAGCGGGATGCGAAGCGCGGGAAGAAACGGCGTTAGTATGGACGGCCTCGCGGGCCGGTGGTAACCGGCGCTGGGGAGACCAGAATGAAAATCCAATCGATCTTTGTCGCCGCCGCACTCACGCTTGCCGCGTGTGGCCAGACAGCCGCGCCAACCGCAGAGACGACAGCGGAAACGCCCGCAATCGATCCCTACGCGCCGCCTGTGCCGAGCGACGATCCGGTGACGGCTGAGTTTCTTGTCGGCACTTGGGGCGACAATGGCGATTGCAACACCGCCGTCACCTTTAACGCCGACGGCAGCTTCCGCATGCAAGACGGCTCCACCGGCACATGGACGCTCGTCGGCGATCGCGTGACGATGAGCGGCGCGCGCGGCGATTTCGGCGTGCAGGTCGCAAAAGGCAACGAGAGCCAGCTGTTTATCGGTCAGCCCGATGGCAGCTTCGGCATTTCGCAGCGCTGCTGACGCCTACTCGCTCTTCTTGAACGGCGTGTGCTCCATCAGCACGTCGGCTTCGTTGGTGATCGCGGGCGTTTCAGCGCGGAGATAGCTCCACACGGCGCTGCGCAAGCCGGGGTGCGCGATCCAGTGCGCGCTGTAAGTCTCCACCGGCACATAGCCGCGCGCGAGCTTGTGTTCGCCCTGCGCGCCGGCTTCGACGCGCGGCAGCTTAAGCTCAATGGCCAGATCGATGGCTTGGTAATAGCAAAGCTCAAAGTGCAGGAATTGCACGTCGGCAATGCGGCCCCAATAGCGCCCGTAAAGCGCGTCACCGCCGATGAAGTTGAGCGCTGCAGCGATGGGCGCGCCGTCCGCTTCAGCAATGAAAAGCACGCAGCGATCGGCCATGCGCTCGCCGATCAGTTGGAAGAAGTCGCGATTAAGGTACGGTGATCCCCATTTGCGGGAGCCGGTGTCGAGGTAGCAGCGGAAGAAAAAGTCCCAGTCAGCGGCTTTGATCTCGTCGCCGTGCAGACGTTTGATCGCAACGCCTTCGCACGCACGCGCGCGTTCGCGGCGAATGGTTTTGCGCTTTTGTGATGAGAGATCGGCGAGGAAGTCCTCGAATCTTGAGTAGTCGCGGTTGAACCAGTGATATTGCAGGCCGACGCGCGTCATGAACTCGAGCGGTTGCAAGCGTTCGCACGTTGCGCGGTCAGCGAAGGTCGCGTGTACCGATGAGGCGCCAGAGCTTTTTGCGAGCGCGACCGCGGCTTGCGCCAATGCGCGCTCGACGCTTGGGTCTTGCGCCAAGATGCGGCGGCCAGGCACCGGCGTGAACGGCGCGGCGCATTGGAGCTTCGGGTAGTAGCTGCCGCCGGCGCGATAGAGCGCATCGGCCCAGGCATGATCGAAGACGTACTCGCCGTAGGAGTGATCCTTGGCGTAAAGCGGCATCAGGCCTGCGATCGCTCCGCTCACGTCGTGGGCGATCAGGTGAACGGGTTGCCAGCCGGTGAGTGTTGACGCGCAGCCGCTGTCCTCCAGCGCGCGTAAGAAATCGTACGAGATGAACGGATCATACGGCGCGCCAGTCGGATTGGCGTGCGCGTCCCATGCGGCGGGCTCAATGTTGCTGAGTTCGCCTAGAATGGTGACTGTAAAGGGATCCGACCCGTCCATGCGGCTACATCTAGGCGAGCGTGGGTGGCAAAACCAAGGTCGCGATCACAATAAGCCCAGGCTTTTGAAGCTAGCGACGCCGCTGCGGCCGATGACTAGATGGTCATGCACACGGACGCTGACGGTTTCCGCAGCGGCGACGATCTCGCGTGTGATGGCGAGATCGGCGGCGCTGGGCTTGGGATCGCCCGAGGGATGATTGTGCACCAGGATCACGGACGCGGCGGAAACCTCTAGCGCGCGGCGGGCGATTTCGCGCGGATAGACCGGCGCGTGATCGACCGTGCCCTCGTTCATCACTTCGTCGGCGATGAGCTGGTTCTTGGCATCCAAGAAGAGCACCCGGAATTGTTCGCGCGGCTCGTGAGCCAACGCGACGCGGCAATAATTCACCAGCTGCGACCACGATGAGATCACTGGGCGCTGATGCAGTGGCGTGCGCATCGCGCGTTCGAGCATGGCTTGAACAATCTTCAAATCCTGCGCGACGGCCGCGCCTGCGCCCTTCACTTCCGCGATGCGCTGCACAGGCGCAGCCAGCACGGCCGAGAGATCGCCGAACTTTGCGAGCAACGCTTTCGCCAGCGGCTTGGTGTCCTGACGCGGGATGGTGCGGAAGAGCATCAGCTCCAGCAACTCGTAATCAGCGAGCGCGGTGGCGCCTGCTTCATCGAAGCGCGCACGCAGGCGTGAGCGATGATCATGGTAATGCGGCTTTTCCGGTTTAGCCTTGGGCTTGGCCCCGAGCTTAATCGGCGGCAGAGCGGGCGGCGTCGCGTCCAGTTGGAACGGGAATAGCTCGCTATCCTCGACCGCGCGCGGCGGCCCGTCGGCGGTGCGATTTTTGGAGCGCCCCGCCATCGCGCGTCACGCCTTGATTTGGTGCGGTTGATGAAGACCCGCTGGTGATGCGGTGAAAATCTCTGCGCCGGTCTCGGTGACGCCGATCGAGTGCTCATATTGCGCCGAGAGCGACTTGTCCTTGGTGACGGCGGTCCAGCCATCGTTCAGAATTTTCACTTGCGGCGAGCCGAGATTGAGCATCGGCTCGATGGTAAAAATCATGCCGGGCTTCAGCACCGCGCCTTGGCCGCGTTTGCCGAAGTGCAAAATGTTGGGCGCATCGTGGAAGACCCGGCCGAGACCATGGCCGCAGAACTCGCGCACGACGCTGGTGCGCTCGGCTTCCGCGTAAGACTGAATAGCGTGGCCGATATCGCCCAGCGTAGCGCCTGGCTTCACGGCTTCGATGCCACGCATCAAGGCTTCGTAGGTGATGTCCATCAGCCGCTCAGCTTTGCGCGGCACGTTGCCGATTGCGTACATGCGGCTGGTGTCGCCGTGCCAGCCATCAACAATTACGGTGACGTCGATGTTGACGATGTCGCCGTCCTTCAGAACCTTTTCGCCCGGGATGCCATGGCAGATCGTGTGGTTCACCGACGTGCAGACCGTATGACGATAGCCTCGGTAGAATACGCAGGCCGGTAGAGCGCCGCTGTCGAACACGAACTGACGGGCGAGATCATCAAGGCGCTGGGTCGTCACGCCCTCGCGCGCTTCCGCGACCAGCATATCCAAACACGCGGCCGCCACCCGCCCCGCCTTCGCCATCGCCGGAAAGGCAATCGCGGGGTCGTGCAGCTTGATCTGCCCGTCGCGGATGGGGGAGTCTGGGAGGTCGAGTTGGTCCATGTCGTTGCATAACATAGGCGGACGGGCTGAACAGCCAAAGCCGTTCGCGAATGTCGACCCTCAAGAATTCTCTCAGCTCGTCATTCCGGGGCAATGCGCGAGCATTGAGCCCGGAACCCAGGGGCCGCGCGCTCATCGTTTGCCCCTGGGTTCCGGGTTCTCAGCTTCGCTGAGCCCCGGAATGACGAAAGAGGAGATGCTTCCACTTCTGCTGAATTTCGCGCAGTGCTGCGCGCCCGTACGCTCAAGCCGCCTGGGAGGCGCTTTTGCCGATGACGCGGTTGCGGCCGCTGTGTTTGGCTTCGTAGAGCGCCTCGTCGGCGCGCTTGAGGAGCGTCTCGGCGCTGTCCTCGCCTTCAATGGTGCAGGCGACGCCAATGGAGACCGTCACCTCCAATTCGGTGTGCTGGCCCGCCACGATGAACGGTGAGGCGCACACCGACCGCCGCAGACGCTCAGCGGCGAGGCAGGCGATGTCGCCGTTCGTGCGCGGCATGATGACGACGAACTCTTCGCCGCCCATGCGGCAGGCGAAATCGGACGGACGCGTATTGGCGCCGAGCCGCACCGCGAAATCGCGCAACACGCCGTCGCCTACGTCATGGCCGTAGGTGTCGTTGAGGCGTTTGAAGTGATCGATGTCGATGGTCATCACCGATACTGCGTCGCCGCCACACTGGGCGCGTTGCACTAGCGGCGTCAGTTGACCGAACAGGAAGCGACGGTTGTAGAGGCCGGTCAGCTGATCGGTGATGGCGAGTTCGAGGCTTTGATCGAGACGGGTGCGCAGCGCATCGACGTAGCGTTTACGGCGCATGAGCGTGCGGGCGCGGGCGATCAGCTCTTCCTCATCGATCGGGCGGCTGATGACGTCATGCGCGCCAAGTTCGAGCGCGCGAACAATCCGGGCGCGATCGTCTGGCTCGACCACGGCAAGGATCGGCAGGTGCCGCGTCGCTTCTCCTGAGCGCATGCGGGCGATAACGCGAAAGCCGTCAAAACCGCGCGCCGTTACGGCCACCACGCAGAGATCGGGCGGACCTGCGGCCTCGTCGATCCCCATCACCGCGACGCGATGCTCGACGCCGAGCGCGGCTTTGATGGATTTGATTTGCGTGAGGTTGTCATCGACCACCAGCACGTTGCCAGCGATCAAGCGATGCTGATCGAGCGGGTCGCGCGCTTCTTCATCGATGACGCCCAGGCGTTTGCCATTGGCTTCGCGAGCGCGGAGTTCGTCGATGACCACCTTCAAGCCCAGCAAACTTTTGACGCGCGCCATCAGCTGCACGTCATCGATTGGCTTTGTCAGAAACTCTTCGGCGCCGGCTTGCAGCCCGCGCAACTTGTTGTCGCGATCATCTAATGTGGTGAGGATGACCACCGGAATGTGCCGCGTCTCCGGCATGGATTTGAGCCGCCTGCACGCTTCGTAGCCATCGATGCCGCCGGGCATCATGACGTCCATGAGGATGAGGTCGGGCTTCTCGCGCTTGGCCAGTTGCACGGCTTCTTCGCCGCGCTGCGCTGTCAGCACCTCATAGTAATCGGCGCCCAGCTTTGCTTCGAGCAAGCGGCGATTGGCTTCGAGATCGTCAACAACGAGGATGCGCGCGCTCAAGCGTGCCTCCTCATCCGATGAACTTGCGAATGGTTTCGAGGAACGTCGTCACCGAGATCGGCTTGGAAAGATAAGCGTCGCAGCCTGCAGCCATGATCTTCTGCTCGTCGCCCCGCATCGCAAACGCTGTGACGGCAACGACCGGGATCGACTTCAGCAGCGGATCTTTCTTCAAGCGATCGGTGATCTCCAGGCCAGAGATTTCCGGCAGCTGGATGTCCATGACGATAAGGTCGGGCTTGTGCTCGCGGGCGAGCGGCAGCGCTTGGCGGCCGTCACGGGTCTTGACCGTGCGGTAGCCAAAGGCTTCCAACAGATCGTTGAACAGCCTCATATTGAGCTCGCTGTCTTCGACAATGAGAACGGTCTTGGCCATCACCCGCTTCGCTTCCGCAACCCCGGCGCTTCTGCGCTCATTGCGCGCCTTATAGCGCAGGGCCATTAACAACCCATCGCAATGGCGCCAGTTTTACGTTTCTCGTTAAGAACAGATTAAGGATTGATCGATGCGCCTTGGCATTGATTTCGGCGGCACCAAGATCGAGGGCGCTCTGCTTGATTCAACGGGAGAAATCCTGAACCGGCAACGCGTGCCCAATCCTGGGGACTATCCGAGCGCAGTGCGGGCGATCACCGATCTCGTCGCCAAGATCGAAGCCGATTCGGGGTGTCGCATCAGCGTCATCGGCCTCGCCATCCCCGGCTCGCTGTCGCCGAAGACCGGCCTCGTACGCAACGCCAACTCGGTTTGGCTGAACGGCATGCCGTTCGAGCAGGATTTGGAAGCGGCTTTGGGGCGACCAGTTCGAGTCGAGAACGATGCAAATTGCTTTGCTCTATCCGAAGCGGTGGATGGCGCTGCAGCGCATGGACGGGTCGTGTTTGGCGTCATCATCGGTACGGGCTGCGGCGGTGGCGTGATCGTGGATCGCAAGATCATCCGCGGCGCCAACGGCATCGGCGGCGAATGGGGTCACACGCCGCTCCCTTGGCCACGCGACGATGAAAAGCCCGTCCGCGATTGGTGCGGGCGCTGGGGCTGTTTGGAGCAGTGGCTTTCAGGCACCGGGTTCACGCGCGCGTTTGGCATGAGTGCGCGTGAGGCGGACGAGAAAGCGCAAGCTGGCGATCCGCATGCGCGCTACGTGCTCGATGTTTACGCGGATCGCGTTGCGCGTTCGCTTGCGGTGGTGATCGATATTCTCGATCCGGATGTGATCGTGTTTGGCGGCGGCGTTTCCAATGTGAAGAGCTTGTATCCGAGCGTTCGCGGCAAGTTGCTGGCGCATGTCTTCTCCGATGTGCTGGAGACGGAGCTTGCGCAGAACACGCACGGCGACAGCTCCGGCGTGCGTGGCGCGGCGTGGTTGTTCTCTCCGGAGGAAGCGCAGTGAGTCTGTACCGCCGGCGCCCTAGCCGGCCAGCGCTGGTGCATGCCGGCAAGGCGCCGGCGGTCCAGACTTGATCCTGTGCCGCTCCTGCGCGCTTGAGACACCTACGTCACGCTGCAGCCACTGCGGCGAGGAGCAACCGGTTGAGCATGGCGAGCTTACCCAACTCTCAATCGCCCACCTCGATTGCGACGCGTTCTACGCTTCGATCGAAAAGCGCGACGATCCGAGCTTGCAGCCACACCCCGTTATCGTCGGCGGCGGCAAGCGGGGCGTCGTCTCCACCTGTTGCTATGTCGCGCGCGCTTATGGCGTGCGCAGTGCTATGCCGATGTTTAAGGCGCTGAAGCTCTGCCCGCAGGCGAAAGTCGTGCATGGCGACATGCGTAAATACGTCGAAGAAGGCCGCACCATTCGGCGCATGATGGAGGATCTGACGCCGCAAGTGCAGCCACTCTCCATCGATGAGGCCTTCATGGATTTGACCGGCACCGAAGCGCTGCATGGCGGCCTGCCGGCTCAATCTTTGATCAAGCTCCAAAACAAGATTTGGGAAGAACGCCGCCTCACGGTTTCGATCGGGCTATCGTTCAACAAGTTCCTGGCCAAGACTGCGTCCGACCTCGACAAGCCGCGCGGCTTCTCCATCATTGGCCGCGAAGAGGCGTTGGCGTTTCTGGAGACCCGATCGGTCTCTACGCTTCCAGGCGTCGGTCCAGCGGGCGCGACAGCGCTTGAGCGCAACGGCCTGAAGAAGATCGGCGACATTCGCACCGTCGGCCCGCAACGCATGCGCGCGCTTTATGGCGATTGGGGCGCGCATCTCTTCGCGCTCTCGATGGCGGATGATCCGCGCAAGGTCGATCCGCATGGCGAGCGCAAAAGCATCTCGGCGGAGACGACATTTTTCGAGGATGTTTCAGACATCGAAGCGCTCGAAGACATCCTCTGGCCGCTCTGCGAAAAGGTCGCCACACGCTGTCGCGCCAGCGAGACTGCGGGGGCGACGCTGACGCTCAAACTCAAGGACACGAAATTCAAGATCATCACCCGGCGGCGGCAACTGCCTGAGCCGACGCTGCTGGCGTCGCGTATCTTCCAGCACGCCCGCGAATTGCTGGCCGCCGACGCCAACGGCAAGACCAAATACCGGCTGATCGGCGTCGGTCTCTCCGATTTCAGCGACGCCAGCGCAGCCGATAAGGGCGATATGCTCGATACGGCGACGCCAAAGCGCGCAGCGGCGGAAGCGGCAATCGCGAAGGCGCGGGATAAGTTTGGGCGCGATGCCGTGCAGACTGGTCGGGCGTTGAAGGCGGACTGGGAGGATGAGGACTAATCTCCGTCATCCCGGGGCGCAGCGCAGCTGAGAACCCGGGACCCAGGGGCAAAACGCACTGCTTGTGGCCCCTGGGTCCCGGATCACGCTTCGCGTGTCCGGGATGACGAAAGAGGTTTGTCCGGTTAGTAGAGGCTAAACGCATCAGGGAGCACCACGCCATGGCACGCATCGAAGCCCGCTTGCAGGAACTGGGTCTCACGTTGCCCACGCCGCCCGCGCCGGTGGCGTCCTATGTGCCGTTCGTGATCGTTGGCACTCTGGTGCACGTCTCCGGTCAGGTTTCAGTGGATGCGTTGGGCGGCATCAAGGGCAAGCTTGGCGATGCGATCGAAGTTGAAGAAGGCCAAGCGGCGGCGCGGCTCTGCGCGCTCAACCTTCTCGCGCAAGTGAAGGCCGCTTGCGGTGGCGACCTTGATCGCGTGAAGCGCGTGGTGAAGCTCAATGGCTTTGTGAACGTCACGCCAGAGTTCAGCCCGATCCCGCAAGTCATGAACGGCTGCTCTGACCTGATGGTCCAAGTCTTCGGCGATAGCGGCAAGCACGCCCGTTCGGCTGTCGGCATGGCCAATCTGCCGATGGATTTCGCCGTCGAGGTGGATGGGTTGTTCGAGATTACCTGAGACGCGAGTTGAAGCGCCTTTCCCGCCACGTCAGAACCGCCTCAAGTCACATCCCGTTTGACCGCTGCGCCTGCGCCGGTCACAACACGACGTAACGACAAGCGGGGGAAACGATGACCGACGTGTCTGCTGCACCGGCGCAGTTCCAGGGCTACGGCACCAAGTCCTATCGCGCCTACGTTCTGTTCATCTTCGTCATCGTTTATACCTTCAACTTCATCGACCGCCTTCTGATCTCGATCGTCCAAGAGCCGATTAAGGAAGAGTTCGGCGTTTCCAACTTCGAGCTAGGCCTACTTGGCGGGCCGGTGTTTGCGATCCTCTATACGCTGCTCGGCATCCCGATCGCCCGCTTTGCGGAGCGTGGCAACCGCATCACCATCGTCTCGATCGGCGCATTCGTGTGGAGCCTGATGACCGCCGCCTGCGGATTTGCTGGCAACTTCATGCAACTTGCGCTCTGCCGTCTTGGCGTCGGCATCGGCGAAGCGGCGTGCGTGCCGCCCTCGCAATCGGCCATCGCAGATTATTTTCCGGCTGATCGCCGCGCTTCGGCGCTCGCCATCTTCTCGCTCGGCATCCCGATCGGCAGCGCGATGGCCTATCTCGGCGGCGGCTGGCTGATCGCCAATTTTGATTGGCGCACGGCATTCTGGATGCTTGGCGCGCCCGGTATTATCGCGGCGCTGGTGTTGAAGCTGACCGTCAGGGAGCCACCGCGCTCAGGAACGCAAGTGAAGCCGCCGCCGTTTGGCGAAACGCTCAAAGCGCTCTCCACCAAGTCCTCGTTCTGGCACGTCGCCTTTGGCGGGGCGCTGATTAGCTTTGTCGGCTACGGCAGTTCGCAATTCCTGGGCTCGCACATCGTGCGCAATTACGATCTTGGCGCCACCCTCGCGATCGAGCTTTCACACGCGTCCTACGCGCTGGCATTGGTCGCCGGTGTTTCGACGGCGCTCGGGACATTCCTCGGCGGCTATCTCTCTGATCGCCTTGCCCCGAAGCATGCGCGCGTAAACTCCTGGCTACCGGCGCTTGGCGTCGCGATCGCCATTCCGTTCTACATTCTCTCATTCATCCAGACCGAGTTCATCTGGGCGTTCGCGTTCCTGATGATCGCGCCAATTTTCCACTACATGTATCTCGGCCCCATGTACGCGGTGACGATGAGCGTCTCGTCGCCGCTACAGCGCGCGACCTCTGTCGCCATCCTGATCCTCATCGTGAACCTGATTGGCTACGGTTTGGGCCCGCCCTTCATCGGCGCCGCGAACGACTTCTTCGCTTCGCAACAGCTAGCGACGAGCGGCCTAACGCTGGCGCAGTGCGATGACGCCGCCAACGCCGCAGCCTGCGCATCAGCGCAAGGACTAGGCCTCAAATATGCGCTGGGCACGACCGTCCTCTTCCTCGGTTGGGCCGCAGTTCACTTCCTTCTCGCTGGCCGGACGATCGTGAAGGATCGCCTCGGTTGACGAACGGCATCGTCGGTCGCATCAACCGCCCATGATTCCGCGTTATGCACGCCCCGACATGGTGGCCATTTGGGAGCCTGAGAGCCGCTATGGCATCTGGCTCGAAATCGAGACGCTGGCCATGGAGGCGATGGCGGAGTTCGGGACCATCCCGAAGAGCGCCGCCGAGGAGTACCGCGCCAAGGGCAAGTTCGACGTCGCCCGCATCGACGAGATCGAGCGCGAGGTAAAGCACGATGTCATCGCGTTTCTGACCAGTGTCGCAGAGCACGTCGGCCCGGAGTCGCGCTTCGCGCATCAGGGCATGACGTCGAGCGATGTCCTGGACACTTGCTTGGCCGTGCAACTGGCGCGCGCCAGCGACCTGCTCATCGCCGGCTGCGAGCGCGTGATGGCGGCGCTGAAGACGCGCGCCATCGAGCACAAGATGACGCCGACCATCGGTCGTTCGCACGGGATCCATGCTGAGCCGACGACGTTCGGCTTGAAGCTTGCCGGCCACTACGCCGAGTTCGCGCGAAATCTGGAGCGCTTGAAGACGGCGAAAGCAGAGATCGCGACGTGTGCGATTTCCGGCGCCGTCGGCACGTTCGCACAGATCGATCCGCGCGTTGAGGCGTATGTGGCCGAGAAGCTTGGCCTCGCGATTGAGCCGGTATCAACGCAAGTCATCCCGCGCGATCGTCACGCGGCATTCTTCGCAGCGCTTGGCGTTGTAGCAGCCGGCATCGAGCGGCTTGCAACCGAAGTGCGCCATTTGCAGCGCACCGAGGTGCTGGAGGCGGAAGAATTCTTTGAGCCTGGTCAGAAGGGCTCGTCGGCTATGCCACACAAACGCAATCCGGTGCTGACGGAGAATCTCTGCGGCTTGGCGCGTCTAGTGCGCAGCGCGGTGACGCCGGCGCTGGAGAATGTTGCGTTGTGGCATGAGCGCGATATTTCGCACTCCTCAGTAGAGCGCGGCATCGGGCCGGACGCGACCATCCATCTCGATTTCGCGCTGCATCGCATGGCGATGGTGATCGAGAAGCTCGTCGTCTATCCCGAGAATATGGCGCGCAATCTGGCGCTGCTGGGCGGCCTGCACAATTCGCAGCGCGTGATGCTGGCGCTGACGCAAGCGGGCGTCTCGCGCGAGGATGCGTATCGCTTGGTGCAGCGCAATGCGATGGCCGTCTGGCAATCGCCGCCGCCGCGCGCAGACACGGCCCTGATCGATCGGCTACGTGCTGATGCTGATGTGACGTCCAAGCTAGACGCCAAAACGCTCAATGGCTGCTTTGATGACGCCCATCATTTCGCGCGCGTCGATGAGGTGTTTAAGCGCGTGTTCGGCTAGCGGCGCTTAGAGCCGCCGCAAAGGACCGTCATTTACGCCCGACCAGCCGGCTTCTCGCAAGCGCCGGTCGAGTCGCTCAGTGGCCGTTTCAACGAGTTCTGCTTGTCGGACGGCTCGCCGATGCATTCGGGCGCGCGCTTGGTCAGTCGTGGCATCGCGCGATTCGAGTCCTAGCCGCGCTAGGGCTGCGACCTCGCGATAAAACGTCACAAACTCCGGGCAAGCGTCAGCGAACGCATCGCGCGCATTCTGCAGCTCCGGAACACCAGCCGGCGTTTGCATCACCCTCAGCAGGAACGTGGCTTCACCGCGCAGGTCGGACGAGTGAACGACACCTGCCATCACGCCAAGAGAAACCAATTGCCAAGCCGGGTCGTCACTCAACATCGCTGGCGGCGAAGTGGGCGCCTCTCGGTCAACGGCCGTTGAGAATGTTCGCACGGCCCGGCGAAATTCAACGCGACCCTCTTCGCTGCAGAACGCCTCTGCGCTTCCGCCACTCGCGACTTCGATCAGGTTCGAGCGCGCTTCAGCAAGCGGCATGCGCGCAGGCTCGCCGACATCGTCGCAGGCGCTGAGCGCCGCAGCCGCGCAGATCAAAACGAGCTTCAGGTGACGCATGCGGATCTCCCGCGTCACCCTGGCATTACGATATCGAGAAACCGTTGACCGGTAGGGTTAGGAAAGTCCTAGCCCGCCAATACCGAAGCGCGGGCCTCGGCCAGCGCTTCGTCCATCTTGGCGCGGATTTGGTGATCCGAGAGCTGGACGGCGTGTTGGTCGAGATCGGCGCGGATTTTACGGAAGAGGTCTTCGGTGCCGGCTTCTTCGAGGTCAGCGACGACGACGGATTTGGCGTAAGCGTCGGCCTCATCGCCGGACAATCCCATCAAACCTGCTGCCCACTGGCCGACGAACTTGGCCCGGCGCGCTTGCGCCTTGAACTCAAGCTCTTGATCTAATTGAAACTTTGCCTCTTGGCCGCGCTTGCGATCGTCGAATTGGCTCATGGCCTTAGCTTCTCCCAGGGTTCTGCGATTGAATAGGAGCCCAGAGCATTTGGATCAACCGCAGCTGGATGCGCCAATTGTGGCGCCCCCGCTTCTCCCCTAAGTTCTTAACGAGGCGTAGCGGCGATTCCGTGACGCCTCATGAGCCTTTGGCGCGGGGAAGCCCGCGTCTGCCCTCAAGGAGGGAGCACGACAATGACCACGCGTCGCAAGAAGATTTATGAGGGCAAGGCCAAGATCCTGTTCGAGGGTCCGGAGCCAGGCACCATCATCCAATATTTCAAAGACGACGCGACCGCTTTCAACGCCCAGAAGAAGGCGATCCTTGAAGGCAAGGGCGTGATCAACAACCAAATCTCCGGGTTCATCATGCAGAACCTGAACGCGATCGGCGTGCCCACGCATTACATCAAGACGATGAACATGCGCGAACAGCTGGTTCGCGAAGTCGAGATCATCCCGCTTGAGGTGGTCTGCCGCAATGTGGCGGCTGGTTCGCTCTCGACGCGCCTCGGTATCGAGGAAGGCACGCCGCTGCCGCGCTCGATCATCGAGTTCTATTACAAGAAGGATGAGCTCAACGATCCTATGGTCGCTGAGGAGCACATCACCGCGTTCAATTGGGCGTCGACCCAAGAGATCGACGACATCATGGCGCTGACGTTGCGCATCAATGACTATCTCTTCGGTATGTTCGGCGCCGTCGGCATCAAGCTCGTCGACTTCAAGATCGAGTTTGGCCGTCTCTACGAGGGCGACATGGTGCGCACGGTTGTGGCTGACGAAATCAGCCCCGACAGCGCCCGCCTTTGGGACGTCCAGACGAACGAGAAGATGGACAAAGACCGCTTTCGCCGCGATCTCGGCAACGTCACGGAAGCGTATGTCGAAGTCGCGCGCCGCTTAGGCATCGTGAAAACGGCCGCCGCAGGCGGCGGTGGCGAGAGCGTGCATTAGGGGGCGAAGTGGCGAGTGGCGAATAGCGAATGGGTTTCCTATTCGCCACTCGCCATTCGCAATTCGCTTCCCCACGGGGGGACACACATGAAAGCCATCGTAACCGTCGGCCTAAAGCCCGGCGTGCTTGATGTTCAAGGCAAGGCCGTCGCTGGCGCGCTGAAGGATTTGGGCTTTGGCGGCGTGACCGACGCGCGCGTCGGCAAACGGATCGAGATCCAACTCGATGGCAATCTCGATCCCGAGACCGCCGAGGCGCAGGTGCGCGAGATGTGCGAGAAGCTGCTCGCGAACACCGTGATCGAAAGCTACCGCGTCGAAATCGCGAACTAAGTGTTGCGGCGAGCGCTCACCTCTGCGCTTGCGCTGGCGGGTTGTGCGACGCCGTCGGTCGACTCCCTTACCAAGGCGACCCGGGAGATCCACGGCGACTTTGACGGGGACGGACAACTCGACGCCGCCTTCATGCGTGAGGACAACGAAGGCGCCCTGCGGGTTGAGGTCGTCAGCGCCGCCGATCCCGCAGCGCCGGTCCAAATCTGGGGCGGCGACATCACGAGCTTGCCGCACTTCTCAATAGAGACGGCGCCACCGGGCATGTATCACACGGCATGCGACCTCTATGGTGGCTGCCCGGCCAACGTGCCGGTGCAAGTCACGCTGACGCACGATGGGATTTTCGTGCGCGAAGTCGATCGGGCCAATTACCTCCTCTACTATTGGGATGGCGCGGCGTTTCAGAACATCATCGTCGCGGAATAACTTGTGTCAGGCTCCCCGCTGCGCTTTTCTGCGCGCATGACGCATTGGTTCAAACAAAAGCGCTACGGATATGGGGCGACGCCGTCGTCATGGCAGGGTTGGGCGATCGCGGCTGCCTACACGGCGGCGATCGTTGGCTTGAGCGTTTGGCTCGTCGGCGAAAACGATCCGACGCCTCGGGCGCTGACATTCTTCGCATTGGTCGCAGTGCTCACGATCTTCCTCATCGCAATTGTCGCACGCACCACAGAGGGCGGCCTTCGTTGGCGCTGGGGCGACGACGATAGGCGCTAACACCGCACGCGCGATCACGCTCGCGTCACCCTGAGCTTGTCGACGGGCGACGCTACGCTCGAAATTCGGGTTGCGTGCGTTCAGCCATCTTCGCCGAAGCCGTCACCGTCATCCAAGTGTCCGTGACCGTGCGGGATGATCGGGCCGGCATCTGGCAAACGTCCGCCACGATCGCGCGGGCCGCGTAGCGAGAGAATGACGATCAGCACCAGTATGCCGAGGCTGATCGCGAGAGCGATAACTCCAATGGGCATCGTGCCCATTATGTAGGGAGCCGCGCACGCGTGCGTGAGGCGCCTCAGATTAAAAGCGCCTCACGCTGCTGCGTTTCGTCTATTGCGGCGTTGCTGCCGTGGTAAGCAACGGACGCGCCATTAGCTCAGTGATCGAGATACCAATCACATTGTGGCCGCCAAAGGCGGTGCCGGTTTGCGCGTTTGCGACGCGTTCGCCGTATGTCGTGTAAGCGCTCGCAGGCAAAGCGACATAGCCTACGGTTGGCGCGAGCGTGGCGGCGTTTTGGATGAAGTAATCCACGAAACGGCGCACCTGCGGACGACGAAGAGCATCGGCGCTTACGTAGATGAACATAGGGCGTGAGAGCGGGTACTCGCCCGATTCAATCGTTGCAGGCGATGGCGCAACGCCATTGATGGAGAGCGCTTTTACGCGTTCGCGATTCTGCTCGTAATAGGCGTAGCCGAAATAGCCGAGCGCGTTGGCGTTGGTGGAGACGCCCTGCACGATGACGTTGTCGTCTTCGCTCGGCGTGAAGTCGGTGCGCGAGGCGCCGCCATCGCCGTTCACGGCTTCGGTGAAATAGTCGAACGTGCCGGAAGCCGTACCCGGACCAAACAATTGGAACGTCTGGTTCGGCCATGACGGCGAGACTTGGCTCCAGCGCGTTACAGTCGTTTGCGCACTCGGCTGCCAAATGGCGCGCAGCTGCTCCATCGTAACGTTGGTCAGCGGGTTAGAGGGGTGCACCACAACGCTGATGCCGTCGAACGCGATCGGGATTTCGATGTAGTTGATGCCGGCCGCTGCGCAGGCCGCCATCTCCTCGGTCGAGATCGGGCGCGAGGCGTTCGAGATTTGCGTTTCGCCGCGGCAGAACTTGCCAAAGCCGCCGCCCGTTCCGCTCTCGCCGACCGTGACGCGTGCCCCGCCTGTAGTGGCGTTGGTGAAACCTTCCGCAGCAGCCTCTGCGAGCGGATAAACTGTAGAAGAGCCATCAATCTGGATCGTCTCGGACGACGAGCCGCCAGCCGGCGCTTCTTGGCCATCGCCGCCGCATGCGGCGAGCGCGAATAGAGCTGCCACCGCCGCGACGGTGCGCATTTCAAACTTCAACATCATGTCTCATCCTAAATTGCCTGAGCCCATTTGATCCGCAGCGCCGCCCCTGTGCCACGCGCATGTGACGCTTTCGTCTCAGTCGCCGCCGCCACCACCGCCGCCGTCCCCACCGCCGCCGTCGGCTGCGTCAGAATCGACGTGTCGCGGGGTACCAGCGTCCGCCGCGATCGGCACGGCAGCGCCATCGTCACGACCCTGCTTCGCCCGCTCCAGAGTCGAGCGGTTCGCCCGATACATAACCCCGATCAGGAGCGACGTGACGCCGATCGTTGCGAGTGCGGCAATGAGAAGCCATTTCACCATGGCCGGTCTCCTAACATGCTCTTGGCCTGAATCATCCCCCGGACTAGAAAGCCCCTTATGAAATCAGCTGTCATCGTCTTTCCGGGATCGAATTGTGACCGCGACGCCGCACGCGCGCTCCACCGCATTACGGGGACGCCCGCCAGCATGGTCTGGCACAAGGATACGGCGCTGCCCGAGGGCATCGATCTCGTCGTGCTGCCGGGCGGCTTTTCCTATGGCGACTACCTCCGCTCCGGGGCGATGGCGGCGAAGAGCCCGATTGTCCGCGACGTGATCGCGCATGCGGAGCGCGGCGGCTTGGTGCTGGGCATTTGCAACGGGTTCCAGGTGCTGACGGAAACGCGGCTGCTGCCAGGCGCGCTGGCGCGCAATGCCGGCTTGAAGTTCTCCTGCAAGGAAGTGCCGCTAGCGATCGCCAACGCGAACACCGCCTTCACGCGCGCCTATCGCGAAGAGCGTGAGACTGAGATCCCAATCGCGCACGGCGATGGGCGCTTTGTGGCGGACGAAGACACGCTGAACCGCGTCGAGGGCGAGGGCCAAGTGATCTTCCGCTATCTCGCCAACCCGAATGGCTCGGCGCGTGACATCGCTGGCGTCATGAACGCGCGCGGCAACGTTATGGGGATGATGCCCCACCCGGAACGCGCGTCTGATCCAGAGCTTGGCCGCACGGGCGGGACGGCGGTTTTCCAGAGCCTTCTGGAAGCGGCATGAGCAAGAAACCCGTTGCTGCACCGGCGTCGGATTTCGACGCTGAAGTTGATGGCGCACGCAAGCGCCTCGAAGCTGCGCTGAGCGAAGACACTGGCTTTGATGATCTGGCCGCGTTGCAAGCGCTCGCGCCGATCTTAGAGCAAAAAATCCGCTCTCGGCGTCTCGCCTTCACGCTTGGCGACGAAGAAGACGACGAGACCCAGATCATCGTCCTGCACGTACCGACCGACGAAGAACTCGGCTTCATCTTCGCTGAGGATGGAGAGTACGTGTTCGAGAGCAATCTCGAAGCGTATTTTGATGACTTCGTCGATGACGAGCCGGGGCGGTTCGTGGAGCGCTTGTATGAGACGCTGCGGGCTGACCTGCCGAAGTACGAGGTCGAGAATAAGGGTTAGGGGAAGCTGCAGTGAACACTGAACCTGACCAACGCGAGCCACGCGGGGCTGCCGAACTCTCAGAAGATGTGACGGGCTTTGGCGTGGCGGAGTTGCGCACGCTGAAGGATTTGGTGCTGCGCCCGCACACCGTGCTTGAAGCGTGGATGCAGGCAGGCCCCACTGGCGGTGGCCTATATGCCCGCCCGCTCCGGCTCTACCTTGCGCTTTGCGGGTTCATGACGCTCATCCTTTTCGTCAAAGGCGGCGACACGCAGATCAGCGCGCTGCCGCCGGAGGTTCTGCAAAGCCTCGCCGATCAAGCCGGAAAGAGTGTCGACGCATTCGTCGCTGACGCTGAGAACTGGTACTCGGTCGCGCTCATCCCAGTGTCATGTGCGTTTTATGCGCTGGTCTCGATACCGCTGCTTCGCTGGTGGGACCCAGAGGATCTCGGCTGGCGGCGCGGATTGCGCGCTACTTTTGGCTATTTGAACGCCTGGACGGTGCCGGTCGTGCCCGTCACGTGGTGGGCCAACGAGCAATCGGCTGTGGGCGGGTTCATCGCGCTTCTGATGTTCGTGATGGCGCTTGTGACGTTCATTCGCATGGGACGTGGGCGCTGGTTTCGCACGTGGTTTGGCGGCGTGACGAAGGGCCTTACACTCACAGTGTTGCTGTTCGTGATGGCTGTGGTCGCGATTATCCCGCTGTTCGCGCTCGCTTATATCGGCGGCACTTACACGCGCTGAGCAGACGCAATCGAGACTGCGCTGCGCAAACAAAACGGCCCCCGCTTGCGCGAGGGCCGTTTCGTTTTGAGCTGCGCGCCAACCTTATTCGACGCTGAAGCGATCGACTTCGGCACGGACGTTGGCGTCTTCTTCACGCAAGGCTTCCAGCGCCTGTTGGGTGCGCGGGTCGGAGAGGACCGCGTTCAGGCGCGCGAGCGTTTGGACGCTCTCGGCTGAAGCGCCGAACAGACGGCCCAGCGACTCGAACGGATTTTGCTCCGCTGGATAGAAGCGCAAGGTGACGCGATCGTCTTCGGCGATGCCAGCGAGCGCACGCGCGCGCTGAACGGCGAAGTGAAAGCCGCCGAGGTGATCGACCAGGCCGCGATCCAACGCTTGTTGACCCGTCCAGACGCGGCCTTGGGCGACGGCGCGCACTTGCTCCGGCGTCATCTCACGGCCTTCAGCGACAAGACCGATGAACTGCGTGTAGGCGCGGTCAATGAAGCCGGCGAACGCCTCACGTTCGGCTGGCGTGAACGGGCGTTCGGAGGTGAAGCCGTTGATCATCGGCGAGCCGACGCTGATCGTCTCGGTGTTGGTCGAGAAATAGTGCTCGATCGCGGGACCGATGATCAGTTTACCGCCGACGACGCCGATTGAACCGGTGATGGTCGAGGGTGATGCGATGATCTCATCGGCGTAAGCGGAGACGTAGTAGCCGCCCGATGCGGCGACATCGCCCATTGAGACCACGACATGCTTGCCGCGCTCGCGAGCTGTGCGCAGTGCAGCGAGGATTTGGTCGGATGCAACCACCGAACCGCCGGGGCTGGAGACGCGGAAGACGATCGCGGCGACATCATCATTTTCGCTCGCTTCAAGAAGCGCTTCGGCGATGCGGTCGCTGTTGAAGATGCTCTCGTCACTGAACACGCCGCCACCTTCGTCAGGACCGGACATGATCGCGCCTTCGCCTTGCACGACGGCGATAGTGCGCCCGCCGCCGCCTTGCATCGGCGCGCGATATTCGGCGAAGTCGACGAGTTCGGCGTCTTCGCCTCGCTCGATCGCTGCACGTGCTGCTTCTTCCGGGCGTCCCAAACGGTCGACCAGTTGCAACTCAACGCCACGCTGGGCGATGAACGGCGTCGCTTCGATGGCGGCGCGAACAGCGTCAACGCTGAGCCCACGGTCGGCGGCGATGTTCGCCAGCATGTTGGTGTAGAGGCCACCCATCAAGCTCTCCATCGACTCGCGGTGAGCGGGCGTGAAGGTGCGCTCGGTGAGCGTGGCGGCTGCGGTTTTATAGTCTTCGCGCGTCTCGAACTGCGCTTGCATGTGATAGCGCTGCAGCGTGCCGGCGAGGAACGTGACTTCCGCTGACAAGCCCATCGGCATGAACTCGCTCGTCTCTTGCAGCCACACTTCGTCGCTGTCGGCGATCGCCATGTAGCCGGGCATGCCCATGCGGATACCGTCGTTCTGCACGTGCGCGACGACGAACTTCCCAGAAGTGCGGAATTGCGCGAGTGCGGCGCGAAGCTCTTCGGCTTGCGCAGCCGGCATGCCGCCAGTGTTGGCGCGGATAAAGATGCCACGGACGCGATTGTCGGTGCGCGCCGCTTCAATGCGGTTGAGCGTGTCGAGCAACGATGGCCCTGCGCCGAGCGCGGCGAACGCGTTGGTTGGGCGCTGATCGGTCATCGGATTGCGCAGATCGAGCGACAGCACCATCCGGCCCGGTTGCGGCGCTGGGGCTGAGGCAAAGCCGATAAAGCTGAACAGGACGATCCAGCCCAGGATGCTGACAAGGATGCTGCCGACGACGACGCCGGCAACGGTGATGAAAAACTGCTTCAAAGGCCCTACTCCGCCTCGACCAACCCGAGATTTATCGATTAATGATATGGAGGGGGTCAAAAGGCAAGCGGTTTTATCGATTAATGATAAGGCTGACGCAGTCGGTTCGCCTAACACGCCACTGCATCTAGATATTTCGTGTTTCCGTGGTCTGACGCATGATGCGGCTTCTGGAGGGTGCGCCTGATGACGGGCTCGCGGGCAAGATCGGCTATCGCCAGCGATGACTGGATGCACGAGCAGCAGCTCCGGGCTGAGCTCGAGGCTGAGGCGTGGCGAAGGCTGCGTCAGGACTTGTCGCAGCCGCACGCCTACGCAGACGCTTACCCGCCGCAATACGCGCCCCCGCTTGCAGAGCCCGAGCGCAAACGCTTCGACCACCACCGCGCCGGCAGCACCGCCCTAAAGGGCCTGGTGCGCTTCCTGATGGCGGCGGGAATTGCTTATTTGGCCTGGATTGCCGCGATCGACGCGCAATTGGGCGAGTTTGAGATCTGGCTCAGCGTCGGCGGCGCATTTGCGGCAACGCTTGCACTCTCGATGTTCGGGTTCGCCCGCGAGATCGTCCATGCCTTGGCGGAAGCGGCGCGTTGGGGCCTGATCGCCTGCGTCGGGATCGCTGGGCTTTGGTTCGCGTTTCAAAATCTTGGCTGAAACGCAAAGCGGGAGCGGCCGTTTGGACCGCCCCCGCTAAAACTTGGTCGGAGTAGCAAGATTCGAACTTACGACCCCCACGTCCCGAACGTGGTGCTCTACCAGGCTGAGCTATACTCCGGAGGTCGCGGCTTATAATGCGGGCCTTTAGCCCTGGCAATCGCCAGACTGCCCCCACTTTGCGGCGCGGTGTTGCATCGGGAAGCGGGCGCCTCTAAACACCCGCTTCGCGTTTTGGGGTGTAGCCAAGCGGTAAGGCAGCGGTTTTTGGTACCGCCATTCCTAGGTTCGATCCCTAGCACCCCAGCCATCCTACGCTCGCGAAGCGCGCGTAGGATGCCCTCCGTAGCCTTGGCGTAGGAGGGCTGCTCACTCCACACGCGAGCTTCGGATGGCTTACGCCATTTCTGCCACCTCGTTGCGGCAAGTTTGCATCACACAGCGCGCCCGAGTCACTGCACACGCAATCGCGCGCTTTCGGCTCTTGCTGTTTTCAGCGAGTTCTCGAACCATTACGCGCTTGAAATTGCGCGACGACGCGAAACAGAACGGTTTGGTGTGATGACGACTAAGACGAAAAAGAAGACCAAGAAGAAGGCGGCGCCGCGCAAGAGCTATGTGCCGGGCGATTTCAAGCTTCGGGTTGGCCGCGCCAAGACAGGCTTAGGTCTCTTCGCTGAAAGCGAAATCCCGAAAGGCGCGTGCATCATCGAGTATGTCGGCCCGGAGATTTCGAAAGCCGAAGAAGAGACGATCAACTCGCTCTACCTGTTCGAAGTGAACGCGCGCAAAACCATTGACGGCTCGCCGCGCTGGAACACAGCGCGCTACATCAACCACTCATGCCGCGCCAACGCCGAGCCGAACATCCATAAAGCGCGCGTCTTCATCCACGCGCTGCGCCGCATCAAGCCGGGCGAAGAGATCAACTACGATTACGGCAAGGCGTATTTCAACGCGTACCTGAAAGACGTCTGCGCCTGCCCCAAGTGCGAGACAAAGCGCGCTAAAGCGCCTGCGAAGAAGAAGACTCTCGCGCGCAAGATGGCGACGAAGAAGGGCGCGACTACGGCCAAGAAGAAAAAGGCTGCGTGAGTCTGGAGCGAGTATGAACCGCCGGCGCCCTCGCCGACGCGGCACATCTACTATCGACAAGCGCCGACGCTCAATTGATCTGTCGTATGCCGGCGGGGGCGCCGGCGCTCCCGACTACAGCTCCTTCACATCCGCGCCCTTGGCTTTGCCGAGAATGACTGTCTGCGCCAAGCCGATAAACAGGCCGTGCTCGACGACGCCGGCGATCGCTTGTAGTTCAGCTGCAAGCGCCTCGGCATCGGCGATGCGCTCGACGTGGGCGTCGAGGATGTAGTTGCCGCCATCGGTGATGACAGGCTCATTGGCCTTGCCGCTGACGCGCAGAACGACTTGATCACCAGCGCAACCGGTTTTGCGTAACGCGTCGACGACGCGCTGTTGCGTCAGGGCAAAACCAAAGCGGGTCACTTCAACCGGCAGCGGGAACGCGCCAAGGGTTTCGACCCACTTGCCCTCGTCAGCGATCACAACCATGCGCTTGGACGCAGCTGCGACGATCTTCTCGCGCAGCAGCGCACCGCCGCCGCCTTTGACGAGACGGAACGCAGGATCGACTTCGTCAGCGCCATCCACGTCCACATCGATCTTTGTGATTTGCGAAATCTCGATCAGCGGCACGCCGACTTGTTCGGCGAGGTTGCGAGTGGCCTCAGATGTCGGCACGCCCTTTACGCGCAAGCCTTGACGCACCCGATCGCCGAGCGCGCGAACAAAATGCGCTGACGTCGAACCGGTGCCGAGACCGACGATCATGCCATCTTTGATGTAATCGAGCGCGGCGTGCGCAGCGTTGAACTTGGCGAGATCGGCGTCGGTCATGCGGCGGCCTTTTGCATGTGTGTTTTTTTGACGTAGCGCGTCAGTGTGGCGCGGACGGCGATCACGTTCTCCGGCACCAGGTCACGCTTTGGGCTGACGTGTATGAGATTAAATTGGTGCCGCAATACGAAGAGTGACCGCGTTTCGAAAGCCACGGGCCAAACATCCCAGCTGGATTGTCCGTGGCCACTCGTGGCCACAGCGCCCAAGCCCTCTGGCGTCAACGTAAACTCGATCGGATCGAGCGCCCCACGTACGCTCATCGTCTTGCGCACCGCCATGAAAATCGACAGCGCCACGATCAGCGCATAAAGCGCGATCATGCCAAGAAAAACGAGCGCGGCTGCAAGCAGAGCGGGCATCAAACCGTTGCTGATCGTCACAATCAACGATAAACTGGCGACGAAAATCGCCCCGCCAATATACCACGCCATCGAGCCTGGCGAGCGAAGAAGATTGCCGATGTTCGCTTTCCAAATGTCACCGCGCGTTCGGCGCACTTCGAACCGTAGCTTGTCCATCAGCTTTCGCCCCTCTTCGCAGCCTTCTCGGCGAGTTTCTTCGCGCGATTCTTGTCGGCCCAGCCGTCGAGATTGGTTTGACGGCCACGAGCGACGCCCAGTGCGCCATCTGGAACGTCCTTGGTGATGACGCTGCCGGTGCCGGTGTAAGCGCGATCGCCGACACGCACGGGCGCTACGAGCGCAGTGTCGGAGCCGATGAACGCCTCTTCGCCGATCGTGGTGCGATACTTATCGAAGCCATCGTAATTGCAGACGATCGTGCCTGCGCCGATGTTTGCGCGCGCGCCGACGTCGGCGTCGCCAATGTAGGAGAGATGGCTAGCTTTGGCGCCTTCTCCAAACGTCGAGTTCTTCACTTCGACGAAATTGCCGATCTTGGTTTTCTTGCCGAGCTTTGAACCTGGGCGGAAACGCGCAAACGGGCCGATCTCGGCGTTCTCGCCGATCTCTGTTTTCTCGAAATGACAAAACGCGTGAATACGCGCGCCTTTTGCGATTCTGACGCCTTTGCCAAAAAAGACGTTGGGCTCGATCACAACGTCAGGCGCGATCTCCGTGTCGTAACTGAAGAACACGGTGTCTGGGTCAATCAGCGTGACGCCCGCTTCCATCGCAGCAATCCGCGCGCGGCGCTGGAAACCGGCTTCGGCGCTGGCGAGTTCGACTTTCGAGTTCACGCCAAGCGCGTCGCTCTCTTCGCCGATCAGCACCTGCGTCTTTTGCCCGGCCGCGCGACCGAGGCCGACGACATCGGTGAGGTAGTACTCGCCTTTGACGTTCTCGTTCTTCACTTGCGCCAGCAATTGGAAGAGCGTCTTGGCGTCGGCGCACATGACGCCGGAATTGCAGAGCCGGTTGGCGCGTTCGGCTTCGCTGGCGTCCTTGTGCTCGACAATGCGTTCGACAACGCCGTCGGCGCCGAGCATCAAGCGGCCATAGCCTGTTGGGTCAGCGGCCTTGAAGCCCAGAACCACCAATCCACCGTGCGCCGCGCGCATGGCGAACATTTCTTCGATCCGCTCGGGCGGCACGAAGGGCGCGTCGCCATAGAGAATGATGACGTCGCCATCGAAGCCCGCGAGCGCCGCTTCGGCAGCGCGAACCGCATGTGCCGTGCCGAGCGGCGGATCTTGGGTGGCGCTGGAGCCCAGACCCAACACTTTCGCGACATGCTCGCCAACGGCTGGCGAATGAACGCCTGTCACCACAATCGTCTTCGCCGCGCCGGTTTTCGTCGCCGCTGCGATCGCCCAATCGAGCATGGCGCGGCCGCCGACCTCGTGCAGCACTTTTGGCAGCGCGGATTTCATCCGCGTGCCTTGGCCCGCCGCCAAAATGATCGCTGCCCGCGCCCGGCTCATGTGCGCTCCGCTTGTTCGAATCCTGGAGGTGTCATAGCGGATTGGCTTGAACGGGGCATCCCATGACCAGCGGCGAATTGGCCGGCGCGACCATCGTTTTCGATCTCGACGGCACGCTCGTCGATAGCGCGCCGGACTTGGTGCGTGCGCTCAACGAAACGATGGACCTTGAGGGTCTGCCGCGCATGAAGCTGGAAACTGTTCGCCAAATGGTCGGCCAGGGCGCGCGTGTGCTGATTGAGCGGGTGGCGGCGCATCATAGCGTGACCTTCGCGCCGCAGCGCATTGATGAGCTGACCGAGGCTTATGTCGGCTTCTACGCGGCCGATATTGCCCGCGAGACGCGGCCATTTCCGGGCGTTGTCGACGCGATGGACACGCTGGCCGCTCTCGGCGCAAAGTTCGCCGTGTGCACCAACAAGCGCACTGAGCTTTCGGTGAAATTGCTGGATGCGCTAAACTTAACCGATCGCTTTTCTGCGATCGTCGGCGCCGACGCCGTCACTGATCGAAAGCCCCACCCCGAGCACTATCGCGCAACGGTAGCGCGCGCTGGCGGCGTCTTGCGGCGCTCGATGATGGTGGGCGACAGCGCCGCCGACGTGGCGTCAGCGAAAGCCGCAGGCGCTCCCGTCGCGGTTGTGCGGTTCGGCTATAGTGACATCGGCGCCGAGAGGCTCGGCGCCGATGTGGTACTCGATCGATACTCAGAGTTGGCGCCGGCCTGCCGCCGCTTGCTTGCGGCGCGCCCGTAACCCGCAGGGTGCGGCGCTTACGCGACTTCCATCAAGCCGCGCACACTAGGGCTTGAGCGTTCCCGCTCGGTTTGATCGCGCTTGGTCGGGAACCCATTGACCATATCGCTACGCACATCAGTGCGCGCCGATCGCATCGCCGCAACAAAGCCCGCGTCGATGAGCTTCACGTCAACGGTGAACCCACGCTCGCGCCAATATTCTTCGATCCGCTGTTTCAGGCGCCGCGCACCGTCCACATTGCAGAAATCGTGATCCATAAAGCTCCACCAATAGTTTCTGCCGGTTCCGGGGTTGGGCTCAATGGCCCCGGCGCCGGTATTAGCGCGGCAACGCCCCGCGCTTCGCGTCAGCCCCCTGATCGCTTCGCAGCGTCGTCACAATGATCGACGAGCGAGGCGCCGATATGGCGGCCATGCGTCCGACGCGCAATTGTGATCACGAATTCCTGATAACTGAGCCCAAAGCGTGCGACTAACGACATAGACCTTGCGACGTATCGGGCAATCGCTTGCGCGGAACACGGAAGATCCGCGATGCGCGACAAGCTGCTTTGAGTCTCACAACGCCTTTCGACGCTGACGATTCTTCCAGGCTTCACCGGATGAGAAATGGTGGGCGCGACAGGGATTGAACCTGTGACCCCTCCCGTGTGAAGGGAGTGCTCTCCCGCTGAGCTACGCGCCCGAAACCGGCCAAGTTGGGGTCTCGAAGGGCGCGGACCATAAGGTCGGCGCGGCCTGCGTCAAGCGGCGCAGATGTGCGCACTTGACCTTCTCCCCCGCCTCTGTCTAGTTGCGAATAATTCGCAAATCTTGCCGTTGGAGGCCGCCCTGTCTTTCACCCTTAGCCGCCGCACGTTCACATTGGGCGCTTCAGCACTGGCGCTCGCAGCCTGCAATCAAAACACCGGCACGAGCACCGAAGAGAACTTCGTCAATCTCTATACCGCCCGTCACTATGACGCCGACCGCCAGCTATATGCGGCGTTCGAAGAGGCGACCGGCGTCGCGGTGCGCGCGTTGACTGGAAACGCGGAGCAATTGCTGGAGCGCATCCGCGCCGAGGGCGACGCAACTGAAGCCGACCTCTTCATCTCCGCCGACGCCGGCAATCTCTGGCGCGTCAAAGAAGCTGGCCTTTTCCAGAATGTCACGACGCCGACGCTGGAGCAGAACGTGCCAGCGAACCTTCGCGATCCGGACGGCGCTTACTGGGGTTTCACCAAGCGCGCGCGCGTTATCATCTATCGCAAGGACGCAGTGCAACCGGCGCAAGTTGCCAACTATGACGATCTCGGCAATGCGCGATTCCGTGGCCAGATCGTCATGCGTTCGTCGACGAACACGTATCAGCTTTCGACGCTGGCGTCGCGCATAGAGCGCCACGGCGCCGACAACGCGCGGCAGTGGGCCGCAGCTGTCCGCGCCAATTTCGCGCGCGATCCGGATGGCAGCGATACCGATCAAATCAAAGCGGTTGCGGCTGGCGAGGCGCAGGCGACTTTGGTCAATCACTATTATTATGTGCGTTTGCTGAAATCAGAAGATCCCGCCGATCGCGATGTTGCGAGCAAAGTCGGCCTCGTATTTCCCGACCAGGCCGTTGGCGGCACGCACGTCAACATTTCTGGTGGCGGCGTGACACTGCACGCAAAGCGCCGCGAGCGTGCGGTGCAGTTCCTTGAGTTTTTGACGGGCGACCAAGCGCAGAACTTGATCGCGCCGGCCAACACCGAGTTTCCGATCCGTCCCGCAATCACACCGGCGCCGGAACTGGCCGCACTCGGCCCATTCACGGAAGAGACGATTCCGCTCGACGCGCTCGGCCGCCATCAAGCGGAAGCGGCGCGCATCTTCGAGGAAGTGGGCTGGCGCTAAGCGCACACGCAACGGCGAGCCCGAAACGCGGCTTCGCGATTGACGGCGTCGCGGTAGCGGCGGCGATCGCGACGCTTATCTGCGCGTCGCCGGCCATTGCGGTGATTGCATTCACGCTGAGCCCTGACCGCAGCGCGATCGCGTTCGGCGGCGATCTACTGCTCGACGGCGCGGTTGGAACAGCGCTGGTTGTGGCGCTCGGCGGCAGTGGCGCGGTGGTGTTCGGCGCGGCTGCGGCTTGGCTTGTGAGCTTGTGCCGCTTTCCTGGACGCAGTGTGTTCGAGTGGTTGCTCGTCGTGCCGCTGGCGGCGCCGAGCTATGTGCTGGCGTATGCATACACCGGCATTACTTGGGCCAATGGCAGCGCCATTGAAGTGCGCGGGCTCTGGGGCGCAGCCTTCGTTTATGCCGTTGGACTTTATCCTTACATCTATCTGGCAGCGCGCGCGGCGTTCGCGAGCCAATCGGCCTGTGCACTCGAAGCGGCGCGAACGCTTGGCGCTTCGCCATGGCATGTATTTTCGCGCGTCGCTTTGCCATTGGCGCGGCCCGGCATTGCAGCAGGCGCAGCGCTCGCGATGATGGAAATCGCAGCCGATTATGGCGCAGCGTATCATTTCGGGCTGACGACGCTATCAACTGCAATTTTCCGTGCGTGGTATGCGCAAGGCAATCTCGACGCGGCGTTGCAGATCGCTGTCGTGTTGTTGCTTGCTGCAGTGGTGTTTCTGGTGTTGGAGCGACGCGCGCGTGGCCGCGCCGCTTATAGCGGCGGTTCGACGCGCTGGCGGCCGCTGCCGCGCTATCAGCTAGCGCCACTGCCCGGCCTGCTTGCGAGCGCGTTCTGCGTTGCGCTGATCGGGCTCGGCGCGGTGTTGCCGCTGGCTTGGCTTGGACGATTGGCGTTGCTGCACGGCGACCTTGGCGACATCGCGGCGCCGTTCGTAAACTCCATGATCCTTTCCGCATCCGGAGCGCTGGTTACGCTTGCGCTGGCGGCTGCGATCGCCGTGAGCGCTAGGCGATCGAAGACAATCGGCAAGCTGTCGCTTTACGCCGCCGGCATGGGCTACGCCGCACCAGGGGCGGTGATTGCGATTGGCGCGCTGGCAATCTTTGGCTTTGCGCGGGAGAATGAATGGATCGGTGGCCTGAGTGCAGGCCTTGCGCTCACAGCTTTGTTTTGGGCCTACGCGGCGCGCTTCTCTGCGGCGGGCGTGCAGCCGATCGATGCGGGACTGGCGCGCCTCTCCAAAGGTCTCGATGCATCGGCGCGGACACTTGGCGCAGGGCCTTGGCGGCGCTTGATACGAGTAGATTTGCCGATTGCGGCGCCGAGTTTAGCGGCGGCGGCCTTGATCCTGTTCGTGGAAATCTTGAAAGAGCTACCGGCGACGCTGATCCTGCGTCCGTTTGATTTTGATACGCTGGCCGTGAAAGCTTATTCCTACGCCTCCGACGAGCGGCTGTTGCAAGCAGCGGCTCCGGCGCTGCTGATCTTCCTCGCGGGCCTTGCACCGATCGTGATCCTCACGCGCGGCATAGCGCGCGGCCGCGCGGGCCAAGCATGAGCGACGTTACGCTCCGCAACGTGCGCCACGCCTATAATGGCGCATGGGCGCTTGACGATGTGTCGCTGACTGCGCCGCAGGGCAAAGTGCTGGCGCTGCTCGGACCATCCGGCTCGGGCAAGTCGACGATCCTGCGTTTGATCGCGGGACTCGAAACACCGGACGCGGGCGAGATCGCGATTGGCAATGAAATAGTGTCCGCTCCCGGCCGCGTGCTGCCGACCGAGCAACGCCGCGTCGGTATGGTGTTTCAAGATTACTCGCTGTTTCCGCATCTGACCGCTGGCGCGAACGTGGCGTTCGGCTTGGACAAGGTCGGCCGGGCCGAACGTGACGCGCAGGCGCTCCATTGGCTTGATCGGGTTGGCTTGAAGCATCGCGCAGGCGCATATCCGCACGAGTTGTCAGGCGGCGAGCAGCAACGTGTTGCGCTCGCACGCGCCTTGGCGCCGAAGCCGCGCGCGATTTTGCTTGACGAGCCCTTCTCCGGCCTCGACCCCGTGCAACGCGCCGAGTTGCGCGATGCAACGCTGGCGACGCTGGCTGAGACGCAGACAACGACGCTGTTCGTCACGCACGACGCAGAAGATGCGTTGCAAGTGGCTGATCGGCTCGCGATCATGAAGGCTGGACGCCTGCTTCAGGAAGCGCCACCGCGCGACGCTTATGACACGCCTGCCTCGCTCGACGTTGCGGCGGCGCTCGGTCCGATCAATGTGTTTGAGGGCATCAGCGACGCCGGCGCCGTGCGGACGCCATTCGGCGCTGTCTCATCGGCGCTCACGAGTGGCGCAAAGGCGCGCGTCGCGGTGCGCGCGGAGTCGATCTCTTTGCGCCCAGGTTTACTGGCGCGTGTGTTGGATGTGCGCCCGCATGGCGCGCACGACTTGGTTCAGATCCAAGCGCAAGGTTTAGTTTGGCGCGCGCTCGTGCCTGCACGGACAACGCTTGGCGAGCGCGTCGATGTCGAGCTTCAGGCTGCTGGTTCGTTCGTGTTTTCTGGCTGAGGCACCGGCTTGCGCACTACAAAGCGGCGGCGCTCTAAGCGACGCTGCGCCAGCAGCATCAAGCGCACACGCCAGGCTTCGGTTTCCCACGCCAGTTCACGGGCGGTCGCAGGCTCTATGCCGCCTGATTGCGCAAGGCGCTCGCCAAGCTGTTTGAAAGCGCCACGCGCGGTGGTGAGAAACTCGTCGGTCAGATCTTCGTCGGCTTCGATTTCTAGGCCAACGTCGCGGAAGAATTGGAGTACGTCGCCGTGGGCGCGGATTTGCGGCTCGGCGAAAGAGGATGCGAAGGCGGTCTTTAGCGCGTCGGACTTCAGGCCAACATACGCCTCCATCACCGCGCACGCGCCCGGCTTTAGGCTCTTCATCACTTGCTGCGCGAGATGCGGCGGGTAGCCGACATACGCAAAATCATCGATGCTCAGAATGCCGTCGAGCGACGCGGGTTGAAAGACGTGCGCTTCAAGATCGATGCGCACGACACTGACGCGATCATCAAGCTTGGCTTGCTTCACACCGTGGCGCAGCGCGTCCACGGTTTCTTCGCGCCACTCAAACACGTCAATCTTGCCAGGGTGTGCGCCGGCGAGCGCAATCACCGGCGCTGCAAGTCCCGGCCCCCAAACGGCCAGTACACCGTCAGCGCTAACACCAATGCGCGCAGGCTCCAGCGCTTCGCCCGTTGCGTCGCCCGGACGGACGCGGCCGTCGCCCCAGATCAGCGCCAATGCGCTTAAGCGCGGCGGCATGTCGAAGGGCAATTCATCGAAGAGTTCGTCTTCGACGTTGGCGGCATCCGCCTCTGCATTCTCGTTGGCGGTAGCGGCGAGCTTTGCTTCGTAGGCTGCAAGCGCTGCCTCTTCGTCAAACACTTCGCCTTCCCACCAGGCGCGCAATTTCGCGCGGGTGAGCGCCGCCTTCTTCTCGTTAAACAGAGCGTTAAGAGCCGCCATAGCGCAGCTATACTAAGTCGATCCCGTTAACGATTTGCTTGAGTGACCGGCAAAAGCGGCGGGGCGCCCGAGGGCAGCGGCGCGCTCGGGTCGCGCATGTAGGCGAGGATATCCTCGTACACGACCTCGCGTTGAAGATCGCGCAGAAGCCAGTGCCAACCATTCTCATAGTGGGCGGTGCGGGCCGTAGGCGGTAAGCGCCGCGCGGCGGCGATCGCAGAGTTTTCCGGGATAATCTGATCGTTGGCGCCATAGAGAAACAGCACGTTGCCGTTGAGGTTGCCGGCATTCTCTGATGCGGTCTCCATCAGGTTGACCAGACCATAGACGGCGTCGATCCGTGTCGACCAAATCATGTGCGGCGCGCGACCCGCTTGCAGCAGTGCTTCGCGATTGTCGGATGCCGTGCGTGCGCGCACGACGCCACGCGGCGGGCGCACAGCGCGGCCCGGAAGCGTGTGCGCGCCAAACCATAGCGTGAGCGCATACGCGTCAGGCATCGTCGACCATCCCCACACGGCGGGCGCCACGAGCACGAGGCGATCCACCTGCGGCGCGTTCTCGGCCCCGAATGTAGCAATAGCCGAAGCAGCGCCCATCGAGTCTCCAATCACTGTGATCGGCAAGCCTGGATGTTCGCGACGCGCAACCGCGACAGCCGTGCGCAAGTCCTCCGTCATCAAACGCCGCCCTGGCCAGAGGCCGCGATTGGGCGAGCGTCCGAAGCCGCGTGCGTCGTACGCGTACACGGCGACCCCGCGCTCCGCGAACCATGGCCCGGCTAGATAATAGGTGTTGGCGTAATCGTTCATCCCGTGCAGCGCGATGATCACAGCACTTGGCGCCTGCCCCTCCGACGGCGTCCATGCGGTTAGACCAAGCTCGGCGCCATCGAACGAAATGAAGCGCTCGTTCACGGCATCGAAGCGAGGTCCGGCAAAGCCATCGACCTGCGCGTTGGCGCGCTGGACGGTGGGCACGCACGCAGCAATGAGCATCAGCGCAAGGCCGATGACACTCTGCGCCGCAATTCCGGCAAGACGTCGGTTTCGAACCAGGGATTGCGCTTGAGCCATGTACTATTCCGCCAAGATGGATGCGGCAAAGCCATGACGTTGGCGGGGTACTCGCGCCACGCGGCCACGGTTTCCCCCAACGTCCGCTTCACCGCGGCGCCAAGATGATAGCGCTGCGCGTACGCTCCGACGAGGAGGGTCAAGCGAACATTTTTGAGGAGCGGTAATAATTTTGGACGCCAGAGCGGCGCGCATTCGCGCCGTGGCGGCAGGTCGGCGCCCTTCACTGTGCCGGGAAAGCAAAAGCCCATGGCGGCGACGGCGATGGTCTCGCGATCGTAGAACGCGTCTCGATCCATCTGGAGCCAGTCGCGCAGACGGTTGCCGGAAGGATCGTTCCACGGAATGCCGCTCTCGTGGACGCGCCGTCCCGGCGCTTGGCCCGCGATCAAGATGCGCGCGTTAGAATGCACCCACACAATTGGACGCGGCTCGTGCGGCAGCGCGCACGCGCGGCACGCTCTTATTTCCGCCACGATCTGATCAAGCGCAGTCATGTCAGGGCGCCCTTAGCAAATTGCAGCGGCGGCGACACATCTAAGCACAGTGCAGTCGCCGTTTATCGCCGCAGCTCCACACTTTGTGGTTGGCCTCACCGGATTCCATCCGTTACCAACACACGCGATGCATCACACTCCGCTCATTGCCACGATCGCCGTCAGTTTCGTCATCGCATTCATTCTGGGCATGATCGCCAATCGGCTAAAGCTGCCTCCAATCGTTGGATATTTGCTCGCCGGCATCCTCGTTGGCCCCTACACGCCGGGATTTGTCGCGGACGCGGAACTCGCGGCTGAACTCGCGGAAATGGGTGTGATCCTGCTCATGTTCGGCGTCGGCTTGCACTTCTCATACAAAGATTTGTTCGCGGTGCGGAAGATCGCGCTGCCGGGCGCTATCGCGCAGATCACAGCCGCAACCCTGATGGGCATGGCGCTGGCTTACTTTTTGGGCTGGCCGCTGGCGGGTGGCTTGGTTTTTGGCCTCGCGCTCTCTGTTGCGAGCACGGTGGTACTGTTGCGCGCGCTGGAAGAGCGACAACTTATAGACACACGATCGGGGCACATCGCGATCGGCTGGTTGATCGTTGAAGATCTCGCGATGATCTTTGCATTGGTGCTCCTGCCGGTGGTCGCGCAGGTGCTGCCGGGCATGGATGCAGGGCTGGGTGCGGCGGCAGCGACCGACGGCGCGGAGGTCGTTCATGCTGCTGCAGCAGGCGTCGAGGACGCGGGCGGCGATGGCGGCAATATTTGGGCCTCGCTTGCACTGACATTCGGCAAGGTGATCGCCTTCGTCGGCCTCGTCTTCATTGTCGGACGCCGCGTTATTCCTTGGGCGCTAGCGCGCGTTGCCGGCGCTGGTTCACGCGAGCTATTCACGCTCGCCGTGCTCGCGATAGGCATCGGCATCGCCTACGGCGCAGCGGTCTATTTCGACGTATCCTTCGCACTCGGCGCATTCTTCGCCGGGATGATCCTGAAAGAATCCGACCTCAGCCACCAAGCCGCGGAGAACACGCTGCCCCTGCGCGACGCGTTCGCAGTGCTCTTTTTCGTATCGGTGGGAATGTTGTTCAATCCAATGGTGTTGATCGAGCAGCCGCTGGCCGTGCTGGCGACGCTGTTCATCATCGTCATCGGGAAGTCGGTGGCAGCGTTCTTGATCGTGAAGCTCTTCCGCTACCCTACCGACACAGCGCTGCTCATCTCCGCGAGCCTCGCGCAAATCGGCGAGTTCTCGTTTATTCTGATCACACTTGGCTTGAGCCTGAACTTGCTGCCCGAGACGGCGCGCGACCTGGTGCTAGCCGGCGCCATTCTTTCGATTACGCTCAACTCGGCCATCTTTTATCTCGCCGACGAGGTTCGCAAACGTCGCCTGGCGCGCGAAGAGACGCAAACCGCAAGCGACGAAGCTCAAGATCGCGGAGAAGCGGATGCGCCTCGCCACGTCACAGAAACGGATCATGTCATCGTGGTTGGCTACGGACGCGTCGGACGACGGGTTGCGGACGCGCTCACTGAGCAGGGCACGCCGGTGGTCGTCACAGAAGCGGACATCGAGCGCGTAGAGGGCTTACGCGAGCAGGGCCGGTCGGCGATTCTAGGCAACGCCGTGCGCGACGAAGTCCTGATCGCAGCTGGCGTCACGCGAGCGCGGCACCTCATTGTCGCGGTGCCAAATGGGTTGGAGGTGGGCGAGATCGTCGCCCATGCGCGCAGGCTCAATCCCGCTCTGCGCATCGTCGCACGCGCGCATATCGATGGCGAAGTGGAGCACATCAAGGCGAGCGGCGCAGACCGTGTGATCATGGGCGAGCGCGAGATCGCACGGCTCATGCTCGCTGACCTGCAACCGACCGGGGCTTAGCTCTCGTCCTCGGCGCGGTACCGCAAGCGAACGGCGGGGATGACGCCAACGTCGATCTCCATGTGCGCGCACGCAAAGCCCGGTGCTCTGATTTGGCGATGCACATCGGCGGCGCGGCGCAAAACGCTCAGCATCGATAAACCGATGCTGTTACCTTTTAGCGCGTCGCGCGCTGATGCGATGTTTTCCTCGCTCGCCTGCGAGGGCGTGAAGTGCGCGATGACTTTCGGCGTGATGCCAAGCTCAATCTCGAACTCGCGCAACTCGTAACCTGCCTGTCGCAACGCAGGCAGTGCGCCGAGAAAGGCCCCCATCGTCTCTTGCAGCTTCTCAGCGCCAAAGGCCTTCAACTCGGTGAACTTTTCACCCGGCAGAGCGGCTATCCCCTTAGCGTGCTCGGCCAAAGTCTTTTGCGGCTTGGTTGGGTCTTTCGGCGGCATCAGCGCTTCAATCCAAATCGAGCGTGGCGACATAGAGATCGCCATCGAGGGATTTGAAGATCAGCGCGTCGCCCGGATTGATTTCGTCTGCGCCCATGTCCCGCGCCAGTGTCGCGACCGCCAATTCGACGCCGGCAATGCCGGCAAGATTGGCATCGGCGCCGAAGCCTAGAAACGCGAGTGGCGCACCATTGCGTACCGGCCAAACAAACGGATTGTAGGTCGCAAAACCTGGCGTACGGCGCTCGACTTCACGCGCAAGCGCTTCATCCGGCTCCTGATCGTAATCCATGTCGTGGAGTGTGAAGTCACCGTCGGGGACCGCGCTTGCCGCGTTCCCGTCAGCAATACAGCGCGCGCAGATCGCGGCGGGTTCGGGCGGCAACGCGTAGATGTGTTGTGTATACTTCCAAACGCAGGCGCGGCCGCACGCGCTGCACGTCTCCTCCGACGCCACGAAGCAACCGTGCTCATAGGCGTCTGGGTGAAAGCGGAACGCAGGTTGATCGCCCATCGCTTGCGTCACCTGCCCTGCTTCATCATCTCGCGCGCGATGATGATGCGTTGGATTTCGCTGGTGCCTTCGTAGAGACGGAAGATGCGCACATCGCGATAGAAGCGCTCGATGCCGTGATCGGCGACGTAGCCTGAGCCGCCAAAAATCTGAACCGCGCGATCGGCGACGCGACCGACCATTTCCGAACAGAAGAGTTTGCAGGCGGCCGCATCCATGACGACATCTTCGCCACGGTCGCGTTTTCGCGCGGCTTCAAGCACCATGGCGCGCGCAGCGTTGGCTTCAGCGCGGCAGTCGGCGAGCATGGCTTGTATCATCTGGAAGCTCGCGATCGGCTGGCCGAATTGCTTGCGCTCTGCGGCGTAGCGCACACTCTCCTCGATCAAGCGCTCGGCGACACCAACGCATACCGAGCCGATGTGCAGCCTCCCGCGATCTAGCACCTGCATGGCGACGCGAAAGCCTTGGCCCTCTTCGCCGAGACGGTTCTCGACCGGCACGCGCACGTTATCAAAGTGCACGTCATGAATATGGGCGCCCTGCTGGCCCATTTTCTTTTCGGCTTTGCCGACCGACACGCCCTGCAAATCGCTCGGCACCAGGAACGCCGAGACGCCGCCGCCGCCTTTTACATTCTGATCAGTCCGCGCCATCACCGTGAAGAGCGAGGCGCGGGCGGCGTTGGTGATGTAGCGCTTCGAACCGTTGAGGACGTAGTAGTCGCCCGAGAACTCAGCGCGCGTTCGCACTGCGCCGGAATCTGAACCGGCTTCAGGTTCGGTCAGCGCAAACGAGGTCACAACTTCGCCCGAGGCCACGCCGGGCAGCCACTTATCCTTTTGCGCCTGCGTCCCGAACATCACGAGACCTTGGCTGCCGATGCCGACATTAGTGCCAAAGGCAGAGCGGAACGCCGGCGAGCACCGGCAGAACTCAAACATCGTCCGGCACTCGTCCTCCATCGAGAGACCGAGGCCGCCATACTCTTCGGGAATGGATATGCCGAACAGGCCAAGTGCCCGCATCTCCGCCAGCGCGTCCGCCGGGATCGCGTCATCCTCGGAAACCTGCGCCTCAAGCGGAATAAGCCGCTCGTTCACGAAGCGGCGCACCGCGTCGAGCAATTGCGTGATGCTCTCGTTGTCCATTCGGTCCCTATTTCGTTTTGATCTTAAATCTTGCGCACTAGCATACGCGCCTCTGCGTGTTCGTCCCGATGCGGCGTGGTTCACAGACTACGTTGCGCGAGCTGGTCTCACGCGTGCGCACGTCTCCGATCACCAAATCTTCCTGCGCCAGCACCGCGCGCAGATCGGCTTCGTCCGTACGCCACGGCTGCGCGAGCGCGCGCACGTCGTTGATGTTCGCTTCCCAGATGCCAAGATAAACGGCCTCGCCGGGGCGCACGTCGAAACCGGGACGCTCCGGGCCTTCGATGAGGCCGTCGGCGGCGTAGTTCACGCGGCCGTCGCGGATGATGGCGTAGACGCCGTCGAGCGCGTAGGCGCCCGGCTCGATCTCATAGACGAAGAACTCGCCAGGAACGCCGCGCACGCGGATCGAACCCCGCGAATTGGTCTCCGGTGAAAAATCGCGATCATCACCCAGCGGCACGAAGCGCCCGCCGGTGTCGATCTGACGCCACAGCATGGTGTAACGCGCCGAAGTATTGGCTGCGCCCTCAGCCACGCCGATGATCACGAACGCACGCGCCGACTGGCCGACGCGAAACCGGTCATCGTCCGGCGTCAAGCACCCAGTCAGCAGCGCCACGCCAAGAATTGCGAACAATAACCGCATCATCCCTACCCTTGCCGGTCTGACCATACCATGCCAGCACGCCGGGCCGACAAGGAGAAAAGCGATGAGCGCGGATGGCGCAACGCCAATAGGCCCTGAGGTCATTACGGAAGGCCGCTTCGCTGGCTGGACCACTTGGAGCAACGGGGCCGATCCCTACGAAAGCGTCATCGGCCCGTTCTGCTTCAAGATCGAAGATGGCGAAGCTGTGTGCGCCTTCGAGGCGAAGCCGCATCATTGCAACGGCGGCGGCTCGATACACGGCGGCGCGTTGATGAGCTTCGCGGATTTTGCGCTTTTCGCTATTGCGCACAATGCGTTGAAGGATGCGAAAGCCGTGACACTGACGTGCAACAGCGAGTTTATCGGCGCCGGAGTTCCCGGATTGATCGTCGAGGCGCGCGGCGAAGTGTTGCGCGAAACACGCTCACTCGTGTTCGTACGCGGGCTAATTACACAAGCGTCGCGCCCCTTGCTTGCATTTTCCGCCACGCTCAAGAAGATCGGAGCGTGAGGGGTTGAGATATGCGGTCGCCGGCTTCGGCATTTGATTTGCGTACGGCGTTGTCTGCGGAACTACGCGCCGCGGCCGATGAACTCGATAGCGAGAAGCCAAAGGCGATCCACCGCGCGCGTGTTCGATTGAAGCGTGCGCGCGCGCTAGCTCGTGTCGGCCACGCCTGCGCGCCTGGTCTTGCCGACGTGTTCAACGATTCCGCGCGCAGCGTGATGCATGTTCTTGCGCAAACGCGTCACTTGGCGGCGCTCGCCGAAGCTGCACGCAAGACTGCGGCGCGCACCAGCAAACGTGAAGCGGCGGCGCTTCACTCGATCGCCGAAGCGCTCGATATCGAACGTCAGACGAGTGAGCCGGCTAATTTGGCAGCCGCGCGTGCGGGCTTGCGCGATCTTGCTGCGTTGGCCCAGGTCTGGCCTGAAGCGTCCGCGCGTCAAATCCGCCGCGGCGCGCTTCAACTCGTACATCGCGCGCGGCGCGCACGCAGACGAGCCGCTGGCGAGGACGACGTCGCGGTGCGTCATGACTGGCGCAAGCGCGAGAAGGACCGGCTTTACGCGGCGCAACTCCTCGGCGATGCGTGGCCAAAAATTCGCCGCCGCACTTTGGGGCGCAAGCTTGGCGATGTGCTGGGCGACGAACGCGATGCGTTGTTGTTGATCGAGCGCATGCATGCTGATCCAACGCTTGCGGGCGAAGGCAAATCTGGCAGGCGCGCACGCAAAGCGCTTGAGCGCCGTCACCGCGTACTGGCCGCGCGCGCCGATGAACTCGGCGCTCGCGTTCACGCTGACAACGCTTAGGCCGCGACCTTTCCAGCTGCGCGATCGGAGAACGCCAAGCGCCAGCGGCGCAAATGCGGCAGGTCTTCGCCTGGACGCCATCGCATCATCTTTGCGAAATCCACGCCGCATGCTGCTGTGATGTCGGCGATCGTGAAGCGATCTCCGGCGATCCAAGGGCGGTTCGCCAGTTCTTCGTTGAGCCACTTCGCCATGCGCATGGCTTGACCCTGATTGTACGTCGCGACCTCGGCGTTCTGATCCCGCTCCACCGCCGCAAGCACCGGATTACCGTGACGCACCCACATCATCAGCGGCATGGAGAAGAGCAGCTCCATCCGCCTGTCCCACATCTCGATAAACGCGCGCTCGAACGCATCGCGGCCCATCAAGTTCGGCTCTGGCTGCATGGCTTCGAGGTAAGAGCAGATAGCGCGGCTCTCGGTCAGCGTGCGGCCGTCGTCCAACTCAAGCGTCGGGATTTGGAAGAGCGGGCTCTTTGTTCGAAATTCGTCTGTGCGGTGCTCGCCCTCCTGGAGGTTGAGACTGATGATCTCGATGTCGGCAATGTCCTTTTCGGCCATGAACATGACCACCCGGCGCGGATTGGGTGCATAAGGCGCGACATAGAGTTTCATGTCTCTTCTCCCGGTTGAGAGGCTAGAACCCTGGCCTGACACAGACAACATCATAGGATCGCCTTTCCATGTCCGATATTCGCTTCGACGGCCAAGTCGTTATCGTCACCGGCGCAGGCGGCGGCCTTGGACGCTGCCACGCGCTCGATTTCGCGCGCCGTGGCGCGAAGGTGATCGTCAACGATCTCGGCGGATCGCTGGACGGGACCGGCGGTTCGTCGGCGGCGGCTGATGCTGTCGTCGCGGAAATCAAAGCAGCGGGCGGTGAAGCCATCGCAGACGGCGCCTCGGTGACCGACGATCAGGGCGTCGCCAATATGGTCTCGCGTGCGATTGACACTTGGGGACGCATCGATGTGCTTGTCGCCAATGCTGGCATTCTGCGCGACAAGAGCTTCACCAAAATGGAGCTCGGTGACTTCAGCGCCGTGATGGACGTGCACGTCATGGGCGCTGTGAAGCCGCTCAAAGCAATATGGGAGATCATGCGCGCGCAAAACTATGGGCGCATCGTAGTGACCACGTCGTCGTCAGGTCTCTATGGCAATTTCGGCCAAGCCAATTATGGCGCCGCGAAGCTTGCTTTGGTTGGTCTCATGAACACGCTGAAGATCGAAGGCGGCAAGAACGACATCCGCGTCAACGCCATTTCGCCGGTCGCCGCCACGCGCATGACCGATACTTTGATGCCGCCAGAAATGCTTGAACGCCTCGCGCCGCAGCACGTCACGCCGGGCGTCGTCTATCTCGCATCAAAGGACGCGCCGACTGGGGCGATTTTGACGGCGGGCGCTGGCGTGTTTGCGCTCGCGCAAATCGTCGAGACAGAAGGCGCGTTCGTTGGCGCGGGCGCGAGCGCCGAAGCCGTGCGCGATGCCTGGGGCAAGATCACCGATCCGGCCGGCGGCGAGGCTTATCAAGGCGGGGCTGCGCAAACGCAGAAGTTTCTGCGCAAGTCGAACGACTAGAACAGCCACACCGGCAAGGCCGCCACGATCGCGGCGGTCATCAACGTCGCCAGAAAGCCAGGCAGCAGCGCTTTGCCCGCGAGCGCGTAAATCTCGCTGCGCCGCTCCGGCATGAGAACAGTCATGCCGCCTGTCATGATGCCGATAGAAGCGACGTTGGCGAAGCCGCAGATCGCATATGTCATGATCATGCGGCTGCGCTCGCTCATCGCTTCGGCCGGAAGAGCGCCGAGATCAATGAAGGCGATAAACTCGGTGAGAAAGAGCTTCGTGCCAAGAATTGAGCCGCCGGCCTGCGCTTCGGACCATGGCAGACCGATGCCATATGCGACAGGCGCGAAGACGTAGCCGAAGATGCGTTGCAGCGTCAGCGGCGCGCCATCGAACGGCGGCAACACGCCCAACATGTTGTTCACCAGCCAAACGAACGCGACGAACACGATCAGAAACGCCGCGACATTGACCGCCACCATGACGCCGTCTTGGACGCCACGCGTCACGGCATCCATCGAGCTCTCGTACTTCAGCGCCGCTGCATAATCGAATGGCTGATCAGCGCGGCGCTCGTCCGGGATCATGATGCGCGCAAGCAAAATGCCAGCAGGCGCCGAGATGATCGACGCCACGAGCACATGACCCGCTGCATTCGGCAGAACCGGCGCGAGGATCGCCGCGTACGCGACCATTGTTGAACCAGCCACCGTCGCCAGGCCAACCACCATCATCAGAAAGAGCTCGGAGCGCGAGAGCTTATCGAGATAAGCGCGGATAACGATCGGGCTCTCGACCATGCCCATGAAGATGTTGGCGGCGACCGCCAATGCCGACGCGCCGCCGAGACCCATGGTCTTTTCGAAGATGAAGCCGAAGCCGCGCGTGATCCAACGCAGCATGCCCCAGTGCCAGAGCAGCGCTGACAGCGCAGAGATCACCAAGATCAGCGGCAGAACGCGAAAGCCGAAAATGAACGGCGCACCGTCCGGTGCGTAGGGTGCTTCGCCGCCGCTCAGGTAACCGAACACGAATTGCGCGCCGCGATCAGCTGCGTTGGCCAAGCCATCCACCGATGCCGTCACGCCATTGAGCGCCGCTTGTGAGTTGGGCAGAGCGAACAACAGCAGCACGAACGCCACCTGCACGCCGAGCGCACCGATGGTCAGGAAAAACGGAAACCGCCGCTTGTTCTCGGAGAGCAGCCAGCACAGCAGAATGATGACGGCGACCGCGATCAGGCTGCGCGCGTTCTCGATCGGATAATTCAAAGCCGCCCCCCCTGAGCAGCAGCGTTAGTTGAAAAAGGCGTGACGGAACAATCGCACTTCCATGACAGCCGCAGGAGATCGCGAACTTATCCCCAACGGCAGGAACTATTGGGCGCGAGCCTCCGTTAATGCCGCGCGGCGCGCTCTAAGCGGCATCCGTCGAAATAGAAAACTATTGCAAAACAGACGCATAACTCCTGCAAGCCAACCGACGCATGGCTTCTGCGCTGATTTGGGCATGCTTTGGCGCGCGCGTTCCGCTAGGAAGCGTCGCCGATGACGAGCCTCCTCATCATCCTTCTGGCCCTACACGCTGTTCTCAGCGCCGCTGGTTTCTACTGGCTGTGGCGCAAACAAGAGCATCAACGTGCAGAGATCGCCCGGCTAAATGAGCTGCTGACCTCGCGGGTTGCGTCGTCGCGAGCTGTACGCGCTGCGGAGAGCGCCGTGGTGTCGATCGCGCAGCATCGCACACATCGATCGGTCGAGCCTGCGCCCTTCACACCTATGGCCATCCCGGCGCGGCCGACAACGCGCCGACGGGCGGCGAAGGAAGCAGCCACGCTGTCGCCGGAGACAGCTCGTGCGTTGGCCCTATCGCTGTTGGCCGTAGCACCAGCAGTCGGCTTCTTTTTTGAGAATGCGGCAGCAGCAGTTGTTACTTCAGGGCTGGCGATCGCAGCCGCGATGATGGTGGTGGCGCTGCGTTCAACGTGGCGGGTTGCAGCGTGGGCGAGTGTGCTCACAGCTGGCGCCTGGGCCGCGATCGGGTTTGCGCTCGGGACCGCAAGCGCAGAGCCAGTGAGCTTTGCTTTTGGCCTAGCCCTCGCTGGCGTATGCGGCCTCTTCAACGCGCATCTGCGCCGCGCTTCGCCCGGTGTGACCATGGCGTTGCTTACTGCTTGCGCAGCGCTCGCACTCGGCAGCCAGATTGGCGTCTTCGGCGCTGCTGGCGCGGCCTATGCTGTGATCGTCGGCGCCTCCGCCATCGTCGGCGCCTTGAGCCTTCGCTTAGAGGCCATCCATCTCGCAGCCTTCGGCGCAGCGGTCATCGGTATCTTCGTGCTCAGCGGCCAAGATGGCGCAGCAATCTGGTTCACGCCTTCAGCTGCTTGGGCGGGCGCGCTGTTTCTGGCCATAGCGGCAGTTCGTGTCCCGCACCTGGGCGCCCGCGGCGTGGCGTTGGCCGGCACGGGCGCGTTTGCGCCGCTGGGCCCGATCTTTGCGCTGCATGACGCACGGCACGGCTTGGCCGATCCGGTCGCGGCGGCGAGCGCTCTCCTTGCTCTTGCGACCATGCTCGCTTGTATCCTGGCGCTCGGCGCAGTGCGGCGTGAGCGTGGCCTTGCCGCGCTACGATTTACGCGCTGGATCCTCGCTGCCGGCGCCTTTATCGCGATAAGCTCAGCGAGCGCGATTGCCTTGCCGGCGCATTTCGCCGCCTCTGCCTTGGCCATCTTCGCGCTGAGCCTCGCTGCGCTTGATGCGCGCTTCCCCGATCGGCTGTGGCGCGCTTTTGCGGTTCTTGCAGCAATTCTCACCGCCGCCTTTGCAATCGGCGCAGCTCGCGCGTTGCTTGCCGAAGCGACCGTATGGCCGCCAGCGTTTGCGGCGATTACAGGCCTTGCCGTCCCGGCTCTCGCCGCAGCTGGCGGCGCCTATCTGTTCGAGCGCAATGGCGCTTCACGCACCGCCGCCTTCTTCGAAGCCGCAGCACTTCTCTTCGCGCTTGCCGCCGCACACGTGCTAACACGCATCGCCTTCGCCGGCGGCGCGACATTGCTTCAACCTGTGAGCTTCGTCGAAGCAGCGACGCACTGCACGTTGTGGCTTGCGGCATCGCTCGCCATCGCCGCACGCATGCGCCATGGCGCGACCAACATTCGCGACGGCGCAGCACGATTGCTCGCTGCAATTGGTCTCGCAGGGCTGATCGTCAGCGGCGTGCTGTGGCTTGTGCACGCGTGGCCTGCGCCACCGCAGGGCGCGTGGTTTGCACGCCTCTCGTTGGCGTTTCTTATTCCGTCAGTGCTGCTCTGGGCACATTGGGGTTTTTGGCGCCAGCGCAAGACTGCGCGTCGCGCGCGTGTCGCGTTTGCGGCGGCGGCGGCGTCGCTTGCGGTGTTTCTCGTCCTGGAGATCACAGCGCTCGCAGCCTTGCCGCTCTGGGCCAAAGCTGTGTTGAGCGCGATCCTGGTAGGCGTCGCTCTCGGCGCCAATTTCGCGCCGGGCATCACGCAAAGCGGCGAGCCGCTTAAGCTTCGAGAAAAATCTCCATCGCCAGAGGCGACGCAAGCAGCGCATTGAGGCGCGGCATCAAGCGCGACAGATGCGCCGTCTCCGCATGCGCCTCGAACGCCTTCCAATCGACAAACCGCGCATGCACGGCAAAGTGCGCCGACGAGCCCATCGCGCGGGTGACGACGTAAGCTTCGCACCCTGGCTCATCATTGCGAACGTGGTGCGCGAGGTCGCTCATCAACGCCGCAAACTCTTGATCGAAACCGCGCCGCGCCTCCGCGCGAAGCACGGCGCACACCATCCCGCTCTGCGGGACCTGCGCTGTTCGGCGACTTGGTTCAGGTAATCCCATCATACACGCACACCGCCCCCCGGCGGCGTCCTCAGCCCATGACGGGGATGTTAGGCGTGTAATTTTAAGGCACGCAACCCCGGCGCACAGCGGGCGCTGCTAAAGGCTGTCTCAGCTGCCCCAGCACGCATAGGCGACTTCGCGCATTTTGGCGGGACCACCGTCAGAGTAGGTGCGGGTGTTATTGTTCACCGTCACCGAGAGCTGATCCGTCGGTTGCACCGCAGCAAGGATCGGCGGACGCTGCGGGAGATTGATGACGACGCGGCTGTTGCTGCCGCGCCCTTCGATGCTCATCGGGACGTTTACAATCATTGCCCCGATGCGCACACCGGCTGTCGTAGCGCGGCGCGCCTGGCGGCCCAGCGTAAAATCGGTGACGACGATATCGCCGGTCGGCGGGCGGCAGGTAATGGTTGCCGTGACCCGGCCCCGATCGTCCCGCTGCGTGGCGGTCGCCACGCCATCGACGTACGCATAGCCCCAACCAGCAGTTTGCGCTGCAGCCGGCGACGTCGCCGCCAGCGCACCAAGTCCAATCAGAGCCGCCGTCAACAGTTTCCGCATCCCGCCGTCTCCTCGAAATCCCGTAGAGCGCGCTCTTAGCACGCCCCTGGCCGCAAGTGCGATGCCCGAAGACGGTTGAGGTTTCGTAATTGTCAGCGGATCAGCGCCTGGCCTTGTTCCAAGTCGAGGAGCCATTGCTTGCGCTCCATTCCGCCACCGTAACCAGTCAACGACCCGTTGGCGCCGATGACGCGGTGGCACGGGATGATGATCGAGATCGGATTGCGGCCGTTGGCTAGGCCGACAGCGCGGACCGCGGCTGGATTGCCGATAGCTTTGGCTTGCTCACCATACGAGCGCGTCACGCCGTATGGGATGGCGAGCAACGCTTGCCAAACGCTCTGCTGAAACGCCGTGCCTTGGGGCGCGAGCGAGAGGTCGAATGCTTTCAGCTTGCCGTCAAAATACTGATCCAGCTGGCGGCGCGCAGCGGCGATGATTTTGTCCTCGCCGCGCGGTTGCTCCGGCAACGGATAGCGCGGCTTCTCAAACAGGATCGCCGTGAGCGCCTCGCCGTTCGACATAAGCGTAAGTGCGCCGACTGGGCTTTCATGAATAGCGCTGATCATGGACGCGCTCCTTTCTTTGCGGCGCGACGCCAGAGACGGATCGCGGCGTAGCCGCGCCAGGGCTTGAGGTGTTCGAGCGTCTCACCCTTGCGACCGAGCGCGTTGATGAGAGCAATGTCCGTTGCCGGATACGCATCAGGGTCACCGAGCGCGCGAAGTGCGACATACTCGATGGTCCACGGCCCAATGCCTGGAATTGCCGCCAGCGCGGCACGGCCTGAGGCGATGGCTCCGCGCGCGAGCGTCAGGCGGCCATCGACTGCGGCGACTGCAAGATGATGCAACGTCTCCGCCCGCTTCCGCGGAAGACCGATCTTAGCGATGGTGGCGGCGCCAGCATTGGCGAGTTGCGTCGCATCTGGAAAAAGGCGCGTTAGCCCCTCAGGACCGCGATCGAGGCTCGCGCCGAATTGTGTGACGAGACGATCAGTGAGCGTTCGCGCGCCCGCCACCGTCACTTGCTGACCAAGCACCGCGCGGATCGCTGTTTCGAACCCGTCAAGTGCGCCAGGTATTCGCACGCCCGGCTCGCGTTTCACATCGGCCTTGAGTTCAGCCTCGCTCGCGAGATGAGTGTCCACCGCAATCATCTCAGCATCGAGATCGAACGCGCCGCGCACATTGGCGACCAGCGGGCGCAAATGCGGCGCGAGATTTTCCGAGAGCGTGAGCGCCAAGCCTTTCGGCCCCATGCCGATCTCGATCCACCCCGACGCGTCGCCGAGCTTGAGTGTGCGCGCATAGCTGTCGGCGCCGCCGCGCTCGACACCCGGCAAAGCGCGTTGACGGAGAAACCCGGCGATCGGCGCGATGTCGTATTCACCGCGCGGCGAGAGCGTGACGCTGAATGTTTCGCCGCGCGCGATAGCTTTGCGTCCGCGCATTTTCGTTGGCGGCGCGCCGTAGCGATCTTTCATGGTGGCGTTGAAGCGGCGCAGAGAACGGAATCCGGAAGCGAACGCAATCTCCGTCACTGGCAACGCCGTTTCGTTCAACAGACGCCGCGCGGCGAGCAGGCGGCCGGTCTGCGCAATCTCGATCGGACTTGCGCCGAACTGTGCATTCATGACACGGCGCAAATGGCGCGAGGTGACGCCGAGCTCACGCGCGAGCGCTTCCAGGCCCTGCTCCTCCAAAGCTCCCGCTTCGATCCGCGCATACGCAGCCGCGGCCAGACGCGCTGGCGCATCGATCGGCGCAAGACCCGGCGCGCGCTCTGGTCGGCACAGCAAGCACGGACGAAACCCCGCGCCCTCTGCGGCGGCAGCCGACGGCCAAAAGGTGCGGTTCTGACGCTTCGGCGTCCGCGCCGGGCAAATGCAGCGGCAATAAATCCCGGTCGATGTCACGCCGACGAAAAACCGACCGTCGAAGCGGCGGTCCTTCGCGTCGCAAGCAGCGTGGCAGATTTCTGCATCAAGCATGGCGTCAATATGGGCGAAACCGCCCCGCCCGTCTCGCCAGATTCGGACCTTATGACCTCACGCTGTGGACGCCCTTACCCGTCGTCGCTAAGTACCGCGCATGATTGACCGGCGCTTCAGCGTTGCCCCGATGATGGATTGGACCGACCGGCATTGCCGGGCGTTCCACCGCACGATGACGCGTCATGCGCTGCTTTATTCCGAGATGCTCACCGCTGATGCGATCATTCACGGGGATCGCGAGCGGCTGTTGGGCTTCGACGCTGTTGAGCATCCGGTCGCGCTGCAACTCGGCGGCAGCGATCCGAAGAAAATGGCGGAAGCGGCGCGCATTGGCGCTGCCTTCGGATACGACGAGATCAATCTCAATATCGGTTGCCCGTCCGATCGCGTGCAAGCCGGACGCTTTGGCGCCTGCTTGATGCGCGAACCTGAGCTCGTCGCCTCACTTTGGAGCGCATCTCAGGAGGCCGCAGGCGATGTGCCGGTGACGATTAAGTCGCGCATTGGCGTTGACGATCAAGAGCCGCACGAGGCGCTTTATGCGCTGGTTGATTTGAGCGCGCGTGCCGGGTGCCGGACGTTCGTCGTGCATGCACGCAAAGCTTGGCTCGATGGCCTATCACCAAAAGAAAACCGCGACGTGCCGCCGCTGGATTATGAGCTGGTGCGGGCGCTGAAGCGCGATCGGCCGGAGCTTGAGATTATCTTGAATGGCGGCCTGCGCGATGTTGATCATGCGCTCACCGAAATGCACGGCTTGGACGGCGTCATGCTCGGACGCGCGGCCTATCAACAACCGGCTCTGTTGCTCGACGTGGATGAGCGCGTCTTCGGCGCGCCGTCACCGCATGCAAGCCGTGAAGCGGCGGTCGAAGCCTACATCCCCTACGTTGAAGCCAAACTCACCAAAGGCGTCGCGTTACACGCGATGACCCGCCATATACTGGGGCTTTTCAACGCGCGGCCAGGCGGGCGCGTGTGGCGACGCGTGTTGAGCGAGCGTGGCGTGAAAGCCGGTGCGGGCGCTGATGTCGTGCGCGACGCGCTTGCGGAAATGTCCAACGCCGCTGCGCTGGCGGCATGAGTCCTGAGATCGTTTGGTTTGCGTTTGGCTTGATCGCCGCTGGCCTATTCGCCGGCTTTGTCGGCGGGCTGTTTGGCATCGGCGGCGGCGCGGTCATCGTACCGACGCTCTATCTGCTTATGACCGCTTTAGGCGTGGACGAAGCCGTGCGGATGCACGTCGCCGTCGGCACGTCGCTCTCGACCATTATCACTACATCTTGGCGCTCACTCGCAGCGCATACGAAAGCTCGCGCCGTTGACTACGCCGTGCTGAAAAGTTGGGGCCCTTGGATTGCGCTTGGCGCGATCGCTGGGGCCGTCGTCGCGGGCCTAGTGAGCACCGAGATACTGCTTGTCGTTTTCGGCGCAGGCTTGTTGCTGATCGCGGTTCAAATGGGCTTCGGCGATCCCAAATGGCGGTTAGCGCAAGATCTGCCGACTGGCGTCACACGGGTCAGCATCGCGGGTAGCGTTGGGCTATTCTCGGCCATGATGGGTATCGGCGGCGGCGCGTTTGGCGTGACGCTCTTGACGCTATTCGGGCGACCGATCCATCAAGCCGTGGCGACCGCATCGGGGTTCGGCGCGGCAATCGCGCTGCCAGCGACAGTTGGTTATGCGATCGCAGGCTTCGGACGCGAAGGTTTGCCGCCATATTCGCTGGGCTTTATCAGCCTGCCCGGCTTCGTGATCCTCGGCGCGCTGACGGCGCTCACTGCCCCGATCGGCGCGAGGCTCGCTCACCGGCTGCCGCAGGCGACGCTGAAGCGCGCTTTCGCGATGCTGCTAGCGGTGGTGGCGCTCAATATGCTGCGCGAGGCGCTGATCTAGCCAGCTTCGGTCTCGGCTAGACGCTCGGGAAGCATGGCCATGATCGCCAAGCGCTCTGGCTCGCTGAGCCTCCCCCAGCCAGCGATCTCATTCAGCGTCCGGCCGCACCCCATGCAGAGCCCCGTCTGGCCGCTGACGGCGCAGACCTTGATGCACGGGCTTGAGGGCTTCGGCGGCTCCATGCGCCATGAGCTAACAATCCCGCCGCCGCTCGCCAAGCATGTCGCCTCCGTAATATTGTTTTTCGATAAACTCGCATTGACTTTCGATGCGGCATATCGTAAATCGATATTTGCCTGAAATCGCTGCAAGGTCGCATCCGACGCTCAAGTTGGCGGCATCCTTACAAGCGAGCCGGGCGGGAAGTTCGCCGAGGAGGGAAAACACCATGCGTTTCGCTTTGATCGCCACCAGCGCCGCTGCCGCTTTGGCCGTGCCGTTCGCGATGAGCGTGACTGAGCCGCAAATGAGCGGCGCCGAGTTCGTGTCCGCCGTGCGTTGTGTGGCCTACGAGGACGCCAATGGCGCAAGCTTGGCCGAGGCCAAATACCGCCTCAACAGCGAGGCGCGCCGCCAAACGCCGGAAGCGCGCGCCGAGGCTAGCGTCGCTGCTCGCCAAGCCGTGAGTGGCGCGGCGGCCGATTTGGCCTCACAGTGCGGCGAGCAATTCGCCGCACGCCTGGCCGACGCAGTGTAATGGCAATTGCAAATGCGGCTCCTAGAGCCGCTGGGGAGACAGCTATGAAGATCTGGGTTCTCGCTGGCGCTATCACCGCCGCCACAGCCCCCTTCGCCGCAGCGGCGGAGAGCACGGTCGAGTGTCAGCTTGATACCGAACGCCGCGCCATCGTTCAGCGTATCGAAGCGCCGACCGCGCCTGCCGCCCCGACAACCACCGCGCGCCCAACTGTCGCGCCGCGGGAAGTCGCGCCCGCGACCAGTGAACAACCCATACGCCAAGCGGCTAACGACAGGCGCCGCAGCGGCAAGCGGATCCCCGACGCTGAGTTGATAGGTCCGCGCGGCGCTTTATAGTCACTGGCTCAAGAGCGCGCGATGATTGCGCGCCAACGGGTCCGTGATCATGAATCTTGAGTTCTCGCCGGAAGAAATCGCATTTCGCGAAGAAGTGCGCGCCTTCATCGACGCCAATTATCCGAAGCACCTGAAGGGCATCGGACTGCGCGAAGACCTCACCAAAGAAGACTTCCTCGCCTGGCACAAAATCCTCGGCAAAAAAGGCTGGTCCGCGCCTGCGTGGCCGGTCGAATACGGCGGCACCGGTTGGACGGCGACACAGCGTTACATCTGGCTTGAAGAGAATGCGCGCGCTGAGACGATTCCGCCGCTGCCGTTCGGCGTCTCGATGGTCGGCCCCGTCATCTACACGTTCGGCACGCCAGAGCAGAAGCAGCGCTACCTGCCCGGCATTCTCTCGGGCGAAACCTGGTGGGCGCAAGGCTACAGCGAACCAGGCGCAGGCTCTGACCTCGCATCGCTGAAAACCAAAGCCGTGCGCGAAGGCGATTATTACATCGTCAACGGCCAAAAGACTTGGACCACACTCGGCCAGCATGCAGACTGGGGCTTCTTCCTCGTCCGCACTGATCCGAACGCCAAGCAGCAAGAAGGCATCTCGTTCTTGCTGATCGACATGAAGTCGCCCGGCGTCTCCGTGCGGCCGATCAAGCTGCTCGACGGCGGCTATGAAGTGAACGACGTCTTCCTCGAAGACGTAAAAGTGCCGGTCGATCAGCGCATCTACGAAGAAAACAAAGGCTGGACCTGCGCAAAGTTTTTGCTCGCGCACGAACGCGCAGGCATCGCCGGCGTTGCACGCTCGAAGCGCAATGTCGAGAAGCTGAAGACGATCGCAAAGGCCGAGATCGGCGATGACGGCAAGCCGCTCATCGAGTCGGACGACTTCCAACTGAAACTCGCACAGCTCGAAATCGATCTGGCGGCGTTGGAGATGACCGAGCTCCGCGTGCTTGCGCGCGAAAGCGCGGGCAAGGGCCCTGGCCCGGAAAGCTCGTTGCTAAAAATCAAAGGAACAGAAATCCAACAGCGCCTCACCGAACTGACGCTCGAAGCCATCGGCAATTATGCGCAGCCATACACGCGTGAGCTGGGCGGCAACGAGTTCGCGGTTGGCCCGGATTATTCGCGCAACACCGCGCCGATCTATTTCAACTGGCGCAAAGCCTCGATCTACGGCGGCTCCAACGAAATCCAACGCAACATCATCGCGAAGATGGTGTTGGGGCTGTGAGAGCGAGCGTTTGGACCATTGTTTGGCTACTGCGCGCAGCGAGCCTGACTGGTTTCGCGTATCTGTCCTGGTCCGTGTTTCAGGCGCTTAGGGTGCCAGATCACGACTGGGAAAACGAAGCCGCGATGGTCCTGCTTGTCGCAGCGCTGATCGGCGGCCTCCTTCTCAGCGTGTTCGCGGCCGCGCAGGCTCTGGCAGTTAGATTGAGTGCGCCCAAGCGCACGCTAGGAAACACACGATGAACTTCGATTACTCCGACGAACAAAACATGCTGCGCGACTCGATCGCGAAGTGGGCGGCTGGCCAATACGATTTCGACAAGCGCCGCGAAGCGCTGAAGAAAGACGATGCCTGGAAAACCAATTGGGCGACGTTCGCGGAAATGGGTCTGCTAATGGCGCCCTTGCCGGAAGATTTCGGCGGCCTGGGAGGCGGCGCGCTCGATGTCAGCGTCGTGATGGAAGAGTTCGGCAAGGCGCTCGTCGTTGAACCCTATGTGCCGACTGTTGTGATCGGCGCAGGCGCTTTGATGCACGCCGGCTCAGCTGCGCAAAAGGACGAGCACCTCGCAGCCATCGCCGGTGGCGAGCGCGTGATCGCTTTCGCGCAAGCCGAGCCGAAGAGCCGCTGGGCGCTGAACGACGTTTCAACCAGCGCAAAGAAAGACGGCGCAGGCTATGTGCTCAACGGCCAGAAAGCCGTCGTGCTCGGCGGGCCGCAGGCTGACACGCTGCTCGTCAGCGCGCGCACGGCTGGCGGCCAGCGTGATGCGAGCGGCATTTCGCTCTTCCTCGTTCCGAAGAGCGCCAAGGGCGTCACGTCGCGCGATTATCCGACCATGGACGGCACGCGCGGATCGGAAATCTATTTTGAAAACGTCAGCGTTGGCGCAGAGGCGTTAGTCAGCGCTGCTGACAGCGCACTGCCGCTCATCGAGCGCATCGTTGATGAAGCAAACGTCGCCTATTGCCACGAAGCCGTCGGCTGCTTGCGCATGATGACGGACCTCACGCGCGAATACGCCAAGACGCGCAAACAATTTGGCCGCGCCATCGCTGAGTTCCAGGTGCTGCAACACCGCATGGTCGACATGTTCATGGCGACCGAAGAGAGCGTCTCGATCGCGCTTCTCGCAACGCTGAAGCTCGACGCGAGCGAAGAAGAGCGCGCCAAGGCCGTCGCGGCTGCGAAAGTTTCGATCGGCCGCGCCGGGCGCTTTGTGGGTCAGGCTGCTGTGCAGATTCACGGCGGCATGGGCGTCACCGAAGAAATGCGCGTCGGCCATTACTTCAAACGCGTCACCATGCTCGACGCGACCTTCGGCAATGTCGATTATCACTTGAAGCGCTACGCAGCTCTGACCGCCAAAGCGGCCGCTTGAGCATGCAGCCTGAGTTCAACGGCACGCCAGCGGCAAACAGCGCCGGCGTGCCGAAACTCGTGAAGCCATACTTCTACATCACGGCCTACTACCTATCGCTGACCGCGATTCTGACGCTCGTGCTCGTGCTCTTCCCGGGCTTCGTCGCGTTCTTGCCAGTAGGCGGCGCTGCGGACTTCGGCACAATCGGTCAAACTGCATTCGAGCCGGTGCCAATCGGTGACGAGGCTGCACGCGCAACGCTCATAGCCGGCGTGAAGCTTGCGCTTTCGATCCTCAGTGCATTTCTGCTGATGCTGCCGGTGACGTGGATCTGCATGGGCGCGCGCCGTCGCAAAGACGTGACGCAGTCATTCGTGCAAACCATCCTCGTGCTGCCGATGGTGATCACCGGCGTCGTGCACGTCGTTCACAACAGCTTGGCGCTGGCATTTTCGCTGGCAGGGATCGTCGCGGGCGTTCGGTTCCGTCACACGCTGAAAGACAGCGCCGAGACGACATATTTGTTCACGGCCATTGCGGTCGGGATTTCCTGCGGCATCAACGCGGTTGAAGTCGCAGCCATTATCTCGATCTTCTTCAACTACACAGTGCTCGGCCTCTGGGCCACAGAGTACGGTGCAGACTCGACTGGCAAGCGGAGCTTTTCGCGCGCGTGGATGGACAAGACCGAAGAGCGCAAGAAGGATCGCGATGACGAACGACGACGCCCCGATGATGACGACGACGATTAAGTCCGCCACGCTTGCGATCCTATTGCTGGCCGCGTGCGCTGAGCCCGCCAGCAGTCAGCGCGAACCGTTGGCGCCGATACCGCACTCGCTGTTCGCCACTGAGGCGTCGCAGCAATGGCGCATGCCGCTCGAGATACTTGAAATCTCCGGCATGGCCCTGAGCGCTGACGGTCGCTTGTTTGCACACGATGACGAGCGCGCGGTGATCTATGAAATCAGCACCGAACGCGGCCAGTTCGTGAAGCGGTTCGCGCTCGGCGCGCCGCTGACAGGCGACTTCGAGGGCCTCGCTATCGACGCCGATGGCGCCTTCTGGATGATCACCAGCGACGGCAATCTTCTGCGCTTCAGCGAGGGCGCGGACGGATCACGCGTCGCGTACGAGACGCTAAACACCGGCCTCGGCGATGTTTGCGAGATTGAGGGCCTGGCCTTCCTGGCGTCGGCCAACAGCCTCATTATCGCCTGCAAACGAAACCAGGCTCGCGCCATGCGCGATGAGATTTCTCTCTATCAATGGCGCCCAGACGGCGGCGAGGCGCGGCTTTGGCGCTCGATTCCGCTCGCAGACATTCAAGCTGCGACTGGCGTTGAGGATTTCCGGCCCTCATCCATCGAGTTCGATAGCCGCACCGGCAGAACCATTCTGCTCTCGGCAAACGACGCAGCGCTGATTGAGCTGGACGGCGAGACAATCGTCGCAGCGCGACGCCTCGGGCGCATCCACACGCAAGCCGAGGGCTTGGCGGTGTTACCCAACGGCTCTCTAGTCATCTCAGATGAGGGCGGCGATAGTCGCGCCCTGCTCTCGATCTATCCGCGAGTTCCATAATGATGCTGAAACGCCTCTTCGCCGCCGCACTCACGTTCTTCGTCGTCGCCTGCGCATCGTCTGCGCCAGCCGAGGCGCAATCACGCACGCAATCACAGTGGGATGGCGTCGAACGCATCGTTGTGATCGGCGACCTTGAGGGCGACTACGAGAAGTTCACCGACATGTTGCGCGTCGCCGGACTGATCGACGAGAGCGGCGCTTGGACCGGTGGCGCATCACACCTCGTTCAACTCGGCGACATTCCAGACCGCGGCCCAAACAGCCGCGCGATCATGGAGCACCTGCAACGCCTAGAACCACAAGCCCGCCGCGCTGGCGGTCGCGTCCATGCGCTGATCGGCAATCATGAAGCGATGAACGTCGAGGGCGATCTCCGTTACGTTCATCCTGGAGAGTACGCAGCATTTCAAGGCCGCAGCTCAGAGCGCCTGCGTCGGCAGTATTACGCGCGCTATGTCGATGCGATCCAAAGCAATCCGCCTTCAAGCGGCGCGCCGGTGATCGATGAGGCGTTCCGCGTACAATGGGAAGCGGAGCATCCGCTGGGCTTTGTCGAACACCGCCAAGCCTGGGCGCCGGATGGCGCGCTCGGCGATTGGGTCGCAGACAACGACTCCGTCATTCGCATCAACGATATCTTGTTCATGCACGGCGGGCTCGGGCCCTCCTTCGCCGCCGTCGAGCGTGACGTTATGAACAATGCCGTGCGCGGCGCGCTGCGTGGCCGTCCGGTTGAGGCTTACGCCGATATTCTGACCAACCAAGAAGGCCCGCTCTGGTATCGCGGTCTCTCGCGCAATCCAGAAGACGCCGAGCGCGCGCATCTGGAAAACCTGCTCCGCTTCCACAACGTGAACCGCATCATCCTCGGCCACACCAAACGCGCATCAACCGTGATCCCGCGCTTTGACGGCCGCGTGATCATCGCCGATATCGCGGTTCCATCGAGCTTCACGGATCCGCACGCGTTTCTCATCATCGAGAACGGCCAGTACTTCACTGTGCATCGCGGCCAGCGCGTTCCGCTGACGGCGGACAATCCGCAAGAAGCCTGCACCTACATCAGCGCCGTCGCAGCAATCGACGGCAACGCCGGCCCGAACGCTCGGCTTGCGCAAGCCTGCGCTGCGCCCGACGCCGAGCAAACGCCAGAAGAGCCCGTTACCCTCGACAATTAGCAATCAGTTGGCGCTGCACGCGCGCCGGATCGGCGATGATCTCGTAGAAGTCGTCGATGTAGCGCTGCGTGCTCGTACGCCGACTTGCGCTCAGCCGTGGCTCATTGGCGATCAGCGCGTTGATAGCGCTTCGACGCGCTTGCATGGTCTCGATCGCGGCTGGCACGTGATCATTGAAGCGGCAGAGGCCACGATAGTAACGCTGGCGGACGTCACGCAGACCAAAGCGCTCCGGCGGTGCGGCGTAAGGTGCGTTCACGAGGCCGGATGCATCGAAATCATACGGGACCGGGATCACGTTCACGCGCGCTTCTTGTGACGTCGCAATCAGTTTGCTGTTGTGGCAGCACGATTCCTCGCCCTCGGCGGCGGTAGCCATATCCCAGTCGAGATTTCCAATCATGTATTGAAATAACGCGTACTCACTCGCTGCGCGCGCATCGAGTTCCGCATAGCGCACCACTCCCGGCAATACTTCGAGTTCAACACGACGTTCGTTGCGACGGGCCATGTCGGAGGCGCCTTCAATCACAAAGTTGAACTGCTCTTCTTCACGCCGCCGGCCCTCAGCATCGCGATAGGTTATGACGAGCGGACGGACTCGAAAGCTAAGAGGCGTGATCTCGTTGAACATCCGGTAGGCGAGATACTCCAAAACGACCATTTGTTCGTAATCGAGGCCCGGACGACAGCGCGTCACCAGCTTCAACCGGTTTTGTCCGCGCATCGACGTTCCGCGCACGGCATCGCCTTCGAAATCCAAGCGCAACGGCGGAAAGCTGCAAATGCCTCGCGTGCGGCGCGATACGCCCCTAGCGGAAAGTTGGATGCTGAAAGTTTGATCGCCATTCAGCGAAAACGTCGCTGGGTGAGGATCGGTATTGCGCGCCGACTGGCGAACCAGCGTGCTCAGCGGGCTTTCAATAATCGCCTGAAGCTCGGAGTTCTCGGAGAAGAGCGGCGTCTGCGCGCTCGCGGGCAAAGACGTTAGCAGCGCGGCAGCGGCCAAACTGGCCAGAAGAAACTTGTTCATCCCGATCCCCCGATCCGGTGGCTTGTTGAGGTGCGAGTATGTCCGAAGCTTAGAACGACTGGAAGCCGGAGATCGCCAGGCCCAGCGGCAGCACCATGCCAGCGCCGATGCAAAGCGCGAACACTGCGAAGGACTGGGCGGACTGGATCAGGCTGGACATTGTCTTAGCTCCTCTGGCCGGGCGATTTGGCTTGGCCATGAGGAGAAACTAGACCCGCGACGCCCCAGCCGCTGTGCCAACGGTCACGATGCGCTCAGACCTGACCGGTCACAGGCACCAGGGCGCCGGTCATGGCCTTGGCCTCATTGGAAGCAAGGAAGAGCATCACCCGCGCGAGATCGGCTGGCTGGACCCAAGTTGCAGGATCGGCTTCAGGCATGTCGGCGCGGTTGCGCGGTGTATCCAGCACCGACGGCAGCACAGCGTTGACCCGCACGCGACCCTTGAGTTCTTCGGCCAAACTTTCGGTGAACTTCATCACGCCCTGCTTGGAGGCCGCATAGGCGCCCATCCCGGCGCCAGCCTTCAATGCGCCGGCTGCGCCGACATTCACGATCGCGCCCTGGGCCTCGATCAGATGCGTCAGCGCCGCCTGCGTCGCCACGAGCGCCGTGCGCAGATTAAGCGCAAACATTTGATCCCAAGTCGCGATCGCGCCGCCTTCCGCAAACGACTCCCAGGCGAAACCGCCGGCTATGTTGAGCAACGCATCGATGGCGCCAGTCTGCGCCCGCACGGTGTTCATCGCTCGGCCCGCGGCTGCGGCGTCGCTGAGATCGACAGCAATCGCGAGCGCTGGCAGGGTGATGGATTGAGCCGATGTCTTCACGTCGAGCATCGCGACTTGCGCCCCCTGCGCGCTGGCTAGCTCCGCCGCCGCGCGGCCAAGCACGCCAAAAGCGCCGGTGATGACGATCGTTTTGTCGCGAAGCGGATTGTCCATCGCGCCGTTCTAGCCGCTCGCTGCGGACTGCGCACCTTTTCGTTGAACGTCCTCAGGAGCGCGTTTTCATTTCCTGCATGACGCGCTGCGCATACGCCCGGCTCACCGGCACTTCATCGCCGCTTTCAAGCACGGCCATCAACCGCCCGTTCGCGTCACGGCGCACGGCCCGCAATCGCTTCCAGTTCACGAAGGCCGAGCGGTGGACGCGCAACATGATGTTCGGATCGAGTTTTTCTTCGAGGTGAGACATGGTCTCGCGGTGAAGCAGCGTTCGGCCCTCCCAATAGAGCCGCACATAATCGCGCTCCGCCTCGATGCGCTCCACATCGCCGACCGGCACGCGCAGGAAGCGGCCGCGATCGCGGATCCAAAACTCCTTTTCGTATTGAGGCGCCTCGCGGTCATCCGACTCTCGCTTCAACGCATCAAGCACTGCGGCCAATTCTTCGGCACGCCGACCGGCATCCTTCTCCGCGCGACGCCCGCGCGCGCGATCAATCGCCGAGGCCAGGCGCTCAAACTCGACCGGCTTCAGCAAATAATCGACGGCAGAAGTCTCGAATGCACGCAGCGCGTAGGATTCGAAGGCCGAGACAAAGATCACAGCAGGGCCGCCGCTATCTTCAACGGCATTCGCGACTTCAAAGCCATCTGCGAGCGGCATCTTGATATCGAGCAGCACCACGTCCGGGCGCAGATCACGCATAAAGCTGATTGCCTGGGCGCCATCGCTGGCGGAGCCAACGATTTCGATATCGGGAATGTCCTGCAGCGCCAGCTTCATGCGGCGCAACGCTAACGGTTCGTCGTCAGCTAAAAGCAGGCGCAGTGGTTCTGCGGACACTTTCTTCCTCCAGGGGCAACCATAAATCCACACGACAGCCGTGCGGCTCGCGATTGCGCGCGGTAAGGCCCGCGCGGTCGCCATAAATCAGTTCAAGCCGCTCGCGCGCATTGGCGAGGCCCAAGCCTTTGCGGCGCGGCCCGGTCTCGCCTGCCGGCAAGCCTGGGCCGTCATCCTCAATGCGGATCTTCAGCGCATTGCCATCGCGAAACGCAGACACATCAATGCTGCCACCTTCGGTGCGCGGCGTGATCGCGTATTTGATCGCGTTCTCGAGAATGGGCTGAAGAATGAGACTGGGAACGCGCGCGTTCTCAAGCCCGGGCTCAATGCTGAAACGCACTTGGAGCTTATCTTCGAACCGAGTCTGCTCGATCTCAAGATACTTGCGCTGCGCATCGAGCTCAGCCGTGAGCGCGGTCATCTCCGTCGGCTGACGATCGAGTGAGTAGCGCAAGAAGCCCGCAAGCTTCAGCAGCATGCTTTCAGCCTGCGCATTGCGCTTTTCGAGCACCAGCGTCGAGATCGCGTTCAGCGTGTTGAATAGGAAGTGCGGATTGATCTGATAGTGCAGCATCCGCAGCTGCGCATCGTAGGCCAGCGCCTGCGCGCGGGCGACGGCGCGCTGTTGCGCCATGGTCTCGAAATGGTAGCCGAGCAGCGCTTGTGTCAGCCCCCAAAGCGGCAACGCCCAGCCGAACTGGAAGAGATAGATCACGAACGGATAGGGCTCAGACGAAAAGCCGACGAACAGAAGCGGCGCCTTTTCCTCGCCGAGCTGCGTGAGCGGAGCCAAAGCGAGCGCCCCCAGCACCAGCGCAAGATTGCGCACCCACGTCGAACGCTGCCCGCGTGGGCCAGCGACGGCCGCGAGCAACAGACCGGTCAGCACAAAGTACGTCGCCACGACGACGACGCGGTTCATAAAATAGGGAAAGTCGCTGACATCTTCCGGCGGATCGGCTGCTGCGGCGGCGGTGCGGACAAAGAAGTAGATCAGCCAGAACGCAATGTGCGCCCCCCAGCGCGTCCATGCGGGGTGGTCGAGAAGCGCGCGCGCGCCTCCTTGGTGCTGTGCTCCGTACTCGCCGCTCACCATTGCGCCCAGCTTAGCGACTTTGCGCGCGCAGAGCACACGCGAGTTTCAGCGGTCTAGCTCCGTTGGTCGCAGCTTTGCGCACATTCGTCGCAGATGCTGAATCGACTTTTCCTAAGCAGTCTTCTCGACTTTTGGGACATCCGCACTTGCAGCCGCGCGCTCATCACCTCTGGGCGCAAGTTCAAACGCGTATTCCACGAAGACCTCTTCAAGAGGAGCCAATGAGACGAGTAGCCTTTTACCCAAAAGTGCAGCGGACCGCATTATCTGGGACACCTTCGGCTTCTTTAGGAGCGGCCAGCGCAGCTTGACCAGGTCCAAATCCGCGCGCCAAGCAATTTCGTGCATGTTCGAAATCGACACCCAGCGCGTGTGTTCGAGATTTGCCATAACATAACGAGTGCCTCGACTCGCTCGATGACGGCGAAAGCGTGGTGCGAACGGGTTCGGCGTCGTGACCAAAATTCGGCCATCAGGCTTAAGGTGGCGATTGGCAAAACGTAGTAGAGCGATCGGATCGTTCACATGCTCGATGACGTCGCCGATAAAGACGCGGTCAAACCGATCGCCTAAATCAACGTCGCTTGTCGCATCAACATGCCGAAAATCAAAACCCTTGCCCCGATAGTGCTCAACCAATTCCGGCATTATCTCTGCCGCTACAGCGCGCTTAGCGACGCGTGAAATACGTCCGTGTTCCCAACCTTCTTGTGAAAAGAACGATACATCGTGTTCGCCGGCGCCAATGTCGAGCACCTCGTGTCCACGACAAAAGTCCAACACCATGTCGAGGCGCGACGTCTCTTCAATTGACGTGATCGACTGAAGGAATGCGTCGAGTTTTATGGTCGCTTCCTGATTGGTTGGGTCGCTAGAAATACTTCGCCAATCAAGCATTGTTGCGATCCACGTTTACGAGTTCAGCCGAAAGCGCGCGCCAAAACCCATGCGCACCATAACGTTCCGACAGCGCTGCCCGGCCCTCTTCAGCCTTCCGCCGAAGGGCGTCAAGATCGTCCAAGGCGTGGCGCATGATCTGAGCCAACGCGCCCGCGTCGCTTGGCGGGAAGAGTGAGCCATAGGCGCCATCGCCAAGTGCAGTCCTGTTTCCGGCTATGTCACTCGCAATCGTTGGGATGCCGTGATCCAGCGCTTCTTGCAGGAGATAAGGAAGCCCTTCCCAGTGGGAAGGCAAAACGAGAATGTCGTTGCCGTGGAATCGCTCGAAAGGCTGCTCATCCCAGCCGACAAATTCAGCCTGGACACCTTGCGCGACGGCCAAAGAGCGCGTCTGATGCACAAGCTCGCCATCGCCAAAAAAACGCACGTTCGGAGATGGCGATAGCAACGCAGCAGCCTGGACCAGCGACAACGGATCCTTCGTAGGCGTAAAGCGCGCAACGAAATTGAACCGGGGCTGCGCATCCATTGCACGCGGCGCATTGAGCGCCTGTGGGATGTATGGATTTCCAAGCTTAGCTACGCGTACGCGAGGCAAAGCGCGTCGGGCGGCTGCGTCTTGATCGGCGTTTAACGTCACGACCAAGTCGGCTCGGTGTTTGTGCTTAAACTTGTCCGAGTGACAAGGCGTGACGAACGTCGCCCGCGGGGCGATGCGCCGCAAGGCAGGCAACGCAAGATCGCTGTGAACGATGACGACGAGTCGATCGCCGCGCGTCCGCTGATGAATGAGCTCGGGGAGGTCGCCTAGTAGAGGCAAGAGACCTGCAATTGGCGAACTCAGCAGCCGAGGCGCCTGGATTATGTCGGCGCCCTCATCGATCACGGAGACGAGAGGGGGACCGCTGTACAACACTGTTGAGCGCACGCCGACAGCGCGAAACATGCGCTCGTAGTGCGCGATCGCCGTCGCGATGCCGCCCCGTCCCTTCACCATCGCAACTTGCAGAACGAACATGCGGATAAGCCTCTAGCACAAACGACAACGACCCCGCGAGGTCACCGCGGGGCTGTTTGAGCTCGCATCTAATATCCAAACAAAAAAGCGGCCCCGCCGTTTCCGACGAGGCCGCTTGTCCGAATGCGCTTTTTTGGGTGCGGGAGTAGGATTTGAACCTACGACCTTCAGGTTATGAGCCTGACGAGCTACCGGGCTGCTCCATCCCGCGGCACTCGCATTCGAAGCTTCTCTCTGACATGCAAACGGCCGCGTGGTGCGCGGCCGAAAACATCACGGCCAAGGCCGTCATTGTGAACGAGGGTTAGTGGACTTTCTGGACTTCATTTTCACGCGCCTGGCAGACCCGGCGGCGACCTACTCTCCCATGCCTTGAGACATAGTACCATCGGCCCTGGGGGACTTAACGACTGAGTTCGGGATGGGATCAGGTGGGGACCCCCCGGCATAGCCACCAGGTCGGCAAGGCGCGCGAAAATCGCTGCGCGCAAAAGACAGAACAGAACACAGAAGTCAGAACATTCTCTGCCTTCTAGTTTCTAGCTTCTGGCTTCTATCGCGAAGCAAGTGACATCGTCTGACGCATTCACATAAGTCGGCGATCGACGCAGTCGTCGCCGTGCATGAACATGATCGTTCAAGCCGATTGAGCGATTAGTACTAGTCAGCTTCAAGCCTCGCGGCTCTTCCACACCTAGCCTATCAACGTAGTAGTCTTCTACGGCTCTCAAGGGAAACCTAGTTTTGAGGGAGGTTTCACGCTTAGATGCTTTCAGCGTTTATCCCGTCCGCACATAGCTACCCAGCTGCGCTCTTGGCAGAACGACTGGTGCACCAGAGGTGCGTTCATCCCGGTCCTCTCGTACTAGGGACAAATCCTCTCAAGTTTCCAACACGCACGGTAGATAGGGACCAAAC